>OJKC01000018.1_pt1 | contig 201380 bp, 217 predicted proteins | sample 1596401 | NCBI WGS metagenome assembly OJKC01 (sample SAMEA4350162, study PRJEB24818) | metagenome | biome: human; feature: gut; material: faeces | place: Denmark | collected 2013-09 | reverse complement strand
ACACGACTTTACGGGAGTGGTAGCTCCAGACGTGACTGAAAATGAAAAAATCGGCCCTAAAAACAGAGCCGATGATATAAAAAACGATGAGTATGATCGGAAAAATAAGGGAAAGTCTGCTGGTTAATTCAAATTGAAGGAATTAAATGACTATCCCTATTTAGCGGTTAGTGATAAGCCTTCCTCGACATAGATTTTCACGGCCACACCGACAGGTACGATGACATAGCTGATGCGCAGCGTATCGTCCACCAGTACGTTCTGGTTGGGGTCAATGGTCACGGCATAGCCGCTGATCTCCTGTGCTGCCTGCATCTTGGCCAATATATCACCGATCAGGGTCTTGAAGGCCGTAATCTTCGAGGGTGCGAGAAAGCCCGTTGCAGGGTTCACCATCAGAGGGCTGTGCAGATACGGTAGCAAGGCTTCGCGCACGGCACGGCGGCTCTTATTTATGGTACGGTTGCGGGCGATGGTACGGTAGTCCCCGTTGGAGCAGGTCTGGTCTTTGGAGATGTAAATGCCATTCTCCCGACCCGAATACTTGATGGGAAAAATGTATCCCTTGTCATCCAGTTCGTCCAGCAATACCGGCGAGAGGGATTCGTACAGGTTGGTCGATACGAATTCGTCCTCGGCATCGAGCGTAAGATCTCCGAACCCGAGCTCAATCTGCTGGAAGTCGTCGGCAAAGAGGTTGAACTGACGTACCCAGGCGATGGACTCGTGAACGCTCGCCTTGGCAAGGGCGCCCATGACAGCACCCAGGAATCCCACCGGCGTATGGTTCGGGTTGCGGGACTGAATCGTCGCGTTCTGGTCGTTCCGCGCCTGCCCGAAGATGACGCTGGTGCGGGACGACTCGCAGATGGCCGACGGGATACGGTTCAGGTCAATGACCTTTGCCTCTTCCGTGTCGCTGCCCGTGTTACCGGGGTTGGCGCACAGCACCACCGACAGGGGTTGGTTCAGCTCGGCCAGTGCCACCGCCTTGTCGTTGATGCCCTTGACGAGGTTCAGGTTGTATTTCTCCTGCTCGCCGTTGAGCTTCCAGAGCGGCTGCTCGGTCCAGATACCCACCTGCGAGATGAGCCCGTCCGCCGCGCGCTGCATCACGTCCAATGCGTCCCAGTTCTGGGAGCAGTCCGCGAACATGACATACAGCCGCCCCGGACCGTCGATGTTGCCGCCCATGCGAAAGAACTCGCGGATATGGTAGGCCGGAATACCGAACAGGAAGTTTTCGTTGGCCTCCTCGTCCGGGTCACACGCGACACGCTCCTGGATGCCGAAGTCCTGCACGGAGGATTTACGGCTGGTGATGCAGATGACATCGCCCGGTGCCACGTTCATCTCGTTGCTTTTCCCGTAACCGGCGGTAAAAAGGTCGGGCTGTCCCGATACGTCGAACAGCAGGCCCGTGATTTTCTCGTTGCTTGCGGATGCGGCATACGGCAGATTGCCGTCCACATCCTTGATGATTACATTACCTAAAGCCATATCGCCTGCATGTTATGATTTGTAATAGGGATTCTTGTAGAGGATGGCCTTGCCCCGGATGGCCGGAGTGGTCTGCGGCGTGTACATGCTGCCGTCGGCATCGATGTAGAGTTCCTTGTAGTCGGGAAATTTCCCGAGAATGGCCAACACCGCAGCCGGAATCTCGGTCGCCGCTTTCGGTGCCTGTTCTTTCTTCGGGTTTTTCTCGGATGCCGTATCTTTCTCCACAGTTGCTGCCGACGGTGCGGCTACCGTCGCATCGGGCTGGGTTGTATCTGTTTCGGGAATGGTCGTTTGAGTCTTTGCCATAGATATTTCGGTATGAAAAAGGGGGATGGAGCATGGTGTCCATCCCCCGCACGGTTATTATTCGGTGATTCGGTAAAGGGTTATGCCGTTTTGGCATAGGCCGTATGGACGACGATTTCGGCAGGCTTGACGATGTTCACGTCCATCTTCATTCGCATTTGGAAGAAGAAGAGTTCCGAGTTGGATTGCAGGCGGTCCACTTTGAGGACTTCGGCATCGTTGGCGTAATCGACACCCATCCACAGGTTGGAATCCATGCCCGACGTGAAGTTGCCCATGACAATGGTGTGCTCCGGTACGCCCGTGATGGGGATGATGCGCTTACCCTTGAAACGGTAGCGGTTTACCTCGCTGTTCTCGGAGTATTTTACCATCTTGTCGGTGATATACTGGTCGTAGGCGTCCCACGCTTCCCAGCCCATGACGATGCTCAGGCCCGACCGCTTGCGGATCTGCTTGGGGCATTTCTTCCACATCGAGTAGAGGGCCGCCTCGACCGCAGCACCGTCCTTGAGCTCTGTCGTACCGGAGACGATGCACTGGCCGCCTGCGACGGTCTGGGCATCGGTGGCGTTCACGTTGTCGATGATGCGCTTGACGACCCCGTCGAAGTATTTCTCCTTGCCGGCTCCGATCTGCACGGCACCGGCGGGAGCCGTGATGCCTGCGGCGGCCGCACCGCCCTTGGCCGAGGTCCAGATGGCATTGCCGATGAACTCGTTTTTCTTGTCCATCAGAAGGCGCAGCATCGTGGCCTGCAACTTGGGGTCGAGCTCGCGGAAGACGAGGTTGCCCGTCGGCTGCGCGAATTTCCAGTACGCCTCGAAGTCGCGCGGATTGAATTCGAGGTAAACCATGAACTCGGCGGGTTCGAGATGGCGTTCCGTGAACTGGTATTCGTTCTCGCCGTTTTCGCCTTTGGCTCCGTGCGAGCTCTGGGGCGTGGGCACGTTGTCCTGAATGATGTCTCCCAACCGGATAGCCGGCAAGGTGTACTTGTGCTGGATGCCGGACTTGATGTGTATCAGCCCCTCACGGTAGGTGTCGTTGCCCTGCGCCGTGTAGGTGAGCAGGTCCTCCAATACCTCTCCGGCATAGCCGTTCTGTAAGAAAGTTACTGTATCTGCCATTGTGTTAGTGATTTTCTGGGTTAGAATCTCGGCCGCGAACAGGGAGCATCGACTCAAAGCGGTAAACCACTTCCGGCAAATCAGTTTATGTGTATCAAGGTGGCGGGATGGTACGTCTCCCACCGGACGGGGTTATTGCAGTTTCTTGAACTGGAAGTCTTTGCCTACGACGGCTTCGACCTGCTCGGCGATTTTCTGTCCGGCACTCTTCAAGGCATCGGCTGCCGCTTTGGCGTTGTCGGGGTCGGTGGCAATCTGCTCGCTGATTTTCTCGCGGGCGGGAATCGAACCGATGGTGTCCTGCACCAACTGGAAGTTCGTGGCGGCCATCTCTTTCCAGCCGGGCACCGCGTCCGCCTCTATCTTGCCTTCGTCCACGGCTTTCTGCAAGAAGTTCTCAATGGCGCTTGCCTTGGCGTCGGCCTCTTTCTGCTCATAGACCTGCAACCGGGCGGTTACGCTGTCGAGGTCTTTCTGGAGATTGCCGATGGCGGCGTCCTTACCCGCGATGACGGTCTTGGCATCGCTCAGTGCTTTGTTCGCCTCGGCCAGCCGGGCTTCCACACCGGTCAGCTCCGAGATGCGGGAGAGCACGTCCTTGACCTCGTTCTTCTCCTGCATGCCGAGCGAGGCGATCACTGCGCTGTATTCCGGGGATAATGTTTTCTCTTCGTTCATGGGTCTCTGATTAAGTTTCGTATTAAGAATAGTGGTTTTCTCGCCCGACGGGTGATTTTCATCCTCGGGCGGTGTGATGCGGTTCATGACTGCCTGTATGGCCGCCGCATCCGTGATGCCCGACAGGTCGGCACGCACCTTGTCCCGGAGCTGCTTGCTGGTCCTCAGTACATGGCTTTCGGGAATGATGCCCGCTTTCACGGCTGCCGCCGCATCGAAGAATGTCCCGTCCTGCCCGGCAGCGCCGTCCATGATGGCCCGGACTTTCTCGTGGCTTAACCCGAACCGTTTGCGGTAGATGGTCTCGATTTGTGCCGTGAAGGCTTTGACCAGCTCGGACGGTTCCCCATCGTTTTCGTCGGGAAGGAACGGATTGTGAATCATCAGTATCCCGTAATCCCGCATGAACGACTTGTCCCCGGCAGCCCAGATAACGGAGCCCATCGAAGCGGCCATGCCTTCGATGACGCATTCGGTAGGCACCGAGGCGTTCTGGATGGCGGCATAGACCGTCATGCCGTGCAGCACCGAACCGCCCTCCGAGTTGATGAGCACCCGGATGAGGGACGAACGCACGATGTTCTCCAAAAAGTCGAACGCCTCGCTGAAACGCCCCGCGCTCTCTTCCGTAATGCGGCCGAAGAAGCGGATGGAGGCCGGACGCCCTGCGCCCGACTGACAGACGATATGTTCAAAAGTTTCCGTGTTCATCTTTTCCTTTGGGTAAGAATAGCTTCGCTCGCATAAAATGGTTTATAATCCGTCTCCGGAGCCATCCGGAACATCCCCGGCAGGCTTTTCCTCTTCGGGTTCTTTTTCATCCTCCTCCGGCAGGTCCGGCACATCGACCGAGGGCTGGAATCCCGTAACCTTTTCGTAAACCGGTTCGGCATGGTGCCCGTGTCCCGCCGTGTCGTGCTGCGGCGCATCGGCATGTTGCGTGAAAGGCGGCATGACCAAGTAGCGCTCGACCCAGTTGCGGTACTTCCATGCTGACGATTCCCGGAACCAGACCTCGTAATCCACCCAGTACGCCTGCAACATATTGGTGGTAACAGGCATGTCGAAGTAAAGGAGGTTGCAGCGTTCCGTGAGTGCCGGTTCATGGCTTTTGGCATCCTGAATGGCGACGTTCAACCGTTGGAAAACGATGAACGGGTCGCATTCCCGTTCCGGGTCGGTATGGTTGAGCGTATTGAGGATGAAGCGGATGCGCATGGTGGCGCGGCCCTCGCCGATACGTTGCTGCTGCACGAGGTAGCGCACGTTCACGAAGCGGATGAAGATGGCCGGGAAGGCGATTTCCATTTCCAGGTTCTCGCTGCGCACGATACGGGAAAACTGTCCCGTGTCAATCATGATTGTTCTGAAGAACGATGGACTTTGCGGGTCCTCCGGATTCTCCCTGAGCGTGAGGATGGCCCGCCGGACGGCCTGATACATGTTCACGAACGGATTCTCCGAGACCGATTCCGGCACGGCGACCGCAGGTCGTTCCGCTTCCGGAGCGGAACCGTTTACGGGTGGATTATGTGGTTTCTTGTCTCTGATCATGGGTTCGGAAAGGGAAATCCCCGGAACAAGATGGGGATAAACAGTTGATTGACGGTATGGTTCAGTTTCGGGCTAATGCCGATAAACTGCCGGTGCTCGGGTCGCCGACGGCTGTACTGATTGACGGTATAGAGCCCCAAAGCCGGGTCGGTGTTGTGCACGGCTGCGTAACTTTGGGAAGCGCCGCGCTTCCCATGCTGGTGATAATTGCTTGCCTTGGTCCAGATGGCATAACGAGCCCCACGGCGGAAAATCTTTTTCCGTTCGCCATACGCACGCTGGGTAAGGTTGGTGCGGTCCATGCGCTCCGCCTCCCCGAAAATAGAGCGGGACAAATTACCGGTATCGTTCATTACGGGATGCGTGAAACGGCGTCCCCAGCGGGATTTACGCTCCGGCCACAGCTTGCCGCTGCCATACAATCCGCCTTCGGCAAAGCTGGTGCGGAAACGGCTCTTGGAGTATTCGCCGGCCATTGTCACGAAGTCGTGGGTGTTGAACTCCATCTTGTTGGGCAGATAACGGCCGTTGCCTTTCGGAGCCCACTGCTCGCAGAATTGTTCAAGGGTGATTCTCATGGCTACGGGTTGGTGTCGGTTTGTTTCACGCCTCGGGGATGACCGTAACGTTTGTAGTATTCCTCGTCCGACATGATGCCACGGTCCGACGAGCTACCGCCGGGCACAGCACCGCCTCCGCAGCCCATGCCGGGTATCACGTTGAGCTGCTTGCCTACGATGATGCCGAACTCTTTCTCGATTTCGTCCGCCGCCACCTCGTACTTGTCCGTGATGAGCGAGTAGAGCTTGATGCGGTCTTCGTTATTCATGTCGATGCGGTTGGAATACTTGAATTCCAACCCGGCAGGGATATAGCCCATCGCCACAAGACGGGGGACAATCTGCTCGTTCATCACGTTCTCGATGTAGCGGCGGTACACCTCGATGCGGTCGCGGAAGATGTCCTGATGCGCCTTGGTGGAGCCGACATACGACTGCATGCCTCCGGCCATCGATTCGGAGCCGAGAATGAGGTTCGAGACCTCCTTGTTGGCGAACTGAATTAGTCCGGTATATATCTTCTCGCTGTTTGACATGGTGAAGGTCTTGATGTCCACTTCGTCCTCCAATCCCGTTACGATGATTTTATTTTGAGCTGCATTGGAGATGTCTTGCGCCAGACGCTTGCGATCCATGTTGTTTTCGCTGACGGTCTTTCCGTGAATAATCGGCTGACCGTATGAATGGCTGAAATTCAAGTAGTTCGCAATCGTAAACTTTTTGGCGAGGATAAGTGGCGTCGTGGCCGAGAAGAGTCCCAAATATCTCCCGTCTTGATGAGCACATAACGCTTCCGGTAGGCGGCCGAGCGGATGTCCCAGTGCGGCAGCCACAACCCCTGCCGCTTGACGACGATGCCCTGTTCGGGCAGGACGTTGCGACGCTCGATGCTGTTCACTTCTTTCAGGCGACCCGTATCGGGGTCGATGTCCGGCATGATTTCCAAAAGCGTATAACCGTAGAGTTTGGCTTCGATGATGCCACGGATGATTTTATCGAATTGCGAGCCCTGTATCTTCTGGCTCTCTTTCACATCCTTGACGTATTTGCCCTTGTCGTTCAGACGGGCGAGCATATAGCGGTCACCGAGTATCTGGCTTTCGAGCGTCTCGATGACCGCACGGATGTGCGCATCCTGTTGCAGACACGCATCGTACAGGTCGATCAGACGCGCCCGGTCGTCGAGGATGGTTCCCAGCAGCATGTTCGAGCGCACCGAGCGGTAGCGGTTGTGCCGTTCGATTTCCCGTACGTATTCCTGAATTGTTTTTTTTGACGTGTGGAATATGCTTTCGAGCAACTCGTGGTTAAAAGTACCTTCTTCCTGCATTTTTTCGGGTTTCAAAAAGAATAGTTCGAACCCGAAAAAATGGGTTATCCGCACCCTTCCGACCATACGAACAAATTACCTCCAATATGTTCGGTTTACCATACAAAATAGGCGGATGAATACTTATAGTTTTTTTGCTTGTTTTTGCGCTGTTTTGTTGTTTGTAAATCGCTATAAATGAATTACTAACAAGAAAATTTATCGGCAAATTTATAGCCAAAATCGAGCCGAAAAGTATATATTTTCCTTCAAAATTCAATATTTTGAGAAAATGAAAGCAATAGAAAATCATCAAGGGTTCAGACTTCGGTTCGGCGAGTTTCCGGATTTGCTGTTTACCGTTACCGACGCCCGAACTTATTTTGACATGACACATTTCCTGCAATCCATGAAACTGGAACCGGAAGAGAAGATTACTGAATTCACCGAAGGGTTCGCCCTTTGGATAGAGCATTTGGGTAAGATGTACGGCATACAGCCGGACGAACGCCTTGCCGTGGATGCCGCGTCGGGACACTTTCTGGCGGAAGAATCCTTTGCCTTGCCGTTCCTCTGCTGTGCCGACCCCGTATTCGGCGTGTACCTGCTGGAAAGCATGTCTCAGATGATGCTGGTCGGCATCGTGTGTTCCGACTCCTACATCCTCATGCAGGCGCAGCAGCGGTTTACCGCAGAAGAACTGAATCCCACCTCAAACCCTCATGAGCAATGAAAATGAAAGGCCCTTTTTTACCCTCGAAGCAGTTGCTGGTCTTCAACGGCGCGTATGTACTCATCGCCGTGGTGCGCTCGCTGCACAGCGCGGCGGATTTTTCAGGCATCAACCTCCAAAGCATATCGTTCTCCTGCACCGGGAAGTATGTAGCCACCGGAGGCTTCTATTTCCGACACGCGCACCCCGATGTGCAAATCGACCTGTCGGACCTCGACAACCTGACATTGCAGGAGTACGACCGCCTATGCGGTGTGGAGCGCCGCTATTTCACGGTGCGTGAGATGGCCCACAAGCGTCAGGCGTATGACCAGCGGCGCAAGGAGTTCCGGAAGTTCTGTAAACAACGTGATTTAGAAGAGAAAAAGAATGAAAAATAATACAAGATGAAAAGCAATGCGATACTATGTGAAGAGTACCCGGTCAGGGTGCTGTTCAACGATGACAAAACCTTGGCATGGGTGAACCTGCATGACCTCTGCAAAGTATTGGGGCGCGAGGAGATGCTGACCGACAAGGCGGCTATCCGCCAGTTGCCCTCCAGTATTCAGATTCCGTTCCGCAAGAAAGGACGCGAGATGTGGGCCATCAGCCCTTACGACGTCTATAAGCTGATCCGGCCTATGCGGCGCGAAAACTCCATCGCGGCAAAGAAGTGCGCCGCAGTGGAGACGTGGCTGAACGAACTGCTCGAAGACGCGGCCATACAGTCTGCCAGAGCGACGCAACCCGCGCAGCAGGAAGATGTGGTGTTCAGTTATCAAGACCATCCGATTTCTTTCCGTGCCGCGAACAACAAGATGATGATAAACGCCACACAGATGGCCCGCAGCTTCGGCGTGTTGCCGGCAGAGATACTGCGCAAGGCGGATTTTGTCCGCTATCGCCAGCATCTGGTTGAGAAGGGCATCTCGGAAAGTCTCGACAGTCAGATTTTCACCACGCGCGGCCGTAACAACGGAGCCACGTGGATTGATGAAGAGCTGGCGATGGAGTTCGCCCGCCAGTTGTCGCCGGAGTTCTCGCAATGGTGCAACACGAAAATCAACGAACTGATGACACGGGGGTATGCCACGCTGGAATCACGGTCCGAAAGCGGTATGGGCACTACCGAAAACCTTCCCGTGCCGCAAAGCCTCGACGAGGCTCAGCAGTTGATTGTCGCCCAACGCCACGAAATACACCTGCAACAGGAACGAATCGACGCCGATTCCTACAAGGTGGAGTTTTACGATAACCTGATAGAGGGACGGGATTTCTACTCGACGACATGGCTTGCGCAGGAACTGAACACGACGCCCCGGCAGTTGCACCAGTTCCTCGCGGAGAAAGGCATCTGCAAATTCTCTAAAAATCAGTGGGTGGCGTTCATGCCATACCGGAGCTGGCAAATAGACATGCCGTATTACTGGAACAACCTGCGCACCGGCAAGTGCCATGCCGCCGGGACACGGAAGCGGTGGAGCAAAATCGGCCGTGACCAGATTCTCGAACTATGGAACAGGGAGCCGCCTAAACGCCCTGAACTACCGTCAGGACGCCGCCGGGTGGAAAATCCGTACAGCCACCTGACGGAAGGCGCGGACTATTTTACACCCACGCAACTCGCCCGTGAAATCGGCATCTCTGCCAGCCGCATGAGTAAATTTCTGGAAGATAGCGGCATTTGCCGGTTCGTGAAAAAGCAATGGGCCGTCCTGCCGGAATACCGGGAGTGGCAAATCGACGTGCCGTACTATTGGACGAATCCCAAAACGCAAAAACGATGGGCGTTCGGTACCCGGAAACGGTGGACACTGCTCGGACGGGAGAAAATCATCGAATTGTGGAACAACGGCAATGCCGGAAAAGAAACGGAGGTAATAGAATGAGCAAGGAACTGATCGACAAGATTTCAAGAGCCACGGGACGCTATCCCGTGAGTTGCGACTGTCCCCGTTGCCGGAGACAATGCCTGACGCCCTGTCTGGGCACGCCGGAGGACATCTGGCGGCTGATAGAGGCCGGATACGAAGAAAGATTGCGGATTACATTTTGGGCTGTCGGTATGCTGGTCGGAGCCATCCCGTTCCCGATACTGATGGTGCAGGCGCATCAGACGGAGCACGGCTGCATATTCTGGAAAAACGGGCTGTGCGAACTGCATGGCCAAGGGCTCAAACCGACGGAGGGTTGCTTGTCGTATCATGTCCTTACGGAAGAGAACCTCAATTTCGAGAAATCGCTGACGTGGAACGTAGCCAAAGAATGGATCAACACGGAAAACATTTCTTTCATCGCCCGCATTCTGCAACGCATCGTAAAATGAAAGCCGTATGAAACACAAAGGGAAAAGCAACAGTACATTCCGGCATCCGAAACAGGTGCTACTGTTCGGACACACGCGCATACTGGTTGCCATCTTCAAGTCGATGCAGTCGTGCGCCGAAATCACCGGAACATCCGTCAAGACGGTTAGCCGGGCCTGCAAAGGCGAATATGCGCAGGCGGCGGGATTCTATTTCCGGCGGTTACATCCGGACGTGGAGATTGAAATGGCAGACCTCGACACGCTTCCTCTGGAGGAGTACGACCGGCTCTGCGGCGAGGTGCGCCGCTACCTACCCAAGGAGCAGGTAAAGGCTTTCAGGGAGAAGTTCGAGCAAACCTACAGGCATAGAAAAAGACTCGATGGAGGCTGACCGATAACTATTTCCGGTTCTATAAATACAGAAAAGTAAGATGCAGTAATATATTATATATACTATACTACTATCTTACTTTTCTTTTTATCTACTGAAAGAAAAACATAGCGAACCCCTTTAGGGGTGAGCATTAAAGGGTATAAATAAACACTGGAGCGTAGCGGAAGTGCTTTATTTATACCCTCCACCTTGCTTCTTCTTTAGAAGAAGATAGAGAATACCGATACAGAAATCCAAAAGAGTTATTTCTCGGCAACTTAAATCTATCTCTTGAATTTCAAGTAATTGATTCAATATAATCACAAATGGTTTCTATGTCATTTTGCAATTCGTCTGGAGTATCTACATAGCGATTCTCATGTTTTTCTCTAATATCGTAAGATACTGGTACGTCAAAACTTCCAGTTTGATTAAACTCATCCGCCAATAGTTTCCAATGTACCGTTATTTTCTCCGTTGGATAAACAGGTTTTACAAATATTGGTTTAGTCGCAATATTATTACTACCTACCAGCAAGTCTCTGCCTTTCAAAAGTACGTTTTTTTCTTCCTCATCGATGTAGGTTGATGATGGATGGGGAATTTCAACTCCAAACACACTATTCATCTTCTTATTATTGCTTCGGATTTCAGTTACGTCATTTCCGAAGTAAAATGTTATTTCAAAACATTTTAACGAAGGTATTCCGATATTTTCCAAATAAAACTGAATAGGATAGAAACTTTTATTTATCTCGCCTCGAACTATTTGAACAGAAGTGGCTTGAACTACATTGCGGTTAATATTTTGGAAATCTGCAATAGCAATTTGAAATGGCGACATCCCTAATAAAGGGTTGTTTGCCAATGATTTTGGTTGCTCCTTTAATTTGTATGAAATTCTTTTTTCTTCAAATGTAGGAGATAACATCTCTACATTTCCCTCGAAAAAATATCCGACTTCTACCTTATATTGAACTTTTTGTAATAATTCTAACTTTGCTTTTAGTAAATCATTTATCAACCAAATAGCAAAAGGAATATTTATGATAGCTAAAATTATGACTATAATCCAGTTATATTCACCTTGCGTCACCTCAATCCCCCATGAATGTTTTCCGGAAGTAACATTATATGTTATTTTGAGAGCACTGAACCCAACCAAAACTAATGTGTCCAGTGTTATGAAAGCCCTAAATGGTCTTGTTTTCCAATAGATTGAAAACAAAGATTTTATGAAGTCAAGAATTTTATCAATCATTGTTATATAATTCAATTTATCCCTTTAACGGATAACGGGACAGTTGTTCCTTCCGTTTCTCCTGTAACTGTAAGGCAAGTTCTCTTATACTCGCTTCATCCGTGGAATAATTACCGGATCTGGCCCGCTTTATATCTCTCCGTCGTCCCTTATCCGTTGTCCTACAAACCTTCCAGAACTCTTTCAGGTAATAATACACGCTCTCTTCAGAACGGGAAACAGGACCGACACCCAGTTCGTTCAAAAGATACCTCCGGAGTTCCTCCATCGGTTCCCGATACCGGGAATAGTTCCCGTTATTGAAATACTTCGCACCTTTGGTCTTGCCTTGCTCGATAGTCCTGCATACCTCCCAGAACTCGTCCAGGTAGTAGTAGCCTTTTCCTGCCGGAGCCAGATAATTGACCGGCTCGATCCGCTTGTAAAACCCGTTCCAAAGGACACCGGCCTTTTCCAGCTCTTTCGCCAGTTCCTCACGCTGTCCCACGTTGATAGGCTCCAACTGGTAATCTTCTGCCGGGCCGACAACCTCCCGCAGCGAATAACGCACCGGACCGTCTTCCAGTTTCATACAGTACATGACAATCCGTCCCTTGGCATCGATTTCCCGAAACACACCGTAACCGATTTTCTGACCCAATACGCTGATTTGGTACTGGACATTCTCTTTGGGTGTTTCGCGCGGTCTGAGTCTGTTGCGCCACCGGTTCCAGACCAGCCCTTCCCTGTAAAGAGCCCGTTGCAGGCGGAGAACCGTCTCCTTGTCGGCGATTTCCAACGAGGTATAGTCGAAACATCCGGAAGCAACGTCCAGTTCATCACCTCTGATCGAGACGTACAGGCACACGGATTGATTTACGCCCACTGTTTCGACAATCCCTGAAATCCCTTGCCCCACAAGGTTCACGACATCACCGCGTCGGGGCGTATCCGTCTCGAACCATTGTCGGAACTCTTCGTATGTTACAGGCAACCGTTTGTCGGGTGTCGCGTCGATAGAGACGACAAAGCGTCGCTGGGCACAAAACTGCGCTATGGCCAGTTCATGTGTCTCATTCTTCGGTCTGTAACATCGGAAGAAATCATGGATTGCCGACTTGCTTTTACTCATCCGGTATTTGCATCTATAAATTATATACAGGTTTACTTTAGGCAAAGATAAAGATTATCGGGGAAATGCGGGCTTAAATTATCAATTTTCTTTTTAGGGAAACCTAATAAAAGTTTCGACAAAAAATTCGATAATTCATTAGCGCACAAATTTCTATGCAAGACTGTATATGCGACCGTCTGCTTTAATGCCCCATTTTGGAATGTTTTAATAAACAAGATTCTCCGCATAACCGTGTCTGCCATAATATGAAATGACAATCGTCAAGAGGATCCGATAATGCAAAGCCGGCGGGTAAATGGATTCTTGCAAAGTCTGTCTATGACCGGACGGCTTCTCCCGCTACAAATCCTGTTCTGTTTTGAACGAATAATCCCCCGAAACTGTGCCAAACTTTGAACAAAAAAGTCAGAGCCAAAAACGGGACTTGAAAATCAGGCCGTAGGGCGCGTATCGAATCCGCACTGGGGGTAGTACCCACCCCGTTCTTTTCAAAAATTATTAGTGTATTGTTATTCAGTGTCTTAACTCCTTCACTTTGTAGAAAAGTGAAACTAAAAGTCTATAAATAGACCTTTGTTTCTTTCGGATTGAAAGCAAAATTTTTTTTCGCCCTTGTTTTTAGACGGTTATCAACTAACAAATAATTGACTATCAATATATATAGTTTTTCTTTCAGTCCATTTTTGAACGTTGAACCCTATATTTTTTTGAAAAAAAAATTCCACTTTCTTGTAATGTATTGATTTTCAATCGAATAAAAATAGCCATCGCGCGCGGGCGTTCACTCTCATTTTAGAGCCGTTTTTCTCAATCGGACGAAAAAAAATTTTGCGGTTTGAAAAATTTGTTTTAGAGTTGAATTGAACCCGAAAGGGAAACAGCCCCGACAAACAGACGGGGAAAACAGAAACAAAAAATATACAGACTTTCAAAAACGGCACACACGCCGAAAGTCTGTAAATAGTAAAAACAAAAAAAAGTCAGTAAATAAGAAACAGACAGCGAAAACCGCAACAGCGAGAAACAAAGAGCCTTTTTTGTGGGAAACCTGTTTTCGTGGCTCGGACAAACGAAAATTCGCCTGTTCGCTTTGGAGCGATTAAAGAGGGTGTCAAACAACCACACCGCGCAGGACTACAAACCAATGTAGCAAGTCGGAACGGTCAAAATACGTGTATTTTGTCCGCATACGCAAAGCCCGTGATTTTGGGAGGGCGAGAGTCGTATGGAAAAGGGAGGCGATAAAATAATGCCATAAGTCTGCCCTTGCGCAGCCGGAGATAAAAATCGCTATGCGGTAAAAACAATCCGCACGGAGCTTGAGAAAAGGGCATTGCCGAGATTATGCCCACAATCACCAGCCGCCAACCGCCCGAATGTTAGCTGCCCCGTTGGAAAAGACGGGGGACGTGCCAAAGAAGCACCCGTCGGAAATTGGAGTATGTCGGGCTTGCCATGACAGCGGAAAACTGCTTTTGTGTGTGAACAATGCAAATATAGGGCTTTTTTCCGAAATAGCGAGTATAGGGCACGTTTTAGTGAGGTGCAAATTGAGATGAAATCTGCACGCTATCGGGTGAAAGGTAGCGTGCGATTTTTGGGCACGCACAGGTCGTGCCGTTTTGCCATCCGTAGAACGTGTGGTTCGATTCCGCAGTGCCCTCAATATGCACTATTGCATAGAAATTCACAAAAATTTATCATTATGGCAATCAGTAAGTTAAATGCAGAACAGTTTGCAAACATGGCAGTTAATGCCGCAGGTGTGATTTTCGAGTATGCCGGCAAGGACGGCAAGAACACGGCTATGCACTTTTTCGGTGCCGATTACGAAGCGACCGTGAAAACGCAGGACGAAATGTTCCGCGTGCTGCGCAACGTGGTGACTACGTTCTGGGAAGTGAAGACCAAAGAATCGCTGCTCCGCGAATCGAACGACGGTATCCGCTCGAAACTCCGTGCAGGAACTCCGCACCGGCTCATCATCCGCACCTCCGCAGGCGTTACGGTCAAAGTTTTCGACCTCGACGCAAGCGTATGGGCACGAATCGGGTTAATGCCGACCAAAAAGGACTTGGAACGCTCGGCACGTGACCGCAAAAAGTACATCCACAATGCCACCAAAGCACTCATGGAGGCACTGAATTTCCGTGTGGAACTGCCCAAAGACGCCGCACAGCCCGAAGAGGTGCAGACCGAACAGTCTGCCGAACAAGCTACCGCCGAAAGTGCGGCACCCGTAACCGTTGCCGAAACGGTGGCGGAACAACCTGCCCGCAGACGTGGCAGAAAACCGAGAAACGGAGCTGAAACCGTAGCGATTGCAGCGTAACGGCATAACGAACCCGATATAATCAGAGCCGGACAGCGTGCAGAAAATGTGCGCTGTCCTTTTCGTATCCGGTCATGTACAAACTCATCGCTTTCAATGAAGTGGCGGAAAATTTTTCTGCCCACTTTGCGCTCGGCATCTCCCCGTATTTCGACCGCTGCAAAAGCCATGAAACGGGGATGCTGTACTTCATCACGCACAAATTCGTGCGGTATTTATGCCTGAATTGCGGCTATGAACGCACAGAACCTCTGGAAAATTTCGTGTGCCGGAGGTATAGCCCGCAGGCTTGGAAATTCCTAAAAAAACTAATGCAGTAAAAATATGATAGACGTATATAACAATGCCGGAACCGAGAGTTACGGCTGCTTCAAACATCTCAAAGCTGCCAAACCCATGCTGAAACGACTGGGCGAAGCCGGTGTGCAAAGTGTAACAGTTAGCAGTTTTCGCGGGCGCAACCTCGTCCGAGTATATCGTGTGCTCATTGGTGAGGGCTGCCGTATCATCAAAATGCCGCAACTGACGCCGACCCCGACGCCGGCAGCTTAATGTAGTGAGAAATAATCGGTGCAGGCACGGGCGAGAACTCGTGCCTTTTTTGTGCCCGATTGCAAAATGTATAATCGAAATAATCAAAGTCATGAAAAAGATAATCGCCTTTGCCCGCAAACGGCAGGATGCCATTCTGAATACGGTATTCGTCGCAGGCTTGCTCGTGCTCGTCTGGGTCGGAATCCGTGTGTTGACGGCACCGTGCGCCCCTTGTTTCGGGTTCTGAACCCGATGACCGGTATGCGATAATTGAACGTGTACCGACAAAAAAATATGCCCGAATTCCGCCGGAACATTCGGATAGCATCTATTCTTTAACAAATTCCGATTTGCCTATGGAAACGAAAGAACTTACAACACATCAGCGCGGAATCATCCTGCGCGGAATATCCGGCGGTGCTGCATTGAAAGGCAAATCACCGCATATCTCGGAAAACAATACCGTCATAACCTGTGCAGGCAAACTGAACGTCTGGGACATCTGCTGCATCAGTTCCGATGCCGAGGCTTTCGGGCTGAAAGTGCAATGCGGCTATGACGGTCAGACAATAATAACTTTTACACATAAGAAATAAATGGCTGAAATTATTAAAACCGATGGGACGCGCCAACCGGTGCAACCTGCCAATGGAACCGACTTTAAGCTGGAGGAAATGCAGGCAATAGTCGGAGGAGACATCGAACTCGTGTTTCTGAATGACACGGAAATCATGGTCGTGAATGAGGAAGGAAAGGTGCATGGTCTTAAACACAACCCAACGGCTACACGCATTTTCAAAGAGAATCATCCGAGCTTGTCCGACTACATTGTCGGGGATGTACTCGTATGCAAGGAGGAACAAATAAAATGAGTAATAATATGGCAGAAAAGATTCTGCAAATGTTTTTCGACATCGAGCGATGGACGAAAGCAATCGAGAAAGGTGTGGGCAAAGACATCCGGAAAGACCAGCTCATCCGGCTGACCGACGAACATACCCGGCTGGCAATGGCTGAAGCCATGATGCTGGGAAAGTATGAAATCTCTCCGCCCCATACGGCTCAAATCCCCAAAGACAACGGCGAGTTCCGCACAGTGTATGTAAACGAGCCGATGGACCGTGTGATACTCAGTATCGCCAACGACCTCCTGTTTGACTTGATGCCTGAAATGCTCCACGAGACCTGCAAGTCCTACCAGACAGGAATAGGTTGCGGCCGAGTGGTTACCGAGGTCAGTCATCAGATCGTGAACGCTGCAAAGAACGGAGTTTTGGGCTGGAAATCCGACCTCTCCAAATATTTCGACAGCGTACCGATTCAATTCATCGATGAGGCATTCGATAAGGTAGAAGCCAAGTACGGCCATTCCGCTTTAATCGACGTGCTGCGGAAATACTATCATTCCGACCTGTATTTCGACGAGGATAACTGCCTCAAAAGGAAATACCAATCGCTCAAACAAGGGTGTGCCGTCGCAAGCTGGCTGGCAGATGTGCTCCTGTATGACCTCGATGAAGAACTCTCGCAGATGAATGGCTACTATGTACGCTATTCTGACGATATGCTTTTCATCGGCGCCGACTACGAAAAGGCGATGAAATTGCTCCGGAAGCGACTGTCTGAGAAATCCATGCAGCTCAATCCGAAAAAGGTGGAATATTTGACCGCTGACCACTGGTTCAAATTCCTCGGGTTCAGCATTAAGGGCAAAATGATTTCTCTCTCGTCCAGCCGTATCAAAACCTTCCAAAAGGAAATCGAACGACGAACGATTCGCAACCGGAATACGACGCTGACAAAGGCAGTCAATTCCGTGAACCGCTATTTGTACAAGGGCAACGGCGAGTTCAGTTGGGCGACACAGATTCTTCCCGTATGTAACGTGCGGAAAGACCTTGACGAACTGAATATGTTTGCCATGGATTGTTTGCGGGCAGTCGCAACCGGTAAACGCAAAGTCGGAGGTCTGGGATATGTCAGAAACAAGTCTGACGGATGTATTGTCCGGGGGCGTGGGCGTAATGTGAAAGCGAACCGTTCCAAAACCGGAGGCAACATCCCCGGCTATCTGACGATTGGTTGCATGAGGAATGCCCTGCTGACAAGTCGGGCTGTGTACAACACGCTGGTAGCATCATTATAGGATATACCGAACACACGGTAAATGGATGAAGAGGCAAAATTCAATGTTACAGGATGGCAGACCAGAACGCATAGATCTTCGCCGGTCTAACAACCGGCGAGGATCGGTGAGTTCTGGTTCCTCCTGTAATATATCGAAGTCGTAAAGAAATGTGTCGCCTGCCTGACATCCGATGAACTGAAACACATCAGCAGAAGTTCGAGGAATGGATTTGAGATTCCCGCGTGTAACCCAGCTCTATCGAGAGTCTTGAAGGTGATCGGACCATCACCTTCAGACTCCTCAAGAGCTGGGCTCTCGCGGGCAACATCATGCAAGTAAAGAAATGTGTCTGTCATTATGAGAACTTCCCCTTTAGCACGAAAGCGCGGTGATTCAAGGAATATGATTCAACATGCCGAGTTTCGATACAGCCCGTCCGGCGCCGTCGTATCCCTAACGTCATACGACGGCGACCATCCGGCTTCCGAAACTGGCGTACATCAAAACAATAAAGCAATGTGCCGATATTCAGAGAATCATGAGAAGCTGAGTACACAGCTACAAAAGTCGAGATCGGAATTTCAGTTGTGCAGCTCTTGAACTTGCGGCCAGAGCTTCCCTCCATCCGAGTGGATGGAGGAGAATCCCAGGCCAGCAGAACAGAGCAGCGCACATCAGGAAAATAAAGGAATGTACCGTCCGAATGAGATTTTTTTCAGCACGGAAAACTGCGGTTCAGGGGACAAGAATCAGCGTGCCGCAAGCAATGAAGTCCCGGCAATGACGTCGTTATTCACTATCAGGAACACGACGTCGCTGCCCGGACTTCAAATCGCGGCGCACATCGACCTATTAGAGCAACGTGCCGCAATCCTAAGAACGGCAAAACTTAGCACAAAGTGAAAAGGTCAAGGTCAGGAGTTTAATGGTGCAGCTAATAACATCAAGGACCGTAGTCCAAGGCATCTGATTAGATGCCTGTGGACAAGGTCCGTAGCTGAATAGCTGCTCATATCGAACTGATAAAGCAATGTGCCGGCCTGATTGAGACTTACGGGCAACGCAGCTCGATTTTGCACGAGGAATCGAATTTAACATACAGTATTCTACCTGGATCCTGACCAGGCGATTACCTGGTTCTGGATCCAGGACCTACTGTATTTATCAGAGCTATAAAGCCATGCGTCAGCGATTCGAGTGCATTTAATGACAAACAATTTAACCAGATAAAAAATGAACGTAAAAGACATTGAAATCGGAAACTGGTATCATATATCGGGAGATATAGATAACGGAACCAAGGACGGGCGGCCATATACCTCCCACGATGAAGTTACACGGAGAATCAAGCGGGTAACGGACACCCACATCATTTGCGAGTGCGACAGGAAATTCCTGATTAACGACAACCTGAAGCTGAGCATTCCCGCCTTCAGGAGAACGGACATAACCAATTCGTAGAAGCTATGGACAATATCTATCAGGAAACAGTCAGTGCCGTAGAAAACGGGGCGCGTTTCAAGGTTGATTTCCAAATGCGGAGCCTCAAAGTGGACGGCAAGTACGTCATCCGGAACAGCTCATATGAAGGCGTTCTCGGAGTGCCGCATTGCAGTGAAGAGGAGTTCTTCTCGAAAGTGGAAGAGCTGTACCGTCGTTACAAGCACTCGATTCCGTCGGAACGCAGCGAGAGTACATCGCGCCGCTATTTCATGGCATTACCGGAAAGAGAATTGAGTGATGACGACATGCTCTATGGAGAGCGGCGCGACAAATCACAAATCGAGCTGGAACTATTCATCCTCAGCCAACTGCTCGGCGGCTTCAAATGGAATCCCGAGAAGTTCGGCCGGTGGTTCTGGCAGAGCAAAGAAGACAAGGACCTGGTAATACTCAGACAATGGGTAGAGCCGAATAATAATCAATCAACTATTTAATCATGAAGAAAAAACAAGAGACGAATGTTACGTGCCCGACATGCGGGACGGAACTTGCCATCGCAGGCAAAAAAGTTACCATCGCAGAAAACCCTGCGGCATCAATCAAACAGGCACAACTGCCCAAGACGGCGCACGAACGCATCGAAGCGCTCCGCAGTGTCGGCGTGGACGTGAGCTGCCTGTTCGCCATGCAGGGAGCCAACGGAGGCGATTATGTCGCTTCGAACAAGAACGGCAAGCTGTCGATTCTGGACGACAACGACCCGATTTTCGATTACATCCTCGAAAAGGGAACCGTACCCAACCGCCGTCTGTTCCGCCGCTTCGTCATGGCGCAGATGTTCCACATGCTCTCCCACAAGGACTACGGCGCGTGGAGTCCGGTCGGTGTGACCGAGATGATCCACCGTCTGGGCTATGAGTACCAGTGGAAAATGCTGCTCGACGAACTGCGTGCCCAACAGAAGATGGAGCGAAACGACCCCGAGAACTTCGCGGACAGGAACCGCTGGTTCAACGTCAAGGTCGCTACGGCTATGGCGGAAGATTACATCGAACAACTGAAAGCGCATGTCGAGGGCCTGCCTGTCAAGAGATGCAAGGGCATTCCTTACAAGCGTTTCGGCAGCCACAACATCTTCGTGCAGGACCTGAACTCCAAACTCTACAGCCCGCTGCGGCTTGCGGCCTACCATATCGAAGCGGCTAAAAATGCCACCCAGCTTTACAATGCCGTGACGAAGTTCAACGACAAGCGGTTCAAGATGAAGCACGCCACGCCCCAAAGCAAGGCGTGGGTGGATGCCTACAAAGGTGCCGGCGCGTTCTACACCATGCAAAACCTCATCCGCTTTCACAACTGTACGGCCATCGACGACAGCGGGCGACGGCTGGACAAATACCAGTCGCTCGCATTCCTCTCGGCCAAGGCCGAAGAGTATAAGAACGGCAATGGTTGGCGCCTGCTTGCCGTATTGAAAAAGATGCTCGACGACAACGGCATCGACATCAAAAAGAAGATGGCCCAGTGGCGTAGGAAGTAAGCCGTCATCGCCTGGCAGGCTTGATGTGATGGACCGAAAACTTTCAGTTCGTCTTCCTTGACAGGATCCTGAGGCGCTGGCTACACGCCGTGCTTCAGGATCCTTCCGGACGACCATACATCGAACGGATAAAGTCATGCCCCACATCGGTAGTCGCATCGTTATGTATCCTCTAAAAATGTAACGACAATGAATAAGAAACAACTCAGACGCAGGGCGTACCTGCTGTACAAACTGCGAAAGAAAGGCATCCGGTGCCTGACACGCCAGTTCACAATCTTCTATCCATACGGGAAAGACCCTGTAACAATGGCGGAAATTGTTCACCTCCGAAAAGAATTCCACTTCTCGGTACAATTTGAAATCGCATGAGGCGGCTTCTTAACCCGGACATTCAATGCACCGATCCCGACCAACTGCAATTCTGCTTGAAAATATCAGATACGGTATTCTGGTATTGCGAGCCGAATACCTGCCACCCGGATTTACTGCCGTGTGCTGAAACTGAGTCCAGCCGGATACACCAACGGTATCTCGGATACCCGACGGAGTTTCTGCGTGATGCACACAATGTGTCCGAGGTCCGGAAATTCGCAACGGACAACATGCTTTGGCGGGAAGGCGAAATCGACGTGACGGATTTCAGCCGGTCGGAGCAAGAAGAATTACTGAAAGATTACGGTTACAAGTGGGATGATTTCTCCGCAGACATCGACCGTAACCAGATCATTTGTGAGAACCATTTCGAGCAATACCTGCTCGACTATCGAAACGACATTTGAATGAACAATCAAAATCATAAATCATCATGCAATACGAAACGACAGATCGGCGCACGAGGGCCGTAAAATACCTCCAACAATACACCCGCGCCATGCGGGATGTGATAGAGCGTTTTGTCGAACTGTTCTGGGATCAGGAGGTGACGGACGAAGAGAACCTTATAGCTTTCGAGAATTACGAAAGCGAGTTGGAAACTGCTTATACATACTGATATGAACAGATACGAACAAATAACCTATAAAGGACACCACATCAATATCTACTACGATGACTGCCCCGAAAGTCCGCGCGAGTGGAGCAACCTCGGCACGTTCTACACGGCACACCGGCGTTACCGTCCCGAAAAGGAGTTCGACGAACATTTCGACTTCGACGAAGTATGCGACGGCCGTCCCGGAAACATTCGGAAATCATTCCTGCAAAAACATGTCGCTTTGAACCTTTTCCTCTATGACCATAGTGGTCTCAGCATTTCATCCGGCCCCTTCTCGTGCCGATGGGACAGCGGATGGTTCGGGATTGTGGCGGTCAGTGTTGAACAGGTAAAAAAGGAATACGGCTGGAAAGTGCTCACGCAATCCCGCCGCAAGAAAATCGAGGAATACCTCCAAAATGAAATCGACACGTACAATGAATACCTGCATGGTGAAGTGTACGGATTTCAGGTTACGCCGGAAGATGACGACACGGAAATTCTGGACAGTTGCTGGGGATTCTTCGGTGATGACGGGCTCGACCAGCTCAAGAGCGAATGCCAGGCTTACATCGATGATAGAATTGCCGAGGACAACCGGCAAAAACAAGCCGAATATCTCTGCACATTCGGTCTGGAGCTCCCATTCCCGGAATTTGCATTATCAACAAACTAACACATACCGCAATGGCTGATAAACTGAAATATAACGCAACAAAAATCATAAACGGCTACAAAATAGACGTTAAGGTGCGGCTCGACGATGACTGCCGCAACGGACATGCCGACTTCGGCATTACAGCAACCATCTACGAAAAGGACAAATACGGTGTCTGGAAATGGTGCATGGCAGGGTGTTGCCATGAACAAATTGCAGTGGCCTTTCCCGAACTGTGTCCGTTCATCGCCTTACACCTGTGCGACGCCAAAGGAGCACCGATGTATGCGCAAGGCAACGGATTCTACCACTTGCGAAATAGCTCCAAGGAGGTTACAATGAGCGAACTCCGTATTACCCAACAAGAGTACGACCGATTCCTTCGTGAAGCGGAAGACCAACTTTACTTCACCTACCTGCTTCAGACGATGGGAATACCCGCTCGTTGGGAGGAGGAAGCCCGCGCCGCAATCAAACAACTCGAAGAACTGACCGAAGAACAATTTGAGGACACCTCCGTTCGCTATCAATTCACCCCTCTCACAGAGGAAGAATTCCAGCTTGTGGAAACCCGAATTGCCGAAGGGTATTATCTGCCCGCCAACATTAAAAAACGCAGACACGAAGCCCTGCTTGCCGCCAAACGGAAGAAAATAGAAGACCTTAAAACCCATGCGGCAAATGAAAAGGCGAAAATCGATCAGGAACTCGCCGTCAAACTCCACGTGCTTCGCTGTGGAATGCCACTCGACAACTTCATCTACTACGACCATCGAAACACGGGCGTATTCAACTGGCGGGACTATGCTTCCAAGAACGACATCGTTACCCAGGAACAATTTGACCGCTTCCTGAAAAAAGTGGACTATTCCAAACTGCCTTCCGGCATCGAATTCCAACTCAAATCCGCGTGACATGATACAGGTACAATACATTCAGGAATGCGTATGCGGAGCGATGACCGTAACATTCGAGAACGGCGCAAGTAACAGTATGAGCCGCGAGGTTTTCAACCGTATAGGATTTACGGGAGAACGTTTGCCGCAGGTCTTCTGTAATTGCAATCATTGCGTCAACCATTGGGGCATCGATCTCTGCAAATGCGGCTCAGGGCAGCCCGTCGGCAAATGTGACTGCGGAAGCGATGAGGCCAGCGAGGAATTCGGCATAAAAAGACCTTTTATCGGATGGGTATTTTAGCAGACCAAATCAACGCACTCGACCGTTTGGAAGAACAGTATAAACGGGAGAAAGAACGTATTGAACAGGCCATTGCCGATACCGTGCGCAGCGTAGGGCAAAATCCGGCTGTCAGGCCAATCGGGAAAAACATGTTCACGATTCCCATGTCCGAACTGATAAACGCCCCTTGGTCTCCGGAATTTCACGACTGGACGATTCAAGCGGAACGCCTGTTGGCCGTACTGAACAAAAAACCGGTCAAAGATTGGCTGACATTCATAAGGGAACTGCTCGACAAGAACTCCGGTAACGGGTGGTCCGGTGTCACAGTCTGCAAACAGGTACTGAGCAAAAAATTCCTCCGGAAGGTTCTCGAACGACTATAAAAATTAACACGAGAGAGAAGGTTATCGCCTTCTCTTTTTCATTTTCAACTATTCTTCAACAGATAAAACAGAAACATCATGAGATACGTCGTAGATGCCCCGATGGTCGCCCATCTATGGGCACATCAAAGTCAGGATAGCGCACGGAATGGGCGCAACTTCTACTTCGAGGGCAAAGATATTTATTCCTATGGGTCACATTTCCGATGTGCCTCGGTAGAAGCAAATCAACAAGGGCAAAAAGCCTATCTGGTAACAACCCGGACCTATTCCAACACCACCTGCAAACACATGGGCATGGTGCGGAAAGCGATTCCCTACGGAGAACTGATTTTCTACACGCCCCGGTCGGTTTCCCTACACAACGACAGGCTGTCGGAATACAGCTATTACGAATCGGCATATTACATTGTCGATCAAGTAGAAAAAATCAGTGATTACATCAATGCACAGCAGAAATCCCGCACTCAGAATTATACGGAACATGTCAAAGAATGCCTGCTCAACATCGGTCGCTGGATTGAATTCTGGGGACTTGACAAACGGCAAAAGTCCGCAACCGGTCGCTGGCTCATGCCGGTACTGGCCAAATTGAGCAGTACCGCAAAAAAAGACATTACGAAATTCTGGACCGTAACAGGCGAACGACCTCGTTATTCCAGTGAACTACCGAGAGAAAACAAGTCCGAATATCAGGAGTTGTTCCTCGATATTCTTGCACGCGGTCTGCTTCAAACCACATCAGCCGCAGAATACAAAACCCGGCTCTCTCAACTCTTTATTGACCGTACCGACGACCCGCTGCTGTGGGAGCATTTTGCCGAACGTAAAGAACGGCAGGACGCAATCAATCGTCGAAATGAAGAACTACGGGAGCAGCGGTATGCCGAACGTCGTGAGAGATGGTTGCGTGAGGAAGAGGAGCGGCACCGTATAGCCAACATGTCTTTTGAGGAGAAAAAAGAGCTATGGTATTCGGGCGAAATTTCAAATAGATGGTTCACCGTTCCTTACGGCCTTGACTTCAATGCGTTGCTCCGGGTACACAACGGGTGCATCGAGACCTCAATGGGCATTCAGGTCAAAGCCAAGGAAGCTGTCCGCCTTTGGAAACTGGTTGAACTGTTCCACAAAAACGAAGCCGACTTCCGACATGACCTTGTCCATGATGCCAACAACCATAATTGGAGTATCAATTCATACAAGAACGACATTCTGACGGCCGGTTGTCATCGCATCAGATACGAAGAAATGCGGAATGCCGCAATGAAACTGGGCATTGCAGCCGATGGAACAGAAAACAATCCGCCAACTCAAAAAAGGAGAGCTCTTCCGCCTCTCAGACCGCGAAACCGCTCCGGTCTGGGTACGTGGAGAATATATCCGTGAAGCGAAGAAATACATCACCTACAAATACGATGATGTAAATCACGAGCGGTTACTCTCCGGCGACAAGCGTGTCATCGTCGATTTCATTTTTTGACCGACAATAAAAATCTATACAATATGAGCAGAAGTTTACACACCGGAAAAATCTACCGCATCGAATACATGAATTGCAACCACGGAATGTTCGGCGGTGACGGACAAGAAGCATTTTACAACATCCTATCAATGTTCGATATCGCCAATTCGGCAGAAGACGAGTTCGATGACGATTACGAAGTTCAACGCATTGAATTGGAACGCTTGCGAACGATCATTGGTGAGGAAAATGAAACATATCAGGCACATGCCGAGGAATTTCACGAGGAGTTGAACCGAGCACGAACAAGCAAAGAAGACTTTATAAATATGCTCGACCTCCTGATCAAAGAAAGCGATCCGAGCAATGATTGGGTTCTCATCTCTTGGTTCTAAAACATCTGAAAATATGAAACGAACAAATGAAAACATCGTCTCCAGCTTCTTCTACTACATGTGGAACCGCTGGAGCAAAGCGGAATGCAAAACCGTATTCGGTGGCATGGCCGGGCATTTCTGGGCAAAATGGTGCGGTCTGAGCAGTGCCACGTTGTCAGGTGCCGCCGAACGCTTCTATGCTGAACTGGGCAACAACGCCCGTGACAAAATCGTGGAACGGGCGTGCGAACTCTATGACGGACAAAGGTTCGTTACCGAAAGGGAGGAGGAAGATGAAAGTCAAATCAATGTATGCGAATGTTGCGGCTCCCGTGATATTCAGGTACGGGCATGGGTCGATGGCAATACGAATGAATACATCTCGGACATTGATGATTCCGATGACGATTTTTGGTGTGACTCGTGTGAAGAGGCTCACTATTTCGTCTCAATGAAAGAGTACAAAGAACGAATGTACCAATGGTGGAAACACCTTGATCTGGAAGAAAACAAACGGCTGTCCGGCGATGCCGAGGACCTCGACGCCTGGTGGAACTCCTTGTCTTTCGACCAGCAGCGGGAGCTGTACAAGAAAAACTATTGGGACGAAGAGTAGGAGGAACCAAAATGATGAAAGAATTGCATACTCTCGACCACTCTGTCGCCATTACCGATGACGAAGAGGAAATCGTTGAGGTTTGGACGACACCCCAAACCAACCCGAAAACTTTCCGAGAAAGGGTAAAAAGCCTGATGATTTCCGGTTTGTCGCAATCAGAGGCCGAACAAATTGCCTCCACCGAACCGATGAAACTGGAACTCTTCTATGATGTGGAACTCGGCAGCTTTGCCATTGACGCCGAAGCTGTCGGCAACACACCGTTATATCATCCCTTTACGGGCAATGAAATACCCGATGAAACGACTTAGTAAACACAATTTATTCACCCGAGGCGGAGAGCGAAAGTTCTTCGCCTTTTTAATTTTTCAGACATGAAATACAAGAAAGCAACTCTCCAAAAACGGCTGGAGCGTCTTGAAGAAAGCCGCAGCAAAGAGAACGCCCGACTCACACGGGTCGCCAACAACATCGGTTGGGGTGCCGGAATGCGCCGCACCAAATGTACCCCTTCGTTCGCAAAGCTGGACAGCATCGACGAGAAAATCCGCAATGTAAAACGCCTTCTGGCAGAATGTGAAGATTAAGATTATGGCAAAAGGATACAACGCCCCGGCAGAAGTCCGGGAACTGGAAAAACAAATCAACGACTTCACGTATCGGAACGGACTGGACGTGAAGACCGTCTTTCAGGACCTGTTGCGCTACATCGTACACGGGTTCTCGCTCCCTGACACGCCTCCGCTCTCCGATTGGAGGTATAATAAAGAACAGACCAAAGTATTCTACGACATGTTCGCCACATGGATTCAAATCATGTCACAGCAAATCAAACGGCACGGCTGGTACGATGCATTCGGTGACCTGTTCATGGCTCTGACTTCCCAGAGCGGCCAGCAACAGAAAGGCCAGTTCTTCACGCCTGCGCACATTACCGACCTGATGTCGAAAATAACAATGGGCAAGCAAGAATCGGATGCCAAAATCCTATCGGTGTGCGACCCTACGGCAGGCAGTGGCCGGACGCTGTTGGCGGCCAAGGCCGACCGACCGCAAAGCTATCTGGTCGCATGGGACATCGACTACACCTGCTGCCTGATGTGCGTGTGCAACTTTCTGATAAATGGCTGTGTGGGCGAGGTGGTCTGCATCGACTCACTCCGGATGGATAACTTCCGGGGAGCCTGGATTGTCAACGAAGCCCTATGCAGAACGGGACTTCCCACGGTTCGCAAACTCGACGAAAAAGAGTACAACCTTTTCAAGCAGGCCGACATTCCGCCTTACGTCTTCTTCATCAACCAGAAAGGCTACGACGACTATTTCCGGATGCGGGAAACGTGGGCGAAAGTCATGTCCCTCTTTCAGGAATCCCCGACACCCCAAACAGGCATGTGATGTCGCATTATTAACATAAATTCTATATGCCTATGTCAGTCAAAGGTCAAATCACTACCGCCGAACCTTTGGAATTCAAGGATTTCCTCCGCCTGCTCTCCAGCCTTCATGAAGACGGCAATTATCTTTGGGAACTTTACTGCTGCATCTCTTTCTGTACGGCCTGCCGTGTGTCCGATGTCCTGTCAATGACATGGAAAGACGTGCTCGATAGAGATGCACTTTACAAAATCGAACAGAAAACCGGCAAGACGCGCCAGATTCCGTTCAACGAAAACGTACAGCGGCGAATCACGTCGCTATATAAACTGCTCGGTTCACCGGACAAACGGTTGCCGGTCATCTGCAACCCAAAAACGAAGAAACCCTATACCACCCAATACATCAACGACACCCTCAAATACCTGCGGGTAAAATACCGGCTGCCAATCAAGCGATTCTCCAGCCATACCTTCCGCAAGACTTTCGGCCGCTACGTTTACGAATCGATGGGACGTACCACCGAAGCGCTCATACTGCTGTCGATGATTTTGAAACACTCGTCACCGCAAGTGACAATGGTCTATCTGGGAATCCGGCAGGAAGAGATTGCCGGAGTTTACGGAACCATTCAACTCAATTATTGATACATCATTCGCCATAATGATAACCGGAGCTGTCCTGACGTGAGTCCCGGCAGCTCCACTTTTTTTTTGAAAAATCAATGGACGGGCAACGCCCGCCTCTCCAACATATTAGCTAATCTTAATAAAACCCGTTTATGGACAACATCAGCAATATCATGGCCGCCATTGTGGCCATTATGAAAAACAATGGTCTGACGGAACTCTCGTTGGGCGATTATGCAGAACAGGAGGATCCGACCTTCATTATTTGGTTCGATAACGACGGAACTCCTTACGACGACCCGGCCATCAAAGTCATCGTGGAGAACTCCGAAATCTCGGTCGAAGTGGAGGCCCGTGACTTCTCCAACAACGTAACCCTTCAGGATTACGAAATAGACCGTCTGGAATGGTGGCAAGGTCTCCATGCCGGTGTGTTGAGGATTCTCGAAACGGATGGCAAACGCCGTTGTCCGGCCTGCGGAAAACCGCTTCGTGCCCGGCAGAAATACTGCTCCGAGACCTGCCGGAAATTCGCAATGCCCCAGCCGACACCGCAAAAGGTAGTCGAACTGGCAAACAAACGCATTCAGAAACTTATCGCCTGCATCGCACAGGGAAACCGGAAACTCAAACGATCATTAACAGAAGAATATTTTATTAAACTCTGACGATTATGAACTTACACCAGTATTACAAAGAAAACAAAGACGAAATCAATTCGTCTATCATGGAAATTGCCAGCGACTTGGCTATTGCCCGATTAGTTGACAAACACAAACTGCCTTTCGATGCCTATGTCGAACCGGAGGACCCTGACGATCCTGACAGCGGAACCTGTTACAAGGAAGAGTATCAGGACGAATACAACCGGTTCTACGACGAAGAATACAACCGCCTTGCCCAACTGATGAAATTCGACATCACTTCTCCCGATGGCATCGCCAGGAACGGCAACGAATCTCGGGTAACCGAAGTCAAGACGGTTTACGCCACGGTTCGCTACGACATCGAGAATCGAAACGGTGGCGAGGTGTCCGAGGAGGATATCGACGACATCCTCGACCAGCTCTGCCGAGACACGAAAACCGTGGGCGACTTCATTGTGAACTCAGAAATATGCAGCCGCAATGACGAAAGTGGTTTTTAGAAAATGGAAGAACGGCGACATCATCGCACTCTTTCCGGATGATGTGGACCCACATGACGGCACTGTAACATCCTACATGCACATCGGACAGCATGGGGCCGCAGACTATGCCGGTGTCATTGCCGACACGTCTCTTGCGCAAGAGGACGAATACAAAGATTTGCTCAATGAACTGAAAGCCATCGGTTATACCGATCTGCGTGTTGTTCAGCGAGCACGACCCAAATTCACTAACAAAAACATATAATGGAAAATAAGACTTACGAAATCGAAATAGACGGACGAATCATTCCCGTCACGACAAAAGAAGTGCTGGACTTTTATCCGAAAGAATATCGTCTTACCGAAGACGACATCCGGCAATATGCTGCCGCTTACACTGCCCGAATTAAATGTTACAGAGAGTATGACGGTCTGCTTGATGCCACTCTCGTTCGCAGGCTTCTGGACGAAGAACGCCTGATGAAAAACGGAGAGTCGGACGGCTTCCGTCTGCAACTTGATTGCAGATGGTATGTGGAACTTCGCAAAGAAGACGGACCGCGAGTTGCCCCGTTCAAATATGCCATAGAGGCTTATTGCTTGGACAATATCCAATCTTTCTCACGTCGGTACGTCAGCATGGAAAAGGCACTGCTGCATTGCCTGAACGGATTCAATGAAAATACCGCCATACCGGACCGCTACACATCCATCCAAGATTATCTTTCCAAACATCCCGAACAATGATAAAAGCAACTATCATATTTGGCGGCGATGCCACCAGATACTACAATGAGACCAGCCAACTTCCGTCTTCCGAATGGCTGATGGACAACGGTGGTGTAGTCAAGAATATAGAATTTTCTACCAAGGCGGAATACGACGCTTACGTGCAAGGCGTATCGGACGCCCACCTATGGGATGATTACCATATCCTCCCAAATGCGGACGAAGAGCCCCAACCGGAAGTAACGATCTGGATGCGCTTAGGCGTGACCGTACATGGAAACAAGGATGATATCGAGAACATCATCCAGGGAGATAGTGCAACCTTGAACCGACTACTTAAACGGCGCAGTTTCGACATCGATGGAGAAGCGTATATCCCTGCATCCGTAATCGAAGAGTACAACAAGGAAAATCAAACCGACTTCGACGAAGAGGATATTGATTTTCCGACTACTTACATATCACAATAAATTATGACACCGCAAGAACAAGAACGGAACTTATCGCAGAATATCATAGATTCTCTCTGCCACATATCCGAACGCCCCGACGGGTGGTTGCCTCACATCGTGTTTGTGGAAGAAGAAGGTGAAGACGGCTATCCCTGCTATGTCAGGTACAACCTGCTCGACTATCACGCGGACGGTACTTGTACGCTCCAGCGCCCGAATACGGATGTTCAGGAAACAGACCGCGAGCTTCGTGAAATCAACGTAGATTGGCTTATAACTATCTGGAATTGGTACAAGGAACTTTGTGCAGAACAAAACCTATCTTCTAAAGAGTACTCTCGTCCTCCTTTCCGAGGCGGTGATTTTGTTCGCCTGACCGACGATGCCATCGCAGAAATCCGCAGAATATTCGGAGATATTCCGGCTGACTATCGGAGAAATATGCTGCTTCAGGTAAAATACATGCGGCAGAATAGCGCGAACAGTTCATGGCACATCGGCGTACAGGACATCCACGAAGACGATGTGCTGGAATTTGACAGTAATTTTCTTCGTTCGGCAACGGTGGACGACATTAGCTCCCTTTCCAACAAAGAACGGTTCTATGCTTTCGTTTGGAGTTGCAATCATCTGAACCGCAGTGTTTCGGATGCAGAACTGCTCGACGCCTGGCGAAACGGTCCTTCCCGCAGTGCCATTGACGAAGAAGACGAAACCGAATACGAGGTCGAACGCCTGACGCTGGACGAATTGGCAGAGCGCATCAACGATGAATGCTTTAACGATACCGAAGATTATGTCCGATTCATACAAATAACCGATTAACATAGAAAATACCATGTTCATATCGAAATCATTAGCGAAGAAACTCCGTCATCCCGCTTCTGTATTGTTGCGCGACGGAGTAGACAAAGACGGCATCCCGAAAATCGTGGTGCGTCAAGTAAAATCAGCATGGGGCAAATTCGAGCCGACCGGTCGTCAAGGCGGAGTCTGTTTCTCCGCCTTATCCGACGGTACTACCCAAACCATCTATGCAGGCCTGTTAGGCTACCACACCGGAACAGAGGCCAGCATCCAGCCTTTGATACTCAACGACTATTTCTGGCGGTCGAAAATGCCGTACAATGACTGGCCGGACTTCCTTCGGCAGGCGGCGGAAAAATTGCTTGCTTCCCGAGCAGACACCGATCCTCGTATCACAGCCTCAAAGCTCACAACCACGAACTATTGGTTCTGTGACAAATGGTACGGAAACCGGCTCTCTTTCGTCCGCTTGCGGGACGCGAAGAAAGCCGCACGCGAGCAAATCGGAGAAAGCGTAACCATATTCTCCAACAAGACTGGAAACATTGTCTGTTTCGCCTCGGCATCAGGGTATTGTCCGCCCTGATTGCCTTATGAAAGAACTAAATACATTCAGTATCCCGAGAGATTTCCGGAAAGTTATCATCTACTGTTCCGGGGATATTTCCGTGAATACTGTATTCTTTGGCTGAGATAGTGGATTCCGTATCGTTTTCATGGTCTTCTTTACGGAACAAAATGGGAATAGCCTCAGATTGATAGGATTCCTGCTCATTGCTAACCGCATATCTTACTTCATACGCCTCATCGAAAGGAGTTACCAAAAAGAGGCGGAGAGATGCTGAATATAAGTACAAAGGATGTCGCACCATTTCGCCAGGTAATATAGGTTTGGTTTCACCTTGCCTTATAGCGATATAATCCCCTTTAGGCTTTATGGTTATATCGGAATGATGCTGGTCTGTATGTACAATTATACGGTAAATCTCAATGGGATAAGACAAATTCTTGACCAATATCTTCATACCCCACATCACATCATGTTTCAATGTAATTTGGATTTTGGGATATATGGTGTTCCCGGCCTGAATACGTGCCATTTCATATTGGCGCGTAAATGTAGCTGCCATTTGGGATAGACTGTCAATCTGTTTTTGAGTCCCTTTTTGACTTCTAATCACATAAATAAAGGTTCCTGCGGTTGCCAAAGCACCGAGGGCTGTAATACAATTGATAATTATTTCAAAATTAGACATAAACATACTTTAATACTTAAATGCAAAGATATGAATGATTTACAATGCAGCAAAATTTCATTCAATATCATATCAATAAAACCAATCAATCATGAACAAAGACAGACGAAAACAACTCGAAGATGTGAGAGATTCACTGGACGAAATCATCTCATCCTTAAACGACATCAAGGACGAAGAACAGGATGCCTACGACAACATGCCCGAAAGCCTCCAGTCATCAGACAAAGGCTCCCGCATGACCGATGCCATCGATACTATTGACGAAGCTATCTCTTCCATCGAGGAGGCGCAGCAGCACATCGACGAAGCTGCCGCATAAAAATAACAAAGCGGCTTGCACCGGTTCCTTCGTCCGGACCATTATTCTTTATTTACATGAACCATTAAAAGCAACGTTATGACAATAGAAGAACTGTTAAACAGCTACTTTCAGCGCGCGGCAAAAGCCTCCGGACAGCTCGACATCATCGAACGTGCCGAAGCCGAACGGCAACCCGTGCCGAAATTGAACATTACGGTACCGAATTATGCGGATGAAGTCATCCGGCCCATTCTGAAAATGGTGGCCGAAGCTCTTCCCGAATACGAAATCTCAGTGCCGTCCTCCAAGCAATGCAAACTGGTCAACGGACTGTTCCAGATACGTACCCCGAAAGTTTGTCTCGGCGGTCTCTCGTATCCGACCAAGGACGACCACAAACTCTATTTCGCCCCGCTATTTCATCGTAAGGCCGGCGAAAGACAGGAAGTGAAGAATTTGGAGCAGTTAGTGAAAATGCTCCGTGAGGAACTCAACAAACGGGGATTGTTAATCCTTCCGAAACACCTTTAATTCAATGATACCATGACAGAAGAAGAATTGAAACGACAGACGGAACGGGAAATCCGGTGGCGGATAGGCTTCCGGCTTCTTCCGTGGGGTCTCCTGATACTTATTATCTGTATCGGCCTGCTCAAAGACTGCGTCCGCTCACGAGACCCGATTGATGACAGCATCAACCGCTCGCAGGAGGTTGTCCGGCATCTCGAAGTATGCGACACCACCCGAAACGGATTCCGTGTAGTTTACGTCACCAACAATGCCGTTACAACAGAACGGTTGAACGAAATCCGACTACGCCGACCGTTGAATCTGGCATTCTGCAAACTCCAAGACAGTGCAGCATTCTACTTCGGCGGGAGCCTGCTCCAAACCGACATCTACGACTTTGCCGCATACGCCCGCCGGTTCGATGTGGACGATGACGTGCGGATGCAGAACATCTTCATTTTCGGCACTGAGAAACAGAAATTGTATGTCGGAAAGAACCCACGGATAGCAAATTCCGCTTCATGGATCAATCCGGCCACCGAACAAGGAGTGCAGTACATCAACGCCGACGATATTTATTTCCGTATAGAAAAAGGCGAAAGAGTCTATCGGTACTGGAAATGTCACGGCAACCACTCAACCTCCACTGCCGACGAACGTTTCAGCCATTTTTCCGAAGACGAAAGACTATGGTAACAAACTCTGTTTCTCTCTGTAAATAGCCGGTTTATCGGTCTGAAAATAGTAGTAAATTTATTTGTTTACTCCAAAACGAAAATATAAATTTGCGTTATAATTTTTAATAATAATGACTGATTTACATTTTGTTAATTGAGCGTAAAACCAGATTGGAAAAATATGAAAGCAGAGTATGATATCAGAGCGAACGCAATTAAAATTTGCGACCTCGGAAAGAACCGGCGAGATCATCGGATTCGTGTCGCGCCACTCGAAGACAAAGCAACTGCGAGGAGTACGTGAGGATTCACCTTACAAGAAGAAAATTTGTGTATTGTCTGAAGACCTGAAAGGCAAAGTCCAGCCGAACATATTGTATTCGGTCGAACTCAAAGCAATGCACTCACGCAACGGTTTTGTCGTAGTAGCGGCTACACCGCTTCTTTTCAAGGCCACGATTGACACACTGGTGATACCGGGTGGAACTTACCGGGTAACTGTCAACTTCGGAAACAAAACCGTTTACTTCGATCCGCTGGGAGGTAATTCATACTCCAGCAAGACAGTATCGGGAGTTGTCTCCCTGTTACAACGCCGCACCGACATCGAAAACTTGGAGGGCGTAATCAACAGCTTCAAATCCGCTGCCGCAAGACTTCTGCGGAGAATGGCCGACGACGGATTCAGCACACCGACCATTCCCGGTTTGTAATGCGCCCGAAACGTGGAATAGCCACCGACGGGGCACATTCTATGAAAAGAGGAGTTACCCGGTACAGAGCCGTTAATTTGGCCACCGGCGAACTCCTCTTTGAACAGAATATCGGAAACCAGACCATCAATATCGGTGAATTTTTAGGCGTTGTCGAAGCCGCAAAATACATCATCGAACATCGTTTCAGTCCGGCAATCATCTACACCGATAGTCTTACCGCCCTGACGTGGTTTAACGAGAAACGAACAGCCTCGCGCAAAAGAAACGCCGCACTCAAAAAAGCGGAAATCTTTCTCAAAGCGATGGCCTCCGAAATCGACAAAATCGAAGTGCTCCATTGGAACAATTCCCTGTGGGGCGAGACGCCCGCTGATTTCGGCGAGAAATAACAATTCAACACCCCGCGACTTATGGCAAGACTTAAAAAAGACCTCCACAAATACGTCGAGATTCGGGAAGAAGACTACCTCCAATTAGTTGAAAACACAATGATAGTTGAGGCCATGAAACTGGCCGGAGTAGAAAAACTTCCCCTATGGAAAGCTGTCCGCCGAATCTTGGACGACAAACGTATCGAGATACACGTCAAACCCGTCAATCGACGATACGCTGACTGACCCCAAACAACCGGTTCCTTTCAAAAATGAACCGGTCTATAAAACATCAAAAGCCCTCGAAAACAACGTTTTTTCGGGGGCTTTTATCGTCCATGTATCTCGTAATGAGTTCGATACTCCTTTCACTTTTGTCGGAGAGTGAAAACAGACACAAAAATCTGACAATTAACGTCTTATATTGAACAACTCTGTATATCTTTGTACTCGAAACAAATTCTAACATTAACCGGCTCATGTACGGCTGTATGTTAGGAATAGCACACTGCCACCAATTAACACCTGATAAACAGGGAGTTGATATTAAAGTTGAATAGTCCTTTCAGATCTTGATGCTTAAAATATATTTCATTGTATTCATTTCGTATTGCTTCAGCATATTCTGATGATGAAATATTGGCAATCATGTGATGCGCTATTGTTGAACCGCATAATGGACAATCTACATCCTTCAGCTGAGACACCAAAGAATTTCCAGCATTAATAAATTGCAACCGACTCATTTCATCTTCGTAATCAGATTTTAAATTATTCAGCCTTGATATAAGATGAAGTAACTTCTTTTTTTCCGTCTCATATATCCTAACCTCTTCTAAAATTTGTTCTCGCTTATTATACAAAGCTTCCTCCTCCGAAGCAACCTCTGACAATTTCTTTCTATAAACATCAATAAAGCTATCATCAGTTAATGAAATATATCCAACATCGCCCAAAGATTCCAATTTTAATTCTGCCTCTTTAAGAGTTTGAGTCAAATACTCAATTTTCCCATTTATGCGAGATTTTTTATCTTTAGGATCTTCATTTGGTCTAAATTCACTATCATCAACGCCTGTCATCAAATATGCAATAAGGTTTTTCTCAACCCATTGCTGATTCGGAACAGAGTTATAGACTAATGGAGATTTGTCTTTTGCTGCAACTCTTGTTTCATCTATCATACATAAGTGACGAATAGCTGGATATGATATTTTCGTCGGATTCTTTCTCTCCGAAGATTTAGAATATATGGTTGGGACATTAGAAATTGACAACAAAAAATCAGACAAACTAATATTTGAAGAACCTTGACAACTATATTCAGTTTCTTTGTGCTGTCCATCATATTCACTTAACAAACATGGAGAAACATATACAGACATTGAATTTATGCTTCTCCTCAATGTATATACTCTTTCATCGTAAGTATGAATTTCAAGTAAGAAATCTGTATAACCATCCCCCTCTGGAGGTAAGGTCAAATCTATACTTCCTTTACCTAATACAAACTCAATTATTGAATATAATGTCGTTTTTCCTGTGTCTGATTTTCCTAGAACAACATTACACCCTTTCTGAAAAGTCAACTTCGATGTTGATACATTTTCCCCACGAGCCTCAAACTCTTTTATATATAATCCATTGTTATTCATCATGAATCTCAAATTTGGCTATTAATATATGACAGCAATTGCTCTTTCGCAATATCATGCAAGATGATATCAGTTTGGTGTATTGCTTTATATAGTTTTACTGCATATACTTCTGTTGCCAACTCTGTAACCAAAGCATTTCCTATATTACTCAGCAAATACATATTTTCATTTTGATTTATTTTGCAAACTATTAATTGTTTAGCCAACAGCAGATGCAAAGAATCATTGATTGTTTTTTGAAGTCCAACATACGTAAACTGATGATTCTTCCAATCATTATTACATGACACATAGTCGTATACAACAATACGTTCTTTTTCCATCGATTTATTATATACCGACAATATAAATAACACCCTCAAAGAGACATCCAAGACGCCATCAAGTATCTTTATTCGTTTACAGTCCATTTTATTCTATTTTCATTTGAAAGTTGATGACACACACCAACACATACATTACTATCTACTAAATGAGAAATCAGCATTGATGTCGGCATATTATAAGTTCCTGCCTTTTTTTCAACTGATTTTACTTTTGTAAAACCATCAGGATAATCATCATCCAGTTCATTGCCAATATATCGTTCTATAGATGTTACTAAATCATTAAATTCATCAGAATCTGGAGCAGTGGATTTTCTACTTGCAATCTTTACTTCTTCCGATTCATAAAACGATATTCTAGCTCTATCCAAATGTTTTCGATATTTACTTACAACTGCATTATCATCATCTATAACATTTATAATATGACCCGCATGTTCGGAATAGGCATCATTAAGATTCTGAATATAATTACGTTCTGTGTTTATTGGAGAATGTGGTACTTGAAGAGGAGTACGTTTAATCATATTAAATCCACCTCCAAAATAATAGAAATAATAAGGACTTTGACGTATCTCATCAATAAACTTTATCGGCTCTATTTTCTTTATAATATTAAAATTAAATTCATCAATATAAGTAGATAATTCCTCATTTAATGCTACCCAGTTAGTACCAACTTTTTTATTTATCACAGTTTCCCAGTCGTTTTTCAGCTTAATTTTAAGATTTTTTCCATTATTGCTAAGCAAATCAACGAAAGACTGACTAACATCTTTGGGACAAAGAATATAATAATTCTGTGGTATCGGATAGGTGTTATTAAAAGTATATATCAATAATTTGCCCATTTCTCCACACAGGTCACTATAGGTTAGTGCTGATTTATATTGTTTACATTGATATAAGTCAAATGCGCCTTTTACCCTATCATAATATGCCAAAACATCACGCCCTTTATCCCCAGCCTGACCGACTCGGTATACTTCAGTATATCCTTTATTGCCCAAACAGGAATATGCCCATACGCATACCAGTTCTTCATATGTATCTTCATCAATACTATAAAGTCTTTGTAATGGAGTCATATTACAAAGAACCCTATCTTCATTACTTAACATATTTGGGGTGTTTGATAAAGGTTGCTCAATAGGCTCAAGTACTAATGAATCCAAATTACTCATATAGGCATAAATAAAAATTAAACTTGATATTTCAGTTAATTTATTTCTATCCTCTATTTCCTTAAAGAGAACCTATCACTTTCCATTGCCCACCTTTATCTGGACCAACACGTTGAATCAATCCTTCATCCACAAGTGTTTTTAAGCGACGTTTTACACTACTATCATGAAGCCCTGTCTTTTCAGATATTTCAGTTCTGCTTATACTAGGATTCGACTTTATCAATTCAAGTATAATTCTCATCTGGTCGCTTTTCTGGTCGCTTTCTGGTCGCTTCTGGTCGGACTTGGTAGTTTCTTGCCATTCCTCCAAAACATTGGCGCATACAGTCGCTTTCATGATGAAGGCAACCAAGTTGTATTGCGGCTCTTTGACACCTAATGCCGACAACTCACGGCACATACGGTCAACTCCCTCTCCGAACTCTTTTACATAGTCATATGCTTTGAGGAATTCCGCAATTTTCGGATTGCGAGAGAAATGGGTATGACGAATATTGTCAGTGCGAACAATGCCCGGCAACTTGCCTGGTGTTTCGAACACAAGACGGTCGTCGAACATCTTTATCTGAATTTCCGTGCCCTTAATACTGTAATCGCGATGGCAAACGGAGTTCACCACCATCTCTTGTATTACAAACTTGGGGTATTCGCGGTCGGTTTTGAAGATGCCGTCCTCTCCGAGATAGGAATGCTCCTTGACCTGCGTTTCAAGATATTCGACAGTTTTCTGGATCTGTTCAAGAATACGACCATCGAAAGTAACATCTTTGATGACATTCATTTCACGTCCCACCTTTTCCTCTGTGCCGAAATATTTGATAAAACGCACTCTTGCACGAGGAAAGAATGTCTGAGGATGCTTGCCAAAAAGCAATATACAAGCTGCACTGACTTGCGGCACATCACCTTTATAGGTCACAAAACCTTTGTTCTCTTGCAGATATTCCATTGCAGACTTGCCATAGCCAATCCGTTTCATGTAGGCTTTGACTGCATCCATATCTATATCATCAAGCGTGGCATCGTATGCTGTGGAATCCTCGTAATAGCGTTCTCCTTTGTCGTACATAAGTTGCAAACGCTCATCAAAAGTCAGTTTGCGTGATTTGTCTCCTACACGCCAAAACACTTCATCGGCTTGATTCGCATGAAGTCGCGGACTTGCAGGGATGTGCATCAACAATACACGGTTATCACGTCCCTCAGCATCCGTACAAGGCACATAATCCGTAGTGACAGAAACTGATGGAACACAAAAGTCCAAAGGTGTCCGCAATATATCATTGAGATGTTCCTTGTCCTGGTTAACACCCTCTATTCTGCGAGTCTTATCGGATATACCCACAGCAATCATTCCACCATCTGCATTCGCCATAGCGACTATGATAGTGGCAAGGTGTTTAGGCTCAATTAGGATACTTTTACAGTCAAAAGTCTGACCTTCCTGCATCTGCCGTATTTCTTCTATTGTATATTTCATATCCTCTATTTTTCTTTTGTATGGCAAATCAATCTGTGAATATCCACATCCAGCACTTCTGCTATCCGCGCCAATGTGTATAAATCAGGTTGCGAATGATTGTTGCACCACTTTGACACCGTTGCCGGATCTTTCTGCAAAGTTTTAGCAAGCCACTTACTCATAATGCCTTTCTCAGCTAATACAGCCTTTATACAGTTCAAATTCGCCATATTATATTCAATTATAAATTGCGTCAAATGCAAAGCTACATATTTTATTTGGTTTGCGAGCATGATTGAAAAATAAAATCCTATATCATAGTGTTTTGGCAAAAGAATTTAATGAAAAGTGATGTGAGAATGGAATTTATTTGCTAATTTTGCATTGCTTTTAAGACAATAAAACATTAACAATGCAAAGAAACAGAATGAACATATTTTCAATAACAACCACAATTCAGAGCAACAAACGCACTGAATCCGTGTCGAGTGTTCATGTTTCATGCATTGAACCTCGTAGAGCAAATACTTTCCAGCGAACATAACGAGTACATTATTGTACTATGAGAGAAAAGAAACTGAATAGTTGGAGAGTCCTTACCAAACTTTCCAACTATTCAGTTTGTATGCCCATTTGTGACAGTCGCCTTTGTGATGCTCTTCTGCCATTTCCGTCTGATGGGCTGTTGGTAACCGGATTATTAACGTGCAGTGATGCACACAAATTGCAAAGAAATGAACTATAAATTTGATGGCAGTAAGGTGTTCTTTACATCCGATACCCATTTTTATCATGGGAATATCATTCGTTTCTGCAACAGACCGTTTAAGGATGTGGAAGTGATGAATGAGACTATAATCTCCAATTGGAATAATACAGTCGGGCAGGATGATATCGTGTTTCATCTGGGAGATTTCTGTCTTGGCGGTTCAGCCGAATGGACTAAAATCCTTGACAGGTTGAACGGAAAGATATATCTGATTATGGGTAATCACGATTTGAAGAATATACGCCAAGGCTACATTGACAGATTTGAACATGTGGCAATGCAGATGCACATAGAAATTGGCAAACAGAGGATATATTTGAATCATTATCCCTTTCTATGCTTTGATGGAGGATATAAAGATGTGTGGCAACTATTCGGACACGTTCACACAAGAAAGAACAACACCGGAATAGATGCTGCCCGGCTTCAGTATCTCTATCCAACGCAATATGATGTGGGAGTAGATAACAACAACTTTACCCCTGTTTCATTTCAACAAGTGAAGAGAATAATTGAAAATCAAGTGGGACAATTTAATAAGAATAAATGATAAGGAAGATTAACAATGAGTGAATATACTACCATTTATTTAAGATGCAAGGAGATACCTTTGTTGAAGTACAAAGAGCATCCTTCGTATGAGGAATATCAAAAGTTATCTAAGGAAGATTTAATGAAAGTTAATCGAGAGATTGATGAATATAACAAACAAGTCACCAAGTCTTTGGGATGTAAATTGTTTTATCTTAGCACTACTCCAAGCCGAGAGTTGACGATACTTCCATGGAGTCCTTCTCCGAGTATACTAACCAAAGGCCTGCTTGATGAGATTCTTTATTTCTACCAAGAAGAGATTGATAATTACAAAAATGCTATTGCTAAAAATAAAGAAGATATAGCCAAGTTGGAAGTCCGTATATCCAAAGCAAATGTCAATTTGTACGGTAGAATCAGCAAGGAGATAGACGAATGCTATGAAAGAATAAATTTTGAAGAAGAAGAACTCGAACACTACCAATACTTGTACAACAAATTTGCTTTCTGTAGCAGTATCATAAACAACGAATCAAATTCAGAGTATTATGAACTGATTTACACAAAAAGTTAATAACATAAATAGATTATGAAGATACAATATATGAGTGACCTGCATTTGGAGTTCAGCGACAACAGCAGGTGGTTGAAGCATAATGAATTGCCTGCGACGGGCGATGTTCTGGTTCTTGCCGGAGATATATTCTATTTGAAAAACAAGGTCGCGCCTTTGGCTAACTTTTGGAAATGGGCATCTGCGAATTATCGTCAGGTGCTCATTGTGCCCGGAAACCATGAGTATTACAATTATTGTGATGTAATGGACAAGGGATTGCAATGGAAATGGCTGTTCAAGAACAATGTAGGATATTATCAGAATCAAGTAGTGCGGATTGATGATACCGACTTTATCATGAGCACTTTGTGGTCTCGAATATCTCCATCTGACGAGTATTTTGTGTGGAAGGGCATGAACGACTTTCGGCAGATAATGTATAATGGCAAATTGCTCCAAACAGAGGAATTCAATCAGATGCACAACTTCTGTTTGGATTTCATCAAGCAAAGTCTGGTGGAAACCACCGCCAAACACATTGTGGTAATAACGCATCATCTTCCCACATTGGAGGTTGTTGCATCTCACCATAAAGGTTCTGTGTTGAATAGTGCATTTGCAACTGAACTGAGTAGGCTTATCGCCGACAGTCGCATTGATGCATGGATTTATGGGCATTCACATACCAACATTGATGCTGAGATAAACGGAACAAAGGTAGTTTGCAATCAGATGGGATATGTTTTTGAGAACGAACATATCGCCAATGGTTTTAATCCGGGCAAGTGCCTTGTCTTGTAAAAGGCATGAACTCGTCAGCAATACGCTAAAGCCTCAATATATCATATAGTAACTAAAAATGCTCCTTTTTGTATATTATATGATATGTTGGGGCTTTAAAAATTCAGTTATTCGAAAATTTCCAATAACTGAATTTTTGCTTGCCAAAAGAAAAAGATATGTCTCCACTCTCAACTTGACTTTAATGACCGTTATTATATACACGGGCAATAAAGTTAAGTCAAATAGAGGGAGAGAAGAAAATTAGCCTACTGGGTATTTTTTCTTTTCGCCAGCAATCAATATCAGTCACTCCGTGTTCAATCTTGGAGGAGCAACCAGCAATATAGACATAGGCATAACACTAGATGAAATGCTATGCAAAATCTTCCGAAAACCTCATAGTACAGCTGGCAAATTTGCCCCCAAAACCACCTTTTTTATCAAAGTCTTTTCATTTGTTTTCCTGTACCGGAAAAACGCATTATCTTTGCATCAGTTCAGCGAAGAATAAAGAGCAAAATAAGACTTTCCTACCGTTTAATTTTCAAAACATTGGTAGACAATTAGTCCAATATGCTGCATCGGCAAATAATTTGCCTAAGTATCACATATCAAACAAGTAAATCTAACATATCACAAATATCAAACTTTCAACTACATTTTTTAATTAAACTATTCTTAATTTAAGAATTTCAAATACGGAACGGGCCACAAATAGATCTAATTTTCAACATTTTATACAAACAGGGATTCTCGAGAAAAAATCTTATATTTACAAATATTGCATTTTCAGACTGAATAATGGCATTGTAAAATATTTTTCTCTCGACAGCACCATTTCACGAAAAATAACTATATTTACGACATCAATACGATAACAAACCCGTATTTTACCCGCATGAAAAACGGCATTACATCCAATAATTCTTACTCGCTGATCGTCGGACTTTCGGTTTCGATGATGGGTATGATGATGTCGATGCGCAGGTGTAAATGCCGGGTGTAAGATTCGTCGTACGTGTATCTCTTAAATCCGGCTGGTTCAGCCGGATTTTTTTGTTTGTAACAATCCCGAAAACATAAATCAACTTTCAAAACCATGAAAAAACAGAATCTCCGTTTCGAAACCCTGCAAGTACATGCAGGCCAACAGGCCGATCCCGCGACCGGATCGTGCGCCGTCCCCATCCACCAGACGGTGGCCTACACCTTCGAAAGTGCGGAAAAGAGCGCCGCCGTTTTCGCCCTCACGGAACCGGGGTACATCTACACCCGCCTGAACAACCCCACGACCGCCGTTTTCGAAGAGCGCATCGCCGCCCTCGAAGGAGGTACCGGAGCCGTTGCGACGGCATCGGGCATGGCCGCCCAAATGCTCGCCATCACGAACATCGCCCAGGCAGGCGATAATATCGTAAGCACCTCCTACCTCTACGGCGGAACGACCAACCAGTTCAAATACACGCTCCGCCGACTCGGCATCGAGGTCCGTTTCGCACAAGGGGACGACCCGAAGAGCATCTCGACACTCATCGACGACCGTACGCGGGCCATCTACATCGAAACGATCGGCAACCCGGCCTTCAATATCCCCGATTTCGAGGCGATCGCCGAAATCGGCCGCAAACACGGCATCGCGGTAATCGCCGACAATACGTTCGGAGCCGGCGGCTACCTTTGCCAGCCGATCAAATGGGGCGCCAATGTCGTGCTGCACGCAGCGACCAAATGGATCGGAGGTCACGGCAACAGCATGGGCGGCGTGGCTATCGACGGCGGCAACTTCGATTGGGGCAACGGCCGCTACCCCTTGATCAGCGAACCCTCGGAAGGGTATCACGGATTCAACTTCTGGGAAAACTGCGGCGACCAGGCTTTCGCCGTACGGGCACGGTGCGAAGTGCTGCGCGACACGGGCGCCTGCCAGAGTCCGTTCAACTCCTTCCTGCTGCTGCAAGGACTCGAAACCCTCTCGCTGCGCGTACAGCGATCGGTGGACAATGCGCTCGAAATGGCCCAATGGCTCGAGAAGCACCCCAAGATCGAGAGCGTAAACTATCCCGGTTTGAAGAGCAGTCCTTTCCACGATTTGGCCAAGAAGTACCTGACCAACGGTTTCGGCGGCGTACTGACCTTCCGCGTCAAAGGGTCGGCCGAGCAAGCTTCCTCGCTGCTCAACCACCTGGAGATCATCAGCCACCTGGCCAACGTGGGCGACACCCGGAGTCTCTTGGTACACCCCGCTTCGACGACGCACTCCCAGCTCAACGAACGCGAACTGGTCGCTTCGGGCGTTTATCCCAACATGCTGCGCTTCTCGCTGGGCATCGAACACATCGACGACCTGAAAGAAGAGATCGGCAACGCATTAAAACGACTGTAAACACAATGAATATATACCGTCATAACCAACCTTTCGAATTGGAGCGGGGAGGCATTCTGCCCGAACTGACGATCGCATTCAGCACCTACGGGAAACTGAATGCGGCCCACGACAATGTCATCTGGGTCTGCCACGCCCTGACCGCCGATTCGGACGTGGCCTCGTGGTGGCCGCACACGGTCGAGGCGGGCAAATTCCTCGACCCCGCCGAGCATTTCATCATCTGCGCCAACATCCTCGGCTCGCACTACGGCACGACCGGGCCGCTGCACGTCAATCCGGCGACCGGACGCCCCTATTACAAGGATTTCCCCGAACTGACGATCCGCGACATGGTACGGGCCCACCGGCTGTTGGCCGACATTCTGGGCATTCACCGCATCCACACCTTGGTCGGCAGCTCCGTCGGCGGCTTTCAGGCGGTCGAATGGGCCGTCCAGGAGCCCGAGCGGATCGGCAAGCTGGTCCTGATCGCCACGGCTGCCAAAGCGTCGCCCTGGAGCATCGCCATCGACGAAACGCAGCGCATGGCCATCGAAGCCGACTCGACCTTCGGGGAACCTTACGCCACCGCCGGCATGAAGGGACTCGCGGCGGCGAGGGCTATCGGGCTGCTCTCTTACCGGGGGCCGGAAGGCTACGACCTCTCGCAGCAGGACGAGAGCGACGACTTCTCCTCTCACCGGGCCTGCACCTACCAGCAGTACCAAGGAGAAAAGCTCTGCCGGCGTTATAATGCCTACTCCTATTACAAGATCCTCAACGCTTTCGACACGCACGACGTCGGCTACCAGCGCGGAGGCGTGGCAGCGGCGCTGCAACGAATCACGGCCGAATGTCTGGTCGTCGGCATTTCGACCGATATCATCTTCACCGTGCCCGAAATGCAGGCGCTGCACCGGATGCTGCCGCGCAGCACCTACCATCAGATCGACTCCCCGTTCGGACACGACGGGTTTCTGGTCGAGCACGAACAACTGAACCGAATCCTCAACCCTTTCATCCATCCAACCCATGAATAAGATCAAAATCGGCCTTTTCGGCTTCGGCGTAGTCGGACAAGGCATCTTCCAGGTACTCAGCAAATCCCGCAACGCCCATGCGGAAATCGTCAAGATCTGCGTGCGGTCGAACAAACCCCGCAGCATCGACGCGTCCTATTTCACGACCGATCCGGAAGTGATCCTCTCCAATCCGGAGATCGACCTGATCGTGGAGGTGATCGACGATGCGGCGGCCTCCTACAAAATCGTCAAGGCGGCCCTCCAGAAAGGCATCCCCGTCGTTTCGGGCAACAAGGCCATGCTCGCCCGCCACCTGCCGGAGCTGATCGACCTGCAAAAGAAACACAATGTGGCACTGCTGTACGACGCCTCGTCGTGCGGCTCGATCCCCGTGATCCGCAACCTCGAGGAGTACTACGACAACGACCTGCTGCTCGAAGTCAAAGGCATCCTGAACGGTTCGTCCAACTACATCCTTTCGCGGGTGTTCGACCACCAGGAGTCCTACGACGCGGCGCTGGCCCAGGCCCAGGCATTGGGATTCGCCGAGAGCGATCCTTCGTTCGACATCGAAGGCTACGACTCGCTCTTCAAATTAGTCATCATTACCGTTCACGCGCTCGGAGTGTATGTCCATCCCGACCGGATCTTCACCTACGGCATCTCGACTATCCACGACTCGGACATCCGGTACGCCCGCGAAAAAGGGGTCAAGATCAAACTGGTCGCCCAAGTGGTCAAGGTCAGCGACCGGAAGTTCACGATGTTCGTCATGCCCGAATTCGTCACCCCCGGCAAATACATCTACAGCGTCGATGACGAATACAACGGCGTGGTGATCCGGGGCGAATGCTACGACCGCCAGTTCATGTTCGGCAAGGGCGCCGGCAGCCTGCCTACCGCCTCGTCGATCCTGAGCGACATCATGGCCCGTCAGCACGACTACCGGTACGAATACAAGAAACAGCACTACCTCGACCGTCCGGAGTACACGACCGACGTGGAGCTGAAAGTTTATGTGCGATACACGGAAACCGACGTACTGAAAATCCTCCACTTCGACCGCATCACCGAGCAATATCGGGGCGAGGACGGCAATTACGTGATCGGCTACATCCGCCTTTCGGAGCTGCTCGCCAAGCGGGAAGTACTGCGGGGCAAGGACGTTTTCATGGCCGATTTCCAGAGCTTCTTCCAAGAGCTGGATCGTTAGAGCCAAAAGACAGGCCGCCATCGAACGAACGCCTCCCGAATTTCAGATTCGGGAGGCGTTCGTTTTTCAGAGCCACAAACTATTTACTCGAACGGGACCATCGCCTCCGCCGCATCGTAATCGGCATTGGTGAAGACATAAGTCCAACGCTCTTTAGGTTGACGACCGTTACCCCTCAAATCCTCGAATACATAATTATCATCGATCGAAGGGTCGTAATGTGCGTCGTAATTCGGAGGGTACGACCGACCGTCGTCCTGGTAATAACGGACACCATAAGTGAATCCAAGCCTCCCATCGTCGAAAATAATCGTCATTTTCCAAATGTAACTTGAAGGAACGGGGCAAACACCCATACCATTATCCATCGCAGTAAAACTTTCTCCAGGCAGTATCACTTCATTTTTGAACTCACACCCTAAATCGGATTCTACGAAAAGAGTGATCTTATGATCGCTGTCGTTGACCCACACAAAATAACTGATTGCATTGTAATCGGTATTGCAACCTGCCGGAGTCCCTGCGGTAAATATCGCCGACAACGCAAAAAATAAGAATTTCCTCATAAACCCATTTTTATATATAACCGTTACGTTGAAGCCAGCTACGCTCGTAAAAAAGAAATTCATTTATTTGATTTTCTGTAAAATATGACCCTGTATACTTACGAAGTGCACTTTCAAAATCATTCCAGGTTCTATAGGCTCCAAACAAATTCACCACGAATTGAGGCATCTTAATTTGATCGTAGCAGCGAGAAGGATAGCCAACACCCTGGTTGTAATCATCCACCAAATCGACAAACAAAGGAGTATAATAATTATTGGTTGTATTTTGATAATCCCATTCTTGCCTTGCTTGACCTGTTATATCCGAGTTTAGAGATGTTTTTTTCCAACCCTGATTTAAATAATATGCTTCTCCCATATGCCATCCGGCATAAGAAGCATAACTTTCGAGCAATATATTCCAAGTACCATCGTACGCACTGAATGTGCCGCCACGCAAATGAAATTGACAATAATGTCCCAATTCATGCAAAGTGGTTCCTATTAGTCTCGGATGATTATTCCTGTTACAATTGCCAACTTGTATAAAAGGCATTCTCCCCACAGAAGTCGGCCAATAATTAAATCGGCCTTGCCACCCACCAGGATCAACGGCTAATGCAACTATTGATATTCTGTTATTAACAAAAGTAGAAATTATAAAATCGTGTTCGCCATAATGATAAAAATTGACTGCACGATGAATTTCGTAGCGGGGATCCGGAGCCGAAGAAGAGTTAATATTAAAGTTCAAATCTTTACCACTTCTTAATTCTCCATAAATTCCCTTTATTTCCTCTATCCGTCCTCCTTCCTCAGAACCCTTGACAATCGTCCATTTTTCGTGCTGAAAAACAAAACTTACCGTTGCCTGGTTGTCGATCAATTTATTGTTGATAGCATAATATCCAGTTTTGTCTGTATAAACCTCCTCAATATTCGAACCCAGTGTAAAACGGATTTTTAGATTCTCTAGCGGTACATAACGCTTTAAATGAGTATCGTAACATAGTACTTTTCCGCGCGGGAATCCACCTGGTAAATGTCTCTCTTCATCTAAAGCCAAAGCAATGGCTTCTTGCTCCAAAATTTGTATTGCCTCCGCACTCAATCCATTCTCACCAAGAGTAATATATTTAGGGAGGAAAACTTCATAAAGGATTTCAAAATCCATTTCAACAGGGAACGTTTTTTCGACAGGCCAAACGGCATATAATACAGGCAATATAATTGTCACAGGCTCCACTGGTCCATCCTTAATCATACCGCCCTCGTAAGTCACAGAATAACGCCTCTCCTCATCTTCCTCGCAAAACTGTGTCCGGGATTTCGAAAACACAAGACTCTGGGTCGCCTCATCAGGTAATGACGTATAATTGAAAGGCGTATACGCGATCTTGATCTGCTCGTCCAGTTCAAGGCTTCGTTGTTCCTCTTCCGTTTTTGGAAAAATTTTCAAGGCATAGTGGGTAGCTTTCAGTTTCAACTGCGTTTTGGCAGTTGCTGAGAATTCTTTTCGCACACTCCGCGCGCTTGCTGCAAACTCATCAGATGCCCTGACAATTTTCGATTCACCCGATACTATATTGTCGTACGCCTGCTGAAAGTTCTCAAGCCTGTACGGATCATTCTGCGGCCGGATCCAAGACTGTGTCTCTATGATACACCGCATCCGCCAACTCAATTTCGGTCGTAACAGTAGCTAACATTTGTTTCGGCGAAATTTCGTCCAACAAATCTTCTTCATAATTAGCACAACCATAAGTGCCGATTAACAAGATACCACCAATTAAAAATAGTAATAATTTTTTCATAAGCATAATATTTAGGATTAGATGGTCAAAACATAAATGCCGTTCATGTGTATTGCAATATATTATATAAAATTTGAAAATCAAAATTATCCGAAAATAATATTTACTCTCTTTTTTATACTTATTTGTTTGTGAACATACGGGTAATAACCTATCTTTGCGACGGAAATTTCGTTTAACATTCTATTATTCCGACATGCCTCTTACCAATAACGTAATGATTGTCAGACACAAGTTGCTGACCAATCTCATCAAATTGTGGAAAGACAACCAGCTCGTCGAGCGAATCGACCGCTTGCCGATCGAATTGAGTCCCCGTACCTCACGGGTTTTGGGTCGCTGCTGCGTACACAAGGAGCGCGCCGTGTGGAAATACAAATCTTTCCCGCTGATGGGTTTCGACATGTCCGACGAAACCGACGAACTCACCCCGCTGTCCGAATATGCCCGCAAAGCCCTGGAGCGCAAAGGGCAGCAGCAGAAAGACAATATTCTCTGCGTAATCGACGAAGCCTGCTCGTCGTGCGTGCAGACCAACTACGAGATCACCAACCTCTGCAAAGGTTGCGTGGCCCGGGCCTGTGCCACCAACTGCCCGAAAAACGCCATCGAATTCAATCGTGCCGGCAAAGCGGTCATCAACCACGATCTCTGCATCAGTTGCGGCATCTGCCACAGCAACTGCCCCTACCATGCCATCGTCTATATGCCCGTACCGTGCGAAGAGGCCTGCCCCGTAAAGGCGATTACCAAGGACGAACGCGGCGTGGAGCATATCGATGAGAGCAAATGCATCTACTGCGGCAAGTGCATCAACAGTTGTCCGTTCGGAGCGATCTTCGAAATTTCGCAGGTGTTCGACGTGCTGCAGCGTCTGCGCGAAGGAGAAAAGATGGTCGCCGTCGTCGCTCCGGCCATTCTCGGACAATACAACGCCCCCACGGAAAAAGTATATGGCGCGATTAAGGCCATCGGTTTCGAGGACGTGATCGAAGTAGCGCAGGGCGCCATGGAAACCATCCGCAATGAAGGTGCGGAACTCGAAGAGAAAATTGAGGAGGGACAGGCGTTCATGACCACCTCCTGCTGTCCTTCGTGGGTCGAACTGGCCAACAAGCATATCCCCGAGATGAAGCCCTTCATTTCGAGCACCGGATCGCCGATGTATTACGCCGCGCGGATCGCCAAGGAGAAACACCCCGACGCGCAAGTGGTCTTCATCGGCCCGTGCGTAGCCAAACGCAAGGAGGCACGCCGCGACGAATGCGTCGATTTCGTGATGACCTTCGAGGAGATCAACTCCATTTTCGACGGTCTGGGTATCGAAGTCGAAACCACCGATCCGTTCCCCATTCCGTTCGTTTCGACCCGGGCCGCCCACGGCTTCGCACAGGCCGGAGGCGTGATGGGCGCCGTACAGCTCTTCCTGGCGGACAACAACCGGCCGCAGGTCGAAGGCATCCAGGTCTCCAACCTGAACAAGAAAAACGTATCCCTGCTCCGCGCCTATGCCAAATCGGGCAAAGCCCCGGCCAAGTTCATCGAGGTCATGGCCTGCGAAGGCGGATGTATCACGGGTCCCAGCACCCACAACCTGCACGATGCCGGTAAACGGCAATTCGCGAAGGAACTGGCTAAACGCTAAATCCGACGGGGCTATGAAAGAGCTCGTCGATCAGTTGAAACGCAACCGCACCCTTTCCCCGGAAGAGTTGCGCCTTCTGCTGACCGATGCGTCCCCCGAAGAGAGAGAATACCTGCACAGGGCGGCCCGCGAGGTCGCCCGTGTGCATTTCGGAAACGGAGTTTTCGTTCGGGGGCTGATCGAAATCAGCAATTACTGCCGCAACGACTGCCGCTACTGCGGCATTCGACGCAGCAATCGTCTGGCAGAACGCTACCGTCTGACCCCGGAAACCGTACTGGCCTGCTGCGAAGAGGGCTACCGGCTGGGATTCCGGACATTCGTACTTCAGAGCGGAGAAGACCCGGCTCTGAACGACGAACTGCTGACCGGATTGATCCGGGAGATGCGTCGCCGCTGGCCCGACTGCGCCATCACCCTCTCGCTGGGGGAACGGACAGAAGCCTCCTACCGGGCGTTGTTCGAAGCGGGCGCGAACCGTTACCTGCTGCGGCATGAAACGATCACTCCCGATCACTATCGTTGGCTCCATCCCGTCCGGATGTCCCTCGATCACCGCATCGAATGCCTGCACACCCTCAAAAAGATCGGCTACCAGACCGGTACGGGCATCATGGTCGGCAGCCCGGGACAAACGGTGGACGATCTGGTCCGGGATCTGCTTTTCATCCGGGAGTTCGAACCCCAGATGATCGGTATCGGACCTTTCATCCCGCACCGCGACACCCCCTTCGGCCACGAACCGGCCGGAAGCGTCGAACGAACGCTCACCCTGCTGTCGATTCTGCGGCTGATGTGTCCTGCGGCACTGATCCCTTCGACCACAGCGCTCGCCACCCTCTCGGGCGACGGCCGGATGCGGGGTATTTTGGCCGGTGCCAACGTGGTGATGCCCAACCTTTCGCCGCCGGACGAACGGTCGAAATACAACCTCTACGACGGCAAGGCCGCTTTCGGTGCCGAAGCTGCCGAAGGATTGGCCGCTCTGGAGCGGGAACTCAACGAAATCGGCCGCCACATCTCGTGGGGCCGGGGAGATTATCAAGAATAGCTTATAAAAATACAAAGATATGTACCAAGTCGCATCCTCCAAGGCGGAGGAGTTCATCCATGACGGAGAAATCGTCGAAACGCTGGCTTACGCCCGCGAAAATCGTGCGAACCGCCCCCTGATCGAGGCGATCCTGCAAAAAGCGGCCGAAGGCAAAGGGGTCACGCACCGCGAAGCGGCCGTGCTGCTCGAGTGCGAACTCGAAGACCTGAACCAACGCATGTTCACGCTGGCCAAACAGATCAAGGAGAAGCTCTACGGCAACCGCATCGTAATGTTCGCGCCGCTCTATCTATCGAACTACTGCATCAACGGCTGCGTATATTGCCCGTACCACCAGAAAAACAAAACCATTCCGCGCCGCAAGCTCACCCAGGAGGAAATCCGCCGCGAGGTAATCGCCCTGCAGGATATGGGTCACAAGCGTTTAGCGCTGGAGGCGGGCGAAGATCCGCGCAACAATCCGATCGAGTACATTCTCGAATCGATCAAGACCATCTACTCCGTACATCACAAGAACGGAGCGATTCGCCGCGTGAACGTGAATATCGCGGCTACGACGGTCGAGAACTACCGTAAGCTGCGCGATGCAGGCATCGGCACCTACATTCTCTTTCAGGAGACCTACAACAAAACCGCTTACGAAGCACTCCACCCCACCGGTCCGAAGAGCGACTACGCCTACCACACCGAAGCGATGGACCGCGCGATGGAAGGCGGCATCGACGACGTAGGCATCGGTGTACTGTTCGGTCTGAACACCTACCGGTACGATTTCACGGGACTGCTCATGCACGCCGAGCACCTCGAAGCCCGCTTCGGCGTCGGCCCCCACACCATCAGCGTACCCCGCATCTGCCCGGCGGACGACATCGACACCAAGGACTTTCCGGATGCCATTTCGGACGAGATCTTCCGCAAGATCGTAGCCGTGATCCGCATCGCCGTCCCCTATACTGGCATGATTATCTCGACCCGCGAATCGCAGCGCTCGCGCGAACAGGTGCTGGAAATCGGCATTTCACAGATCAGCGGCGGCTCGCGCACCAGCGTCGGCGGCTACGCCGAAACGACGCATGCCGAGCAAGATTCCGCACAATTCGACGTGAGCGACCACCGTACGCTGGACGAAGTGGTGCGCTGGCTGCTGGAACTGGGCTACGTGCCGAGCTTCTGCACGGCCTGCTACCGCGAAGGCCGCACGGGCGACCGCTTCATGTCGCTGGTGAAAACCGGAAAGATCGCCGACTGCTGCACGCCCAACGCCCTGATGACCCTCAAGGAGTACCTCGAAGACTACGCATCGCCCGAAACCCGGGCCTTGGGTGAAAAGATGATTTCGAAAGAGGTTCCGATGCTCCTCAACGAACGTGTGCGCCGCATCACGGAGAAGAATCTCGCAGCGATCGCCGAGGGTAAACGGGACTTCCGTTTCTAAAAATTTTCGCACGATGAACGAGCAAACTCCCCGCGCCGAACGGCTGCATATCGTTTTCTACGGGCGGCGCAACAGCGGCAAGTCGTCGCTGATCAACGCCCTCACGGGCCAACAGAGCGCCGTCGTTTCCGCGACGCCGGGCACGACGACCGACCCCGTACTCAAGACGATGGAGATACACGGGCTGGGACCTTGCGTACTGATCGACACGCCGGGGTTCGACGACGAAGGCGATCTCGGAGCGCTGCGTGTGCAGCAAAGCCGCAAGATGCTGGACAAGACCGACCTGGCCGTCTTGCTCCTCTCCGAAGCCGTGCCGCAGAACGACGAAATCGAATGGTTCCGGCTCCTCGAAGCCCGTCATATTCCGATCGTAGTCGTCCGCAGCAAGGCCGACTTGGTTGCCGGTATGCCCGATGCGGAGGCTGAAGCACTCTTCGGGCAACGGCCGCTCCGGGTCAGCGCCTCGGATAGAACGGGACTCGACGCCCTGCGCGAAGCCCTGATCCGCAACCTGCCCGAAGACTACAACCAGCCCGAAATCACGGGCAGCCTCGCCTCGACAGGCGACGTGGTGATGCTCGTTATGCCGCAGGATATCCAGGCCCCCAAGGGACGCCTCATCCTGCCGCAGGTCCAGACGATCCGCGAGCTGCTCGATAAGAAGTGCCGCGTGGTCTGCTGTACCACCGACCAGATCGAAGGCACGCTCTCGTCGCTGGCCGCACCGCCGAAACTGATTATCACCGACTCGCAGGTTTTCTCGACTGTCTATGCGCAGAAGCCCGCCGCAAGCCTGCTGACTTCGTTCTCGGTGCTCTTCGCCCGTTACAAGGGCGACATCGACTACTTCGTGGAGAGCGCGGCAGCCATCGGGCAGCTCCGCGAAGACTCCCGCGTGCTGATCGCCGAAGCCTGCACGCACGCTCCGGTGGGCGAAGACATCGGCCGGGTCAAAATTCCGGCGATGCTCCGCAAACGGATCGGACCCGCACTGCGGGTCGATGTGGTTGCCGGCACAGACTTTCCCTCGGACCTCACGCCTTACGATCTGGTGATCCACTGCGGCGCCTGTATGTTCAACCGGCGCCACGTATTGAGCCGCATCGCCCAGGCCCGCACCCAGCGCGTCCCGATGACCAACTACGGCGTGGCGATCGCCTACCTGCAAGGGATTCTCGACAAGATCGAATATTAACCCCAAACACATATCTAAAAGAGAGGGCCGCCCAGCAACTGGACGGCCCTCTCTTTATCAAAAACGAAACTATTCCGGCAAATACTATTTCGCCTCCGAGGGGAAATACTTCATATACTGTACGCGCTGGAACATGGCTGAAGTGTCGTTCTTAAAATTCAGACGCCCCCGGAACTCATCGAGCGAACCGAAACCCTGCCGCTCGGCCCAGCGGTCGATGTACTCGTTCATTTCGGCAATGACTTCGAATCCCTTCTGGTGGATCGCCGTGCAGACCTGCACTGCCTCGGCTCCGCACAAAAGCGCTTTGACCGCAGCTTCGCCGTCGTGCACGCCCGTCGAAACAGAAAGATCCAACTGCGGCAACACGGCCGAACAGATCGCCACCATACGCAGGACGTTGCGTAATTCCGTCGGCTCGCTGTAAGGCGAACTCTCTACGAAAGTCATCCGCTCGACATCCACGTCCGGCTCGAAGAAACGGTTGAAAAAGACTACGCCCCGGGCCCCGTGACCGAGCAAAGCGCTCGACAAGGCGAAGACATTGGTCAGGCGCATGGGCAGTTTCACCGAAACGGGAATCTTCACCGCACCGGCCACCCGACCGACGATCTCCGCATAGTTCAACTCCAGTTCGCGAGCCTGGGCATGAATGTCCGTAGATTGGATGAAAATATTAAGCTCCAGTGCGGAAGCTCCGGCATCGGCCATCGCCGTAGCGTATTCGATCCAATCGCCTTTATCGACCACGCAATTGATGCTGGCGATTACCGGAAGCTCCGTCTTCGACCGCGCCTCCTGCACCAACCGGAGAAATCCGGCCTTGTAATCCTCGCCCAGATAACGCTGCAAATAAACCTCCGCATCGCCGTAAGCCGAATCGGATACGGTGTCCAGCGCAGCCGCATGGTGCAGGATCTGCTCCTCGAATATGGATTTGAGCACTACGGCACCGGCACCGCTCGCAGCGCACTGCTCGACGCTCTTGACATTGGAGGTATAGGGAGAACTGCTGACAATGATCGGACTCGGAAGATCCAGCCCCAGGTATTTTGCTCGCATCGTTTCTATGGATTTTTATGGTTTATTTTTCGAAAAATACGTAAAATTATGATTTTGTGCAAAAAGTTACCCAATCAATTTGAAATAGCGACTCTATCGGGGTAATCCATACAGGCGGTAGATTCTTCTCAAAATACTAACAGACAGGGCTTCCCGGAATCCCAACGTTCGAACACCTGCTTTTAGCCCTACGCAGCGCGTAACATCAATGCGAATTTACCGTTTGAATACTTCAAGCCTGTAAAACAACGACTTCAACTGTTGCACTCATGGCTCGCACGGCCAGCCTACACTTGCATAAAACCGCAAAGAAAAAACAAAAAGGAGTCGCACAAACTGTGCAACTCCCTGACTTTCAAGTGGACCCAGAGGGGCATGATCCCACGACCTTCGGATTATGAGTCCGCTGCTCTAACCGACTGAGCTATGGGTCCTTTTGCATCCGGGAAAATCCGAATACGGACACAAAAATAGGAATTTCGACCGGATTCACAAAATAAAAACCCATTTTTTCATTTCGAGACGCCAGCACAAACCCGTTTCGCTCAAATCGATTCCCTGTTTTACGCCCCTGCATCGCAAGAAAAACAGCCGCACCGGAATTTTCCGCAACAACTAACCGACCCGATCGCAAGATTTTTCTTCGGAAAATTAGCTAACTGGAAAAAATTTACTACCTTTGCTCCGCTTAAGCATCTAATTACAAACAAAACAAACGAAATGAAAAAAGGTATTCATCCCGAAAATTATCGTTTAGTGGCATTCAAAGACATGTCGAATGACCACGTGTTTTTGTGCAGGTCCGCCGTTTCGACAAAAGAAACCATCGAAGTGAACGGCGAAACCTATCCCGTGTATAAGATGGAAATTTCCAACACCTCTCACCCGTTCTACACCGGTAAGATGAAGTTGGTGGATACCGCTGGTCGCGTCGATAAGTTTATGAGCCGTTACGCAAAACGCTACGATAAGAAAGCCGCCAAATAGTTCGAAGGACCGTTTGACGCTTCAAAATAAAAAAGGATTCGCCTGGGGCGAATCCTTTTTTATTCTCCTTCGGCGCCCGATTCTCACCGGTCCGCATTCGCCGGATGCCGCACACTCCGACCGTCGTCAAAAAGCGCAGGGGACATCCGCTTTATCCGTCCCGAAGCTGCCGACCGGAATCGGCAGCATACGCAAGATGGTACACGACCAATCATCCGGTCCGGCCCGAAACAGGACAAAAGAACTTTTACGGAAAAAATTTGGGGGTTTGCGGCACAAACATTACTTTTGTAATCTACTAAAATTACTGTTTTTATGGAATTCGAAGGTGTCGTATATAAAATCCTGCCCCTGACACAAGGTACGTCCGCCCGGGGAGAATGGCAGCGTCAGGACGTGGTTTTCGAGCTGCCCTCGGAATTTTCACGCAAAATCTGCGTCACGTTCTTCAACAAGCCGAGCGACGTGGCCAAACTCCGCGAAGGGGCTACCTATACGGTTTCGGTAAACGTCGAATCCCGCGAATATAACGGCCGCTGGTATACCGATGTGCGGGCATGGCGCCTGCAACCCAAAGAAACCGCTCAAAACGCCGGGATCCCGCCGATGCCCGACGCGGCCCCGCTCGAAGAGCCATCGTACAGTACTCCCGCAGCAGAAGTAGACGACCTGCCCTTTTAATTTTTCACGCACGAAGGCAGAAGCCATCCGCTCTCTAAAACAACAAAATAGCCGACCCTACAAAGGTCGGCTATTTTTCGGTCCCCGGGAGGCGACTACTTCTTCACCGGAAGAGCAGAGTTCGCTGCCTGAGTCGTCGCAGCCGCAGCTTCATCCGTTGTTGCCGGGGTCGTTTCCTCAACGAAAGGAATCACATCCTCCAACTCTACCTCGAATTTAAGAGCCGAATTAGGCAAGATATACTTACCGCGCGCCTGCCGACCATAAGCCAGTTCCGCAGGAATCCAAAGCGTTATCTTACCGCCTTTGCCGATCAGTTTCAAACCTTCGGTCCAGCCGGGAATCACCTGTCCCAATTCGAACTCGACAGCTTCGTCCTTGTCATAACCTTCCGGATCTATCTGCTTGAGGTACTCCTTCATCTCTTCGGGCTTGTTCTCGAAATAGGAGCTGTCGAAAACCTGCCCCTTATAATTGGTTCCCGTATAATAAACTTTTACCCGGTCGCGGGAGTCCGTCGGCATCAGGGTCTCATCGCCCTTCTTTTCGATCTTATAAAGTAATCCCGATTCGGTTTTCTGAACGCCGGATTTCTTCTCGATCGAAGCGATCCACTCTTCATTGGCTTTCTTGTTCTCGGCAGGACGAACCACCGAATACCAGTTCCGCAAGAATTTGACTGCTTCCTGCTCGGTCATGCGGGCTTCTTCACCGTTGCCGGTAATGTCTTTCAAACCCTGACCGAACCAAACCAACTGAATCGGAAGGTCTGCTCCCAGCATATTGTTACCCAGATCGATACCGAAAGCATACGAAATGAACCGACGCTCCTCCTCGCTCTCGAACATCGCGGGATCGGCCAACGACTCTTCGGGTGTCTTCAGCGAATCGGGAGTCATCGCGTTCTTCTTGGCAATAGCCTGAGCGCGTTCCGGACGCGTAACCATAAAGAACGTGCGCAATGTATCGAGTGCCTCTGGATGCGTCATTTTTGCCGTTCCGAGGGCACCTTCGGTCACACCTTCGGTCATCGCGTCGAAATCGAAGGGAATATCCGACATCATCCGGTTGAGTCCCGCTCCGACGTTATTACCCAAAGCGTACGACAAAGAGTCGAACTGCGACTTGCTGCCCATCGTGATCGAACCGTTGCTGCGGCTGCACGAGGCGAAAATTACGGCACCAGCTAACAGTGCCATGAAACACAATGTTCTTTTCATCTTGTTGATATAATTATGTATTAAATTGTTATTTCCGTTTCGATAACTGCACAAATATATAAAATATTTTACGGGCAGCCGATTTTATTTTTCAGCCCCCTCTTGAAAAAGAAGTCAGCGGACATCGACGAGTTCGATCTCGTAGAACAACGTCGCGTTCGGGACCACGCCCAATTTCTTGTCGCCTTCGGCCCCGTAAGCCAGGCGGGAGGGTATCCATACATTCATTCGACCGCCTTCCCCGACGAGCCGCACGCTCTGCCGCAACCCGGGCATCAGATCGCCCACGGCCGTGCGCGTGGTGTCTCCTCGTTCGTACGAAGACTCGACGACCTTTCCATCGACCGTCTTGGCCACAAAACGGATCGCCACCGTATCCCGGTCGCTTCGGGGCGTCTTGGACTCATCACCGATCTCCAGCACCTCGTACGTCAGCCCCGTATCGGTCTTGGCATAGGAGCGATTGCTCTTGCGGAAATCCTCCAGAAACTGTTCTTCATAGGCCCGAATCTGTTCGGGCTGCGAAACATTCACGTAACGCAGATAAACCGCACGGGCCTCGTCGGGCGTCATCCGGGCCGTCCGGGCATATACGTCCCGCACGGCCTGGCACACGGCTTCGACGTTGAGGGTCGAATCCATCCGCTGCAAATTATATCCCACATTCAGACCGATCACATAAGCGACCGAATCCGTTTCGTTACGCAACTCCATGCTCCCCGTTCCCCGGGAACAGGCACCCAGCAGGAACAGTCCCGCTGCGGCGATCAACCGATATTTCTTCATATACGTGTCTTTTTTTTGGAAAAGAGGAAAATCAGCACCGTACCCAATACGGCCGACGCGAACGATCCCATCAGAATGGCGATCTTGCCCCGGCTGACGATCTCGGCATCGGCAAAGGCCAGCGTATCGACGAAAATCGACATGGTGAACCCGATACCGCCCAGGCAAGCCACCGCGAAAAGCATCTTCCAGCCGGCTCCCTCGGGCATTTCGGCCAGCTTCGTCTTCACGGCGAGCCAACTGGCCAGGAAAATACCGAGCGGCTTGCCCACGAGCAATCCGAAGAAGATGCCCGTGCCGACCGCACCGGCCTGCGGCGTAACGTGGAAGATTCGGAAGTACTCCAGCGAATCGATCGAGACACCCGCATTGGCGAATGCGAAAATAGGCATAATCAAAAATGTTACGTACGGAGCCAGCAGATGTTCGAGACGGAAGCTCATCCCTACCGAATCGGTCGCCAGCGAGGACATCATCCGCAGGTAGTACCTGTGCTCCTCGTTCGGAAAATCGTCGGCCCGGCACTCGGCTTTCAGCAGCGCATCGGACAAACCGCTCATCTTCCGCGCGAAATACTCCTTGCTATAACGGGGTTTCATCGGGATGAACATGGCGATCACCACGCCCGACAGCGTGGAATGGATTCCCGAATAATAAAACAGGGCCCAGACGACGAAAGCCGGTACCAGATAGAACATAATGCGGGTTTCGCCCACTTTATTCAGGAAATAGATGCCTACGAGGATCAGGATCGCAATCGCAAGCAGCAACAGATTGACCTCCTCGCCGTAAAACAGCGCGATCACCAGAATCGCCCCCAAGTCGTCCGCCACGGCCAGGGCCGTCAGGAAAATTTTGAGCGAAATAGGCACCCGATCGCTGAATATCGAAAGGATGCCGATGGCGAAAGCAATGTCCGTCGCCGTAGGGATTCCCCAGCCGGGTGCCGCGACGGTTCCCGCGTTGAACGAAAAATAGATCAATGCAGGCACCACCATACCGCCCAAAGCCGCCAACACGGGCAGAATCGCCTTCCTGACGGAAGAGAGCTGTCCGATGACGATTTCGCGTTTGATCTCGAGACCGATCAAAAAGAAGAACACCACCATCAACCCGTCATTGACGAAGGTCTGGAGGGTCAGGCCCCGGGGAAACATCCAGTCGATCAGACTGCCGGGACCACGCACCACCAAAGCGATGTCGATGTTGAGCACCCGCTGGTAATACTCCGCCGTCCAGGGAAGATTGGCCAGCAGCATCGCAACGGCGACACTGAAGAGCAACACCAGTCCGCCCGACCAGGGAGCCTCCAGAAAACGACGCCCCCGCAACTGAAACTGATAATGTTGCCGGACCCAGCGGTACATGGAAAAAAGCCTCATTGTCTATTCATATTTATATTCGTAATCCAAAATAAACCGTCTTCCCCGGCAGAATTCACGCCCTGTCGGAATCAACCTCTTCCTGCCGACGAAGTCCGCAAGGCCAGGCCGCACAATTTGTAGAGCACGCGGGCTCCTACGACCGCGTCGATCTTATCTTCCGGGCAGGGAACGACCTCCACCAGGTCGAACCCGGCGATGCGGCGGCCCGAATCGGCCACGCACTCCATCAGGTAAACCACCTGTTCAAAAGTGATGCCGCCCGGAACGGGAGTGCCCGTATGAGGACAATGTTCGATGGTGAGTCCGTCGATGTCGAAACTGATATAAACCACCTCGGGCAGCTCGTCCACGATGCGGCGGCAGCTTTCGGCCCAGGTCGTTCCCGCGAATCCGGCGCGAGCGAGCGAGCGCGAATCGAACATAGCGATCCGCCCGTCCGAAGCGGCCCTTTCGGCCTCGGCATCGCAATAATCCCGCACGCCGACCTGCACGAGCTTGCTCACCTGCGGCAGGTCGCGCAGTACGTTGAACATGATCGAAGCGTGCGAAAATTCGAATCCCTCGTACGCCTCACGCAGGTCGCAATGGGCATCAATATGGAGAATTCCCAGCGAACCTTCCTTCTCGGCAACGGCACGGATCAAACCGTACGGCGTCGAATGGTCGCCTCCGACCAGCCCTACGACCTTACCTTGCGAGAGCCACTGGCGGGCCTGACGGTAAATATTGTCGTTCATGGCTGCACAGCCTTCGTTGATACGGCGCAGACGGCGCTCGATACGTTCGTCGTCCGGCGCTCCGCCCTCTTCGAGATGTTCGATCACCCGTTCGGCATCGGCCCGCAGCTTGCGGGACTCCTCCTGCAGCGAATAGTCGATGTCGGCCGTAGCGATGCCTCCGAGCCAGGCTCCCGGCGCCGAAGCATCGTAAAGATCGAGCTGTGTGGAGGCTTCGATCAGGGCATCCGGCGCCAAAGCCGTTCCGGCACCGTAGGATACGGTCACGTCCCAGGGTGCGGAAACAAGCACCAGCGCAGCCTCCTCGGGCGTGAACGGCAAACCGTAATAAGCGCCGTTGTCCACCCCCACCCCGTTGGGATTGAATGTTTTCAGATCCATAGTCTTTCCTTGTAAGAATTACAAAGATAGTAAATTTTTGATTTTCCGCCATCGTTATCACCGATAAACCCCGTTTTTAACGGGGTGCCGACCGGCCGACCCGGACGACGCCCGAAGCGGGAGCCGTATGCACCGGCGCACGGTTCCCGTAAAAAGGAGCTCAAATAAATTTGGCGCCGCCCTCGCCCTGCACTATCTTTGCTCCGCAATTAACCAATTCGAATACCGTCGTGAAAATCGTCGCCGACAATGCCATACCTTTTTTGAAAGGAGTACTCGAACCTTATGCCCGGGTGGAATACCTCCCCGGGAAAACCATCGCAACGGCCGATGTCCGGGATGCCGACGCCCTGATCGTCCGTACCCGCACCCGGTGCGACGCCGCCCTACTCGAAGGATCGTCCGTCAAACTGATCGCAACGGCGACCATCGGCTTCGACCACATCGACACGGAGTATTGTCGGCGACACGGCATCGAAGTAGCGACCGCCGCAGGATGCAATGCACGGGGCGTACTGCAATACGTCGCTGCAGCACTGGTCCGCCTCTCACGAGTACAGGCCTGGGAACCTGCAGACAAAACCCTCGGAATCGTCGGTGTAGGACACGTCGGGTCGCTCGTCGAGGCCTACGCCCGGACGTGGGGATTCCGCGTCGTGGCATGCGATCCCCCCCGCGAAGAGCGCGAGCACGGCGGATTCCTGCCGCTCGAAGAGGTGGCGTGCCAGGCCGACATCCTCACCTTCCACACTCCGCTGGACGATACGACCCGGCACATGGCCGGGGCGAAGCTCTTCGAGCGAATGAAGCCCGGCAGCATCCTCATCAACACTTCGCGCGGCGAGGTAGTCGATGGGCAGGCGCTCCGCGAAAGCGGTTTGCAATACGTCCTCGACGTCTGGGAACACGAGCCCGATCTCGACCCGCTACTGCTGCGGGACGCATTGCTCGCCACCCCTCATATCGCCGGTTATTCCGCCCAGGGCAAGGCCAATGCAACGGCCCTGTCCGTCCGGACGATCGGCCGGTACTTCGGACTGTCGCTCGGGGAGTGGTATCCGTCAAACATCGCCCCGTCCCGTCCCCGGGCGATCTCCTGGCAGGAGCTTTGCGACACGATAGACGACCGCTTCGACATCGCCGCCGAAAGCAGACGGCTGAAAGAGAACCCCGAAAAATTCGAAACGATACGCAACGAATACCGCTACCGGGAAGAATATTTTTAACAATTTAGATGCTTTTTTCTTAACTTTGCGGCCGAAATCGACCGCACCGCCCATTATGTATCGTAAACTGATCAAACCCATCCTGTTCGCCATGAACATCGAGCGTGCCCACAGCACGGTCCTGTTCCTGTTGCGCATGATCGGGAAAATCCCGGGCGGACGAGCGCTGCTGCGTGCCATGTACCGCACCGAGCACCCTTCGCTCGAACGGGAGGTATTCGGACTTCGGTTTCCCAACCCGATCGGTCTGGCGGCGGGTTTCGACCGCAACGGAGAAGCGTTCCGCGAACTTTCGGCCCTGGGCTTCGGATTCGTCGAGATCGGTACGGTCACGCCCCAACCCCAGGCCGGCAATCCCCGACCCCGCATCTTCCGGCTGCCCGCAGACCGGGCGATCATCAACCGTTCGGGCCTCAACAACAAGGGGTTGTACAAGGCCATCGCCCAGCTCCGCCACCGGCACGACCGGCTCATCATCGGAGGCAACATCGGCAAAAACACGCTGACACAACCTTCGCAGGTCGCGGCCGACTACCTCAAAATGTTCCGCAACCTCTACCAATACGTCGATTATTTTTCGATCAACGTCTGCTGCGACAACTGTGCGGACGGCAGCGTATCGCACAACAAAGCCCACCTGATGAATATTCTGCAGCCGCTCTTCGATTTTCGCCGCGGCCAGAACCAGTACCGGCCGATCCTGCTGAAAATATCGCCCGACCTGCCGGACCCGCTTATCGACGAAGTGACCGACCTGATGCTTTCTACGCCGCTGGACGGCATCGTGGCCGTGAACGGTACTTTCTCGCGCAAAGGTCTCGAAACCGATGAGGAGACGCTCGACGAAATCGGCAGCGGCCGATTGAGCGGAGCTCCCCTTACGCAGCGGGCCATCGAGGTAGTGCGCCGCATCCACCGACGTTCGCACGGAGCCTATCCGATCATCGGCGTCGGAGGCCTGATGAATGCCCGGGATGTGAAAGCCATGCTCGCCGCCGGCGCGAGCCTCGTCCAGCTATACACGGGATATATCTACGAAGGGCCCTCCCTGGTCAAGGAGATCTGCCGGGCCCTGATCGACGACGCAGCGTCCGAAGCCTCCGCTTCGCCCGCGCCGGGGAAATAATTCAATCTTACCACCATGAAAGCATCTATTCTTACGATCGGCGACGAAATCCTGATCGGGCAGATCGTGGATACCAATTCGGCGTCGATCGCCCGTCACCTGAACAATGCGGGCATCGTCGTCTGGGAGCGCACATCGGTCGGCGACCAGCGCGAGCAGATCACCGAGGCCGTAAAACGGGCCATGAACCAGAGCGACGTAGTCATCCTGACCGGCGGCCTCGGCCCCACCAAGGACGACATCACGAAAAAGACCCTCGCCGAGCTCTTCGGCTCCCGGCTCGTATGCGATCAAACCGTCGCCGACCACGTACGGCGCATGCTCGAAGCGCGCGGAATCGAATACAACCGCCTGAACCGCGATCAGGCGCTCGTCCCGGCGTGCTGCACCGTGCTTTTCAACGCCCACGGCACAGCCCCCGGCATGTGGTTCGAACAGAACGGCAAAGTCGTGGTTTCGCTGCCGGGCGTTCCCTTCGAAATGGAGCACCTGATGACCGACGAGGTAATGCCTCGTCTGAAAGCCCGTTTCTCCCTGCGGCAGATCGTACACCGCACGCTGATCACGGCAGGTCTGGCCGAATCGATGCTGGCCGAAAAGATCGCCGACTGGGAAAATGCCCTGCCCCCGTACCTCCACCTGGCATATCTGCCCGCACCCGGCGTGGTGCGGCTGCGCCTGTCGGCTTACGAAGTCGAAGGCGAGAGCGTATCGCACGAAATCGACCGGCAATTCGCCGCCCTGCAACGCATCATTCCCCGCTACGTCCTCGGATTCGAGCGGGCGACCATGCAGGAGATCGTCCACAACCTGCTGACGCGGCGTCGGCAGACTCTCGCCACGGCCGAGAGCTGCACGGGCGGCAGCATCGCGGCCCGCTTCACGGCAATACCCGGAGCATCGGCCTATTTCCTGTGCGGAGTGGTGGCTTACAGCAACGAATCCAAAAGCAACCTGTTGGGTGTCGATCCCGAAACGATCGCCTGCCGGGGCGCCGTCAGCGAGGAGGTCGCACGGCAGATGGCCGAAGGAGCACGCCGCACCGCCGGAGCCGACTATGCCGTCGCAACCACCGGCATCGCAGGTCCTGCGGGCGGCACGGAACAGAAACCCGTCGGCACGGTCTGGATGGCCGTAGCCGGCCCGCACCGTACCGTGACCCTGCTCAAACAATGCGGCACCGACCGGGGACAAATCATCGACCGGGCGAGCGCCTTCGCACTCGCGCTCCTGCGCGACGAAATCGAACGGGATGCCGCCGGAGAATAACCCGGTTTCGACACTTCCCAAAGCCCCCTGACTTCCGGAGCCTCGAAAGGTTCCGGAAGTCTTCATATCCCCGTCTCTGGAACAAGCCCCGTTCCTCCCGGAACGCATCCAACCCTTTCCGATACGCTGTCCGGCCGGACGCCCCCGAAAATCGCGAAACAAAAGCCCGATACGATCACTAGCACCGTCCGATGAAATTCAAAGGCGGATCATTGAACACACCCCGTCGAAAAGAGTTAATTCTCCGACCGTAATTACGGGCACCTCATACCGCTATATATCAAACATTCGCCTTCCAAAACCGAAATTCGAAGCTATTCCCGAACAGATTCTTCCTCCCGGTCAGCGACAAAATCACCCAGTTATTCCCACCGCCCCTCTATCCGCACGATTTTCGGAAACACGGGAACGGCCTTGAAAACGGGATCTTTCGACAAATATACTTTTTGAGAAATGATATAAACGAAATGAGAGAGCAATATACGCCTGCTCCCTTCATCTTTGCTGCAACAAAATAGCATCCGTATTCCCGACCGTCAAAAGCCCCGAACGAAAGTCCTCCCGGCAAACAGATTTCGAGGCCGATCGAACGACACCGGAAAGCCGATCGATACGGACCGGCGCACACCGCCCCGAAATGATCCGAGCACATGATATACATCGGTTATTCCCGAAAAGAAAAACCGACAAGTCTAACCATCAAAAAACAAAACCCATGAAAAGATTCTTACATTTGCTCACAGGGATTTGCACCCTCGCCCTGGCTCTTCAGGCCTGTACCAAGTCTCCGGCCGAAAACCCGGGAAGAACGGACGATCCCGGAAACGACGAACAAAACAGCAAGGTAACCCTTACTCTCTCGACGCCCCGCACCCGCACGACGCTCGTCAGCGAAACCTACGTCCACTGGAGCGAAGAGGATATTGTACAAATCAACGGCACGAATTTGCCCGTAATCCCCGATCCGAATGATCCGACACGCGCAACGATCTCCAATGTGGACACCGCCGAAGAGTACGTGGCTCTCTACTCTCCGGACAACGGCGGATATATCCCGGAGCGAGAGGTCGTCGAAGCCTACTTCCGCCCCGAAGTGCCCCATACTCCCGACTCGTTTTACACGACAGGAGGCAATCCGATGGTGGCATACAGCACATCCACCTCGCTGGAATTCAAAAATATCGGCGGATTACTCCGCATAGGAGTGACCGGCGATGCGTCGATCGCGTCGGTTATGCTGTCGGGCAATGCGGGAGAACCCATTGCCGGACACTTCGAAATCTCGAAAAGCGATCTGGCTTCCGGCAGCCTCGATTTCGCTCCCGGCGAAGGTTCCGCACAATTCGTCAGCACCTCCGTCACGATGACCTGCACGGAGAATGTACGACTCGATGCGAACTCTCCGACCTATTTCTACTTCGCGCTGCCGGCAGCCGAATACACGGAAGGATTCACCGTAACGCTTACCGACAGCGAAGGCAACACCTGCCTCCGGCAAACGCATAACTCCGTCTCGATCGAGCGTGCGACCCTCAAGTCGATGGAACCGATTGCGTTCGAAAAGGACAAAGCGCTTACGGTCACTTTAGGAGAAATCGCGGCGAACTCCGTTACCTGGAATATCGAAGGTAATCCCTCGACCGACCTGCGGACCCTGCTCGTCACCAAAGCGATGTGGGATCATTTCATCGCACAGGAATATTACCTCGACAATCCGCAAAAACTCACGTCCGAAATCCTCGCGGCCTATTCCGCCACCATTCCGACCGACGACAACGGCCGTTACGAAGAGACTGCAACCCAGGCAAGAGCCGTAAACTCGATGCAGCCCGTACAGGAAGACAACGACTACCTCGTCTTGGCCGCCTATTTCTCCGGCACCCAATCCGTCGGCGTAATCCCCGCCCCGGTTCCCGTTCACACTCCGGCCGCCACAGGCCCGGCTCCCGAAGTGAATGTCACCGTCTCTTCGGCCGGCAGCACTACGATCGATGTACTTACCACCACCAGCAACGCATCCGGCATCCTTACCGCACTCTTCTTCAAAAGCGATTACGACAATGTATTCAGCCGGGAGGGAATAGACGAAGAGTTGATCGCAAAGTACGGCAATGCATGGACGGCAGAGCAGGTAGAGCAGGCCAACAACGGAGGATATACACTCCAATACATTTCGCTTCCGCCGGAAACGGAATTCGTTATGCTAATTTCGGTCTCCAGCGCAGCAGGCAAAGCTACGCTCAAGAAAGAAATAATTGCGACCGAACCGTACGTCGATCCTTCTGCCGAATGGATCACCGTTTCCTCCGAAGCCACGTTCGTTTGCGGCTTCTTCTTCAACCAAAGCATCCCCTCCTTGTCGAACGTGATCAATATTACGAACCTTAAAGTCGAAAAACTCGCCGATCGCGACCTCTTCCGTCTGACCGACGCCTTCTCCGTCTCCCGGATCCCCGAACTTGCGGCCAGCGGCATATACAGCGATCTGTCCGGCAGTCCGTATTATTTCTATATGGATGCGACCGACCCGAACAATGTAAAAGTCGTCAATGAAGTGTGCCAACTCGGCATCGTTCACAACGAATACGGAGCAATGAGCGTCGGCAACGACTTCAACATCCAAGGCGGCGAAGAGTACCAGCACGGTACGTACAACCGAGCGGAAGGCACGATCCGAATCGGCGTGCTCATTTGCTATGCCGACAGCCAACAACTCTTCGTCACGCCATTCAACAGTACGCTATATCTGAATCCCGAAACGCCCGGAAACAGTGTTTCGACCGAAAATTTCAAGAAAGACCCTGTCGCAATTCCCTGGTAAGTCAGGACCCCCGAAAACAGAGACACCGGCCCTTTTTCAGGCCGGTGTTTTGTTATTTGGCCAAAAGATTGTATATTTGCACTCCCCGAAATGGGATTACAATTAAATTTTAACCAAAATGAAAGTTTGCGAAATTACAGGCAAGGTAGCGGTGATCGGCAACAATGTTTCCCACTCGCACCACAAGACCAAACGCAAGTTCAGCCCCAATCTGAAGAACAAGCGCTTCTGGTCTGAAGAGGAAGGCCGCTGGATCACCCTCAAGGTATCTGCCGCCGGAATCAAAACAATCAACAAGAAGGGCCTCGCAGTAGCGCTCCGCGAAGCTGCCGCACCCAAAAAGGTTTACTAAAACTCAAGTGACAAATGGCAAAGAAAGGCAACAGAGTGCAGGTGATTCTCGAATGCACGGAACAGAAAGCTAGCGGTGTTCCGGGAATGTCCCGCTACATCACGACCAAGAACAAGAAAAACACCCCCGACCGTCTGGAGCGCAAGAAATACAACCCGTTCCTGAAGAAGGTGACCATTCATCGTGAAATCAAATAATTTTAGTGCTATATGGCAAAGAAAGTAGTCGCAACGCTGAAAACCGGTACGGGCAAACAGTTCACCAAATGTATCAAAATGGTGAAATCCGACAAAACCGGTGCATACATCTTCAAAGAGGGCATCATCGCCAACGACCAGGTGAAAGACTTTTTCGCCGAGAAGAAATAAATGCAATGCATTAGGCGAAACGAATGTTTTCGGATCGCAAGGCCGGAAAGAATCATCCGCCGGACCGGATTCGGAAAACAACCTAAAAATTCGATTCCGCTTAATACAAAGGGCATCCTCAACGGATGCCCTTTGTATTTTCACCGACCCGCAACCCGGCAGAACAGCACCGATCATCGAGGAATCATTCGTACCTTCGTTCCTCTTGCGGTTCTTCGCCTCGACAAAACGGGAATAAATTCGCTTTGCACCACCCGATTTATCCGTATCTCTAACTTTGCCTAAATACTCCAACGCGGCAACGCTCAAAAAAATTTGGCTCCGCCGGCTGGTTGTACTATCTTTGCAGAAGACAGGAAGCGATTCGGCAATCTTTGCGTGCAAGCCCACACGATTGCTTTTATCTTTCACTATCTTTGACGTAGTCTTAAAATGTTCTCGGAAAACTGGCAACAAGTTCCCGTTTTCTCTGGGCTTTTCGTATTTTTGCAACATTACTAATATAACAATATTTTATGGGATTCTTCGATCTTTTCAAGAAAAAACAGAATACACAGCCGACGACTCCGGCGGAACGATCTCAACCGACTTCTCCGGAAAACCACCGGCCGGCTGCGGTCGAAAATACGACGAAGCAGGAAAATACCTCTCCCCAGCCGGCTGCCCGAACCGCTGACCGGGAGCAGGCGGAACTCAACTCCGGTCTGGAGAAGACCAAAACGGGCCTCTTCTCGAAACTGGCGCGGGCCGTTGCCGGTCGATCGACCATCGATACACAGGTGCTCGACGATCTGGAGGAGGTGCTCATCACCTCCGACGTAGGCGTGGAAACCACCGTGAAGATCATCGAACGCATCGAAGCCCGCGTCGCACGGGACAAGTATATGAACACCTCGGAGTTGCAATCGATCCTGCGCGACGAGATCGCCCAACTGATGGAGGAGTCGCACCGCTCGACCGAAAACTTCGGACTCGACGTCGAGGAAGGCGTCCCCTACGTCATCATGGTCGTCGGCGTGAACGGCGCCGGCAAGACCACGACGATCGGCAAACTCGCGGCCCAGCTCACCCGGGCCGGCCTCAACGTCTATATCGGCGCTGCGGATACGTTCCGTGCGGCCGCCATCGACCAGTTGGCCGTATGGGCCGAACGGGCCGGCGCCACGATGATCCGTCAGGAGATGGGCTCCGATCCGGCGTCGGTGGCCTTCGACACCTTGAAATCGGCCGTGGCGAACAAGGCCGACGTCGTACTGATCGACACGGCGGGCCGCCTGCACAACAAGGTCGGCCTGATGAACGAGCTGACCAAGATCCGCAACGTGATGGGCAAGGTTATCCCCAACGCCCCGCAGGAGGTGATGCTGGTGCTGGACGGTTCGACCGGACAGAACGCCTTCGAACAGGCCCGGCAATTCACCCAGGCCACGCAGGTCACGTCGCTCACCATCACCAAGCTCGACGGCACGGCCAAGGGCGGCGTGGTGATCGGCATCAGCGACCAGTTCCGCATTCCCGTCCGCTACATCGGCATCGGCGAAGGTATCGACCAGCTCAAGATGTTCGACCGCAAGGAGTTCGTGAACGCCCTTTTCGGCAGCGAAGCAAAATAAAATCTCCCGTGAATGAAGAAAATTAACGTCATCACCCTCGGGTGCTCGAAAAACACGGTCGATTCGGAACACCTGATGGCCCAGCTCGCAGCCGCAGGCTATACGGTCACGCACGACAGCGACCGCACCGATGCCAAAGTCGTGGTCATCAACACCTGCGGCTTCATCGGCGACGCCAAGCAGGAGTCGATCGACATGATCCTCCGGGCCGCCGCCGCCAAACAGACGGGTAAAATCGAACGGCTGTTCGTCGTGGGCTGCCTGAGCGAGCGTTATGCGGAGGAGCTGCGTGCCGAGCTGCCCGAGGTCGATGAGTTCTTCGGCGTGAAGGATTGGGACGACATCGTTCGGGCGCTGGAGGCGACTCCCCGGCCAGCGCTTGCGACCGAACGCCGGCTCACCACCCCGAAACATTACGCTTACCTGAAAATTTCCGAAGGCTGCAACTGGAAGTGCGGTTATTGCGCCATTCCCCTGATTCGGGGGCCCCACGCTTCGGTGCCGATGGAAACCCTGCTGGAAGAGGCCCGGAAGCTGGCCGCAGGCGGTGTGCGCGAACTGATCGTAATCGCACAGGACACGACCTACTACGGCCTGGACCTTTACGGCAAACGACGCCTGGCCGAACTGCTCGAAGCCTTGTGCCGCATCGACGGCATCCGCTGGATCCGGCTCCACTACGCCTACCCCACGGCTTTCCCCGACGAGGTGATCGAAGTGATGGCCCGCGAACCCAAAATCTGCAAATACCTCGACATTCCCTTCCAGCATATCTCCGACGACCAGCTCGCGGCCATGCACCGACGCCATACCAAGGCCCAGGCTTACGAACTGATCGACAAACTGAGGCAGGCCATTCCCGACCTCGCGCTGCGCACGACCCTGCTGGTCGGATATCCGGGCGAAACCGAAGCCGACTTCGAAGAGCTTCTGGAATTCGTGCGCACGGTACGGTTCGAACGACTGGGCGTATTCCCCTATTCCGAAGAGGAGGGAACCTATTCGGCCCGGAATCTGCCGGACGATGTTCCGGAAGAGGTCAAACAAAGTCGTGTAGAACGAGTAATGGCGCTTCAGAATGAGATCTCGCTCGAAAACAACCGGGCACGTATCGGTCAGTTGGAGCGGGTCATCATCGACTCCCGGCAGGGGGATTTCTACGTAGGACGGTCGCAATACGACTCGCCCGAAGTGGATCAGGAGATCCTGATTCCGGCCGCAGGCCGCAGGCTGATCCGCGGTTGCTTCTATCAGGTGCGGATCACCGCAGCCGAAGACTACGACCTCTACGGCGAACTCGAAACGAAATAAAAGACAATCATCACATCTTTCAATGTAGCGTTATCCGACAGTCGCAGGATCGAATCCGACGGTCGCTAACTCACGGCCTCCGGTCGTGTCCGCAATTCACCCCTAATTCCCTTCCCGGGAGGGGAATTGGGCCGCTACGCTTCCCATAACGGGGGACACGAAAGGATATGATCATGAAATAAAATTTTGTCGTTTGACGTTTTTTATATACCTTTGGGAAGGCGGAAAATATTTCCGGCGACAGATAAATGGCAGAGAAAAAGGTCATAAGCGATTTCGAGGCGCAGATTCGGCAGCTCATTGCCGACCATCGTCGGCTTACGGCCCTTTGCAAGGAAACAGCGGCGGAGCGCGACGTCTTGCGTAAAGAAAACCGCGATTTGCAAATGCAGGTAAAAGAGCTCGGCAAGGAGCTCGCCCGCGTACAGCTCAGCCAGGGACTCGCAGGAAATGCACCCGACCAAAGCAAAGCGATCGCACGCGTCAACCGTTTAATGCGGGAGGTGGACAAGTGCATCACCCTACTCAACAAACCCGACCGAATCGGCGAAGAGCTGTCGGGCAAGTAGGCAAGACATACGATAACGACCGAAGATATTTCATTTAACGGGAAGCAAGCGACATGGCCCAGCAACAGGCAATAAAGCTCAAAATAGCCGGTAAAAGTTACTCGTTTACGCTCAAGCACGAAGCGAACGAGGAACAGTCGCTGGCGGAGAAAGAGGAGCTCTACCGCCTGGCCGAACGCGAGGTGAATGCCTATGTCACCCGGTTCGAAAAAGCCAAATACGAAGGATTCTCGACACAGGACTGCCTGGCGATGGCCGCATTGCAGTTGGCGATTTCGAGCGTTTCGCTGGCCCGCAGCCGAGAAGTGGGCAGCGAAGATCTCCGCAGGCTGGAAGCGCTGCGCGACGAGATCGACGAATACCTGAACCGAATCGAAACCGAAAAGAAATAACAGGGAAGGATACGAGGGGGGACCGTATAGAAAAGTCCGCAAGTATCATCGTTCTTTACCATACGTTTAAGAAAAATCTACCCGCATAGATTCCTTAAAGCTTTGCGAAACTGAACAATTTTTACATTGGGGCAACTCACCACTTTCAAAATCAGGCTTCAACCCCTCGGGGTGCAGGCTGCGGCCTGCCGGTAGAAGGTTGCGATTTTCGGGAGCCCCCACACTTGACTGATCTTGCAGATTCGTCAAACAAGTTAAGGAATACTATGCGGTTTTTTTATGCACAAACCCTAATAACTAACAAATAATAACTCTCTAAAACAATGATGACAATCGTACTATCGAGCGTCCTGTCCGCCGTAGTCTGCCTGGGTATTTACATCCTGGTAACCAAATACGTTACCAAGAAGACCATCAAGGCACTGCGTGAAGCCGCCCGGAAAGAGGCGGAAGCGGAAGGCGAAATGATAAAGAAAGAGAAGATTCTCCAGGCCAAGGAGAAGTTCATCCAGCTCAAGAGCGAGCACGACCGCCAGGTCAATGAACGCAACCAGAAGATCGCCCAAAGCGAACAGCGGGCCAAGCAGATCGAAAACAACCTGCAAAACCAACAGCGCGAACTGGAAGGCAAGGTCAAGGAGAACGCCCGCCTCAAAGAGCAGATGGAAGCGCAGCTTCAGGTGCTCGAACACAAGAAGGAGGAGATCGACCGTCTGATGCACGAGCAGAACACGCGCCTCGAGCAGATTTCGGGCCTGAGCTCCGAAGATGCCAAGAGCATCCTGATCGAAAATATGAAAGCGGAAGCCAAAGCCGACGCTGCAGCCTACATCAACGAAACGATCGAGGAGGCCAAAATGACCGCCACGAAGGAGGCCAAGCGAATCATCGTGGCTTCGATCCAGCGTGTGGCGACCGAAACGGCCATCGAAAACGCCGTTACGGTGTTCAACATCGAAAGCGACGAAGTCAAAGGCCGCATCATCGGCCGCGAAGGTCGCAACATCCGGGCGCTGGAAGCTGCCACAGGCATCGAAATCATCGTGGACGACACGCCCGAAGCGATCATCCTGAGCGGGTTCGATCCCGTGCGCCGCGAAATCGCCCGCCTGGCCCTGCACCAGCTCGTAACCGACGGACGTATCCACCCGGCCCGAATCGAGGAGGTGGTCGCCAAGGTACAGAAGCAGATCGAAGAGGAGATCGTCGAAGTCGGCAAACGTACCGCGATCGACCTGGGTATTCACGGCCTGCATCCGGAGCTGATCCGTATGATCGGCAAGATGAAATACCGCTCCTCCTACGGACAGAACCTGTTGCAGCACGCCCGCGAAACGGCCAACCTGGCCGGCATCATGGCTGCCGAGCTGGGGCTCAACCCCAAAACGGCCCGCCGCGCCGGTCTGTTGCACGACATCGGCAAGGTGCCCGACGACGAACCCGAATTGCCGCACGCAATTATCGGTATGAAACTCGCCGAGAAATACAAGGAGAAGCCCGAGGTTTGCAACGCGATCGGCGCCCACCACGACGAAATCGAGATGTCGTCGCTTATCGCCCCGATCATCCAGGTCTGCGATGCCATTTCGGGAGCCCGTCCGGGAGCCCGTCGTGAGGTGGTCGAGAGCTATATCAAGCGTCTGAAGGAGATGGAGGACATCGCGCTCTCCTACCCCGGCGTAGTGAAGACCTATACGATCCAGGCAGGCCGCGAGCTGCGTGTAATCGTCGGTGCGGAGAAGCTCTCCGACATGGAGTCCGAAAGCCTGTCGCACGACATCGCCAAGAAGATCCAGGACGAAATGACCTACCCGGGGCAGGTAAAAATCACCGTCATCCGCGAAACCCGATCCGTGGCATACGCAAAATAGGATATTTATCCAGATACCACCATCCGGTTTCTACAACCAAAGTCCCTTTCCCCTACCATGGAAGGGACTTTTTTTACGAAACACATGAATAAAGAGTTGCAAGCCTACGTCGAACAGGCGATCCTCCCCCGTTACGAACATTTCGACCGTGCCCACGGACCCGAACACGCCCGGACAGTCATCGAACAGAGTCTGGCACTGGCCCGGCATTACCAGGTCGATCGGCAGATGGTTTACGCAATTGCGGCCTACCACGACGTGGGACTGGAGAAAGGACGGGAGATGCACCATATCCATTCGGGGGAAATCCTCGCTGCGGATACAAAACTGCGGCAGTGGTTCTCGCCGCAGCAGATCGCCGTCATGCGTGAGGCGGTGGAAGACCACCGCGCCTCGTCGGACCACGAACCCCGCACGATTTACGGACGCATCGTTGCCGAAGCCGACCGTTGTATCGACCCGCCGACCATCGTCCGCCGCACGATACAATACGGGCTGGCGAACTATCCGGAGCTGGACCGCGAGGATCAATATCGCCGCTGTGTCGATCACCTGACACATAAATACGCGGAAGGAGGCTATCTCCGACTCTGGATCCCGGAATCGGACAATGCCCTGCGCCTCGCACGACTGCGCGAGCTGATCCGCAACCGCCAAGAGCTCCGGCGGCTTTTCGACGAAATATTCGACCGGGAGATGGCTGCGAACGGCTGAAAAACCGGACCCTATTTACCGATGCCTTTCACGGCCTTATAAAATCGGAATTGCTTCTCAGTATAACCCGTTACCGGCTCCGACCGGACGCGCAGATCTGATGTCGGATGCAAAAATCACGGATACGACAAAAAAGGGGCGGCTCTTTTGCAGAGCCGCCCCGAATCATCCGATCGGACGGAAACTATTTTTGCTGAATGAACGGAAGTTTCACGACCTCGGCCTTCATCAGCTTCTCGCGGATCACGATGGCGATCTGCGTGCCGACCTTGGCGAACTCCTTCTTCACGTAACCCATACCAATCCCCTGTTTCAGACAGGGCGACATCGTACCCGAAGTCACCTGGCCGATGATATCGCCCTCAGGAGAGGCAATCTGGTAGCCATGACGCGGAATACCGCGATCGATCATCTTGAAACCGACCAGCTTGCGGGTCAAACCGCCGGCCTTCTGCTCTTCCATCAGTTTACGGTCGATGAACTCCTTGCCATCGACGAACTTGGTCAGCCAGTTCAGGCCCGCCTCGATGGGCGAAGTCGTATCGTCGATATCATTACCGTAGAGGCAGAAACCCATCTCCAGACGCAACGTGTCGCGGGCACCGAGGCCGATGTTCTTCAGCCCCTCCTTCGAACCCTCCTGCCAGAGAGCCTTCCAGAGTTTCTCGCCGTCTTCGTTGGCCACATAGATCTCGCAGCCGCCCGCACCGGTGTATCCCGTAATCGAAAGAATCGCATCCACACCGGCAACCTTCAGCTTCTTGAACGTATAGTATTCCATATCCTCCACCGGCTCGGTGCACAACTTCTGCACGATCTTCATCGCATTGGGACCCTGGATCGCCAGTTGGCAGATCTCGTCCGAAGCGTTGTAGAGCTGCTTGCCATGACCGGCCTCCAAGCCGAATTTCTTACCCTCTTCGACGATATGGTTCCAATCCTTGTCGATATTGGCCGCATTGATTACGAGCAGATAAGTTTCGGCATCGATCCGGTAAACCAGCAGGTCGTCCACGATACCTCCCTTGCCGTTGGGCATGGTGGTATATTGCACCTTCCCGTCGTAAAGCGCCGCAACATCGTTGGTCGTGATATGCTGCAGGAACGCTTCGGCCTTGGGACCTTTTACCCAGACCTCGCCCATGTGACTCACGTCGAATACGCCCGCGTTGTTGCGCACGGCCAGGTGCTCTTCGTTGATGCCCGTAAATTCGATCGGCATGTTGTAACCTGCGAACTCGGCCATCTTAGCGCCGTTCGCAATGTGATGTTTGGTAAAAACCGTTGTTTTCATTGTCTGTTATCGATTTAATTATCAGTTATTTGATTATCAGTCTTATTCGCGGCGCTTCACGCCCATCCGGGGACAGCGGTGAAACTCCTTCGTGCGGTCGAACAGGTAGCGGTAGGTCGTATGCATCTTGTGCTTGGTGGCGCATACGTAACTCTCCACCATGCGCATCATCACCGGATTGAAATCGCCGATCCACGCAAGTTCCAATGATTTGTAGGGCAACTTCGGAACCTCCTTCTCGAAGGCACGAATGATTCCCGCCTCGATGCCCTTACCGTGGAACTCGGGGGTGACTCCGAAAATCAGGCCGAAGATCCGGTCGGCCTTATGCGCAACCTTGAGCGCCCACATCAGACGCAACTTGTTCCACCAGCCGAACTTGCCGTTGAAGGAACCGATCACCCGGTTCAGATCGGGCACCATGATGAAAAAGCCGATGGGTTCGTCGTTATAGTAAGCGAAATAGATCAACCGTTCGTCGATAATCGGACGCAGCGTATTCATAATGCGGAACGCCTGTTCGCGGTCCATCGCCTTCACGCCCGAAAACAGCGCCCACGCCTTGTTATAAACCAGCCGGAAATCCTCGGCCACCTGCTCGAGATTCTTTTTCGAGATATGCTTGAAACAGTAACCAGGACTCTCCTCCAGACGCTTCACACGCTCGTAAACCGAATCGCTCAACTGCCCCACCTCCAACCGACGCAGATAGGTATGCTGGTTGAAGTAGTTCTGGAATCCGTAATTCTCGAACAACTCTTTATAATAAGGCGGATTGTACGTGTTCTCATAGAGGGGCTGAAATTCGTACCCGCTGACCAACAGCCCCCACCAGGAATCCCGGGGACCGAAATTGATCGGACCGTCCATCGCCTCCATACCCCGGCTGGAAAGCCACATGCGAGCCGCATCGAAAAGCTGATCGGCCAGCTCCTGGTCGTTGATAGCCTCGAAAAAGCCGCACCCTCCCGTCGGCTGCTCCTCCAGGAAAGCATGTTCCCGGTCGTAAAAAGCGGCGATACGTCCCACCACTTCTCCTTTTTTATCGCGTGCGATCCAGCGAATGGCTTCGCCATCGGAGAACATTTCGTTTTTCTTCGGATCGAAAACAGCCTGGATCGAAGGATCGAGGGGACATACCCAGTTACGATTCCCCTTATAGATTTTCCGAGGCAGATCGAGGAACTCCCGCTCCGTACGGGCATCGACGACCTCCTGCAAAACATACTTGTCTGAACTCATTGCCTTAAAAATAAGGTTTAATTCCAACAAAGATAACGATATTTTTCCAAAATCCCCGTTCACAGGCCCCAATCCGTGCGAAAACTTTTTCCATATAGTATAACGCAAGAATCCGGGACCGGGAAACTCTCCGATTTCGATTATTCGGACAAACGGAATCGCTTTGTACGAAAAAGTAATCTTTTCGTGCAAAATAAATTACAATCTATAAGAATAAATACTATCTTTGCATCAACATTAAACCACAACTTAATTTCAATATATTATGAATGTTAACAATTTAATGGCAGAATTGGAGCGTAAGCACCCGGGTGAAAACGAATACCTGCAGGCCGTACGCGAAGTACTCGAGTCCATCGAGGAAGTTTACAACCAACATCCTGAGTTCGAGAAAGCCAAGATCGTTGAGCGCCTCGTAGAGCCGGATCGTATCTTCACCTTCCGCGTAACGTGGGTGGACGACAAAGGCGAAGTTCAGACCAACCTGGGCTACCGCGTTCAGTTCAACAGCGCGATCGGTCCTTACAAAGGCGGTCTGCGTTTCCACAAGGCCGTGAACCCTTCGATGCTGAAGTTCCTCGGTTTCGAGCAGACTTTCAAGAACGCCCTGACGACCCTTCCGATGGGTGGTGCAAAGGGTGGTTCGGACTTCGATCCGACCGGCAAGTCGAACGCTGAAATCATGCGTTTCTGCCAGGCTTTCATGCTTGAATTGTGGCACAATATCGGTGTCGATACCGACGTTCCCGCCGGCGACGTAGGCGTAGGCGGTCGTGAGATCGGCTTCCTGAACGGTATGTATCAGAAACTGGCTCGCAAGTACCACACCGGCGTTCTTACCGGCAAGGGCGAAACTTGGGGCGGTTCGATCCTCCGTCCGGAGGCTACCGGTTTCGGCGCACTCTATTTCGTACAGCACATGCTGCACCTGGCCGGCAAGAAACTGGAAGGCGCTAAGATCGCCATCTCGGGCTTCGGTAACGTGGCTTGGGGTGCATCGAAGAAGGCTACCGAACTGGGCGCCAAAGTGATCGCAATCTCCGGTCCCGACGGTGTAGTAACGATCCCCAACGGTATGAACGAGGAGATGATCGACTACATGCTCGAACTCCGCGCTTCGAACCGCAATATCGTGGCTCCGTTCGCAGAGAAATTCGCAGGTACAACCTTCACTCCGGGCAAGAAGGCTTGGAGCGTGAAGTGCGACATTGCACTCCCCTGCGCATTCCAGAACGAGTTGAACGGCGACGATGCAGCCGAACTGCTGAAGAACGGCACTTGGTGCTGCGCCGAGGTTTCGAACATGGGTTGCACGCCGGAAGCTATCCACGCATTCCAGAAGGCAGGTATCCTGTTCGCACCGGGCAAGGCAGTCAATGCCGGCGGTGTAGCTACTTCGGGTCTTGAAATGACGCAGAACTGCATGCACATCTCCTGGTCGGGCAAAGAGGTGGACGAGAAACTCCACTTCATCATGGCAAGCATCCACGACGCTTGCGTGAAGTTCGGCAAGCAGAAGGACGGTCACATCGACTACGTGAAGGGTGCCAACATCGCAGGCTTCATGAAAGTCGCTCAGGCAATGCTCGAGCAGGGTGTATTGTAATCCTGTTCCTCTCATGCGAAAAGAGGTGCGGCCTTCGGTCGCACCTCTTTCATTTTATCCGTTTCGAAGAATCGCGGTTCCGGACCCGCACGAGTTAGAAGGCGATATTCGCCGACAGGCCCAAGGTCAGCGTATTAAGGTGCTGACGACTCCCGCAAGCCATCGGAGGTTGCAGATAGTAAGTAGTCTGAAATCGAAGATCGAGGTTGTAATTGGCCCGAAACGTCATAGAGGTACCGACTCCGAAAACGGGTCCTCCATGGCCTCCCAGCGTATATCCGTCCAAGGAAAAAGATTCATAATACTGATATCCGGCCAAAACCTTGCCACCGGTCCGCCAACGCGCGGTAATCGGATATGAAAAATAGGCCCCGGCACTTGCGGACCAACTGTCCAGACGGTCCGTCGATTCGGCGATACTCAGTGTAACCGGCACACTCGATACGGCCGTACGTCCTCCGAACCCGACATAAGGATTCATAAACCAGGCTCCCTCGATTCCCAGGTTCACGCCTGCATTGAATTCGGCCACGACCCCCGAAACAGGGCGGTACCGCCCCATCACCACCTCCGTACTTACCTCCATACCGAAGAACGAAGGTCGGCAATAACGGTCGTAAAAAAAATCCTGCTCGAATTCCGTCAAGCCCTTGTCCTTGAAGATCAAATCGGCGAACAGATACCCCAAGAATGCCGATCCCCGCACCTACCAGCACGTCGCTGAGCCAATGCTTGTTGTTCAACATACGCGAAACACCCGTCACCGTAGCCATCGAATAACCGGCGATACTGTACCAGGGACTGCGGCCCCCGTACTCCTTATGAAGCATCGTAGCCGCCATAAAAGCCGTAGCCGTATGCCCCGACGGGAACGACTTGTTGTTCGATCCGTCGGGACGGGGCATACGGCAAGTATATTTCAGAGAATTGACCGCTCCGGCCATCAGAGCGACGGAAAAGGCATCCGACACCAGCATCCGGCCCCACGAACTGCGCCCCCGGACTCCTCCGATTTTCAGCCCCAGCATCAACGCTGCGGGAGCGTATTGCAGATAATCGTCGTAACGAAATCGGAAGGAGGGCACATAATCGTTTCTCAAATGACGAAATCCATGATCCCGCTCCTGCACGACGAGTCCCGCAACGACGAGAGGAACACCGATATAGGTTATCCGGTAGGCACGCGAAGAGGTTATCCGCTCCATATCCCGGATAAACGGGCTGCGGCGGAGGGGGGGGGTAATCGGACTCAATGTATCGACCTGGGCGAAAGCGCCGATCGACACCCCCAGCAGAAGGCACAGCAACAGCAATTTCTTCATTTACCAAATACAAGATTCCGACCGCATCGGAAAAACCTGTTCTCACCGCTTACCGACAGCCGGGACGGGGACGGATGCGGCGGCGGATACTCCGCACGACATCGCCCAGAATAGCGATCAGAGAGGTATAGCCGATCACTTCGAGCCATTGTACCCACGTGAGCGGCGTAGTACGGAACACCGGACCTCCGAATTCCACGATCAATACCTGTCCGACGGCGATCAACAGCAGCACCAAGAAGAACGTACGGCTTCCCCGCAGATCGTGCAGCACCGAATGGCACGCTTCGAAGCCTTTGGCGTTGAACATATTCCAGAACTGCAGAAAGACGAATACAGAGAAGAAAACGGTCAGTTGTTCGAGACTGAGCTCGCCGGTCGTAGCACGCCAGTAGAACAGCATACCGAGCAATACGCCGACGAAAATCGTTCCGCAGGTAAAGATCGTCCGGGCCATGGCCGGTGTGATGATAAACTCGTCTTTGGGACGCGGCGGTTCGTTCATCACCGCCGGATTGGGCGGCAGGGAAGCCATCGCCAGCGCAGCGAAAGTGTCCATGATGATATTGACCCACAGAATCTGCACTACCGTAAGCGGCATCTCGGTCCCGAAAATCGAACCTACGAAAACCACGATGATCGCCGCGAAATTGATCGTCAGTTGAAACAGTACGAAACGTTGGATATTGCGGTAGAGCGAACGCCCCCACATCACGGCCGATGCGATCGACGTAAACGAATCGTCGAGCAGCGTGATGTCGCTGGCATCCTTCGCCACCGACGTACCCGATCCCATCGAGAGTCCCACGTTAGCGAAATTCAGCGCCGGTGCATCGTTCGTACCGTCACCCGTTACAGCCACGATTTCGCCCTTGCGCTGCAAAAGACGCACGAGCCGCTGCTTGTCGAGCGGTCGCGCCCGGGACATAATCTTCAGAGCCTGCACCCGCTCGAGCAGCTCCTCGTCGCTCATCGCCGCGAACTCCACGCCCGTCATTTCGTTCCGTGAGGAGTCGGTTTCATCGTGCCATAAACCGATGCGGCGTGCGATCTCACGGGCCGTGGCCGGAGTATCGCCCGTGACGATCTTAATGTCGATTCCGGCCTTCATACAACGGGCTACGGCAGCCGGCACATCTTCCCGCACCGGATCGGCGATCGCCGCCACGGCCACGAACAGCATCTGCGGATCCCGCAGCGCGTCTTCGCATCGTTCGGCCGTCGTTTCGGCATACGCCACCGCCAGCGTACGCATCGCACGTCCCTGAAACAGCAGCAACTGTTCGTTCACCTGGGCGTCCTTGCCATCCGGCATACACATCGCCCGTACGATTTCGGGAGCACCCTTCACGCAAATCAAACGCTTTCCAGTGGTTTTGCTCTGTATAATCGTCGCCATATATTTGCGTTCGGTGGTGAACGTCATACGATCGACGATCGGAGCCTCCTCGCGCAAAGCCGCATAGTCGAATCCCTCTTCCCGCAAGCGGATCAACAGGGCTCCTTCGGTCGGATTGCCGATGACATTTGCGTCGGCATCGAGAAAAGCGGTCGAATTGACGGCGATGATCTCGGCCAGCAACCGTTCGTCGATGGACGCATAATGGATGATCTCCTCGACCCGCATCCGGTTCTGGGTAAGCGTACCGGTCTTATCGGTACAAATCACCGTAACGGCCCCCATCGTTTCGCAGGCGTGCATCTTGCGCACCAGGTTATTCGTCTTCAACATCCGACGCATCGACAACGCCAGCGAGAGCGTGATACTCATCGGCAGCCCCTCAGGAACAGCCATCACGATCAAAGCCACCGAAACCATAAAAATACGCAGCAGCTCCTTGGAAGTCTGGACCCAATCGCCCGTCGAAAGCTCGCCGCCCAGGTATGCCTTGGCGAGCATCGCTACGAAGATCGCAATCGACACTGCAATACCGATCTTACCGATCATCCTCGAAAGACGCGTCAGCTGCTTATACAACGGCGTAGGCTCTTCGCTGGCTATGGACGACTGCTCGGTTACCCGCCCCGCTTCGGTGCGGTCGCCCACAGCCTCGACGATCATCTCGCCGTAACCGTCCACGACGGTCGTACCGCGCAACAGCGCATCGGAAGGATAGGTCGCCTCGGCATCGAAAAAGCGTTCGTCGGTAGTCTTGTCCACCTCAGGCTCGCCCGTCAGCGTCGATTCATTGATCTTGAGCGATACGGCCTTCACCAGCTTACCGTCCGCCGGGACCGTTTCGCCATTCTCGACATACACCAGGTCGCCCACGACCACATCGCGTCGGGGCACCTCGGTCATCTCCCCGTCGCGGACGACCTTGACCGGAATGTCGTCATTCACCAGATTGAGCCGCTTGAACCGCCGCATGGCGTCCAATTCGAAGAAAAAGCCGACACAAGTGGCCAAAACGATGGCGCAGATAATTCCGATGGTTTCCAGGAACTCCCCATCGATAAAAGCCATCGCCAGCGACAGCAGCGCCGCTACCAGCAATACCTGAATAATCGGATCGCGGAACTTCTCGGCAAACAGTTTCCAGGCCGAATCCCCCTTGCGGGGCGTGATGAGATTATCCCCATGCAGACGGCGGCTCTCCTCCACCTGGGCGGAAGTCAAACCTCTGTGTTGATGTTCTTTCATAAAGTCAGTCGGATATATAAATAAGGTTGTGAATGTTATCGAAAAGAATATTGCCGGGTCGAGGCATCCAGCCGGACCGCAATGAACAACATGATGGTAAAAGCCATGAGCGACGAACCACCGTAGCTGACCAACGGCAGGGGAATTCCCATCACCGGCATCAGTCCGATGGTCATCCCCACATTAACGAGCAGATGAAAAAGCAGGAATGCCGCAACGCAGTAACAGTAGATCCGTCCGAAAGGCTCCTCCTGCCGTTCGCCCATACGCATCAACCGGAATATCAACAGGCAAAAGAGCGTCAGCAGAAGCATAGCGCCCAGAAATCCCCACTCCTCGCCGATGGTACAGAAAATGAAATCGGTATGTTTCTCCGGCACGAAACCGTATTTGATCTGGGTCCCTTGCAGGAACCCTTTGCCGATCCAGCCGCCCGAACCGATAGCGATCTTGGCCTGATTGACGTTATAATCCGTACCGAGGGGATCACTGACCAGCCCCAGGAAACTTAAAATACGGTTCTGCTGATGCTCTTTGAGGATGGAATTGAAAATATAATCGGTAGTCGGAACGAAAAGCATTGCCGTCAGAAACAGTCCGATCGTAATGAAAATATTGCGCAGATTGGCGCGGAAGGCATAAATCGCCACAAAGATGAGCGACAGCAGCGTCACCACGAGCAGGCAGCGGTAGAGATCCATCGCTCCGGGAGCCGCCAACAGCATCCCGAAATAGAGAAGCAGCGTGCCCAATGCCAGCGCAGCCAGATAAACCATGCGGGACCGCCACTGTCCGTTCATCATCGCCTCGGAAAGCGTACAGACCAGAATCAGCATCACCAACAGGGTCAGCGGCGTAAAGAGGAACGAAAAAATAAAGAGTACGGCGATCAGGATCACCGGAATACAGAGCCACTTGTTCAAACCTTCGCGGTACAACACGAACAGCAGCGATACGAGCACGATACCCGATCCTGTATCGTTCTGCATGACGATAATCAACAGCGGCAGACAGATCACCAATCCCACCTTGAAAAGATCCCCCGCCCGGTTGATCGAAAACGAGCTGGAGCTCATCACGCGGGCCAGCGCCAACGCCGTAGCGATTTTGGCGAACTCCACCGGCTGAATACGGACCGACCCGATCTCGAACCAGGCCTTCGCACCGTTCACTTCACGACCGAACAGCAGAGCGGCTACCAGGGTCAGCAATCCCAGGACATAGAACAGATAAGCCCACTTGTGATAGATGCTCGCATCGACCAGCAACACGACGACCGCTACGGCGAACGATATTCCCATCCAGACGAGCTGTTTCATATAGAAATGCGAGAAGGAAAAAATGCTCTCCGCCCCCTCTTCGTACGAAGCGGAGAGGATAGCCACGAAGCCGACCAGCACGATCAGCACATAGATCAGCACTGTCCAGCGATCGACGCCCTCGAACAATTTACCGATGCCGTTATTTTCCATAGGCCGGGTAATAAATCGTTTTCTGCTTGACCATCTCCACCAGCCAGGGCCGTGTGACGGTGTCGGTCAAATAGTACTCTTCGAGCAGACTGGCGATGGGCAAAGCGGCCGAAGCCCCGAACCCGCCGTTCTCGACATACACCGAAATAGCGATGCGGGGATTGTCCTTCGGAGCGAACGACAGGAAGGTCGAATGATCCTTGCCTCGAGGATTCTGCGCCGTACCGGTCTTGCCGCACACGTCCAGACCCGGCAGATAAGCCGTCCGGGAGGTTCCGCCCTCCTTGTGCACGCTCTGCCACATACCCTCCACGATCGGTTCGAAATATTTCGGATCGACTTTCGTATAATGTTTCTCGTAAAACCGCCGGTCCATCGAATCCCGCCCCTCTACCGAACGGACGATGTGCGGGATATAATAGTACCCGCGATTAGCGACGATAGCCGCCAGGTTAGCCATTTGCAGCGGCGTACACTCCAGCTCCCCCTGACCGATCGAGAGCGACAGCACCGTCAGCGCGTTCCACGATTTCCGATAACGCCTGTCGTAAAACTTCCGGTCGGGAACATAGCCGTTTCCCTCGCCCAGAAAATCCGAATCCAGCTTGCGGCCGAAGCCGAAACTCTCGACATACTCCCTCCATACGTCGAACCCCTCCTTGACGCTTCCGTACCGGGGATTTTCGAGAATATCGCGGAATACGTAACAGAAATAGGCGTTGCACGAAGTCGCTATGGCAAAACGCAGGTCCGCAGGCGACGTATGGGCGTGACACCTCATCTTGAGCCGTCCGACCTGATAACCCTCGTGACAGGGATAACGCATGGAAGGAGTCAGCACACCCTCCTGCATCCCGATCAGGCCCTGAACCAGTTTGAAGGTCGAACCGGGCGGATAACGGCCGCTTACGGCACGGTTGAACAGCGGCTGCCGTTTGTTATAGAGCAGCTCCATATAGTGATTGCCCCGCTGCCGTCCCACCAGTTCATCGGGATCGTATGTGGGCGAGGAAACCATCATCAGAATCTCGCCCGTCGAAGGTTCGATCGCCACGGCAGCCCCGACTTTGCCGGCCATCAGCTCCTCGGCGAAGAGCTGCAACCGCGCGTCGATCGTGCAGACGATCGACTTGCCGGGTACGGGCAGCGAATCGAAACGACCGTCCATATACGAACCCTTGATCGCTCCGTGCGTATCCACCTCGGAGATCTTCACCCCCTTCTTACCGCGCAGCTCCGGCTCGTAGGCCGACTCCACGCCGCTGATTCCGACGTATTCGCCCGCCTGATACGAAGGATAACGCCGCAACATTTCGGAATTGACCTCCCCCACATATCCCAGCAGGTTTCCCCCTACTTTACGAGGGTATTGCCGGGCAGTCCGGTAAACGGTATAGAAGCCGGCGAAGTTACACTCGTCGAAACGAAGTTTGTCCTCCTTGGACATATAGTTCATCACCATACGGGGCGCACGCGGACGCACACGGGCATTGGCCAGCTCCCTCACAAGCCCTTCGCGCGAAAGCCCCGTAACCTGACAGAAAAGCGTCGTATCGAACCCCTCCCGATCCATCTCGCGATAGATCACCATCAAGTCATAACACTCGCGACTCTGTACCAGATATTCGCCGTTGCGGTCGAACACCTCGCCACGGGACGGATACTGAACTTCGTAGCGCAACGCATTGCCCCGGGCCAGCTCCTCATATTTGCTGTCGATGAGCTGAATATAAGCAAGCCGCGCGGCGATTACGCCGAAAACGATCAGCACGACCACCTGCAGCACCCGCATCCGGGCAACCCCTTCCCCACCGTAACTCATAGCCGAACCGTCAGTTTAGTGGTGAACAGCCGCGCAAGCAGCCAGATGAAGCCCACCGTAACAGCACTGCTCACGACCAGTCGGACGAGCGTATGGAACAACTGCGCCCAAGACAGGGACTCCAACATGAAAAACAGGAAGTGGTGTACCACGACCATCGCTGCCAGGTAGCGCAGAAATCCGCCCTGCCCCAACCGGATCGAAGAAGGAATACCACCCTCCCGAATCCCCTCCTTACCGCAGACAGACTGCAGAAGCGGCCGGCGCAGCATAGCGACCGGAAGCGTAGCGATCGTATTGATCCCCGCTGCCCCCATCGCCCAATCCATCGCAACGGACATCGACAAAGCCAGAAAAAGCACTGCAACCGGCGGAGCGTCGATCGGCAGCAGGACAATGAAGCCGATATAGACCAAAGGGCAGAGGTAGATACTGATCGACAGGTTGTCGAACAGAAAAATCTGCAACAGGGCCAAAATAAGGAATAAGACGATATAGGGAACAGTCCGGTACATATTTATCTTCTGTTTTGCCGCTCGGCTTCGGCTTCGAGCTCCTGCACATCTTCGATATCCCGGTTGCGCACCAGGATAACATCCGTCAGTTGCGACACATCCACCGCCAGCCGGATCACCACGTCGTAAGCCATCTGGGTATCGGCCAGCGAAAAACTCTCCACATAGCCGATCAGCACGTCAGCCGGAAAATACTGCGAAAAACCGGAGGAAACCACCTCTTCCCCCTCCGTAACGCGGGCATATTTGGACAATTCCTTCATGCGGACGTGGTAGCGATCGTCACCCGCCCAGTAGATCGAGCCGAAATAGTCGTCGCCGGCGAGCTTGCCGCTGGCATTGAACGACGTATTGAGAATCGACACCGCCACCGCATGACGGTCGGAACTGGCGGCCACGTAGCCGACCATGGCCCCTTCCGGAGAGAGCACGCCCATCCCCTTCTCGACGCCGTCGCGTTCGCCCCGGTCCAGCACGATGAAGTTACGGTTCTTGTTGATCGAATTGGAAATCACCCGGGCGACGGTCAGCTCGTAGGGCTTCTCTCCCATATCGTGCAGCAGGTCCGTACGCACCGAATCGGCCGCCGACCTCCGGTAAAAAGCCAACTCCTCCTCGAGTACGGCGACACGCTCCAGCAGGCGTTCGTTTTCGCGCCCCAGGGTAAAATAGGAGCGAATGTCTGCGAAGATGCCGTTCACCCCGCCAACCACCTGGTTCGAGCGGGTGAGCAGCTTGGCCTGCGTATAATTCGAAGAGTGCGCATAATACCCGATGGCGATCGCTTCGAATACGACGAACAAGACCGCCACGTAGATTCTGCGCAGGAATTCGATCAGTTTATACACGGCTCACGGGAAAGCTTCCGCAGCTTCGTTATTTCATCAGGAACGAGAAACGGTTGATATTCTTCAGCGCGATACCCGTACCGCGCGCAATAGCACGCAAGGGATCCTCGGCCACGTGGAACGGAATACCCGTCTTGGCATTCAGACGCTTGTCCAGCCCCTTGATAAGCGCACCGCCGCCGGCCAGGTAGATGCCGTTCTTCACGATGTCGGCATACAGCTCCGGCGGCATGGTTTCGAGCACCTTCATCAGCGCCGCATCCAGCTTGACGAGCGACTTCTCCAGTGCATAGGCGATTTCACCGTAGCTGAGCGACACGGTCTGCGGCAGGGCGGTAAGCATATTAGGACCCGTCACCACGTAATCCTCGGGCTCTTCGTCCAGCTCGGTGAGCGCCGCACCGATCGAACACTTGATCGCCTCGGCCGTGCGTTCGCCGATACGGATGTTGTGCTGCTGGCGCACGTAACTCTGAATATCGTTGGTAAAGACATCGCCCGCGACATTGATCGACTCGGAGCAAACGATGCCGCCGAGCGAAATGCAGGCGATCTCGGTAGTACCGCCGCCTATGTCGATCACCATGTTGCCCTCCGGTGCTTCGACATCCAGACCGGCACCCAGCGCCGCAGCCATCGGTTCGTAAATCATATAGACCTCACGCCCCCCGGCATGTTCGGCGGAATCCCGCACGGCACGGATCTCGACATTGGTCGAGCCGGAAGGAATGCAGATCACCATGCGGATCGAGGGAGCGAAGAGATTGCCCGAAGTCTTGACTTTCTTGATCATGCCGCGCAGCATCAACTCCGTAGCGTTGAAATCGGCGATCACGCCGTCCTTCAGCGGACGGATCGTCTTGATGTTCGGATTGGTCTTCTCGTGCATCTGGCGGGCCTGCGTACCGATAGCCACCAGTTTACCGGTGTGTACGTCCAACGCCACGATGGAAGGCTCGTCCACCACGACCTTCCCGTTGTGAATAATCAAAGTATTGGCCGTACCCAAGTCGATAGCCAGCTCCTGTGTCAGTGAAAAAAGTCCCATAGTACTCTGCTTTCCTCTCTCTATATTATAATCTATTAATTTCTGATAATCAAAATATTGACTTTCTTTCCCAGAAGCCTTCGCCTGCCCGTGAAATCCGTGTCAATACATCAGGAACAAAGGTAATGAAAATGAAAGCAGAATAAAACAAATTCGTTTGTTTTTTCTGCCGAGTGCGTCTTACCCTCTACAAAGGTAGGGAAAAGAAGGATAATTATGTGTCCTTTCCCGTTTTTTATTTACTTTTGTAGAAAAGAAAATTTTATTCCGAAAACTTATGGACCACAAGATAGGCAGCGGCGCCAGATGCGCCATGATCGGATACGGAAGCTGGGCCACGGCGCTCGCCAAGGTATTGACCGAAAACGAACCCTCGATAGGTTGGTACGTCCGCAATCCGGAGGTGCTCGAAAGCCTGCGCGACAAGGGTCGCAATCCCCGCTATTTGAGCAACGTACGGTTCGACCGCACGCGCATAAACCCCTCGGACGATCTCGACCGGGTGGTTTCCGAGGCCGACATCGTCATCCTGGCCAGCCCCTCGGCCTACCTGAAAAAGACGCTCGAAACGCTGACCGTTCCGCTCAAGGAGAAATTCGTCATCTCGGCCATCAAAGGCATCGTCCCGGACGACTACACCACCGTCGTGGAGTATATGCACGACCATTACGACCTCTCTTTCAAGCAACTGGGCATCATCACCGGTCCCTCCCATGCCGAAGAGGTTTCGCTCGAACGGCTCTCCTACCTTACGGTGGTTTGCACCGATCCGGAAAATTCGCATACGATCGGACACAAATTCGCCACCGAATATATCAAACTCTCCTATTCGACCGACCTGTACGGCATCGAATATGCTACTATCTTAAAAAACATCTACGCCGTAGCCGTCGGCATGGCTGTCGGATTGGGTTACGGGGACAATTTCCTCGCGGTGCTGATCTCCAACAGTGCGATGGAAATGGCCCGGTTCCTGCGGGAAAGCTACCCCGACCAGCGCGAAACCCGCGCCTCGGCCTACCTGGGCGACCTGCTGGTGACCTGCTATTCCGTTTACAGCCGCAACCGCAAACTGGGCCTGCTGATCGGGCACGGCTGCACGGTCCGCGATGCTTTGGACGAAATGACCCAGGTGGCCGAAGGCTATTTCGCCGCCGACTGCATCCGTCACATCAACGCCCGCCACAAGGTGCAGATGCCCATTGCCGATATGGTCTATGAAGTCCTTTACAAAGGGGTTCCTGTTCGGGAAGCCATGCAGGAGCTTACGACAAAACTGATTTAACACCAATACAGTCATGAAAACCCTGTCGTTCGATCCCATTCGCGCCGATGTCGCAATCACCGAGAAGGAAAAATCCGCAGCCCTGCACGCCAACGCGCTGCTGCACAACGGCCAAGGTGCCGGCAACGATTTCCTGGGCTGGGTGGGGCTTCCCTCCGCCCTCGGCGAAGAGGAGTTGCAGGCGATCGAAACCGAAGCCGCCCGTCTGCGCGACCTGGCGGAGGTGATCCTCTGCATCGGCATCGGCGGATCCTACCTGGGTGCACGCGCCGTCTATGAGGCGTTGAGCGACCCGTTCAACCTGCTGCACGAACATCCGGCGAAACCCATTCTGCTTTTCGCCGGACAGAACCTATCGGAAGACTATCTGGCCCGTCTGCTCGCAGCCGTCGAAAACCGGTCGATCGCGGCCATCGTGATCTCCAAGTCGGGCACCACGACCGAGCCGGCCATTGCCTTCCGGCTGATCCGCGACGAAATCGAACACCGCTACGGACGCAAGGAGGCGGCCCGGCGCATCGTCGCCGTTACGGACCGCAGCCGGGGGGCGTTGAAAACCCTCGCGGACCGCGAAGGCTACCGCACTTTCGTCATTCCGGACGATGTGGGCGGACGTTACTCGGTTCTGACCCCGGTGGGTCTGCTGCCGCTCGCGGCGGCGGGAATCGACATTCGCTCCCTACTGGCCGGTGCATGCGAAATGGAACGGGCGACGGCCGACGGAGTCCCGTTCGACGAAAATCCCGCAGCCCGTTATGCCGCCGTACGGAATATCCTCTACCAGCAGGGATTCATGATCGAAATACTCGCCTCCTACGAACCGCAATTACAATATCTGGCCGAATGGTGGAAACAGCTCTTCGGCGAGAGCGAAGGCAAGCAAGGAAGGGGAATCTTCCCGGCCAGCGTCACCTTCACGGCCGACCTGCACTCGATGGGACAATACATTCAGGAGGGAGAGCGGACGCTGTTCGAAACGGTCGTCTCCGTCGCCGCCCCGGAGCACCGGGTGAAGATCGGCAGCGACCCGGACAACCTCGACGGACTCAACTTCCTGACAGGCAAGCGCCTTTCGGAAATCAACCATACGGCCGAACTGGGCGTGAGCCTGGCCCATGCAGACGGGGGCGTCCCCAACCTGCGGATCGAAATTCCCCGCATCGACGCCCGCAGCCTCGGCACCCTGATCTATTTCTTCGAAAAAGCATGCGGCATCAGCGGTTACCTGCTGGGAGTGAACCCCTTCGACCAACCGGGAGTCGAGGCTTATAAAAAGAATATGTTCGCCCTGCTGGGCAAGCCCGGCTACGAAGAGGAGGCCGAAAAACTACGCCGGAAACTGTAATCCCCTCGGCTGCTGCGACCGGCGAACACAAGAGGATCCGACATTCAGACCGAATAAAACAGGAGTAAAAATCTTTGTGATTTTTACTCCTGTTTTTTGTAAAACGACAACTATCCAATCAAAAGTCCATTGCCGGAAACCACCTCCTACTCAAGACATTTTTTTAGAATAATTCCAAATGCCGCAATCCAAAGACAAACACCGAAAAATATATACCAGTACGGATGCGGGGCACACAACTCTTGGGCCCAATCTCCCTGTTTTTTATAATATCCATATTGAGAATAGAACATCAAAAAAAACATGATTCCAAAAAGGTACAAGAAAAAATCATCGTGCTGATTTTCCGATTCAAATCGCTTGTTATAATAAAATAAAATAAAATAAGGACTGCATTGCACAGTCCTTATTTTGTCGAATATGAATCCCGTATGACTTACAGAATCCGTACGCCTTCGGCGCTGCGTACCATCACAGAGTTGATGACCTCATCCGGAATGATGCCGTAAACGAATGTCAGCTTGTAAGTGCTGTCGTCCGCAGCCGTCATTACCATCGTTTCGCCGACACCGCTCATCTCCCCGGTTTCTTGATTGAGCTGGCCGAAAAGCCAGTCCACACCGGATACGGTATAGTCGTATGCCCAATTCTCGCCGTCGGAATATTTACCGGTAAGTTTCTTGGAAGTTTCGTCGAAAGTATAGGTACCCGTCATCTTCACGAACCCGTTCGAGCTGACGTCCTGATACATTTCGAAATTCTTCTCCTCGTCGAAAACGATATAAACCTCCTTCGGGAAATTCGTATCGTCGCCGCCTACCTCCCATTTGGTCATATGCCAGCCGTAAACATCGACAGGCTTGGGATCAGGAGGGGTAGGAGGAGTAGTTTCCTCGTTGTCACTGCAACCGACCAGCGCCACTCCGAAAAGCGCCACTGCCAATAAACTAATCAATCTTTTCATATTTCAATTATCAGGTTATACCCGTCTGAAACCGGACAGAATCAATTTCACAACACGCAAATATAATCAATCGAACGCTATTTCCAAAATTTTCACGTCGGAAATCCGAAAAAAGCCGGAAAGGAGGCCCGTTTTCATCGAAATTATCGCAGCGCTCCGCCCGACATCGGACTTACAGCACATCCACCAGGCCGTGTCTGACGGCATAAACCACCAGGCTCGCCGTATTTTTACATCCGGTCTTCTCCAGAATATTGGCCCGGTGCTTGTCCACCGTGCGCTTCGAAATGAACAGTTCGTCGGCGATCTCCTGGTTCGACAGCCCGCGGCACACGCAGACCAGAATCTCGATCTCCCGGGTCGAAAGGCGCTCGTCGGATCCTTCGTACCCGGACACTGCGGTCTGCATCCGGCTGGCGAGCGACCGCAGCACCTCCTCGCAGAAATAGGTGCCTCCGGCCGCCACCGTTTCGATCGCCCGCAACACTTCGTCCATCGGGGAATCCTTCATCAGAAACCCCTTGGCCCCGGCCTGAACCATCCGCGAGTAGTAATTCTCATCCCCGAACATCGAAAGGGTAATGACCTTGAGTCCGGGCTCCAGAGCCAACGCTTTCTCCGTCGTTTCCGCCCCGTTCATACCGGGCATGGCGAAGTCCATGAAGACCACGTCGGCCTCCGTCGCGGGCAGCATCGCCAGAAATTCCTCTCCGGTCGAAGCCTCTCCCACGACCCGAATTCCGTCGTACCGGTCGAGCAGTCCCCGCATCCCGCTGCGGAACAGCGAGTGATCGTCCACCAATATAATTCTGCAAAGTTCCATCGTTACAGTTTTTCCGCCGACTCAGCCTGGGTGCTGACCCGGATTTTCGCCTGCATACCGACGCCTTTGGCACTCGTGATGTCGAACCGCCCGTTCAGGGAGTTGATACGCGAAGCGATGTTCGACAACCCCATGCCGCAATCGGTCACGGCGGCAGGGTTGAACCCGCGTCCGTTGTCCGTATAGTCGAGCGCGAGCGTATCGCCGCTCTTGGAGAGCGAAAGGTTGATCTCCGTACACCCCGAATGTTTGAGCGAATTATTCACCAGTTCGCAAACGACACGATAGAGAATCACCTCGACGTCGGTATCATAGCGCTCCGAGCGAAGGTTGGTCGTGAAACGGATCTTCACGTCGTGCATCGCCGAACTCTTTCCCACGAAGTTCTGGATGCCCCGCGCCAGGCCGAAATCGTTGAGCACATGCGGCGAAAGGTTGTTCGAAATTTCCCGCAGCGAGCGGATCGCCTCGTCGATCACATAAGTCGTATTACCGATGATCTCCTGCTGATCGGCCGGCAGCGACTCCCGTTGCAGGGCCGACAGCGACATACGGGCCGACGAGAGCAACGGCCCCAGCCCGTCGTGCAAATCCTTCGCGAAACGCGACCGCGATTTCTCCTCGGTGCGCAGCACGGCCGTCAGGATGCGCTTGTTGAGCAACTGCCGCTGGCGGTTGAGCCGGGCGATGTACTTGAAAAGCTTATGGGCATACATCACGCCGATCGACATACTGATCGAAATGACCAGTCCCAACCAGACGAACACCTCATAAGGCAGCGTCTGACCGTTGGCACGCAGGAATTGCACGACCCGTTCGACGGAAAGGAGCGTAAATCCGATGGTGAACAGAATCCAGATCGAATTGTACTTGGTCGTACGGATCAAACGGATGGCGAACAGAGTCGCGATCGTCTGGATGACGATGGCCACGATGAGTAAAATTTTGATCAGCATATTGAATATTCCGCTAAAATTCGAATTCTTCCGCTCCGACGCACCGGCCCGAACCGCTTCCCGTCTTCACGAATACAAATATAGGAAAAGACGGGAGTAATTGAAAATTTATTTTCGGACAGCCGGTTCAAACACCCTCTATTCACCTCGAAACGAACGAAAATCGCCTCGGCACATTCCTGCGACTCCGGCAATTCCGACTTCGGACCGAAATCCGGAATTACGCCCCGGGCAGCTTCCGCCGCAAAACAGGATCGCCCAATCTCCGGCACCAGCCTCCGGTCCGATAAATCCTATCCGAGTATCCGCTCCAGCGGAGCCATCTGCGCATAGTCGGTCATATCCGTCTGCACGGGAACCACCGAAACATAGCCGTTCGCCAATGCCCACTCGTCCGTATCGGTCGATTCGGGTTCGCTATTGACGAACGCACCCGTCAGCCAGAAATACTCCCGGCCCCGAGGATCGTGGCGACGGAAAAACTCCTCGCGCCAATACCCTTTGTTCTGGCGGCACACCCGAATACCCTTCACCGCTTCGGGCCGTCCCTTGGGTATATTGACATTCAAACAGAACGGCGTGGGGGGATTGGCCTCGACCACCGCACGCACGATGCGCTCGCTGTAAATCTTCGCGGCTTCGAAATCCGCCTCCAGACTGTGATCGTCCAGCGAAAGCCCGATGGCAGGACAACCGTAGAAACTGCTCTCGATCGCACCGCCCATCGTACCCGAATAGAGGATATTGGCCGCCGAATTCGAGCCGTGATTGATCCCCGAAAGCGCCAGATCGACCTTGCGGCCCTTGAGAAAGTAGTCGAAAGCGATCTTCACGCAATCGACCGGGGTTCCCGAAAAAGCATAAACCTCCACACCGTCGCCTTTCGACACTTCGCGCAGGAAAAGCGGATTATTGATCGTTATCGCCTGACTCATACCGCTCTGCGGCGTTTCGGGGGCAATGGCGACCACCCGGCCGAACTTGCGTGCGACCTCAAGGAGCGCCTGAATACCTCTTGAATTGTAACCGTCGTCGTTGGTGACGAATACCAACTTCTCTTTCATCATATTTTTCTCCGATTTTAGTGACAAATATACGAAAAGGCGGGCGACATTCGTCGAACTCGTTCGAAAAGAATGTCCGAACCGCCTCCCATATTCCATACAACATACATACTTCCTTCCCTGCACCCGGGAAATTCCCCGCATGCCGATCCCGTCGGAAAATTCCATTGTAAACAAAAAGGATCGGGGCAGGGAGTTGCAGACTAACCGCAAACCATGTGCCTCAAAGTTCGAGAGCCATCCATACGCACCGCCCGTCGAAGCAATCCGCACCTCCCGACACGATTCAAGATGAAACCCGTTCACCTCCCACACCCGCCGCAGCCGGCATCGCCGCACAATCGGTCCGGCTGCGGAGTCATCTATTTTTTAGACAGCCGATTGCCCGTTTGGGAAAAAGTTTCTATATTTGCGGACCGTATCAACCTCTTATATTGGGTGCGAAGCCACGACCGGGAACATCAATCCGTTGATTTTCGGAGGATTGCAGAGTAAGATCCCTGCATGGTAGGCAAACACAGCGATAATGTTGAACGCAGAAATCATCAAAAAAATTGTTGCAACAATGAACAAGGATGCAGTAATCCGGCTCGTCAACGAGCAGATGTGGACCAAGACGGATGTTCCGTCGTTCCAGGCCGGTGATACGATCACCGTTACGTACAAGATCGTCGAGGGTAACAAGGAGCGCCTGCAGAGCTTCCGCGGCGTAGTTATCCAGATCAAGGGTACGGGCAAGACCAAGATGTTCACGATCCGCAAGATCTCCAACGGCATCGGCGTCGAGCGTATCTTCCCCCTCTATTCGCCCCACATCGAGAGCATCGAGGTAAACAAGCAGGGCGTGGTTCGTCGCGCACGCATCTACTACCTGCGCAACCTGACGGGTAAGAAAGCCCGTATCAAGGAGAAGAGAGCCGCTTCTACGAAGTAGATCCTTCCGCCTGCAAGAAAAAAGCCTCCGTTCGAACGGAGGCTTTTTTCTTTAACACGAATCTTCACAACGCCGATACCCGCACCAGCTAAAAAAACGCTATTCCGGCCGGGCAAACATCTCGTCCGTCACCGGGTAGTCGATTTCGAAACCCCGGATAATAACTTTTCCCAACTTCCGACAGACAAGACAAAGATCGAGTTGCGGCCCGCCTTCCCGCGACCGACCGAAGAGCCACATATCCCTGCCAATACCCGGCCGTCGGCCGTCCGCACTACGGACGATCCCGAAACGCTCCGAATAAATTCGTTGCCTCCGAAAAACAAAAAGGTTGCAAACGAATATCGTTTGCAACCCAGCCGACCTCCCGGTCGTTTGCGGAGAGGGAGGGACTACAACTTTTGAAATCGCCCAATCCCATAAGGTGTCAAAGTGCCGAAAAATCAATGATTTATCGGCGTTTCATTCTTTTTGTGGCATTCCCCGATGCCATAAGATGCCACAAAAGCGGCAAAAATTCGTGTACAAAATCGTGTACATGGCAAATCGTGTGCAATTACAGCTTATCAAACCGGGACATTGCTTGTTCTTTCAGTTCATCAACAATCTTCACATACGGCTTCATTGCCGAAAAATCATTGTGTCCCGTCCATTTCATTATCACTTCACTTGGGATGCCAAGTTGCAAGGCGGTGACAACGAATGTGCGCCGTCCGCAATGGGTGGTGAGCAATGCCCACTTGGGGAACACTTCTTCATGCCGGACATTGCCTTGGAAAAATACAATCCTTATCGGTTCATCAATGCCGCACACTTGCCCCAAGATTTTCAAGTGTGCGTTCATCTTTGCATTTGAGATTACAGGCAATGCCAAACCGCCGCGCAAGTCCGTGTCCTTGTATTTGTCAAGGATGGCTTGTGAATGCTTGTTCAACTCAATGCGCAAGCCGTCCACGGTCTTTTGCGTGACAACATCAATGAAGCCGTCTTTCACATCCGTTTTCCGCAACTTGGCAACATCCGAATATCGCAACCCGGTGAAGCAACAGAACAAGAACACATCCCGGACTTGTTCAAGGGCTTTTTGTGTCGGCAAGAATCGGTAATTCTCCAACAACTTGATTTCGGCTTGTGTTAAATAGATAATTTCCTTTGAATTGCCGTCCGTACCTTTCAACTTGGGCTTGAACGTGTCGTGAATGTCACCATCATAATATCCTTTGGATGCAGCCCAACGGAAGAACCACCGCACGAATGCAAGATGTTTGGCAATGGTCGTGTTCCTGAATCCTTGCTTGTTCAGATAGGCAAGATATTCTTGCATCTTGGATTCCGTGATTTGAGGAAATGACAAGTTCGGGTCAAAGTCTTTCAAGTGCCTTTTGAGGGCGGCGAATTTTTCATGTGTGGCATCCGTCCATTGGTTTTGCGTTCCCATTGTTTCCGTGAATATATCGAACACCGCAAACAGGTTGTCGCCAGGATTCGGCACTCTTTCGTTGGTCTTGGTCTTGCGCCCGACCATATCATTGAACAAGTCTTTGATTTCCCCAACGGTCGGAACACGTTTTTCAATCAATTCATACCGGGCGAAAATTTCATTGATTATCGCATTCCATTCGTCAATGGTTCGGTTTATCGTGGATGCCGCCGGAGAAGTGGCAACAACCCGTTGCCGTTTGGCATCCCATTCGGACAAGTCGGTTTCATGCCTTGTCGGGAAATCAACCGGGGTTTGCCCGCGCAAGGTCACGCGCATTCGGATGGATGCTTTCGTGTTTCCGGAATGCCGCTTGTGCAAGATGAATTTTGCGCCCCACTGAATTTTCATTTTCCTTTCGTTTTAAGCATTTCCCCACGCCCAAGCAACAACCATTCAGGCGATACCCCGAAATCCTTACAGATAGCCGCCAAAGCATCAATATCAATCAATTTATATGTGGTTTCTTCAATAGGCTTTCCCAAAGCATTCTTGATGCGCGAATACTTTGTTCGGTTCAACTTGTTGTCCTCACAAAAGGTTTTCAGACCGGGCAATTCCTTTGATGCAATAAGGAAGTCCAACGCCTGAAAGAACCTTTCTTGGATGGCAATTGCGCGTGGATTTATGCTTTTTTTCATCTTGTCTTGCTTATATCGGTTATTATCAACGAAAGGTCGCAATACGACATATTTAATGGATTGTCGGAAATGTAACTATCATTATATTTTGGCAGAAAGCCCGAAAAACGCACCTTGTCAAGATTGCCAATGCTTTTCAGCTTTGCAAAGGTGGAATCGGCGTTGCAGGATGCCGCCTTGGTAAGATACATTGACTTGAATGTGATTCTTGGCACGATGTCAAGCCCGTTTTTCAAGTCAAACGTGACGCATTTATATAATGTATCGCCAACCATCTTGTCTTTCACTTCCAAGCCTTGAAGCATCATTCCCCAATTTTCAATCTTGGTCGCATTGAAAAAGGAATCCACTTTCACTTTGTATTCGCTTGCCAATTCTTTAATGACAATATCATTGAAAGTGTCACCATATTTATTGTGATACGTTTGCACGATGGAATCAAATTCGGCTTGTTTCGGATTGTTGAACTTGCTTTGGTTGGGTGATGTTGAACAAGCGACAAGACAACACAGGCAGACAAAGAATGTTATTGCACGCATGATTTCATCTTTTTATCGTATTCGACCACCATTTTATCAAATGCGGACTTGTCCACCGCAATATATTCTTCACCTTTCAATGATGCGAGTTCAAGCGCATCAAAGATGTTTCCCGGCATTACCGAATAATAAGATGGGTTGCCGTAATAGTCATTGACCTTGATTTGTATTCTTTCCATGTCCTTATTTTGTTGTTAGTCGGTCTATAATCACCAATAATTTATCAATGTGTTCTTGCGCCTTGGCAAGTGATTGTTCCTTGCTTGCAAGCAAATCCAACAGTCTTTCGGTATTGGTCTTGTTCACCGTCACATTGTTGCCGTTGATGTTGTCGCCGTTGATGTTGCTTTGTTCCGCACCCCCGGCATATTTTTGTTGTTTCAACACAAGTTCACGCAAAATTGCGTGTTTTGCTTTCGGAATTGTCGTGCCGGATTCCCAATTTTGCACCGTTCTTGGGTGTACACCGAGCATTTCAGCAAGTTTTTCTTGCGAAACATTCAATTCTTCACGGATTTTTTTAATATCAAATTCGTTCATTTTCAATTGGTTATATTTTTATTACGCAATTAGCACGCAAAATTGTGTCGAAAAGTTTGGCTATTCGCACAATATACCGTATATTTGCAAACGTAAACGATAACAATGCAAAGGTATTGCAAATCTTTACGCAAGCAAATAGCAAAATTACGTCATTTTAGCGAAATATCGAAAGAATGAACCGAATTTTTACAATAAAATAAGAAACAATGAGCAAAGAACAATTTTCATTTTCAAAGGGTTGGTCGCAAGTTCGCAACGGTGACATACCCACGTGCCGCGAAAAACTGATGGCGGCATTGAATGTAACGACACGCGCGGCGTTCCTTGTCAGGATGAAAGGCAAGGTCGAACCGAAAGTTTCCGAAGCCAAAGCGGTTGAAGAAGTATTTTCGGAGTTTGGAATCACCGAAGTTTGGGGGATAGCCGAATGATGAATGATGCCGTAAAACTCACCAAACGCGAATCCGAAATTGCGGAATTGTTCGCATGGGGCGCAAGCAAGAAAGACATTGCAAACCGCCTTTTCATTTCGGAAAGAACGGTTGAAAATCATGCCCGGAGCATCTATGACAAAACAGGATGCACAAAGGTAAATGAATTGTCCGCGTGGTGGTTTTGTACGACATTTCACATTTCGTTTGACCTTTCACCATTGAAACAAAAGGTGATAGCAATGTTTCTTTTGGTATTGCTTATCCCGCAACTTTGGTCGAATGACAACGTGATAATGGCGCGTAACGCCCGGACAACAACGACAAGAACTTGCCGTGTTCGCGGTCGCCGGAAAACCGATGGTGATTATTCACCATTTGAATTTTAACAATCAAAATTTCGCAACAATGAAAGAGAGTATCAAACAAGCAATTAGAGAAACCACGGTCGTGATATTGGGAACAATCGCGTTCATCCTGATGTGCGGCGAACCCGCCAATGAAGAAACGTGGTTTGAAGCATTCTTCATTTCAAAGGGCATCGCATTCCTTTTGGGATATATCACTTATCGTCTTTTCACTTATTGGGAATCAAAGGGCTTGTTGCCCAATTGGGACGATGAAGAAAAACTATAAGCATGATAAACATTGACCCACAAACAAGAATTATCGACCTAACGGTTGGGCAACTGATGGAATTGTTGGAAAGCGCACAGGGCGCACCGCAAGCCGTTCAGGAAGTCAAGGAGCATCGCAAGGTTTATGGCATTGCCGGGATTGCACAGATATTCAATTGCAGCATGACAACGGCAAACCGAATCAAACGAAGCGGGCGCATTGACCGGGCAATTACCCAACACGGGCGTATAATTGTGGTTGATGTCGAATTGGCTTTGGAACTATTTAATAACAAATAAATATCGCAACAATGAAGAAAGTAACATTAAAGTCCTTGGCCTTTGTAAATTTCAAGGGTGAAAAGGAACGGACAACGAATTTCAATGCCGATGTTACAACCATTTCCGGCGGCAATGGTCTTGGCAAGTCAAGACATTTTGATGCCTTTATTTGGTTGCTTTTCGGCAAAGATACCCTTGACCGCAAGGATTACGAAGTAAGAACACGCATTGACGGAAAAGTGCTTCACGAAGTGGAATGCAGTGTGTCGGGCGTTATTGTCGTTGATGGTGAGGAAATCACCTTGAAACGTGCATTTGTCGAAGATTGGGTGAAGCCACGCGGACAGGTCGAAAGAGTGTTCAAGGGCAACCACACCGAATGTTGGTGGAATGAAACCCCGGTCAAGGTGGGTGAATACACCAAGAGGATTGAAGAAATCATTGATTCATCCGTGTTCAAGATGATAACCAACCCGGCGTTCTTTGTGAACATGGATTGGAAGTTGCAGCGCGAACAATTGTTTCAGCTTGCCGGAGCAATCACGGATGCCGAAATTGCTTCACAGAAGCCCGAATTTGCCCTTTTGCTTGACAAGATAAGCGGCAAGTCGCTTGCAGACTTCAAAACCGAAATAGCGGCTAAAAAGAAGCGTTTGAAAGGGGAACTTGACCAAATCCAACCGCGCATTGACCAAACCCACAAGATGATGCCGGAAAACGAAGATTTCCACGCAATAGAAATCGAAATTGAACGTGCAGACCATGAGATTGCCGACATTGACAAAGCCCTTTCCGATGTCACCGCCGCAATCCGCAAGCAGTATGACAATGAACAGGCAAAGCAAAACAAAGTGAATGCCTTGAAGTCCGAATGCCAACAAATCATTTTCACGGCAAAGTCGAATGCACAGAATGCCGCCTTTGAAGCCAACGCCAAACACCGCGAGTTGGAAAGCGAAATCAAGGAGAAGAAACATGAACTTGAACTTGCCAACAAGTATATATCCGGCAAGGAAGATGAAATTGCACGCATTAACCGTGATATTGAGAAGCTGAAAGCCGAACAGGACGAAAAGCGCAACGAATGGCACAAGGAGAATGGCAAGCAGTATGACGGCGGCACGATATGCCCGCATTGCGGACAGAATTTGCCGGAAGCCATGGTTTCACAAGCCCGTGAAGTGTTCAACCGTGCGAAAGCCGACAAGTGCAACGAGATAACCGAACAGGGCAAACGCCTTGGTCAGAGAATCAAGGAGAATGAAGCGAGGATTGAGGAAATCAAGAATGAAATCCTTGCAAAGCAAAGTGAAGCATTCCCGACCGTGATTGAAACATTGGAAGCATCCCTTGCGGAAATCCCGATTGTTGATGCCGCCGCCGTTGTCCCTGAAAACATCCCCGAATGGGTTGCCAAGCAAAAGGAAATCGCCGAAATTGAAGCCACCATTTCAACCGACAATTCCGGCATTGATACAACGGACTTGAAGAATCAAAAAGCCGAATGGAATGCTAAACGTGACGGTCTGAAAGCACGCCTTGCAAACCGTGACACCATCGCACGTTGCGAAAAGGAAATGGCACAGCTTGAAGAAAACGGCAAGAAGTTGGCGCAACAAATCGCCGATGTGGAGCGCGAGGAATACACCATTGAGCAATTCACCAAGACCAAGATTGACGAATGCGAAAAGCGCATCAATGCCATGTTCAAGTTCGTTTCATTCAGACTGTATGATTACACCGTTGATGGCAATGCCGTTGAAACGTGCATCCCACTTGTCAATGGCGTTCCGTATGGCAGCGCAAACACCGCCGGACAGGTCAATGCCGGGTTGGATATAATCAACACCCTTTGCCGATATTACGGCATTTGCGCCCCGATATTCTTTGACGGTCGCGAAAGTGTCAATGAGATTATCCCAACAGAAAGTCAGATTATAAACCTTGTTGTCACCAAGGACAACAAATTAACAATTCAATAAAATTTCGTAACAATGGAAGAAAACAAGAAAAGCGCATTTCTTTCCAAGGTGGAAGAATTTACAAAGGAAATGCAAGAAACGGTAAGTGCCAAGGATGCCAAAAGAAGCATCATTATTCTTGCAACTGAATCGGTCGAGAACGAGGATGCAATGAAGCAGATTATCGGCGTTGCCGGAAACGGTCAGGAACTTACACGTTCAATCGCCAAGTTCGCCAACCAAGAAGATACAAGACCGCTTTTGAAAAGAGGGCTTGAACTTTCGATGATTGAAGCAATGGCGGACAAAATCATGGGGGGGGGGAATTTGACAACCATAAATCTAACAATTAAATAATATCGCAATGGCTAATGAATTACAGCCGAAAGGCAACAACGCGGTGGTTGTAGCACAACCCACGCAAGTAGGGTTCAACTTCTTTGACCCGGTACAATTTGACACCATGCAACGTGTGTGCAAGTTGTTCGCTTCATCCGAACTTGTGCCGGATATGTACAAGGCAAGTGACAAAAACCCGATGGACAAGGCAATGGCAAATTGCATGATTGCAATTGAGATTGCGCAACGTATCGGCGCAAGTCCTTTGATGGTGATGCAAAACATGGTTCCCATCTATGGCAAGCCGTCTTGGTCAAGTAAGTTCCTTGTCGCAACCGTGAACACGTGCGGTCGCTTCAACCCTTTGCAGTACCGATTCACCGAAAAAGGTATGTTGGGCATGGTGGATTACACGGATTATGTTTGGGACAACGCAACACGTTCAAAACGTGCCGTGTTAAAGCAATTTGACGGAAAGAAGATAATGGACATTGAATGTGTCGCATACACAACCGCCAAAGGTTCGGACAAGGTTTTGGAAAGTTCGCCCGTTTCCGTCCGCCTTGCCATTCAAGAGGGATGGTACACCAAGAACGGTTCAAAATGGCAGACCATGACACGCCAAATGTTGATGTATCGTGCCGCATCATTTTGGACAAGTGCCTATGCCCCGGAACTTTCAATGGGAATGAAAACCGTTGAAGAATACCAAGACATTCAAGATGTGGATTATCAAGGAATCATAACCCCGGAAGAAGAACGCAAGCAAAACGCCAATGCCGTGCAAATCGGTATGGACTTGGCAAACGGCAAGGACGCAACGGCAAAAACGGTCGTTGATACCACAACCGGGGAAATCAAGAATGACAGTCCGGCAGAAGAAGCCCCGAAAGCGGAACAACCGCAAAATTCACCCGGTTTCTAACACTCTAAATCCGAAAGGTTATGCAGCTTAAAATTTTGGGTTCATCCTCAAAAGGAAATTGTTACTTGCTTGACAACGGCAAGGAAGCCTTGGCAATAGAATGTGGCATTTCGTTCAAGGAAGTGCAAAAGGCGGTCAATTTTGATGTTTCGCGCATCAAAGGTGCAATTGTATCACATGAACACGGCGACCACGCCAAACACGTTGAAAACTTCATCCAAGCGCACATTCCCGTGTATATGTCCACCGGGACATTGCACGCAATGAAGTTCAAAAACCCCTATTCGTTGCCGTTTAATATGGAAGCCGGAAGCACTATTGGCATAGGCAATTTCATGGTTCAGGCTTTCAACACCCAACACGATGCCGCCGAACCTTTCGGGTTCTTGATTTATCACCCCGAATGTGGGATGGTCTTGTTCGCGACTGATACATATTACTTGCACTATACGTTTGCCGGACTAAACAACATCTTGATTGAATGCAATTTCCGTCAAGACATATTGGATGCCAATGTGGAATCCGGCAAGTTGCCAAGTGTATTGAGGGCGCGAACCATGAAATCACACATGGAATATGAAACGTGCAAGGAAACCTTGCTTGCAAATGATTTGTCCGGCGTGAACAACATTGTGTTGATACACCTTTCCGATGGCAATTCAAATGCAAGTGAGTTCCGGCAAGGAATCATGGAAGCCACGGGCAAGACCATCCACATTGCGGAAAGCGGAATGACAATAAATTTCGACAAATCACCATTTTAATTCAAAAAACAATGAAAAAGTATTTAGTAACAAACAAGAAAACGCAAGAAATTTTAGGCAAGTTCGATTCAAAGAACGAAGCGGCGGAACAGATGATGGACTTTATCGAAGAACACAACGAAGATTTGGATTCGGACGATGAAGATTACTTGACCCCGTTTGATTTCGTCCTTGAAGAAGTTGAAATCAAAGATGTAAATGAAGCAATCACCAACTTTGAGGAAGCCCGGAAGCATCTTGGCGGCAAGCCGAATGCGGATTTCACCGTGTCGAAAAAGATTCTTTCCGGCAATAGTGTGAGCCTTGAAGATGTTTCCCGTTTGGTGAACGACATTAACCCCAAGCACGTGAAAGCCCTTGTCGCCTTGAACAAGTTGTTCACCATCGCACAGGCATGGAACAAGGAAGATGACTTCACGCCGGATTTCTCAAACGGGAATCAAGTAAAGTGGTTTCCTTGGTTTGTCTATGACACAGACCGTGCGGGGTTCGTGTACGCGTATACGTATAATTCGGCGGCGTATACGGATGCGCCTGTCGGTTCTCGGCTTTGCTTCAAAACTGCAAATCGCGCCCGTCAATTCGGGGAACAATTCATTGACTTGTGGAATGACTTTTTGTTGTTTAGATAACCAAGTGTTTCACTATAAAACAAAACAATCATGGGAAGTCACTTGGAAAAGAGTACACGAACAAGATTGAACGTGTCGCATTCCTGAAAGACAATTGCGATGCTTGCGAAAACAAGGGTTACATGAAGCCGTACACCCCGGAAGAACTGCAAGGACACAAAGAAAATCTTGCCAACGTGTCAATTGAAATCGCCGAAATCGAAGCGGAAATGAAACAGGTGCAAGCCGAATACAAAGGTCGCTTGAAGCCGCTTAAAGAATCACGCGCCAACATGGTTTCCAACATCAAGGCAAAATCGGAGTACGTGACCGAAGTATGTTACAGATTCACGGACAGAGAAGCCCGAATGACGGAATACTACAATGACGAGGGCGACATGATAGAGTGCCGCCCGGCAACCGCCGATGAGCTGCAACCGACATTGTTTCAACCGAAAGTCATTATCGGCACACAGGCAAAGACAGGAACAGAAAACTAACAATCAAAATTGAAGAAAATGCAGAACGAAAAATTGGAAATCAACCTTGCGCCGAACATGGCAAAAGCCGAATTGATAATTCGTGAGGGTGCAGCCCCAAAAGAACTTGAACCGAAAGCCCCGGTCAAAACCGACTTGTCGGGCGTTATCGGTGCGGTGGTCGAATATCTTTCAAAGAGAATCAACACCGGGCAGTTTGAACAGAAGAATTGCCACATCCTTGTGAACCGTGAATAGGTCGAAATCACCTTGATAACCAATGAAGCGGACGAATACACCCGTGGAAAGGTTGTCGGCAAATTGGCATACAACCCCAAATTCGTTGAGTTCGGAATCAACGGCGGCAAGGTGTGGACACCAACGGAACTTGGCTTGTTTATCAAGATGAACCGCGCATTCTTTGCCGACCGCAACGAAAACATGAAGTTGGTTTCATGCCTGATGAACTTTACCGCCAACGTGAACAACAAGATTGACCGCGCCGTGAAAGAAAACGGCGACAGGACGGACAATTTCGCACAAATGGTCAATTCCAACTTGCCGGAATCATTCACCGTTCAGATGCCTATTTTCAAGGGGATGTCGCCGGAAACAATCGAGGTGGAAACATTCGCACAGGTGAACGGGCGTGAAGTGTCCTTTGTCCTTTTGTCACCCGGAGCGCAAGCAACCCTTGAAGATTTGCGCGACAAGGTGATTGATGAAGAATTGTCCAAGATAAGGGAAATCGCCCCGGAAATCGCAATTATTGAAATCTAAATCAATGCCCCCGGCTTTGCCATGTGCCGGGTCGGGGGCTTAAAATTCGCAACAATGAATAATTTGAAATCAAAAATGGATGCCCTTGTGGAACAATACAACACCCCGTCTTTCATTGAGAATGACCCAGTGCAATTCCCACGTGCATTCATAAGGCAAGAAGATGTCGAAATTGCCGCTTTCCTTGCATCAACAATCGCATGGGGCAACCGAAAGCAGATATTGACAGGATGCCGCAAGATGTTCCAAGACATTATGAAAAACCGCCCCTTAGAATACGTGATGTCCGGGCGGTTCAACGAGATTGACCCGGCAAAGAACATACACCGCACGTTCTTTGGTCGGGATATGGCGTATATGTGCCGGGGCTTGCAATTGGTGTATCTGAATTGCAATACTTTGGCGGTCGCATTCTCGGACGGAAATACAAACGTGTGGGATGGCTTTGCAAGATTGCGCGAACTGTTTGCACAAGCGAATGGCGGCATATATTCAAAGCACATATCCAACCCGACACCCAACCGACACAAAGGCGGTTCAGCTTGCAAAAGGCTGAATCTTATGTTGCGTTGGCTATGTCGGCAAGACGGCGTTGTTGATATGGGTATTTGGCACAAAGTGAAGCCAAGTCAATTGATGATACCACTTGACACCCACGTTGCCCGTATCGGTCGCGAAATGGGCTTGATTAGCCGCAATAGCAACGACCGGGCAACGGTTGAAGAATTGACCGCCAAATTGCGTGAATTGGATGCCAACGACCCTTGCAAGTATGATTTCGCATTATTCGGACTTGGTGAATCACAAAAAAAAGGATGAAGCCATGAAAGAGTATTTTTCACACGATTATAATGCCCGGAACGACCCCAAATTGCAAGAAGTGTTGTTTGAACACGGGGTTGCCGGACTTGGGATATTTTGGGCTATCATTGAAGCCCTATATGAACAGGGCGGCGAATTGCCTTTGTCGGCTTGCAAAAGTATTGCATTTGCATTGCACACGGAAAGCAACATTGTTGAAAGTGTAGTGCATGACTTCAATTTGTTTCAGAATGACGGTGAAAAGTTTTGGTCAAATTCGGTCAATGCACGCATCAACAAGCGCAACGACATAACGGAAAAGCGAAAACAAGCCGCGTTAAGTAGTTGGCTTTCAAGGCGTGAAAAGCAAATGCAAAGCAAACCCGATGCAAGTGTAATGGATTGCAATGCTATTAAAGAAAATAAAAGAAAAGAAAATATAAATTCTATATCTAACGATATAGAGGGGAAGAAAGCAAAAACCGCTAAACGGTTTTGCCCCCCTACATTGCAAGAAGTTCAAGCATATATTCAGGAAAAAGGATATTCGGTTGATGCGGAAGCATTCATTGCCTTTTATACAAGCAAAGATTGGATGATTGGCAAGAATAAGATGAAAGATTGGCGCATGGCAATCGTAACGTGGTCGAAACGTGACAACCGCCCGGCGGCATCGAAAAGAAGTCAAACCAACAAAAATTGCAATGACGAATGGACATAAAAGAAACAGTCACCGACAAAAACGGCAACGAGAAGCAAGCCAAAGTTCAAATGCCAAGCATCGAACAAATCTTGAATGCCATAAATCAACGCGGGATGTTTGCCGGATTCACCCGGTATCAATACTTGCATTATGATGTTGCGGAAGCCTTGAAGATTGTTGAAGCGATTGGCAAAAGCAGGAATCCAAGATTCGTGATTGATGATGAAAACCGCTTCACGTTTGAAAACTTCATCAAATGGTGTCATTGCGACCCGACAATGCAATGTTTGAACCCGGAAACAAAAGCGGTTGTTCCCGGTCGCCTTAAAAAAGGCATCTACATTGCCGGAAACACCGGGTCGGGCAAATCATGGTGTCTTGAAATCATGCTTGCTTATTGTTCCGCATGGGGCTTCAAGATTCAATTTGCAAGCGACAACAGCCCGCGCAATTTGTGGTGGAAAATCGCCCGTGCCGATGCCATTTGCGATTCATTCATGGAATCCGGCAACATTCAGACATTCAAGAAGATGCCGATGTTGGGCATTCAGGACTTTGGGAGCGAACCGCAAGAAACCTTGTACATGGGAAACCGTGTTGATGTTGTCGGCAATCTGATTGAGTACCGGGGCGACATTCCCGATGAAATGACCCTTATAACCTCAAACATGAGTATCAACGGCGACAATCTGAAAAAGCGATACGGCGACCGGGTTTCAAGCCGATTGATAGAAATGTGTAATTACTTTGAAATCAAAGGAAAAGACAGACGAAAAATGTAAAGTTATGATAACAAAAGAAACGGCAAGGCAAATTTATAATTGCCATCAACAGTTGGAAGAAATTGCCAAAATCAAAGAAGATATGCTCAACGAGGTTGAGAGAGTACGCGAAAATGAAAAGAAAGGCAATACCCCAATTCCCGAAAAGGAATGCAGTTTTGGGAAATATGGAAAAGGTATGCAATTGGGTGTTCCCGATGGTTTGCATTGCTCAATGCGTATTTTCAACATTTCCTCGGAAGTCGCGGTTCAAGTGATGGACGAACAAGAACAGGTCTTGAAAGGCAGACTTAAAGAATTGGAAGCGATTGCGAAAATCGAAATGGCTTTATAATCCAACTTGTGATGATGCGGAATAAATAACTAATAAAGAACTATATAACAATGAACGGCATTATTCAACAAAATGTGGTCTATAAGACCAACAAAGGAACGCCCGTGACGGATTCCGTCAAAGTGGCGCAAGTGTTCGGAAAGCAGCACAAGAACATCATGCAGTCAATCCGAAACATCTTGGGGTCGGCTGAAAATTCAGCCCACCACAAATGGTTTTGTGAATCAACTTACTATGATGCACAAAACAAACCACGCCCGATGTTCTTAATGAACCGGGACGGATTTTCATTGCTTGCAATGGGTTTGACAGGTGCAAAGGCAATGCAATTCAAGGTTGCATTCATCGAACAGTTCAACGCAATGGAACAAGTCATTCAGGAAGTAAGGCAACAAGCGACCCCGGCAATCCCACAGACATTTGCGGAAGCCTTGCGCCTTGCAGCTTCACAAGCGGAACGAATCGAACAACAACAAAGGCAAATCGAAGCGGAAAGACCCCGTGTTTTGTTCTCACAAGCCGTTGAAACGGCGAAACAATCCGTCTTGATTGGAGAATTGGCGAAAATCATTTGCCAAAACGGTGTTCAAACCGGGGAAAAACGGCTTTTTGCTTGGATGCGTGAAAACGGCTATTTGTGTCAATATGGGGAACGGTACAACCAACCGACCCAAAAGGCAATGGAAATGGGCTTGTTTGACATGAAGAAAACCACCATCCAAAAAGCCAACGGCGAAACCCTTGTATCAACCACAACGAAAGTGACAGGCAAAGGGCAAGTCTATTTCGTGAACAAGTTTCTATATAATAACCAACAAATCAATACAAGAAAATGAAAATCTACTTATCCGGCAAGATTACAGGATTGCCACAACAAGAAGCACGGGAAAAGTTCGCCGATGCACAAGCCTTGCTTGAAGAAATTGGACTTGAAACCGTGAACCCGATGGAAAAGGGTTTGTCCAATGAATTGTCATGGGAACAAAACATGGTTAAGGACATTGAATTGCTTTTTTCATGTGATGCAATCTTTATGATGGACAATTGGCTGGATTCAAAGGGTGCGCAAATCGAATATGACATTGCAAACCGTCTTGGCATGGATATATATTTTGAATCCAAGATTCGCCACGAAAACAAGGAAGTCTTGCGCATCCAAAACGCAATCCATGAAGTTACCGGGATGAAGTTTACCGAATATGTCACCAAGTCAAGAAAACGTGATGGGTTCTATGCTCGAATGTTATTCGTGTACCATTGCCGCTGCAACAAGATGAAATTGACACAGATTGCTCAATACGTACACCGCGACCATTCTTCAATGCTTCACTTATTGGACAAGTATGAAGATGATTTCAAGTACAATCCCCAATTCCGTGATTTGGCAATACGTGTAAATAATATATTAAATAAAACAAGCGAATGAAACATGAATTTGATTACCGTTGGAAGTTAGCGGATGCCCACTTCACGAAAGACAAAGGCACGGTTTTTTCGTGTTTCGCATGTGGGGGGGGGCAGCTCGATGGGTTATAAACTTGCCGGGTTTGATGTTATCGGATGCAATGAGATAGACCACCGCATGATGTACGCATATTGTCAGAACCACAACCCACGTTTCCCGTTTCTTGAACCGATACAGGATTTCAAGAACAAAGAAGATTTGCCGCCCGAATTATTCAATCTTGATATTTTGGACGGGTCGCCGCCTTGTTCGTCCTTTTCGATGGCGGGCGTGAATTGCGGTCGTGAAAAAGGTTGGGGAAAGAAGAAGAAATTTCGCGAGGGACAGGCGGAACAAGTCTTGGACACGTTGTTTTTCGACTTTATAGACCTTGCAAAGCGGTTGCAACCGAAAGTGGTTGTCGCTGAAAATGTGAAAGGCTTGTTGCTTGGAGAAGCGAAACAATATGTCACAAGGATATACACCGAATTTGAAGCCGCCGGATATAGTGTGCAACACTTCTTGTTGGATGCCCAAACAATGGGTGTCCCGCAACGCCGGGAACGTGTGTTCTTTGTCTGTTTGCGTAAAGACTTGGTGAATCTTGTTCCATGTCATTATGACCTTTTCGATGCAATCCCATATTTGGATTTGACTTTCAGGGAAAAGCCAATCTTGTTCCGCGAATGTATGGATGCAACCGGGCGTGAAATAAAGTCGCCCGAAATGTTGAAAAGATGGAACGGACGGCGTGTTGGCGATGATGATTTTGGCGATGTCACAACGCGCTTGTATGGTCGCCGATTGACATTCAACACGCAATTCGCCTATGCGGATAAGGTTTGCAATTGCTTGACAGGCAAAGAGGATTCAACGGTATTGTTTGACCATCCAAGATATTTGAGCCAAAGCGAGGTTTGCAAGATAGCATCATTCCCGGCGGATTATGAATTTTGCGGCAACAAGCCACATTACATTTGCGGAATGTCCGTGCCGCCAGTGATGATGGCGCAAGTCGCAACCCGGATATATGAACAATGGTTGTCAAAAATCAATAAACAATGAATGCAAGACAGTTTTTCGACAAGGTGGCGGAAATGCGCCGATTGCAAAAGGAGTATTTCAAAAGCCGCAATCATTTCGCCCTTGAACGGTCAAAGGCGATTGAAAAAGAGATTGACAAGGAGATAAAGAGGGTGCAAGACATTGAAGCAGCCAACAAGCCACCCGAACCGAATCTTTTTGATTTTTAAGTGTATCACTATAAAACGAGATATAAATGAAACTATTATTTATTGACCTTGAAACAACCGGGACGAATCCCGGAAGAAATGGAATCCATCAAATTAGCGGTCAAATCGTGATTGATGGCAAACACGTTCAGGATTTCGACTTTCACGTGCGGCCGAACCCAAAAGCGGTGATTGAAGATGCCGCCTTAAATGTCGGCGGCGTGACACGTGAACAAGTCCTTGCATATCCGCCAATGGGACAGGTGTACAAAGAAGGCGATGCTTGACAAGTACGTGGACAAGTACAACAAGAAAGACAAGTTCTTTTTGGTTGGCTACAACAACGCCGCTTTCGACAACCAATTTTTGCGCGGATTCTTCTTGCAGAACGGCGACAATTACTTTGGAAGTTACTTTTGGTCAAACTCAATTGATGTGATGGTGCTTGCATCCGCATATATTGCCGACCGCCGCGCCGACATGGAGAATTTCAAGTTGTCCACCGTTGCAAAGTTCTTGGGCGTGTCCGTGTCTGATGATTCCTTGCATAATGCGCTTTATGACATTGAATTGACACGTGCGGTTTATGAGATAGTGAAGCGATAAACATTGAAGCTGGGTAAATTATAATAATTCAAAATTGAAAACGCAATGAATTACAACGAATTAAAAGAAAAAGCACATTCCAACGCCGTAAAACACGGCTTTTGGGAAAATCGGTTGAGCAATGAACATTGCTTGATGCTTGTTATCACCGAGGTTGGCGAACTTGTGGAAGCCGACAGGAAGAATAAACATCCTATCGAATTGGATGTTCACAAAAAATCGTGCGAAAGGTATGTAAACAATGCGGATTGGAATCATATTGGTTTCGCCAATTCGTTTTCAAAATGCCTTAAAGACACCATCGAAGATGAATTTGCAGATGTTGCGATTCGTTTGCTTGACCTTGCCGGGGCTTTGGGCGTGGATTTCGACAAGATGAAGCCTTGCCGATATTACCGGGCTTTCAACAAATTCAGCTTCACGGAAAACGCCTTTGGGCTTGTCAAGGGGCTTTCACGTGATGTCATAGGCATTGAAAAGCGCGTCCAATTCGGCTTGGAATACATTACGAAGTGGGCGCATTCCTTGGGAATTGATTTGGCTTGGCACATTGAACAGAAAATGAAGTACAATGAAAGCCGCCCACCGCTACATGGAAAGAAGTATTAAAGCAAATGCAATGCACTTGCATAACAAATGAAGTACAAATGAAACGTGTTAAGATAACGGAAGATGGCTTTGTTTGGCACGTTCTTACAGAAGCGGAAGCAAAACAGGCATTGAGCAATGTTGAAGTATTCGCCTTGCATGACGATGATTCGGAAAGCCTGATTGAAAGTGAAACAGAAATCGAAACCCACATTCGCCGGGGTGGTTATGTCGGCATTGAAGTGGGATTCATTGATGATAACCAAAATTAAAAACAAAGAATTATGTTACAATGTGAAGTAATCGGCAATATCGGAAGCGATGCCGAAATTAAAGAGTTCAGCGGCAAAAAGTACGTGTCTTTCAATGTCGCACATTCAGAGAAACGGAAAGATTCAAACGGTACAATGGTGGAATCAACAACATGGGTTTCCGTGTTATGGTACGGTGATGGTGGTGGTCTTACTCAATACCTCAAAAAAGGTTGCAAAGTGTTCGTCCGTGGTCGCTTGTCCGTGAAGCTATACCAAGACAGGAACGGAAACACCCAAGTTGCGGTCAATGTGAACGCCAACGAAGTGAACTTGTGCGGCTTCAAGGGTGAGCAAGCCCCGGCGACAAGTCCGGCACAACAGCCGTCCGCCCTTGCGGGGCAAGATAATGATGATTTGCCATTTTAGTTCCTGATGCCTTATGAAGTATCAAAATGTGATTGGTATTGACCCGGATGTTGATAAATCCGGGGTCGCGTTTCTTCAAGTGGCGACACGCAAATTGGAAGTCGCGGCGTTGAGTTTTCCCGCCTTGATGGACTATTTCGACCACGTTGTTGCGCCCATGAAGAAATCCGGCGAAAGTGCGATTGTCGTTGTTGAAGCATCATGGATGACTAAAAGCAATTGGCATCTTTGCATAAAGGAAACGAAACAAAGAGCCGCCGCCAAGGGGTATTCGGTCGGACAAAACCACCAAACGGGCAAGTTGATTTGCGAAATGGCACGTGCAAAGGGGCTTGAAGTATTGGAACACGCCCCGTTGCACAAGTGTTGGAAAGGCAAAGACGGCAAGATTACGGCGGATGAACTGCAACAGATAACCGGGTTGATTGGTCGGACAAACCAAGAATCAAGGGATGCCGCCTTGCTTGCTTGGTGTTATGCCAACTTGCCAATGCGCTTGAAATGTCAATAACTTTGGATTAACTTTTTGGATTAAAGGGTGTGTTATTGTAATACACCCTTTAACTTTGCATTTGCATTACAAATGAAGCCAAAAAGAGAAGATGAAACCAATTGATTTTTCGCAATCCACAAAGGTATTGCAAAGACCGTCCACCATGACGGAAAGTGAATGTCAGTCGTTGCCCGTGTGGAACGATGGCAAACAATGCGTTTCTTGTTGGAAGTTGTCTTTCAAGGAGCGCATCAAAGTTTTATTCCACGGCAAAGTGTGGTTAGGTGTGTTGTCCGGCAAGACACAACCGCCCGTTTTCCTTTCTGGGGAAAGTGTATTTGTGAAAACCCCCATAAAAGAGCGAATCAAGGCGTTTTTTGCAGAAGCAAAGGAAAGTATCATTGAAGCCTTTGAAAGTGTCAGAGAAGCCGCCAAACAGCCCGACAAACGCGAACATTTCGTTGTTGGTGCTTTGATTTCGCTTGTCTTGGGCATATTGATTGCCCCTTGGGTCGGTTTCATTGCCGGATGCCTTGCCGCTATTCTCAAAGAATGGTGGGATTCCAAAGGACACGGAACGGTTGAAGTCATGGATGCCCTTTTCACCATTGTTGGGGCATTGTGCGCGTGTCCATTCTCAATTATTATTCACAATTTAATTTTTTAAGACATGAAAGAACTTGAAGTGAGATTCAAAGTATCGGTCGGAGATTTCCCCGAAAGCCGATTGACCACAAACAACATCATTCGCAAAATCGAAAGATTGGGCGATGAAATTCTTGATGATTTCGATGAAACAATACGTGATGTCGAAGTGTACGAGGACGGAGAAAAGAAAGAATTTATCCCCCCGGTAAACACAATTTGACATGGCAAAGATGATTGAAACAAGGATTGAAAACCTTATCCCGGACAACAAGAATTTCAACAAGGGTACACAATTCGGTGAACACCTTATGGATGAATCCTTGCGCAAGTTCGGGTTGGGGCGTTCAATCCTTATTGACAAGAACAACCGCATCATTGCCGGAAACAAGACCACGGAAAAAGCCGCCGACATTGGCTTTGACAACGTGATAATTGTTGAAACGGACGGCAAATCACTTGTTGCGGTCAAGCGCACGGACATTGATTTGGATTCGGCAAAGGGTCGTGAACTTGCACTTGCAGACAATGCGACAAGCAAAGAAAACCTTTGTTTCGACACCGACTTAATCATGCAAGAAGCTGAAAAGTTCGACTTTGACCCCGAAGATTGGGGCGTTTCCATCGAAGAAGAAACAGGAAATGAAGCCGACAATGAAAACAAGGGTAAAAAGGTGATTGACACACGTTTAATTGTTGAATGTGGGGATGTCACCAAATTGTCATTGTTATTCAGCGAGTTACAAGACCGTGGCTTTAAGTGTGAGTTGAAAGAATAGTTATAAATGTAACAAAATCAACCCTAAAAAGGAGATTGAAGCATGGCAAAGTTCAGTAAAAAAACGGTGGAAAAGATTGTTGGGCTTGTCAAGTCCGACACATACACCATTGCCGAAATTTGCCGCCAAGTAGGAATAACCCCAAAGACATATCACGCATGGATTAACGATTATCCCGACTTTGCCGATGCGCTGGAGCAGGCAAGGGATGAAAGGTTGCAAATGATGGTCATTGAGGCAAAGAAATCCTTGATGAAGAAGATTCAGGGTTACGAAGTGACGGAAACAAAGGTTATCACCGTTCCCGGCAAGAAGAAAGACGAAAAGGGCAACCCGAAACCGATAATCAAGGAACAGACAACGACCAAGAAGCACATTCAGCCCGACACGGCGGCAATCATATTCACCTTGACCAACGGCGACCCGGAGCATTGGCGCAACAGACAATCAACCGAGGTGACAGGCAAGGACGGCAAAGATTTGTTTGCCAACAAGACCGATGAAGAATTGGACAAGGAAATTGAAGAATTGAAACGAAAGTTGGAGTGATGCAAAAGAGGGCGGACAAGATAAGGTTGTACAAGGCGATGAAAGAACGGCTTACACGTGAAAGTCGTTCCGATTTGTTGCGTTTTACCCTTTCCACAATGCCGACATTCCGCCCGGCAGACTTTCACCGCCGATATTACAAGGTATTGACAGACTTTGCGCATGGTGAGATTCGCAAACTTATGGTCTTTATGCCCCCACAACACGGAAAATCCGAGGGTTCAACAAGGCGTTTGCCCGCTTTCGTTCTTGGGGACAACTCGGACAAGAAAGTGGCGATTGTGTCCTATAATGCACCAAAGGCACGCAAGTTCAACCGTGAAATCCAAAGAATCATTGATTCCGAGGAATACCACGAAATTTTCCCGGAAACAACCTTGAACGCAAGCAATGTCACGACCGTTGCCGGGTCTTGGTTGCGCAATGCCGATGAATGCGAAATTGTGGGACACCGTGGCGGCTTCAAAACCGTTGGTGTGGGTGGAGCATTGACGGGTGAACCCGTTGATATACTGATTATGGATGATATTTACAAGGATGCGAAAACAGCATGGTCGCCGCTTGTCCGTGAATCCGTTTCCGATTGGTATGATACGGTTGCAGAAACCCGACTTCACAATGATTCCCAACAATTGATTGTCTTTACACGTTGGCATGAAGATGATTTGGCGGGAACACTATTGCGGCAACAAGGTATCTATGACAAGGAAACGAACCCGGACGGATGGGTTGTTGTCATTTACAAGGCAATCAAAGAGGGTGCGCCAACAAAATACGACCCACGCCGAGAGGGTGAACCACTTTGGGCGGAAAGGCATAATCTTGACAAGCTGCAATCCATCCGCAAGCGAAATCCGCAAGTGTTTGAATCTTTGTACCAACAAGACCCGCAACCAAGCGAGGGTCTTATGTATGAAAGCGGTTTTTCGGAGTATATCACACGCCCGGCAACAATGCGGTGCAAGCGCAAAGCATACGTGGACACCGCCGACACAGGTACGGACTATTTGTGTGCAATCATATACGATGAAACGGAAATTGCCAACTACATTGTGGATGTGCTTTACACGGCAAGGGCAATGGAGTACACCGAACCCGCACTTGCAAAGATGCTTTCCAAACACGATGTCGCCGAATGCGTGGTGGAATCCAACAACGGCGGTCGTGGCTTTGCACGTAACGTGGAAAAGCAATGCCGGATGATGGGAAACAACAAAACGACATTCAAGTGGTTTGCTCAGACAGACAACAAGGATGTCCGCATTTTCAGCAATTCGGCAACCGTGCAGAACCTCACCATCATGCCGCAAGGATGGAAACGCCTATTCCCTGAATTTGCGAATGCCATTTGCGGTTATCTGAAAGCCGGAAAGAACGCACATGATGATGCGCCGGATGCCTTGACAGGTACGATTGAACGCAGACCACGCCACAGGAAAACCGATGTGGCAAGTCTTTTTGGATAAAATTATGTGTCACTATAAAACAAATGAATTATGACAATTGAAGAAATCTTGAAATTGGCAAGGGAAGATAAGGGCAACGATGCCATTCCCGAATTGAAATCACACCGATACATTCCGCAGCCCGACACAGAAGCCGCGAACAAGGCGTTGAACCCCAAGTTGCATGACATTAACAACCCCGTCTTGCGCCCGGACAAGCGCGTGAAAGTCACGGATGATGAACAAGGCGAATCGGCGCAAAAGGTCATTGACACAGGCGGCGAAAACACGAATTATCGCACGGTAAAAGTGGCACGTGTCGCCCTTGCGATTCAAAAGTTGATAATTTCCCGTGCCGTGTCGTTCTGTTTCGGCAATCCCCCGGAGTACAACACCACCCCGGAGAATGAACAGCAAGAAATGATTGTGAAAGCCTTGAAGCGTATTCTTTACGATGTCAAAAGCAAGTCTTTGAACCGCAAGATTGGGCGTGCCATTTTCGGTTATAAGGAATGCGCGGAGTATTGGCACACCGTGTCAAAGGACAAGCCGCATTCCAAGTATGGATTCACGACCAAACACAAGGTGCGTTGCACATTGTTTTCCCCGGCTTTCGGTGATACACTTTACCCGTTCTTTGATGAAACCGGGGACATGGTGGCATTTTCGCGTGCATTCAGCCGCAAGGACAACAAGGACAACGCGATTGATTACTTTGAAACATTCACGGACAAGGAACATTGGTTGTGGGTGAATGGAAACAACGGATATGAAGTTGCGCCCGGCTATCCAAAACCCGTTGCGATTGGCAAAATCCCGGTTATCTATGGACACCAACCCAAGTTTGAAACGGAAGATGTGGATTCCCTGATTGACCGTTTGGAAACCTTGCTTTCCAACTTTGCCGATACCAACGATTATCACGCAAGCCCGAAAATCTTTGTCACCGGGCAAATCAACGGTTGGGCAAAGAAAGGCGATTCCGGCGCGGTGATAGAGGGTGAAGATGGTGCAACCATGCAATATGTGTCATGGCAGCAAGCCCCGGAAGCGGTCAAGTTGGAGATTGAAACCCTTTTGAAGATGATTTATACAATCACACAGACCCCCGACATTTCGTTTGATGCGGTCAAGGGTCTTGGGGCGATTTCCGGCGTTGCCTTGAAGTTGCTTTTCATGGATGCGCATTTGAAAGTTCAGGACAAGTGCGAAATCTTCGACGATTACTTGCAAAGGCGTGTGAATGTGCTTTTGGCGTATATCGGTCAAATGAACACTTCACTTGAAGCGGAATGCGAACAAATAGAGATTGAACCCGAAATTGTGCCGTACATGATTACAAGCGACATTGACGATTTGAATTATTGGCTTACGGCAAACGGCAACAAGCCCGTTATATCGCAAGAAGAATCGGTTGAACGTGTCGGATTGTCGAAAGACCCGACCAAGACCGTTGAGAAAATCAAAGAAGAACAATCCGCCGCAAATTCGTTTGTTATCGGTGAACCTCAATTGGATGCGTGATGAACATTTCTTTCATGGACATAGGAACACATTGTTGGACAATGAAAGATGATTGCGCCGTTGAATGCGTTGTTGTCGCCGTCCGGCTTGAAATGTTCTTTGGTAGTGAACGCGAACATGGCTTTGGGGATGTCCAATTGTTAAGCGACAAAACCACCATTGAAAGCGGCATAATATACACACTTGAAAAGGGTAACCACAACGGGGACTATTTCAAAAGGAACTTCGATAGGGTGTTTATGTCGAAACAAGAACTTATAAATTCATTGTAGCATGGCAAAGAAGAAGATTGAAAAGACAAAATACCATTGCCGTTTCTTGTCAGCACCCCAATGTGAACACTTCAAAATCCGTCAATAATGGCAAAGCGACAAAAAACAACCCGGTTTTCAATACAGGCATTCGACAATGCGCATTACAGGACAACGGAGCAGTACACACGCGCCGTTGATGCGTTGTTTGATGTGGCGACAATGGAAATATCCCAAGCCGCCGCAAAGGGCAAAATTGACCCCGAAAAGCCGTTTTCCTTTGATGATTACCCCAAGATAAAAGGGGTGATGCAGAATGTCACGTCACAACTTGCCGACCGCCTTACAACCACCATCGAAAGCGGTTCAAAGAATCAATGGTTGTTCGCTTGCAAGAAGAATGACGGATTCATTGCATCCATCATGGACACAAGCAAGTTGAGCAAAGCCCGGTTGAACAAGATGCAAGACCAAAACTTGGATGCCTTGAAAGCCTTTCAGGGTCGCAAGGTCGAGGGGTTGAACCTTTCGGAACGTGTGTGGAAGTACGTTGGGCAATACCAAGAACAAATGGAATCGGCACTTGATGCCGGATTGGGCGAGGGACGGAGCGCACAACAATTGGCAAGGGATGTCAAGCAGAACTTGAACGACCCGAACCGATTGTTCCGGCGTGTCCGTGACAAGCGCGGCAACCTTGTGTTGTCAAAGGCGGCAAGGGCATTCCATCCCGGACGGGGCGTGTATCGGTCAAGTGTCAAGAACGCCCAAAGGCTTACCCGGTCGGAAATCAACATGTCTTATCGTGAAAGTGATTGGCAAAGGTTGCAATCGCTTGATTTCATTGTTGGTTTTGAGGTCGTAAGGAGCAATCACGAACCGTTGTGTGATTGCGATATTTGTTCACAGCTTGTCGGAAGATACCCCAAGACATTCAAATTCGTTGGATGGCATCCACAATGTATGTGTTATGCAATTCCTATCCTGATGGATGAGAAAACCTTTGATGATAACGAATTGGGCGACCTCAAAGCAGCCTTGCGCGGCACAACCTACAAGCACAAACAGGCGGCAAACACCGTTCCCGATGTCCCGGATGGCTTCAAAGATTGGGTGAAAGACCATATCGAAGCACAAAAGAAGTGGGCTTCAATCCCCTATTTCATCCGCGATAACTTCAAGAACGGCAATTTATCCGATGGCTTGAAGTTGAAAGTCATTCCACCACAACCAAAGATTGACCCGATGCAAAGGGAACTTGATTTATTGCGACCACAAATTGCCGCAATTCGCCAAATGTGTGCTGAATGGGGCATTGATTCCAATTCGCTTGATGTTGCCATAAGTATGCGTAATCCAAATGCGATTGTTTCCGCAATTAACACATTAAAAGACTGTGTGTATAAGTCAATGGATGATTTAAAAGCCTACATTGCAGATGCAACGGCGACAATCAAGAAAGCCAAGGGGTATGATATTGATGCAATAGATGTTTTGAACGACTTGCAGGGAATAAATGCAGACAAGCGCAAGTGGACTATGGAAAAGGCTTCAATCTTGAACAGGTTGCAGAATCTTAAAAACAAAATTCAAGCAAACATCCAAAGCGATGATGATGTTATTGAGGTCAAAGCCCCGGATTGGGAATTTAAGCCCGATAAAACAAAAGCAACCAATGCGGAACGCCTTTCGACTTTGTTAGATAACTTAGAACACTTCTATGGGAAAGAATCGCGTTTCCAAGGCTTTATTGATTCTTCCCGTGAAAAGATTGCAAAAGGTGAATCCGAAAGGTGGCTCGGCTATGAATTAAAATCATGGACAAGTCACAAAACCTTAATGAATGGGCAAGCAAAGCCTTGTTTTACCTCAATAAATCATTTGCAAGAATTGAAAGGGATTTCACCTGCAAGCATTCCGGCGCAATGGCGTAAGATGTACAATGATGCAATAAAGGTGATAAATGAACATGATTTCGTAAACAAAGGATATGAAAGCATATATGCGAAAATTGAAAAGGCTTACAACATTTATAAACTTGCATCATTAAAAGAAGTTCGGGAAATGGGCTTTGATAATGTTTCCCCTAATATGCCTTATAATATCTTCACGGAGTATAAGAAAAAGATTCCCGGCATGATGGACACATTACCAAGCAAGGGATTTTTCGATTCGCTAAAAGATTTTGTTCCGTTGGTTGCATTAAAGAGTGGTGCGCATTATTCGCCAACATATAGATACGTGAATATATCTTTTGAAAAAGATAACATTGAACGTATGACAAAATCACCTTCGTATCGAAAGGGACTATTCTACCATGAATTTGGACACGCCTTTGACCATCAAATTAAACTTAAATCCAAAGAGGATTTAGTGAAAGTTTATAATGATTGGAAAATAAGCATCAATTCCGGGGACGGTGAAAAACTCAAAAAGGCTGTACAAACTAAACTTGATGAATTTAATGCAGATTTTGATAAATTCAAGGATGATGCTTGGAAGCAATATCAAGAATTAAAACGAATAGGCAAGACAGAAGAATCCGAAAGGTTGAAAAAAGAATTGTTTGCGAAATGTGAAGAACAGGAAGCTTTGCAAATGGAATTTCATGAAAAACTTGGTGCATTCACGGATTGTTTGCAGGCCGCAATTGATGGACACAAATTCATCCAACCAAGGGGGCATGATGTTAAGTATTGGACGCAAGACAAGCAACTTGCAGAATTTATTGCCCATTGTTCTGAAAACTATTGGGGCGGCAACCCTATATTCAAAGAGATTGCGCCCCAATTATACGATGATATGCGAAAAATCATTGAAAAGTATATGGCAAAACCTTAATCAAGCCATATCTTGAATTTTTCGTTCATTTCAACATCTTCTTCGCTTTCGTTGATGATGTATGAGTATTGAAAATGCTTGTTGTCATTGATTGCTTTGCGCAACATGGCAACGGCATTTTTTTTATCCAATTCCGTGCCTAATATAAAAATTTGAGAAAGAACACCCCCGGGGCTTAAATATCGCCCCCATTCTTCAATTTGCTTATCGGACAAGTCCTTTTTGTCTTTGATGCCAAGACTAATGCAGTATTGTTCAATTTTCATCTTAGTGGTATTTGTCTATTGGTTTTCTTTCGATGGATAACACCCTTGCGGATTACACATTTCTTATTCCTGTACGGCTTTTCTTCTGTTATGCCGTATGCCCACAACCGGGACTTGGACACGCCCAAATCTTCCGGCGTGAATTGGTCAAAGATGGCAGATATTGAACCAAAATATCGGTGCAATGCGCCCTCCAAACATACGTGATATATTGTATTCCCATTCATTTGTGTATCTTATCATTGATGATTTCAAATATCTTTTGTGAAAATAACAAGGTCGCCAACTTTGATGTTTTCTAAATTATGTTCCATGTTGCTTTATTTGCAAACTAAATCCGCTTGGTGAAATCAAACCATTCTTTCGGTGAATTGACAGCCGCTTTCTTCACTTGCCGATAAAAGGCTTTGTTCAGGTTGCGAAGCCTTGCCAAAGCATCATGCGGTTGCCAACGGAAGTTCGGCATGACTTCATTGTTTGCCATGTAAATGCCGCCCTTTTTAGGCTCAAAGTGGGCAAAGGCAACCAAGTGTCCATCCTTGACAAAAACAACGTCCGAAATGGCTTTATTTGCCTTGTGGTGCAAGGATAATCGCTTGCATCCGGCGTAATAATCCACAATCTTGCGTTGTTGTTCCATTGCAGCTTTGATGTTTTCTTGCTGATTGCGCCGGAACTCACGCAAGTTCTTGGCAACGGTCTTGCGGTATTCCGCAACATTGATGGGGTCTTTCCCGGTTGCCATGTCATAAGGCAACAAACCATCATTGAACATCTTGACCGCACGGGTCAAGTTTTCTTTGTCCACAATCTTTGCTTCAAGTTCTGTTAAGAACTCAACCGACAACCCATATTTGGTTGCGAGTGTTTCAATTGTCTTTTCCATACAAAAGTAATTATTTTATTTAATACAAACGTCAAATAATGACATTGATTTTTGCTTTGCCAACCATTGTTGTGCATTCTCGTTGCTTATCCACCATTGAAAGCATTGTTCCGGGGAATCGAAATTGTCATAATGTCCTTTTTCCATTAGTTCACGGATTGCCCGGATGTAAATACGTTCAGCGACCAAAGGGAACATTTTAAGTTCTTTCCGCTTTTGCTTTACTGATGCAAGGGGACAAAACAAGCACCCTATCCGATGAAATCCCAAGTCATATAAATCGCAATAAGGCATATTGTTCCCATGTATGAAGTCCCAAACATCATTGTCAGACCATTTGAATATCGGGGAAATAACCACTTTGTCTTTGCCCTTGATGCAATAAATTTTAATGCCATTGTCCAAGTCGAATAATTGCCCGTCTGATTGTTCATGCACCAAGCAATCATTCTTTATTTCAAATCCAACACCCTTTTGCCCTATCACTTCAATTTGCTTTCGGTTTGCCCGTCTTGCACTTTCGGCAGCACGCACACCAACACAAGTGACAGCCCCCGCCCCGGCTTGTTCTTTGAGGATTGCACAACAATATCTTGCTTGTCTTGTTGGCAACAATTTCTTTTGAAGAATCAATTGGCGCATATTCTTTTGGGGCAAATTCAATTTTACATTGGGATAATTTGCACGGACAAACCGCATGAGATTCGGAGAATCCACGGATGTAACTTGCATTTCCGCATGATATTTGCACCCGGACAATTCCATTAAAGCAAGTAACACTTGGGAATCCTTGCCGCCGGAAAACGCAACGTGAAAGCCCTTGTCGGACATTCTTAATGCCAAAGATTCAGCCTTTCGGATGAATCTTACAGCTTCTTTTTCTTTATTTAGAAGTGATTGTTTGAACATCTTTGTATCTGTTACATTTATAAGCGACCGGATAAATTGGATGAAATTGTTTGGCAAGAATATAATCCTTTTCCCAATCTTTGCCGTACATGGAAACAATGGTTAAGTGCTTCTTTTTGTAAGCGCATTCCTTACCATGTGGGTAAGACTGATGCAAACAATATGTGTTTCTATCTATCGGCATAGTTTCCATGTTGTTGTGTATGCGCACCGTTCAACTTCATTGTGTCTTTCGGCAACCCCTTTTTCGATAAGTTCCGGGATAAGGTCGTGGGGGATAAATACGCCCCACCCCTTGCCCTTTTCAGGGAATACACGAATTGAAGAACCATCCTTTTTCAGATAGCCAATTTTGAAATAATTGGATGAACCACACCATCCATCGTAATACGATATTGTCTTGCCGATAAGGGCTTGTTTGATTTCCTTTTTCATTGTTGCGAAATTTAATTGTTTTGTTGTTCGTGTGTTATAGTGACACACTACAAAGGTAATTGCTTTATTTAATAAAGCAAGCAAAATTGCAAGAAAAATGCGTTTGCAATGCAAAAATGTGGATAAGTAAAGCATAAGTCAAGGGCAAAACTTGCGTGCGTTACTATAAAACACCATAATTTTGTTTCAAGATTTGTAACACATTAAACCATTTGAAGATGAAAGAAATAATTTTGGCATTACTGATTGCAAAGTTTTCAGGCGTGCGAAAAGATGTCTTGAACCACATGGCACGCACTTTTGCGTTACAGGTGGCGACAGAAGATGATGCGAAAGCCCTTGTTGAAAAAATCACCGATGCGCAAGTGAATGAGTACGTCAAGGAGTTTCGCGCCGATGTGGACAAAGAGGTGTCCGACAGCAACAAAACCTTTGAAGCGAACTTGAAAAAGAAGTTCAATTTCGTTGCCAAACAAACCGAACCCGGCGGCAAGGGCGGCAAGGAAGATGAACCCGACCCCAACGACATTTCCGCTATTGTAAAAGCGGCAGTTGCCGAAGCGGTCAAGCCTTTTCAAGAAAAATTGTCCGGCTATGAAGCGGACAACATCGCAAAATCAAGGCTTCAAGCATTGAACGAGAAGTTGAAAGGATGTAAAGACGAAAATTTCAAGGCACAGACCCTGAAAGACTTTGCCCGAATGAACTTCAAGGACGATGAAGATTTCAATGAATACTTGACAGGTAAAGCAACGGACATTGAAACCGCAAATCAAGGTGTGGCAGATGCGGAATTGAACAAGGGCGCGGGAAGCCCGCTATTCTCACAGAAAGCGGAAAGCGGTATTTCCAAAGGCGTTGCCGATTACGTGGAAAGCCAAAAGCCCGAAAACACACAGTTCAAGGGCAAAGAAATCTAACAACTTTAATTTTTCAAACGTATGTCATTAACGATTAAACGAAAGAAAGACAATCGCGTTGTGAAGTGTGTACTTCACCGCGTTGCCGACATTCCCGGTGGTGTGACGGTTTCCGTTGCCAATTTGGGCGGTTCGGCTCTGTTTGAGGGTACACCCCTTGCCGTTGGTGAAAATGGCTTGTTTGTCGTTGTAAAGACCGCGCAGATTGTAACGGCTGCAACCGAAACCGCAACAACCTATGAAGTTGCAAAGGGGCATCATTTCAAGGTGGGCGACCGCTTTGCGACCGATGCTTGCAATGGTCAGCTTATCACGGCAATTGACAAGACAGACCCGGCAAAAGATGTTATCACCGTAGGCACGACACTTGGCGCGGCTATCACCGCAGGAACGTGCGCATTTGAATCCAAGGGCGCGGACAAGGCATTAAAGAACACCCCGGTTGCCATTGCGGGGTCGAACTATGATGTCGAAAGCGGCGACAACTTGTTTGTTGATGCGTGGGTTATCGGTGTTGTACGCAAGTCCAATGCCCCGGTTGTCAATGATGCCATCCTTACGGCGTTGAAAAACATCGTTTATGTTTAACCCCTAAAAAAGTAAACCAATATGCAGAAATCATTGATGGTTGGGTTGAATGAAAAGGATATGGAAGCCGTAATTCACACTTACGACCTCAAAGATTACTATTATCCAACCCTTTTCCCACTGAAAGAAACAAACTTCTTAACGTGGAAGATGCTTGAAGCGCAGTCCGGCTTGAAGATTGCCGCCGACCTTGTTTCAAGGGGCGCGACAATCCCAAGAAAGACCCGTGAAGCCATTTCACGCATTCAGGGTGATATTCCGAAAATCACCATTTCCCGTGAAAAGAACGAAGATGAATTGACCGAATACGACATTATGGTTGCCATGTCGAGCAACAACCCCGACTTGAAAGCCCTTGTCGAATTTTGGGCGGAAGATACCAAGTTTTGTTGGGATGGCGTTGCAGCCCGTGCGGAATGGATTGCATTGCGCGAAATTTCGCTTGGAAAGGTCAAGTTCACCAATTCCAACAACGCGGCGGTCGTAACCGAATACGATGTTGATTATCTGATTCCGGCGGAACAGAAAATTGGTGTCGCAACGGCATACGATTCCGGCACGGCGGCAAAGCCTTTGACCAAGGATATTCCCGCCGCCCTCAAATTGGGCAAAAGGTTGTTCGGCGCGAAGTACAAGTTCGCTTTCATGAACGTAGATACCTTTGAAAAACTTGCTTCACAGGAAGAAGTTTGGAAGAAGTGTTCTTCATTCATTCAGAACGCAACAGGCACACAGGATGCGCCCGACCTTGCGACCGTGAACGCATATCTTGCCAAGAAGAAAGAATTGTACCGTGGCTTGCAGATTATCGTAATTGACCAAGACATTACGATTGAACTTGCCGATGGTTCACGTGTCACTTCTAATCCTTTCGAGGACGATGTGATTCTTTTCTCTGAAAGCAAGGTTCTTGGAAACACTTATTGGAAGAAACCGATTGATGCCAAGAAGATGCCCGGCAGCGTAGCCGAAAAGGTTATGCACGGACACACCCTTGTCAAGAAGTATTCCAATGAATCACCCGTTCAGGAAGTCACCGAGGGAATCGCAAACCTTTTCCCCGCATGGAATCTTGCCGGGCGTTCCGTACTTATGCAGACCAACGCAACATCTTGGAATAAGAACTAATCGACCGATGGGGCGTGAAACACCGCCCCAAAGGTCTTTTGCAAGAAAGGCGATATGACAAACAAAGAATACATAACCAAATCATTGAACGGGCTTAACATTTCGGATGATGATATTGATATTATCATGTTGAAAGGTTCGGTTGATGCAGACGCGCCCGCCGATGTGAATGCGTGCGACATGGCAGTATATCACAGAATGTCGGCGGTGATTAAGGGAATGACACAAAACGTGTCCGAGGGTGGATATTCTATTTCATGGAATATGGAAGCCGTCAAATTGTTCTATGCGGCATTGTGCAATGAATTGGGTGTTGAAAATGTGCTTATCAATCGCCCCAAAGTCCGTGACCGTTCAAGTGTTTGGTGATTATGGCAATGGTTAAGCAATATCCACATTATTTGTTCATTGAAGATGCCGAAATATCGGTTCAAGATGAACAAGGCAATTGGACGGAAAGCACGGTGTCGCGCAAGTTCATATCCATGTGCCGTGAAGAATCGGACGGCAGGGGAACGGAATTTCAGGTTGCCGGGGGTGAATACCACAAGGCAACATCCGTAATCCAATGCCCGAAGAATTGCCCCAAGGTGAGCAAAGGCACAATGATATTCGTTGCAAACGACCCCGATTGTGCGGATGTCCGCATTTCGGGAATATGCTTGAATTTTGACCCGGCACAACTTCATTCAAGACTATGGGTGTAACGGCTAATTTCACAAAAGATGATGTCAAGGCACGTTTCGATGCGTTCCTTGAAGAAATCCAAAAGAAGCAGATTGCGAGGTTGCAAAGACTTGGCGAAATGTGCTTGATTGAAGCCCGTACAAATAAGGGCTACATGATGCAGACAGGCGCATTGCTTTCTTCAACGGGTTATCAAGTCTTTGTTGATGGGGTTGCCGTTCATTCACAGTTCGATGCCGCAAGCGGCGCACAAAGCGATGCCGCCGCAAAGGGTGTCAAGACGGGACAGGAACTTGCCGAAAAGATAGGCAAGGAAACCAAGGGTGTTGCCCTTGTAGTGGTCGCCGGGATGAATTACGCCGCCTATGTCGAAGCGAAAGGAAGAAACGTGCTAACAAGTGCGGAACATCTTGCAGAACGGGAATTGCCCCGGATGTTGGAAAAGTTGATAAGTAACATTAAACGTGCAGCAGAATGAAAACACCATTTGATACCGATGCAATCTTGTTTGGTTTGCTCAACGGCAAAACCTCAATCAAGGGTGGTTGTTATGTCGGGGATGATAGACCCGAAGATTCAACCGATGAAGATATTGTTGTGAACACAATTGATTTGCCGCAAGACAGCTTGCCACAAATCGGCACTTCAAACATCAACATCTATACCATGGACACAAGCAAGAAAATCAAAGGTAAGGTGCAAGTTTCGGCTAACCGCACGCGATTAAACGCCTTGGCAAACGAAGTCACGGCGATAGTGAGAAAAGCGAATATAACAGGGTTGAAAGCGGTTGTCGGCAACATGGTAATCATGAACGAACCGACCACCAAACAGCACTTTGCTAACATTCGCATTGATTGGAACATTCAAATTGATTAAATCATGGCAGATAAAAGAACATCTTTAATCACCATTGGACTTTCAGAAATCCAAGTTGGTGTAGCATCCAAAGCGGGCGTAATGCCGGCCGAGTTGCACAAAATCGGTAAAACATATAAAGATACTTGCAAGATTGCTCAGGATGCCGCCGAAGTCACGGAGCATTACGAAGAGGGCATGGCGGCACCGGAAGTGCGCAAGAAGTCACGCAAGATTCCGACTTTGACGTTCTCCATCATGGATGCCAACGTGCAAGACCTTGTGGATTATGTCGGCGGTGAAAACATTGGTTCGGAACTTGAACCAAAGTGGGGTTATGACGGAAACGAAGTGGTTGCGAACAAAGCAATCTATGTCAAGACCGAACAGGGTTTGGACTTCGAGATTCCAAACGGCGATATTGAAGCGGTTATCAACGGGGATATGTCAGCAAAGGGAATTTTCCTTGTAGATTTCACCGTTACCCCTATGGCGGTAGATGCCGGAAAGGCATTGCGCGGCATTCCAAAGAAGAATGCGTAAATCGGGGCATAGTAGAAACCCGAAGCCTCGGAACATAATCTTCCGGGGCTTTTTTAATAAACGAGTATGAGCGAAGAAACAAATAAACTTGAACAGGAACGAAAGGAATTGAATGCCTTGATAAACAAAGGCGTTTCCTTTGAAGTTAAGGACATTGAGTTTGAAACCCACAAGAAGTTCTTTGGGCTGATTAAGAAGCGAATCCCCAAAGAGGTGACACGGACATTCACCATTGAGGAAGTGACGCTTTCGACCCTTGACCGCCTTTCGGCTGAATGGATAGAATTTGCCATTGACGAATCCTTGATGAAGTCGGCGGACGGCATGAAACGCGCAAGGGGGCTTGCAAAAGAACACGCGGGGCGTTGTGCAAGAATCATTGCCATTGCCGTATTGGGCGAAAATCGCTTTGTTCCGCGCCCTTACAAGGGTGGCACACGTTGGGTTGAAGATGTGCAGGCAATCGAAGAATTGACGGATTTATTCGCAAGGAAAATCAAGCCATCGAAGTTGTACAAGTTATGTGTCCTTGTCAATGCAATGTGTAATCTTGGGGATTTTTTGAACTCTATTCGATTGATGCAATCCGAAAGAACCACAATGCCGAATCGAATAGAGGAAAACAATATGGTCTAAACAGTCCACACGGGCGGCGTGGGGCGATATGTGAGCATTTCGGATGGACTTATGACTACTTATTACACGGCATTGCATGGACAACCGTCCAACGCATGATGATTGATGCGCCAAGTTATGATTTCAACGATGAAAACGAAGTGCAAGAAATTGTCTTGACCGAGGACAACAACCAACAGATTATGAATTTTGTAAACTCAATGATGTAATGGCAGAAATTGACGGCGGGGCATTATCTTTCAAGTCCGTAATGGATAATGACCAATTGAACGGGGCAATCGAAGAAACCTTGCGGCGTGTGCAGGGCTTTTCCGATGCCGTTGTTGGCACGGGCGATGCGATGGATTCAACCACACAAGAAATGGTTGAATGTATCGAAGTGCAGAAACGAGTGATTCAGGACTTGGAAACGACCGTTTCCGATTTGAACACCCGTATTGATGCGCTTGAACCGGGCGATGCGCAAAATATATTGATTGAACAGGCGAATGCCGCAAGGCAAGAACTTGAAGCGGAAAGAAAGGGTTTGGCGGACTTGGAAAGCCAATTGAACACCATGCAACAGGCAAATGCAGGGGCGGCAATGTCTTTTGAACAAGTCCGTGCAACTCTTGGTCAAATCGGTGCAGCTTGTCAAGAACACGAAAATGCGCTTGAAAGCCTTGAAGCCGAATATGACAGATTGGGCGCGGAAATGGGCAAAGCCTATATGTCCGGGCGCGATGAAGAATTTAACGCCTTGAAGCAACAGCAAGCCGCGATTCAAGGAGAAATCCGTATCCGCAAGTCATTGTTGAATGAATTGCGTGACCAATCCAATGCCCTTGAAGATGTGGCTACCAAGATTGAAACGGAACGTGCAAATGCCGAAAAGGCGGCAAACGCACATACTTCTTTGCGTACCAAAATACGTGAAGTCAAGGAACAAATGGCGGATTTGCGTGCCAATGGCATTGACGAAAATTCGGCGGCTTACAAGAACCTTGTCAATGAGTTGGGACGATTGCAGGACATACAAGGCGACATCCAGGCGCAAGGCTCAATCATGGCAAACGACCAAAACCAATTTGCGGGTCTTTTATCCGGCTTGCAAGGCGTTGTCGGCGGGTTCACAGCGGCACAAGGTGCGGTTGCCCTATTCGGCGCGGAAAATGAAGAACTACAACGTATAATGTTGAAAGTGCAATCCTTGATGTCAATTACAATGGGATTGCAACAAGTCGCACAGACCTTGAATAAGGATTCCGCCTTTTCCCTTGTCACCTTGAACAACGCAAAGGAATGGTGGAACAACCTTTTGGAAGTCGGGCGCGGAAAGCAGATTGAAGAAACGGCGGCGATGGAAGCCAATACGGTTGCCCAAGCCACAAACACCGCTTCAAAGACCGCCGGAGCAACGGCAGAAGCCGCAAAAGCGACCGCACAGGCAACCGGGACGGCGGCGGCAGAAGCCAACACCGCTGCGCAAGGAGTGAACACGGCGGCAACCGGGGCGCAAACCGGGGCGGCAATTGCCGGAACAACCGCAAATATCGGTCTTGCCGGAGCATTCCGAATGGTGGGTGCGGCGATTAAATCCATCCCGGTATTCGGATGGATTCTTGCGGGCATTTCGGCATTGATTGGGCTTGTTTCCCACTTTGTCGGCAAGGCAAGGGAAGCAAAGAAAGCACAAGAAGAATGGTACAAGTCAGTTGCCGAAAACGTGTACAAGCCCGTTGCGGCGATTGAAGAATTGTCCGTGAAGTGGAACAAACTTGGCAATGACTTGGAAGCCAAAAAGAAGTTTGTTCAGGCAAACAAAAAGACTTTCGATGAATTGGGCGTGTCCATCAATGATGTTGCCGATGCTGAAAACCTTTTGAGCAACCCGGCACAAGTTCAAAAGTTCATCAACGCCCAAATCAAAAAGGCGGAAGCGATGATTTACATTCAACGTGCGCAAGAAAAGGTGAAAACCTTGATGGAGCAGGAACAGAAGTACAACAACATGAGTGACACCAAAAGCACGTATGTTCAGACTTCAAGTTTCGGCACGGGCTACTATGTTGAAAGCCGTAACACGGAGAAAGACAAGTTGAAAGCCGCCAATGATGCTTTGCGCAAAGAAATCGAAGATGGATTCAGGAAAGCGGCGGAAGCTGAAACCGAGGGTGCAACCATCCTTAAAGATGCCGGAATGGAAGCCACACAATCGTATGCCGATGGTACGTTGGGGGCAATCCAAGAAGCAATCCGCATGAAGCAGGAAGCATTGAACAACCTTACCAATAACGATGATTATAAAAAAGCCCTGAAAGAAATTGAGGACTTGCAGAAGCAAGCCGACAAAATCACCGGGGCAAAGAGAACAACGGGCGGAAGTTCAACGACCCAAGACCCGTTCTTGGCAAAATTAAACAAGTACAAGTCGGAATATACCCGGTTTATGAAGTGGATAAATTCGGGGGATGAAGTGTTGGTGAAAACCGCCAACCAAGAGTTTGCCGGATTGCTCAAAGAGGGTGCGACATACATTGACTATCTGAAAAACCAAAGGGACACCATCTTGCAGATAGACATTGAGAGCCGCACGGCGGAACAGAACAAGCAGTTGCGCCAACTCAATGATTCCATTGCCGAGGAAACGAAAAACACCGTCTTGGAAGCATTCAACAACGAGTTGTCCGAACAATTGACCAATGCGCAATCAATCATTGAAATGTTGAATATCATTGAGCAGAAGCGCAAGCAGTTGTCCGGGGATGGAACGGAATTGGACAATGCCAAGCAAGAAGCATTGGACAATGCCGAAAAGGATGCCCAAGCCCAATTGAAAGACGAAACACAAGCATTGCTTGATGATTATGCTTCATATATGGAGAAAAGGCGGCGCATTGATGAACAATACAATGCCGATGTCGCCTTGCTTCAACAAAGGCGTACACAAGCGCAATCCGATTCGGAACGTGCTGAAATAGATGCGGCAATCAAGAACCGAACAAGTCAGTATGAGAAAGACACCAAAGGTTCGGGAAATGCCGATTATGATGCGATGTTGGCGGATTACGGCACATTTGAGCAGCGCAAGCAACAAATCATTGATGAGTATGAAGAAAAGCGGAAAATCGCAAGGGAAATGGGCGACAAAGATATGGTTGATGCCCTTGACAACGCCCAAGCGAAAGCCCTTTCATCTTTGACAAGCGAGGAATTGACCAATTCGGACATTTGGGGACAACTATTCAACAACCTTGACGAAATGTCGGCAAGTGAGATTGAAAAATTGGTGAATGAGATTGAAAAGAACTTTGAAAACCTTTCGGTATCATTCAACCCGGCGGATTTGGCAAAGATTCGTGAACAGCTTGAAAGCGCAAAAGATGAGCTTGTTAAGGATAACCCGTTTAAGCAGATGGGGCAGGCTTTGAAAGCCGTTTTCAGCGATGCAAGCAAGGATTCCAAAGATTCCGCCGATGGTATCAAGAAGAATTGGAAAAAACTTGGTGAAGCGACCGAAAAAAGTTTTGATTTCATTGCCAACGCAATCAATCAATGTGAACCGTTGAAAGATATGATTGGCGATGTCGGCACAACCGCAATTTCATCATTGCAAGCCGTTGTGATGGCTTCAATCGGTGTTGCGGAAGCAATCAAGACCGCCGAAAGGTCAAGTGTCATTCTTGTAATCATTCAAGCGGCACTTGTTGCCGTTCAAGCAATCTTTTCGTTGTTCATGTTGGGTGACAAGGCGGCGGAAAAGCGAATCAAGAAGCACCAAGCCGCATTGAAAGACCTTGAAAACGCATACAAACAACTTGAATGGCAGATTGACAAGGCTTTGGGAACGGATGTGTATGCCGGACAATTGGATGCAATCCGCAACATGGAAGCGCAACAAAAGCACTTGCAAGCAATGTGGCGCGAGGAAGAAGGCAAGAAGAAAACCGACCAAGACAAGGTGCGCGACTACAAAGAACAATATGCCGACTTGACAAGGCAAATTGAAGATATGTATGAAGCCATTTCAAAGGACATTTTGCAGACCGATGCAAAGGACTTTGCCGGAACACTTGGCGATTCCCTTGTGGAAGCATTCAAAAAGGGTGAAGATGCTTCAAAGGCATTTGAAGAAACCGTGAATGAAGTGTTGCAAAACGCGATTGTGAACCAATTGAAGAAAAAGTTTCTTGAACAGCAGTTGCAAGGTGCGCTTAACCAATTGGAATTAAGCATGGGTTATTGGAACGGCGATGATTTCATTTTTGACGGTCTTACAGATGAAGAAATTGCCGCGTTCAAACGAAAGGTTGAATCCGCCGCCAACAACTTCAATCAAGCCTTGGGCATTTACAAGGACTTGTTCAAGGATATTGTCGAAGATAAGGATGATTCCTTGACGGGTGCGGTTCGTGGCGTGACGGAAGAAACGGCAAGCATTGTCGCCGGACAGATGAACGCAATTCGCATCAACCAACTTGAAGCGACACAGGTAATGCGGCAATCATTGCAACAATTGAACATGATTGCGGCAAACACCCAATACAACCGATATTTGGTGAAGATAGACCGCATCATTTCATTGTTGGAAAATTCCGACAGTTCCTTGCGTTCACAAGGTTTGTCCTAATATGTATCACTATAAAACAAAAGCAATATGAGTTTATCAAAAGAACTTGCGAAACAAGCAAAAACAAAGGGCGCGTGCAAAGAGGGACACGATGAATTGTTGTCGCTGCAAGATAAAGATGCAATGGTTGAATTGTACTTGCGCAAAATTGATTTTTGCCTTTCAAATGAGTACCCCGACAATGACTTTTTAAGAAGCCATTTCAAAGGCACAATGGAGAAACACGGGGTTTTCCTTGATGATGCCTTGAAAGTCGAAAACAAGCCCAAATGCGTGTGTTTGGGGGCGTGTTCCGGCGATGTCTTGGTGGACGGCTTCAATGTTTGTGAAGTCTTTGCAAAACATGATTCGGAAATTGCGATTGTGGCAAGCGGAAACGCCTTTGTCATGGTTGATGTTTTCGACAATTCGATTGTCACTATCCATGCACACGACCGGGCAAAAGTGTGTGTGAACAGATACGGCGGAACGGTTAAGCATTCCGCCGATGGTGATGCAGTTGTGAAAATCCGGGAAAAGAACAAAAAAACTTATTGATATGGATGCAAACAATATAATTTTCCAAATGCCCTTTGACGAAAGGGACGGGGCAACAATCGCGTATGATTACAGCCAAAACCGCGCCGATGGCGTTGTGAATGGGGCGCATTTTGTCATTGGAAAGAAGGGCAATGCCATTTCCTTTTCCGGCAATGACACGTGCGATGTGTCCAAAAGCATATTGCCCAACATGAATGTCGAATTTTCCATTCTTGCGTGGGTTCAGGGGCGACAGACCGAATGCGGTTCACCATCAAAGATGATTTGGAACTTGAACTTTGCCGGGTTGAACAATTATGTTGAAGTCCCGATTGAAGCAAAGCCCGGTTCTTGGTTTTCGCTTGCGGTGACAAGGCGCGGCGGCGTGTTCAACTTTTATGTCAATTCGTCCTTGATTAAGACAATCAACAATTCCGGCGCATTGCAAGGTGTGTCCCTCAATCAAGACTATTACGGCGGCGACTATGGCTTTGGCTTGCTTGATGATGTCAAGATTTACAACGTGGCTTTGACACAAGCCGACCTTATCAACGAGTTGTCAAGCGCAAAACAACAAGCATACTTGTTGGATGGCGTGGACTTCAAGACATACGGCGTTTATGTGTCCGGGTCTGATGGCATCTTGAACCGTCCGAAGCTGAAAAGCCCGGCAAGCCTTTCTTGGGACAATTACCACGGCGAAAGTGTGGATTTGATGCACAAGTTCTATGAATCGCGCCAAATCACCTTGTCTTGTTTTGTCAAGGCGGAATCCAAGATGGATTTCATCAAACGTGTATCGGAATTTGAAGCACAATTCGACAAGAAAGGCACGAACCGACTTGTTATTGATGTCCACCCGATTAAACCGTTGATTTACGAAGTGTATTGCAAGGATGCAATCGAAATCACAAAGGAATGGTCGGATGAACTGATGGTTGGCACGTTCAAGTTGAAGTTGATTGAACCCGAACCCGTGAAACGTGTGTTGAAGCACATTCGCATTTCCGATGCGACCAAGACTTGCACAATCACTTTGACAAGCCACAAACTTGTGAACGTGTATTGGGGTGACGGTCAAGTGGATTATGACATTTCCGGGGAAAACAAGACAATCACGCATGACTATGAGCAGAACGGCGACTTTTTCCCGGTAATAACTGGGTGCATCGAAGAAATTACAGACTTTGAAACAAATGCCATTGTCGTATGGGAACGAATCTAATTATCAAAAAAGCGGATGGAAGCCTTGTGCCTATTCAAAATAGGCGCACGGTAACCCGCGTGACTTCCGGCAAGCAGAATTGGGCGTTGAATGCGGAAGATACATTGAATATCACCGTGGAATCACCATTTCCCCAAAAATATGACATTGGGGATGTTATCACCGTGTTTGGGCGTGACTACAAGTTGAACCGTTTGCCGAAAGTGAAGCGAACAGGAATGCACGAATTTTCCTATGACTTGGAATTTGAGGGCGTGCAATATGACTTGTTGCGTGTCACATACGATTTGACCATTGACACGACCAACAACCAATTGCAGGATGTCCAAGGCGATTCATTGACGGGTGATTTGCGGCGGTTTATGGATGTTCTTATTGCGAATGCCAACCGCGTGTTCCCCGGCAAGTGGGTGTTGGGTGCGTGTCCTGAAACAATCGGTGACAAGACCTTGAATTTCGGGGAATCCGACAATTGTTTGGCGGTGCTTCAAAACCTTTGCAATGACAACAATTTCGGTGTCGAATTTGAGATTGAAACGACCGATGGCATCCACACCATCAACATGAAAGAACGTGTCGGACAAACCTTGCCTTATACGTTCATGTATGGCAAGGGCGGCGGCTTGTATGCGTTGAACCGTGACAATGTTTCATCCTCAAACATTATCACCCGGTTAAAGGTGTATGGCAGCACGGAAAACATTACGATGAAGTACCGTGCCGACCGCTTGTGTTTGCCCGGAAAGACCAAGGCGCAATCATACATTGAGAAGCCCGAAGCGGTTGCCAAATACGGCATCTTTGAAGCCCGAAAGAACTTTGACAACATCAAACCGACATACATGGGCGTTGTCCATGCGGTTGTTGCCGGAAACGTGCTTCAATTCGTGGACACTTCATTTCCTTTCGACATTAACGAGAAAGAGCCGGACGGAGAAACAACAAAGTATCTGATTTCTGGGGTGGATGCGAAAATTCACTTCAACACGGGCAATCTTGCCGGGTATGACTTCACAATCAAGAGTTACGACCACGCGAACCACTTGTTCACGTTGAATAAATTGACCGATGACAGGGGCGATGTGTTCCCGTCCGAAACTTCTTTAGCATTCCAATTCAAGGTCGGCGATGAATACAAGATAACCGACATTGCATATTCGGCAGACATTGAACAAGCCGCCGAAACCAAGTTGGAAGAAGAAGCAACGAAATACTATGAGCAGAACAGCCAACCGAAAGTGCAATACGGCTTGACCGTGACAAAGCAATGGTTGCAATCCCTTGTGGATGCAACGGATGATGTCATTGTGAACGTGTTTGCGCCGGGCGATTACTTGCACATTGTGGACAATGAAATTGATGTGGACAAATCGGTGCGCATCAAATCATTCACGCGCAACATCCTTGACCCTTACGATTATTCCTTGACCATTTCGGACATAACAAGCAACGCACAACTTATCAATCGCGTTATTTCCGACCTGATAGACATTGACAAGGTTTTGGATATAAACGACCTTAAAGACCCGGCAAGGGCGCGTGCAAATTGGCGTTCAAGCCGTGAAGTGTTGGACATGGTATTTGACCCGGAGGGCGACTATTACACCGACAAAATCAAGCCAAATTCAATTGATACCCTTGCATTGTCAGTCGGTGCGAAATCAATGCAATTCGGCTTGACAAATACGGTGTTTCAACCGAATTACAACGGCAACAAGAATGTTGTGAAGTGGCAAGGCGGTGTCTTGACCCACTACACCATCAACGAAGAAACGGCGGTGTCTTGGGTGCTTGCAGACGGTCAATTGACACTTGACAAGGATTCCGAGGCTTTTTATATTTATGCCAAATGCGAAAAGGGCGGTCAAGCCGGAACAATCGTGTTCACCAAGGAGCAACACAAGGTGAACGAGGATGCCAACTGTTATTATTTTTGGATTGGCGTTCTTAATTCGGTTGATGTCGAATTGAAAGCCCGTTCCATTGCCTTGACCTATGGTTTCACAATGGTAAACGGTCGGTTTATCAAAACCGGGCGCATTGAATCGGCGGATGGCACAACATACTTCGATTTGGACAATTCCGAAATCGGCGGTCGTATCGTGTTCACCTCAAACGGGCAGGAAAAGACCCTTGAAGAATTGGGCAAAGAATCCCTTGAAAGCAAGGATTTCATCAACAACACGTTGCCGGGCATCTTGTCCGAAATACAATCACAGCTTGACGGACAGATTGAACAATGGTTCGACACCTACAACCCGACCTTGGACAATGCCCCGGCAAACCAATGGACAACCACCGCCGACAAGGAAACGCACTTGGGCGACTTGTTCTATAATACCGACACGGGCAAGGTGTTCCGCTTCATCAAGAACGGAAGCACCTATTCATGGCAGGCATTGCAGGATTCGGAAGTTGCGCAAGTCTTGGCAATTGCAAATGATGCCTTGAAACTTGCCGGAACGAAACGAAGAATCTTCACTTCACAGCCTTACACCCCTTATGAAGTGGGCGATTTGTGGGTTCAGGGTGGAAACGGTGACATCATGCGGTGCAAGACCGCCCGTTTGTCAGGGGCTTATTCGTCCGGCGATTGGGAAAAGGCTTCAAAGTACACCGACAACACGGCGTTGAACAACTTTATCAATAACACGTACACAACCGCAATCAACGACCTTACCAACCAAATTGACGGCAAGGTTGAAACGTGGTTTCAGGTAAGCGACCCGGCGGCATCATGGACAATCGCCACGTTGAAGCAAAAGCACGTTGGCGATATGTGGTTTAGAACCGACAAGAACACGTTGTGGAGATATTCAAGTTCGTACACATGGCAACAGATTCAAGACCAAAAGGCGATTGATGCCTATAATGCCGCAAGCAAGGCACAGGACACCGCCGATGGCAAAAGGCAAGTGTTTGTTACCACCCCGAAACCGCCGTATGAAATTGGCGATTTATGGGTTGATGGAAAGGAATTGCGTCGTTGTATCACCGCAAGGGCAACCGGGTTGTATGTGGCAAATGATTGGGTCATTGCCGTTGATTATGACAACACAAAGACGGTCATTGACGGCGGACTTGTCACTTCCGGCACAATCCAAGTGGCGGGCGACAACAAAAGCATCCTTGCAGGTATGACAGGACAAGGCACGGCGGCAACATCCATCCGCTTTTGGGCGGGTGCATCCTTTGAAAACCGTGCGACCGCACCTTTCAGGGTCACACAAGACGGTTCGGTTGTCATGGAAAAAGCGGTTGTCAAGGGTGAAGCATACATAAACAAAGGCTCAATCAAGAATGCCACGTTGAATGATGTTATCATAAACGGAGCATTCACAAACGCCTTTAAGGATGGTTATTATGTGCTTGGTGGAAGTGGCGACATTATCATTTTGACACCGGGATTGCAGAACAACAACAATGTCGTGATTCCGTCACGAGGTGGTTCATGGAGTTATTCAATAACAATTCCATTTACAAACAAATATAGTGGCTTTCGTGCCATAATCATGAACGGGCGATTTAACGGAACTTTCCCCGATGGTACATTGAACGCAAGCGCACCAAGTGGCAAGTATTTCTATGAAAACGGCAAAACATCCAACAAACTTGTTATAAACGAGTATGAAGCCGTTGAAATGATTGGTTACGGTGATGATCGCGTCTTTTTCGGGTGGATTATCTTGCGGCGTTTTTACACCGCACCCGATAACATGAGAGGGCGACCGCTTCATGCTTCATACATGGGAATCGTGACAAGTTCGGGTACATTGTCCAAGGTGATGCGCTATGACAATGACACCGTTACCGTATCGCGCACAGGTGCGGGACGATATAAGGTGACTATCAACCCCGGATTTTCGTCTGCTAACAATTACATGGTGTTTGCCACCTGTGATGCAACGGGGGAAAGCACAACCGGGCGTTATGCGGCAGTGTATGAGAAACAGGCAAACAGTTTCATGGTGTACACGGGTGATGATGATTCACCGAATGATTCCGGCTTCGTATTTATGATTATCAATACAACAGACTTTTAACCGGGTAATGGCTTGGGTATTCCGGGAACTTGTACCCAAGTTATTCACATTGTGTTACTATAATACACAATAGATGTAGCTTTGTAAATGAATTAAACTTTCAAAAGAATGGACAAAACAAGGTCGGGCGAATTTGTATCGCCCCAAATCGGAAGAATGGGCATCATTGACGGTTTGAACAATGGTGATTTCACCTTGCCGGACGGTCAAGTGTTCAATATCAAGAATGACGGCGTGCAGCCCGTGACATTATCGGTGCAGCTTGCCGGAATGAGTGATGGCGATTTCATTGAAACGCAATTTGAATGCGGTTGGAATCCCGAAATAATTAAGGCGGTGAAGCAAACTTCATTGTCAAGTATCAACTTAAAATGGGGCTACTAATATGGGACTTATGATTGGTATTGGCGGCACAAAGCCGTCTTTCCCTTATGACTATTATTATGGCATAGAATGGGACATAACGGTTTCAAACAAGAAGCCAACCCGAATCGGCAAGATGGAATTGCACCAATCCTTGCCGCTTCAAAACATGATGCGCCGTTGCGTTCAAAACGATGAGGGCACGGTGAACTATTACTTGCACGCAAACGATTCGACCAAACGTGACAATAGCGCGGCGGCAAACCTTACCGGGGCGGATGGTCAATACATGGTCGAATTGCCGGATATGTATGTGCGCTTTGAGATGGACGGCAACAAGTGCCGACACTTGCAGTCCACACAGCCTTTGCCCGGCTTCAAGAAGTGGCGCAAAGACTATGTTTCGGCAGTTGAAGCGACCGTTTACAGACCGACAAACACCCTTTGTTCGGTCGTGAATGACAGCCCGGATTATCGCGGCGGCGGCAATCAAAGCGATTGGGATGCGTTGAGCAAATCACAGCTTGGAAAGCCCGCAACGGCTATAAGTTTGACCAACTTTCGTGCGTATGCTCGCAAGCGAGGTTCGACCGAATGGAATTGCAACTTATACCAAACCCACAAGAAATTGTGGTGGTTGTTCGCGGTCGAATACTGCAACTTTGATTCACAGGACACATTCAATGCCGAATTGACGGAAGAAGGGTTCAGACAAGGCGGATTGGGTGCAGGTGTTACCACACTTAATTATAGCAAATGGAGCGCATTTAATGGCATTTATCCCGTAATTCCTTGCGGTGTGACAAACAGCCTTGGAAACCATACGGGCGTTGTTGAATACACCTTGCCGGATGATTACGACCCCGGCGTTGTGTTCAAAGTCAATGTGCCGTCTTATAGAGGTGTTGAAAATCCTTTCGGTCACATTTGGAAGTGGACGGACGGTTGCAAGTGTCTTATTCAGGCTGAAACCGATGGTGGATTGTCCGAATTTTACGTTTGTGACGACCCGGCGGCATTCACAAGTTCCGGCACGGTAAACTACAACTTGCGCGGTAACTTACCACGAAAAGAGGGATATGTGAAGCAACTTATTCTTGGCGAGGATGGCGAGATAATGCCGCTTGAAGTTGGCGGCGGAAGTACAACGTATTTTTGCGATTACTTCTATACAAGCACCCCGGAAAGCGGAGTTTCGGAGCGTGGCGTTTTTTTCGGCGGTGCTGCGTCTTCTGGTGTGTCTGCGGGGTTCGTGTGCGCGAATTCGTATGCTTCGGCGGCGACTACGCTTGCGCATATCGGTTCTCGGCTTTGCTTTTATCCTCAAATCGAAAATGCGGCGTAAGCCCAAATCGAAAAGCAGAATGACGGAATTTTGAGGTCTTGAAAAATTGAAACAGGTTGTCCGATGTCGCGTGGCGTTTTGTTCAGCGGTAATGCGAATAATGGTGCGAATGCAGGGTTCGTGTACGCGAATACGAATAATTCGGCGGCGAATACGAATGCGAATATCGGTTCTCAGCTATGCTTGTAAAAATATAGTTGCATATCGGAAGCCTTGCCACAAAAACGACCCAACCGGGGTTGAATGAGTTGGAGCAATCCAACGGCAAAAAATAACATACGTAAAACGGTTTTGGTAGGGGCAACCCGAAGAATCCTAATATACAAGCAAACTTGAATGAAAAGAGTTGGTGACATATTCGACAAGGTGATTTCCCTTGAAAATTTGCGGCTTGCAGATGAAAAGGCGCGAAAGGGAAAGTTGCATTCCTATGGTGTGCAACTTCACGACAAGAACCGTGAAGCCAACTTGTTATCTTTGCATGAGAGTTTGAAGAATGGCACATTCAAGACTTCAAAATACCACATTTTCAAGATTTACGAACCAAAGGAACGTGAAATTTTCCGGTTGCCGTATTTCCCCGACCGCATCTTGCATCATGCAATAATGAACGTACTTGAACCCATTTGGGTTTCGGTGTTCAACAAAGACACGTATTCATGTATCAAGAATCGCGGAATCCATGCTTGCGCCAAGAACGTGAAACACGCCTTGAAGCAAGACCCGGACGGCACGCGGTATTGCCTGAAAATTGATGTCCGAAAGTTTTACCCGTCCATTGACCATGAGATTTTGAAACAGGTTGTGCGGCGGAAAATAAAAGATGGTCGCCTTTTGGCATTGCTTGATGAAATCATTGATTCCGTCCCAAGTGGCGTGCCAATTGGCAACTATCTTTCCCAATACTTTGCGAACCTTTACATGGCATATTTCGACCATTGGTTGAAAGAAACCAAGGGCGTGAAGTATTATTGGCGATATGCCGATGATATTGTGATTCTTGCACCGAACAAGGAAGTTTTGCATTCCTTGTTGCATGATATTCGTGCGTACTTGCGCGACAATCTTAAATTGAAAGTCAAACGCAATTACCAAGTCTTTCCCGTGGATTCACGCGGGATTGATTTCTTGGGGTATGTGTTCTATCATTCCCACACCCTTTTGCGAAAGTCAATCAAGCAAAAACTATGTCGCCGGGTGACAAAGTTGAACAAACGCAAGGTTGCGCCGACAAAAGAGCAGTACAAACAACAAATTTGTTCATGGTGGGGATGGTGCAAGTATTGTGATTCAATCAATTTAATGTCTAAACTACAAAATTCATTTCCGTATGAAATTAAATTCAATCGAGCCAAACGCACATTATGACATGGTGCATGGCAAACCCGCCGTCTTGGAACATGACAATGACGGGTCAAGCATTTACCGATTCAACATTGAACCCGAAATGGGCATTCCTGATGGTGAAGAATCGGAAGTTCAAATTGGTTGGAAATGCCGTGAAATCCGCATTTGGGGCAACCCGGCCAAAGCCAACTTGAAAAAGGCAATTATCCGTTCAATCATTGACGAAACGGCAGAATTTGACCTTGTGAACAGCTACAACAAGCACGTGTTGGGCATCGCACCAAACGACAAGGCGGTTGCAGATTACAAGGAGTATTTGCAGTTTACCGAAGATTTGGATGCAATGTTAGTAACTGATTTATCGAACTAAACACGAAAGGACAATGGCAAGATTTTGTGAACTTGGAGTGGAAGCCGACGTTGTAATTGGCAAGGGCATTGACATGGAAGAATTGTTCAATCGCCGAATCCTGATTGAAAAGACAATCATTCAGCCAACGAAATATCCGGGAAAGAATGCGTCCGGCTTACGAATGCAAATGCAAGTGGTTCTTGCGACTTTCAACCCGACACCCGACAAGTCCGGGGATTATTACCAAAAGGATGAAAGCGGTGTGGCAATCGGTGAAAGGCGTTCATGTTTCACCGGGTCGGACATTCTTATTTCCGCAATACAGAAAGCGGAAAGGCGGAAAGCAGGATGCCCGCATTGAACAAGGAACGGCAGGAGCGCGGCGAACCCTTGTTGAGTGTTTATCCAATAGACACAACAATTGTCAAGGTCGGAAAGTGCTTTCAATTTACTTAAACACAAATGGAAATGATGGAATTTATCCCGGCTATCATTAGCGCAATAGGAACAATCATTGTGGCTTGGTTCGCGTACAATCAAAAGACCAAGGACAAAATGACGGACTTGAAGATTGAACAGATACGCACCAACAACGAGGTGAAGCAGAAACGCAGGGCGGACAATTCGGCAATCGTACATGGTGAACTTTGGATAGCCTTGCACGAATTACGCGCCGATAGGGTCTATATCGTGCAGCCACACCCACTTGGCAACGAATCAATGATAAGTATTTATTTTGAATCGAAGCGCAAGGGCGTGGAATCCATGAAACCAAAGATTCAGGACTTGAAGATGTCAGAAGTGGCGGTTTTTTGTTCGGACTTGGCAAAGAATCTTTATTTGTTTTACGACAATATAGATGAACAGGTGAAAGACCGTTTCGCCAAATCGCTTCTTTCCGCTTGCGGAACAAGCAAGGTTGCAATCAAGAGATTAAGCGACAACAACCATGATTGGGTGGGGTCAATCTTTTGTGAGTTCACCCACGATGAGGAAGTGAACGAAGATGAAGTGCGTTCCGTGCTTCACGAGGTTGCAATAAATGTCCAATATATATTGCCTGAATACAAAAACTAAAAGAAGATGGCAAATGTTGATATTTTGTTGCCGTTCATCCTCAAATGGGAGGGCGGCTTTGTGAACGACCCGGCGGATTCGGGCGGCGCAACAAATAAGGGCGTGACAATCGCAACATGGAAGCGGTGCGGATATGACAAGGACGGGGACTGCGATATTGATGTTGCCGACCTCAAATTGATAACCAACAACGATGTCCGCAACCGGGTGTTGAAACCCGCATATTGGGACAGGTGGAAAGCCGACAACATCCATTCACAGAAAATCGCAAACATTCTTGTTGATTGGGTTTGGGGTTCGGGCAAACATGGCATTGTTATCCCTCAAAGGCTTTTGGGCGTGAATCCCGATGGCATTGTGGGCGACAAAACCTTGTCAGCGGTCAATTTTGCAGACCCCGACCAACTGTTTGATGCGATTTACAACGCACGTGTCAAGTTTCTTAAAGACATAACCGCTTCAAGCATTGCGGCATACGAAAAGAAGATTGGGCGCAAGGCGACCGAACAAGAGTTGATGAAACACACCAAAAAGCGATTCTTGAAAGGTTGGTTGCGCCGATTGGCAGACATTAAAAACATTTAGCATGAAAAGGATTATTGCAATGGTCGCCGCTTTTGCCTTGCTTGTATCGTGCGGAACAACGCGCAAGGTGCAGGAATCAAGGCAAACATCATACGTTGATAGTATGGCGGTGCAAGAGGTCGAAAAAAAGGATTTGTCCAAGTTCATTGACACAACCCGGTCGGAACACGGGAAAATCACAATCACGGAAATTGAATTTGAGCATCCCGCGCCGCTTGACACATCAATGCGCAAGTCTGATGATGTCCCGGCATCCACACCAACGACAAAAGCCACATTGGAAAATGTCGGTGAGTTTACCGGGGTCAAGTCAATACGGCAAACGGTTATTGAATCCGATGTTGAAGAAAAGGGCGAAAGCCGCGAATCGGAAAAGCAAGAGCAAAGCAAATGCGAAGCAAATGCAATACGTGAAGAATCCGACATTCAGATTGAGCAAGAGCCGACACCCGACCCGCACCGATGGCGATACATCTTTTATATATCCTTGGTGTTTGTCGCGTTATTGTTATACCTGAAACGTGTGCCGATATTGAATTGGATTAAAAAGATTCTTGCCGGAATTAGGCGGATTTTCTAAAAAATGCAATATCTTTGCACCTACATTGTTGCGAAAGCCACAATTCACATTGTGGAACAATGTTAAGCCCGGCTTGTTCCGGGCTTTTTTATTGACGAGTGCTTACTCTGAAAAAGGCATGAAAAAAGCCCCAAAAATGGGGCTTTCGTGTACAAATTCGTGTACCAATTTTGTAAAACATTGATTTTCAATGTTTATTGCGGAGAGGGAGGGATTCGAACCCCCGGAGCCTCGCAGCTCAACGGTTTTCAAGACCGCCGCAATCGACCACTCTGCCATCTCTCCGAGTGCAAAAGTATAACGGATTTTCGATTCTGCCAAATCTTTCCTCCGGGTAATTCCAAGTCCCCCGATCAAAAAAACGTCCTGAAACAATGAAATCTGATCTCGAACAACGGTATTTTACTTTCCTGTTATTTTCGAATCGAATCCAATTCTGACCAATTATATCCATTTTAGTCCACTTTTTAAGAAATTACGAACAAAATATTTTCCTACTCGACTTTGTTTTCGTACTTTTGCTCCGTTTTAAGACAAGCATTTTTGAAAGCATGGATGAGAATCGCTCCGAAACTCGTCCGAGCGCATAAACTTACCACAGAAATCAATATATTTTTCAAATTATCAACTAAAACTTTGATTATGAAGCAACTGCTACTAACGATCTCGGCCCTGCTGTTCGCAACGGCGGTCTGCGCCGAAGGCTACCAAGTCAATACCTTGAGTGCAAAACAGTTGGGAATGGGACACGTGGGAACAGGTATGAAACTCAATTCCGAGTCGATCTACTTCAACCCGGCGGGAACCGCCTTCCAAACCTCCCGATTCTCCTTCTCGGTCGGCATCACGGGCATCAAATCCAATGCAACGTACCTGTCGAACAACGACTACCGGGGCAATCCGCAGATCCAAGCCCACTCGGACAACAAGATTTCGACGCCGCTCTACGCCTATTTCAACTACAAAGCCACCAAAAATCTGGCCGTCGGCCTGGGATTTTATACCCCTTACGGCTCGTCTATGAACTGGGGCGACAACTGGGTCGGAGCACATCTGATCCAAAGCATCGACCTGCAAGCCTATACATTGCAGCCGACGATCTCCTACAAATTCTGGGATAAACTCTCGGTAGGTGTCGGCATGACGATCACCTGGGGTACGTTCGACCTGTCGCGCTCCATGTTCCCCGTCGGCGAAGCGACGAACAATACGATCGCCGGATTGCTGACCGCCGCAGGGCAGGGACAATACGCCGAACTGTTCACCCAGGCAGGAGATCGCTCCCTGGTATCCGCCCGGATCAAAGGCGACGCCAAAACTGCGATCGGCGTAAACGTAGGTATCCTGTGGGACATCACCCCGGAATGGACCCTTGGTTTCTCCTATCGTTCGAAAGTGAAGATGAAAGTGGCAAGCGGCACGGCCAACCTCCTGTATGCCTCTCCCGAAATCGGGCAGGTCCTCCAGGCAACGGGAATGATTCCCGACTTGAGCAGCGCTTGCGTCGAAACGGAACTCCCGCTGCCGGCCAACCTCGCTTGGGGCGTGGGCTTCCGACCGACCCCGAAGTGGGAAATGGCTTTCGACATCCAATACGTCCTGTGGAGCGCCTATAAATCGCTCCACGTAGATATTACCGACCCGACGACCGGGGCATCGGTTTACGATCTGCCGACGAGCATCAAGAACTATAAGAACACGGTGGCCACCCGTATCGGCGTCCAATACCACGCCTGCAAATTCGTCACGGCACGCCTGGGTATGTACGTAGATGAAAGCCCCGTACGGAGCGATTTCCTCAACCCCGAAACCCCTTCGATGACCAAAGTATCCTACACGGCCGGCGTGACGATCAACCCCTGCAAAAACGTATCGATCGATCTGGCATACGGATATATCACCTCGGCAGACCCGGAGCGGACGGGATCGTGCGACTACTACAATTCACTCACTTACAAAGCGGTCTATGCACAGACATACGGGCAGCTCATCGCAGGCGGAATGGCCCCGGAGCAAGCGAAAATCCAGGCTCATACCACGGCAAACGACAAGGCGATCCAGCCTTTTTCGGGCAACTATTCCCTGTCGGCGCACACTTTCGCTATCGGAGTGAACCTGAAATTCTAAAACCGCCCCGATTTCCCGTAAAAATCACTATATTTGCAGTGCGTACTTTCCCGGTACGCACTGTTTCTGTTTATCGGGATCTCCGGCACGACACACGCTTCCCGATCGAAAGCCAACGATTCCTCCCGGCCGAAACGACTTCGGGAAGAAGCCGGACAGCTTTACAAGGCTCCATAGTTCAAGGGATAGAACGGAAGTTTCCTAAACTTCAAATTCGCGTTCGAGTCGCGGTGGAGCTACTATCTTCTCTTCAGGACGACCTACCCGGTCGTCCTGTTTGCATATTGCTCCCCATATAATCCGATCGAAAGCCAGCTTTCAACGGCATACCACCGATCATATCGACATCCGAAATAGTTTCGTTCGATCCGGTTTCTTCCATTGCAGCCACAAAAACGAGCCAGAACAATTCGGTGTCCCGGTTATTCGCCCGACATGGCTTGAACTGCGAAGCGACCAAAAAACTCCGCAACGAAGTCCGCCATCTTCCGGAAGCAGGTGACAAAACCCCATAAAAAACGGGAGCAGACTTTCCGTCCGCTCCCGTTCGATTATGATAAAAATTATCTATTACTTGGCAGCCTGAATCGCCTCCAGATCCTCCTTCAATCCTACGACCAGATTGTCGTACTCCCGCATACCGGTACCACCGGGAATCAGGTGGCCGCAAATCACGTTCTCCTTCAGGTTCTCCAACGGATCGACCTTGCCCTGGATCGCAGCTTCGTTCAGCACCTTGGTCGTCTCCTGGAAGGAAGCGGCCGAAATGAAGCTCGAAGTCTGCAATGCGGCACGGGTAATACCCTGCAGAATCTGCGTGGAAGTCGCAGGAACGATATCACGCTCCTTGACGAGATTCAGGTCACGACGCTTGAGGCTCGAATTCTCATCACGCAACTTGCGCATCGAGATAATCTGCCCCGGCTGTACGGCCGTAGAGTCGCCGGCATCCGTTACGACCACCTTGTCATAAAGCTCGTCGTTCACGTCCATAAACTCCCATTTATCGACGATCTGATCCTCGAAGAAGCGGGTATCACCCGGATCTTCGATCTTGACTTTCGACATCATCTGGCGTACGATCACCTCGAAATGCTTGTCGTTGATCTTCACGCCCTGCATACGGTACACCTCCTGCACCTCATTGACGATGTACTCCTGCACCTTCGTCAGACCCAGGATATTGAGAATATCGCTCGGGGTAATGGCACCGTCCGAAAGCGCACCGCCGGCCTTCACGTAGTCGTTCTCCTGAACGATGATCTGACGCGACAGCGGCACCAGGTAACGGCGTACGTCACCTTCTTTTGACGTGATGATGATCTCACGGTTACCGCGCTTGATCTTGCCGAAGGTCACCTCGCCGTCGATCTCCGAAACGATGGCCGGATTGGACGGGTTGCGGGCCTCGAACAACTCCGTAACACGCGGCAGACCACCGGTGATATCGCCGCCCGACTTGCCGACGGCACGCGGGATCTTGATCAGGATATCGCCGGCCTTGATCTTCGCATTGTCCTTGACAACCACGTGGGCCGACACCGGCAAGTTGTAGGATTTGACCTCTTCGCCCTCCTTGTTGATCACCTTGATCACGGGGTTCTTGGTCTTATCCTTGGATTCGATGATTACCTTCTCCGAAAGACCGGTCTGCTCATCGCGCTCGTCACGGTAAGTAACACCCTCGATAACACTGTCATAAACAGCTTTACCCTCATGCTCGGAGATGATTACCGCGTTGTACGGATCCCACTCGCAGATCATGTCGCCCTTCTTGACTTCGGCACCGTCGCTCATATAGAGCATCGAACCGTAAGGCAGGTTGTGCGTATAAAGCACGATTTCGGTCTTGGGATCCACGATGCGGAACTCCGACTGACGCGAAATGACGATGTCCACGGCTTCGCCCTGCGGGTTCTTGCCCTTCACGGTGCGAAGCTCGTCGATCTCCAGACGACCTTCGTATTTCGAAACCACATTGGTCTCGACAGCCGTACCGGCCGCCACACCGCCGACGTGGAACGTACGGAGGGTCAGCTGCGTACCCGGCTCACCGATGGACTGTGCCGCGATGACGCCAACCACTTCGCCACGCTGTACCATGCGGGCCGTAGCCAGGTTGCGTCCGTAGCACTTCGCACAAACGCCGCGACGCGATTCGCAGGTAAGCACCGAACGGATTTCGACGGACTCCAGCGGCGATTTCTCGATGGCCTCGGCAATCGACTCCGTGATCTCCTCACCGGCCTTGCAGAGCACCTCGCCCGTGAGCGGGTGAATCACATCGTTCAGAGCCGTGCGGCCCAGGATGCGATCGTAGAGCGTCTGCACCACGTCGTCGTTGCGCTTGATGGCCGTAGCCGTCAAACCGCGCAGCGTACCGCAATCCTCCTCGTTGATGATCACATCCTGCGCAACGTCCACCAGACGGCGCGTCAGGTAACCGGCATCGGCCGTTTTCAGCGCCGTATCGGCCAAACCCTTACGGGCACCGTGCGTAGAGATGAAGTATTCGAGCACCGAAAGACCCTCCTTGAAGTTCGAGAGAATCGGGTTTTCGATAACTTGCTGACCGCCCTCGACACCAGACTTCTGCGGCTTGGCCATCAGACCGCGCATACCCGAAAGCTGACGGATCTGCTCCTTCGAACCGCGGGCTCCGGAGTCCAGCATCATATAGACCGGGTTGAAACCGTCGTCATCCTTGATCAGGGTGTCGATCACCGTCTTGGTGAGTTTCGTATTGATATTGGTCCAGATGTCGATGATCTGGTTGTAGCGTTCGTTGTTGGTGATAAGACCCATGTTGTAGGATTCGATCACCTCGTCGGCACGCTCGTATCCCTCCTGGACCAGTTTCTCCTTCTCCTCGGGAATAATAACGGCATCGAGGTTGAACGACAGACCGCCCTGGAAGGCCATCTGGTACCCCATCGCCTTGATATCGTCGAGGAATGCAGCCACCTTGTCGGCACCCGCCTTCTTCATCACCACGGCGATAATGTCGCGCAGCGAACGCTTGGTAAGCACCTCATTGATATAACCGACCTCTTCGGGCACCACCTGGTTGAACAGGATGCGGCCGATAGTCGTTTCCTTCAGTACCCGCACCTTGTTGCCGTTCTCGTCCACGTCGCTGACCATACATTTCACCTGCGCATGCAGATCGGCCCGCTTCTCGTTGTAAGCGATGATCGCCTCCTCGGGACCATAGAAAGTAAGGCCTTCGCCTTTGACGCCCTTGCGGGGCTTGGTGATATAGTACAGACCGAGAACCATGTCCTGCGAAGGCACGGTGATAGGAGCGCCGTTCGCGGGGTTCAGGACGTTGTGCGAACCGAGCATGAGCAGCTGGGCCTCCAGAATGGCGGCATTGCCCAGCGGCAGATGCACGGCCATCTGGTCACCGTCGAAGTCGGCGTTGAACGCCGTACAAGCCAACGGGTGCAGCTGCATGGCCTTGCCCTCGATCAATTTGGGCTGAAAGGCCTGGATACCCAGACGGTGCAACGTCGGGGCACGGTTCATCAGCACCGGATGCCCCTTGATGACGTTCTCCAGAATACCCCAGATAACGGGGTCTTTCCGGTCGATGATCTTCTTGGCCGATTTCACCGTCTTGACGATACCGCGCTCGATGAGTTTGCGGATTACGAACGGCTTGTAGAGTTCGGCCGCCATATCCTTCGGAATACCCATCTCGTGCATCTTCAGTTCAGGACCGACGACGATGACCGAACGGGCCGAATAATCGACACGCTTACCCAACAGGTTCTGACGGAAGCGACCCTGCTTGCCCTTGAGCGAGTCGGACAGCGACTTGAGGGCACGGTTGCTTTCGTTCTTCACGGCGTTGCTCTTGCGCGAGTTGTCGAACAGCGAATCGACCGCCTCCTGCAACATACGTTTCTCGTTGCGCAGAATCACCTCCGGAGCCTTGATCTCGATCAGACGCTTCAGACGGTTGTTACGGATGATGACGCGACGGTAGAGGTCGTTCAGATCCGACGTAGCGAAACGTCCGCCGTCCAGCGGCACCAGCGGGCGCAGCTCGGGAGGAATCACCGGCAGCACCTTCAGCACCATCCACTCGGGTTTGTTCCGGCCTTCCGAAGCACGGAACATCTCGATCACATTCAGGCATTTGAGCGCCTCGCTCTTGCGCTGCTGCGAGGTTTCCGTCGAAGCCTTGTGACGCAGGGCATAGGACATGGAATCCAGATCGACCTGCTGAAGCAACGTATAGATCGCCTCGGCACCCATCTGGGCCACGAACTTGTTGGGATCGCTGTCATCGAGCGACTGGTTGCCCTTCGGCAGCGCGCCCACGATGTCCAGATACTCTTTCTCCGAAAGGGTCTGCAACCGTTCCACACCCTGCTCGGCGGCAGCACCGGCGTTGATTACCACATAGCGCTCGTAATAGATGATCGCCTCCAGCTTCTTGGAAGGGATACCCAGCAGATAGCCGATCTTCGAGGGCAGGGAGCGGAAATACCAGATATGCACCACCGGCACCACCAGCGAAATGTGGCCCATGCGCTCGCGGCGCACCTTTTTCTCGGTCACCTCCACGCCGCAACGGTCGCAGACGATGCCCTTGTAACGGATACGCTTGTACTTGCCGCAATGGCACTCGTAGTCTTTCACGGGACCGAAGATACGCTCGCAGAAAAGACCGTCGCGTTCAGGCTTGTAGGTACGATAGTTAATGGTTTCGGGCTTCAGCACCTCGCCGCTCGACTGCGCCAGAATCTCTTCCGGCGAAGCCAGTCCGATCGAAATGGAGCTGTAACCGTTATTCACTTTATTGTCTTTATTGAATGACATAATGCAATGCTTTTTTCTTATCCTCTATATACTACTACCTACCTTCCCTTACTCCAGCTTGACCGAAAGGGCCAGACCGCGCAACTCGTGCAGCAACACGTTCATTGCCTCGGGAATACCCGGCTTGGGCAGGTTGTCGCCTTTGACGATGGCCTCGTAAGCCTTGGCACGACCCATCACGTCATCCGACTTGATGGTCAGGATCTCCTGCAGGATATTGGCGGCGCCGAATCCTTCGAGCGCCCAAACCTCCATCTCACCGAAACGCTGACCGCCGAACTGCGCCTTACCGCCGAGCGGCTGTTGCGTGATAAGCGAATAGGGACCGATCGAACGGGCGTGCATCTTGTCGTCGATCATGTGGCCGAGCTTGAGCATGTAGATCACACCCACCGTAGCCGGCTGGTCGAACTTCTCGCCCGTACCGCCGTCGTACAGGTAAGTACGTCCGCTGCGCGGAATACCCGCCTTCGCCGTATATTCATTGATCTGGTCGAGCGAAGCACCGTCGAAAATAGGCGTCGCGAACTTCAGTCCCAGCTCCTTGCCGGCCCAGCCGAGCACGGTTTCGTAAATCTGACCGAGGTTCATACGCGAAGGCACACCCAGCGGGTTCAGGCAGATATCGACGATCGTACCGTCCTCGAGGAACGGCATATCCTCGTCGCGCACGACACGGGCCACGATACCCTTGTTGCCGTGGCGTCCCGCCATCTTGTCGCCCACCTTCAGCTTGCGCTTCTTGGCGATATAGACCTTGGCCATCTGGATCACGCCCGTCTGGGGAAGTTCGTCGCCGTTGGTGAGGTTGTATTTCTCACGCTTGATCGCGGCATCGGCCTTCTTCCATTCGATCGTATAGTTGTTGATCGTCTTCTCTACCAGCGCATCGAGGTGGCTGTCGCCCGTCCACTTGCAGGTCCCCAGGTTCAGGTACCCCATTGCAACGCCCGACTTCTCGTCGGTGACTTTGCGGGAGAGCTCATCGAGCAGCTTCTGGGTGAATTTCGTTCCGGCAGGATAGAGTTCCACACCGAAGTAATCGGTGATACCCGTAGTCGTCTTGCCCTGAAGCAGCGTATAAAGTTTGTTTACGAGCTGCTTGGTCAGGTCGGCGACCTGGGCTGCGAACTTCTCGTCGAGCTTCTCAATCTGCAGCTTCTCCGAGCTCTTTCCCGCACGCTTGTTCTCCTTGCCGGCACGGCTGTAAAGCTTCGTGTCGATCACCACACCGTGCAACGACGGCTGCGCCTTGAGCGAAGCGTCCTTCACGTCGCCGGCCTTGTCGCCGAAGATCGCACGGAGCAGCTTCTCCTCGGGCGAAGGATCGCTCTCGCCTTTCGGAGTGATCTTACCGATCAGGATGTCCCCCGGATGCACGTTAGCACCTATACGGATAATACCGTTGGCATCCAGATCCTTGGTAGCGTCCTCGCTCACGTTCGGAATATCCGAGGTCAGCTCCTCGACGCCGCGCTTGGTGTCGCGGACCTCCATGATGTACTCATCGACATGGACCGAAGTGAAAATGTCCTCGCGCTGGATACGCTCCGAAATCACGATGGCATCCTCGAAGTTGTAACCCTTCCAAGGCATGAAAGCCACCTTCAGGTTACGCCCCAACGCCAACTCGCCCTTCTGCGTCGAATAACCTTCGGTCAGGATCTGGCCTTTGGTCACCTTGTCACCCGTCAGAACGGCCGGTTTCAACGTGATCGACGTATTCTGGTTCGTACGACGGTAGCGAGGCAGTTCATAAGTCGTAATTTCCGGCTCGAACGAGCAGATCACCTCCTCTTCCGTCCGCTGGTATTTGATCTGAATCTTGGTTGCATCCGCAAATACCACCTCACCGTCGCCCTCGGCGATGATCTGGATGCGACTGTCGGAGATCATATCCTTTTCGATACCCGTACCGACGATCGGCGACTCGCAGGTCACCAGCGGCACGGCCTGGCGCATCATGTTCGATCCCATGAGGGCACGGTTCGCATCGTCGTGCTCCAGGAAGGGAATCAGGCTCGCCGCGATCGACGCGATCTGGTTCGGAGCTACGTCCATGAGCGTCACCTCCTGGGCCGTCACAACGGGGAAATCGGCGCCTTCACGGGCCTTGATGCGGTCGGGCTGCAGGAAATGGCCCTCGTCGTCGATCGGAACATTCGACTGGGCGACCACCTGCCCCTCCTCCTCTTCGGCCGAATAATATTTGATATCGGCATTGTTGAGATCCACCTGTCCGTTGGTCACGGTACGGTAAGGAGTCTCGATGAATCCCATGTCGGAGATCTTGGCATAGACGCAGAGCGACGAAATCAGACCGATGTTCGGGCCTTCGGGAGACTCGATCGGGCAAAGACGGCCGTAGTGCGTGTAGTGCACGTCGCGGACTTCGAAACCGGCACGGTCACGCGAAAGACCGCCGGGACCGAGGGCCGACAGACGACGCTTGTGCGTGATTTCGGCCAGCGGGTTGATCTGGTCCATGAACTGCGAAAGCTGCGAAGTGCCGAAGAACGAATTGATCACCGAAGAGAGCGTCTTGGCGTTGATCAGATCCACCGGCGTGAAGACTTCGTTGTCACGCACGTTCATACGCTCGCGGATGGTACGCGCCATGCGCACGAAACCTACCGAGAACTGGTTGGAAAGCTGCTCGCCCACCGTGCGGACACGACGGTTCGAGAGGTGGTCGATATCGTCCACCTCGGCTTTCGAGTTGATGAGCTGGATCAGGTACTTGATGATGGCGATGATGTCCTCGCGCGTCAGCGTGCGGATCGCCGGATCGATGTCCAAATCGAGCTTCTTGTTGATCCGATAACGGCCGACATCGCCCAGGTCGTAACGCTTGTCCGAGAAGAAGAGCTTCTCGATCACGTCGCGGGCCGTAGCCTCGTCGGGCGGCTCCGAAGCACGCAACTGGCGATAGATATACACCACGGCTTCTTTTTCGGAGTTACACGGATCTTTCTGTAAAGTATTGTATATAATAGAGAAATCGATACCCGACAGATTCTCCTTATGCAGCAGAATCGTCTTGGCACCGCTCTCGATAATCTGGTCGATATGCTCTTCCTGGAGCACCGTTTCTCGGTCAACGATCACGTTGTTACGTTCGATCGAAACCACCTCGCCCGTATCCTCGTCCACGAAATCCTCGACCCAGGTCGAAAGAACCCTGGCGGCCAACTTGCGGCCGACGGCCTTCTTCAGAGCGGCTTTGGTCACTTTCACTTCGTCCGCGAGATCGAAAATCTCGAGGATCTGCTGATCGGCTTCGAAACCGATGGCACGCAGCAGGGTCGTAACGGGCAACTTTTTCTTACGGTCGATGTACGCGTACATCACGTTGTTGATGTCGGTAGCGAACTCGATCCACGATCCCTTGAACGGGATGATACGAGCTGAATAGAGCTTCGTACCGTTGGTGTGCATGCTCTGTCCGAAGAACACGCCCGGCGAGCGGTGGAGCTGCGAAACGATGACGCGCTCGGCACCGTTGATGACGAACGTACCACGTTCGGTCATATAGGGAATCGTACCGAAATAGACATCCTGCACGACCACGCCGAAATCTTCGTGCTCGTCATCGGTACAATATAGTTTCAATTTGGCTTTTAAGGGAACACTATAAGTCAGGCCGCGTTCCAGACACTCTTCGATCGAATAGCGGGGCGGGTCGATATAGTAGTCGATGAACTCCAGAACGAAATTGTTTCTGGTATCGGTAATGGGAAAATTCTCCTGAAACACCTTATACAGCCCCTCGTTCTTACGATTCTCGGCCGTGGTGTCCATCTGGAAAAAATCCCGGAACGATTTAAGCTGTACCTCCAGCAAGTCGGGATAAGGCACCCGGTTCTTGACTGTCGAAAAGCTAACTCTTTGTTGTGTTTTTGTCGTGGACATCGGTAAAATCCAAATTAAAGTTGAAGGTTTAAGTATTCCGGGGGAAGCCCCCGCAGCGGACCTCTTCTAATCCCGCTAATGCCCCCAGTGTAAACAGATTACACCCTGAGAGCATCCAAACTTCCAAAGACCAGACACAGCTCCTGTCGGCACTTCTAATCTTTAGACCAGAAAAGGCATAGAGCTTACAGCAGCGTAAGCCCTATACCCTGAGTTTGTCCTGAAACTTTTAAGTAGAAACTACTTAACCTCAACTTCAGCACCTGCCTCTTCGAGCTGAGCCTTGATCGACTCGGCCTCCTCCTTGGAAACACCCTCCTTGATTGCTTTCGGAGCAGCATCAACCAAAGCCTTGGCATCGCCCAGCGACAGGCCTGCGATATCCTTCACAACTTTGATAACCTGGAGCTTCGACTGGCCAGCGTTCTTCAGAATCACGTCGAATGCGCTCTTCTCAGCGGCAGCAGCCTCTCCGGCGGCGGCAGCAGGCGCTGCAACAGCAACGGCTGCAGCTGCGGGTTCAATGCCGTACTCCTCTTTGAGGATCGTAGCCAACTCGTTTACCTCCTTAACTGTCAAATTTACCAATTCTTCAGCTAATTTTTTTACATCTGCCATAAGTTCAATCTTATTAAATTTTGTTTGAATTCTTGTTTGTTAATTTCTTTCTTCGAGCGTCTTTACGATACCCGCAATCTTTTGGCCTGCATTAGACTGCAATGCAGAGATAACATTCTTCGCAGGAGATTGCAGCAGGGCGATGATATCGCCGATAAGCTCCTCCCGGCTCTTAATGTTGCACAGAGTGTCCAACTGGTTGTCGCCTACATACACGCAGCCTTCCACGTACGCCGCTTTCAGTACCGGCTTGTCGGAAGTCTTGCGGAACTCCTTGATCAGCACCGCAGGCGTCTTGCCCGTGTGGGCGAACATTACCGAGGTCGAACCCTCCAATACTTTCACCAAATCAGCATCCGCTTTCTCCACCCGCTCCAGCGCTTTGGCAAGAAGCGTGTTCTTTACGACCACCAGCTTGATGTCGCTTTCGAAGCACTTGCGACGCAACGACGCAGTCTGCTCAGCATTCAAAGCCTCGATGTTCGTAATGTAAAAGTGAGGATACTCGTTGAGCTGCTCGGCGAGGCTGTCAATGACAACCAATTTTTCTTCCTTCGTCATCTCTTAAATCCTCCCTCTTATTTAGTTTCTACTGATTTAGCATCGATCTGCAAGCCAGGGCTCATAGTCGTCGAGAGGAAAATACTCTTAACATAAGAACCTTTCGCTGCAGCCGGTTTCAATTTCATAATCATGCTGAGCACCGTATTCACGTTATCGGCAATCTGCTCCGCAGAGAACGAAATCTTACCAACTGAAGTGTGGATAATACCGAACTTGTCCACTTTGAAGTCGATCTTACCCGATTTTACCTCACTTACAGCCTTTCCAACTTCCATCGTAACCGTGCCGGTCTTGGGGTTCGGCATCAGGCCGCGGGGACCCAGAATACGACCCAGCGCCCCCACCTTACCCATCACGTTCGGCGTACAGATGATCACATCGATATCCGTCCAACCGGACTTGATCTTCTCGACGTATTCATCCAAACCTACGTAGTCGGCACCGGCAGCCTGCGCTTCGGCCTCTTTTTCCGGAGTACAGAGCACGAGAACCCGTACCTGCTTACCCGTACCATGAGGAAGAGTCACAACGCCTCTCACCATCTGGTTGGCCTTACGCGGATCCACGCCCAGACGCACATCAACATCCACCGAAGCATCAAATTTCGTAAAAGTAATCTCCTTCAGAAGAGCTGCGGCCTCCGTAAGCTTGTAAGCCTTTTCGGGCTCGACCTTCGCGTAGGCAATTTTTTGATTTTTTGTCAACTTACTCATTCTTGTAATTGCAATTACTTGTTAGGAAATTCTCCAACGACGTTGATACCCATACTGCGCGCAGTACCAGCGATCATACGCATAGCAGCCTCGATCGTGAAACAGTTCATATCGGACATCTTGTCCTGAGCGATCTCACGCACCTGATCCCACGTCACCTGACCGACCTTGTCGCGGTTGGGCTGTGCGGAACCCGATTTAGCTTTGGCTGCCTCCTTGAGTTGAATGGCTACAGGCGGCTGTTTTACGATGAAGTCAAACGACTTGTCGCTGTAAACCGTGATGATGACCGGAAGAACTTTTCCCGCCTTGTCTTGTGTTCTGGCATTGAACTGCTTGCAGAAGTCCATAATATTGACTCCTTTTGAACCCAATGCTGGTCCCACCGGGGGAGAAGGATTGGCAGCACCACCTTTGATCTGCAATTTGATAAATGCAGCAACCTCTTTTGCCATAGTTTTCCTTGGTTAATTATTCTTTTTCAACTTGTGTGAAACTCAACTCCATAGGAGTTTTGCGCCCGAATATCTTCACCGATACCGTGAGTTTCTTGCGCTCGTTGTCGACGGCCTCAATGGTACCTTGGAAGCTTGAAAAAGGACCATCTGTAACTTTGATGGTTTCGCCGACAAAGAATGGTATTTCGTTTTCTTCCTCCATCGAACTCAATTCATCGACACGCCCCAGGATGCGGCTGACCTCCTGCGGACGCAGGGGCGTAGCGATCATCTTGCGGCTGTCCTCCTTGGTGTCACCCAAAAAACCGAGCACGTTGGGAATATTACGAATGATAATAGGGATCTGACCGACAAAGGCGGCTTCAATCAATACATATCCCGGATAAGAAACCTTCTCTTTGGAAACCTTCTTACCGTTACGGATCGTATAGACTTTTTCGGTCGGAATCAGCACCTGCGAAATATACTCTTCCAGGTGGCTGTGGCGGATTTCGGATTCGATGTACTCTTTTACCTTATTCTCCTTGCCTCCGATCGTACGAACTACATACCACTGTTTCGCTGTTTCGCTCATGGTCACAAAAACAATTAACGACCGAGCTTAGCCAGGGTCCTGTAGATAGCCTCCATAATGTTCTCAAACGAAATGTCCATCGCCAAAATCACGATGGCGAAGATCAACGAAGCGACCATCACCACTACCGTCGAGTTCTGCAACTGTGCGAACGTCGGCCAGGTCACTTTATGAACCAATTCGTTATAAGATTCTTTTACGTAATTGAACATATTCTTCTTACTTTATTTTAGCAGGAGCAGAGAGATTCGAACTCCCATCAACGGTTTTGGAGACCGCTATTCTACCCTTGAACTATGCTCCTAAAAAGTAGTGCAAGTCAATCCCTGCACTACTGAAATATCCCTGGGATTAGGCGAGAATCTTCAGAATCTGACCTGCACCTACCGTACGGCCACCCTCGCGGATTGCGAAACGCAGACCTTCGTTGAGTGCAACCGGGTAGATCAACTCAACGGTGATCGTTACGTGGTCGCCCGGCATCACCATATCTACGCCTTCGGGAAGAGTAACCTCACCGGTTACGTCCATCGTACGCAGATAGAACTGGGGACGGTATTTGTTGTGGAACGGCGTGTGACGGCCCCCCTCTTCCTTCTTCAGGATATAAACCTCAGCCTGGAACTTGGTGTGCGGAGTGATAGAACCCGGTTTAGCGACAACCATACCGCGCTTAACCTCTTTCTTGTCGATACCGCGGAGCAGCAGACCTACGTTGTCACCGGCCTCGCCCTCATCGAGCAACTTGCGGAACATCTCCACACCCGTACAAGTCGAAGTCAGCGTCTTCTCCTCCAGACCGATGATCTCAACGGGATCACCTACGTGGATAACACCGGTTTCGATACGGCCCGTAACCACGGTACCACGGCCGGTGATCGAGAATACGTCCTCGACAGGCATCAGGAACGGCTTCTCGTTCTCGCGCTGCGGAATCGGAATATAGTTATCAACCGCATCCATCAGCTCCATGATCTTGTCTTCCCACTTAGCCTCGCCGTTCAGACCACCCAGTGCGGAACCACGGATGATAGGAGCGTTGTCGCCATCGTAGTCGTATTTGCTCAGCAGATCACGAACCTCCATCTCGACCAGGTCGAGCATCTCGGGATCGTCCACCATATCGCATTTGTTCAGGAACACAACGATCTTCGGTACGTTCACCTGGCGAGCCAGCAGCACGTGCTCGTTGGTCTGAGGCATCGGACCGTCGGTTGCGGCAACAACCAGAATCGCACCGTCCATCTGTGCGGCACCGGTAACCATGTTCTTCACATAGTCGGCGTGACCCGGGCAGTCAACGTGTGCATAGTGACGATTTGCAGTCTGGTACTCAACGTGCGAAGTGTTGATCGTAATACCACGCTCTTTCTCCTCGGGAGCGTTGTCGATAGAATCGAACGAACGAAGCTCAGAAAGGCCTTTTTTAGCCAGAACGGTGGTGATCGCTGCAGTAAGAGTCGTCTTACCGTGATCAACGTGACCGATAGTACCGATGTTCACATGCGGTTTGGAACGGTCGAATTTTTCTTTTGCCATAGTATAAAAGTATTAAGATTTTATAAAAATTCTGCTCTTCAAAACGTCTGTCGTTTCGCAAGAGTGACGAGCGACGCAATACCTCTCCTCAAAGAGGTTTGCATCACGCGTCAACTGCATTTCTGGAGCGGAAGACGAGGCTCAAACTCGCGACCCTTAGCTTGGAAGGCTAATGCTCTATCAACTGAGCTACTTCCGCAAAAACGCACCGCAAGGAGTTTCCCCTTCCCGATCGACTCGGAAATACAGGCAACCCGTTCGGCGCTCTTTTTGAGTGGGAAGTGATGGATTCGAACCACCGAAGGCGTAAGCCAGCAGATTTACAGTCTGCCCCATTTGGCCACTCTGGTAACTTCCCTTATGTTTCTAAACCGCTTTCGCTCAACTCCACCGTGTCGGCTCCGCAAGGTTTTTTGGAGCCGATGGAGGGATTCGAACCCCCGACCAGCTGATTACAAATCAGCTGCTCTGGCCAACTGAGCTACATCGGCATATAGACCAATTTGGATTGCAAAAGTAGGGAAAATAAAATTAACAACCAAAAATTTGATCATTTTATTTTATCACTCCTCTCAAAGAACGTTCTCGGCGATCGAAATCGAACGCGAAATCGGGTGCAAATATAGCACTCTTTCGGGAATTAAAAAATAGTTGCACGGACTTTTTTATCCGGAACGCAGAAAAAGTCGCAAATAAGTCCATACCACAACCAAACCGAAAGCGCAAATCGACGTCCCTCTGCAGAAAATTTATATGAAAACGGTACAAAGCAGTATTTCACGGCACGTCCTATTCAAATATCGTCTTGGGAGAATCTCCAAAAGACGGTGAAATTCATCATTTTATCATGACAATCATTATCACACACTCCGATTTATCCCTAAAAGATACACGAAATCTCCTCCGATCGACTAATTTTGCCGTATGGAACGTACGAAGGCTGTTTTTAACTGGAGCGGCGGCAAGGATTCCGCCCATGCACTGTGGCATGCCATCGAATCGCAGCACTACGAAATCGTCGCCCTGCTGACGACCGTCAATCACGACACCCGACGCTCGACCATGCACGGGATCCCTTTTCCCCTTTTACAGGCACAGGCCGCAAGCATCGGCATTCCCCTCCATGCGGTTGATCTCACGCCCAAAGGCGATATGGAGGATTATCAGACAGCTATGTCGCAAGCCGTCGCGCATTTCAAAGCACAAGGTGTAACGCACTTCATCTTCGGCGACATCTTCCTGCACGACGTTCGCAAATACCGGGAACAGCAACTCGCTCCGCACGGCATCGAAGTCGTCGAACCCCTTTGGGGCCGCAGCTCCGAAACCGTGATGCACGATTTCCTGGCCTCGGGCCTGCAAACCGTCGTAGTAACGACCATGGCCGACGGACTGGGAGCCGCAGCCATCGGGCGGACCATCGACTCCGATTTCATCGCCTCCCTGCCTGCGGGGACGGATCCCAACGGCGAAAACGGAGAATACCACACCTTCTGTTACGACGGCCCGATTTTCCGCACGCCCGTCCGGTTCCGGCTGGGGAGTCCTTTCTCCCGAAGTTACGACATACGTCTCGACGACGGCACGGAGAAAACCTACACCTACTGGTTCGCCGATCTGCAAGAGCCATAAGCCATCTATATCGCCGACACTTCCGATGGTATGCCTTATGGTTACTCCCGGAATCGGCACCGCACAGAACCCGGCTGACCGAAATCCGCACGAACCGCCGCTTCAGACAACCAAGAAAGACCTACACCTATGATAACCAGAATCATCCCGCACCGAAAAATAAGCCTCTGCTCCCTATTACTCGCACTGCTGGCCCCGGTACTCCTGACAGCCGGATGCAACGACACCCAGGAAAATGAAGGGGCACGGGATCCCACGACCCCGTTGCCCGAACCGAAACCGAAGCCGAAAACTTATCCGCTGGTAATTACCGACATCCGAAATCTTCCCCCGAAGACGACTTTCGACCGGATCGCGGTCCAAATCACGGGTGTAGATTGGAGTATCATCGCCACGGTCGAGGCTCCGTATATGGAAAGGGCAAAATATCAAACAGTAAAAAACAAATAAATACACCATAATACAAATAATTATGAAATCCAACAGCAAAATACACATGTACTACACGGAGGGGTCCCAAAGAGCGCGAGACTATGTCGGTTTCAATAAACAGCTCGTGGCTCTTCCCGGATGTGACAAAGGTGTGGAGAGGGGCAGCGCTTCTGTTGAATAAGAGACAAATGCCTGTAATATGCCAAAAACACTATCGAAATACGATTTTACGGGCCAAAATCATCCAGAAAATGGCGTAAAAGCGATATTGATTACAGATACTTTTATACCTTTGTTTTCAACAGTGATTTATATTCTGTTCGAGACAAAGAGATTATCAAGTATGAAACTATCGGCAACAATGAGTTGAAAGAAAGGGAAATTTGTACAATACCGAATGATAATACTTATTGGGAATTTCTACATCATTATGCACGCAATACAATGGTGACAAATGGAAATTTAGAATTTGACGGAGAAAAGTGCATCGTATTGGAAAGACAAATATCTATTGACAATCTACGTACAAGCAAAGCATGGTATTCTTACAAAACACAACTTTCTCTAAAATAGCAATGAAAGATTATCAAGAGTCTCAATTTCAAGTTTTAGAATATAAGATACAAGACATTTCGGCAAATTCAGAAAGCCCTAATATCATATTCGCCGGTTTCAGATATTCGGACAGCGCCAATGTTGTTGGGACTATCACAGAAAAGATGAAGTTGTTATCGATAATGTTGCAAAAAACGAAAATAAAAACATCAATCTTATTTCGTTGAACTAAATAATTATGTAATCCCCTTGCTGTAAATAAGTCACAACAAGGGGATTTTTCTATCTCTAAATTCTTGGTATAAAGTTATATGTAGATGCCTAAATTAAAAAATCTATCTCCCTCGACCTTCCTGTTATTCATAGGTCACTTCGATTCGGGCAATCGTAGATGCTGCTGATGTCTCAAACTCAACATATCTGGCAGGCCCCTCCCCTTGTTTCCAAGTATAACTGCTTTCATCGTAAATGCCCTCGTACAGATCTGTGCTCCAAGAGCCTATCTTGATATCCTTGCCTGTACCGGGCGTCATAACAATTTGGGTGATCTGCTTTCCATTCTGCCCTTCGATGCTTATTGTTTTGCCAGAGCCGAGGAATACTCCCAAACCTTCCGATTGCCAAGATCCTCTGGTCAGTATCATAAGACAGCCGTCTTCCGTCATGACTCCATCCGGAGAGTCCGGTTTCTCCGGGCTTGCTGCCATCGTTGCGAAGTCAAACAGGGCCGTATTTGCCACTTGTCCCGCATTGGGATCAGCCTCGGTGCTTACGGTCGTCGTCGCGGCCAAAGAACTCGTATTCGTTTCGGGATCGGCAGGATTGGCAATTACCGAAACATTGTATTGCACTGCGTATTCCGCCATTTCAAATTCAACAGTCGCCTCCAATACACCTTGTTTCACCTCCGTCCCGCAAGTTACGTCGTACGAAGCCGCTCCGTCGACCGGATTCCAAGCGACCGTCACGGTTTTACCAGATGCCGTTGCCGAAAGCCCGGTCGGCGTGGGTAGTGCGGTCAAGGGAGCTGAAGAGCCTCCCATCGAACAATAATAGATATAGACATTACCAGGCGAGGTGGTCAAGTTGAAATAACTCGTACTGCTACTACCACTGAGTGCACGCGTAGTCTTGTCTGCCGAATAAATACGCGCAATCCCTCCATCACATGAGATTGTCCAAGAAGCAGCCTTAGTTACATCGGACTGCACATCCATCATCAATTCATCTTCAGTATTCACCCCAGCATTCAGATACCCCTCCGCCGTTTCCATAGAAAATGTCGTCCGGTCATACCCTTCTTTAAGTGTAATAATTTGTGTATCGGAAGATAAATCCATGATTTGCAAACTCTCATCTACAACGACCAGTTCATCCGTAGACGCATACCAGCGAGGCTCCAAAGATGTTGAAAATTTATTCTTACTCATCAATCTGGTTTCTCCAGAGAAATTATTCCTACCAATAACGATCTTATCGCCAAATTTCAACTCTGAAGTCCGTGTCATCAACTTGTAAACGTCGCGTTTAACAGGTGTCAAACCGGAAATGATGAATTCAGACACACGAGCTGCCTCGAATTTCAAGGTTTTATTGGTAAAATCTATTTCTTTCCGATAGATATTGGTCTCGGTTACAACCTCTACCGTCAACTTTTTACCACTAAGATCGGCCGGCATAACAGAAAACCACACCAAATCTTCACCTGAAGCCTCACGACCGTTCATAGCCAAAGTAAGCGTCTCCGCAGCGGAATCATCCGCCGGAGCGTAGTTCACCGAACCGTTGAGCAGATTAGCCGTGCAGCTGCCGGCCAATTTCGTGCCCGGAGCGACAAGAGTGATCGAGGAGATCTTTTCGCCGGGAGCGACCCCTTGCAGCCTCATTTTTGCGAAGGCAACGACACGATGGAACGAAAAATTGACCGTATTATCAACGGCTGTTACGACATATTTGCTAATCAACAGATCAGCCTGCGGGTCGAAACTCGTTTCGGTCGGCGTCTGCTGTGCCGGAATGACAAGTGGGACCTCCGTGAGCGTTATTCCCGCCGAAGTTTCCATTCCCGGATAGAACGCCCAGAAATAACCCGCATACTCGCTGTCAGCCATCAGAGAGAATACAGCTGCCCCGTTATCTTTCACCGTATAGTCGTCGGCAGTGGTTGCATAACGGAGAACACCCGCATCAGACTCTTTAGCATAGAAGACGCCTATCCGTTCGCCCGTTTCGCTCCAATGAATTTTGTTATTCTCATCAACATAAGTCCGGGTAGTCTCTTTTTCCGCTGTTACGGTGAGTGTCACGGTTTTCCCTGAGAAGGGGGGTTCCGTCGAAGAATCTTTCGTACAAGAACTTGACAGAGAGCACAACCCCCAAACTACAAGGCCACATATAATAAAACGATATTTTTTCATATTAGTGCATTTAATTAAAATTCTCCGTAGTCATCGGTTTCCAAATTTTCACCTGGCCAGGTTTCTGTGGCGGAATAACTGCTTTCGGCAAATCCGCGTTCGATTCGCAATTCAATGAACTGCACCTCGGGCGGGCAGTAGAAATTCTTGCATTTCGACAGGTCAGTAATCTTCATCATACATTGTTGCTTTTAGAATTAAACGATTAATTGTTATTCCGGTTCGGATTGCGATTTGCGCCGAATCGTTTTTATTTCCTGCAATTTTAAGATTTTTTTTGAAAAAATTAATATTTTTTTCAAAAAAGTCTATATTTGTAATGAAATCTCTAACACTTATTACTTTTTCTAACTTAAAAATGTTAAGTATGAAATTTAATTTCACTTATTTATGGAGTTTGGCGGCACTCCTGATGTGCTGCACTTCCTGCTCCGATTCGGATCCTGCTCCAACTCCCGAGGAGGACGAAACGGTATCTCTGATCGCAACATTGGAAAACGAGAGGCTTTGGGAATCCGGAGATGAGGTTCTGATCAACGGAATGAAATATACCGTTGAAGAAGGAGTCGGCAGTGCAGCAGCCACCATCAAGGTACCCAGGGCCGAACACTACTACGCCGCTTACGACACAGGTACCGGCACAGTGACGGAAAACATACTCTCGTCGGAATTTACCTCGACACAGAATGTTTCGGCGGATATGGCCCGCCCCATGGTTGCATCAAGCGTCACCCCCGCCCTTTCATTCAAAAATCTGCTGGGATCTCTCCGCCTAAATATTTCGGGTGACAACGGTACAAAAATCACAAAAATAGTACTGACCGCAACTTCAGGCAGCAATCTCACTGGAAAGTTTTCCGTTGATCTGGCTTATGAGGATACCCCTATGATCGAATGGACCAGTGAAGCATCTTCAACGCTGACCGTCGATTTGGGTAGTCAGGGTATTGAATTGAAAGAAGCTGGAACCCCTGTAGATGTATTATTGCCCGCAGCTTCCTACGGAGGATTCGCGGTAACAATATACGATACGAAAAATGGCGTGATGCTCAATGAGAAACTCCCTGCAATCGACATACCTTCGGGAGAAACCGTTTCGACAGATGTTACCTATGAACCGGGAACGGAGCAGGTAGTTTATCTGAAAGCCAAAGTCGAGAAAGCGGCTGACGGTTCCGACTTCATCTGGAACTCCGGCTCCTCCATATACGTTAATGGAGAACCCATTATATTGTACCGTGGCGAAGGAACGGCCGACGGAGAATTCGGCCCCTGCCTCCAAGCCGATTCATACTATGCATCGACATCCAATGCTTCGATCGACGGCATAAGCGGAACGCAGATGCGCGTGAACATTCCGGCAAAACAGGAATACGGCGCATCCCTGACAACCCTCAACCCGGCCGCAGCAACTTCCACGTCCACAGACCTAAACTTCCGCTATGTCGCAGGTGTTGTCAAGCTGACCGTTTCGGGTCCACATGCAGTGCGCACGATTGAATTGCAAGGCAAGAACAACCGACGTCTGGCCGGCGACGGCATGATCAACATGACGGCATCGGATTTCGCACTCTCTCTCAATGCCGACGCCTCGAAATCGATCACCGTCAATTGCGGAAAATCGGGCGTTTCCATCGAGTCGGGACACGACTTCAGTTTCGTACTGCCTGCAGGCGACTACAGCGAAGGCTTCGACCTTATACTAACAGACAATATCGGCCTTGTATCCACCTTTGAACTGCCAGGAACGACGGTCAATCGCAACGAAATCGCCTCTTTGGGTGAAATCGAATGGCCCGGAGGACAGGGTGGAGAGAACGATTTGAGCGCTTACGGCGTAGCAAACTGCTACATGGTGCACACAGCGGGAACCTACTCTTTTCGGACACGCAGAATAGACAACACTCCGATTCAGAATATCGCGAAAGCCGATTGGCTTTGGGTGTCGCGCGTGGGTGCTTCCGAAAACAACGAACTCATTTCAGACATCTCCTACGCCGACGGTATGATCTCATTCACAGCAACTGCAAACAGAGGCAACGCCCTGATCGCAGCATTCGACGATAAGGGAGAAATCGTATGGTCCTGGCACATCTGGATGACGGATCTGCCGGAGACGTTCGACTACGAGAACAACCCCATCTACCAGAGCGGCGGAAAAACCGACGGATTCTACGTTATGGACCGCAACTTAGGTGCAACGGACACCAAAGGTCAGGAATCCTATGGTCTTCTCTACCAGTGGGGCCGTAAAGACCCATTTATCGGCGGCAAAGCAAACGAGACGGTCGCTTTCGAAAACAGCAGTGAACTGACCGTATGCAACCCTACCTACAGTCAGGCAAAATGGGTAGCAGCGGAATGCACAACAGAGATCGGCTCCGTTAAGCATGCGATTTGCCAGCCGATGCTTTTCATATACGGCGATCAGGTTAACAGCCAGGCGAACTGGCTGGATCCGGCAAACACCGAAGAAGACTGGAAATACGTAACGGACAAGTCATTATGGCGTCCTTTCTCGAAAAGCAATTACGATCCCTGTCCTCCCGGCTACCAGACTCCTCGCAAGGGTGTGTTCAGCAAGGTTCAGAATCGTGCGGATCGATTCCCCAATGAGGGAGTGAGATATACAACCGATGCAGGAGAAGAAACCTGGTTTCCGTTCCAAGGGCACCGAAGTGCACATCCTTCGGATAAAGGCGCATTGCGCTATGTGGCCGAAGAGGATGGTCTGGTCAATATCTGGAGCAGTGAATTATCTGTCAATCAACGTGCTTGGGTTTTCTTTGTTTCGTGGCCTCTGTTGGATAACGAGTCGACGGACGACTCTTGGGGCTACGGCAATCCCGTTCGTTGCGTAAAAACCTACAATTAACAATTATAAATTCTGAATTTATCTTATTTGCTTTCGGAATTCCTGCAAGTTTGCAGGAATTCCGAAGACAAAAAACAAATAAAAATATTATTATACACGAACATGAAGAAACTTTTTTTTCATTTACTTACATTTGTTTGCGCCGGATTTACTCTGCTGTTGGCTCCGGGTTGTAACGACGACGAAGGAGAGAAGACGGGACCAACCGGAGACGAAGGAAAAGAGATTTACTCTTTGAGCGTAACACCTGACAAACTGGAATTCCAGAGTACAAAACAAACAGTGGAGGTAACCGTCACAACGAACGGTCCCTATTGGGAGTATACGGATAATATCTCGTGGCTGGAAATCGAACGCACGGAGACGGGATTTTCCGCAACAGCAAAAGCTTATTCCGGCAATGAGACGCGTACGGGTACGCTGACGGTCTATGTCATCTCCGAATCGGGCGATATCGCCGCAAGACAGGATATCCCCGTTTCACAGGCTTCGCCCAGCGAGACTCCCGAGGGCATGGTAGTCTTCGACGACAGCACTTTCAAGAATTTTATGCTCTCTTACTATGACCAAGACTATGATGGTGCAATTTCTCCTGAAGAAGCATTGCGTGTGACGGAACTCTATCTCGGATTTGACGAGGAGGACGAAGAAGCAGTGCCGATCACGTCGTTGAAAGGAATCGAATACTGCAAAAACCTAATCAATCTGGAATGCGACTTCAATGCCATCACCTCCCTCGATTTAAGTGGGTTGGACAAACTCGAATACGTAGATTGTTCTTATAACCTCATCAAGACAGCAAACCTTTCGGGATGCATCTCGCTCAAACAGCTTTACGCTAATGTGAACGAAATCGGAGCACTCAACCTGAAGGAATGTGCCAACTTGCAGCTGGTACAGGCCTACAAGAACAAACTGACGGCTTGCGATGTGAGCGGAATGTCGAAGCTCGTTTATCTTGACGTAAGTCAAAATTAACTTACGACTTTAAATATATCCAACTGTTCTGAAATGCTAATTGTGAACTGCGGTTCAAACAAATTGGCGGCATTGGACCTCTCCGGATTAGAAAAATTGACTTCACTGGGATGTTACAACAACAATCTTACAACACTTGATACATCGAAGTTGCCGGAAATGAGTTTCTTAGAATGTTATGCCAATAGTCTTACGACACTCGATCTGACAACCAATTCGAAAATTGCGACACTGCACTGCCAGAACAATCTGCTTAAAACCCTAAAAATAGAGACCTGCCAGAATCTTACATCGATCAATTGCAGCCAAAATAGCTTGGAAGGAGAACTCGACCTCTCGAGCCGGACAGAACTCCGAAAGATTGATTGTGGCAATACTTTTCTGACGAAATTGAACCTGACCGATTGTACAAAAATTGAGACATTAAACTGCAACAATGCGAATTTTTCCGAGCTGGACGTCACAGGACAGCCCGCAATGACCGAGTTAAATTGCAGAGACAACACGTTGACAACTCTGGATGTCAGCAACAATTTGAATCTGGAGACCCTTTACTGTCAAGGCAATCCACTGACCAAACTGTGGCTGGCTGAAGGACAATCGATTTCCACACTGGTAATCGACAATCCGGATGCAATCGACTATAAATAAAACGCATCTGTCTTTATAATACGTCCATTTCCTTTAGAGGAAACGTACGTATTATTCATGCAACTAAAGAAATCTAGAACTTGGATAATATTTAAAGAGAAAAAGCTGGTACTTACAAAAGGGTACTAGCTTTTTTCTCTTTTTGTGTTATAGCTTCCAATATTTTTCGTACATTTGTATTCAAACGAGTTACTTGAAAGCAATTCAAGGTAGAACGCAGTATATAGCACTGTTGCCAAGTCATTACCTAAAAAATGGGTAATTCTCCCAAAGCCCTTTGTATAAGGCTCTAACAAGAACTTTCCAGAATTATAAAAAAACTATTCAATCCACAAAACGTAGTCTGGTCTGTGTTTTTTATACGATACCTGCCAAGGAATAATGCAGAACCGAGACATAGACAACAGACAAAAAATATCTATGAAAGTCGTTGATCCAGCAACGGCATACCCCATTTCTCAATTGGCAATACTTCCATATCCGTTAATTCTATCCTCTGCCTCATAAATTCCAACTAGCAGGTCTCCCGCCGAATCCTTGCTCCCATCGGGAAAAAGTATTACTACGCGAACGCACTTCTCCGACCATAATTCGAACAGACATGACAGGAAACTATTTGCACCATTTAAAAGTAGATACTATTTGAATTGACGGACTTCCATAAAGGACCAATTATAAACAGAGAGTGGAACACCCTCAATTTGAAAACAATCGGGAGATTCCAACGTCCCGCTAAAATACACAACAGCAACATTTTCAGGAAAATTATTATCTCCAAACTCTCTTTTCGTAAAACAGAAAGAAAATAGCAACCCAACATTGGAGACAGCTATTTTATCATTATCGCATCGCGACGCTACCGCTGTGTCCAAAGTCCGTTCACCTTATGACGGATCACCAGCATATCGATCAACACTACCGCCCCGACCACGACGATCCCGGCCAGAAGCATTCCCCAGATCCCGGGCACCGCATAATCCTCACCGAGCATTCGTACCATCGGGAGGTATTTCGACCGCACCCAAACGACCACCGGCACGGCGCACGCCAGCACCGACACGTTCAGCCCCAGCGCCAGCAACTGATAGGGCCGTGCCACCTGCGCAGGCGTATAGCCGAGCATCAACAGGTCTTCGAGCTTCTTCAGGTTCTTTTGCAGCATCAGGAAAATACTCAACAACAGAATGAAGAAGGAGAGTACGGTAATCAACAGCCCCACGCCGACCACCACTCCCGTCGCCATGCGCAGAAAGTAGCTCGCCCGGCCTTCGTCGCCGGCACCTCCTTCGATCTGGTAGCGGTGGAGCGCAAGGTATTCATGGATCCGGTCGTCCGCAGCGTTCCGCACCTCCAGAATGATCCGCGAAGGATCGGCCGCAGGTTTATCGGCGAACCGACGGTTCGACCAGCGGATGAACTCCTCCGGAACGAGGATCGTATTCAGGCGGTTGGAAAAAGCCACGACACGCCCCTTGAGATTTCGGAACTGCCCCCGTCCCGAAAGATCCAGATCGAGGGTAATACCCCGCACGAGATCTTCGCTCACCTGCGGCAATCCGCGCGTCGAAGCGAATCCGAAATTATAAAGATTCAGATAATTGCGAGGCAGAATGATCGGCACGAACTCGCTCCCCTCCTCGAAACCCCACTCGTCGCTCCGGACATCGAGGAAACGGTCGGGTACGCTCTCGAAAAACAGGTAGGTCCGCATGCCGATCCCCGCCAACGAAATCCCGCCCATCACGCTGTAACGTGCCGGCGTAAACTCGCCCAGCGCCTCCGTGAAGGGCTGCTCCGCAAGTTCGGCCAGCTCCGTCTGCGTGAAGGAGGTCTTTCCGATGCCGGCCCCTTCGACCTCTTTGGTAAGAATGATGAAATCGTTGTCCAGGAACGAATCGGGCACCTGGAGCGCAGGCGTCACATCCCGGTAAAGCTGTACGGCCGTAAGCACGATCGCCACGCCGACCAGATTGGTCACCAGAAAGCCCGCCAACTGCAACACGCTGACGTGCTGACGGAGTAATTGCCAGATCAGTTTCATAGCGAAAAGACTTTATCGTACTCGATCTCGAAACGCTTGCCTACCGAGGTGACGATGACCCCCGTGCCGTTCGTCCGCACCTCTTCCAGAAGAATTCCGGCCATGACCGCAGCATTCCGCTCGTCGAGGTGGCTCATCGGCTCGTCCAGCAACATGAAATCCGCCGGCTGACAAAGCATCCGAATGAAAGCCACGCGCTGCTGCTGCCCGAAGGAGAGTTTCGACACCGAAGTTTCCCGCTTCTCGGCAATACCCAGCGCCTCGAACAACCAGGCAATCTCCGCCTCGGAGCGGCGGCCCGTCAGGTTGTTCTTCAGACGCACATTATCCACGGCGCTCAACTCCGGAAAAAGACGCAGTCCCTGGAACATCATCGCAAGCGAACGGCAGCGCAGGCCGCTCCACTCCCCGACGCTCAACTCGCGAATATCCCGGTCATCGAAAAGAATCGTTCCCGAATAATCGCGCCGGTAGCCGTACAAATAGCCACAAAACGACGACTTTCCCGATCCCGAAGCCGCTTCGACCAGATATACACGTCCCTTGTCGAACGTTACATCCCTCCGCCAAATCTCCGACCCCACGGGCGGATTATCCGCAAAAACATCCGGCAGCACCTGCCGCAATCCGATTTTATCCATCGTCCAATCTCCTTCTTCATTCACCCCGCCGGGCAGGAAGGCGAACCCGCCCACGAGCCGGGAACATTACGACGACTGCGCGGCAGGCGAAATGCCAGCCGCGCAGAGTCGAATGATCGATCCTTTTTCTCCAACATGGGCAGCACGAAACTCGACCGCACTCGCCGTCCACGTCGAACGAAATATCAAAATATCGCCTCGCACAGCCGCCGCTATTCCGGGAAAAACCCGTTAATCCGCAAAACGACTGTCCGGACTCTTCCGACTTAAAACATAGTCGCCGCGAACATCTGGGCAAAGCCCTCGATGGTCTTGTAAAGAACCTCGGCGGCATTCTTATCCTTATCCGTCATATTCAGGACAAGCTCGCCCTGACGCTCCGTACGGCCGGTGATCTCCAGCGTATCGAACAACGAAAGCGCCATGAGCGATGCGGCTGCCGACTGATCGAGCCGGTTCTGTGCGATCAGGCTCTCGATCAGGCTGCGCACGGCCGGGAAATCGACAAACATCGTACCGTAAGAGCCTCGGAACAGTTTGCCGACCTCGGCCTCGTATGCAGAGGTCTGTGCTCCGGTCAGGAATACCAGGGCGTCGGAATCGGTCGTCGCATAGAACGTATTGTCGTTCAAACCGAAATAGATCGTCGTATTGGCATCCGGGCTCAACGCATACTGGCCGGGAGCCATCTCCTGCATCGGCACGGGAATCATCCCTTTGATCGTTTCCATGATCGCCGGATCCTTCAGCTCCGCGATCAGCGAAAGCTCCGGCATCCGGCCGTTGTCCGTCATCCCGTGGAACGACAAAGCGATGTCGCCGTCGATCGCCTCCATGATCGGCTTCACCTGCGGAGCCATGGCGAAGACCATCGAATACATCGGAATTTTCTGAAGCATTTCGTAAGTTCTGGTGCCGTCCATACTGCCCGCGAGCGTCGCTACATTCTCCGCAGGCAGCATCTTCAGAAAATCGCCGTCCATCTTACGCTGAGCCGCCACCATCTCCATATACTGTTTTTCGGCCTCCTTGTCGCTGAAGAGAATCCGCGCCTCGGCCACGATCTTACCCTTCTCGAAATCGACCGGCATCGCCATCGACATCTTGTTCAGGAACTCGAAACCCGACAATCCGGCCGTGCCGATCTGCTCTCCGGCTACCGCCATAACCGAACCGTAATCCATCACGAACTTCATATCGCTGGGACGCTCGATGGCCTGTGCCAGCTGCGAATTGCCCATCAGACTCTCTGTTTTCTTCTGGGCGAAGAGCTTCTTGGCGGCAGCTTTCGCCTGATCATTGTCAACGGGAGCGGTATAGACCAAAAGGGCCGTTTCGTCATAAGCGACGACAGGCATATCCGCGCCCTGCGTATTGGCAAGGAAGGTGATTCCATCCTCTTCGAACGAGGTGAAACCGCTCTTCTGCGAAAGCCAGCCCAGGAAACTATCGAGCTTCTTGCGATCACCCACCTTGAACAAACCGCCGACCGTAGGATTGCCTGTCTGCGACGCATTCTCCATCGTCACGAACATAAACACGTCGCTGCCCACATCCAGCCCCGTTTCCGAAGGATGCGCCAACAAAGAGAGGATGCGTCCGCGCTCCTCTTCGGGCGCATCGGCCAAAGCTTGCTCGGCCATCTTATAATAAACGCTTTGGGTAAAATCGCCGACCTGCGCTTTCCGGGACAGGGATTCGGGATTGATCGAAACGATCACGAAAGAGTCGGCCGGCAGCATCTCGCGGTAATCCTTACCGCCACACGATGCGAGCATCAGCGCCACGAGCGCTATGCAGAAGAAGTAGAGTTTTTTCATATCGGTATTTTTATAATTGTGTTATCAATCCATTAACAATCCGGGATAAACCTATTCTATTACCTTCACGCCGAGACGCAACCGGACCGAATCGAAATCCGCCTGCGGCAAATAGGCTGCAAAGCAATATCCGGGTTTATTTACGCCTTACCGGGGCATACCCCGTGTTTTGATATTACAAATATAAATAAAAAATCAATTCGACAACCGGGTATTCACACAATTATCGACCCCGAACAGATATTTTTCCATTTAACGGGCGCAAGCTGCCCGAACAGCGTCGAACAAACTCGAAACCCCGGACGAACAACGGGTACGAATACAGCGAAAGGCGCCCTGCATCGGCACCTTTCGCCTTCCCGCATCGAATCAAATGGATATTGGCACTTATCGGCAATATGCAGCATCCAACGTGCATTTGCAACAACGGCAGCCTGGCCGCCCGAGATCTTATTGATTAACTAATGATAAAAATTCGGCATCATTGCACCGATTCGGCCGCTATTTCCCGCCGCCGATTTTTTTAGCGATCAAACGGTCCACCGAATAATTTCCGGGACCCGCAATATACATCAAGACGAAAATCGCCAGATAAACCAGTGCCAGCTCTTTCACCGCAAACGGATCTGCGCCGTGAATAACGAAAAATGCAATGCACATGGTAAAGATCATCGGGATCAATGCCAGCCGGTAAAACGCACCGACGATAAATCCCAGAGAACAGATCACTTCGCCGAAGATTGCCAGCGACAGCGAAGCACTGCTGCCGATCCCGAGCGGATCGGGGAACATCGTGGACATCGTATCGAAATTACTCCACTTGGCAATGCCATGCGAAAACAACAGTCCGCCGAAAATCATGCGGGATGCCAACAAAATGCCCGATGCCTTCGCAGAACAACTTTTCGCAGGAAATAAAAATCTCAATACAGTTCTCACAATCAGTCTTTTTTATAATTGAATAGATTATTACAAAGACAATGCAAAAAAATAATTCGGAATCCGCATTGTATCCGAAGATTCCCTTCGAAAAGAAAATTCAGAGAAGGTCATGACTATAATCGCCACGGCAAGCGACAGACAATCGCCTCTCCCGACAACGTTTCGACACACGAAACAGATCCGGGATAAAACCGCACCTCATACAAAGTTGCCAAGATAAAAAAGGAATCCCCGAAAACGAGGACTCCTTGTTATGGTGAATTGATTTCCTTTCCAGCTGAACGGCTATTCGAATACTCCCGTATAGCTTTGCGGAGTGATTGCCCGCAACTCCTGCTTCACACTCTCGGCCACGTCGAGCGATTCGATGAACTCGGCGATCGATTCCCGCGTAATGTGTGCGTTGGTGCGTGTAAGCGCCTTGAGCGCTTCGTAAGGCGAAGGATAACCCGCCCGGCGCAGCACGGTCTGGATACCTTCGGCCACGACCGCCCAGTTGTTTTCCAAATCGCAGTCGAGCGCCTCGCGGTTCAGGAGCAGCTTATTGAGCCCCTTGAGCAGCGACCGCAGGCCGATGAGCGAATGGGCCATCGGCACGCCGACGTTGCGCAACACGGTCGAATCGGTCAGATCGCGCTGCAAACGCGACAAGGGCAGCTTCGAGGCAAGATGTTCGTAAATCGCATTGGCGATACCGAAGTTCCCCTCGGCATTCTCGAAGTCGATCGGATTCACTTTATGAGGCATCGCGCTCGAACCCACCTCGCCGGCCTTGATCCGCTGCTTGAAATACTCCATCGAAATATACATCCACATATCGCGGCAGAGGTCGATCAGCACGGTGTCGATGCGTTTGAGGTTATCGAAAATCGCCGCCAGGTTGTCGTAATGCTCGATCTGGGTCGTATATTGCGAACGCTCCAGCCCCAGGCGGTCGTTCACAAATCCATTGGCAAAAGCCACCCAATCCACCGCAGGATAAGCTACGTGATGCGCGTTGAAATTGCCCGTCGCACCGCCGAACTTGGCAGGCACGGGCAGCGTGCGCAGTTGCGCCAACTGCTTCTCAAGCCGCTCGACGAAGACCAGCATCTCCTTACCCAAACGGGTGGGCGACGCAGGCTGGCCGTGCGTACGGGCCAACATCGGTACGTCGTGCCATTCGCGGGCCATCTCCCGAAGCCGGTCAAGCACCTCGGCCGCTGCGGGGAAGTAAACCTCCGCGAGCGCATCCTTGATAGTCAGCGGAATGGAGGTGTTGTTGATGTCCTGCGAAGTGAGGCCGAAATGCACGAACTCCTTGTAGGCCGAAAGGCCGAGCGCCTCCATCTTCTCCTTCAGAATATATTCGATCGCCTTGACGTCGTGGTTGGTCGTGGCTTCGATCTCCTTGACACGCAGTGCATCCGCCTCCGAGAAATCGAGGTAGAGCGCCCGCAGCGCTTCGAATTTCGACTTTTCGACCCCGGACAGTTCCGGTAGCGGCAACTCGCACAGGGCGATGAAATATTCGACCTCGACCCGAATGCGGTAGCGAATCAGGGCATACTCCGAAAAATAATCGGCCAGTTTCTCCGTTTGATTTCGGTAGCGACCGTCCACGGGAGAAATGGCAGTAAGTTTGTTCAACAACATAATATTCCGATGCAGATTTGATTTTAGGCTTCAAAATTAGCACTTTTAATCGAGAAATCACACCGATTCTCCGGGAATGACCGATTTTTTCTACCTTTATAGAAGGCGGATATCGGTGTTTTCACTACCTTTCGGGAAGACCGGAAGACACTCGACATAAAAAATAAACCCGTTTATTTTATTCTGTCCTCGTTTTCACTACCTTTGCAACACCTTATATCAATGACACTGAATCAATGAATCTACTGATAGCAATCATCGACGGAATCGTCGGCTTCATCCGGCGCAATCCGCTTTTCTGTCTGCTGATCTTCCTGCTGGCGCTCTTTGCCCCTTCGGTATTGGGCGGTATCGCCATGTTCGTTCTCTATGCACTCCTGGGCCTGGTCGTGCTGGCCATTATCCTCCTTCTCTCCTTCCGCTGGAGAATTTACCGCATGCGGAAAGACCTGGAAGATCAATTCGGCGGTCAGGGCTTCGGTCCCGGAGGATCCGGCGGTCCTGCCGGCAATGCCCGCGAAGGCGAAATCCATATCCGCAAAACGAAAGGTGCCGGTGAAAAACGCGTCCGCAAGGACGTGGGCGACTACATCGAATTCGAAGAAGTCCCCGCAACAGAAACCGACAAAAACGACCCGGACAAGCAGTAAAAAACGTTATGCTGAAAATCTTCGAACTGATCGGCCGTTACTTTATCCTGATGGGCAAGGTCTTCTCCCGGCCGGAGAAGCGGGCGATCTACCGTCGTCGCATCATCTATGAAATGGAGTCGCTGGGATTGAACTCGATCGGCCTGACGGCGATCATCTCCGTTTTCATCGGTGCGGTCATCACGCTCCAGATGTCGATCAACCTCGAATCGCCGTTCATCCCCAAATACATCATCGGCTACGCCACGCGCGAGACGATGATCCTCGAGTTCTCCTCGACGGTCGTAGCCCTGATCCTGGCCGGCAAGGTAGGGTCGAGCATCGCCTCCGAAATCGGCACGATGCGCATTACCGAACAGATCGACGCCCTGGAAATCATGGGTGTCAATTCGGCGTCGTACCTGATCCTGCCGAAGATCGTCGCAACCGTGCTTTTCTTCCCCTTCCTGGCGATCCTGAGTATCCTGATCGGTATTGCAGGCGGCTACCTGATTTCAGCGCTGACGGGCATCATGATTCCCGACGACTACGTGCAGGGCCTGCTATACGACTTCCGACCCTACTCGATCACCTACACACTTATCAAGATGGCCGTTTTCGCCTTCATCATCACCTCGATTTCGGCCTTCTACGGCTACTACGCCAAGGGCAACTCGCTCGAAGTGGGGGCCGCCTCGACCAAGGCGGTCGTGGCCAGCTCGATCGTCATCATGATCTTCAACTTGATTCTCACCCAAATCCTGCTTATATGATCAAGGCAGACCATATCTCGAAATCCTTCGACGGACGCGTCGTTCTCGACGACGTCAGCGTCGAATTCGACACCGGCACGACCAACCTGGTGATCGGCAAGAGCGGCTCGGGCAAGACGGTGCTGCTCAAATGTCTGGTGGGCCTGCACGAAGTCGATTCCGGCAGTATCTGGTACGACGACATCGACTTCACGGCCCTCGGATTCAAGGAGCGAAAGGCGATCCGCCGCGATATCGGCATGCTCTTCCAGGGCGGTGCGCTGCTCGACTCCTCGACCGTCGAGGAGAACGTCAAGCTTCCGCTCGACCTCTTCACCGAGCAAAGCGAAAAGGAGAAGATGGAACGGGTCAATTTCTGCCTCCAGCGCGTGCGGCTCAACGGAGCCAATCACCTCTACCCCGCAGAACTGTCGGGCGGTATGATCAAGCGTGCGGCTATCGCCCGGGCCATCGTACTGAATCCCAAATACCTCTTCTGCGACGAACCCAACTCGGGCCTCGACCCCCAGACTTCGATCGTGATCGACAACCTGATCCACGAGATCACCCAGGAATACGGCATCACCACGATCATCAACACCCACGATATGAATTCGGTCATGGAGATCGGCGAGAAGATCGTCTATATCCACGAAGGACGCAAGTGGTGGGAAGGAACCAAAGAGGAAATTCTGCACGCCCGCAACAGAGAGCTGAACGATTTCGTCTTCGCTTCGGCCATGGCCAAACGAGCCAAACAGATGACTCCCGACGGAGAATAACGAACTGATACGCCTGACGATCGGAAGGCCGGAAAGTTTTCCGGCCTTCCGCCGTATTCTGGCGAAATATTTGCGAGTATATTTGTTTATAAAGGATAAAGTGTATAATTTTGTTCTTCCGAAAGGGAAAATCGACAACGAATATTTACCTAAAATAAAATACGTCATGTCAAAGATCAAAGTTGGTATCAACGGTTTCGGTCGCATCGGCCGGTTGGTATTCCGGGCTGCCTGCACCCACGCAGACACTATCGAAGTAGTAGGCATCAACGACCTCATTCCGGTCGATTATATGGCCTACATGCTCAAATACGACTCGGTACACGGTCGTTTCGACGGTACGGTCGAGGTAAAGGGCGACAAGCTGGTGGTTAACGGACACGAGATCCGCGTAACCGCAGAGAAAGATCCCGCGAACCTCAAGTGGAACGAAGTAGGCGCAGAATACATCGTTGAATCGACCGGTCTGTTCCTGACCCGCGAAAAGTCGGAGGCCCACCTGAAGGCCGGCGCCAAATACGTCGTTATGTCGGCCCCCTCGAAAGACGATACCCCGATGTTCGTATGCGGCGTGAACGCCGATACCTACGCAGGCCAGGATATCGTATCGAACGCATCGTGCACGACCAACTGCCTGGCTCCGCTGGCCAAGGTCATCAACGACAAGTTCGGCATCATCGAAGGTCTGATGACTACCGTACATGCGACTACCGCTACGCAGAAGACCGTAGATGGTCCTTCGATGAAGGACTGGCGCGGCGGCCGTGCGTCGATCGGCAACATCATCCCCTCTTCGACGGGTGCAGCCAAGGCCGTAGGCAAGGTAATCCCCGCGCTGGCAGGCAAACTGACCGGTATGTCGTTCCGCGTTCCGACGCTCGACGTTTCGGTAGTCGATCTGACCGTGCGTTTGGAAAAGGCAGCGACTTACGACGAGGTGAAAGCCGCCGTTAAACACGCTTCGGAAAACGAACTCAAGGGTATCCTGGGTTACACCGAGGACGACGTGGTTTCGACCGATTTCACGAGCGACCCCCGTACGTCGATCTTCGATGCCAAGGCCGGTATCGCCCTGAACGATCGCTTTATGAAACTCGTTTCGTGGTACGACAACGAATGGGGCTATTCGAACAAGATCATTATGCTGATCGGTAAGATGGCCGCATACAACAACAAATAATCCCTCGTTACACGGATAAAAAGAGGTTCTCCAAAATTTTGGAGAACCTCTTTTATTACGATCGCAACAGGTTCAGAACGGAGGTCGGAAAATTGGGGCCATAGACGCATCGACCTACGGCCGCAGGCCCGCATCACGGCCGCGACACCTTGAGCTCGATCGACGCCCCTCCCCACTGGTTGATGGAATACTCCTTATCGAGCACGGTCCGGTCGCCATAGCGAATCCGCACCTGCAACGGGAACGGAGGATGTCCCCCGATTTCGTTGTCGCGGGGCAGCGTATGAGGGATCACATAAATATAGAGCACGATACGCTCGCACGGAACGGTTTCGAGCGTAAGACTGCGATGCAGGTCCAACCCCTCCGGCGGTGCCTCCAGATTGCTCCCCATCTCAGCCACCCGGCTCTCGGCCGAGGCAAAGCCGATCCGGTTACCCGAGGCATCGAACGCCCCGCACATCAGCGCGGCATTGTAACGCCACCACTGGTCGAAGCCACTCCGGATTTCGACCGTAAATTTTTCAACGGATTTCATCACAGGACAAATATAACTTTTTTATCGCTATGTCCCACACATCCGGGCAACAATCTCTCCTGGATACACCGCCGGCAGACGGCACTCGGAATCATTCCGGCACACGTCCCTGCGGGGAGAGTCGCTAAAACCGGCGAAACCTTTGGTACTTTTCCGTTTTTTTCATAACTTTGCAGACTGGAAGTATCGAAATGAACGCCGCACGAAAATATTCCATCGCCTGGAAAGGCCTCTCGGAGGGAGAACATACGTTCGACTTCGAAGCGGGCGACGACCTGTTCCGGCTTTTCGAAAACACCGAAATCAAAGGCGGGCACTGCGACGTGAAGGTGAATCTTTTACGGGCGGCACGTCAGCTTCGCCTCGAGATTTCGATCCGGGGCAGCGTAGTGGTGGAGTGCGATCGCTGTCTGGGCGATTGTTCCGTTCCGATCGATTACGAAGGAGAATTGCTGGTGAAATTCTCCGACGAAGTCCGCGAATACGACGGAGATACCTTGTGGCTCTCACCCTCGGAAGATTTCGTGGATCTGACGCAATATATTTACGAAAGCATCGTCCTTTCTCTGCCCTATCAGCGGGTGCACCCCGACGGGGAGTGCGATCCGGATATGTTGGGACGCTTCCGCATCGTTTCCGAGCAGGAGTTCGAAACGATCGAGAACGAAACGCAACAGCGGGAAAGAGAGGCCTCGGGCTCCGGACAATGGACCGAACAACTGTCCGCCATCAAACAACAGATGGAGCAGGAAGAAAAAGACAAGAAACATTAAACTAATAATTGATAATACAAAATGGCACATCCTAAACACAAAATCTCGTCAACCCGCCGCGACAAGCGTAGAACTCACTACAAAGCAGTCGTTCCCACGGTCGTAACCTGCTCGAACTGCGGCGCATCGGTACTCTACCACCGGGTATGCCCCGAATGCGGCTTCTATCGCGGCAAGCTGGCTATCGAGAAGAAAGCGGCGGAATAATCTCCGCCGCCGGGTCCCTTTCGGATTTTCAGCCGAAAGAGCGTAATCTATTTTACTAACCAAATCTCAGATTATGTTAAAGATTGGTGTAGATGCCATGGGAGGCGATTTCGCCCCGGAGGCAGCAGTCAAAGGCGCCGTAATGGCCGTCGATGCAATCGGCGACGAATGCCGGATCGTACTCTTCGGCGACGAGGATCGGATTCGGGCAGTCCTGAAAGCGGAAAACTGTGCGGCGGACCGGTTCGATATCGTACATACGACCGAAGTGATCGAAATGGGCGACCATCCGGCCAAAGCCTTCCAGCAAAAGACCAATTCAAGCATCGTCGTCGGGTTCGGTTATCTGGCCAAAGGACTCATCAACGGCTTCGCCAGCGCCGGCAGCACCGGAGCGATGATGGTGGGTTCGATGCAGGCCGTCAAGCCGATCGAAGGCGTGATACGTCCCACGATCTCCACGGTCGCTCCGACCGTCACGGGCGGGAAAGTCCTGCTGCTCGACGTAGGTCTGAACGTCGATTGCAAGCCCGAAGTATTGGCTCAATACGGCATTATCGGTTCGATTTACGCCCAGGCTATGCTCGGGATCCGGAATCCCCGGGTCGCGGTACTGAATATCGGAGAGGAGGAAACCAAAGGCAACGCCCAAAGCAAGGCGGCCTATGAACTGATGAAAGAATCCGAAGAGTTCAACTTCGTCGGCAACGTCGAAGGTTCTCACCTCTTCTCGGGGCAGGTAGCCGACGTGATCGTCTGCGACGGTTTTGTCGGCAATACGCTGCTGAAAACCGTAGAGGGGCTTTTCCGGATCAACAAAGCGCTTAAAATCCCCGAAACTCCGTTCTGGAGGGATATGAACTACGAATACGTGGGCGGCACGCCGGTACTCGGTGTCAACGCCCCGGTAGTCATCGGACACGGATGTTCTTCGGCGCTGGCAATCAAAAATATGATTCTTACGACCGAACGTTGCGCCCAAACCGGCGTGACCGCGAAGTTGCAGAATGCTTTCAAAAACTAAACCGCTCCCCGAATGAAGAAAATTACAGCGGCAATTACAGGTGTAGGGGCCTACCTGCCTGATTATCTGCTTACCAACGACGAATTAAGCCGAATGGTGGACACTTCCGACGAGTGGATCATGACACGCATCGGCATCAAAACCCGCCATATCCTCAAGGGAGAGGGGTTGGGTACATCTTATATGGGCGCACGCGCCATCAAAGACCTGCTGGAAAAAACCGGGGTTAATCCGCTGGAGATCGACATCGTGATCTGCGCCACGGTTACCCCGGATATGTTTTTCCCCTCGACGGGCAATCTGATCGCCGACCAGGCCGGTTGTAAAAACGCTTTCGCCTACGACATTTCCGCTGCATGCAGCGGCTTCCTGTTCGCCCTGACGACAGGGTCCCAGTTCATCGAAACGGGCTATGCCAAAAAAGTAATCGTCGTCGGCGCCGACAAGATGTCCTCGATCGTCGATTACAAGGACCGCAACACTTGTCCGATTTTCGGCGACGGCGCAGCGGCCGTATTGCTGGAACCCAACAAAGAAGGTTACGGCGTCATCGATGCGATCCTCCATTCGGACGGTTCGGGCGAACAACACCTCTATATGAAAGCAGGCGGCTCGCGCTATCCCGCTTCCGAAGAAACCGTGCGCAACAACTGGCACACGATCACCCAGGACGGGCCAGCCGTTTTCAAGGCAGCCGTATCGAACATGGCCAACGTATCGGAGGAGATGATGCAACGCCACCATCTGACCGCCCAGGACATCCGCTATCTGGTACCCCATCAGGCCAACTTGCGTATCATCGACGCGACGGCCAAACGTATGGGATTGGGACGCGAGAAATGTATGATCAATATCGACCGCAACGGTAACACGACCGCAGCGACGATTCCGCTTTGCCTGTATGAATACGAAGCGGCTCTCTGCAAAGGGGACAACCTGATTCTGGCGTCGTTCGGCGGCGGATATACGTGGGGTTCCATCTATGTAAAATGGGCTTACGACGGCGAAAACTGCTAATTTTTCAAACAAAATACTTTCAAACGATGCCCGACTTTAGTCGGGCATCGTTTATTGTTTTCCCCTATGTCGAGATCAAATAATCGTATAAAAAAATCTGCACGAAATAGACGTTATTTGCTTATATTTGCATAAAGTAAAAGCCTCCGGGCGATGGCCGGTTCCGCCTCGTTTTAGACTTGCACTATTTTTGCAGGGTAAAGCGATTGACGAAGCAACGACAAAACCGGAGTCCGGGACTCTCCGACCGAAAAAGAGAAATGTTTCGCTCGACATTTTCGACGAACGACAGCTGCGGAAGAGTTCGCGGAAAATAACGGAAAAACAGGAAATTTAACAATTTAACAAAATAGTTATGATCAGCAAGAAACTACAAGACGCACTCAATGCGCAAATCAATGCCGAAATGTGGTCGGCATATCTCTATCTGTCTATGTCGGTCGAGGCGGAATCGAAAGGCCTCAAAGGTTTCGGCAACTGGTTCTTTATCCAATTCCGCGAGGAACAGGATCACGCCCGCATTCTGATGAACTATCTGCTCGCACGCGGCGGACAGGTTCTGCTGGCTCCGATCGCCGAAGTGAGAACATCGTGGGGAAGCCAGCTCGAGGCTTTCGAAGATACGCTGGCTCATGAAAAGAAGGTTACGGCAATGATCAACAACCTGTACGACATGGCTGTTACAGAGAAAGACCATGCAACGGCAAGTATGCTCAAATGGTTCATCGACGAACAGGTCGAGGAAGAAGAGAGCGCCACGACAATCATCGACTCGCTCAAGCTCGTTTCAGGAGATAAGATGGGTGTATTCATGCTCGACAAGGAGCTGGCGACTCGCACTTATACGCAGGCAGCGCCCCTGGCCGGCAAGGAGTAATCGCATTCATCCCCAAGAAAAGAGGATTGCTGAAAATTCAGCGATCCTCTTTTTTATGAAACCGCCGGTCTGCATCAAAAACGAAATTTATAATTAGGCCTCAATTTTGCAAGGATAAACAATACAACTTTAATTGTAAAAAATATGAAAAAAATCGTAGTATTGTTCGTCAGTATGTTGGTACTGGCCACAACAGCCTCGGCCGGCAACGATAAACCGATCCAAGTTTCGCAACTGCCCCAGACAGCACAGCAGTTCATCAAGAAATATTTCGGGGATCGAAAAGTGGCTTTTGCCAAAGAAGAATCCGATTTTCGGAAAAGCTATGAAATCGCGTTCAAAAACGGCGACAAGATCGAGTTCGACCGCAAGGGCGAGTGGACCGACATCGATTGCAAGTACAGCGCCGTTCCGACCGGAATCATCCCTGCACCGATCGCCAAGTACGTCGCCGACAACTATCCCGACAACAAGATCGTACAGATCGAAAGAGATACACGCAGCACCGAGGTAAAACTCGACAACAGAATGGAGATCAAGTTCGACAAACAGCATCGCGTGATCGAAATGGATTTTTAACCTCCCACAGGGAAAATGCCATTTCCTAAATTTAATCCGGCACTGCTGACAGTGTCGGATTTTTTATGCAAGTGCACATAACATCACCCTCCTACCTTAAAATCGATCCCGGCTTTCCGAGCCTGCGTATGCTGAAACTGCCGCCGAATCCGGTACAGACGTCCGTCCTTGAGCAGACGCGCCCCGGTCTGGTGAAAGCAAAAGGAAACATCGTGTTCCGCACACTGATCCCGCAGGGAGAGCACCCAGGCATAATCGCAAACACGCGCTTCGGGACCCGACTCGCCGCCGACAGATACCTGTTCGATTTCCGGTCCGAGATACGGGGCCAAATCTATGGGACCTATCAGCGGGGCGCAAACGATAATCTTGTGACGAATCGGCAACTTCTGGAAAATCGGCAGCCGATAATCGGCCATCCGCTGATTCTCCACCGTGCAACCGATCGTCACATGCTCGTACCCTGCACCCCAGTCCCCGGGCAGACACTCGGACAACCGGTCGATACGCTTGGTAAAAAACATAAAATGCAGGTCCCGCCGCAAACGGATCATCTCCCATGCCTCACGGCGCCAGACATCGGCCTCGGCAAGCAGAAAGTCCGATGTAAAACAGGTAAACACCATCTCCCCGGCCGGAATTTTCCACCGGCCGTCCCGACTTCGGCGCACGGGGAGGCTGAAGGCCGTCGTTTTCACAACGTGCCCGCCGTCCTTTTGCCAGGCAGCATCCTGGCGATAAACATAACACTCCCGGCAACCTTCGCTCACACGCTGACACCCGTGCCAAGGATTCCACGATACGGACATATGAATCACACCTCGGTTTCAAGTAAAACACGCATACCCGGCCAAATCCTCATACGGACAACCTCCGTTTGCAACTCCCCCGCTCCAAATCGGCCGGCCGCAGCCAACGACCGCTCCCGCAACAACAATAATCCGAAAAACAGAGGCTTCGTCACACGATTATTCCCTCCCCGTCCTTTAACAAGAATCGCAGCAAACCGAGTATCCTGTCATTCCCCGAAAAAGATCGGGCCGACAACCTCGGTCCCGCCTTCGCCGTAACGGGCAAACAATACGCAGGCATTTCCCCCGTCCGTAGTTCCAACCGGCAATTCGGATTCGCAAACGACTGCAACCCGCGAAACAGCCTGCGCCGGGAGCGATGCCGCTGCGATTTCTGCACATACAGCGATAGAACTGCCGGAAATTCATTCCCTGCCGGATTCCGACGAACGTTCCGCAGGCGAGGCAAGTACTTCGTTCATCGGAGCTTCATCGAGATAGCGCCGTTTGAAAAGATCCGCACAGAAAATAAAGATGGAGAGAAGCACCGGACCGAAGATTACCCCCATGAAACCGAAAAGCGACAAGCCGATAATCACGCCGAAAATCGTCACCAGAGGATGCGTGTCGGCCATCCGTTTCTGCAGGACGAAGCGGGCCAGGTTATCGACCTGCGTAATGACCACCACCCCATACGCCAAAAGCCCGACGGCTGCGCCCCAATGCCCGATCAGCCCCAGGTAAGCCGCCAAAGGCAGCCATACGAGCGCCGTTCCGAGCAGCGGAACGATCGTAGCGACACAAGTTACTACGCCCCAAAACAGCGCCCACGGCACACCGCACAACCAATAGCCGACCAGAGCGACCGCCCCCTGTATGACCGCGAGCAAGGGAATGCCGATTGCATTCGAACGGACGATCATCACCACTTCGCGCGTAAACTCCTGAGTAACCGTCCGGTTAAAAGGGATGAACTTGCGTAGATAGCTCTCCATCTCCCGACCGCCGATCAACATAAAATAGAGAACGAACAGCAGCACCACCACATTGACCGCAAAGCTGCCGATGCTCTGCAATACCCACTGCCCGGCCCGAGGCAGCAGCTCCACCAGTTTGGCGATATTATCCCCGTCCAGCAAGTTATAGCCGATCCGCTCTCGAATCAGCTCCGCCAGGTTCCGAATGGGCTGAATAACAGTCGAGGGATCGAGGGTCACATCCTGCAATTTAGCGACAAGCAACCACACGAGCAGAGACAGCGGAATCAGAAAACAGACGATGGCTTCACCGATCAGCAGCGAAGCGGCCAGGCTACGCCGCAATTTATGGCGGATCGTCAGCGCCCGCATCTGCCCGCGCAGCAGTACATAAATCGTAAGGGCTCCCAACAGGCCGCCCAGAAAGGGAATCAGTTCTACAAAAATAACCGTACCCAGCCCCAGAAGAATGACATAGAGCGAATAGCGCCAATATTTCTCCCGGATATTTTGTTTTTGGATTCTTTGATTCATAACCAAGTCTATCTATTCTCGACGCAACAAGATATATGCCGTTCGCCGTGCCGCACGCAAGTTCCGGCAGCCGACAGCCTCAAAACCACGAAAGCACTCCCTGCAAAGCAGCCACAATCGCCACGTAACGGAGCAATTTGCCGACGAACATCGCAACGGCCGTAATCCAGACATTGCTGCGCATCAGGCCGAGTACGATGGCGACGGCTTCGCCGACATAGGGCAGAAAGGTGAAAAAAGCGAACAAGGCCCCTTTCCCTTCGAGAAAACGGGAAACCCGGTCGATTTTCGCCGGCTCGACCCGCAGGTAACGGGTAATCCAGTCCCGCTTGCCCAAATGCCCGATCCAATAGCAGGTCATACCGCCGAGCGTATTCCCCGAAGCGGCAGCGAACAGACAGAGCAAAGGGTCGAGCCCCATCCGCACCAGAATCACCAGCACGACCTCGGAACTGAACGGCAGGATACTCCCGGCGACGAAAGCCGAGAGAAAAAGACCGACATAACCCCAGTCGGTAAAAAATTGCGTCAGCGAAGCGATAAATTCTTCCATGCCTTCGGATTCCACCCGTTACCGAACCGATTTCGGATCGAAAAATAAAAATGTTTCGCCCGCCCCTATCGTTTTTCTTTCCGCACACGATTCCAAAATTTTTCGCTTGGTATGTTTTATGCACATACGAAAGATGGTTAATAACGAGTTAAAAAATAAAAAGTGGTATTATTTCCCGTCGCGCAGGCTCGCAGTCGCTTTGTCGTTACAAGGCTGGCGAAAAGCAGGTGCGACGGTTTTTTTCACCGCAGGCTTCACGCTTCTCGCCCATGTTCCCGATCCAGGCGAATCAGCATTTTCTTATGCGGAATGCCCGCTTCCAGGTATTCGTCCGATACGACCTCGAATCCGAATGATTCGTAAAAGGGTATCAAATAGCTTTGGGCCGAAATGCGGATCGCTTCCGCCCGCCACTCCCGAACCATGTAGCCGATAGCTCGGCTCACCATCTCCCGGCATATTCCCCGACGGCGGTACGTTCGGGCAACGCAAACGCGTCCGATCGACGGTTCGGCATAAGCAATCCCACGCGGAATCATCCGCAGAAATCCGACCGTCTGCCCCTCACACTCGGCCCACAGGAAGAGAGAAAAGGGATCCTTCTCATCGGCATCGAGCGTCGTGACATGCTGCTCGAGGTAGAAGACCCGTTCGCGCAGCGAAGCTGCCGCATGCAGCTCCCCCACCGAAAGTTCCGCAAAAGGTTTTATGTGATAAACAATCTCCATATCGTGTAAAAACAGCCGCTATCGAAGACAAAAATACAAATAAGCCGAATGCAAAAGCAAATTTATTTGCATTTTGCCGAGGCGAAGTATCTAAGACGAAGTCAAAATACGAAAAAGCCGGGGCAAACACAACCGGAATCCGATTTTATCCAGGCGAAGTCAAAGATAGTGAAAGGCGAGAGAAAACGGGAACTTGTTCCCTGTTTTCCGAGGCGCATCCTATCTAAGACTATGTCAAAGATAGGAAAAGAAGAGAGGAATCGTGCGGGCTTGCACGCACAGATTGCCGAACCGCATCCTATCTTCTGCAAAGATACGGATAAGCGAGGGCAAAGCGCCCCCATTCGTATCTTACCGAACGAAAGTATCTTAGGCTTCGTCCAAGATGCGAACGAACCGAACGCAAAAGCAAATAAATTTGTGTTTTGCCGGAACAAAATATCCACAACAAAATTAAAGATACGAAAAGCGGCAAGCCCCTATGGAAATAAACGACGACGTCCCGCCACATAGTGACGGGACGCTGTTCCAAGAAGTCGGACCAAAGCACCTGTTCAAGTCTTGCGTGAATCCGGAGGTGCGATCTGTCCACGACAGAAAGACTTCCGCGACAAAGCGCGACGCAGAAAAATCCGCTACAGCCGGCTTCCTTCGATTTTCAGCCTCGCGGCTATCTCTTCACCGCAGCGAGCGCCTTGTCATAATCGGGCTCCTGCGTGATCTCGGGCACCAATTCGGTATAGACGACTTTGCCGTCCCCGTCGATGACCACCACCGAACGAGCCAGCAACCCTTTCAACGGGCCGTCGGTCATCAGCACGCCGTAGCTCTCATCGAACGAGGTTTTCCGGAAATCCGACACGGGAACGACATTCTCGATTCCCTCGACCGTGCAAAAACGCGCATGAGCGAAAGGCAGGTCTTTCGAAACGGCCAGCACGACCGTTCCCGGCAGCTCCGCCGCGAGTTTGTTGAACTTACGCACCGACGCGGCGCAAACGCCCGTATCGAGGCTCGGAAAAATATTCAGGATCACCTGCTTTCCACGCAAATCCTTCAGAGAAAGGGTGGAAAGATCGGTCTTGACCAATTCGAAATCGGGAGCCGCAGCTCCTGCCTTGACAAATTCACCGGCAATCTGCACCGGCTGTCCTTTGAACTTCGTTATCGACATATCGTTGTTTCTTTTTAATTATTAAACCAAACCCGGCGAAATCTTCATCCGCCCGGGGATTTAGGAGAGATGCAAAAACCGGTCCGCATTTCCCTGCAATTGGAACGAAGATACAAATTTTTCCCGAAAAAGGCAAAATTCTTTGCGAAAAACCACGAAACGAAGCGGAATAACGACCTGCCCGGATAATTTCAGCCGTTTCACGACCGATTCCCGAAACACCCCGAGCAGCGACCGGGACACCGTCTGCACGCAAAAATCACCCCGACGTCGCTCCTCCCCCGACAACCTGGACAGCCGGGAGGAAGCCCGCCAACAGTCAAAAGGAAAGAGGAAGGGAAGGCAAAACGACCCAATCCCCAATCGCCGAAACGACCTGCCCGGAAACTTCTGCCCGGATCAGCTACAAAATGCGATAGGCTCCAAACGTCCCCGAACAAAGGTATCCCGGCAAGAGTTCGTCGAACCTTCCGGAGCGCCCCACAGCCCCTGCCATGAACAGATAGCCCAATATCCGGCAGACCTTGTCTTCTAAAAATAACACTAACAGAAATCGTCCTGCCTGCCTTCTTCAGCAGGCACAAAAAAACGGAAAGGAGTCTTCTCGACTGCTTTCCGCCTTCGGAGGTTACCCTCCTAAACTACTAACCCAAACTTAAATAAATGAAGAAACCTCGCCGGAATCGGGCTATTGCTCCGACCCGGCTCCTTCAGAAAAACAAAACACGTGCCAAAAAACCGTACCGGTACGAACGGATTCCCGCACGCGTTCAAATGTTTTAAACGAAATTTCCTCGCATTAAACGACTTAATACTTTTGATGTATAAATAAAATACTAAAATCCTCGTTTAGAACAAACCGAAGCATCGAAAAAATCCTACTTTTTCACATCCTACGTAAAACCAATGCCATCACATTCATTCCTCCGCAGATCCTCTTCTCAAAGAACACCTTCTCGTAAAACCAGCAATAAAAAAGCCACTCAAAAAATTGAGTGGCTTTCATCCGATTTTCGATTTTGTGGGAGCTGAGGGATTCGAACCCCCGACCCTCTGCTTGTAAGGCAGACGCTCTGAACCAGCTGAGCTAAGCTCCCGTTAAAAATGGCTCGGGACTGCAAAGGTAACCATTATTTCCTTTCCTCCAAATTTTTCAAAAAATTCACAAGAAGAAAATTTCCGCACCACTCTCTCAAACTACCTTTCGCAACCTTCGCGCATCGCGTCCGTTTCCCATTCGGGATTCAACGCGATGCAAATATAAGGATTTTCTCCGAAACAACGCACAACAACCGTTATTTTTTAACGAACCTACTAAGATACAACCAGATCATCTCCTATTTCAACTCTTTCTACAATTACTATTACTCCTTTCAATCGTTCTTTTCTTTTAAGATCTCGTTCATCCAACCCGACAAAATCGATCGGACATGCGCACAATGCTTGTTCCGACAAATAATTTTTACTTCAACAGTCCAAATAGATAAGCCTCGGGAATCAGAAGGTTTCCGGGCATGCTCATAGTTACGAGCTAAGTTAAAAACTGATAAACCCGGTTCTTGCCCATAATGCAAAAAATAGAATAATAATAGTAATAAAACAGAACATCAAAATATAATTATTGAACGGGGAAATCCAATCCGACTCTTTCGACTTTCTTATTCCTTATATTTTATGAAATTCTCCTTTTTCGTATAAGTATTCTCCCGGAGCTAAATTAGCAACTTGATTTATAAAATCCGTGAAATTGCAAAAGAAAGACCTGATGCTATGACTATTACTTCCTCCCGACTTTATGTAATAGATAGCATGAAATCAAAACATATTTTTCGAACGTGATTATGTACTTTAGGAATCTCTTTGAGAACCGAGCTTCCCAAGGCCCTTCCAAGGAGGGAATTCAGGGGAACGTTGGTATTACAGACACGGCCCGGGCCGCGAATAAGCATCCTGCGGATTCGATGCTGCGACCGTCGGATAAAGGGGTATCGAAAACTTCGACAGAATAAAACAAACAAGTTTGTTTATTCTGCCCTCATTTTTACTACCTTTGTAAAACGACATGAGAAAAATCACCGATAAACTGCGGCGGATCAATCCGTTTGCCAGGAAAAACGACGGTCCGCTGCCCCGGCCACTACCGGGCGACCCGTCGCTGCGAGTCGTGAAGGTCTTCGTCGAAGGTTATGAGGACGTGGCTTTCTGGCGGGGCGTCTTCGACTGTTTCGCCAATCCTTACCTCTATTTCGAAATATCGGTGCCGACCCGCAAAGACCTGCCCAAAGGCAAGAAGGTGCTGATGTCGATGATTCCCGAATCGTCGGAGAGAATGTTGCTTTGCGTGGATTCGGATTTCGATTTCCTGTTCAACGGAGCGACAGAGCAATCGCGCCTGATCCGCGACTCACGGTATATGTTCCATACTTACACCTATGCCACGGAGAATTACCTCTGCTATGCTCCCTCGCTGCACAACGTCTGCGTCAAGGCGACCAAGAACGATACCCGAATCTTCGATTTCGAACGCTTCATGGCCGACTATTCCCGCACGATTTACCGTCTTTTTCTTTGGTATGCCTATTCGGCGAAGCTGTCGGACGAGCATGTGTTCACTCTTGTCGATTTCAAGTCTTCGGTAAGGCTCAACTACCTCGATTTGGAGGATAACGGGGCCCGGACGATCGCCTGGTTACAGCGCAATGTCGCCCGCCGCGAGCAAACGCTCGCCAGCAAGCATCCCAAACAGGCGGCGGAGTTGGACGATTTCGCCGCACAGCTCGGTCGGCTCGGGGTGACGCCCGAAACGACCTATCTCTATATGCACGGGCACACGTTGATGGACAACGTGGTGATGGTGCTGCTGGAAACCGTATGCGAAAAACTGCGTCAGATGACTGCAGCGCGAATCACTGCCTCGAAAAAGGAGGGCGTGGCGCTGAAAAACGAAATGAGCAATTACACCAATACCCAGCGATCGATCCGGGACGTACTGCTCGACAACGAGAATTATCAGGACTGCCCTCTTTTCAAACGGCTCTACCGGGACATCGAGCGGTATATGGTACGTACGATCTGGCGGATGAAACAGCAGGGCGAGGTTCCTGCCTCCGAAACGATTTTTTCGATCGTCCGCGGCTTTCGGCGACGGTAAACGTGCGTTCGGGCACTACCAAAATGCCAAAAATTAAAACGGGCTGCCTAACAAGTCCGATTCTAACATTTTCACCTCTGTCAGAATGCACTCTGACAGGGGGGGGGCTTTCAATTTCACGGATTTGTTAGACAATCTTTAATTAATCTTTCACATTGTAATAAAATGGATAATCTTGTAGTTCTATTTTTGCTTGTTTTTTTGAAATTTTTACAAGAGGAAGTTCATTAATCCCATCTTTCATGATGGGATATAGTTTATTCCCCCGAACAAGGTAGCGATCTCTATTATCATCTGTACATATAGTAATCAATTTTGTCGCAGATTAACAAAAAAAACGTTAAATTTGCGCTAAAGATTGATTGACAGCGTTATGGAAAAATCGAAAAGAGTAGTCGGTTACGCCCGTGTTTCGACGGAGGCACAAGACATTACCCGTCAAATTGAACTTATTACGGCCTATTGTAGCGACCGAAATTATCATCTAATCAAAATCATTCAAGAGAAAATTTCGGGAGCCAGAAAGGACAGGAAAAGTCTAAATGAACTTTTAGATGTGGACGATGCGGTCGCCGATATGATTATCGTGTCGGAACTCTCCCGTTTATCGCGTGAAGATGATATTTTATCCGTTCTTTCAACGATAAACGAACTTTTGAAACAAGGTGTCGATATTCTGTTTTTGGATAAGCAAGACCGCATTTATAAGGCTGGAACTATTTTATCCCTTTACGACATCATTACGCTGTCAGTAGAAGCCAAAGCAAGTGCCGACGAACGCTACAAGATTGCAGGTCGGATGCAGACGGGTTTACGCTCCAAACTGGCCGAGTTTAGCAATATGTTTGCAGGCGGTACGGTTCCTTTCGGCTACAAAGTCATTCACAATCCCGATTACAAACTGAACCAAACGCCTAAAAACCTGCTTGTCGTCGATGCCAAAGAAGCCGAAGCGGTAAAATACCTTTTTCAGCAGCTAATCGACGGCAATACGATACGGCAGACTGTAAGGGTTTACAATAAATTATACCCTTACAAACTCTCTTATTCGGGCATCTGCCGCATTATCCGCAATCCCAAATACAAAGGGGAGATATACCGACGGGGAAAATTGTACGGCCAAATTCCCGAACTGCAAATCATCACGCCCGAAGATTTCGACAAGGCCAACAAACAGATGCGTGAAAACAGCCTGTTTCAAAGCAATGCTCCGAAATACTATAATCCGCTGAAAGGTTTGCTGTTTTGCCCGTGTGGATGCGGTCTTTACATGAAACCCAACCACAACAGCTATCTAATCTATCGTTGTTCAAGTGCTTATAACGACAAACAGAAATGCGAAAATTACGGCGTCAAATGCGCTTATATCCTATCGTCCGTTTGGACTTGTGTAAAGGAAACCTTGCACACCGAGGAATACAAGCGTTTCAATACCCAGCGGGCAAATGAATTGCAGGGGATAAACAAGCAGATTCGGGAAACAATCACCCGAAAAGTCAATAGCGTCGATGAACTGAAAACGCAATCGGCATCGTTGATTGCCAAAATCAAGAAACTGAATAATGATGACCTTATTAATGAATTGGAAACCGATTATAATGTGCTTTGCAAACAAATCAAGCAAACCGAGCAGGAAATTTCCGAACTGAACGGACAGATAGCCGAAAACGATGCCGAAATAAAACGGAACGTGGAGCAGAAAGATTTTAGCAAGATGGAGCAGTCGGCCTTATACAAGGAAAAATTGCAAAAGGCCGTCTATCATTCCCTCTCTGCCATGCGTGGCATTTTGGAAATAGTCTTTAAGAACGGCATGACACGTTACGTGCTGATTAAAAAGCACCGAAACGGCGGAACCTACCTTTTGCCCGATACGTTCAAAGGCGACATGGAGCGTAAACAAATTATCGTTCCGTCCTTACGAACCGACAAGGATAATCCCTATTCAGCCCAGCCGATGAATTTGCGCTACACGTTCGACGAATTTTTCAAGGCCATGCCCGTCGAAGAATACGAGATCCCGATAACGGAATGAAAGAAAAAGCATTGCTGGAAAATTCTCCTGCAATGCTTTTTCCCTATTTTTCAAATTAGCCCATTCGCCTCATATTGTTAAGCACCTGCGGAGTTAGCCATATGCTGTTTCGCTTCCCGATTCCTTCCATAAATTCCACAAAATCGGGTGATAGCTTTACATTATGAAGATTAAAATTAGTAGCACCTCCCATATCAAGAAGATTCTTATTTACAAGACTTTCTACGATTGGCGTTATCGTCTGTGCCCCTCTTGCGTCTGTCCACCATTTGATAAACAGACCTGTACCGTCCATTTGCGTTTGACTGTAATAACATAAAAGGAGAAATAATTCTTCATCCGATGTAATGCCGAATCGAGCCATCACATTCAAAAAATCATTCACAAAAATAAGGATGGGTTCTGTTTTCAAGTGCAAGGAATCTTCCATTTCACGAAAAGTTTTAAGGATTTGACAAAATAACATAGCTAACTATGCCATAAACAAATATACTAATTTTCGTCAAATAAGAATCGCTGAAAAGCCCTCATTTCGGCTCCCGATAAAGAATACCCCGATTCATTTGTTTGCTGAAAATAACCTTTGTACCTTTACAGAAGCCAGCAAGAGGGATAAAGGCGATGCCTAAATCTGTCCCCTGCTTCGTGCTTAAAAGTGGCACTTATACCACTACCTACCCAATCAACACCTAATTATAGGCTCTCGGCTCTGGGGAGCCTCAAACCCGATTTTCAGACTATGCTGTACTATGTAACGCAAAACAAATGATTCGACAACCGAAAGGCCGCCAAAGCCGCGTTAGGCTCTGCCTGCTTTCGGAAATTATTAAAAACAAAAGAGATACTATTCACTAATTACGTCGCTAACGATGAATTACACAACGATTCCAAAATCAATTTGCCAGCTTCAGACGGGCAACAGCAAACCGACTGACATTTACGTTTGAGCAACGATTAAATGCAAATCGGACTACAAGACACAAACAAGCCATATAACGGAAGATAGGCTGTCCCAAATAACAGGAGTAAATATCCGTACCGTCAAACGGTCTGTCCAACGATTAAAGGAGTGCGGAGCAATACAGGTTACAACCCGCATAATCGACGGATGCAAACGCCGTAATTCCTATTATATAGCCAATCTCCAAACAGATTTCTTTTTCGTGGATAACCGATTCTTTACAAAGAACCACCCGCCGAAAATCGCGGGCTTTCTGCTCTTATTAAAGGCTATATGCCTCAATAATACAAATACTATCCTTTGAAATATCGGACAGATTGCCGATGCTGTCGGAATGAACCGCAACACGGTTTCCGCTCTTATTAAAGAGAGTAGCGGATTAGGGCTGATTAAGGCCCTACCGAACGGTTACGAAATAACGGATGATTGCTTTATAAACCCACCGCAAAAAGACACGGCCCACGCCGTCTATAATGAAATATGCCGATTCTGCATAACAAAGGGAACGAATCCGCCGCAATGAAATGAACGGGCAATGAATCGGATTCTTACTAAATACAACATTCCGAATCTGTCGGCTGATAATTCGCTGTCGGTTACTTATGCCCTAAATGAACGGTGCAAGATGATTCCCGAATCCGTGTCGCTGGCTTATTTCGTTAAGGTGCTATGCACCCAAGACCCGATAAAGGCCAATAAGCTACATTTACAATCTTTTCTACTCACATAATATACTTTCGTTCAGACGCTCCGATTTTTATAGTCGGGGCGTTTTGATTTGATAGGCCGACCGTGAAGATACTATCCCTTTTTTTACCCCTCCCCATTTTCAGATGGGAAACCGAATTTTTATCTATCCCATTAATAGGATTCCACATAAAACAGCCCACCCCTATTTATCCTCTAAACCATATAACAGCATAGAATTATTGATATTACATGAAGTTGGATTACTACTGATAAGCGACAAACAGAAACTTAATCGTTATGTACGAAACACAAGAGAGAGCCAAACGGATTACGGACATTCATGTTTTATGGGGACAAAGCACGGTTATCGAGGAGTTAATCCAAGCAGGAAAAATCGACGAAGAATATATCTATCCCTTTAACGGGGACGAGGTGTTGGAATGGTGGCTTGTTACTCCATGGCTGGCCGAACGACTGAAAGAGCAGGGCGAAATCATCATCGAGGAATTAGGGTGTCGTTGGTGGGGACGGCTGACGAGCGGGCAGGCGATTTACATGGACGGCGTAATACAAGAAATTTGCGGGAACGATTAACCCAACCTACAACTAACAAAGTTTCGATTCCATACTCCCTGCTATTGGATAGAAACTTTGTTTTCAAGAACTTTGCACAATTAAATACGGCAACAGCACCCGAAAGGGCAAGATGTTTTGCAATTTCCGCCGAATATGCTACTTTTGCAGTAACATATTGAATACACGGAAAGTGTAAGTTTATTCTCGTTAGACGAACTTAGGAAATTCATCAAGCAAGAGAATGAGCTGACAACTTGCCGCGTCTTATCCTTATATGGGATAGGCGTGGGGCTGTTGCTTGTTTTATTGCTAAGGTTTCCTAAGACCTGTCTAACTAAAATAAGTTTTCAGCACCACGCTTTCTGTTTAATTAAATCCAAAAATTAACCGTCGCGTTGGTGCTGGGGCGACAACCTAAACTTATTGCAACTATGAAAAAGTTGTTTCTTATTGTGGCCGCTATGTTTGCGGTAGTTTCTTTTTCGGCTTGTTCCGATGATGAGGATGATGTTCCCTATGACGGCAGTCCCAAAATTGAATTTAAAGACCCCAATTTTTTTAATGTACTTTTGAGTTTGACCTGTGACAGCAATGACGGTGATTATGTTGCATTTATAGACAATTCATTTATTGGAAATTATTACCAGAATAAAATTGACATCAATAAAGATGGGCAAATATCAGAACAAGAAGCATATGCCGTTAAATATTTAAGTTTCCAACGAAAAGATACCAATATCAAAGATATGGATGGCATTGGCAATTTTCGCAATTTAACAGGTGTAAGATGCAATAATACTCAATGTACCTCATTAGATTTAAGCCATACTTTCCCCGATTTTTACGAACTTGAGTGTCATAATAACAAAAATTTGAAGATAATAGATTTAAGTGGTTACTATTCTCCTAAAAGCAATAATATAAGGTTGCAAATTTCAGATAATCCGAATTTGGAATCTCTAATTTTGAATAAAAGTGATCAGGATTATTATTATAAGAACACTCTTGATGCCATAATTCAAGAATATGGCGATATTATAACTTACGTAGAATAGCCTTTAAACATCCAAATTATGGGAGATTTTAGAACCGTTATCTTCTACAAATCCGAAGATGCAATGGACGGGGTTGATTTTGACAATCCCCACCAATACGATACCGACGAAGGATTTTATTGGATTGGCGCATGATGTAGTAAGTGGGGAACAGCGAACATTTGCCATAATAGAAAACCCTGAAACAAAAGATATTTTTCATATAGATTTTAAGTTGCTGAAATCCTTTAAGGATTGATTGCAAATTTTTTTAAGTGACAGACTTTGTGAAAAGGTTAATCTATAAGACCCTTTTGCAGAGTTTGTCACTTTCTTGTTTTGTTTATTTCGCTAATAATCTTATCTTTATAAAGATAAATAACAATTAAATTTTAGCTAAAATGAACAGATACAAACAACCGAAAACAGAATGAAAGACCGACGCATGAGAGGATAAACAGATAATCCAAAAGACGGTTAAATGGAGCCAAACAGAGGGAATAGTCCTGCTTGTAGGAAAACCCAAAGACGAAATATTTCCCGAAACATTTATTTACCTGTTTGCCCCTAATATGGCAGACATAACAAAGCCCGTCGAAATTGTCCTAACAAAGAATCGACAATACATATTCGGATGAAAGTGCGAACTTAACGAAACAGACGGAATAATCGGCACAATGACGGCTAACGCGGCACAAATCGAGGGAACGGGCGAAAAGGTGAATTTGTTCGACTACCACGTGAAAGCCGATACAATCCTATTCCAATACACCACGCCCGACGGACGGGACGAGGTGGTGAAATTCCCGTTAGCTGGATTTTGCGAAAACTATCTGATGCAG
>OJKC01000014.1_pt1 | contig 221190 bp, 175 predicted proteins | sample 1596401 | NCBI WGS metagenome assembly OJKC01 (sample SAMEA4350162, study PRJEB24818) | metagenome | biome: human; feature: gut; material: faeces | place: Denmark | collected 2013-09 | reverse complement strand
TTGGGTTCGTATTGACAATCTCCCTGCTCGGAAGCGTGTGGGCGGTTTCGGCACAGAATGCCCGCATCTCCATCAAAATGGAAGACGCTTCGATTGCGCAGGTCATGAAAGAGATTGAAAATCAAACTCGTTACTTGTTCATCAACAAAGGTGTCGATACCCGAGACAAAGTCAGCATCGACGCCGCACAAAAAACGGTTCAGGACGTATTGGCACAACTCTTCGCCGATACGGACATATCCTACCAGATCGACGATTCATACATCATACTCACCCGGAAGGACGATCGTTCGGCTCCGGTTTCCGTCTCCGGAAAGATTCTGGATGCGGCGGGCAGCCCGATTGTCGGGGCCAGCATTCTGGTTCAGGGCACGACCGTAGGTGTCAGTTCCGATATCGACGGAACATTCACGCTTCAGGTCCCGGCTCCGGCCGCCGACCGGTCGCTTGAAATCAGTTTCATCGGCTACACGCCCGTTACCGTGGCCGTGGCCAACCGAACCTATTTCGAGATAAGGCTTGAGGAATCCGCTTCGCAAATCGAATCGGTCGTCGTCACGGCCCTGGGAATCAAGAGATCCGAGAAGGCCGTGGCCTACAACGTACAACAGGTCAAAACCGAGGACCTGACGACCGTCAAGGATGCCAACTTCATCAATTCGCTGTCGGGCAAGGTGGCCGGCGTGACGATCAACGCCTCGTCGTCGGGTGTCGGCGGTGCCACGAAGGTCGTGCTGCGCGGCAACAAGTCCATTTCGCAGTCGTCGAACGCGCTGTACGTTATCGACGGTATTCCGATGTACAACTTCGGCGGCGGAGGCGGCACGGAGTTCGACTCGCGCGGAGCCACCGAGTCCATCGCCGACCTGAACCCCGAGGACATCGAGTCGATGTCGGTGCTGACGGGCGCTGCAGCCGCCGCCCTCTACGGTTCGGAGGCTGCGAACGGCGCGATCATGATCACGACGAAAAAAGGCGAAGCCGGGGCCTTGAAGGTGACGCTTTCGAGCAATACGGAGTTTCTGGACCCGTTCGTGCAACCCGAGTTCCAGAACCGCTACGGAACGGGGCTCAACGGGCAGCGCAGCGGATCGAACATCTACAGCTGGGGCGAACGGCTGAATGCAGCCTCGCGCTACGGCTACACGCCAGATGACTTCTTCGAGACGGGGCACGTCTACACGAATGCCTTTACGCTTTCGGGCGGTACGGACCGCAACCAGACCTATTTCTCGGCTGCGGCAGTCAATTCCGACGGGATCATCCCCAACAACGAATACGACCGCTATAACTTCACCTTCCGCAACACCTCCTACTTCCTGAACGACAAGCTGCGTCTGGATGCCTCGGCCAGCTACATCTACCAGCAGGACCAGAACATGACCAACCAGGGCGTCTACTCGAACCCGCTGGTCCCGGCCTACCTCTTCCCGCGGGGCGAGAACTTCGACCTCTACCGCCGTTTCGAACGTTACAACGAGGGTACGAAGCTCATGGAACAGTTCTGGTCGTCGGACATGGAGGGCGGCGACCTGCGGATGCAGAACCCCTACTGGATCGCCTACCGCAACCTCCGCAACACGGACAAGAAGCGCTACATGCTCTCGTTCTCGGCCTCGTACGACATTCTGCCGTGGCTGAACGTCTCGGGGCGCGTCCGGATCGACAACATGAACTCGCTCTACACGCAGAAACTCTACGCCTCGTCGAATACGACCATCACCGACGGCGGCAAGAACGGCCACTACACCGAGGCCCGGGCCTACAACACGCAGACCTACGGTGACGTGATGGTCAATATCAACAAGACCTTCGGCGACGACTGGTCGCTGAACGCGAACATAGGCGCCTCGATCAACAACATCAAAACCGATGAGTTGTCGTACCGCGGCCCGATCCAGGAGAACGGACTTCCGAACGTCTTCAACGTCTTTGACCTCGACGACACGAAAAAACGTGCCGAGAAGACGGGCTGGCACGACCAGACGCAGTCTCTGTTCGCCTCGGTCGAGGTGGGTTGGCGTCAGATGCTCTACCTCACGGTGACGGGCCGCAACGACTGGGCCTCGCAACTGGCCAACTCCCCCTCCTCGTCGTTCTTCTATCCGTCGGTCGGACTGTCGTGGGTGCCGACATCCACATGGGATCTGGGTGAGGCGTTGAGCTACCTGAAGATCCGCGGCTCGATCGCCTCGGTGGGTATGCCTTTCCCGCGTCACCTGACCATCCCGACCTACGAATACGACGCCACGAACCGCGTCTGGAAGGACAAGACCCACTATCCGATCGGGGACCTGAAACCCGAGCGCACGACCACCTACGAAGTGGGTCTCGACGCACGGCTGTGGCAGCGCATCAGCCTCTCGGCTTCGTGGTATCAGGCCGACACGAAGAACCAGACCTTCGACCCCTCGCTGCCGCCTTCGTCTTCCTATACGACGATCTACCTGCAGACGGGCCACGTCCGCAATACGGGCGTCGAGTTGTCGGCCGGATATGACAACCAGTGGCGCGATTTCCGCTGGGAGACGAACTTCACCTACTCGTGGAACCGCAACGAGATCATCGAACTGGCGGCCAACGCCGTGAATCCCGTAACGGGAGAGCCGTTGAATCTCAACAAACTCGATATCAAGGGCCTGGGCAAGGCGAAATACATCCTCAAGGAGGGCGGCACGCTGGGCGACCTCTACACGACCTCCGACCTGCGCTTCAACGACAACGGATACATCGAGGTGGACAAGAACGGCAACCTGCTGCTGACGGACGAAGGGGACGACATCTACCTGGGTTCGGTCTTCCCCGACCACAACCTGGCATGGCGCAACGATTTCTCATGGAAGGGCATCAATCTCGGCGTGCTCTTTACGGCCCGCATCGGCGGCATCTGCTACTCCGCGACGCAGGCCAACATGGACCTCTACGGCGTTTCGGAAGCTTCGGCCGCAGCACGCGATGCCGGGGGCGTGTGGATCAACGGCCGCGAGCTGGTCGATGCGCAGAAGTGGTACCAGGCCATCGGTTCGCAGTCGGGCCTGCCGCAGTACTACACCTATTCGGCGACGAACATCCGTCTGCAGGAGTTGTCGCTGGGCTACACGCTGCCCGCAAAGTGGTTCCGCGACAAGATGCGCATGACCGTCTCGTTCGTCGGGCGCAACCTCTGGATGATCTACTGCAAGGCGCCGTTCGACCCCGAGGCCGTCGCCTCGACGGGCCTGAACTACCAGGGCATCGACTACTTCATGATGCCGTCGCTCCGGAGCCTGGGTTTCAACGTAAAATTCCAATTCTAAATGAACAGCAAGACCATGAAAACTACGAATCATAAGGTGCAGCGGCTGCTGCTTGCGGTCGTGCTGCTCGGTCTGGGAGCCTGCACGGGGGATTTCGAAGAGATCAACCGCAATCCCAATCAGGTCACCGAAGACCAGATGGAGGCCCTGAACTACAAAACCGGCACAAAATTCAAATCGCTGCAAAGTCTGGTCATCCCGGTCGAAGAACACATGTACCAGTTCAACGAGTCGCTTTCGGGCGGTCCGTTCGGCGGCTATATCGGCGCGACGGTCGATACGTGGCAGACGAAGTTCGAGACCTACAACCCCTCGGCCGACTGGCGCAAATGGCCCTTTGCAAATGTCATCACGGAGACCTACACACCCTACAAGGGCATCGTCGGCGGTACGGACGACGAGGTGGCCATAGCCTTCGCCAGGTTGTTGCGCGTGGCCATCATGCATCGTGTGACGGACTCCTACGGTCCGATACCCTACTCGCAGCTCGAGAGCAACGAGTCGGTCTATGTAGCCTACGACTCGCAGGAGGCGGTCTACACGAAGATGTTCGAGGAGCTGGATGAAGCCATCGAGATCTTGGGCCGCAACACGACGCTTCCGGCCGAGGCATGGAGCCGCTACGACGCCGTCTACTACGGCAACATCGCCCAGTGGCTCAAGTATGCCAACTCGCTGAAACTGCGCATGGCCATGCGGCTCTCCTACGTCAAGCCCGAACTGGCGAAGGCGAAGGCCGCCGAAGCCATTGCCGGGGGCGTCATTACGGCGAATGCCGACAATGCGGCGATGCATGCCGCGGAGAACCGCACGACGCTCATCTACAACGACTGGGGCGACCACCGCGTCGGGGCCGACATCCTCTGCTACATGACCGGCTACAACGACCCGCGCATGGAGAAGATGTTCCTGCCGAACGATGTGGGCGACTACGTCGGCATCCGCATCGGCATCGACGTGGCGGGCAAATCGACGGCCATGGCCAAGTATTCGAACATGATCGTCGAATCGACGACCCCCTACCTGTGGTTCAACGCCGCGGAGGCCACGTTCCTGCGCGCCGAATACGAACTGCGCTGGGGATCCGAAGAGACGGCGAGGACGCTCTACGAGCAGGCCGTTCAGCTGTCGTTCGAGGAGCGCGGCGCTTCGGGGGCGGAGGCCTACCTGGCGGACGCCAGCAAAAAGCCGGCGCCCTATACCGACCCGTTGGGCAACTACAGCGCATCGGCCCGCAGCGAAATTACCGTTCCGTGGGAGACGGCATCGGACGCCGGCGATGCGGAAGCCGTATGGGAGCGCAATCTCGAGCGGATCATCACGCAGAAGTGGATCGCCATCTTCCCGCTGGGCGTGGAGGCGTGGTCCGAACACCGCCGCACGGGCTACCCGAAGCTGTTGCCCGTTCCCACCGACAAGTCGGGAGGATCGGTCAATGTGGAACAGGGCGCACGCCGTCTGCCCTACCCCGTCGAGGAGTACCAGCAGAACAACACCAACCTCCAGACCGCAATCCAGACGCTCGACGCGGAGCAGCAGAACGGCGACCGCACGGGCGACGTCATGGGTACCCGCGTATGGTGGGATTGCAAACCGTATAACAAGTAATTGTCATGAACATGAAACCGAAACTGACGATACGTCTCCTGCTGTTGGGCGTTGCGGCCGCAGCCCTCACGGCATGCAGCGACTGGACGGAGATGGAGACCGTGGAGAATCAAGTAAACAAGCCGTGGGAACAGGACCCCGAACTCTGGGCCGAATATACCGCGGCACTGAGAGCCTACAAGCAGTCCGAGCACTTTATCGTTTACGCCCGGCTGCACAACTCGCCCGAGAAGTCCTCGAGCGAACAGGATTTCATGCGCTGCCTTCCCGATTCGCTCGACATCGTGACGCTCACGAACGCCGACAACTTCTCGGAGTTCGATGCGGAAGACATGGCCGTGATGCATGAAAAGGGGACCCGGGTGCTCTATCAGATCGACTACGCCGCACGGAAGTCCGAGTTTGCCGACCCCCAGGCGCTCGACGCCTATCTGGAGCGGGTTATTGCCGCCGTAGCGGCCAACGGCATGAATGGATACTCGTTCACGACCGACCCGCTGGCTGCGGAAGCCACGGCCCGGATTGTCGAAAAACTTTCGGCGGCAAAATCCGAAGGACAGATCATCGTCTTCGAAGGCAGCCCGCTGTCGCTGGCCGCCGACGACCGGGCCAGGATCGACTACATCGCACTCGACACCGAGAAGATCGAAAATGTCCAGGAGGTGAAACTGCAGATCCTGAACGCCACGGGATATGCCGGCATTGCACCCGAAAAGCTGCTGCTTTCGGCCGAAATCAGCGCCCCCCTGTTCGACGAGGAGCGCACGGAGTTTGCGGCCGTCGAAGAGATGGCGCGCCGCGTCGTCGAGTTCGGCCCGGTGGGCGGTCTGGCTGCATACAACATCTCCGAAGACTACTACCATGCGGAGATGAACTACCAGACCATCCGCACGGCGATCCAGACGTTGAATCCCGCTAAATAACGAACGCCATGAAAGAATACGGAAAATATCTGATTACGGCCGTCGCCGCCGTCGCAGCCCTGTCAGCCTGCGACAACTACGATGCCGACGACCGGAAATTCGACAATGTCGTCTACCTCGACGTCGCCGAAACGGACGAAGTCCGGCTCACGACCTTCAGCAACAACCTCCCGACCTACGAATGCACGATGCAGGCCATGCTGACCTATCCCGCCGGACAGGACGTCACGGTATCGCTCTCGGTCGATCCGTCGCTTGTCGGCACCTACAATGCCCGCTACGGAACCGACTGGCCGATGCTCGACGCCCAATACTACGAGTTGTCGGCCGACAATGTCACGATTCCCGCCGGGAAGAGCTCTTCCGACATCGTGACCCTGCAGCTCAAGGAGCTCATGGGCCAGGGAGAGGAGCAGTCCGGCGCCCTTCCCATCGACCAGACCTATCTGGTTCCCGTGCGCATCAGCCACGCTTCGATGGATGTGCTCGCCGGCTCGGATGTGGCCTATTTTGTCGTGAAGCGCTCGTCGGCCATCACCGTCGCGGCGCAGCTTACCGACAACTGGATCGAGTTCCCGACCCTTGACAAGTACGGCGAGAACAGCAAGGCCTGGAACGGCCTTACGGCCATGACCTACGAGGCACTGATCTACATCGACGACTTCGCCACAAGCAACGCTTCGGGCAATCCGGTGAACATCTCCTCGATCATGGGCGTCGAGCAATACCTGCTGCTGCGTATCGGCGATACGAATTTCGAGCGCCAGCAGCTGCAGTTCGACGGCTCGGGCAACGGCTCGCAGTTTGGCAAGATTCCGGGGCGCGATGCGACGAAGAATCTCGAGAAGGGCCGCTGGTACCACGTGGCCTGCACCTACGACCAGGCAACGCGCACGGCGCGCATCTACGTCGATGGGCAGATCCAGAGCGAGGCTACCGGCGTCGGCATTTCGGCGCAGAGCCAGAAGACCCAGATCAACCTGGCCATGCGGGCCCTTTACGATCTGTGGAATACGGCTCCCGACGACCAGAAGCCGCAGTATGAGACCGACGACACGGGCTACAACAAACTGGGTGAAGCCTACCAGTTCTTCCTCGGCCGTTCGTACGACGACTACCGTCCGCTGAACGGCAAGATCGCCGAAGCCCGCGTGTGGTCCGTAGCGCGTACCCCCGAACAGATCTGGGAGAACATGTATGAGATCAAGGACCCGCAGGACGACCCGACACTTCTGGGCTACTGGAAATGCAACGAAGCCTCGGGCAACACGGTCAAGGACTATTCGATGTATCACAACGACGGAGTGGCCAAATACGATATCATCTGGCCGCAGGGCATCGAGATTCCGAAACTTAACGAAAACAACGAGTGACTATGAAAACGATATTCAACATACAGAATGGGATGGTGACGCTTCTCTGCACGGCGGTATTCGCGGGCCTTACGGCCTGCGATGCCGACACCGTGGAACGCGAAGGCGGCAAACTGCCCGACAGGGAACCGCTCGAAACCACATACGGAATGTTGCGGAGCAGCAGTGCGGCGGACAGAACGATAGATGTGCTATTAACCGAAGGCGGCAATGGTTTTGTTGTAAGAAATTTTTATTTCCAACAGACAAAGCCTGCTTCCGACAAGCTATCGATTGATGCATGGGTCAATGCGGCACTTTTGGACAGTTATACTCCCAACGACGAAATTGAACGGGAGTTGCTGCCGGAAGCCAATTACGAATTTCTTGATGGTAACACAATGGACCTCTCACCGGAGACTCAATGTTCAGCATTGAAGCGTATCAGGTTTACAGCGACAGGACTTGCTGCCGGAGAATACATATTACCGCTCACTGTTGCTGAAAAAGATTCTCCCGATGACAGCAAGACTCTGTACTATAATGTTACGGTCCGCCAACCATATACCGATGAATATGCGCTGCACGATGGCCATGACCTGTTTTTCGTGTTTTATATCAACACGAACGACTATCAGCCCTTATTGGCGCAAGATTATATCATGCGTAAAAAACTGGCCCGAGGGACAACTGTAGCCTGGTACGATGCCGTAGGGAATATCATCAATTTGCGAACCGTAGTTCTTGATTATGATGCAGCTACAGGCCGTGCACTGTTAAACCTTGGAAATGACATGCGCTATGTTCTTGATCATACTGTAAAATACATCCGTCCACTACAGGAACACGGCAGCAAAGTATGCATCAGTCTGGAAGGTGGAGGTTCCGGGCTTGGATTCTGTAATCTCACGGACGAGCAGATTGCCGATTTTGTAGCACAGGTCAAGGCCGTGATCGAGAACTATGAACTTGACGGCATCAACCTTTGGGACCGCAATGCCGGTTACGGAAAAGAGGGAATGCCAGCTGTCAATACCACCTCATATCCCAAACTGATCAAAGCAATGCGTGAATCACTCGGCTCGGAAAAATTGCTGACACTGACCGTATACGAAGAACCTACCGAAAGTTTTTGGGATACGGAGGCCACGGGAGGTATTGCGGTTGGAGACTACCTTGATTATGCATGGTCCGGATATAACAGCAACAGTGAAGCCCCGCAATTGCTTGATCCGTGGAACGATGGATTGGAATACATTTCCTCCTATACTCAGAAGCCAATTGCCAACATGCCCAAGGAGCGATACGGATGTATTAATTTCCCCATTTATCCTGCCAATTCAATTGAATTGGAGACGGCGTGTGAATTCCTCATTGACTGGGTTCCGAACTATAAGTCCAACAACATTATTGTTTTCGATGATTTGCGTACTAATTTACAAGACAATTATGAAACAGTTTGGGATGTGCAGTTCGCGTTGTGTTGCACTTATATGGATGCAGAGAATCGCTACATACTTGGCAGTAGAAGCGGGTATAGTTATACATTTGATAACTATAGATTAGGCCTATTGCCTAATGGCATAGGCGGATACGGTAAATGGAAAAAGGATTGGCAATAAAATCGGTCGATTCTGCATATTCAAATTTTTCAGCTCTCAAACAAGAGCAACAAACAACATTTATTCATTACTAACCTGTGTTGAATATGAAAAAGTCTTTTAAACTCATGGTTGCCTTCGTAATGGGCGCCAGCATGTTGTTCTCGTGCCAGCAGGCCGATGAACCGATGATTGACAAAGGTCAGGAATCGGCTCTTAAAACGCGAGCTTATGGAGATAAGACTCCGACGGTCACGATCTATGTCGAGACCAACGACGTAAACCCGCTTAATGCAGGAGACTACAAACTTCCCGACGGAACGCCTTATGCAGACATTGTGGAACTTTTTGCCTCGAATATCCACAAGCGGACGGTAAACGGCGTGGTAGAGCCGACGCTCTATCTGAACGACAAGATGACCAACCTGTTGGAAAACGATGGTTATCTGACCTATGTAAAGCCGCTTCAGGATATGGGCATCAAGGTGTTGCTGACCGTATTGGGTGACTGGCAGGGAATCGGTGTCGCCAACATGAACGACACGCAGACCACACAGTTTGCCAAGATACTGGCCTACGCCGTGGAGAAATACGGTCTGGACGGTATCGGATTCGACGATGAGTATGCAAACTATCCATCGACCAATTCAACCTCCTTCAGCCAAATCATTATCAAACTCCGCGAGTTGATGCCGGCAGACAAGCTCATCACGGTATTCCAATGGGGCTATTACAACACTATTAACGCTCAGGCAGGAGCCTTGATTGACCATGCATATGCAAACTTTGGTTACAGCACCAACATCGGTATTTCCGGCGTAACCAAGGATCATTTTGCTCCATTGTCAATCAATCTGGGCTCTATCGGCAGTGTAACAGTTTATGGTGATTATGCCTATGAATTAGCTGAAGCCGGTTATGGTTCAATCATGCACTTCAACTTGCGTACCAGGAATGACTCCGATCCGTTAAACCTGTTCAAGGCCATTGCTGACGGTGCATGGGGAGAGACCAACGTTACCTGCACGAACGGTAATCGTCCCCAGGACTGGACCTTCGTATCGTCCGGCTATGAAATCAATATGGATGAGGTAGAATAACCTCTGACAGAATATGTTTGAACAGACCGATTCAGGAAGGTTATCTGCCTGTAAGCTATAACCGGTTCCGGCCCGTACATCCTTCGGGGTGTGCGGGTTTTTTATGCCATGGCCTCGTCGGACGGTAAAAATGGCTGCCGGATGTATATCGACCGATCAGGGATCGGCTATCTGCCTGTAAGCTATCTGAATACCGGCAGCCAGTAACGGATGCGCAAACAAGCAATATTATCGCACCAAAGATACATTTTTTTGAGGAATAATACAAAAAGGCGCAAGAGTTATCTTTTTGGTTTTGGCGGTTTGGCATCGGATTCGACAACAAGCCCTCCTCCGTCGGACCGGATATCCGCACGGCATCCGACCACCAGTTTGTCGGCCTTGCGGTGTTCGGGCCGGCACTCGTCGGTGTAGCCATAGTCGAGCCGCAGCACGATTCTCTTCCTCGAGACGCTGCTGCGGCTCTGCAACTGAAACGGGAGTTTCAGCTCCTCACGGCCGCTGAAGGCGGTTACCCGGCAACTCCGTTCAGCGGCATAATCTGCGGACACATCCCGGCCCGCATCCAGCCCCTTCCGCCGCGGAGCCGGGCTGCTGCGGAGGTCCCGGCGGAAGGGTGGCAAACCGGATTACTCGATCGCCTGACGGGCCCACTTGCCGGCCTGTCCCGCACCGCCGTTGAACAGCCGTCCCTCGCGCCACGAGATCTTCGGATAGAGCGACCGGAGTTCCCTTGCGCTGTTGGTTATCGGGCTGCTGCCCGAAGTAGCGAACGGAATCACGGTCTTGCCCGCAAAGTCGTACTGTTCGAGGAACGTATTGACCGCCCGAGGACAGAGGTCCCACCAGATCGGATAACCGAGGAACACCACGTCGTAACGTCCTGCGTCGAGCGGTTTCCCGGCCAGTTCGGGTCGCGCACCCTCGTCGCGCATCTCCACGGAGCTGCGGCTGCGGTTGTTTCTCCAGTCGAGGTCCGCAGGCGTATAGGCCTTGGCGGGTGTGATTCGGTAAAGGTCTCCGCCGGTCTCCGAGGCAATGGCCTGGGCCACCCGCTCCGTGGTTCCGGTACAGGAGAAATAGGCGACAAGGACGTTCTTGTCCGAAAGTCCGGTGCGCTCCGGCGCCTGTTGAGCCGCCGCACCGAGATTCAAACCAACAATTCCCATAAGCATCATCATTGTACGTTTCATGTTCGATATTTTTTTGTGTGCAGTGTCTTATGCGGCATCACTCGGCTGCCGGGCCGTCGAACACCTTGCGGAAGAAGCGTTCGATGCGGTCGAACGGAATCACCTCCAGGTTGTCATACAGATCGACGTGGCAAGCCCCGGGGATGATCTGCAGCTCCTTGTTGTCGCCACGGAGCAATTTGAAGGCGTCCTCGCTGAAGTAGCGCGAATGGGCCTCCGCCCCGTGGATCATCAGCACGGCGCTGCGGATCTCACCGGCACAGGAGAGAATCGGCATGTTGATGAACGCGAGCGAATTGGTCCGGTTGAGCCCGTCGTTCGAGTTGGGTGAGCGGCGGTGGTACCCGCGCGCGGTCTTGTAGTAGTCGTGATACTGGCGGACGAAGAGCGGAGCGTCGTCGGGCAGCGGGTCCACCACCCCGCCGTCGCGTGCATAATCCCCGGCGCGGTAGTCGCGCGTGCGCTGCTCGTTGAGCTGCACGCGCAGCCGGTAGCGCTCCTCGTCGGACATCGAGTCGAAGTAGCCGCGGGCATTCACCCGGCTCATGTCGTACATCGTCGAGGTCACCGTAGCGCGGATGCGGGGGTCGTTGGCCGCGGCATTGAGGGCGAAGCCGCCCCAGCCGCAGATGCCGACGATGCCGATGCGCTCCGGATCGACGTCGTCGCGCATGAGCAGGCAATCGACCGCGGCACTGAAGTCGTCGGTGCTGATCTCGGGCGAGGTGAGGCAGCGCGGTTCGCCGCCGCTCTCGCCGCAGAACGACGGGTCGAAGGCCAGCGTCAGGAATCCCCGTTCGGCAAGCGTCTGGGCATAGAGACCCGACACCTGCTCCTTCACGGCGCCGTAGGGGCCGCAGACAGCGATGGCGGCCAGGCGGCCGGTCGCTCCCCGGGGTTTGTAGAGGTCGGCCGCCAGCGTGATGCCGTAGCGGTTGTGGAAGGTGATTTTCGTGTGCAGGACCTTGTCGCTTTGCGGGAAGGTCTTGTCCCATTCGGCAGTCAGTTGCAGAGTCTCCATATCGGTATGTTTTACGTGTTTCTGTCGCTCACGGGGCATGCCCGCGGTCGTTGCCGCTGCGGTCAGGAGCAGCATGAGCATGCAGGTTGTCGTTCTCATTCGTGTATGCTTCGGTTTTCCGTTTCGTCCGGCTCTCGGGTATTTCCCTCTGAACCCGATACAAAGGTAGGGCGTTTTTCCGCTCCGGATATGATCCGGATTACGGATCGTTCTACCATTTTTACCTTTTGCCCGCATCGGGCCCGCCGGAGCCGTTCCTGCTGCATCAACACCCATCCGCCGGGCGGGACGGGTGTGGTGCGCATCCACAACTGTGTGGAATATATACGCATCCGCTCCGCATCACGGCATTTTGGCACGACACCACATGTGGCTTATAATCCGAAAGTTACACTCCTCTTGCCGTTTTGGCCGGCAAATTGACCTTTTCCGAAGCAGAACAACTCATGAGTTCAAGCAGAAAAAACTGGTGTCTAACCATTAAAATGTTGGTGTTATGAAAAGGTTATTTTTTGTGGCGGCCATGCTCGTAGCTTCGGGCACCGCCGTGTGGGCAGGGAACAACATGTCGTCGCAGGCGACGGTAGTCGCGGCGCAGGACGCCGATTTCAAACCGATCGATGTAAAGGAGCTCCCCGGAGCCGTGGCGATGTCCGTCGAGAAATACTACCCCGAGGCCGAGATCAAAGAGGCTGCAGTGAAGGAAGACGAGAGCGGCACGAAGACCTATCGGGTCGTGCTGCGCCAACAGGAGGGAACGGAGATGACAGTCCTCTTCTCGGCCGAAGGAGTAGTGCTTCCCGATGAGGCTCCGGCCGCAGAGCCGGAACCGGCAGCATTGCCCGACGACTGTCCGATGGACTAAACTCCTCCCCGACCGGAGGTCGGATCCCGACACACCGTTCGGACGACGCCGCAGTTTCCATCCCCCGGAAGCTGCGGCGTCACTGTGTGCCGGCCCCGCCCGACAAAAAACGCCGGCCGGAGAAGGAAGAAATAGCCGCCGGGTGCATATCCGAACGTTTTTTTTCTTATTTTTGCCGTAAAGATACAAGAGGGGTGCCTTTCCGACTGCGAGAAACGGCTGAGATCATACCCTATGAACTTGATGCGGTCAATACCGCCGAAAGGACTTGTTCATAGACCGTAACGGTTTCCCGCCGGGAGCATTCCTCCGCATAACTACGGTAATCGCATGGAAGTAATTGTCAATCGCACGCCGGTCGTCGCACGCGACGGCGCAACGCTTTCGGAGTTGCTCGCCGCACTCGGGACCCCCGCCGACGGAGTCGCCGTCGCCGTGAACAACCGGGTCGTTCCCCGCAGCGAATGGGCCTCCGCCACACTGCACGAGGCCGACAAGGTCACCATCATCCGGGCCGTCTGCGGAGGATGATGCGGATCGTCGTCATCACCCCGCCGCACGCCGTGCCCCGTGAGGCCGCGACGATCCGGCTGCTGCTCGACGCAGGCATCGACCGGGTCCACATCCGCAAGCCGGAGGCTTCTCGGGAGGAGCTGTGTGCGCTCCTCGAAGCGATCTCCGAGCCATTGCGGCCGAGGCTGTCGCTCCACGACGGGCATTGCCTTGCTACACGGTACGGCATCGGGGGCGTGCACCTGAACGCCCGGAATCCCCTTCCGCCCGAGGGCTTCCGGGGCGTCGTCAGCCGCTCGTGCCACTCGCTCGACGAGCTGGCGGCCGACACCACCTGCGGCTACCGCTTCCTCAGCCCGATCTTCGACAGCATCTCGAAAAACGGCTACCGCGCGGCCTTCACTGCGGAAGAGCTCCGCACGGCCGCAGCCCGGGGGCTGCTTGGCGACCGGACGCTGGCCCTGGGCGGCATCACGCCCGACCGCCTTGCGGCCGTGCGCGACTACGGATTCGGCGGCGCGGCCCTGCAGGGTTCGATCTGGCAGCAGCCCTCACCCGAAGCGCTGCACCGGACCATCGACAAAATCATTGCATTCAAAAACTTATAACGATCCCCTGAAGCCATGCTGCAATTCATCACACACCATACCGACCGCCGCGACGAAATCGACGGCACGCGGGCCGTGCTCGAAGGAGGCTGCCGCTGGGTGCAGCTCCGCATGAAGGAGGCCGCGGACGACGAGTTCCTGCGCACAGGCCGTGAGGTGGGCCGACTGTGCCGCGCATACGGCGCGACGTTCCTGCTCGACGACCGCGTGCATCTGGTTGCCGAACTCGGGGCCGACGGCGTCCACCTCGGCAAGAACGACATGCCGCCCCGCGAGGCCCGCGCCCTGCTGGGGTCCGGGAAGATCATCGGCGCCACGGCCAACACCTTCGACGACATCGTCCGTGCGGCCGCGGAGGGTGCCGACTACATCGGCCTCGGCCCCTTCCGCTTCACCGAGACCAAACGGAACCTGAGCCCGATCCTCGGGCTCGAGGGCTACCGCCGCATCGCCGCACAGTGCCGCGAGTGCGGCATCGCGCTTCCGGTCGTGGCCATCGGCGGCATCACGGCCGGCGACATCGACGCCCTGCTCGCCACGGGCATCGCGGGCATCGCCCTCTCGGGGACGCTGCTCCGCGCCGACGACCCGGCGGCCGAAACCCGCAAAATCATCGAAATCCTCAAAAAATACAAACCATGAAGGAATTGACAATCGGCGGACGGACCTTCCGTTCGCGTCTTTTCGTAGGCACGGGTAAATTCAGCTCCAACGACCTGATGGCCCGTGCGATCGCCGCCTCGGGCACCGAAATGGTCACCGTGGCGATGAAACGCATCGACATGGAGAACCCCGAGGACGACATGCTCGCGCATGTCCGCCGCCCCGAGATCCAGCTGCTGCCCAACACCTCCGGGGTGCGCAATGCCGAGGAGGCCGTACTGGCCGCCCAGCTGGCCCGCGAGGCCTTCGGCACGAACTTCATCAAGCTCGAAATCCACCCCGACCCGAAGTACCTGCTGCCCGATCCCGTCGAGACGCTTCGCGCCACCGAGGAGCTCGCCAGACTGGGCTTCGTCGTGCTGCCTTACATCCAGGCCGACCCCGTGCTGTGCAAGCGGCTCGAGGAGGCCGGCGCCGCCACGGTCATGCCCCTCGCGGCACCGATCGGCACGAACAAGGGGCTCGTAACGCGCGACCTGCTGGAGATCATCATCGAGCAGAGCAACGTCCCGGTGGTGGTCGATGCCGGACTGGGCGCCCCGTCGCACGCCGCCGCAGCCATGGAGCTGGGCGCCGACGCCGTGCTGGTCAATACGGCGATCGCCGTGGCCGGCGATCCGGTGCGGATGGCCGAGGCCTTCGCCCGTGCCGTCGTCGCCGGACGCGAGGCCTTCGAAGCCGGGCTCGGGGCACAGGCCCGGTGTGCCGAAGCCAGCAGCCCGCTCACCTCGTTCCTCGACTAAACGCACGAAGATCATGTTTTCGGAAGAACTGGCACAATACGACTGGGAGGAGACATCGCGGCGCATCGCGTCGAAACGCCCGGCCGATGTCGAGGCGGCGCTCGGCAAGGAGCACCCGACCCTCGACGACTTCATGGCGCTCGTGTCGCCGGCCGCCGCGGCCTACCTCGAACCGATGGCCCGCCTGAGCCGCAGGTACACGCAGGAGCGCTTCGGCAAAACCATCTCGATGTACATCCCGATGTACATCACCAACTCGTGCACCAACTCGTGCGTCTACTGCGGATTCAACCGCCACAACGCCATCCCGCGCGTGATTCTCACCCCGGAGCAGATCGAGGCCGAATGCCGCGCCATCCGCGAGCTCGGTCCCTTCGAGAACCTGCTGCTCGTGACGGGCGAGAACCCCCGGGCCGCCGGTGTGGACTACATCGAGCAGGCGCTGCGCATCTGCCGTCCGTGGTTCAACAACCTCACCATCGAGGTGATGCCCCTTGCGGCCGAGGAGTACGAGCGGCTCACGCACGCCGGACTCAACGGCGTGGTCTGCTTCCAGGAGACCTACAACCGCAAGAACTACAACATCTACCACCCGGCGGGCATGAAATCGAAGTTCGAGTGGCGCGTGAACGGCTTCGACCGCATGGGACAGGCCGGCGTGCACAAGATCGGCATGGGCGTGCTGATCGGCCTCGAGGAGTGGCGTACCGACGTCACGATGATGGCCCTGCACCTGCAATACCTGCGCCGGCACTACTGGAAGACCCGTTACAGCGTCAATTTCCCGCGCATGCGTCCCTCGGAGGGCCATTTCCAGCCCAACGTGGTGATGAGCGACCGCGAACTGGCACAGCTCACGTTCGCCTTCCGCATCTTCGACCACGACGTGGACATTTCGTTCTCGACGCGCGAGAGCGCCTCGTTCCGCAACCACATGGCCACGCTCGGCGTCACGTCGATGAGTGCCGGCTCGAAGACCGACCCGGGCGGGTACGTCACCTACCCGCAGTCGCTCGAGCAGTTCGCCGTGAGCGACGAACGCACCCCCGCGGAGGTCGAGGCCGACATCCGCCGTGCGGGCTACGAGGTGGTGTGGAAGGACTGGGACAAGATCTTCGACTGACGGCCATGTACGACGCACGCTACGCACGCCAGACGATGCTCCCCGAGATCGGGACCGAAGGACAGCGGCGGCTCGCCGGGGCCTCGGTGCTGATCGTCGGGCTGGGCGGTCTGGGCTCGGCCGCCGCCCCGTGCCTGACGGGCGCGGGGGTGGGCCGCATCGGACTGGCCGATCCCGACGTCGTCTCGGAGAGCAACCTCCAGCGGCAGACGCTCTACACCGAGCAGGACGTGGGGCGGCCCAAAACGCAGGCGGCCGCCGAACGGCTCGCCGCCCTCTCGTCGCACACGCGCTTCGAGTGCTTCCCGGAGGGGCTGACCGCAGCCAATGCCCGGGAGCTGGCCGCGGCTTTCGACCTGGTGGTGGACTGCTGCGACAACTTCACGACGCGCTACCTGATCGACGATGCCTGCGCGGCGTGCGGGCGGCCGTGGGTCTACGGCTCGATCGGGGCCTTCCACGGGCAGGTCGGCGTCTTCAACCACCTGCGGGGGCGCCGCTATGCGGATCTCTACCCCGACCGCGAGGCGCTCTGCCGGCGTCCGCAGACCGTGGCAGGCGTCATCGGCGCCGTCCCGGCCGTTATCGGGGCCCTCGAGGCCTCGGAGGCGCTGAAACTGCTCGCCGGATTCGGCGAGCCGCTCGACGGAAGGCTCTTCACTATCGATCTCAGGAGCCTCGAAACGGACATTATCGAACTTTAAACTCCTCAATACGAAAAAAACAGACATGGGAAAAGGATTTGACGAATACGCATCGGCCTACGATGCCTGGTTCCTCGACAACCGCAACGTCCTCTATTCGGAGGTCAATCTGGTCGCCGCGACGCTCCGGGATGCCGGCCGCGTGCTCTCGGTCGGCTGCGGCAGCGGCCTCTTCGAGTCGATACTCCGCAAGGAGTACGGCATCACCGTAACCGACGGCATCGAGCCCTCGGTGGGCATGGCCGAGATCGCCCGCAAGCGGGGCATGAACGTGACCATCGCCACGGCCGAGGAGGCCGACTTCGGGCACGGCGACTACGACACGCTGCTCTTCAACGGCACGCCGAGCTACATCGGCGACCTCGCCTCGGTCGTCCGCAAGGCCTACGACGCCCTGCCCGACGGCGGGCGGATCATCCTGATCGACGTTCCGAAGGAGAGCTCCTACGGCATCATGTACAACCTGGCCCTGGCACTCGGCACGTGGGACCACCCGCTGCTCGAAGGCGTCTACCCGCCCAACCCCTACCCGATCGAGTTCGTCAAGGTCGCCGCATGGCGCACGACGGCCGAGAAGGTCGCCCTGCTCGAGGCCGCCGGCTTCGGCGACCTCACCTTCGCACAGACGCTCACCTCCCACCCGCTCTGCTCGAACGACGAGGAGGAGCAACCCGTCGAGGGATACGGCAAGGGCGATTACGTGGCCGTCACGGCCCGCAAATGCGTGAAGCCATGAGCCGCTGGAGCGACCGGGCCTGGGAGGCCGCCGCGCCGACCTTCCGCCGCATCCTCGAACACCCGTTCGTCCATGAGCTCACGGCCGGGACCCTCCCGGCGGAGAAGTTCCGCTTCTACATCCGCCAGGACGCCCTCTACCTCGACGGCTATGCCCGGCGGCTGGCCCACATAGCCGCCCGCCTTCCCCGCAAGGAGCAGACGGAGACCTTCCTGCACTTCGCCCTCGAGGGGATCGAGGTCGAGCGGGCCCTGCATGCACAGTTCCTCGACGGCGGCCATCCGTCGCCCGAGGAGATCAGCCCCGCATGCCTGCTCTACACCTCGGTGCTCGACGCCCAGGCCACGGCACCGGTCGAGGTCGAGGCGGCGGCCGTGCTGCCTTGTTTTGTGGTCTACCAGCGTGTGGGCGAGGAGATCCTGCACCGCACCCGTCTGGAAGGACACCCCTACGCAGCCTGGATCTCGACCTATGCCGATCCGGGATTTGCCGAGGCGGCCGGACGCGCCGCAGCGGTCTGCGACGAGTTGGCCGAGGCAGCCGGCGACGAAATCCGCCGCCACATGACCGACCTCTTCGTGCGCTGCACGAAGATGGAGTGGCTGTTCTGGGACAGCGCCTGGAATCTCGAAAAATGGAACATATGAACACGGAAAAGAAAACCTACAAACGCGCCCTGACCATCGCCGGAAGCGATCCGAGCGGCGGTGCAGGCATCCAGGCCGACCTGAAGACCTTCTCGGCCTGCGGCTGCTTCGGCACGTCGGCCATCGTGGCCGTCGTGGACGAGAACACGGTGGGCGTCACGGGGGTCCACCCAGTCCCGGTCGAGTTCGTCGTCGGTCAGATCCGCTCGGTACTCGACGACATCGGGGCCGATGCCGTGAAGGTCGGCATGCTGCACTCCTCGGAGTTGATCCGGGCCGTGCGGCAGACGCTCGGGCAGTATGCCATCCGCAACGTGGTGCTCGACCCGGTGATGGTCGCCACGTCGGGCGATCCGCTCCTGCAGCAGGAGGCCATCGCCACCCTGCGCGACGAACTTGTCCCCCACGTGCGCATCATCACGCCGAACATCCCCGAGGCCGAGCTGCTGCTCGGCCGCCCGATCGCCTCGCAGGAGGAGCTGCCCGAAGCCGCCCGCGAACTCTCGCGCAACGGCCGTGTCTCGGTCTTCCTCAAGGCCGGGCACCTGCACGACCGCGAGCTGGTCGATATCTTCTACAACGCCGAGGAGGACCACATCCTCGAACTGCGCTCCGAGCGGCTCGACACGCCGAACACCCACGGCACGGGCTGCACCCTCTCGTCGGCACTGGCAGCCTTCCTGGCCCACGGCTGTTCGCTCGACGAGGCGGCCCGCAGGGCGAAGGAGTACATCGCCTCGGCCATCGCCGCAGGTGCGGCCTACCGCATCGGCCACGGCCACGGTCCCGTACACCACTTCTTCCGGTTCTGGGAATAGGTCCCCGGACCGAAAAGAGGGCAAAAGGCGGCGCAACCATCCGGTGTTGCGCCGCCTTTCTTGTACGCTGTGGCCGTCGGGGCCGAATGCAGAAACGACCGGCAGCGGCGACGCTCCGGGACGGCCCAAACCGTCGAGCCCGCAGCCTCCCGACAAAAAACGTCCCGGACAGATTCACTGTCCGGGACGCTGCATGTATCGGGATCCCAGGATCCCGCTCCGGGCAGCCGATCAGCTGCCGAAGTTGTCGTAGAGGATGTTCTCGGGCGGCACGCCGAGCGAGTCGAGCATCTTCACCACCGAAGCGATCATCATCGGAGGTCCGCACATGAGGTAGATACATCCTTCGGGCTCCTCGTGGTTCTTCAGGTAGTTCTCGTAGAGCACGTTGTGCACGAAGCCTACCTTGTAGTCCACGCCTGCGGCATCGGCCTCGGGATCGGGACGGTCGAGTGCGAGGTGGAACTTGAAGTTGGGGAAATCCTTCTCGATCTGGTGGAAGTCGTCGAGGTAGGGAGCCTCCTTCAGTGCGCGGGCACCGTACCAGAACGATACGGGACGCTTCGTCTTCTCGGTCTTGAACAGGTGCATGATGTGGCTGCGCATCGGGGCCATGCCGGCGCCGCCGCCGATGAAGATCAGCTCCTGCGTGTCGGGCAGGTTGTCCGGCAGGAAGAACTCGCCGTAAGGGCCCGAGATGGTCACCTTGTCGCCCGGCTTGCGCGAGAAGATGTACGACGAGCAGATGCCCGGGTTCACCTTCATGAACGAGCCCGTGGCCCGGTCGAACGGCGGCGTGGCGATACGGATGTTGAGCATGATGATGTTGCCCTCGGCCGGGTGGTTGGCCATCGAGTAGGCGCGGAACGTCGGCTCGGGGTTCGTGGTCACCAGATCCCACATCTTCATCTTGTCCCAGTCGGCGCGGTAGCGCTCATCGACATCCATGTCCGAGAACTTGATGGCATCGTACTTCGGGATGTCGATCTGGATGTACCCGCCGCTGCGGAACTTGAGGTGCTCGCCCTCGGGGAGCTTCACGACGAACTCCTTGAGGAAGGTCGAGATGTTGCGGTTCGAGACCACGGTGCACTCCCATTTCTTGACGCCCAGCACGGCTTCGGGAACATGGATCTTGAGGTTCTCCTTCACCTTGACCTGGCAGCCCAGACGCCAGTGGTCCTTGGCCATCTTGCGCGAGATGAAACCGGTCTCGGTCGGCAGGATGTCGCCGCCGCCCTCCAGCACCTGGCACTTACACATGCCGCACGAGCCGCCACCGCCGCAGGCCGACGGAAGGAAGACCTTGTTGTTGGCGAGCGTGGCGAGCAGCGTCGAACCGCTCTCGGTCCGAATGACCTTTTCGCCGTTGTTGATGTCGATCGTCACTTCACCCGAGGAGGTCAGCTTGGCCTTCGCATAGAGAAGCAGTGCGACCAGCACCAGCGTGATCACCAGAAAAGCTGCGATCGCAATTAAAATCGTTGTAGTCATTTTCCGAATCTCTTTTTAAAGGTTAGAACTGAATGCCCGAGAAGATCATGAAGGCGATACCCATCAGACCCGTGATGATGAAGGCGATACCGGGGCCCTTCAGTGCTGCGGGGATGTGCGAATAGGTCGTCTTCTCGCGGATCGCGGCCATCATGACAATGGCCAGCCACCAGCCCAGACCCGAGCCCAGACCGTAGACGATCGTCTGCCAGAGCGACGTGAGCTCGCCGCCATCGACCTTCTGCTGCATGAAGAGTGAGCCGCCCATGATGGCGCAGTTCACGGCGATCAGCGGCAGGAAGATACCCAGCTGGCTGTAGAGCGTCGGCGAGAACTTCTCGACGATCATCTCCACGAGCTGCACGAATGCCGCGATCGTGGCGATGAAGACGATGAAGGTCAGGAAGCTCAGATCGACTCCCTCGACCAGCGCGCCGGCCTTGAGCACATATTCATACAAGAGGTAGTTCAGGGGCACGGTCATGACCATCACGAACGTAACGGCGGCACCGAGACCCAGGGCCGTCTTCACGCTCTTCGACACGGCGATGTAGGAGCACATGCCGAAGAAGAAGGCGAAGACCATGTTGTCGATGAAGATCGACCGGATAAATATATTCAAAGATTCCATACGCTATCCTCCTATTTTTCCTGTAAGTCCTTGTTGCGCGAGCGGTGTACCCAGATGATGCAGCCCACGATGATCAGCGCCATCGGCGGGAAGAGCATCATGCCGCAGTTCGAATAGAAACCGCCCTCGGCCATGTACCAGCTTTCGGGGATGATGCGGAAGCCCAGCAGGCTGCCCGAGCCGAACAGCTCGCGGAAGAAGGCCACGATCACCAGGATCAGGCCGTAGCCCAGACCGTTGCCGATACCGTCGAGGAACGAGGCCCAGGGCTTGTTGGCCAGGGCGAAGGCCTCGACGCGGCCCATGACGATACAGTTGGTGATGATCAGACCGACGTAGACCGAGAGCTGTTTGGAGATCTCATAGACGAAGGCCTTGAGCACCTGATCGACGAGGATTACCAGCGCGGCGATCACCACGAGCTGGACGATGATGCGGATACGCGCCGGCACGCCGTTGCGGATCAGCGACATCACGAGGTTCGAAAAGGCCGTGACGACCGTCACGGAGAGTGCCATGACGATGGCCGGCTTGAGCTGCACGGTGACGGCCAGAGCCGAGCAGATGCCGAGGATCTGCACGATGACCGGGTTGTTCGCCGAGAACGGGCCGGTCAGATACTTCATGTTCTTGGCCGAAAACAAAGGCTCTTTTTCGTTCTTACTCATTGTTTTCTACATTTTCATCGTTAGACACTTCAGCCTCGGCCGTCGCAGCGGGCTGCGCCCCGGCCGCACGCTTTGCCTCGAGCAGGGGCAGGTAGTTGCGGAGGCTGTTCTCGAGCATGGCCGTCACACCGTCGGAGGTCTTCGTACCGCCCGAGATGGCGTCCACCTCGTGGTTCGGGTCCTTGGCGCCGCCCTTGCGGAGCTTCACGGAGACGAACTCGTCGCCCTCGAAGATCTGCTTGCCGATGAAGTGCGACTGGAACTTCGAGGTGGCGATCTCGGCACCCAGACCCGGGGTCTCACCCTTGTGGGCCATGATGATGCCGGCCATCGTGTTCATGTCCTTCTCGAGGGCCACATAGCCCCAGACCGGACCCCAGAGGCCCATGCCCGTCACGGGAATCACCACGCGGCCGTCCTTGGCCTCGAAGAGGGGGAACTTGCCGGCCTCGTAGGCGCCCGGCAGGTCGTTGAGCAGCGCGAAGACGTTCTCGCCCTCGATGCGGTTGCCCTCCTTGTCCACGACGTAGGCGTCGATCACCTCGTCGTACTTGACGCTCTTGATGAGCTCCTCGGCCGGAACGCCCTGTTTGACAGCGTCACCGGCATAGAGCGACAGCAGGATCGACTGCTTCTTCTCGTTGAGTTCGTTCTCGGCCTGCCGCTTCTGGAGTCCGAGTGCGGCCAGCGCCAGCAGCGTCGCAACAATGACGACCATCACCGTCGAATAGATGACGATGTAGGCGTTGCTGTTGGTATCGAATCCCTTCCTGGCGGCCTTCTGCTCCGTGAACTCCGACGCGGCAACGCCGCAAACGGGGCAGGTATCCGGTGCGGAGGCACCCTCGTGGATGTATCCGCAGACATTGCATTTGAATTGTTTCTTTGCCATATCTATCTCCCCTATTTTGCGGTTTTAACACGTTTCTTGCGACGCGAGATGTTCGCCTCGACCACGTAGTAGTCCACCAGCGGAGCCAGCGCGTTCATGAAGAGGATCGACAGCATCATGCCCTCGGGATAGGCCGGGTTCACGACGCGGATCATCACGGCCAGCGCACCGGTGAGGAATCCCACGATGTACTTGCCCTTGTTGGTCTGGGCCGAGGTCACGGGGTCCGTGGCCATGAAGACGGCACCGAAGGCGAAGCCGCCGACGATTAGGTGCCACCAGGCCGGGTACTCCGTCACGCCGAGCGCCTGGAAGAGGTAGCCCATGGCCAGGCCGCCGACGAATACCGAGACCATCGTCCGCCACGAGGCGATGCCCGTGAAGAGGAGGATGGCGGCGCCGATGAGGATGGCGAGCGTCGAGGTCTCGCCGAACGAACCGGGGATGAAGCCCAGGAAGGCGTCCAGCGGCGAGAAGGTCATCGTGCCGGTGGTCGAGAGCTGCTCGAGCGCCGTGGCACCGGTGATGCCGTCCACCTGCGCACCCATCATCGTCCAGTTGGAGTACCATACGGTCTCACCCGACATCGAGGGGGTGTAGGCGAAGAAGGCGAAGGCACGCGCCAGCAGCGCGGGGTTGAAGACGTTCATGCCCGTACCGCCGAAGACCTCCTTGCCGAAGACTACGGCGAAGGCCGTCGAGAGGGCCACCATCCACAGGGGCGTCGATACGGGGAAGATCATCGGGATCAGCAGACCCGTCACGAGGAAACCCTCGTTCACCTCGTGGCCGCGGGCCTGGGCGAAGGCGAACTCGATGCCCAGACCGACGATGTACGAGACGCACACCATCGGCAGCACGCGCACCAGACCGTAGAAGAAGGCCTGGAAGCCCTCGAGGCCCACCTGCAGACCCGTGTTGAAGCAGCCGAACAGGAACGCCGGGATCAGCGCCAGCACGACGACGATCATCGTACGCTTCATGTCGTTGCAGTCGCGGATGTGTGCGCCGCGGGTCGTGGTCGTGTTCGGGACGAAGAGGAACGTCTCGAATGCGTCGAAGGTCGATTCGAGGAAGCCCAGCTTGCCTCCCTTGGAGAAGGTGGGCTTGATTTTGTCCATGAATTTACGCAGTCCCATCGTTATGCCTCCTTAATCATTAAGTTAATACCGTCGCGGATGATCTGCTGGATCTCGATCTTCGAAGGATCGACGAACTCGCAGAGGGCGAAATCCTCCTCCGTGACCTCGTAGATGCCGAGGTTCTCCATCTTGTCGATGTCGCCCGCCAGGCAGGCCTTGAGCAGGTACATCGGGTAGATGTCCATCGGCAGATACTGTTCGTAGAGTCCCGTAACGACGAACGGACGCTCGCCGCCGTTGAGATTCGTGTCGAGGTCGTACTCCTTTTTGGGGCAGAGCCACGAGAAGTAGGCGCGCGACACGGAGAACTTCTTCAGACGGGGCATGGCCCATCCGAGCAGTTCGTATTTGTCGCCTTCGGGGATGGCCGTCAGCTGGTTGGCATAGAATCCCACGAAGCCGTCGAGTGCGGTTTTCGTACCGGTGAGGACGTTACCCGAAATGAAGCGGATGCTGTCGCCCTCCTTTTGGGCCTTGACGTTGCCCTTGACCACCGAATCGACGCGGGCCCCGGCGATGATGCGCACGTAGGCCGGCTTCTCGATCTCGGAGCCGGTGACGGCCACCGTCTTGTGCATGTCCACACGGCCCTCGTTCACCAGACGGCCGATGATGGCCAGGTCCTGGATATTGACCGTCCAGACGATGTCGCCCTTGTTGATCGGATCGACGTGGTGGATCTGCACGCCGACGTTGCCCACGGGGTGCTTGCCGGCGAACGTGTGCAGCTCGACACCCTGCAGCTCGGGCATGCGGCCCTCGGCCTTGGCGCGCACCGAGAGGTGCACCTTGCCCGGCGTGAGCCGGCGCATCAGTTCGATGCCGGCCTGCAGGTTCCGCTGCTCGTCGCGGAGGACGAAGTTGTAGTCCGGAGCGAGCGGCGCGGAGTCGAAGGCGGAGATGAAGACGGCCTTTGGCGTGTCGTTCGGGTCGGCGATGATGCCGTAGGGTCGCTGCACGATCATCGGCCAGAGGCCCGAACGCAGCAGCAGTTCGACGATCTGCTCGCGCGAAGCCTTCTTCAGGTCGGGCTTCTCGAACTCCTCGTAGCGCTGAACGGCGTCGGGGGTCACCGTCACGGAGAGCACCTTGCGCTTCTCTCCGCGGTTGATGGCGGCCACCTTGCCGCTGACGGGCGACGTGAAGAGGACGCGCTCGTTGTACTTGTTGAAGAACAACGGCGTTCCGGCCTTCACCTCATCTCCCACCTTAACCAGCAGCTTGGGCGTCACACCCTCGAAATCGAGGGGCGAGAGGGCATACTCCGGAGACAGAGGCGCTTCGGTCAGCGTCTCCTGGGGCTTGCCCGCCAGATTGATGTCTAAACCCTTGCGTAATGTAATGATTTTCGACATGGTTAAAGAATTTGATTGTTATGTTTGGATTTTTAGGGTTTCGCCTTTTTTGTGTTGTTAGCGTACTAACACCTTAAATCGCGTGCGAAAGTACGAAATTTTTCCCGAAAAATCCCATTTCCAGGGCCATTATTTCCGCCCGACAGACAAAATGACAAAAACGAAACCCGGCATCCTGCGAAGCGAAATATGCCGACCGTCGGAGCGGGACGTGATGAAGCGGTTTCCGATGTCGGAGAAAATTCCTACATTTGCCGTGTCATGGCCGACTATGTCAATATCCACACCCACCGTCCGACGGGGCGCTACACGGAACTCCGCACGGCGGGCATCCACCCGTGGGAGGCGGCACGCGAACTGGCTGCAGTGCGCTCCGAGGGGCTTGCAGGGCGGCTCGGCGAGGCTCTTGCCGGAGCTCAGGCCCTCGGTGAGACGGGGCTCGACTTCGCCTGCTCCACCGACCGTGAGGCGCAGACGGAGCTGCTGCGCGCCCACCTGCGGCTGGCCCGCGAACGGGGCCTTGCGGTGGTGCTGCACTGCGTGCGGGCCTTCGAACCGCTGATGAACGAATTGAAAGCCTGCCCGCCCCCGGCGGCCATCTTCCACGGCTTCATCGGCTCGCCCGAGCAGGTGCGGCGGGCCGTCGGCAGCGGCTGGTACCTCTCCTTCGGCATGCGTACCTTCGCTTCGCCGCGGAGCCTCGAAGCGCTGCGCACGACGCCACACGAACGGCTCTTCTTCGAGACGGACGACGACCCTGCGGAGATCGGAAGCGTCTACGCCGCAGCCGCCGCAGTGCTTGGCTGCCGCGTCAGCGAACTGCAACAGGCGACGGAGGCCAACTACCGGAGGCTCTTCACCCCACGGGCGACAACGGGCACAGAGACATGCGATGAGTTAAAGAAAAACACGAGATAATGAACGACAACTGGCTGGAAAGAACCGAATTGCTGCTTGGCAAAGAGAAACTTTCACAAATCCGCGACGCCCACGTTCTGGTCGTCGGTCTGGGCGGCGTGGGCGCCTATGCCGCCGAGATGATCGCCCGTGCGGGCGTAGGCCGCATGACGGTGGCCGATGCCGACACGGTGAACCCGACGAACATCAACCGCCAGCTGGTGGCGCTCCACTCGACCGTCGGGCGGCAGAAGGCCGAGGTGCTGGCCGAACGGCTGCGGGACATCAACCCCGCGATCGGACTCACGGTGGTCAATCGCTACATCAAGGACGAGGAGACCTACACGCTGCTCGATGCCGCGCGTTACGACTATGTGGTGGACGCCATCGACACCCTCTCGCCGAAACTGGCGCTGATCGCCGCCTCGCTCGAACGGGGCTATCCGCTGGTCAGCTCGATGGGGGCCGGGGCCAAGACCGACCCCACGAAGCTGGAGATCGCCGACATCTCGAAGACCCACCACTGCCCGCTGGCCCACATGCTCCGCAAGCGGCTGCACAAGATCGGTATCCGCAGCGGCTTCCGGGCCGTCTTCTCGCCCGAACCGATGCGCGAGGGGGCGATGATCCTCTGCGAGGAGCAGAACAAGAAGTCGAACGTCGGGACGATCTCCTACATCCCGCCGCTGTTCGGCATCGGCTGCGCCTCGGTGGTGATCCGGGGGCTGATCGGCGAACTCGACTGACCGCCGCAACCCGTCAGGGACGCTCCGCGGCCATGCGGTCGATGAAGAGGATGCCGTCCAAGTGATCCACCTCGTGCTGGAAGATGACGGCCGTATAGCCCCGTATGACCTCCCTGCGGCGGATGAAGCGGCTGTCGCGGTAGCGGATCTCGATCTGCTGCGGCCGCGCCACATCGCCGTAGCGGTCCGGAACCGAAAGGCACCCCTCCGGGCCGGGAACCGCAGGCCCCGTACGCCGCACGATCTCGGGATTGACATAGACGCCGAACGGCTCGCCCGGCAGGTCGAAGCGCTGTACGGCGATGACCCGCAGCCCGATGCCGACCTGCGGGGCGGCGATACCCACCCCTTCGTTCTGCGGGTTGCGGACCGTGGTCAGCAAACCCTCGCACAGGCGGCCGAACTCCTCGGCGGCATACATCCGGGCGGTCACCGGCTCGGCGCGCCGGCGCAGGAAGAGCGAATCGCTGCGGTCGGCAATGCTCCACACGCGCAGCAGGCCGCCGTCCGCGTTGTCGAGCGTCTGCCGCCAGGAGGCCTCGAACGCCGGGCGGGCGCATCCCGCCGAGACCAGAGCCGCGGCAAAGGCGGTCCACAGGCGGATGGGAAGGGTCGGAAATTTCATCTGTGCAAAACGGTTTCTCGGGACAAATATACGAAAAACGGGCGACCGAAGGCGAAAAGCCGCTATCTTTGCCCTGCGTGGAGCGGCTGCGGCGTGTCCGGGCCCTGCCGCCAAAAAGTATTCAAGAAGCATTCAAGAAACACAAAGAACCATTCCGATGAAACCGAACATCGTATTTCTCGACCAGTACAGCCTCGGGGAGGCCGACCTTTCGTCGATCCGTGCGCTGGGGAACTATACGGGCTACGAAACCACACGGCGCGAAGAGATCGTCGCCCGTGCGGCCGACGCCGACATCGTCATCACCAACAAGGTGCCGTTCGACCGTGCCACGCTCGAACGCCTGCCCCGCCTGCGGCTGATCTGCGTGGCTGCCACGGGGATGAACCACATCGACCTGGCCGCCGCGGCCGAACAGGGCGTCGCCGTGAAGAACGCCGTGGGTTACTCGACCCATTCGGTCACGGAGACGACCATCGGCGCCGCCATCGCACTGCTGCGCCAGAGCGTCTACTACGACCGCTACGTGAAGGAGCACTACGCCGGAGCCGAACGGCAGTACCACTTCGGCCGCACGACCCACCAGCTCTACGGCTCGCACTGGGGCGTCATCGGGCTGGGCAACATCGGACGCAACGTGGCCCGTGTCGCCACGGCCCTGGGGTGCGAGGTGGCCTACACCTCCACGTCGGGCATCGAGCGGCAGGAGGAGTATCCCTGCATGCCGCTCGGCGAACTGCTCGCCTGGGCCGATATCGTGTCGGTCCACTGCCCGCTGAACGACCGCACGAAGGGGTTGATCGGCGCCGGCGAGCTGGCACGGATGAAGCCCTCGGCCCTGCTCATCAACGTGGCGCGCGGCGGGATCGTGGACGAAGCGGCCCTTGCGGCCGCACTCGATGCGGGACGCCTGGCGGGGGCCGCACTCGACGTCTTCGTGCACGAACCGCTCGAGAAGGGCAATCCCCTGCTCTCGGTGCGCGAGCCCGAACGGCTGCTGCTCTCGCCTCACAACGCCTGGTCGCCCGTTGAGGCCGTGGAGATCCTCGTGCGGTGCATCGCCGACAACATCCGCTCATTCAACGGCTGCGCACGATGAACGCCGAGACGACCCCGCCCGCGCTGACGCCCGACGAGCGACGTCAGCGCGTCTTCGAATGGCTTGACGCCCACAGCATCCGCTATACGTGGTACGAACATCCGGAGGCCCCGACCATAGAGATCGCCCGCCAATACTGGCGCAACGACGGTTCGAAGCACTGCAAGAACCTCTTCTTCCGCAACCACAAGGGCAACCGCCACTACCTGGTCTCGTTCGATGCCGAGCAGTCGCTGGCCATCCACGACCTCGAACACCGTCTGCACCAGGGCAAGCTGTCGTTTGCCTCCGAGCAGCGCATGGAGCGCTGGCTCGGGCTGCGGCCCGGGTCGGTATCGCCCTTCGGGCTGATCAACGACGCGGAGCACCACGTGCACCTGTTCCTCGACGCCCGGCTGCAGGAGTACCCATCGCTCTCGTTCCACCCCAACGACAACCGAGCCACGGTGGTCATCCCGCGCGAGGAGTTCCTGCGCTACCTCACGGAGGTGGGCAACAGCTATGAATTTCTCGAACTCTACTGAACAACGAGCCGTTTTTTTTCCTACCTTTGGATAAACCCAACGAATCGGAAAACCCTTAAAAACAAACCCGACCATGAAAAAACTCGTTCTCGCACTGCTCATGACCCTTTGCACCCTGGGTGCGCTTCGGGCCCAGTCCCTGCAATCGGACATCATGTCCTTCTTGCGCACCGAAGGATACGCCCCCTCCTACGACTCGGACGGCGACATCCAGTTCAAGAAGGAGGGATACCTCTACTACGTCATCGTCAAGGACATCGACGATGGATACTCCTACGTCGAGGTTCGCGTGCCGTTCGGCATTTCGGACATGTCGCTCAGCGAACTGCAGAACATTGCCACCGAGCTCAACACCGGAAAATTCCTCTGCAAATGCTCGGCATATCGCGATGACAGCGACGGAGACAATATCTTCCAGATCGGCATGGAGTTCGTCGCCTCCACCTCCTCGCAGGCCCGTTACCAGATGAAGCACGCCCTGCGGCTGATGCCCGTATGGATCAGCGCCTTCGAGGAGTATCTCTGACATCCGGGAGGAGTGCAGGCCGGGACCCGGCCCACGAAAAAGAGGGGATTCGCGCACATGCGTGGATCCCCTCTTCTCTTTTCGGATCGGAAAGCGCAGGAGGCGGCGAGGAGAAGGCTCCGATGCCTGGTGTGCATGCGGATCTTCGCGGGATCGGGCCGCACCACAAACGACGAAGACCGGTCCTGCGACCGGTCTTCATTTGTTTCATTCGGTTCCGGGGAACCGGGTTACTTCATCTCGACAAGAGCCTTGCCGGTCATCTCCTCGGGCTGGGGAAGTCCCATGAGCTTGAGCACCGTAGGAGCCACGTCGGCCAGGATGCCGTTGTGCACCGACTTCACGCGGTCCGACACCACAACGATGGGCACCGGGTTGAGCGAGTGCGCCGTGTTGGGCGTACCGTCGGGGTTGATGGCGTTGTCGGCATTGCCGTGGTCGGCAATCATCACCACCTCGTAGCCGTTGGCCTTGGCGGCCTCGACCACCTTCTCGACGCAGCCATCGACGGCCTTGACGGCCTTGACAATCGCGTCGTAGACACCCGTATGGCCCACCATGTCGCCGTTGGCGAAGTTCAGACAGATGAAGTCGAACTTACGCTCGCCGAGGGCGGCAACCAGCTTGTCGGCGACCTCGGGGGCCGACATCTCGGGCTGCAGGTCGTAGGTGGCCACCTTGGGCGATGCCACCAGGATACGCTCCTCGCCCTCGAACTTATCCTCGCGGCCTCCGTTGAGGAAGAAGGTCACGTGGGCATACTTCTCGGTCTCGGCGATACGCAGCTGCCGAAGGCCCTGCTTCGAGACCCACTCGCCGATCGTGTCGGGCACGTTCTCCTTGTCGAAGAGGATGTGCAGGCCCGTGAACTTGGCGTCGTAGGGGGTCATGCAGCAGTAGTAGAGCGGCATGGTGTGCATGCCGGCCTCGGGCATATCCTGCTGCGTGAGGACGATCGTCAGCTCCTTGGCGCGGTCGTTGCGGTAGTTAAAGAAGATAACCAGGTCGTTCGGGCGGATCAGACCGACGGGCTGGCCCGCAGCATCGACATGGACGATCGGCTTGATGAACTCGTCCGTCACGTCGGCATCATAGGACTTCTGCACGGCGGCGACCATGTCCGTGTCGTGCTCGCCGACACCCTCGACCAGCGCGTCGTAGGCCACCTTCACACGCTCCCAGCGCTTGTCGCGGTCCATGGCATAGTAACGGCCGATCACCGTGGCGATCTTGCCGCCCGTCTGGGCGAGGTGCTCTTCGAGCTGGGCGATGAAGCCCTTGCCGCTGTGCGGGTCGGTATCGCGGCCGTCCATGAAGCAGTGCACGTAGGTGCGCTCCGAAACGCCGTACTCGCGGGCGATGTCACAGAGTTTGAAGAGGTGCTCGAACGACGAGTGTACGCCGCCGTCCGAGGTCAGGCCCATGAAGTGCACGCCGACGCCCTGCGCCTTGGCATATTCGAAAGCCTTGACGATCTCGGGATTCCGGAGGATCGAGTTGTCGCGGCAGGCGCGGTTGATCTTCACGAGGTCCTGGTAGACCACGCGGCCGGCGCCGATATTGAGGTGGCCCACCTCCGAGTTGCCCATCTGTCCGTCGGGCAGGCCGACGTTCTCGCCGTCGGTGCGCAGTTCGGCATGGGGGTACTTTTCGGTCATGGCCGAGATGTATGCGGGATGTACGGTCGAAATGACATCGGCCTTGTCGTGATGGCCGTTGCCCCAGCCATCGAGAATCATCAGTAATACCTTGTTGCTTTCCATAACTATCAGTTTTTAAGTCCCGTATTGTTTCTGTTCAGCGTCGGGCCGCCGGGATCAGCCCGGCATGCCACCGCGTTATTCCACCTGCGCCGAGATCAGCTCCACGGCCTTGTCGATCGCAGCCTGCAGTCCGTCGGGGTTCTTGCCGCCGGCCGTAGCGAAGAAGGCCTGGCCGCCGCCACCGCCCTGCATGAGCTTCGCCGCCTCGCGGACTACCGCGCCGGCATTCACGCCGCGGGCCGTGATCTCGTCGCCGAGCATGACCGTCAGCGTCGGCTTGCCATCGACGAGCGACCCGACGACAAAGACCAGTTTCGGCAGGCGCTGGCGCAAATTATAGGCCAGGTCCTTGACGAAATCGGGACGTCGGTCGGTCTGCGTGCTGAACAGGCACATGCCGTCGCGCTCGGGGGCCGAAGAGGCGATCTTGTCGGCCCACTGGGCCACCTGCTCGCGGCGCATGGTCTCGACCTCCTTCGAGAGCTGCTCGTTGCTCTCGAGCATCTTCTTGACAGCCTGCACGACCTGCGGGTTGTTGAGGTACTCGGCAATATCGTGCATCGTATCTTCGGCAGCATAGAGGATCTTCTCGGCCTGCTCGCCCGTAACGGCTTCGATACGGCGCACACCGGCCGAAATGGCACTCTCCGAGAGGATCTTGAAGAAGCCGATGGTTCCCGTCGAGCGGGTATGCGTACCGCCGCACAGCTCGACCGAATCACCGAAGCGGACCATGCGGACGCGGTCGCCGTACTTCTCGCCGAAGAGCATCATCGCCCCGGCGGCCGCAGCCTCCTCCTTCGTGGCGTTGCGGTTCTCCTCGAGCGGATCGTCGGCACGCACGGCACGGTTCACAAGCCGCTCTACTTCGCGCAGCTGCTCCGGCGTAACCTTCTGGAAGTGCGAAAAGTCGAAACGCAGCATTTCGGGCGTTACGAGCGAACCCTTCTGCTCGACATGGTTGCCCAGCACCTTGCGCAATGCGGCATGCATGAGGTGCGTGGCCGTATGGTTGTTGGCAGCCGACTGCCGCTTTCCGGCATCCACCACGGCATGGAACGGAGCTTCGGGATTCTCGGGAAGCGTCTCGACGATATGGATGATCAGACCGTTCTCCTTCTCGGTAGCTACGATCTCGATGCGTTCGTTGGCGCTCTCAATATAGCCCGTGTCGCCGATCTGACCGCCCGAATTGCCGTAGAAGGGCGTGCGGTCGAAGACCAGCTGGTAGGTCGTACGGCCCTTCGAGGTAACGCGGCGGTAACGCGCGATGCGCACCTCGTCGGTCAGCGTATCGTATCCCGTGAAGACGCTCTCCTTGATCGGGAAGAGCTCCACCCAGTCGTCCGTCGCCACGGCGGCGGCGTTGCGCGAACGCGCCTTCTGCGCCTGCAGCTCCTCCTCGAACGATGCGAGATCGACACCGACGCCCTGCTCGCGGGCGATGAGTTCGGTCAGGTCGATCGGGAATCCGAACGTATCGTAGAGTTCGAAGGCATCCTTGCCCGAAATAAGCTCCTTGCCCTCGCTCTTCGTGCGGGCGATAACGCCGTCGAGCAGGTTGATGCCCGTGGCCAGCGTGCGCAGGAACGAGGATTCCTCCTCCTCGATGACCTTCTCGATGAGCGTCTGCTGTGCCTTCAGTTCGGGGAACTGTCCGCCCATCTGCTCCACAAGGCCTGCAACCAGTTTGCAGAGCGTCGGCTCGGTGAAGCCCAGGTAGGTATAGCCGTAGCGTACGGCGCGGCGCAGGATGCGGCGGATCACATAGCCCGCCTTGACGTTCGACGGCAGCTGTCCGTCGGCGATCGAGAAGGCGATGGCGCGCAGGTGGTCGGCCATCACGCGCATGGCCACGTCCGCCTTCTCGTCCTCACCGTAGCGCTTGCCCGAAAGGGCCGCAATGCGGCCGATCGTCGGCTGGAAGACGTCCGTGTCGTAGTTCGACTTCTTGCCCTGCAGGATCATGCAGAGACGCTCGAAGCCCATGCCCGTATCGACGTTGCGCGCCGGCAGCTCCTCGAGCGAACCGTTGGCCTTGCGGTTGAACTGCATGAAGACCAGGTTCCAGATCTCGATCACCTGCGGGTGACCGGCATTGACCATCTCGCGGCCGGGCTTCGCGGCGATCTCCGCCTCGTCGCGCAGGTCGAAGTGGATCTCCGAGCAGGGACCGCAGGGACCCGTCTCGCCCATCTCCCAGAAGTTGTCGTGCTTGTTGCCGCGGATGATGTGGTCCTCGGGAAGATACTGCTTCCAATATCCGTAGGCCTCCTCGTCGAACGGCACGCCGTCCTCGTCCGAGCCCTCGAACACGGTGGCGTACATCCGCTCGGCCGGGAGCTTGTAGACGTCGTGCAGCAACTCCCAAGCCCAGGCGATCGCCTCCTTCTTGAAGTAGTCGCCGTAGGACCAGTTGCCCAGCATCTCGAACATCGTGTGGTGGTAGGTGTCGTGGCCGACCTCCTCCAGGTCGTTGTGCTTGCCCGAGACGCGCAGACACTTCTGCGTATCGGCCGCACGCGGGTACTTGCGGGGCGCATTGCCCAGGAAGATGTCCTTGAACTGGTTCATGCCCGCATTGGTGAACATCAGCGTGGGGTCGCCCTTGACGACCATCGGTGCCGAAGGCACGATCACATGCTCCTTCGAAGAGAAGAAGTCGAGAAAGGCCTGACGAATTTTGTTGGATTCCATGATATACGAATTTTCGTTTTTATCCGTTTCCGATTTCGGGTTGCAAAATTACACAATTAAAGTTAAATTTGCACCCTATCCGGAGGAGTTTTTTCAGCAGATGAGCCAAAAACGGAGAAGCAACCGCACGCAGCGTCTCGCCCACGAGGCGCTCGTCCTCACCGAGGAGGCCACGACGCTCACACGCGAGGTCGTGACCGCCCCGTTCCGCCTGCGCACCTACCGGCTCATCCGCAAGATCATCATCGGGTTCATCCTGGTGTCGATCGCCAACGTACTCTTCTCCTACTTCTTCTACACCCCGAAGATGTACCGCATCCTGCGCGACAACCGCGAGCTGAAAATCCGCTACCGGATCCTGCAGGACCGCATACGCACCGCACAGCAGCACGTCGATGAGATCCGCCACCGCGACAGCTACGTCTACCGGTCGCTCTTCTCGACCGACACGCTCTCGATTCCGGGCGTGTGGCAGCCCTACCCCGAGTCGAAATACGCCCCGATGGCCGACGACGACTACGCCTCGCTGATGATCCCCACGTGGCGGCAGCTCGATGCGCTGGCCCGCACGATCTACCTCGAGTCGGTCTCGTTCGACGAGCTGCAGCAGCTGGCCCGCAACAAGGAGCAGCTGGCCTCGGCCGTGCCGGCCATCTGGCCCATCGACCGGAAGGCGCTGCACAACAACCACATCGGCGCCTTCAACCCGCGGCGTTTCCACCCCATCCTGCACCGCATCGTGGCCCACGAGGGCATCGACCTGGGGTGCGACCGCGGCACTCCGGTCTACGCCACGGGCGACGCCACGGTGGAGATCGCCCTGGGGAACGGATACAACGGCGGCTACGGACACCAGGTGCTGCTCAACCACGAATTCGGCTACAAGACCCGTTACGCCCACCTGAGCGACGTGCTCGTCAAGCCGGGCGAGCGGGTCAAGCGCGGGCAGCTGATCGCCCGCACGGGCAACACGGGCCGCTCGTCGGGTCCGCACCTCCACTACGAGGTGATCCACAAGGGCATCCCGGTGAACCCGATCAACTACTTCAACCGCAACATGTCGGCCGAGGAGTACGAGCGGCTGATGGAGAACCTCCGGGAGACCAATTTCGAAAAGTACTGACATGACCGGAAAGAAAGATCTCGAACGCCTGCGCCGCCGGCGCCGCCGCAAGCAGCGCATCATCCGCACGACCATCCACCTGTTCGTGTGGCTAGGGGCCGCCGTGCTCTACTACATCGGCTTCTCGATCTTCTTCGACACCCCGTTCGAGGCGCAGATGAAGCACTCGGCCGACGGCCTGCGCCGCGAATACGAGGCCCTCACGCAGCGTTACGACTCGCTCTCGGTCGTACTCGAGAACCTCACCGAACGCGACCGCAGCGTTTTCCGCACGCTCTTCGAGGCCGATCCCTACGACTTCGACACGGAGTACGAACAGCGGCAGAGCGTCACCTACGAGAAGATCGTCGATCGTTCGACTCGCCGTCTGAAGCGCGAACTGGGCGAGCGCGTGGCCGACATGGAGCAGCGGCTGGTCCGACTAAACGACTCGTACCTCACCCTGCAGGCGCGCATCGACTCCGCGGGCCGCGACTGCGACCGCATCCCCTCGATCCAGCCGGTGATCAACAAGCAGCTCACGCTGCTGACGGCCTCCTACGGCATGCGCATCCACCCCTTCTACAAGACCCTGCAGTCGCATCAGGGCGTCGATTACACGATCCCCGAAGGATCGAGCGTCTTCGCCACGGCCGACGGTGTGGTGCGCGACGTGGCCACCCGCAACTCGACGCACGGGCTGACGGTCGTCATCGACCACGGCAACGGTTACGAAACCTCGTACAGCCACCTCTCGAAGACCAACGTCCGCCGCGGACAGCAGGTCCGCCGCGGCGACATCATCGCGCTGTCGGGCGACACGGGACTCTCGCTCTCGCCCCACCTCCACTACGAGGTGCGCCACAACGGCATGCGCGTGGACCCGATCCACTACTTTTTCATGGAGCTGTCCCCCACGGAATACCAGCGCCTGATCCGCATCGCGCAGACGGGCATGCAGGCATTCGACTGACCCACCTGATCCTCCGCTTCAAATGGAAACCCGCATCCGACTAATTCTGCTCGACTTCGACGGCACGCTGGCCGACACGCGCCGCGCCAATGCGCTCGCCTATACGGCCACGCTCCGCGAGGCGGGAATCCCGCTTTCGGAGGAGGAGTACGCGGCCCGTTATTTCGGCATGCGCTGCGAGGAGTTCCTCACGCACCTGGGCATCGCCGACCCGGCCGAGCGCGACCGGCTCCGGCGGCGCAAGATCGAGCTCTACCCCACGTTCTTCGACTCCGTGCGGCTGAACCGCCCGCTGTGGGAGTTCTGCCAGCAGTTCCGCGCCCAAGGCGGCCGCGTGTGGATCGTCTCGACGGGCAGCCGCGAGAACATCGAGCACGTCATGCACCACCTCGGCATCCGCGACGGCGTGGACGGAATCCTCTCCGGCCACGAGATCACCCGCAGCAAACCCCACCCCGACTGTTTCCTCGAGGCAATGCGCCGCGAGGGGGTCACCCCGCGCGAGACACTCATCTTCGAGGACTCCGAGATCGGCATCGAGGCGGCACGCCGCAGCGGAGCCTCCTATTTCGTCGTCAGGCTGTAACACACGCAACGGCCTCCGCCGCAGGGGCGGTCTCACCCCGAAGCATTCCCCGAAAAAGAGAACCGGAACCACAGCAGTCGTGCGGTCCCGGCCCGAAATGCGTCACCACCGGTCCGGGCGGTCGTCATGCCGCGGCGGCTTGGGCGGTTTTGGTTTCTTGTGTTTCTTGCCCGGTCGCTTCGGACCGTGGTGCGGAGGAGGCGGAGCCTCGTGCGGCGGACGGGGCGGACGGGGACCGGGAGGCCGATGTACGGCGCAGGATCCGAGGAGCAGTGCCGACAGGATCAGGCACAGGCTCCAGAAACGTCTTGTCTTCATGGTCGGTTCTCTTTTATGTCGAATGCCGCTTACAAAGATAACACGATTTTCGGAATTGCAAAATCCCGAAAAATCGTATCTTTGTCCCCGATTACCTTTTCCGATCGTCCGAAATGAAATCCACCGAGAGCACCACCCACGAAGAGGCCGCGCGCACAGCGAACACCCCCGCCGCGGAGTGCAGCATGAACAGAACGGATCCTGCGGCCGCATCCGCACCCGGCAACCCGCAGACACCCGGGACAGCATCCGCATCCGACGCATCCGATGCGGAAGGCACGGGCCGAAAGGAGGAGGAGTCACCCGCTGTACCGGCCGACACCGCACCCGGCTGCACGGCGAAGAGCCTCCGTACATCGCTGCGCGATGGGATCGAGCAGCGGCGCAGAGCCCTGGCGCGCCGGATCGAATACAACCGCCTGCGGCGCATACGCCGCCATTCGGTGCCGGCATATGTCCACTGCAAGAACTGCGGAGAGACGCTCCGGGGCATGTACTGCCACCGCTGCGGACAGTATGCGCTCGATCCGGAGCAACCCTTCTGGAAATACTTCAAACAATATTTCGAGAACGTCTACCAGTTCGACAGCAAGGTGTGGCAGACCCTCTGGCTCCTTTTCCGCCGCCCGGGCATACTGACCCTCGAGTTCATCGCCGGAAAGATCAATTCCTATGTCCACCCGCTGCGGCTGTTCATGTTCATCTCGGCACTCTTCTTCCTGGCCGTGGCGCTCTTCATCCCCGAGAATGTCGATATAGCGTTGGGACCCCGGGAAAAGCAGCTCTCGGAATTGCGCGATCCCGACGTGCTGCGGGCGCTCCAGGTCAGCCAGGGGGATGACGAGGACTACGACCTGCTGCGGAAGGACACGACCGTCTGGGTGGCCGGGGCGCGCGAAGAGTTCCGGGGGTTGGAGTCGATCGCCGGGGTGATCGACCGTCCGGGGCGCGACACGCTGCAGGTGCGCATCCCGGGATTTCTGCTCGAGGAGGGTTATCTGGTCTCCGCGCCCGGCGACTCGATCCACTGGAGCAGCAGCAGTCCCCTGCGCCCGGAATCCACCAAACAGGACAGCGAGGCCCAGGACCTCCGCCGCGAGATGGTCTACGCGCACATCATCGGCTGGTTCTCGAAGTGGCTGCCCGTGATCCTGCTGCTGTTCATCCCGTTCTTCGCCCTGCTGCTCAAGATCTTCTTCCATCGGCGGAAGATGTTCTACATGGGCCACTTCGTCACGGCGCTGCACCTGCACTCCGTACAGCTCATCCTGGTCTTCATCACGCTGCTCGGCGCACAGTGGATCGACCGGCCGGGCTGCTATGCCCTCCTGCTGCTGGGCTTCTACCTGCTGCACATGGTCTGCGTCTTCCACCGCGTCTACGGCGACGGATGGGTCAAGACCTCGTTCAAGGCGCTGCTGATCCACGGATTCTACATGCTCGTCATGTCGGTCGTCCTGCTCGGGCTCTTTATCTGGCTCATCCTCCCGCTCATGAAGGAGAACAACTGGTGGTAGCCGCCGCAAGGCGCCGAAGCCCCCTCGAAAAACGCCCCGCAATCCTCAGGGATCGCGGGGCGTCGTATTTCCGGCGGGAGCGGCTACCGCCTGCAGATGACGTTGAAGTCGCAGAAGGCGCAGGTGTCCGCATCGGCGCACTGGCGGAACGGGACGGCAGGGTCGTAGAGCTCTCCGAGCGTCTCGCCGACGAGTTCCTCGAAGCGTGCGGCGTAGTGCGAATAGGGGGCTCCCCGGAGGCCAAGTTCGCGGTCGATGAGCTGCGGCGAATAGTCCGGGCGGTTCATCGCCCGCACGTAGTAGAGTGCCGGCACGGCGTCGCAACCCTCCGTGCGGCGGAGCATCAGGGCATAGAGCAGCGTCTGGAGGATATTCGACAGCCGCTGCCTGCCCTCGCCCCGGAAGAGTTTCTCCAGCCCGTCGAATTCGAGATGGGCCGCACCGGTCTTGTAATCGACCACGCGCAGCGAGCCGTCGTCGAGACGGTCGATGCGGTCGGCGATGCCCGAGAAGCGCATGGTGAGCTGCCGGCCGGCCGATCCGAACGCAAAGCCGCACCCCACGCGCCGCTCCAGCCCGACGACCGTGAAGCCGTCGTGCGCCGCATCGTAGGCCATCACGCCGCCCCGGAGGTAGCGCGTCACGATATCCTTGACCAGCAACAGGTTGCCCGTATAGTCGGCCGTCGTGGCCTTCGGGTCCCGGAGGTAATGCTCGTTGATGGCCGCCTCGACCGCCGCGGGGACCTCGCCCGTGCGGACCAGTGCCCGGAGCGTCCCGCCCGGGTGCGCTTCGCCCTCGATACGGGCATAGAGCCGCTGGACAGCGGCATGGAGAATCGTTCCGAACATCGGGGCATCGACCTCCTCGGAGATCTCGTCGTCGGAGTCGAGCCGCGCCACGGAGTGGAAATAGAAGCGCAGCGGGCAGGCGACGTAGCGGAAGAAGGCCGTCGGAGAGAGCGACGCATCGCTCCCGGGATCGGTGAAGCGCAGCAGGCGGCGCATCACCCCCTCGTCCTTGGCCACCTCGATGGGGGTCGAACCGGCCAGGTTCACATCCACGCCCACCTCGATGCGGCGCAGCGGGAAGCCGCTCTCGTACTCGATCTGGCGGATGTAGCGGCTCGGTTCGCCGGTCGATTTGTCGTCGGCATGGGCGCAGTAGAGCATCCACACGCGGCTGGCACGCTGGATCAGGCGGTAGAAATAGTAGGCGTAGACCCCCTCGTGGTGTTCGGGTGTCGGCAGCGCATAGGCCGCCCGCAGGTTGTAGGGGATGAACGACGACTGGGCCATGTGGTTGCCCGGGAAGTTGTCGTCGGTCATCGAGAGGATCACGACGTTCTCGAAGTCGAGGTTGCGCGTTTCGAGGATACCCATCACTTGCACCCCCTCGAGCGGTTCGCCCTCATAGGGGATGCGCAGCGTCTGGAGGTGGCGGCGCAGCAGCGAGGCGAAGATCTCGGGCGTCGGGTCGATCGCACATTCGTCCAGCGAATTGCGCAGCCGTTCGAGTTCCTCGGCGATCACGGCGAGGAACTCCACGCGCTGCCGGGCGTCGTCGCCCTCGTAGGGAAGGCGCGCCACGGCCGCGACAACGGCGGAGAGCCACACGGCGAGGGCCCGCCAGTCGGCTGCCGGGACGAAGATCGTGCGCAGCAGTTCGTTGCGGCCGAGCCAGGCGCCATCGACGGCGATGCGCCGCTCCTGCACGATCTCCTCCTCGAGGCGGCGTGTCAGCTCGACGTCGCAGCCGGCCACGTAGGGATGGGACAGCAGGCCCGTGACATCGGTATGGTAGAAGGTCCAGCCCTCGCCGCGGCGCCTCCGGTGGGCCTGCAGTTCGAGCAGGCGCTCGACGAACGTGTAGGCCAGGCTGGCGCGCAGCGGGTAGCCCATCGTGACGTTCACGTGCCCGATCTCGGGCGGCAGGGCGTGCAGCAACGGCAGCAGCAGGTTCTCGTCGGTGAGCACCACGGCGGTCTCCTTGCCCAGCTCCCCGCGGGCAGCCAGCGAGCGGAGGATCGTGGCGACGTACTTGCACTGCACGGCGTTCGAAACGGCGGCCACCGCAGTCATCTCCTTCCCCACCGAGGCCATGTTGTCGTGTGAGAGTTCGGCCCGCGGCGGGAACTGCACGATGTTCTCGCGCACGAACATGCCCGCCTCCTGCTCGGGGCGATCCCTGTAGTAGGAGTCGTAGTCCCAGTAGAAGTCGGTCTCGGCAGCGGTCGAAAGGAACTTGAAAAGCCGCTTCTCGCACTCCGACAGGGCGTTGAACCCAGCCACCACGAAGCGGCGCGGCCCGTCGAACGAGAACGCCCCCTCGCGGATACGCTCGGCGGCGGCACGCTGCACCATGCCGTTGTAGGCGATGCCCAATGCGGCGAGCCGCTCGCGGAAGCGGCGGTAGATCGGGCCGAGCGTCCGCCAGATGGCCAGGAAACGGCGCTTCTCCTCCGAGAGGTCGGCCTCCTCGCCGAGCGACGTCCAGAAGGCGATGATCCGCAGCTGGGACGGCGTCAGGTAGGAGATATCGGCCTCGATCTCCTTGATATCCTCGATGTTGCGGAAGAGCATCGAGGCGTCGATCAGGTATTTGTCCACCGTGTCGAAGTCCGTGAGCAGCATGTCGCCCCAGAAGTAGAACCGGTCGAACGGCTCGTCGTGGTACTCCGAATAGATACGGTAGAGCTCGGTGATCAGCCGCAGGCGGTCACCGCACCGCAGGCCCGAGATCTCGGTCATCAGGTCGTCGATGGTCACCCATGCGGGCTGCCACATCGGCCGGTTCGCGATCCGCGCGAGGGCATCGACGAAAAAGAGCCGGGCGCGCCGCGACGGAAAGAGCACGGCACGCTCGGAAAGGGCCTCGCCATAGCGGGCATAGAGATCAGCGGCGACTTCGCCCAGAAAGGTCTTCATCATCCGATGGTTCGATTAGGCGCGGGGCCTGACGCCCCGCAAGATGCGGCCAAGGAGCCTCACGCAGCCGGGAGCCGGGGCTCCGGCCAAGGCCGCCCCTACTCCTCGTGGGCGATGCTGCCGCCCATGAACTTCTCGTCGGTACGCACGACGGCCGGATTACCCTTGTAGGTCACCACGCCGCCCGTCGAGGTTTTTGCCTCCAGGCGGTCGGTCACCTGCAGCACGACGCGCGACGACCCCGTGGCATTGGCCTCGGCCGACATCGTCTCCAGCTCGGCCGCACCGACCCGTCCGCCCGAAGCGTAGACGCGCATGTAGCGGGCCTTGCCGGTGAGCGTAGCCACGGTATTGCTGCCTGTGAGTTCGAGCGAGAGGTCGGCCACGTCGAGCGTAGCCTTGAGCTGTGCCGAACTGCCCAGCACCAGGTCGAAGAGCGTCGCACGGAACGGCGCGTCGAACGACACCGAAGCCTCCTGCACGGTGAGTTTCTGCAGCGTGTTGTAATAGACCGTCACGGCCGTCCGCTCCGCACGCCGCGAGTCGCGCCGCTCGGAGATGCGCAGCACGCCGTCGCGCACCTCGGCCCGGAACTTGGTCATCGTGGAGCCCTTCGTGTCGTAGACGATCTTCGGGGCCTCGGTATCGGGCACCTGCACGAGGAGAACATCGGCCGGAGCGGCGATCTCGACGGCCGTAAAGACCGGCAGCCACTGGCTTCCGGAACCGGCCAACAGGCTGTCGGCCGGCTGCATGAGCTCCGTTGCCCCGGCTGCAGGGCAGAAGGTTGCGGGATTGTTGTCGGCGGCGTGTACGGCCGCGGGCGATCCGGCGGCCAGCGCGGCCAGCACGAATGCGGCAAAGATCAGTCTCTTCATATTCGTTGCAATTTCGTTTCGTCGGTTTCAGTCCGGCTAAAATACAAAAATATTGCGAAGTTCGGGATTTGTTTCGTACATTTACTCACCAAAAACGAAATTTCGAGGAGTGAGAGCGAAGATTCTGAACGCAAGCGCCGGGTCGGGAAAGACCTATCAGCTGGCCTACAAATACGTCCGCGACGTCATCGACCATCCCCATCTCTACCGCCACATCCTGGCCGTGACCTTCACCAACAAGGCCACCGAGGAGATGAAGTCGCGCATCCTGAAGGAGATCCACACCCTCGCCTCGGGGGCCCCGAGTTCCTACCTCTCGCAACTGTGCGACGAACTGCGGCTCGACGAACGGAGCGTCCGCAAGCGGGCGGCCGAGGTCCGATCGAAGATACTCCACGACTACTCGCGCTTCACCGTACTGACGATCGACACCTTCTTCCAGCGTATCCTGCGCGCCTTCATCAAGGAACTGGGGCTCGACCTGAACTACAACGTCGAGATCGAAACCGCATCGGTGCTCTCCAAAAGTGCCGACACGCTCATCGACGAGATCGCCGTGGACGAGTCGCTGCAGCGCTGGCTCACCGAATTCGTGCAGGAGCGTATCGACGAGGGGCGCAAGTGGGACGTCCGCGACGGCATCCTCTCGCTCGCGGGCGAACTCTTCAAGGAGAAGAACAAGGCGACACTCGCGGCCGCACCCGCAAAGGAGGAACTCGGGCGTCTGGTGGCCCAGGCCACGGCCCGTGCGATGGCGGCACGCGAGGAGCTGCGCCGGACGGCCCGTGAGGCGGTGGAGGCGATCGAGGGCGCGGGGCTTACCGCAGCCGACTTCGCGGGCAAGAGCCGCAGTTTCGCCGGGTATTTCTTCGCGGTGGCCGGCGGCGAGGTGAAGGCACCGACCGACACGCTCCGCAAGCGGGCGGCATCGCCCGAGGGGTGGTGTGCCAAGGGATCGCCGGCCGAGCGGCTCGTGCCGCAACTGCGTCCCCTGCTGCAGCGGCTCTGCGACCTCTACGACCGCAACGTCCGCCACTGGAACACGTGCGACCTGCTGCGCGAGAACTACCGCAGCTTCGCCCTGCTGTCGGACCTCTACGCCCGTGTGCAGCGGCTCTGTGCCGAGCAGAACACGCTGCTGCTTTCGGAAACGAAATACCTGCTCTCGGAGTTCATCGGGCGCAACGATGCGCCGTTCATCTACGAAAAGGTGGGCAACCGCTTCGAGCGCTTCATGATCGACGAGTTCCAGGACACCTCGGCCCGTGAATGGGAGAACTTCCTCCCGCTGCTGCAGAACGCCATGTCCCAGTCCGGGGAGGAGTCGGTACTCATCGTGGGCGACATCAAGCAGTCGATCTACCGCTGGCGCGGCGGCGACTGGCGGCTGCTGCACGAGCGGGCCGCCGGCGACCTCGGCAGGGAAAACACCCGGGTGGAGGTGCTCCGCGAGAACTGGCGCAGCCTGCCGACGGTCGTGGCCTTCAACAACGCGGCGATCGACAGCATCGTCGCGACGGACAACCGGGAGCTCAACCGGCTGCTCGGCGAGGCGGCCGAACGGGGCGACATCGACCGTGCGGAGGCCGCCCGCCTGCACGACACGCTGGCCGACGCCTACCGCGACCAGGCGCAGCTGCCCCGCCGCAAGGCGGAACACGGAGGCTATGTCTCGATCGAGACGTTCGATTGCGAACCGCCCGTCGTCGAACGCATCTGTGCGCTGATCGACCGCGGATTCCGCCCGTCGGACATCATGATCCTCGTGCGGAGCGCCACGGACGGCGCGAAGGTTGCCGCAGCGCTGCTCGACTTCAAGCAGCGCAACACCGAGGCGCGCTACCGTTTCGATGTCATGACGCAGGAGGCGCTCATCGTGGGCAGCGCCCCGATCAGTTCGTTCGTGGCCGCGGCGCTCCGTCTGGCGCTCAACACCGACGACCGCCTGAGCCGCGCCGTCTGCAACCACTACCTCGGCCGGCCGTTCGACGCCCCGCTGTCGGACGACGAACGGGAGTTCTTCCACTCGATCCGCCTCGAATCACCCGAGGAGGCCTTCGAGCGTATCGTTATGCGGTTCGACCTGCGCAGCGACCGCAGCCAGATCGCCTACCTGCAGGCACTGCACGAGCAGGTGATCGCCTTCTGCTCGTCGAAGATCGCCGACATCGCCCTGTTCCTGCGCTGGTGGGACGAACAGGGACAGAACCGCTCGCTGAGCGTCGAGCAGAGCGCTTCGACGGTCGAGATCACCACGATCCACAAGGCCAAGGGGCTCGAGAAGCGGGCCGTGATCATCCCCTACTGCTCGTGGCAGCTCGACCCGAAGTCGGGCGGCGTGCAGAACATCGTCTGGGCCGAGGCCCGCGGCGACGGGGAGGCCGAGGCCATCGGCCGCTTCCCGGTCCGCTACAAACGTTCGATGGCCGAATCGGGCTTTTCGGCCGAATACTACCGCGAGCTGGTCTATGCCCATGTGGACAACGTCAATCTGCTCTACGTGGCCCTGACGCGCGCCGCCGAGTCGCTGCACGTATTCATTCCCCGGAAGACGGGGCACACGGTCGGGGCGCTGCTGCTCGGCAGCCTCCGCCCGGGCAGCGAGGGACAGGTCTTCATCGGAGAGACCGAAGGGCGCTGCCTCACGGACGAGCGGGGCGACCACTACCTCTTCGGCTCGTTCGAGGGCCCCGTGGCCGGAGGACGCAAGGAGTCCGATGCGGAACACGTCGTACTCGAAGAGTACCCCACGGCGCGCCCGGCACTGAAGCTGCGGCTCCCCTCGCAGCGCTACTTCGAGGAGGGCGGCAAGCCGGAACTCGCCCCGCGCAACCTGGGCATCCTGATGCACCGCGCCTTTGAGCAGGCCGATGACGTCGCGCAGGTCCGCGAGGCCGTGGCACACATGCAGGCCGACGGCATCCTCTCCGAAGAGGACGCCGCACGGCTGCGGCAGCGGATCGACCGGGCGTTCGAGCTCCCCGAGGTGCGCGAATGGTTCGACGGCTCGTGGCAGCGCATCCGCAACGAGCAGGAGATCATCGTTCCGGGAAGCGCCTCGACACGACGTCCCGACCGGGTGATGATCCGTGGCACGCGGGTTGTTGTGGTAGACTACAAATTCGGAGCGCTCGACGCCGACCGCCACCGCCGGCAGGTGGCCGAATACCTCCGCCTGCTCGCCGAAATGGGCTACGACCCCGTCGAGGGGTATCTGTGGTATGTGAAACTCGGCCGCATCGAACGGGTCGAGGGGTAATTCACCGCTCAGGCGGACCGGCCGAAGGTCCGGAGCCCCGGCGGAGATACGGCCGGCTCTTATCAGGCGGATCGCAGTAACGGGCGGGCCTCCGATGCAGACCGACGACCCGATGGACTACCGTATTGCCGACCTCCGCATCCGCATCCCCGGGGAGTGCCTTCCCGGCCCCCTTCACCCTGCCTTCTCGCCCTTTGCCGAGCCCGAAAACGGGACCCCGGCACTGCTGCTGCACACCGCCCGGCAAATCGCCGACGTGCCGGAGGGATGCTGTCAGGACCGTTTCCCGTGCATCGACACGACGACCGAATGCCGCTTCATCCGCTGGAGCGGAGGGATTCAGCTGGAGCTGTACGGCCTGCAGGAGGTTTCCGTCCGCTTCCGGCTGCCGGACGGAGGCCGTGAAGCCTGCACCGACTGTCGCCCCGACCGGCAGCCGTCGCAACTGCGCTTCGGGCTGTGGCTGCTCTGCAACGCGGCGGGCCTTGGACACGGGGTCGTGTCGCTGCACGCCGCAGCGATCAGCCATCGCGGGCAGGGCGTGCTCTTCCTCGGGGAGTCGGGGACCGGGAAAAGCACGCATGCCCGGCTGTGGTGCCGGCACATGGCCGCAACCGAACTGCTCAACGACGACAGCCCCTTCATCCGGCTCCAGCCGGCCGGCGCACCGCTGGTCTACGGATCGCCCTGGAGCGGGAAAAGCCCCTGTTACCGGCCGCTGCGGCTGCCGATCGCCGCGATCGTCCGGCTTGAGCAGGGACCCCGGAATATCATCCGCCCGCTCCGCCCGCTCGAAGCCGCCGGAGCCCTGCTCCCCTCGGCGCCGCCCTCCTTCGCCCGCGATGAGAGGCTGCTGGCAACGCTCTGCCGGATACTCTCGCAACTCATCGCGCAGGTGCCTGTCTACCATCTCGCCTGCCGACCCGACGCGGAGGCAGCGCGTCTTGCCTGCCGGACGATCTTCGGCAGCCTCCCCGACAAATGATCCGAAGCTCCGCGCCTTCTGCGCCGCATCTCCGCCACCGAGTCTGCCGCCGGGGCCTGCCCCCTGAACCGCATGCCGAGGACCTTTCCCCCGCCCCGACAGACTCGGGCCATTCGCGACACGCTACCTGTCGCACGCCGCAAGTTCCGGCCGGTCCCTTGCGCAGAGCGGCCGGCGGCCGAACAGGCATACGGCAGAAAAGAGAACGGGCGTCCGATTCGATCGGACGCCCGCTGTCTGGAACGTATTCCGGATCCTGCGACCCGGCGGAAACTACTCGCCCAGAGCGAAACGCTTGTAGGCGATAACCGTTGCCTCCTTGTCAGCCTTGTGGATGAACTCGGCGATCGTCTCCTTCTCGCCTACCACAGCCTGGTTGAGCAGCGTGTTCTCCTCGAAGAACTTGCGCATCTTGCCCTCGGCGATCTTCTCCAGAATGGCCTCGGGCTTGTTGGCGTTCTTCGGATCCTGCTTCATGGCCTCCACGGCGATCTTGCGCTCGTGCTCGATCACCTCGGCGGGGCAGTCAGCCTCCGAGATCGAAACCGGAGCCATGGCCGTAGCCTGCATGGCTACCGTGTGGGCAACCTCGGCGGGGACCTCCTTGTTGAAGCCGAGCACCGTGCCGAGCTTCTTGTTGAAGTGAACGTAAGCGGCGCAATAGGGAGCCTCGATGCGGGCGTAGTAGGCCAGCTCGATCTTCTCACCCGTCTGGCCCGACTTCTCGGTCACCATCTCCTCGACCGTGCGACCCTCGTCGTTCTTCGTGGCCATCAGCGCATCGCGGTCGGCGGCGTCGTTCTTCACGGCGACATCGAGCATGGCGTTGGCCGAAGCCGTATACTCGGCGTTCTGGGCTACGAAGTCGGTCTCGCAGGCAAGGCAGAGGATGTAAGCCTTCTGGCCGACGATCTTCGTAACGACCACACCCTCGGTGGCGGTACGGTCGGCACGCTTGGCAACCACGAGCTTACCCTTCTCGCGGATAATGTCCTGAGCACGCGCATAATCACCTTCAGCCTCCATGAGGGCCTTCTTGCAGTCCATCATGCCGGCGCCGGTCATCTTGCGGAGCTTCATCACATCAGCAGCTTTGATTTCCATAGTCTTGTATCGTTTTTTTCGTTATTTACTCGGTTGGTTTACCGGAATCGCGCCGGAACCCCCGACGGGATCCCGACGCGTTGTCCGGCAGTTGGTTATTCGGCCTGCTCGGCAGCTACGGCTCCCGGCTCCTCGAACGGAGTCTCGACAGCGGCAACAACCTCGGCAACGGCAGCCTCCTCAGCATCGACGGAGGCCTTCACGGCCTTCTTGATGCGGGGCTTGCCCTCCTTCTTCACGGCACCTTCGGCCTCAGCCTCCTGGGCCTCCTTCTCCTTCTCGAGCTTGCGCTCCTCCGTTCCCTCGGCGATGGCGGCGCACATGGCCTCTACGACCACGGCGATCGACTTCGCGGCATCGTCATTTGCAGGTATAACGTAATCAATGTCGGTCGGATCACAACAAGTATCTACCATGGCAAATACGGGGATGCTCAGGCGCTTGGCCTCCTTCACGGCGTTGGCCTCCTTCTGCACGTCCACAACGAACAGTGCGGCCGGGAGACGCGTCAGGTCGGCGATCGAACCGAGGTTCTTCTCGAGTTTCGCACGCTGACGGGCGATCTGGAGTTTCTCACGCTTCGAGAAGTTGTCGAACGTACCGTCGTTCGTCATCTTGTCGATGGTGGCCATCTTCTTGACGGCCTTGCGTATGGTGGGGAAGTTTGTCAGCATACCGCCGGCCCAGCGCTCGGTAACGTAGGGCATTCCGACGGCTGCCACCTTTTCGGCAACGATTTCCTTGGCCTGCTTCTTCGTGGCGACGAACAGCACGCGGCGGCCGCTCTTGGCAATCTGCTTGATGGCAGCGGCTGCCTCGTCGATCTTCAGCACGGTCTTGTGCAGGTCGATGATGTGGATGCCGTTCTTCTCCATGAAGATGTACGGAGCCATTTTGGGGTTCCATTTGCGCTTCAGGTGACCGAAGTGCGCACCGGCTTCCAATAATGTATTAAAATCTGTACGTGACATTTTGATTGGTTTCGTTTGTTAATTTTAATTCTCTTTTCTTCAACCCTCCGGGTAGCGGGGGCTCCGGTCCCGGGGAGTTTTCCGCGGCGCGGCAACCGGGCGGTAATACGCAATATATAATATAGGTAGTCCTTCCGATTTGGAACCGACGCCGTGCTTGCCGAAATCCGGTCGTGCGATTAACGCTTGCTGAACTGGAACTTGCGACGTGCTCCGGGCTGACCGGGCTTCTTACGCTCAACCTCGCGGGGATCACGCGTGAGGAATCCGGCCTTCTTCAGCACCGGACGCATCTCGGCGTCGATCTCGCACAGTGCACGTGCGATGCCCAGACGAGCGGCCTCAGCCTGTCCCTTGATACCACCTCCGTCGAGGTTGATCGTGATGTCGTAGCTCTCGGCAGTGTTGGTAGCCAGCAGCGGCTGCTTTACCTGGAACTGGAGAATCTCGAGCGGGAAATAGGCTGCAAGCTCCTTGTGGTTGATTGTAATCTGACCCTTACCCGGCTTCACGAATACGCGAGCCACAGCGGCCTTACGACGACCTACGGTGTTTACAACTTCCATAACTCTTACTTAATCTCGTTTAACTTAATGGTCTTCGGGTTCTGGGCGGCGTGCGGATGCTCGGCACCGGCATAAACCTTCAGGTTCATGAGCAGTCTGTCACCCAGACGGGTCTTGGGCAGCATGCCCTTGACGGCTTTCTCGATGAGGAAAGTCGGTTTCTTGGCCAGATAGTCGGCCGGCGTAGCGTAGCGCTGTCCGCCCGGATATCCGGTGTGACGCGTGTAGACCTTGTCGGTCATCTTGTTGCCCGTGAGCTTCACCTTCTCCGCGTTGATGACGATGACATAGTCACCGCAGTCTACGTGGGGCGTGTAGCTGGGCTTGTTCTTGCCGCGGAGGATCTTGGCGATCTGCGAAGCAAGACGTCCCAATACCTCGTTCGTAGCGTCGATGACAACCCACTCCTTGGTTACCGTCGATGCATTGACCGAGATAGTCTTGTAGCTTAATGAATCCACTGTGTTTTACGTTTAAATTTAACTTGTTGTAATCCTTTCCCGCACATTGCGGGTGCGCAAAGGTACGAAAAAAAATTCACTCTACAAGCCGAGCGCAAGAAATTTGCGTTTCTCCGCGGTTTTTTCGCCCGGCGGAAGGTCATTCCGTCCGTCGGGGCTGCCCCTGTCGGGGGCGCAGGCCCCGTGAAAAGCGGACGTTCCCCTCTCCATCGCGCACCAGCGTGTGGCGTGCGGGGGCATCGGGGAGGTAGCGCACCCGCACCGAATCGCCCACCCGGGCCCGGACGAGCGGACCCGTGCGGCGGACCTCGCCTTCGTAGTTCTCACCACCGACGCTATAGGTGTAGGAGAAATAACCCACATCCTCATGGCGGATCGCCCGGTTGCGGTGACGTCCGGCCCCGGATCCGTGCTGCACGCGGCGTGTGAACGACGAGGTCAGCACAGCACCGGTCTCGACCCCCTCCGAGGCCAGGCGTCGGCTGATGTTCGCCAAGTGCAGCACGCCCCAGCCCAGCAGGGCCGCTGCGCAGACGACAATCGCCCAGATTCTTTTCGTGCGTGTTTTCATGTCACAGATAAAACGTTTTTTCGAATGAAAAAGAGGGCCGGCCATGAAGCCGAAACCCTCTTTTTCATTCAGTATGTTCCGGCGGATGCGGGACGGAGTCCCGGTCCGTCGGGCGAATCCGCCTACCCGAGGAACGAGAGCAGAATACCCGCAGCCACGGCCGAGCCGACCACGCCGGCCACGTTGGGACCCATGGCGTGCATCAGCAGGAAGTTCGACGGATCGGCCTTCTGGCCCTCGATCTGCGAAACACGGGCTGCCATCGGCACAGCCGAAACACCGGCCGAACCGATCAGCGGGTTGATCTTGTTGCCCTCCTTCGAGAAGACATTCATCAGCTTGGCGAGCAGCACGCCGCCTGCCGTACCAAGACAGAAGGCGATAACGCCGAGGAGCAGGATGCCCAGCGTACGGAAGTTCAGGAACGCCTCGGCGGTAGCCGTAGCGCCGACCGTCAGACCGAGGAAGATGACCACGATGTTCATCAGCTCGTTCTGCACCGTCTTGCTCAGACGATCCACGACGCCGCACTCCTTCATCAGGTTACCGAGCATCAGGCAGCCGATCAGCGGCGCAGCGCTCGGGAGCAGCAGTGCGATGATGACCGTAATGACGATCGGGAAGAGGATACGCTCGAGTTTCGACACGGGACGCAGCGTCTGCATGCGGATCTTTCGCTCCTTCTCGTTGGTGAGCATCCGCATGATGGGCGGCTGGATCACCGGCACAAGGGCCATGTAGGAGTAGGCGGCCACGGCGATCGGGCCAAGCAGCTCGGGCGACAGCATCGACGTGAGGTAGATGGCCGTCGGGCCGTCGGCGCCGCCGATGATACCGATCGAACCGGCCTGCTCGGGCGAGAAGCCGAGGGCGTAGGCTCCGAGAAACGTGGCGAAGATACCGATCTGGGCGGCAGCGCCCAGCAGGAAGCTCTTCGGGTTGGCGATCAGCGGGCCGAAATCGGTCATGGCGCCCACGCCGACGAAGATCAGACAGGGATAGATACCGAGCTTGACACCCAGGTAGAGGTAGTCGAGCAGTCCGGCATTGGCGACGAAGATATCCCAGTGCACATGACCGCCGGCGAAGAGCTCGGTATGGTAGAGGTTGGCATCAGGAAGGTTCGTGAGCAGCATGCCGAAGGCGATGGTGAACAGCAGCAGCGGCTCGAACTTGTGCTTGATGGCCAGGTAGAGCAGGAAGAAGGCAACCAGGATCATGGCCGCGCTTCCCCAGCCCAGGTCGGCGAAGAAACCCGCGATTCCGGTGGAACCCGCGAAATCACGCAGGCTGTTCCACACGAAATCGGAGTTGGAGGTCAGTAATGTCCACATGGCTTACTCGATGACGATTAAGTTATCACCCTCCATGACGGTAGCACCCTGCTGCACGCAGATCTCCTTCACGCGGCCCTCGCGGTCGGCGTCGATGTTGTTCTCCATCTTCATGGCCTCGAGGATCACGAGGGTCTGGCCGCGCGATACGGTATCGCCCACGGCGACCTTGACGGAGAGCACCGTGCCGGGCAGCGGGCACTTGACCGTGTAGCCCGAGCTGGGAGCCACGGCGTTCAGGCGGGGCGAAGGAGCGGCCGTAGCGGGTTTGATCATCGCGCTGTTGGCCTCCTTGGGAGCGGGAGCGACCTGCGGTTTCGACGTGGCGGCAGCCTTCGCGCCGGCAATCTCCACCTCGTATGCCGTTCCATTGACGATTACACGTGCCGCGGTCGAATCCTCGTTTACGTCATCGATCTGCACGTTGTAATTCTGTCCGTTGATTTTCAAAGAGTAGTCTTTCATATTTGTTCAATCTATTTTCTGTCAGGCATCTGGGTTAAACCGTGAATTTTGGAATTCCAGGGCGAGTAGGCTCGCTTGATGCTGAGGATGGTCAGCACCTCCGACTCGCGGTCGTGCATGGCGCTTCCGAAGATCTTGAGGGCGGTCATGATGGCAGCCACCTCCTCTTCGTGAATCTGTCCGACAACAACGGGTTTGCTGCCGGCAGCAGTCTTGGCCACGACCTCGGTCTTGGTTCCGAAAACGGAACCGAAACCCTTCATGACAAAGACCAGCAGGATGAGGACGACGAACACCAGACAGATACTGATGAGCGCCACCCACAGCATCTCCGACCAACCCCAGTCCATTGCGATCAACATTTTCATAGTCAAGCCGATTTATTACAGGGGAATGTTCGAGTGCTTCTTGGGCGGGTTCTGCAGGCGCTTCGTGGCGAGCGACTGCAGCGCACGGATGATGCGGAAACGCGTGTTGCGCGGCTCGATCACATCGTCGATGTAGCCGTAGCGGGCTGCATTGTAAGGGTTCGAGAACTTGTCGTTGTACTCCTTCTCCTTCTCGGCGATGAACTTGGCCTTCTCCTCGGGTTTGTCGGCCAGTTCCTTGAGCTCCTTGCCGTAGAGCACCTCGACGGCGCCGCTGGCACCCATCACGGCGATCTCGGCCGTCGGCCATGCGTAGTTGATATCGCCGCGGATGTGCTTCGAGGACATCACGATGTAGGCGCCGCCATAGGCCTTGCGGAGCGTGACGGTGATCTTGGGCACGGTAGCCTCGCAGTAGGCGAAGAGCAGCTTTGCGCCGTGGGTGATCACGCCGCCGTACTCCTGGGTCGTACCCGGCAGGAAGCCCGGCACATCGACCAGCGTCACGATCGGAATGTTGAACGCGTCGCAGAAACGCACGAAACGTGCGGCCTTGCGGCTGGCGTTGATGTCGAGCACGCCGGCCATGAACTTGGGCTGGTTGGCGATGATGCCGACCGACTGTCCGTTGAAGCGGGCGAAGCAGGTGATGATGTTCTTGGCATATCCGGCAGCCGACTCCAGATACTCGCCGTCATCGACGATGGCGCGGATGACCTCGGCCATGTCATAGGGCTTGTTGGCGTTGTCGGGGATGATGTCGTTGAGCGAGTCCTCCAGACGGTCGATGCGGTCGGTGCAGACGGCCAGCGGAGCATCCTCCATGTTGTTCTGCGGAATGTAGGAGATGAGCTTCTTGATCAGTTCGATGCCCTCTTCCTCGGTATCGACGGCGAACTGGGCCACACCCGACTTGGTGGTGTGCATCGTGGCGCCTCCCAGCTGCTCCTGGGTCACATCCTCGCCCGTCACGGTCTTCACGACCTTCGGGCCCGTGAGGAACATGTTCGAGGTCTCCTTCTTCATGATGATGAAGTCGGTCAGCGCGGGCGAATAGACGGCACCGCCGGCGCAGGGGCCGAAGATGGCCGAGATCTGCGGGATGACGCCCGACGACATCACGTTGCGCTGGAAAATGTTGGCATATCCGGCCAGGGCGTTCACACCCTCCTGGATACGGGCGCCGCCCGAGTCGTTCATGCCGATGCAGGGGGCACCGTTGCGCATGGCCATGTCCATGACCTTGCAGATCTTGTCGGACATCGACAGCGACAGCGAGCCGGCCGTCACCGTGAAGTCCTGTGCGAAGACGTAGACCAGACGGCCGCCGATCGTTCCGTAGCCGGTCACCACGCCGTCACCGAAGGTGTGGCTCTTGTCCATGCCGAAATCGTAGCAGCGGTGCGTCACGAACATGTCGAACTCCTCGAACGAACCCTCGTCGAGAAGCATTTCGATACGTTCGCGGGCCGTGTACTTACCCTTGGCGTGCTGCGCGTCGATACGCTTCTGGCCGCCGCCGAGCCGCGCGGTCTCGCGGTTCTCGATCAGCTGGTTGATCTTATTCTGAATTTCGCTCATAATCGGGGAAAAATTATTTATTCTTGTTTTCGCAAAGTTCGGTCAGGATGCCCTGCGTCGATTTCGGGTGCAGGAAGGCGATGGTCATGCCCTCGGCGCCCTTGCGCGGCGTCTTGTCGATCAGACGGATACCCTTTGCCTCAGCGTCGGCCAGCTGCTCCTCGATGTTCTCGCAGGCGAGAGCCATGTGGTGGATACCGATGCCGCGGTTCTCGATGTACTTGGCGATCGTCGAGTCCTCGGAGGTGGGCTCCAGCAGCTCGATCTTGGTCTGACCCAGCATGAAGAATGCGGTGCGGACCTTCTGGTCGGCAACCTCTTCGATGGCATAGCACTTCAGGCCCAATACGTTCTCCCAGTAGGGAATTGCCTCATCGAGGCTCTTCACGGCGATGCCGAGATGCTCGATATGCGATACTTTCATAACTGATGAAATTTAAATTGGTGAATATTTCGGTGAATGATTTTCCGCGATGCTTTTTCCGTCAAAAGAGACACTTTATTTTTTGCGCACACAAAGATAGGAGATTCTTTTGGGATTCGCCAAAATTCGGCGGACTTTTTTTGGCGTTTTTTCAGCTCCGGAATTCGCGGAAAGTGTCTGCAAAGGCCACGCGTCCCGTTCTGCGAAACAAGAGTAAAACCCCGCCGCAGGGGGGGGGTCGCAAGCGAAAACACGCCGAAAAATTGCGCATCTTCGAGAAAAACGCTATCTTTCCGGTGTAAAACGAGGCCGTCCATGAAGAAAACGATACTTATCACGCTGGCCGCGATGGCATTCGGAGCCGCCGCATCGGGACAGGAGATCGCCCTCGGCGAGCGCGTTCCCGAGTTCCGGATCGCGGCCTGGCTCGACGACCGGCAGCCGGAGGCCGCACCGCTCACCTACATCGAGTTTTTCCACTCGTCGTCGCCGGCGGGCGTCAAGTCGCTCGAGCGGCTGCGCGATCTCTCCCGGCGCGAGGGCGAACGGCTGCGCATCGTCGTCGTCACCCGCGAACAGCACGAAAAGGTCGCCCGGATGCTGCGCCCCTACCTCTCGGAGCGCATCGGCGTAGCGCTCGACGCCGCACGTGGCTTCGAGCTCTTCGGCGTGCGCTACGTCCCCTTCGGCGTGCTCACCGACCGCCGCAACCGCGCGTTGTGGATGGGCAACACGCTCCAGTTCGACGAAGAAACGATCCAAGAATCAACCCGATAAAAACCATGTCCTTCACGAAAATAAACCACTACGAGAAAGAGTACGCGGACGCGCATCACGACACGGCGCTCAACGTTGCCGAAGGTGTTGAAGACCAGCCGATCATAAGCCCTTACTTCACGCGGCGCAAGAAGCGCGCACTCACCACCGACGAGTATGTCTCGGGCATCCTCGCGGGCAACATCACCACCCTCTCGCAGGCCATCACGCTCGTCGAGTCGTCGAATCCGGCCCACTATGCGCAGGCACAGGAGATCATCGAGCGCTGCCTGCCCCACGCCGGACGCTCGGTGCGCATCGGCATCACGGGGGTTCCTGGAGCCGGCAAATCGACCTTCATCGAGGCCGTGGGCAACATGGTCACCTCGCTCCGCCACAAGCTGGCCGTACTGGCCATCGACCCCTCGTCGGAGCGCAGCGGCGGTTCGATCCTCGGCGACAAGACCCGCATGGAGAGCATCTGCCACAACCCCGACGTCTTCATCCGCCCCTCACCGTCGGCCGGATCGCTGGGCGGCGTGGCACGCAAGACGCGCGAGACAATCGTGCTGTGCGAGGCCGCGGGATTCGACGTCGTCTTCATCGAGACGGTGGGGGTCGGGCAGTCGGAGACGGCCGTACACTCGATGGTGGACATGTTCATGCTGCTGCAGATCTCGGGTGCCGGCGACGAACTGCAGGGCATCAAGCGCGGCATCATGGAGATGGCCGACATGATGGTCATCACGAAGGCCGACGGCGAGAACGTCCACAAGGCCGAACTGGCCAAGACGCAGTTCCAGGGAGCCCTGCGGCTCTTCCCCGTGCCCGAGTCGGGCTGGCGCCCGAAGGTCTACACCTGCTCGTCGGTGGCGCAGACCGGGCTCGAGGAGGTCTGGAAGGGGGTCGAGGAGTACCTCGACCACATCCACGCCAACGGCTACTTCCAGCACAACCGCAACCGGCAGAACAAGTACTGGATGTACGAGACGATCAACGAAGCGTTGCGCAGCAGTTTCTACCGCGATCCGGCCGTCGAGGGCAAGATCGCCGAATACGAACAGCGGGTGCTCGACGACAAGATCTCGTCGTTCGTCGCCGCCAAGGAGCTGCTGGACCTCTACTTCAAGGACCTGAAATAGGCGCCCGGTCCCGCGCAGAAGCCGCGGACATACGGAAAAGGCATCCGCCCGCAGAGGTGGATGCCTTTTGTCTTGCCCTATTGCCCTTGCCGATTGCCGAGCCGCGCAGCCTGTCGGCTGGTGCGGAACGGCAGCCCCGCTATTTCGCCGACTCGCCGGGAGCCTGCTTGAGCGACGGAAGGCTGAACCCGAAACGCACGGAGACCACCCGCGCGGCGATGACGCTCACGGCCGTAACGATCTGCAGCGTGCCGCCCGTCATGCCGGCCAGCTGACAGATGCCGTAGACCATGCCGCCGAAGACGCACGCCAGCGCATAGATCTCCTTGCGGAAGATCAGCGGCACCTCGTTGATCTGGATATCGCGCAGCACACCGCCCGCGGCTCCGGTGATCGCCCCCATGATGACGGCCACCCAGAAGGGGAACCCGGCCGCGAGGGTCTTCTCGATGCCAACAACGGTGAACAGCCCCAGTCCGAAGGCGTCAAAGATGAAGAACGTATTGTTGAGCCGGACCAGGTAGCGGCTGAAGACGATGACGATCAGCAGCGCCGCGGCCGTCACGACCAGGTAGGAGCTGTTGAGCATCCAGAAGGGGGTGACCGAGAGCATCAGGTCGCGGAGCGTACCCCCGCCGACGGCCGTGGTGAAGCCCACGACGTAGGCCCCGAACCAGTCGAACTGCTTGGCCGAGGCGAGACGGATGCCGCTGATGGCGAAGGCCAGCGTTCCCAGAATTTCGATGATGGTGAAGAGTGTCATGACCGATCGGTTTCGGCGGGCAAAGATAGTGCATTTTTTTTATTTTGCAGCCTGCCGCAGCAAATCATCGACCAGTTCGGGCACCCCTTCGGCCGCACGCTTGCGGATGACGGTCAGCGGATTGCGTATGCCGCCCGTGTCGGGGTTGCCGGGATCGACCACCCAGATCGGGATCTCGGGCCGCACGTAGCGCACCAGCGAAGCCGCGGGATAGACCGCCAGCGATGTCCCGACAACCAGCATGGCATCGGCCGTTTGTGCGATCTCCGCCGCCCGCTCGAACATCGGCACCGATTCGCCGAAGAAGACGATGTGCGGACGCAGCAGCGACCCGTCCGGCGCCATGGCGTCCAACGGCTGCTCCCATCCTTCGATCAGCACGATGAGGTCGGGGTTGCGCGACGAGCGCAGCTTGCGCAGCTCGCCGTGCAGATGCGTCACGCGGGTCGAGCCGGCCCGCTCGTGGAGGTCATCGACATTCTGGGTCACGACCTCCACATCGTAGCCCTGCTCGAGGCGGGCGATGGCCTCGTGGGCCGCATTGGGACGCGCGGCAAGCATCTCGTGCCGCCGCTTGTTGTAGAATTCGATGACCAGGGCCCGGTTGCGCGCCAGCGCCTCGGGCGTGCAGACATCCTCGATCCGGTAGTTGGCCCACAGGCCGTCCGAGTCGCGGAAGGTCGCCAGACCGCTGTCGGCACTCACTCCGGCACCGGTGAAAACCACGATTCTCTTCATGTTCGGAAACATTTTTTCGTCAAACAAAGATAACGACTTTTCCGCAAACCGCACGCCGGAGGACGACCGGAAGTGACAAAAAAAGCGTCGCCGGGGACGCCTTTGTGCGACCGGCCGAACACGGCGGGACTATCCGCGGCGCGCAGCCAGCCATATGGGAAGCAGGACGGCCCCGACGGCGAGGACCTTGAGCAGGATGCCCGAGAGGGCCCGTACCGTCTGCCCGGCCCCAGAAAAGAGCAGCTCCAGTTGCGGTGCGCAGACCGCGGCCAGCGCCGCGAACACGAGCACCAGACCGAGCAGCCGGCCTGCCAGGGCGCTCCGCTGCCGGAGGCGGTCGATCCAGCGCGACAGAAGATCGTCCGCGTCATCCGTCTCTTCCGACCCGGTCCTGCCTGCCTGCTCGCCGGAGTGCGGCCCGCCGGTCGAAGCCCAGATGCCGATCGCCCAGCACAGGGCGACCACCCCGGCCGCAATGCCGCCCCGGGTCAGCGCCTCGGTCGCCGGAGAGTCGATCATCCGCAGCGGAAAACAGAGCAGAAAGGCGACAACCGCCGCCGCGGGCATCCCGAGCCACAGCCGTCCGCGCGCACGAAACATCATGCCCAACCGCACGCGCAGCCGCTCCCCTCCACGCTGATTCCGGACGACAGTCCGCCTGACCCGATCGCGGAGGCGGTCCTTGAAACGGCCGCCACTTGCCATATTGTCAAAGGGATTTCCGTTCATGATCCGGATTCGTTTGAGGGTCTCTTCGACACGGCCGGCAAATCCGACCTCTTGTCCGGCGATGCATCGGCACGGGCAGCCTGCGGACGGCTCTTCTTCAGCCGCCCGCTGCGCCGCAGCGCATCGGCGATGATCCACTGAAGCTGGCCGTTGATCGAGCGGAACTCGTCTTCGGCCCACGCCTCGAGCGCCTCCATCGTCGCCGCATCGACACGCAGCACGAAACTCCGGGTATTTGTCTCACGCGCCATCGGGTCAATGGTGGAGCGTTCCGGCATTGACCACGGGCTGCGCCGCCTCGTCGGCACAGAGCACCACGAGCAGGTTCGAGACCATCGCCGCCTTGCGCTCCTCGTCCAGTTCGACGACCTGCTCGTCGGAGAGGCGGTCGAGCGCCATATGCACCATCGACACGGCCCCCTCGACGATCTTCTCGCGGGCGGCAATCACGGCATCGGCCTGCTGGCGGCGCAGCATCACGGCGGCAATCTCCGGCGCATAGGCCAGGTAGTTGATCCGCGCCTCGACGACCTCGATACCGGCCATCGCCAGGCGCTCGTTCAGCTTCGCCTCGAGCTGCTCGTTGATCTCCTCGCTGTTCGAGCGCAGCGTCAGCGCCTCACCCTTCACGCCGTTGTCGTCGTAGGCATAGCAGCCGGCCACCTGCCGCAGCGCCGCATCGCTCTGCACGTTCACGAAATTCTGCAGCACGTTCATGCGCGCCGAAGCCGAAACACCCTGTCCGGGCGCAGCCGGCGCCGCGTCGATCTCGAAGACGGCCTTGTAGATGTCATCGCGCTTGATGCGCCAGACGAGCACCAGACCGATCAGGATCGGGTTGCCCGTCTTGTCATTGACCTTGATCGGATCGACATTGAGGTTGCGCGCACGCATCGAGACGGGCTTGGCCGACATGAAGGGATTGACCCACCAGAAGCCCGTTTCGTAAAACGTGCCGCGGTAGTTGCCGAAGAAGACCATCACCCGTGCCTCGTTGGGTTCCAACAGCATGAAGCCGCACAGACCGATCACGACGGCAAGCAGCCCCGCCGCCCCGCCGGCGATCATCCACGCCCCGCCCGGCTGCAGGGCATCGGCACGCAGGGCGCCCCATACGATCAAAGCGATGAATCCGGCCAGCAGAACGAGTTCGCACGCCAGCGCCACAAAACCGTTGGCTTTCCAGCCGTCATAGACGAAGTTTCGGTTCTTCATATTTGTTTGCAATGATATTAATTTGATATCACAAATCTATCCTTTTTCCCCGAATATTCCAAACGTCCGGCCGTTTTTTCCTTCCGGCCGCAATGCCGCCGACCGGCCGGCGGGAGGATCGGCGGTCTCTGGCACAGTTCGTGCAACCCGACAGGCGGAATATACCGCAAATTCTAAAACTGAAACGTATGGATCTTTTGAAACACAAGGAAGACACGCTGACCGACGTATTCGGCACGCGCGAGATGCGTTCGCCCGCACCCACGGAGTTCATACCCAAGGGCAAGACGGCCCCCGAGGTGGCCTACCAGATGGTCAAGGAGGAGACCTACCCCCAGACCCAGCCGCGCCTGAACCTGGCCACGTTCGTCACGACCTACATGGACGACCACGCCACCCGGCTGATGAACGAGGCGATCAACGTCAATTACATCGACGAGACGGAGTATCCGCGCGTGGCCGTCATGTGCGGCCGCTGCCTGAACATCCTCGCCAACCTCTGGAACACGCCCGAGAAGGCACAGTGGAAGACCGGCGCTCCGGGCATCGGCTCGTCGGAGGCCTGCATGCTGGGCGGCGTGGCGGCCTGGCTCCGCTGGCGCAACCGCCGCAAGGCTGCCGGCAAGCCCTTCGACAAACCCAACCTGGTGATGAGTTCGGCCTACCAGGTCGTCTGGGAGAAGTTCTGCCAGTTGTGGCAGATCGAGCTGCGCACCGTGCCGATCGACATGCAGCACCCGACGCTCGACATCGAGGCGGCGCTCAGGCTCTGCGACGAGAATACGATCTGCATCGTGCCGATCGCCGGCGTCACCTGGTCGGGGCTCGACGACGACATCGAGGGGCTCGACAAGGCACTCGACGCCTACAACCGCCGGACCGGATTCGAGATCCCGATCCATGTCGATGCCGCCTCGGGAGGCTTCATCCTCCCCTTCCTGCACCCCGAAAGGAAGTGGGACTTCCGCCTGAAATGGGTGCTCTCCATCTCGACCTCGGGCCACAAGTTCGGACTGGTCTACCCGGGGCTGGGCTGGGTCGTCTGGAAAGACAAGAAATATCTTCCCGACGAGATGTCGTTCTCGGTCAATTACCTCGGGGCCAGCATCACGCAGGTCGGGCTCAACTTCTCGCGCCCGGCGGCGCAGATCCTCGGGCAGTACTACAACTTCATCCGGCTCGGATTCGAGGGCTACCGCGAGATCCAGCAGAACTCGATGGACATCACCGCCTACTGCCACCGCGAGATCGGCAAGATGTCCTGCTTCCGCAACTTCGCCCCGGAGGTGGTCAATCCGCTCTTCATCTGGTCGCTCGACCCCGAATACGAAAAAACGGCCAAATGGACCCTCTTCGACCTGCAGGCCCGCCTGCAGCAGAGCGGCTGGATGGTGCCCGCCTACACGATGCCGGCCAACATCGAGCAGACGATCGTCATGCGCATCGTCGTGCGGCAGGGCATGTCGCGCGACATGGCCGACATGCTGCTGCAGGACATCCGCAACGCCGTGGCGGAGTTCGAGGAGTTGCAGTACCCCACCCCCTCGCGGCTCAAGTTCGAGCGCAGCGAACACCAGAAAGGCAAGGTCTACACGCACTGACGTCTGCCGTGCGGCCGTCGGACCCGGACGGATGCACCCCCGTGGGGCGCATCCGTCGTCTTTTTGCGCCGCAGCCTGCCATTACGGAGGTTTCCGAAGCCGAAACGGACAACTTCGGGTGGGAAAGAGACTTGTCCGTCCCGGAAAAAAAGCGTAACTTTGATGCGTTTTACAGTCCGACACCCTCCGATGGAACATGCATTCGACATCTTTCTGACCGTCATGGCCTTCCTGGCCCTCGCGGTCTTCATCGCCCTTCACTTCTTCGAGGCCGGGTACGGCTACCTCTTCAACCGGCGGTACGGCCCCCCGATCCCCAACAAAATCGGATGGGTCCTCATGGAGTCCCCTGTCTTCATCCTCATGTGCGTGCTGTGGGCCACATCCGACCGCATGGGACAGGCCGGCCCCCTCACGCTCTTCCTCCTCTTCCAGGCCCACTACTTCCAGCGCTCGTTCATCTTCCCGCTGCTCATCCGCGGCAACTCGAAGATGCCCCTCGGCATCGTCCTCATGGGCATGGTATTCAACACGCTCAACGCCCTGATGCAGGGCGGCTGGATCTTCTGGGTATCCCCCGACGGCTACTACGACAACTGGTTCTCGCAGCCCTGGATCTACATCGGCGGCGCACTCTTCATTGCCGGCATGGCCATCAACCTCCACTCGGACCGGATCATCCGCCACCTGCGCCAACCCGGAGACACGCGCCACTACATCCCGCGCGGCGGCATGTTCCGCTACGTCTCGTCGGCCAACTACTTCGGCGAGTTGCTCGAATGGGTCGGCTTCGCCGTGGCCTCGTGGTCGTGGGCCGGCGCGGTCTTCGCCTGGTGGACCTTCGCCAACCTCGCGCCCCGCGCCGCCTCGCTGCGCCGCCGCTACGAGCGGGAGTTCGGCGAGGAGTTTTCCAAACTCCGACGCAAACGCATCATACCCTTCATCTACTGATACCGAACCATGTCAAACCTCTTTACACCCTATAAGCTGGGGCCCGTCACGCTGCGCAACCGAACGATCCGCTCGGCGGCATTCGAGTCGATGGGCAAGGACTTCGGCCCCACCGAACAGCTCAAGCAGTACCACGTCTCGGTGGCCCGCGGCGGCATCGGCATGACGACGCTGGCCTACGCCGCCGTATCGCGCAGCGGCCTGTCGTTCAACAAGCAGCTGTGGCTGCGCCCCGCCATCGTTCCGGGGCTGCGCGAGATCACCGACGCCATCCACCGCGAGGGAGCCGCGGCCGCCATACAGATCGGCCACTGCGGCAACATGACCCACCTGACGACCGCCGGGCAGATCCCGATCGGTGCCTCGTCGGGCTTCAACCTCTACGCCTACACCCCGGTGCGCGGGATGCGGCACAGCGAAATCGAAGAGGTCGCCCGCGACTTCGGACGCGCCGTCCGCACGGCCCGCGACGCCGGATTCGATTCGGTGGAGGTGCACGCCGGCCACGGGTACCTCATCTCGCAGTTCCTCTCGCCCTACACGAACCACCGCCGCGACGAGTACGGCGGATCGCTCGAAAACCGCATGCGTTTCATGCGCATGTGCCTCGATGAGGCGGTCGGGGCCGCCCGCTCCTGCGGCATGGCCATCACCGTCAAGCACAACATGTACGACGGCTTCAAGGGCGGCATCGAGATTCCCGAAAGCATCGAGATCGCCCGGGTCATCGAATCATACGGCGTGGACGGCATCGTCCTCTCGGGCGGCTTCGTCTCGAAGGCCCCGATGGCCGTCATGCGCGGGCTGATCCCGATCTACACGATGAGCTACTACTCCCCCTGGTGGCTCCGCTACTTCATCCGCTGGTGCGGACCACTGATGATCAAGCAGTTCCCCTTCGAAGAGTGCTACTTCCTCGAGGACGCCAGAAAGTTCCGCGCCGAGCTGAAGTGCCCGCTGATCTACGTCGGCGGCCTGGTCAGCCGCGAAGGCATCGACCGGGCCCTCGACGCCGGCTTCGAGCTGGTGCAGATGGCCCGGGCACTGGTGAACGACCCGGATTTCGTGAACAAGCTGCAGGCGGGCGATGCGGCGACCCGCAGCGCCTGCGACCACCGCAACTACTGCATCGCCCGCATGTACTCCGTGGACATGAAGTGCTGCAAGGATTGCCCCGACCTGCCGCGAAAAATCGTCGAAGAGCTCAAACGTCTGCCGTAATGAGCACACGAAACCATACGAAAGGGTGCAAACGCGGCGCCGTACAGCCGGGCTCGGCCTGGGCTCTCGTAACGGGTGCCGGATCGGGCATCGGACGCTGCTACGCGCTGCGGCTGGCCGCCCTGGGATACAACCTCGTACTGGCCGGCAACCGGCCGGAACCGCTCGAAACGGTCCGCAGAGAAGTCGAAACCTCCAGTCCCGAAACGCGAATACGGACGGTCAGCATCGACCTGGCCCGTATCGGCGCCGCGGAGGAGCTGCACGATCTCACCCGGCGCGAAGGGATCGAGATCGACGTCGTGATCAACAATGCCGGCATCTTCTCCTTCTGCGACATCCTCCATACGCCCCCCGAGCGGATCGAGCGGATCATCCTCCTGCACGACCTGACCAACACCGAGATGTGCCGCCTCTATGCCGCCGACATGGTGCGCCGCGGCTGCCGGGGGCACATACTCAACATGTCCTCCTACTCGCTGTGGATGCCCTTCCCGGGGTTGTCGCTCTACAGCGCCTCGAAGGCCTACCTGCGGGCCTTCTCCGTGGCCTTCGCCAAGGAGGTCCGCGAACACGGCATCCGCGTTACGGCTGTCTGTCCGGCGGGCGTGGCCACTGACCTCTATGGACTGACACCCCGCTGGCAGCGGATCGGACTGCGCCTGGGGGTACTCATCTCGGCCGACGCCTGCGCCCGACGCGGATTGCGCGCCCTGTGGCGGGGACGCCGCACGATCGTCCCCGACTGGTGGAACCGCATCTGGATTCCGCTGTGCAAACTGCTGCCGATGTGGGTAATCCGACCGTTGAGACGTTACACCATGCAATTTCAGAAATAAGAATGGAAAACATACGAAACGTGGTCTTCGATCTGGGAGGCGTCCTCGTGGATCTGGACATCGACCGCTGCAAGGCGGCATTCCGCAGCCTCGGCATGGAAGCCGTGGCGCAACTGATCGACCCCTGCTACCCGGCCGAAATGATCGGCCGCCTCGAACACGGCGAGATTTCGTTCCACGAAGCCTGCGAGGAGATGCGCCGGCTCGCCGGCCGGCCCGACATTCCCGACGAGCAGATCGCCTGGGCCTACGGAGAGTTCCTCACGGGCGTATCGGCCACGAAGCTGCGGGCCATCGAACGCCTGCGCGACCGCGGGCTGAAGAGCTACGTCCTCTCGAACAACAACCCCGCCTCGATGGAGGTCATCCGCCGGATGTTCCGCTGCGACGGACACGCGATGGAGCACTACTTCGACCGCATCTACCTCTCCTACGAACTCCGCGAGCTGAAGCCCTCGGAGGCAATCTTCCGCAAGATGATCGACGACAGCGGAATGGTCCCGTCCGAGACGCTCTTCATCGACGACGGACAACGCAACGTCGAGGCGGCCCGGCAGATGGGCTTCGCGGTCTACATGCCGGCTCCGGGCGAAGATTTCACCCACCTGCTGGAGAGCCTCTGCGAAGCCTGAGGTCCGATACCCCACACCCGTGCGGGGAATGTTTCGCGGGAAAAGTTTGCCGGAACGGAAAAAAGCGGTATCTTTGCACACCCGGCGGCCGACCGGTAGCCGGAAGATTCGGGGTGTAGCGCAGTCCGGTTAGCGCACCTGCTTTGGGAGCAGGGGGTCACAGGTTCGAATCCTGTTACCCCGACAAAATGAAAGCCAGCCGTTTGCAGCGATGCAGACGGCTGGTTCGCTTTTGGTCCGGCCCATGCCGGGCGGGGAAAGGCAAGTCACCGGCAAGAACGGATGCGGACGGCCGGACAGAATGGCCGGACACACAAAATCTCATGCCCGGAGCTGCGGCCAGCCACAATGGCCGGACGTAAACCGCCCCATGCAGCCGGGCTCAATGGCCCGCCATGCGCGCCACAGCATGGGCCCATGCCGAACGGAAAAAGGCCGCAGGCAGAAGCTCGTCGTAGACCAGCCGGTGTTTCCACCGGCTCCGCCACCAGCGAAGCAGCCGCCCTCGAAGCGGTGGCGGCGACACGTCGGGACGCCGCATGGCCTCCTCCAACACCCTGCTCTCAAGCGCTGCACTGCACACGGCCGGCGGGACCGCCGCGGCGTCGAGCCCCAGATGACCGACACACAGCGCATCGAGGCAGTCGAGAAACCGCTCCATCCGCAGACTCCGCGCCTGCTCCGCAAAAACAGCCCAATCGATCTCTTTCCCGCACCGGTCCAGGAACTGCCGCCAGTCGGCCAAGTGGCGCAGGCCGAACCCTGCCGCGGCGAAATGCACGGCGGCATGCCGCAGCAGATGGAGCGCCCCGAACTGCGGCGAGGGCAGCAACACCCGCTCCCCGCCGACATCGACCGCTTCCGGGCCCGACACTGCCAGGCGTTCCAACAGCGGTTCGAGCCGCACATTCGAGGCATGGGTCCGCGGATCGAAAAAGCAGGCGTGGTTCTCAACCGCCACCCTGCCGATCCGGAAGGTCGTGTGGTGGCCGTCGAAGGCACGTTCCGGGGGGCCGAACCGCTCCGCAAGGCAACGGTCCGCTTCGCGCCGGCGGCCGAAAAACCAGACATCGACATCGCCGCACGGACGAAGAGCCGGCACGGGATAGAGCCGGCTCAATCCGTAGCCCTTGAGCAGCAGCATCGGCAGTCCCTCTTCACGTGAGAGCGCAGCCAGCCGCACGACGGCATCGCGTTGCGCAAGCCATCGCTTCTCCAGCTGCTGCACGTGGCAGGCCCATGCCAGCCGTACCTCCCGGGGCGGAGCGGCGGCACCGGACAAACGGCCGACCACGGGCCACACCACGCCGGCCACCCCGTGTGCGGCCGCCAGGCGGAACATGCCGTGCCACCACACGGCGGCTTCGCCCGGCCGGAACCCGTCCCCGGAAGGTTCCGTACCGACCGCCGTGCGCTGCAATGCCTCCCGCATCCAGCCGATCAAACACGCTTCGGGTCGCTGCATGATTGAAAAACGGGCAAAAGCCATACCGGATTCGAAAATAAATGGGCCGCTATGTCTTCGAAATTCATAAAAAAGTCGTACCTTCGTAGTCGATCCGGACCCCTTTTTACACAAAATGATCCTCCTGAACGAAAAAAAAGAGTGCTGCGGCTGCGGTGCCTGTGCCGAGAGTTGCCCGGCCCGTTGCATCCGGATGGAGGAGGATGCCGAGGGGTTCCTTTACCCTGCTGTCCAGGCCGACGCCTGCACCGGCTGCGGGCTCTGCGAGCGCATCTGCCCGATGCGCCACCCCGCGCCCGAACACACGCCGTCGGAGGTGTGGGCCGCACGGAACAACGATATGGCCACCCGCACCGGCAGTTCGTCGGGCGGCATCTTCCTGCCCCTGGCCCGCCTCACGCTCCGCAAGGGAGGTCTCGTCTTCGGCGCCGCCTTCGAATCCGATACGTTCGGGGGGGGGGACAATCCGGCACCGCAGCGCCACATGCGAGGAGGAACTCGCGGCACTCGCCAAATCCAAATACGCACAAAGCGATACGTCTGGAACCTTCCGGGAGGTAGCCCGCGCCCTTGACCAGGGTCGCGAAGTCCTCTACACGGGTACCCCCTGTCAGATCGCCGGACTGCGGGCCTTTCTGCGCGGCCGCTCCACCGACCGCCTCGTGACGGCCGAATGTCTCTGCCACGGCGTACCCTCCCCGGGCCTGCTGCGCCGTTACCTGCAGGAGCTCACCGGAGGGCGTCCGATTCTCGGCATCGACTTCCGCGACAAGCGCGACGGCTGGCGCAAATACCGCTTCACGGTGCGCACCGCACGCCGCACCTACAGCATCACGGCCCGCAAGGATGTCTATTTTCGGGCATTCCTCGACGACTGGACCCTGCGCCCGAGCTGCTACGCCTGCCCCTTCAAGTCGGGACGGAGCGGCAGCGATCTCTCGCTGGGCGATTTCTGGAACGTCCGGGAGGTCCTCCCCGGATCCGACGACGACCGCGGCACGAGCCTCGTGCTGGCCTACACACAATCGGGAGCCCGCCGCCTGGCCGAACTCTTCGCCGCAACGGATGAATCGGGCCGGCCGGCATTCGACTCGCAGCGCCTCGAATGGGACGGGCGCATCCGCCGGCGCAACGGAGGTTTCAAGACCGAGATCGAAATCCCCGCGGCCCGCACGGCCCTTTTCGACGAGCTGGCCGCATCGGAACGGGTCACCCGACCGCTTTTCCGCCACATCTGGCCCGGACGGATACAACGGCTCAAGCGGCTGCTGCATCGCATCACGGCATACAAGCACCACAGATCCATACATGAAAATCGCATTACTGACCCTGCCGCTCAACTCCAACTACGGCGGCGTTCTCCAGGCCTTCGCGCTGAAGAGCCACCTGACCCGACTGGGCCACGAGGTATGGCTCATCGACAACCGCAAACGCCTCAAACCGGTGAGCAACGCCTTCCTGAAGACCGTCCTGCGCCGGGCCGTGGAGTCGCTCTTCCACCCCAAGGAGATCTTCGCCGAGATGAACACCCTGCTGACGCAGGACTACAAGAAGTCGGAGATTGAGAAATTCATCTACCGCCGCCTCACGCCGAAGACCCAGCCGGTCTTCGACGCTGCGGACTATGCCGAGCTGGCCGCTTCCGGGAACGGATTCGACCTCTACATCGTCGGCAGCGACCAGGTCTGGCGCCCGCGCTACGCAGGCGACCCGGAGCCCTATTTCTTCTCGTTTCTGGAGGGAAGCGGCGCCCGGCGTATCTCCTATGCCGCTTCGTTCGGCGCCGGCGACTGCGAATACACGCGCGAACAGCGCATGCGCTGCGGAGAGCTGCTGGCCGGATTCGAAGGGGTTTCGGTGCGTGAAGACACCGCCGTCGGGCAGTGTCGCGAATACTTCGGCTGCGACCGCGCGGTACACGTGCTCGACCCGGCAATGCTGCTGACGGCCGACGACTACCGCACGCTCTTCACCGCCGGCTCCGCACCAAGCGACACGCTCTACTGCTACCTGTTCCGCGTGAAGCCCGGGGCCAGGCACATCCTGCAGGATTTCGCTGAACGCCACAACCTGCGCGTAGTCCGCACGACGGACCGCCCGAATGCGGCGCGGGGGAAGATGCCCGGCATCGGCGAGTGGCTCGCCGGACTGCACGAGGCGCGCTACGTCATCACGGACTCGTTCCATGCATGCGTCTTCTGCATCCTCTTCCACAAGCCCTTCGCCGCCTACATCAACCGCAGCCGCGGCTCGGCGCGCATCCACTCGCTGTTGAAGCAGTTCGGACTCGAGTCGCGCATCCTCTCATCGGGGCTGCAGGATATCTCTATGCTCGACACGCCGATCGACTGGGAGGCGGTGGACCGGATCCTGGAGCGGCGGCGCGCCGAGTCGTACGCATTCCTCGATGCACACCTCTGCCCGGCATCCGATACGGTAACGGCAGCCGAGCCGGACGGACGGGCGGCAACTGCCAAGGCTCCGGCCGGAACGGGCAAACGGATCCCCGCGACCAAGGCCCCGCTGCCCGAAATCGTCTGAAGGAGACGTACCGGCACGCCGTTCCGCGCGCCCGGAGGTCGTGCGGAACGGACCGTCAAGCGCCGGCCTCGCGGCTGATGTCCGCCACCGTGGCGCGGACGTAGGCGATCAGGTCCGCCGGTGCGATCTTCAGCTGCAGGCCGCGCACCCCGGCACTGATGTAGATGAACGGCTGGGCTTCGACCGACGCATGGATATAGGTCGGGAAGGATTTCTTCATGCCGATCGGCGAACAGCCGCCGCGGATGTATCCCGTCACGGGCAGCAGCTCCTTCATCGGGATCAGATCCACCTTCTTGTTGCCCGAGACCCGGGCTGCCGCCTTGAGGTCCACTTCGTGGTTGCCGGGAACCACACAGACGAAATAGCCCGTGCGGTCGCCCTTGAGCACAAGGGTCTTGAAGACGCAGGCGATCTCCTCGCCCAGCTGCTCGGCGACGTGTGTCGCCGCCAGATGCTCCTCGTCCACGCGGTAGGGCACCAGTTCGTAGGCGATCTTCGCACGGTCGAGCAACCGTGCGGCGTTCGTTTTCTCTATCTTCGAATGGCTCATATTGTCTCTTTTGTCGTTCGATCTCCCGCAAAAGTAATTTATTTTCGGCGAATCGGTACTTTTTGGCTACATTTGTCCTTATGATGCTCTGCCGGATCATCCTCCTTGCAACAGCCCTGCTGTACGCACTCGGTGCCGCAGCCCAGACCACGCGCGTGCGCGGCCGGGTCACCGACGCCGCCGACGGACATCCCCTGCAGTTCGCCAGCGTCGTCTTCCCCGGCACCACAACGGGAATCACCACCGACGAGAAGGGCATCTACGCGCTCGAGACGCGCGACACCTCGACCCGCGTCCAGGCCTCGATCGTGGGTTACACCCCCGCCACGCAGACGGTCACCCCCGGGGCATTCAACGAGGTGAACTTCGCCCTGCAGGCCGTGGAGTTCGGGATCGACCGGGTGGTCATCACCCCGGGCGACAACCCCGCGCTGCCCATCCTGCGCGAAGCGATCCGCCGCCGTGCGGAGAACGACCCCGAGCAGTACGACACCTACCGGTGCCGCACCTACACGAAGATGGAGCTCGACCTGACGAACATCCGCCCCGGATTCCGCAACAAACGGCTCCAGCGCAACTTCGGATTCGTCTTCGACTACATGGACACCTCGGCGCTCACCGGACAGCCCTACCTGCCGGCCATGATCTCCGAGTCGTCGGCCGACCTCTACCACAGCCTCAGCCCCTCCTTCACGCGCGAGGTGATCCGCGCCAGCCACGTCTCGGGCGTCGAGGACAGCTTCGCCGTCGCCCAGTTCACGGGCGGCATGCACGGCGACGTGAACTTCTACGACCATTTCATCGACCTGTTCGACGTGCGCTTCGCCGGACCGCTCGGTCCGGGCGGCACCTCGTTCTACAACTATTTCCTGGTGGACAGCCTCACGGTCGATGGCCGCAAGACCTACAAGATCCGCTTCCACCCCCGCCGCCTGACCTCGCCGGTGCTCGACGGCGAGCTGCACATCGACTCGGCCAGCTATGCCCTGCGCTCGGCCTCGGCCCGCATGCCCCGGGGCGTGAACGTCAATTGGATCCGCCACCTGCGTCTCGACAACGAGAACAGCCCCACACCGGACGGCCACTGGTTCCGCAACCGCGACCGCGTCTCGGCCGAGTTCTCGCTCACGACGGCCGACTCCTCGAAGCTCGTCTCGTTCATCGGCACGCGCGAAATCACCTATTCGGACGTGCACATCGGCGAGCCGATCCCCGAGGAGGTGCTGCGCATGGACAACCGCGTGGTACTGGCCGACGAGGAGACCAACCGCCGCGACGAGGCCTTCTGGGATTCGGTGCGCCCCTACGCGCTGAGCGACCGCGAACGGGGCATCTACTCGATGGTCGATTCGATCCAGGAGGTCCCGCTCTACCGCAACATCTACACGCTCATCAATACGCTGATCGTCGGTCACTGGAACACGAAGTACATCGGCATCGGCCCCTACTACAAGATGGCCAGTTTCAACCGCCTTGAAGGGTTCCGCATGCAGCTCGGCGGGCGCACGACCACCGAGCTGAGCCGCCGCTTCCGCATCTCGGGATATGCGGCCTACGGTACGCGCGACGGACGGTTCAAGGGAGGCGGGAGCCTCGAGGTAGCCTTCAACCGGCAGCTGACGCGCGAGCTGACCCTCTCGGGCCGCCACGACGTGCTGCAGCTCGGCGCCGGAGAAAATGCGCTGACCGAGAGCAACATCCTCTCGTCGATCCTCTCGCGCGGCGACACGCGGCTGTCGATGGTGGACGAAGGCGACCTGGCCTACGAACACGAATGGCACCACGGCGTGACGGCCTTCCTCGGCACACGGCTCAGGAGGATCCATGCCAACCGCTACGTCCCGATGCGCTACCCCGACGGCCGCCCGGCCGGCTCCGTCGCCGACGCCTCGGTACGCGTGGGGCTGCGCTTCGCCAAGGACGAAACCGTCTACCGCCAGCCCTTCGACAAGCAGTCGCTCGGATCGAAATACCCGATCACCACCCTCTTCTTCACGGCCGGCATCCCGGGAATCCTCGACCGAAGCAGCCGCTACTGCCGCATCGAGGGATCGCTCCGCTACCGCCCCGAACTGCCGCCCCTCGGCTACTCGGACCTCACACTGCAGGGCGGTCACATCTCGGGCCGGGTCCCCTACCTGCTGCTCAAGCTCCACGAAGGCAACGGCACCTACTTCTACGACCCCTACGCCTTCTCGTGCATGGACTACTACGAATTCGCCTCCGACACGTGGTTCGCCTGGTTCTACGAGCACCACTTCAACGGCATCCTGCTCGGTCGCCTGCCCCTGATCAAGCGACTCAAGTGGCGCGAAGTGGCCATCTGCAAGGGTGTCTGGGGCACACTCTCCGAACGCAACAACGGCGCACGCCCCGGCTCGGGCGCCCCGCTGCTCTTCCCGCCGGGCATGTCCTCCGTCTCGACGCCCTATGTCGAGGCGGGCTTCGGCATCGAGAACATCCTGCGCATCTGCCGCGTCGATTTCATCTGGCGCCTCACGCACCGCGACCCGCAGCCCGGCGAACGGATCCAGCGCTTCGCGGTCAATCTGGGCGTGCAGCTCAAATTCTGAGGCCCGAAAGTTCAGGGTGTCGGATTTTTAGCTACCTTTGCCCGCTGAAAACGACACGACGATGAAAAAAGCTGCGCTTTTCGACATGGACGGCACGCTGGTGGACAACACCCCGGCCCACATCCGCGCCTTCGAGATCTTCTGCGACCGCTACGGAGTCCGCAACTGGAAAGAACGCCTCTCCCAGGGATTCGGCATGGGCAACGACGACATCATGCGGCTGATCCTGCCCGAGGAGGTGATCGCCTCGCGCGGGCTGCAGGCCCTGGCCGACGAGAAGGAGGCGATCTACCGCGAGATCTACGCTCCGGAGATCCGCCCCGTCGCAGGACTCCGCGACCTGCTCCTCCGCCTGCGTGCGCTGGGCATCCGCTGCGCCGTCGGGTCGTCGGGCTGCCGGGCGAATGTCGATTTCGTGCTGGAGCGCTGCGGCATTGCCGGATTCTTCGACGCCCGGATCTCGGGCGATGCGGTCACGCGCTGCAAACCCGATCCGGAGATCTACCTCAAGGCGGCCGAAGCCCTGGATGTCACCCCGGGCGAATGCATCGTTTTCGAGGATGCCAAGGCCGGCATCGAGGCGGCCCGCCGGGCCGGGGCCGGACGCATCGTCGCGCTGGCCACCACCCTGCCGCGCGAGACGCTGCTTGCGGAGGCGGACGCCGACCGCATCGTCGATGACTTCACGCAGGTCACCGACGCCGACCTGGCCTGACCCACACACGGAAAATAACCCAAAAATACCCTATATCCAATCATGTTCCGCGGATTCCTTACCGTCACGCTGCTGGTCGTCTCCAACGCCTTCATGACGCTGGCATGGTACGGCCACATCGCATTCAAGTCGAAACTCGAGCGCTTCGGCCTGATGGCCATCGTGCTCCTGAGCTGGGGCATCGCCCTGTTCGAATACTGTTTCCAGGTACCGGCCAACCGCCTCGGTTCGGCCGAATTCGGAGGTCCCTTCTCGATCTGGGAGCTGAAGGTCATCCAGGAGGTGGTCTCGCTCTCGGTATTCACCCTCTTCGCGCTGGTCTTCATGAAGTCGGACACGCTGCGCTGGAACCACCTGGCCGGATTTCTCTGCATCATCCTGGCCGTCTATTTCATCTTCCGCAAGTAAACCCGGCAGACTGCCGGTCACAAACACGGTGCGGGGACGGATATCCGTCCCCGCACCGCATCTTTTCCTACGGGAGATTCCCTTTCCCGCCGCTATCCGAACAACGAAAGATAGAACTCCCGGTCGGCGACGTCCGAGACCTTGATCCGCGACTTGAGGCGCGACTTGCGGGCATAGACGTTGGCCACGCTGTCGCGCATGAAGAGGCTGATGACCTGCGGCGAGAAGCCGCCGAAGACGTAACACAGCAGCCGGCAGTCGGACTCCTTCATGGCGGGGAAATCATGTCGCAGGCGCCGCATCGCCCCGTCGTGCACGGCATCGACCATCTGCTCGACCTCGCGCAGCATTTCGCCGCTCTCGGCAAACCCGTCGATGAGCTCCTTCACCTGACGGAACATCACAGCCTGCTGCGAGGCCGTATTCTCCCGCTCGTAAAAGGTCTTCCCGAGCCGGTCCACAATATCGAAGCGCGTGGCGACCAACCCCTTGAGCCGATCCTCGACGATCCGCCGCTGCTCGAGCCGCTCGGACAGACGGCCGTATTCGGCGCGGGCCTCGCGCACGAGCGACAACTGCCTGAGGCTGCGCTCGCGCTGCAGCCGCATCTGCTGCCGCACGACCCAGGCCGCGCCTCCGGCCGCCATCAGCGCCATGGCGGCGATGACCATCTCCCAGCGTCGCCGGCTCCGCATCCGATACTCGGCAAAGGCGGCCCGTTCGCGCAGGAACTCCTTCTCGATCATGCCGGCCGACTGCCTCAAGGCATTGCGGTTGAGCGAGTCGTTCATGAGAATATACCGATGGATGTCGCGCGACGCCTCGCGGTAATGGCCCGCACGGACATTGGCCCGGTAGGCCGTATAGAGCAGTGCGGGCAGGTCATTCGGGTCGCTCGTTCGGCGCTCGGCCTCCTGCAGCGTGCGGAGCGCACTGTCCGGATGGTTCCGAAGCAGCTGGACCCGTGCCCGGGTGGCCAGTCCCGCATGCGTCGTGTCGCCCCGGACCGAAGCCTCGATCCGGCCGAGCAGCTCCTCGGGTATGCGCACCGTATCGGGGATGATATAGAGGCGGGCGAATTTCCCGAGACACTGGCGGGCCAGCGAATCGTCGTGCAGTTCATCGGCCAGGTCGAGCGCCATCGAGCAGCATCGCCGCGCCTGCGCGGGGTCACGCATCCGCAGCGCCGTCTCGGCCATGCCGAGCAGGGCGATGACGGCATCGCGCGAATCTCCGCCCCGGATCACCAGGTCGCGGGCTTCGCGGTAGTAGCGGTGGGCCCGAGCAAAGTTCTGCTCGGCGTGATAGACCTCGCCGATACGCAGATAGAGCAGTCCGAGGTAACGGGGCTCGTCGATGCGGCGCAGTTTCTCCTCGACCTCGAGGTACATGCGGAGCGCCCCCGACTTGTCGCCCCGCTTCCAGCAGGCGCGTCCGCTGTAATAGAGCATCTTGCAATGGTTGCGCAGGTCGTGCTCACGCGGTCCGTAGTAGGCCTCGGCGATGCGCAGCAGCGAGTCGTCGGGCACATCGAGCGCTCCGCGGTCGGCGGCCTCGACATAGAGCAGCGCATAACGGGCACGGCGGGCCTCGCCGCCGAGCGCCTCGGGCGGAATCTCGCGCAGGATGCGCAGGACGCTGTCGGGTTGCGCGGCGACAATCCGGTCGGCGGCATCGAGCATCCGGTCGGTGGTCCGGTCATCCCCCGAACAGCCGGCACAGGCAAGCAGCGCGCCGATCAGGGCAAGCAGGGTTCGTAGCATAACGGTACAGTCAAGGTTTCGAAGGTACGGAATAATCGCGACCCGTGCAAGAGCCGGAGGCGGTTTTGGCGCGAAGGAAACGGCCCCGGGACCCGCAGCGGCGCGATACGCTCCGCCGCACGCCCCCGTACACAACGGTCCGAGGACGGGGGAGCAAATCGCGCGCCCCGCCTTCGGGCCCGGCTTGTCCGGACCGCATGAAGCGGGGCGCACGAATTGCATATCCGATTGCAAACCTTGTGTTTGCGGAGATTATTTCAAGTTTTCCCTGTCCTTACGGTAGATCTGGTAGGAGTTCACGAAATTCTGCCAGACGATGTAAGCCGTCGGGGCAATCGATGCGATCGGGTCGAGGAACGACTGGGCCATCCATACGGCCAGCACCGTATTCTTCTGCCCGAGCGACTGCCCGCCGGCCACGGCATCGCCGTAGCGGCGGCCGAGCATTCGCCCCACCTTGAACTGCGCCAGGCAAAGCACCAGGGCCGCCACGGCCAGCCACAGCTCGGTCCGCAGCGACGCGTCGTGCAGGTCGATGATGAAGGCCGTCGTGCGGCCGATGATGACCACCAGCGACAGCAGCCACATGTAGAACGAGATCTGCCCGTGGTCGCCAATCCACTGCGCCCCCTTCGGGAAGACAAAGCGGCAGAACTGCGCCGCGGCAAAGGGCATGATCAACAGCGGCGCGATACGGGCCAGAATCTCGGTGAACGAGCAGACGCCCGTGCCCGTGAAGGAGATCACCACGGGGGCATAAACCGCCACGGCCATGTTGCACAGCAGGCTGTAGGTGGCCATCGTCGCCACGTCGGCCCCCAGCATGCCGGCAATGACCACAGCGGCCATCGCCACGGGAGCCAGCACGCAGATCATCGCCCCCTGCGCCACGACGGGATCGAACGGATGCAGGGCAGCATAGACGCCCACGCACGCCACGGCCTGGATCAGCAGCAGCCAGAGATGAAGCATCGAGGGCTTCATCTGCCGGGGCTTGACGCGGCAGAAGGTGACGAAGAGCATCAGGAAAATCAGTGTCGGGGTGATCATCTGCCCCGACCAGGCCTCCAGAGCCGTCACCTGACGGCAGAAGAGCGCCCCGACGACCATGGCCGAAGGCATGGCCACGGTCTTTACGTTGCGGTGCAACGATTCGAGCACATGCATGATCCTGCGTATTTACCGTCCGGCCGAAGCCGGGCGCCGGGGCCTATGCCAGCAGCTCCTTCACCTTGGCCGAGATCTCCTTGCCGTCGGCACGGCCGGCCAGCCGCTTCGACGCCACGCCCATCACCTTGCCCATCTCCTTCATCGACGAAGCGCCGACCTCGGCGATAATCGCGCGCACCTCGGCCGTCAGCTCCTCGGCCGTCAGCTGTTTGGGCAGAAACTCCTGATAGACGGCCACCTGGTCCAGCTCCTCCCGGGCCAGGTCGGGACGGTTCTGCTGCGAGAAGATGGCCGCCGAGTCGGTACCCTGCTTGGCCAGCTTCGAGATGATCTTCAGCACGTCGGCATCGGGCAGTTCGGCGATCTCCGGACCGGCCGTCTTGGCCTCGATGATGTACTTCTTGGCATTGCGCAGGGCGCTCAGCCGCACGGTGTCCTTGGCCTTCATGGCCTCCATGATTCCTTTCGAAATCTGTTGTTCGAGTGACATAATCAAAAACTTTAGGTATTAATTGTTATCTGTCAGAAATTCCATCACATCGCGCATCATCCGATCGCGTTGCACACGATCCGTGAGGGCCTCGAACGGGAATCCTGCCACAAAGGTCCGCCCGCCCGAACCGGCTCCTTCCGATGCAACGGCTGCCGTACCGCCGCCCGCATAGCGCATCACCGGGAAGGCACCCTCGCCTGCGGGCTGCAGCCGATCGACCGTTTCGACCGTGTAGGCATCGGGACGGGGCGTTGTGAAGTAGCGGTACTCGCCGCGCGAGAAGGAGGCGTGGGGCGCCACCACCCGGATCCGCCCGCGCAGGGCCTCGGTCTGGGCGCGCGTCGCGAGCAGGCTGTCCGAAGCACAGTGCAGCACCTCGCGGGCGAAGTCGCGGCCCGACTCGGGGGCATCCGCCCGCCAGAGGTCCGTCGTGACGTAACAGCCCGAAGCGAAGAGGTTGCCGCCCTGCCTGAGGTAGTCGGCAATAAGGTCCTGCAGCTCATCGGGAAACGCCTCGAACTCGGGATCGAGCACATCACGTCCCATCGATGTGGTCCGCTGCTTGCCGAGGATCAGGTCCACGGCCCGGTTGCCCGCCAGGTGTTTGTCGCCGCGCAGCACGGCCTGCAGCGAGGCCGAGTGGAACGAGTAGCCGGCCGCCGCAATCGAGCGTCCGTGCAGGGCGGCGTAGTCGAACGTATTGCCGCCGATCACATCGGTCTCGTAGTCGCAGCAGCTCGCGCCGAGGGCCAGCGAATCGACCGGACAGCGCGCCTGCGTCAGGTCGAAGACCCGCTGCGGCCCGATGTAGGAGATGTCGATCCGGTCGGGCACGCCGTTGTCCTCCCCGGCCAGGAACCCGGCCAGCGAGTCGCACCGCATGCTTCGCGGGGCGCTCACCCGGTCGAACCCATTGACGACAAGCACCGTGCCGCGGCTCTCCGGAACCCGACAGGCGGCCACCGTCTCGCTCGGGAGGCTCTCGCCGCCGGCATTGACGGCCGTCACCCGGTAGCTGTAGATGCGCCCCGGCTCCTGATCGGCCATCAGGTAGGGGCGCTCCGTGTATTGTCCGTTGTCGAAGCCGCCGTCATCCACGCGCGTATAGACGACATAACCGTCGGGCACGGCCGTCGCCTCGAGCGAATCGACCGCCGGGACCCACGAGACGCAGACCCGCCCGTCATCGACGAAATCGGTCGTAAGGGCCTCGACGGGCAGCGGCTGCACGACATAGGGCACGTCGTACTGCGAGCAGACGTAGCGCAGAATCCCCTTGTAGACCGCACGGCTGACGAGGAACTTGAAGCGCGGGTCGCTGCCGTAGCGCATGTCGGCGAAATTCTGGTGCGAGAGCAGTTCGAGCAGCATGGTCGGGACGCCCGGCACGCGCGCCTCGTAGTAGGCGCGGTTCCACAGCCCGCGCCGGTTCCACGCCGGCTCCCACGTGCGCCGGATATCCGAGACGACCTGGGTCATCACCAGGTCGGTCAGGTCGCGCGAACGGTAGCGGTCGGCACCGCCGTGGAAGCGGCCGCCCTGCTCACGGGTGTAGAAGATGCCCAGCGTGCCGATCGTCTCGTCGCCGTCGCGCACCCCGGAATCGGAGTGGAAAGCCAGGGCCAGGTCGATCGGGATGCGCAGCCCCGCGGAGTCGGGCATCCGTTCGGATCCGCCCGCCAGCGCATTGACCCAGTGGGCACGCGACATGTAGTCGTCCTTGTAGTCGTCGGTGAAGTTCTTGGGCGAATAGACCGAGGCATCGAACCCGGCCCACTGCAGCCAGTAGCGCGCCCCCTCGCAGAAGCGGGGATAGCCGCTCGTCTCCTCGGGATAGAACGTATCCGCCTGCCGGAGCGAGTCGCAGACCGTGCGGGCGACGTTGCCGTAGCCGCCGCCGATCTTCACGGCATCGGCCGAAACGGTGCGGCCGGCCACGCGCGAACGGTTGGTGAGCGTAACGACCGTCTGCTCGCCGGGCGCGAAGGCGAAGCGCCCGAGGTAGATCCACGTGCCGCCGCCCATCGTCTGATTGACGGCGAACTCCGTATCGCCGCCCAGGTGGTGGACCGTATAGCGGGCATCGTCGGCACTTCCGGGCAGCGACTCGTAGCTGACATAGAGGGCATATTCGCCCCGCTGCGGCAGCGTGGCCCGCCACTCGGCGCGCCCCGTCGGCTGCTGGCCCGCGACCGTGGAGATGCGGCGCGTCGTGCCGTCGCGGAAGGGATTCTCGTCGCCCCGGTAGACCTGGCGCAGGTGGGCGAAGCCGCGGCCGCCCGGCTGCCACGCCCCGCTCTCGGCATACTGCTCCGGGACGTCGTTGTCGGCCAGCACCTCGACCCGCTGCACGTCGCGCTCGCGCGGCAGCAGGACACAGGCCCCGGCGTTCTCAAGCATCGGGACCAGGTAAGGCAGCACATAGCTCTGCGTGTAGAGGTCCTCGCAGGTCTGCCACAGCTGCGAGCGCTGCCACCGCCAGCGGTTCTCCTTCTGGTCGAAGTAGCGGCCGTGGCTTTGCCACAGGGCGATATGCCGGCCCGAAAGCCCCCGTTCGGGGGTTGCGGCGGCCGACAGGCGGGTGACCAGCGGCCGTTCGGAGCGATTGACGAAGGGGACGACCTGCCGTTTGGCGATCTGCTTGTGCAGCACCGCAGCGTTGCGGCAGGCCATCGGGATCAGTTCGCCGACCTCGCAGCGGTCGGTGTAGATCTCGATCCGCGCCTTGCGGTACTCGGCCGGCAGGGCTGCGCGCACCGAGTCGCGCATGGCCCGCACGTTCTCCTCGCGGAAGGGATAATAGGAGAGCCCGATCGAGGCGTAGACCCGCACGCGGCCGCGCGAGGCCTGCATGCTCTGCACCCTCACATAGCCGCCCGAGACCTCGCGGGCCACGATCCGCGTCAGCGTGCGCCCCACGGCCAGACGGGTCGAGGCGCTCACGGCGGCAGCCGGAGCCGCATGCGCGGCACCGAGGGCCGCAAGCAGGAGCAATATGCGCAGAAATCTATTTTTCATGTCGTTGCGAAACAAGGAACATTCCGATCATGGTGAAGGCCGCGTTGTAGACCAGCAGTTCGAAGCCGATCCGGTAGTCCCACGCCTCGCGGGCCCACCACTGCACGAGGGCGCTCAGCATGGGGGCCGCAACGGCGATCCATGGCATCCAGCCGTCGCGGATGCGGCGCCGCGTGAAGAGGCCGAAGAGGAACATGCCGAGGATCGGCCCGTAGGTATAGCTGGCAACCTTGTAGACCAGGTTGATGACGCTGTCGTCGGCCAGGTAGCCGAAGGCGAGGATCACACCCGCCATGGCCAGCGCCATGAGCAGGTGCACGCTGCGGCGCAGGCGCGTCAGCCGCCGCTCGTCGCAGCGGCGCGTACCCTGCAGGATATCGACCGTAAAGGAGGTGGTGAGGGCCGTGAGGGCCGATCCGGCGGCCGAATAGGTGCTCGAGATGAGCCCGACGACGAACAGGATGCCGACAACGGGCGGCAGTCCCCCGTCCACGGCCACCAGCGAGAAGACCTGGTCGCTCTTGGCCGGAAGCTCCAGCCCGGTGTGTCCGGCGTAGAGGTAGAGCAGCACGCCGAGGACCAGGAAGAGGAAGATCACGAAGATCTGGCTGACGGCCGTCAGCACGATGTTCTTCTGCGAGTCGCGCGGCGTGGCGCAGCTCAGGTTGCGCTGCATCATATCCTGGTCGAGGCCGGTCATGGCCACCAGCAGCACGATGCCTGCGGCGAACATCTTCCAGAAATAGCGGTCCGATGCGGGGTCGTCGAAGAAGAAGATGCGCGACATGGGCGAATCGGAGACGGCCTGCACCACCCCGCGGGCCGAGAGGCCGAGCCCGTCGGCGATGAAGACGATCGAGAGGACGAGGCTGCCCACCAGGCAGACGGTCTTGAGCGTGTCGGTCCAGATGAGCGACTGCACGCCGCCCTGCTGCGTGTAGAGCCAGACGAAGGCCATCGTGACCAGCGCGTTGGCCCACAGCGGCAGGCCGTAGTGGTCGAAGACCAGCAGCTGGAGCACCGCACAGACGACGTAGACGCGCAGGGCGGCGCCCAGCATCTTCGAGATGAAGAAGAACCAGGCGCCCGTGCGGTGCGAATGGATGCCGAAACGGTCGTCGAGGTACTCGTAGAGCGAGACGACCCGCAACCGGTAAAAGGTCGGGATGAGCAGGAAGGCCACGACAAGCTGCCCGACGGTGAAGCCCGCAACCATCTCCATGTAGGAGAACGAATCGGCGGCCACCGAACCGGGGACCGAGATGAAGGTCACGCCCGACATGGCGGCGCCGATCATGGCGAAGGCCGCCATGTACCACGGGGTGCGGCGCCCGCCGGAGAAGAACCCGGCGTTGTCGGCCCGGCGGCCCGAGAGCCATGCGACGAGGAAGAGGACGGCGATATAGCCCAGGACGGTGGCGATGACGGCTGCAGGTGTCATGGATGCGGATTCGGTATCAGTTTACGATTCGCCAAAGATACGAAAAAACGCGATACGGAGTCCCCAAAAAACGCGCGATTTTCAGCTTCTCCGCAGCAGGACGCCCCGCGCGGCGCACGATTTCGCGTCACCGGGAGTCCGAATGCCCCGGAATTTGCATATCTTTACGCCAGACACCTAAAAACAGCGGATATGGCATTTTTCAAGGAATTCAAGGAATTTGCGCTCAAGGGCAATGTCATGGACATGGCCGTCGGCGTAATCATCGGCGGGGCGTTCGGCAAGATCGTCTCGTCGCTCGTGAACGACATCCTCATGCCGCCGATCGGCGCGCTGATCGGCAATGCCGACTTCTCGAACCTGCGTATCGACCTCTCGCGCGTGCGCGACGTCACATCGGAAGCGCTCGGTTCGGTGGCCGAGCTGGCCGGAGGCGGCGAGGCGGCGGCCAAGGCGGCCGAACCGATCTACTGGAACTACGGCGCCTTCATCCAGCAGTGCGTGGATTTCGCCATTCTGGCGTTCTGCGTCTTCCTGATGGTCAAGTTGATGAACCGGCTGATGAAGAAACGCGCCGCGACGCCGCCCGCACCGCCCGCACCCTCGAAGGAGGAGCTGCTGCTTACGGAGATCCGCGACCTGCTCAGGGAACGGTAGGCCGATGGCCGGTAACCCCGCGCGGAAAACGAACGGATCGGACGGGCAATCCGCACGGATCACTCGTCCCGATCCTTCGTCTTCGAAGGGGCATACTCCTGCAGCACGTAGGTGGTGAAGATCGGGAAGAACATCATCCCGAGCGACGGCAGCAGCACGCTGAAGAGCTTGCCGATCGCCGTGACGGGAAAGATGGCTGCGCCGACGGTCGTGACATTCATCCAGGCCCACCAGAGCGCGTTGCCGAATCCGTGCAGGTGCGGATTGACGGGCAGTTCGTAGTCGTAGAAGATCAGCGCGGAGATGTAGGTGAAGACGACCACCGTGAAGATGTAGGCCGCAAGCAGGCGCCGCACGCGGTTGCCGACCAGCCAGCCGACGACGATCGTCATGGCCAGGAAGGCCCGCAGCAGCGGAACGAGCCCCAGCAGCATGGCGGCTCCGCGCGACAGCGTCACCCCGCTCCACGAAACGATATTGAGGTACGGCACCGAAAGGAGCAGGTAGAACAGGTTGCGCCAAAAGAACCGGGCGCTCCAGCCGTCGGCTCCCCAGCGGACGAAGAAGTCGCACAGAAAGAGCAGGCAGACAACAAACTGCACGGCCAGGTACGGACGCGAGAAGTGCTTGCCTCCGGCAATCACCTCCCACGAGATTGCCACGAGCAGCAACAGGCCTGCCAGAACCTTGACCGCACCAAGTATTTGCAGGAAACGCGGCCCGGGCGGCAGGGGCCTGCCAGCGCGCGACGCTGAACCGCGGGCAGCCGTGCGGGAGGCGGATCGTCGCCGGGACTTCGAAGCGGCGGCGGAGGAGGAAGGCCGGGACGGACGGCTGTCCGGACGAATGGAAAGATTTTGCGACACGATGTTTGTTTTTTATGACCGGCGCATCATGCTCAAAATCAATGCCACAGGCGAAAAACTTTCCGAAAGGACAAAAATCGGACGTATTTTTTTGGCGAAAGTTTTTGCAGGTATGAATTTTTCTATTACCTTTGCACTCGCTTTCAGCAATGGCGGGATAGCTCAGCTGGTTAGAGCGCATGATTCATAATCATGAGGTCGAGAGTTCAAGTCTCTCTCCCGCTACTGAAAAAGAAGGGCACTTACCTCAAAAAGGCAAGTGCTCTTTCTTTTTTTGCATTTTACAGCCAGGCTTTCGCGGGACGACGCCGGATCGGACGGAAGCGGCCCGATCAAAAGGCTCAGTCGTCGATCACCTCCGCCTCGACGAATCCGTCGTCATCGGACGAGCGGATCTTACGGTTGATCCGCCGCCACTCGAACGACAGTGCGATGCGGAAGATCCCATACAGCACGAACGACACCCCGGCATAGGCCAGTATGAAGATGCCGCCATAAACGGGAGCGGCCAGGAAGACGAACGAGCAGATCAGGCTCAGGATGTTGCAGGCCAACAGCCAACCCCAACCCCTCACTCCGATCCCGGAGAGTTCGCTCGCCTCACAGATACCCAGCACGGAGTGGAACAGCATCCAGAATCCGACGACATAGATCAGCAGGGTCGCGACGAGCGGCAGCGGCATCAACAAAAGCCACACGCCGAAAAGGACCTCGAGCAGCCCCCGGGCCAGGCTCCAGCCCCAGCTGTCGTTCCACTCCCGGTTAGCAAAGGCCCAGAGCACATTGACGATACCGGCGGTGACCAGCACCGCGATGAAAAACGCGGTCATCACGGCCAGCGAGTCTACCGGCACGACGAAACAGCAGACTCCCGTCACGATGCTCAGAATCCCCACGACGAGCGAAACCCACCAATACCGGAAAAGGTTCCGCGTGCGATGCATTTCCTTCCACATAATTCTGTATTTTTTGATTGAACTCAGGCAAAGATAGTCCGGACACAGCGCATCCGCATTACCCCACCCTGCCCGAAAATGTGCAATTTTTCGTATATTCGTCCCGAATCAACCCACAGAAGAGATGAAGGATATACGAAAAATCCGGGCTGAAGAGCTGAAACTGGGTAATTTTGCGTTCATGGACCTCACCGGCCGTGACTCGAAGGAGTGGATCGGCCAGCCGACGCTCTTCGACGGCGTCGTCTTCGGCTTCTGCCTTTCGGGAAGTTTTCTCTTCCGGATCAACCACCGCGAGTTCCGCATGACGGCCAACGAGGTGTTCATCTGTCTGCCCCGGCACCTGTTCACGGCCACAGGATGCTCGTCGGACCTGTCGGTCAAACTGCTGCTCGTATCGCCCGAATACCTCTACGCGCTGCCCGTCTCCTTCGGATTCGACTGGCTCAAGCATGTCGAGGCATCTCCCCGGCTGCCGCTTCCGGCAGAAAAGATTGCGGATCTGACCGCCCTCTACACCCTGCTGGAACGATACGACACCGACAACAAACAAGCCCCACCGATCCGGGACGCCCTGCTGCTCCCGTTCCTGCTGATCATCATCGCGCAGGTCGAACCGGCCGCCACAGCCTCCGGCGGTTCGAAGGTCTCGCGCCAGGAGTGGCTCACCCGCCGTTTCTTCGAGCTCATGTCGGAGCACTTCGAGTCGCAGCGGCAGGTCTCCTTCTATGCCGACAGGCTCTGCATCACCGCCAAACGGCTCTCGGCCGCCGTCAAGGAGACCTCGGGACATACCGCACTCGAATGGCTCAACGAAGCGGCACTGGTCGAGGCCAAACGCTGCCTGAGAACAACCGACCTGACCGTACTGCAGATCTCCGAGGCCCTGCACTTCTCGACCGCCTCCTCGTTCGTGCGCTTCTTCCGGCAACATGCGGGATGCACCCCGCTCGAATACCGGCGGCGATGACGGAGGGCGTCTACGCACAGTCCGCATGTGCGCGGACGATGCGCATGAACTCCTCGCCGGTGATCGTCTCCCGCTCGATGAGGAACGCCGCAGCTTCGTGCATGATCTCCAGATGTCCGGCGATCAGTTCCCGGGCCTTGGCATGGGCCTCGCGGATCAGCCGCAGCACCTCGGCATCGACCTCCGAGGCCGTGGCGGTCGAGCACGTCAGCGCCGCATCGCCGCCCAGGTAGGCGTTGTTCACCGACTCGAGGGCCATCATGTCGTATTTCCCGCTCATGCCGAAGCGCGAAACCATCGCACGGGCCAGCCGCGTGGCCTGCTCGATGTCGTTGGTGGCCCCCGTGGTGACCGACCCGAAGACCTCCTCCTCGGCGGACCGTCCGCCCGTAAGGGTCACGATGCGGTTGAACAGCGTCTCGCGACTCTGCAGCAGCTGCTCTCCCTCCTCGACCTGCATGGTATAGCCGAGCGCCCCGGAGGTGCGGGGGATGATCGTGATCTTGTGGACCGGCGCCGAATGGCTCTGCAGGGCGGCAACCAGCGCGTGGCCGATCTCGTGATAGGCCACGATGCGCTTCTCCCCGGACGAGAGCACCTTGTTTTTCCGCTGCGCTCCGGCGATCACGGTCTCGACGCTCTCTTCGAGATCGGCCGTGGTCACCCGCCCGCGGCCCATGCGCACGGCACGCAGCGCCGCCTCGTTGATGATGTTGGCCAACTCGGCCCCCGAGGAGCCGGCCGTGGCCCGGGCCACGATGTCCAGATCGACCGCCTCGTGCTTCACCCGCCCGAGGTGCACCCCGAGGATCGCCTTGCGACCCTCGAGATCGGGCAGCTCCATCTGGATCCGACGGTCGAAGCGCCCGGGGCGCAGCAATGCCTTGTCGAGGCTCTCGGGGCGGTTCGTAGCGGCCAGGATCACCACGCCCTTGCGGCCGTCAAACCCGTCCATCTCGGTCAGCAGCTGGTTGAGCGTCTGTTCGCGCTCGTCGTTGCCGCCGACGGCCGAATCCCGGCGCTTGCCGATGGCGTCGATCTCGTCGATGAAGATGATGCAGGGAGCCTTCTCGCTGGCCTGACGGAAGAGGTCACGCACCTTGGCGGCACCCATGCCGACGAACATCTGCACGAACTCCGAACCTGAAATGGCGAAAAACGGCACCTTGGCCTCGCCCGCAACGGCTCGCGCGATGAGCGTCTTGCCCGTACCCGGAGGGCCGACCAGCAGGGCGCCCTTGGGCAGCGTGGCCCCGATCTCGGCATACCTGGAGGGATCGTGCAGGAAATCGACGATCTCGCGCAGGGTCTCCTTCGCCTCGTCCTGACCGGCCACATCGGCAAACGAGGTCTTCACGTCGGCATCGGCATAAATCTTCGCCCCGCTGCTGCCGAACGACATGAAGTTGCCGCCCTCGCGCATGCGGGCCTGGATGCCCCGGCTGGCCTGACGCCAGATCAGGTAGAAGGCCAGCCCGGGCAGCACCCACATGAGAAAGAAGTTGAGCAGCGGCGAGTTCTCGCGCGGAACGACCCGGTTGAACGCGATTCTCCCGTCGGGATTCGGGCTTTCGGCCTGCAGCAGCCGATCGACCAGTCCGGGGTCGTCGATCGCACCGGTACGGTAGGCCTCCGTGCGGTCGCCGGCTCCCGACGAGGTGAAGTAGATCTCTCCGTTCTTGATGACTACGTCGCGGACCAGGCCGCTGTCCACCTTGGAGATGAAGGTGCCGTAGTCGGTCTCGACGATCCTGCCGCCCGAGAAACTCGGGAAGATCAGCCCGTTGAGCAGCAAGACGATCAGCAGGCCCCACAGTATGCCCGTAAACGGGCTGCCCTTCGGGGCGGTTTGGTTTTGCGGATTCGAACGCTCCATGGTAACATTGCACATTTTCGGCGCAAAAATCGGAAAATCCACCGGTCCGCCCCCTACCCGATCGTCCGAAAAAATGTGCAATTTTTCCCGCAAAGGCCCATAACCGGAGCTTTGCGGCAAAAGGTTCCGGCATCCGGAGTTTCGGCGCCGGAGGATGGAGGTCCGGGGCTGAAGACGCCCACGGGATGGGAGCACGGGTGCACAATCCGTAATCGGGGTAGATTTATCGGGAAAACAGATACCGTTCCGCTGCACGGCGCATCGTATCTTTGTCGTCGGGGAAATGCTCACCGGATCAAGCGCGGGAGTATCGCCCCGCAACACCCCGCCGCCCGAAAAGAAAGGGAGATTCCGGACGGCGGAGACCGAAAACCGACAAACAACCGAAAGGATGAGACCCCATATCGTATGCCACATGGTGGCGTCCATCGACGGCCGGATCGACTGTGCGATGGTGGAGAAGATCAGCGGCGACGAATACTGCACGACGCTCGAACAGCTCGATTGCCCCACCCTGCTCGAGGGGCGCGTGACGATGGAACACTACTATGCGGCCAGGGAGCCGTTCACCCCCTCCGTGAACCGGCCGCTCGGACACGGCTCGGTGTACGTCGCCGAGGAGTCCGACGCCTACATGGTGGCCACCGACACGTCGGGCCGGCTCTGCTGGAACTCGAACCGCATCGACGACGTGCCGCTGGTGTGCATCGCCAGCGAGAAGGCCCCCGCGGAGTATTTCGAAATGCTCCGCGAACAGGGGATCTCCTGGATCGCCGTCGGCGAGGAACGCATCGACCTGAACCGGGCGATGGAGACGCTCTACAGCCGGTTCCGCGTCCGGCGCCTGGCCCTGCTGGGCGGAGGGCATATCAACGGCGGCTTCCTCGAGGCCGGGCTGATCGACGAGGTGAGCCTGCTGCTGGCCCCGGGCATCGACGGCCGCAAGGGCGGGATCTCGCTCTTCGACGGCATCGGCGACGCCTCGCGCATTCCCGTGCCCCTGCGGCTCGAACACGTCGAACGGTTGGACAACGACGTTCTCTGGCTGCGCTACCGGACCATCCGATAGGGTTCCCGAAACCGGCTCCGGGGCATCCGCCAGACCGTATGCGGGAAAAAAGGGCCCGAAGACGGGACGTTTTCCGAAATAAGCCCGTATCTTTGTCATATAAAAGAGACAGGCGGATGAAAACCAGTCGCGAAAAGATATTGCAGAGTGCCCTGCAGCTGTTCATGTCGATGAACTACGAGCGCGTCAGCCTCGAGATGGTCTCCCGGTCGGTCGGGCTGACCAAGACGGGCATATTCAACTACTACCCCTCGAAGCTCGATCTCTTCGTGGATGTGGCCGACCATTTCCTCTTCGGCCTGCAGGACCCCGCCAGGAAGTTCGCTCCGTCCGACGGCACGGTGATCGACTTCATCGAGAAATACGTCGAGGGCGTGCGCCGCACGATGGATGAGATCGTCCGCCTGGGCAACGTCCGCAGGGAGCTGATGCCCGGCAAGCTAGCCAATGCCGGATATTTCCACCTCTTCCAGCAGGTGCTCTTCTACTACCCCGACGGCCGTCAGAGGCTCCATGAACTGATGGAGAGCGAATACGAGCTGTGGTGCCGGGCGATTCGGGGGGGGGTTGAACGCGGCGAACTGGGCAGCGGGACCGACATCGCGCAGGCCGCCGCCCTCTTCCGCCAGGTCTTCATCGGACTCTCCTACCAGATGTCCTTCTCCGACGGCCTCGACGTCGAGCTGCTCAGGCAGCGTTTCCTTTATATATATGGTCTGCTGAAGCGGTAGCGGCGCTTCCGGAACCATTTTTCAAGAATCGAAGCAAAAATATGACCAGCCGGTCATATTTTTGCTTTTTTATTTTATCTTTGCATAAACAAAAAATGACCAACCGGTAACTTTCATGGAAAAGGAACAATTCAAACGGGTCCAGAGGACCTTCAACTACACCCCGGCAAGCATCTTCACGAACCAGTGGTCGAACATCGCCTTCGGCGTGGGCATGATCGTCGTCCCGGCCATCATGCCGTTCGGCATCCGGATCCGCCACCTGAGGATCCTCTCGCCGGCCGCCTTTTCGACGATCCTCATCGTCGGCGGCGTGCTGCTGCTCCTCTTCACGTGGCTGAGCATGCGCAACGCCCGGGCCCTGAAGGCCGAGGGCGGCAAAATCACGGTGGACGGCCCGAAGATCACCTACCCCGACGTGAAGAAGGGCAAGGTCGAATACCGCACGTTCCTCACCTCGGACATCGAGTACATCAAGGACGACGAGGAGGAGAACCAGTGCAAGGTCTCGCTGCCGGACCAGTATGTCGTCTTCGAGACCAAATACTTCGACTCGTGGGAGGAGTTCGAGGCCTTCCGCTCGCTGCTCGGATGATGCACACCCTGAATACAAAACCCTTAAATACCAGAACAACATGATTACACGATTTTCCAAAGCACTGTGCGCCGCAGCGATGGCGGCACTCTCACTGACCGGCTGCGGCTCGGGCGAAACCTACCCGATGGCCTCCCCGGAGGGACTTGACCGGATCAAGGAGCTGATCCGCACGAACGTCGATACCTCGAAGAACAAGATCTACCAGGTGTCGTGGCACGAGGACCGCGGCGACCGCAAGCTGGAGAACATCCTCACGGAGGTGGAGGCATATTACACCGACACCGAAAACAACGACTACCGGATCGCGTTCACGCTCACCGACGGTCAGTTCGTGACCGACGGGCCCAAAAAGAGCGACCGGCAGTACAACTCCTACGAGTGCTCGACGCCGCTCGACCTCGAGGCCATCAACCTCGAATACCTCAAGAAGATCTGCGAGGAGGCCGAGGCCATGGTCAAGGCCGACGAGCAGGGACAGAAACTCACGCTCCGCTCGGCCGGGATGTTCCGCTTCCGCGTATGGCCGGTGCTGCTGCGCGAGACCGACCGCTGGAATCGCAGCGAGGAGTTCCGCGAGGAGTCGAAGCAGCTGGAGGTGGACTTCGAGTTCAACTTCGTCGATGAGAACGAATCGCCCGAATACCAGGGCCGTTCGATCGTGACGAACTACTACACCGTAGCCTTCACGGCCAACGCCGCGGGCGAAGTCTCCATCGACGAGTAACGGCCGCATGGGACTGCTCGGAGGGCCGAAAGGAGGCCCGGAGCCGGCCGCAGCGAAGAGCCCTGCGGCCGGTCCCTTACCCGGAGACCGGGCCGGTGAGCTCTTTGCGGCGGGGGTAACCTGCCTCTGCTGCGAAGCCTGGGGCGAGGCCTACGCCTGCTTTGCCGAGACGGGCCGCCGCGATGCGCCGACGCTCTACAACATGGCGCTCTGCTGCTTCGGGGTCGCATGGTACGAGGAGTGCCACCGCCTCGTCTGCGAGGCCGAGCGGATGCTGCCGCCGGACGGGAAGCCGCAGCCGAAAGGCACGCTCGGCAGCGCGGAGCAGGGAGGCAGCCCCGGGGGTGAGCTTCCCGAACCGTTCCGCCGCCGGGAGGCCGCAGACGGGCCGCCCCGCTGCCCGATGCCCGGCGGCCTTCCCCGCAACCGGGCACGCACGCTGCTGCTGCGCCTCCGGGCCGAGGCGGCAGCCCGGCTCGGCCGCCGCGAGGAGGTGCGCGCCATTGCCGCACGCCTCGGCAACCGATACGGACACATCGAAACCTGGATCAAAAAATTCGACCGATGACACCACTCAGAGAACTGTACGAATACTACAACTACCCGAAAGCCGCCACCGAGGAGCGCCGCCGCGCGCTTCTCGAAGAGATCGCACCCGACGAGCGCGACGAGGACAACGGCGGACGCACGTCGCTGCACCTCGCCGCCGAATTCGCCGACACGGAGGCTATCGCGCAGCTTGCGGCACGCGGGGCCGACATCGAGGCCCGCGACGACGAGGGATGCACCCCGCTGCTCCGGCTGGCCATGCGCCGGGGCGAGAAGAGCATCCCGGGCGACCGAATCGCCGATGCCGGCCGGCTGCTGCTCGACCTCGGGGCCAGCCTGCCCCGCTCAGGACGCGGAACGACGGCCCTGATCGAGGCGGTGCGCAACCGCCACCACGCACTCGCCGCGGCATTGATCGACTCGGGCCAGCGGATCGACTCGACGGACAACTACGGCAACAGCGCCCTGCACATCCTCTGCGAGGCGGCCGCGCATACGGCCCGGGAGATCCGCCAGACGGAGCGGCGCATCGAGGGCTTTGCCGAGCGGTGGGTCTCCGACAAACAACGTGCGGAGACGCAGCGCGAACTCGAGGAGCAGCAGCAGGAGGCCATGCGCTGCTACATGACGGCGGGGCTGCTGCTCGACAGCGGCGCATTCGACCCCGAGGAGAAGAACAGCTGCGGCAAGACGCCCTTTGCCATCGCCTCCGAAGGCGGGGCCAAATGGGTGAGCGCCCTGCTGTCGGGGCAGGACCCGTTCGACGAGGCGACGATGAAGACCGGAGGCATGGATATCTTCCAAGCGCTGCGGCAGCGCGACATGGAGGCACTCGGAGCCCTGCTGGAGGCGGGAGTCGATCTGCAGCAGGAGTGCACCGACCCGAAGATGTACGACTTCGAGGGGCAGATGCCGCTCGTGTGCGCCCTCCGATGGGGGCAGACCGAGGCCGCAGCCATGCTGCTCCGGGCGGGCGCCGACCCCAACGTCAGGACCTCGAAAGGGACGACGGCCTTTGCCGTCCTGATCGAGGAGGGGTGCCGCATCTCCGACGGCGTGGAGCGTTTCGCCCCGCTCGTGGAGCTCTTCGAAGCCAACGGATGGAACCCCGATGCCGGGCAGAACAAGGCCGGCGAGCGGGCACTGGCACTCGCCTGCCAGCACGACGACTACCCGCTGGCAATGTGGATTTTGCAACGTCTGCTTGAACGAAAGGTGGAGGTGGACGGCCGCGATCTGGAGGGACGCACGCCGCTCATGCGCCTCTTCGGCCCGCACAGCGCCGGACCCTACCAGAGCCAGATGCAGGAGCTGCTGCTCGAAGCCGGAGCCGATCCCTGCGCCGCGGACAACGAGGGGCGCACCGTACTGCACTGCGTAGCCGAGGGTTACTCGCCGCAGCAGGCCCGCGAGGCGGCCGCGATGCTCTTCGATTTCGGGCGTCCCGACGTGTCGGCCGCCGACAACCGGGGGCGCACGCCGCTCGACGTCGCCGCGGAGCGCAACAACGAAACGCTGCTCAAGTTCCTGTTGAAATACGCATAGTCATGGACAACAACCATACCTTTCTGAACGCCTGCCGCAACGGCCAGAAGAACATCGTGAAGATCCTTGCCGACCGGGGCGGCATCGACCTCGACCGGCGCGATGCCGAGGGCAACACGCCCCTGTACTACGCCTGCCGGCAGGGATACCGCGACGTGGCCGCCCTGCTGCTCGAACGGGGTGCCGACCCGTCGCTGGCGAACAACCGCGGCGAGACTCCCCTGCATGCCGCGGCGCGGAGCGGCAACCGCGAGATCATCGACCGCCTCATGGCGCGGGGCGCCGATCCCGACGCTGCCGACAACGAGGGGTGCACGCCCCTGATGCGGCTGCTGGAGAGCCGGCGCACGGACGCCGCGCTGTGGCTGATCGACCACGGGGCCGACACCGCACGCACGGACCGGACGGGCCACCGCGCCCTCGACTACGCCACGGCATACGGGCTGCGCGAGGTGGTCGTACGCCTGAGCCGGCCGGACGACGATGCGCGCGACGCCGAGGGCAACACGCCGCTGCACCAGGCCGTATACAACGACTGTGCGGAGGTTGTGCGCACGCTGCTCGACGCCTCGAAGGCGCAGCTCGATACACCGAACGACGCGGGCGAGACGCCCCTGCTCGTGGCGTGCGGGCGCGGGAACCTCCACATCGCCCGGATGCTGCTTGCGGCCGGGGCCAACGCCGACCGCGCGCTGCCCAACGGATCCCGACCGCTGCATGCGGCAGCGCGGTCGGGAAACCGCTTCCTCGGGGAGGCGCTGCTTGAGGCCGGGGCGTCGGTCGATGCCTGCAACGATGCGGGCGAGACGCCGCTGCTTGTGGCGGCACGCGCCGGGAACAACGACTTCGTGCGGATGCTCGTCGAGCACAACGCCGGGGTCAATACGGCCGACAACCTGCAGCACACGGCGCTCTACTATGCCGGCGAGCGCGGCTTCACGGAGATCGTCGAGCTGCTGCTCGCGGCCGGAGCCGAAGGATAAACAGACATGAAGTACAACTTAAATCAACAGAAACAAAATGGCTGACAAACAAACCAAACCACAGACTCCGGAAGAGATCGTGCGTGCCATGCAGCAGGCCGCCCTGGAGCAGATGCAGGCAATGATGGGCAACATCCCGGGACTCGGAACGTCCGGCATGGGCGACATGCAGGCGCAGATCATGGCCCAGATGCAGGCGGCCGTGCCCGATCTGGCCGAGATCCAGGCACAGCAGGCCGCGATGGGCACGCTCGGCGGCGTGGATGCCGCCACCGTGGCCGAAGCCGCACGGCGCAACATGGCCCAGGCCTCGGCAGCGGCGCAGGCGCTGCAGGACGACAACCTGCTGAGCCAGCTGCAGGCGGCGAATGCCGCGGCCCTCGACCTGCAGGGCGAAGAGTGGGAGATCAAACACGCCCCTGTCTGCCGGCTGACGCCGCAGGAGCGCCGCCTGATGGCCTTCGCCGCCCCGCTGCTGGTCTACAACGACGAGTGCGTGGACGCCGTCGAGAGCGAGATCGAACCCGAGACGTTCCGCGCGCAGCTGCGGAGCTGGTGGGATATCACCGACCGCGACTCGACACTCGGGATCGTCCGGTGGCTGCTCGACGAGGGGCACCATGCCGACGCCGACGCCGCACTGGCGCTCATGCGCGGCGAGAAGCCCGCGGCCAGCGACCCGGAGGAGAAGGCCGGGGATGTGCAGTTGATCGCGGAGTTCATGATCGAAAACGGTTACTGCACGGCCGCGACGCTCCCGAAGACGGCCATCGCCTGGGATCTGGTGCGCATCGCCAACCTCGGGCGCTGGGCCTTCCACTGCGGTTACCTCTCCGAGGCGGAGATGTGGCAGGTGATGCAGGTGGCGGCCGACGCCGCACACGGGCACTTCGCATCGTGGGAGGAGTACGGGTTGAGCTTCACCCTCGGACGCGGCGTATGGCACGGCGACGAGGAGGATTGCCAGACGGCCTGGGAGATCGTCACCGCCCTGCAGAAGGACGAGACGTCGCCCTGGCGGCAGCTTGCGTGGAAAGAGTAACCGAACAGACGGACAACCATGGAACGGGGACTCGAATTCTACGTCATGCTGGCGGTAACCGCCGCAGGAGCCCTGATGTGGCTCTACAGAAAAGGAAGCAAGGCAATCACGACGGTACGCAAGCTGCGCCGGGCATTCCGGGAGATCTGCCTCAATCCGAAATCGACGCTCGACGCCGAGCACTGCCGCCGTCTGGCCATCGGGGCGATGTATGCCTCGCAGCAGGGGGCCTGGCAGAACTCGATGGAGACGGGCATTCTGGACACGCTGCCCGAGATCCTCGGCAGCTGGTGGGGCATCGGCTCGACCGGGGAGGCCCGCGAGCAGCTCGACTACCTCTGCGAGAAGGGATTCCGCTACTACTGGCCCACGGTGCTCGAAGCCTTCCAGCTCGAAGATCGTCAGCAACAGGATACGCTGTTCCAGCAGCGGATGACCTCGCAGGAGGACTACGACAAGGCCACCTCGCAGCTGCTCAACCTGCAGCAGACGTGGGACGAGCTGACCTCATGCGGGGTCGTCGCCTCGCGGGAGGAGTTGCTCCGCTACGGCGTGACGGGCTGGGATGCCGGGCGCATCGTCTTCGTGGCACGGGCCTGCTGCGAAATGGGCTACCTCTCCGAAGAGGAGGCGTGGCGCTACATCGACCGGGCCGACGCGCTGGCGCACGAGGCGCTGGGGTCGTGGCACGACCTGGCGATGAGCTACATCATCGGCCGCTCGCTGTGGGGCGGCAAACGGGCCTACAACTCGGTGATGAAGACGACGGCCGACGTCCTGCTGAGCGACCCGAAGAGCCCGTGGGTATGCTACAGGTGGCAATAGGCGAACACGGGGCATGAAGGCCTCACTGAAATACCCGGTCTTCTACCTCGCGCCCGAGGAGCACATGGTCCATGTCTTCTGGCGGGAGGAGGCGGTGACCTCACGCCGGCTGCTGACGGAGGCAGGCGGCTGGGCCGGGCAGGAGGTGGTCGATGCCGCGGGGCGCAGGTATCTCATCCGCCGCTGCCGCGAGACGGGGCCGGCCGGACTCAGGGGCCGCATCGGGCCGTGCGAAGAACGCACGGTCCGCTACGAGACCGACTTCGAGGAGGCCGTCCGCGATTGCCCGCTCGCGGAGCTGCAGGAGTGGATCGCCCGCGAGTACCCGCAGTCGGCGTGGTTCGGGGAGGAGCTCTGGCGAGGCCCGGCCGATTTCCGGCGCGCGGTGTTCCGCTGCCGGAGTTTCGAGGAGCTGGCCCGGATGTTCCGCTGCCGTCCCAAAGAGGAGCCCTCGATCCAGCGCGGCCTGCTGCAGTTCCTGGCCGTGGCCGCAGCGGTCGGGCTCGCCATCTGGCTGCTGGCCCGCTACACGTAACCGAAAATTGCAAAAAAACATGAAAATCAAGCACCTGATCGCATTTATCCTTCTGCTCGCCGCCACAAGTTGCGCAAGCGCCCGCAAATCCGCGGAGATCGACCCGGCTTTCGTGGCCTCCGAATCGACCTGGCTCTATCGGGATGCCGAGGTCGTACACCGCCGCCTGAAACCCCTCGAACGTCCGCAGGTGCGCTTCGAGGTGGAACACGCCATCCGGCACGCGGATTCGGTCTGGGTGGTGGTGCGCGTGACGATACCCCACCGCTCGATCCGCCGCGGGGAATGTTTCAAGGCCATGAGCGTTCTCCAGGCCCCCGAGGGGCTTATGGAACTGGGCGAACTGTCGCTCGACTCGGGCCATTTCCTGCCCGACGAAGAAGGAGACGTGGATGTGGCAACCCGTCGCGGACGGATGCAGCACCTCTATCTCTCGTGGCGTTTTGCCTGGGACGAGTGCATGGGGATGAATACCTTCATCGCGCTCTTCGCCAGCCTGACCGACGGCCGGCACCTGTTCGAGTATCAGCCCCTGATGTTGCCGCTCTTCTGGAGCGACGATACGGAGGATGAATTTTTCTGGCCCCGCTCGGCCGGCATTCCCGCGAGCACCCTGCTCGAGCGTTCTCCCTTTGAAAATCGATAACCCCGCAGTTCCATGACACCCCTGCACATCCAACCCCTGCCCGACAGTACTCCCGACGCCGTACAAAAGATCGACGCACTCAACCGCAAGCTCGGATCGTTCATCCACGCACCGCTCAATCTCAAGGAGGTGCTGCGCATGGAGCCGTTCGCCGCCGACGCGGAGGTGGCGCGGGCCGTCGCGGCGACGCTCGACGACTACTCCATCATCCCGACCTCGCCCGAGGAGCGCGAACGCCAACACACGACAGGCCTGCCGAAGGATTACGACATCGTGAGGTTCTGGTACTGCGTGGCGCTTCTCGCCCTTTCGGCGGAGCCGGCAGCCATGCGTTATCTGCTCGTATTGGCGCGCATGCTGATGGTCGAGGATCCCGCGGAACTGTATCTGCTGCGGCGCACCGTCCGCCTGTTGGACGGATTCCCATTTCCCCACCTGCAGGAGCTCCGGAGCCGGATCGAAGCCTTCTACGACACCGTCACGCACCAGCTGGAGGCCTTCCGGTGGCTGGAAGCCGCCGGGATTCCGTGGCCCGAATCATACGAATGGGAGGTCATCGCGCAGTTCTCCTCCGACGGCGAGCCCTATGCCGATCCGGCGGCTCCGAAGGAGGAGCGCCGCAGGCGCGTGGTGCTGAAGCTCCAGCTGACCAGCCCCCGCAGCCTTTACGGCAGCTGTCGTCGGCACAGCAGCTACCAGATCTCGCTCCGCAACGACGACAACACGACGCGCGGCATGTGGAACGAAGGCCACGGCGACCTGTTCATCGACGACCGCCGCGTGATGCAGCAGCAGATGTTCTCGCCGCTGCAACTCCCGGAGCTGTTCGACGCGCTGGAGGGGTTCGGCATCCGGCTGGTGCGTAAGCCTGTGATGGTCTACACGAGCCAGGGGATCCGGAGTGCCCACGTACAGGTGTTCCGGATGCTTGAGAATCAGCTCGGGCGCAAACCTTCGGAGGCCGGGCAGGCTGCCGTGGAGGCGTCGGGACAACCGAAGGAGGAGAGCGATGCGGGCGGCACGCCGGACGGAAAGGGGAAATTCCCGGAGGTCGAGCGGGCCGTGGAGGAGGCGCTGGACCTGCTCAAACACGACGGAGACGTGGATGACTCGCTCTGCGAGATGCGCGGACGCTGGGGCAACGAGGCCGCGGCGCTGCACGACGGGCGGTTCGACCGCATCGTCGAACAGTATGCCTGCCTCCCGCACGAGGAGGGGATGGCGGCGATCGGCCAGGAGCTGACCTGCCTCGGATACCGCCTATACGACCTCGACGGCGACGAGATCTACCTGCTGACGCTGCAGCCCGAGGCCCGGGCCGAAGCCTTCGAGCAGGCCTGCCGCCAGGCGGGGCAATACTGCCGGCTGCTCAAGCAGCCCCGGCGCGACCCGGGGATGGCGGCCCGGGAGGTCGATCCCGGGCAGGCGATGCCCTGCGAGGAGGCGCTGTGGCCCGACGACGGGGTCTACATGCTCGACTCGCTGGCGGGCGACTTCTGCAGCGGGCGGTGGAAGGAGCACGGCCGGGAGGAGTGGCAGGGCAACTTCGTCGCCGACCTGCGCCGACGTCCCCTGCAGCCGGTCAAGGTTCGCTGGAAGGGGTTCTGCCGGCTCGTCTACTCCCCGGAACTGGATTTCTACGCCGCTTTCCACTACATTCCGGCCATGCGGTGCTGGATGCTGCTCGGCGGGAAGAACCCGCTCGAGGCCGACGGCTGGAAGCGGCTGTGCAGCGTGCCGATGCCGGGCGATCCGGTCCTCTTCCCGGGCGAACGGCCCCGGTGGCTGGGGCGCTTCCTCTGCTTCGACGACGGGCTCGGCGCCACGGTGCTCACGATGAACGGTCAGGGCGTGGAGCGTGTCCAGCGGCTGCCGCTGCCCAAATCGGACAAGCGCTGCTCGTTCGCCTGCGACGGCCTCGGACGCATCTACGTCGGACGGGGCCGGGAGTACCTCTACCGCAGCGACGGCAAGAGTTTCACGCGGCTCGACTTCGGCGTATCGGAGTACGCGGATATCGACGGTTCGGTGCCCGAAGCGGGCAGCGGGCGCATCCTGACGGTCGCCGCCGGCAACCGGGAGTCGATGGCCCGGATGCTGGAGATCGACCTCGACACCCGCCGGTGCCGGGCCGCCGCGATGCCGAACCTGGATCCCTGGTCGGAACTCCGGCCCTTCGGCGACGGACGGATACTCATTCTGGGGTCATGCGACTCGATGCGGGTAGACTTCGCGCGTATCTGGGACCGCAGGACGGGCGAGGTGCTGCGCCTGCGCCCGGGGATGCTCCGCAGCGACCGGCTCGAGCACATCGGGCACATGAGCGACGGGCGCGTCGTGCTGACCACGCTCCGCTCCCGCGTGGGGCAGGTCGTACTCTTCCCCACCGACTTCGAAAGCTTCCTCCGCTCGGCCTCCCGGCCGCTGCACATGGCTCCCCTGCAACCCTACGAAGAGCTCTACCCTGCCATCCCGCTCTCGCTGCCCGATCTACCGTAACGTTGAACGGACGATCAGCGGCAGACACTCCGCAATGCAGCGGTCGTACCCCTTCGTCCCTTCGCCGAGTTCGCCGTAGGGGCGAATGTCGGTGTGTATGAAACGTTTGGTCTTGTACTCCTTGCGGATACCGTCGTCCCGGCAGAGAGCCTCCTCTTCAGGCGTCGGCTTGCGGTAACCAAGCAGCAGTTTCTCCATGTTCCAACGGTTGTGCTCGACTTCGGCCATCTGCTCGACCTGTGCAGCAGTCAGCCGCTCGGGTGGCGCCACGCCGAAACCCAGCGAACGCAGCTTGATCTCCACCGAATCGGCGCAATAGAAGTTCGACCACTGCAGCGCTACCGGCAGTTCGTTCCAGCCGCCCTGCAACTCGCCATCCGAAGGACACGACGAGGGTGCCGTGCCGTATGTGCTCTTGAAGGCATAGATGTAATTGACCAACTGTGCCCGGCGCGTATTGCGGCGGTCGAGGTCAAACGGATTGGCCAGCATGCCGAACGGGAAAACGTGCGAATAGCGGTTCTGCGGCTCTTTCTTGAGGCGGTTGTTGAGCAGGTCGAGCAGCGCGCTCGAGGTCTCCTGCCGCACGAAGACCGGAATATCCCGGGCGTAAACGATGTCGGGCAGGTAGAGCCCCATGGCCATAGCTTGCGGTGGGAAATTCAGACAGATGGCGATCGACAGCTGTTGCTTGGGATCCTCGGCCCACTCCGCCAGCAACTTTTGCACGGCCGGCGTCTCGGCACGTCCCTTGATAAACTCAAACTCCACGTCGAGAAAATCCGTTCGGGGGCCATACATCCAGTTCGGCGGCAGGATCCGCTCTTCGTCAGGATGTTCCATGTCACGATACAGGCTCGGCGCCAGGTCGAAATAGTGGCGGTAACGGCCACGGAAGAAGTTCATCTCCTCATCGATCGCGGCATCGATGAACGTAATCCGGCTCTTCAGCCGCCGGTCGCGACAGAAATTCGGAAAATGGAGCAGGTGTGCAGCCTCGACTCCCAGAGCCACCCCCATGCGGCTCATGCCGATGATGACCAGATGGACCGTCCGGTCGCTCTCCCGTGTGACCGGCTCGCGGTCCAACGCCGGATATTCGATCCTGTCATCCCCATCCCCGCAACACCGCTTCACCAGCAGTTTCTTGGCCCACTCCTCGTAGAAGTTGAAAGGGTGAAAGTCGATCTGCTTGCGCCACTCCTCGGCCAGGTCCGAAATCTGGAAAGCAGCATAAGTGGTCTGGTACTCGAAAAGCACCGAAACCGGAATGCGCGGACAATTCGGTTCCCGGCTATGGATCGCCACGATCTTCTGCAGCGAATCGATGTTGAGCGAATCGTGGTCGTACTCGTTCGCCTCGCCGATCAGAAAGATCTCGCGGGCTCGGGTCGTGCAGAGCTTTGCCAACTCCTCGGTCGAATTGCGCTGGGCGTGCAGCACCAGAATACGCCGCTCCTGCCGGGCATCGAGCACCGTGTGGATGCGGTTGCGCACCTTGGCGGCGGGTTGCACGCTCTGAATCAGGATATAGCAATTCCCGTAGCGAGGGTCCGAGCAGATTTGCCGCACGAGCATCGGGACCATCTCGTCGAAACCGATGACCACGACGTGATTCTCAAGCGGATAGGCAATCTCGCCCTCGCGATAGCGTTCGACACGCCGCTCCAACATGTTCGATACCACCGAGATCAGCAGGCCCGTGACGAGCAGCAGTCCCAGAATGGCCACTCCCAGCGAGAACCAGCGCAGTTCGGGCGTGACATTGGCCACGCTGCCCGGATCGATGAACAGGCAGATCAGTTGGAGCAGGCGCCCCATCGGAACATCGCTGCTGCTGGCTCCATGCTGCGAATCGGGTGTCGCCACATCCGAAGGCTCCGGGAAGGAGAAGAACCAGCTGACCAAATAGATCACACAGAAAAAGAGCAGCAGGATGCCGACCAGCCAGGCAAACTGCTTGCGGCCTCGACCCGAAAAGGCCCGGTCGAAGCCCAATGTAAAGAATCGTTTCAGTGAGTTTCCCATGGGTTGCAACTTGGAGATTACGGGCCGAGGGGATTACCTGAGGGACTGGAGTTCCTTTTCCAGCCGGGCCAGTTCCACCTCCCTGCGTTTGGCTGCTATCTCGGGATCCGGGCCAGCCGCCTCACTCTGTTTATCCCGCACCGACCGTTCGTGGCGGACAGCCTCCTGATAGAGCGTCAGTTCGGTCTCCGAAAGCCTTCTGTGGCTTTCGGAACAGATTCCCAGCAACCGCTTGCAGCAATAGCCCAGCCAGCACAGGGCGCATCCGGCAACAAGCACCCAGCCTGCGAGAACAAGCACGCCGAAGCAAACCGGCATGTCATGGCCGAAGACGGCATAGCAGACGATACCGGCCAGAGCCACCAGTGTAACTGCCAACATCCAGAGACGTGTCCGTCTAAACGACCGGGCGGCTGCTTCGAGCCGTTCGGCGAATTGCAACGCATTCGGTTCCATAGGGCGATTATTTGCGAATTTCGAATCCGAGTTTAAGGATCAGCTTGAGGGTCTGTACAGCAGTCTGACGGTCGTATTCGCGCTCGGCCTCGGGAAGCTCCTCGTAGGGCACCAGGCAGGGGTGCGTTTTCCGCCTGTCATCGCGCCGCTCGCCCCAGGTCCACCCTTCGGCGAGGCGGCCCTGCGCCCAGACTTCGTGGACGTTGCGGGCCATTTGTTCGGTCAGTTTCCCGAGAGTCTCGGGCAGCTCGACATCCTGCGTGTCGAGCGGTGAAGGGATATAAGTTTCCATGCAATGGTTCGTTTTGCCTGCCCGCAGCAGGACATTTGCCGATGCAAGTTAAGTATTTTTATCCGAATTCGGAATTGCAGGCGCGGATTGGATTGCACGAACGAGATTTTATGCTTAATTTTACTCACTGTATGCCCGGACGAAAAGTCACGGTCGCCGGAACCCGCCTCCACCCCACGCCGGAGGCCCCAAACAACCCCCGAATGAAACTGCGCTATTTCATCTCATCATCGCGTTTTTCCCGAAACAGGGAGACGGTCAAGGAGTGCGTACAACAGGTCTGCGCCGAACAGAACATATCCCTGCCCCAAGGTGCCGAAGCCGCGAAATACGACTGCAACCTCGACGACTCGACCCTGCGCGACACCCCCAAACAGAACGAATATCTGGCAACCATCCGCCACGACACGGACCTGTTCATCGCCATACTCGATGCCGCATACATCGGATACTACACCTATCTGGAGATCCTCCATGCCTACAAGTCCTATCTGCTGACGGGATTCCCCATCTGTCTCATACTGGAGAGCAAGCAGCCCGTCGCCTGCTCCAAGGGGCCGACCGACCGTACGCTGGAGAACCTCTCGAAAGCCATCGCCAACCTGTCGGACACCTACGCCCCGGCGGACCGGGCAGCGGGCCGGAACAAAACAGGCGGGATCCCCCACTTCCTGACCGACTACGACAATCCGCTGGCTCCCCGCCCGCTCGGGGAGGTCTGCACGGAGAACATCCGGAAGATCCTGACGAACGAGCGGCTCAAGATGAGGCAATTCGCCAAACCCGGCAGAGAGGTGGGCAGCGAGGAGATCATGAATCGGCGCGGCCGGGTCGAGAACGGGTACATCGGGGAGATCTACTTCGAGCGCAGCGTAGACCGGGAGGAACTGGCCAACCCGACCAGTTCGTTCGTCCTCATCAAGGGGCTGCCAGGCGCCGGAAAATCGCGTGCCCTGCTCCACTACATCCACAACGCGCTGGGCAACCAGCAGATCGTCGTGCTCCACAGCCACAGGGAGTTCGATGCCCTGTTCGATACGCTGTTCTCCGAACGGAACGGATGCTACGAATTCGACGAGCACGTCATCAAGGAACCCTACTATCTGATCATCGACGAGATCGACAAGTTCTGGCTCAGTTCGGTCCACAACGACGATTTCGTCCGCCGCTGGGAGCGTCTGTGCGACGAGGTGTACACCCACAGCCGACTGCACATCTACGCCACTACCACCCTCGAAGGATACCAGGCCGTCGAACAGGCGATCGAACCACAGAACACCCAGATCATCACGATCGGAGCCCTTGACCCGAACAACGAGGACGACGCCCGGATCATACATTACTTCGGGAACGGAGCCAACCGCCAGTCGCTCACCGTAGGTTTTATCGTCCCCCGGAGACACGACATCGCCCAAACCGTGGACCAGTTGCTGCAAAACAATTATGTACGCGCCTTCTGCATGGCCTACAAAACCGTCTGCACCTTCTCACGCAACAGCCGGCAGCTGCTCCGATACTCGGTCATGGCCACGGCCGAACTGATGGCCATGCGCAACCAGCAGATGGATCCGGACGTCATGGCGGAACAACTGACCGCACTGGCAACCCGCGGAGTCATACGGCTGTTCGATCAGGACGACGAGATCGACCGCATCACCGGCGACTACTTCAATTTTCGTAACAGGGAGGTCATCGAAGGAGTCAATGTGGTGCCGATTCTCCCCAAATGGCTGACCTTCTATTTCGACGACATCCTGCTCACCTGCATCATGGAGCATCCGTCCATCGTCCGGTTCGGGCAGGAGCAGGTCATCGAGCTGATGCTGGCGACGTTCCCCATGACCGAAAGCTATTCGAAGGCGATCACCCGGGCCGAAGACAAGGCAGCCGCATGGCAACAGATTCACGACCGGTATACGGACCAGATTCTGCGCGACCAGGCGATCGACCCCGAAGAGCGGCGCCGCATGCTCTCGGTGCAGATCTCCTATGCCCCCACGTTCGAGACTGCGATCGGGCTGATCGAGACCTACCGGGAGAGCTTCCCGCTGACCAGCATGCAGATCGGCGGGCTCTACTCGCATGTACTCACGGCCCGCCGCAACGGGCTCGACCCAAACTCCATGCTTCAGACAATCCGCAAGTACGAGGAGGCGATCTCCGAATACGACCTCTTCTACGTCCAACGGCGCGTACAGCTGTCGGACAGCTACTCCGAAGTTCGCGAACTGGTCGGGCGCATGGCCCCGGAGCTGACGGAGCCGCACGGACCGACCATCGACTCCTTTCAGAAATACAGCATCAACGCCCTGCTCTACTGGATCAGCGACCGCGTGAGCGAGGCCGAAGAGTTGGACGACATCATGGCCCGATACGCACGCTGGAACCAGAACAACCCCTCCTGTCCGTTCTCTCTCACAGTCAAGCCGGTATATTCTCTTATCGACAACACCGACGGGCAGGCGGAGAGACTCGAGGCCATATATGACGCGGCGATCGTACGCCTCAAACCAGCGGCCTTCGCCTCCGACCGTGACCGGCTCCACTTCAAAGCGATCGCCATGGGGCTCCTGATCAAGAACGCCACGGACTACATGCAGGCACGCAGCTTCGTCGAACGGTTGCAACCCGGAGAGATCCACATGTCCTATTTTTCATCGATGATCGCAAAATGGGACTTTAAGGAGAGCGAAGACTTCGAACGGCTGTACGAGGACATCGAACGGCTGAAGGAGCGTTTCGGAATCGAGCTCCACATCAACAGCTACAACTCATTGATCCGCAAGGCCCCGTCGGCATTCATCGCACAACGGATCGTCGCGGCCATGCCATACCGCGACAACTACACGCTGAACCTCTACCTGCAGAAAATCTTCCAGACCTGCATCGCGAGCATCTCGCACGCGAAACAGCATGAGCGCGGACGCACCATACGCACCTCCTACGCCACGGCCTGCAAGACCGTGCAGGAGCTGATTCCGGCAATCAACCCGCAAGGGGTGATCTGCAACCGCGACGGAAAGGTTTCCGACTTCGCGGGCGTATCGCTGGATCCCTTTGCGGTCAATTTCCTCTACCGGATCTTCAAGAACGACCCGCAATGGGTCGATACGACCATACGCAACTGCCGCCCGCTCTGCGAGAACGTACGATCCAACGAAAACATCCATGCCATCCGCATCCGCGGATGCGACGACTATCCCCGGGCGCTAGAACTGTTCCGGCAATACGAAAAGGCCTGCCTGAAGCCGCTGCTTGCAATGGCCCGGCCCGGATCGCGCCCCATCTGCCCGATCTGTTTCTGCAACATGTTCCGGGTTCTGACCTCGGGCAGCAACAAATTTACCCCCGCATACAGGGAGGAGTTCCGGGCGATCTTCGAACAATACCGGCCCTACATCTCCATGAACTCGGACACGGCCTCCTTCTATTATGCCACCTACTTCGAAGAGATCTTCGACGGGCAGGAATCGACGGAGATCGCCCCGGCGTTTGCCGAAGAGATGGAACAATTCCCCCAGCTGAGCTACGTCCCCTACTATCTGCTGATCGGATGCCTCCATAAGATCACTTTCGAGCAGGCCCTTGCCGTCTATGACTTTTTCCACAGACGGGCCGTCGAAACGGGGATCGAAAAGCACATGCCGGACAACAAGAGCATCGTTCAGCTGTGCAAGTACATAAAAACAGACCAGGAACTCATCCGCCTGCAGAGGTACCTGCTCGCCGGGAAGGTCGAGCCGGGCAAAACGGCCGGAAGTGCACTATACAAGCTGTGCAAAGAGCGCCGGATGGGCTACCTGCTCGGCGGGAACAACCGGCAGACCGACAGCGACAAGATCAAGGGGCAGATTGCACGCAGCAAGAACCTGGAAGAGATTTTCCGGCTGCTCGACACATATGCCACCGAACACGATGCAACGATCGACATACATCTGTTCGAATATGCCCTGGGAGCCCTTCACGGCCCGGCTTTCCAAACGAGTGCGGCCCGCAGCGAGGCCACGGAGTATCTGAAGCTTCTCCGCGAACGGCATCTGGTACGCTGCACGCAAAAAACCTACAACCAGCTGCTGTCGATCTATTATCCCGAAAAAGAGAAGGTCAGGTTGCTTGCCGAGATGCGCGAACACTGCCCGTTCGACATATACACATATGTAGCCATCGTCACCGACTGGTGTTGCAACACGGAACTCAGGCAGGAGTATTACGACCGCATCATCCGAGAATACGGGGAGAACATCGCCCCCGAGACCTTTTTTACCGCCCTGAAAGTCGAACTCAGCCACGTCATGCAAACGGACAGCCGCGATTTCTCTTTTGCCGTAAAGATCCTGCGTGAAATCGAGCGACGCGGCTACACCATACACCGCAGCGTATTCGACAAACTGGAAAAATGCTGCACATACAATTCGCACGCCCATATCCGCCAGGAATATGCATCGATCGGAGACATCCGGCAATTCATGCTGCTCTACATGCTGCGCTACGTTGCTGACGATCAGATATCTGTAATCTATGATGTAGCCGATCGGAACGGGATCGACATCTGACACGGCAAACGTCTCTCCGCCCCATCCCTTTCCATTCGACGACGACCGATCCCCGACCTGGCGGCATCGGAGGCAAGGCCGTCCCCGCAGGAAACACCCCCGTTATCGGCTCGGGTGCGCGACTTCGTATTCGAAGCGATATAGCGCGTGGCGGACCCTGCCGTCTCACGGTTTGGGCCGGACACGATTTGCGGGAAGTGAGGCCGCAACCGGAGTCGCAAGGAAGGGCTGGCAGCGGGGAAACCATCGGATTTTTAAATGCAGATACAAATAAAAAGTCTCCACGGAGTACGCGGAGACAACAGGTTAAAAACCTTCGGCCTATAGCCTTATTGTGGTAAGATGTAGAATTCTTACGTCACAAATATAAGCAAAAAGGAGGTTTATTGCAACTTTTTATTTAATTTCACAAAAAAATATCTTCCACATGACTAAAGTATTGGGGCTGGATCTGGGCACGAACTCCCTGGGATAGGCGCTTGTAGACGAATCGGAGAATGGATATGCGCTCTTGGACAAAGGCGTCGCCATTTTTCAAGAAGGGGTTGCACGCGACAAGAACAATGAAAAACCGACCGTTCAGGATCGGACGGATGCCCGCGCACTACGCCGTCACTATTTCCGGCGACGGCTTCGCAAAATCGACTTGCTCAGGGTACTCGTTCGTTATGACCTCTGTCCACCATTAACCGACGAGCAACTCTCCACTTGGCGTCAGAAAAAGCAATACCCGCTCGATGAGGAGTTTCTTCGCTGGCAGCGGACCGACGACAACGAAGACCGTAATCCCTACCACGACCGTTATGTAGCATTGACCGAGCGGCTCGACCTCGAGAATCGCGCACAGCGATGGCTACTGGGACGAGCATTCTATCATCTGGCACAACGGCGCGGATTCCTCAGCAACCGCAAGGAGGCCGGGAATGAAAAGGAAGACGGAACGGTCAAGGAGAGCATCAAGAATCTGTCGGCCGAGATGGAAGCAGCCGGATGCCGGTATCTCGGGGAGTACTTCTACGGGCTCTACCAACATAAGGAGCGGATTCGCGGCAAATACACCTCTCGCAACGAACATTACCTGACCGAATTCAATGCCATCTGTGACCGACAGCAACTGCCCGACAAATGGCGCCGAGCCCTGCATCGTGCTATTTTCTTCCAACGCGACCTCAAATCACAGAAGGGATCGGTCGGCCGATGTACCTTCGAGCCGACGAAAAGCCGGTGTCCCGTTTCACACCCCCGGTTCGAGGAGTTCCGAATGTGGTCGTTTATCAACAACATCCGGGTAACGGGCCCGGATGACGGCACGCCGCGGCCATTGACCCCCAAGGAGATCGAAACGATCCGGCCGCTCTTCTTCCGGAAGAGCAAGTCCTATTTCGATTTCGAGGAGATTGCCCGCAGGATCGCCGGCAAGGGGAAATACGCCTGCAGGGAGGAGCGCATCGAAGCCCCTTACCGCTTCAATTTCGCCCGCACGGCCACCGTGTCGGGTTGTCCCGTCACGGCTTCGCTCATGGACATTTTCGGGAAGGAGTGGCTTCGGGAAATCCGCAGTCTCTATCTGCTCGGCGACGGGAAAACCGAGGAACAGGTGCTGAACGATATCTGGCATGCCCTTTTCTCGTTCAAGGACGAGGAGCGCCTCCGGGACTGGGCCTGTGAAAAACTCCAGCTTTCGGAAGAACAGGCCAAAGCGTTTGCGGCGATCAAACTTCCGCAGGATTATGCCGCCATGAGCCTGAATGCCATCAACAAGATTCTTCCCTACCTGCGTTGCGGTTATCGGTATGACGAAGCAGTTTTCCTGGCCAACTTGCGCGCGGCACTCCCAAAGGAGGTCTACGCAGACGAGGATCGCCGACACAACATCGAGCAGGAGATTGCCTCGCTGCTGCTCGACTACAAGCGGAATCCATACGACAAATTCGATTCGAAGGAGCGTCGCATCGCCAACTACTTCAGCGACCACGGGCTCGATATGTCCCGTTTGGACCGGCTGTACCATCCCTCGAAAATCGAGACCTATCCGGATGCAAAACCCAATGCCGAAGGAATCATGCAGCTCGGATCCCCGCGGACTTCGGCCATCCGCAACCCGATGGCCATGCGGGCGCTGTTCCGGTTGCGCGACCTGATAAACACGCTGCTGCGCGAAGGCCGGATCGACCGCGACACGAAGATCCGCATCGAATTTGCCCGCGGGCTCAATGATGCCAACCGCCGCAAGGCCATCGAGCAGTACCAGCGTGAGCGGGAGGCTGAGAATCGGAAATTCGCCGAAGAGATCCGCCGTCAATACACCGCCAAAACCGGCCGCGAAATAGAGCCATCGGACGACGAGGTGCTGAAATACCGCTTGTGGGAGGAGCAGCAGCACATCTGTCCCTACACCGGCCGGCAAATTCGTATTTCGGACTTCATCGGGGCCAATCCGGGGTTCGACATCGAACATACGCTTCCGCGTGCCCACGGCGGCGATGATTCTCAGATGAACAAGACACTCTGCGAGAACCGGTTCAACCGGGAGACCAAACGGGTAAAACTGCCGGCCGAACTCTCCAACCATGCCGAAATCATGGAGAGGATCGAATCGTTCGGCTGGCGGGAGAAGGTGGAGAGCTTGCAAAAGCAGATCGAAGCCCAGGTCCGCAGGAGCAAAGGTGCAGCCACCAAACCCGAAAAGGACAGCGCAATTCAACGTCGCCACTATTTGCAGATGCAACTTGACTATTGGCGCGGAAAATGCGAACGGTTCACCATGACCGAGATTCCCGAAGGTTTCAGTAACCGACAGGGAGTCGATATCGGCATCATCGGGAAATATGCACGGCTCTATCTGAAGACGGTTTTTGACCGGATCTATACGGTCAAGGGCTCCTCGACTGCAGCGTTCCGCAAAATGTGGGGCTTGCAGGAGGAATACACCCGCAAGGAGCGCGTGAATCACGTCCACCACTGCATCGACGCCATCACGATCGCCTGCATCGGCCGCCGGGAGTACGACCGTTGGGCGCAGTACACCGCCGACGAGGAGCGATTCAATTACGGTGAAACCGACAAACCCCGCTTCGAGAAGCCGTGGCCGACCTTTACCGAGGATGTCAAGGCGGTGGCCGACGAACTGCTTGTGGCCCACCATACGCCCGACAACATGGCCAAACAGACACGCAAAAAGTTGCGGGTTCGCGGCCGGGTCAAGCTGAGTGCCGACGGAAAGCCGATCTATCAACAGGGCGATACGGCCCGTTGCCGGCTGCATCAGGAGACCTTCTACGGAGCCATCAAGCGAGAAGACGAAATTCGGTACGTTGTACGCAAATCGATTAAACTGTTGCAACCTAGCGACATCGACAAAATTGTGGACGATGCAGTCCGGGATCGCGTACGGATGGCAATTGATGAAGTCGGATTCAAGACGGCGATAAATCCGGATGAATACACGATCTGGATGAACCGCGAAAAGGGAATCCCTATCCGCAAGGTGCGCATCTTCACGCCCGGCGTCACCCAGCCGATTGCACTAAAAAAACAGCGAGATCTCTCCGACAAAGAGTACAAGCAGGATTATCATGTTGCGAACGACGGAAACTACTGTATGGCCGTCTATGAAGGTAAAGACAAAAAAGGCAAGCTGAAACGCTCCTTTGAACTTGTCAGCAACCTTGAAGCAGCACAATATTTCAAAGCCAGTGCCGACCGGGAAGCGTGCCCCGATCTGGTACCGCAGGCCGATGCGAACGGATTTCCGCTGAAATGCATTTTGAAAGCAGGTACCCTGGTCCTGTTTTATGAAAATTCGCCGGCGGAACTTTGCGATTGCACACCCAAGGAGCTGACAAAACGACTATATAAAGTAACGGGATTCAGCACGCTGACAGTCTCGAATAATTCATATGGTCGTCTTGCATTAAAGCACCATCAAGAAGCCCGACCGGCAGGTGAATTGAAGGCCAAAAGCGGAGTATGGAAAACAAACGAGGAATACCGCCCCGTTATCTCCATATTGCATACCCAGCTCAACGCTTATGTTGAAGGTTACGACTTTGAACTGACCGTTACGGGAGAAATAAAATTCAAACACGGAAGACCATGCTGAAACGCGCCTTGTTTTTTTCGACCCCCTACTGTCTGAGCCTGCGCAACGGGCAGATGATCGTCCACACGCGCGAGGCTCCCGATCAACGGAAAAGCATTCCGATCGAGGATATCGGCTTCGTAGTGTTGGAGGACCAGCAGACCTCCATCACGCTGCCGCTCTTGAATGCGCTGTCGGATAACAACGTGGCAGTAATTCTTTGTGGAGAGAACCGCATGCCGAACGCCATGTTGATGAATCTGGATTCCAATCGCACGCAAGGAGAAAATTACCGTGCGCAGATCGAGGCCAGCGAACCGCTGAAAAAAGGGCTTTGGAAACAGATCGTCGAGGCCAAGATCCGGAATCAGGCAACTTTGCTGCGGAAAATGGGACGTGACGGGGATAAACTGAAACCCTACTACATGAATGTCAAGAGCGCCGATGCGGACAATCGTGAAGGGGCAGCAGCCAAAATCTATTGGACAGAGTTGTTCGGCAGCGAATTTTACCGCTCCCGCGAAGGTTCTCCGCCAAACAACCTGCTCAATTACGGCTATACGATCCTGCGGGCGGCTGTAGCCCGTGCGATCATGGGATCCGGACTCTTCCCTGCTCTGGGCATCTTCCACCGAAACCGTTACAACGCCTTTCCGTTGGCCGACGATCTGATGGAGCCCTATCGGCCGTTTGTTGACGAAATCGTATACCGTCTTTATACAAACGGTCATATACAGCTAACCAGGGAGGTAAAAGGGGAATTGCTGCGGATTTTGTTTGTCGATACCCGTTTCGACAAGATTGTACGACCGCTTGAGGTAGGTTTAACCTTTACAACCTCTTCCATAGCAAAATGCTTCGCTGGTACACAAAAAAAGGTATCATATCCCATGTTGGAATAGAACCATGTCAGAAACGCGATTGAATGCCTATCGGATCATGTGGTTGTTTGTCTTTTTCGATCTGCCGACCAATACCAAAACAGAACGGCGTCATGCGGCACAATTCCGCAAAGCGTTGGAAAAGGACGGCTTCACAATGATGCAATATTCGGTGTATGTCAGGCATTGTGCCTCGAAAGAAAACATGCAGGTTCACATCAATCGCGTTCGACGGTCGATGCCTCCGGCTGGATTTACGAGTATTCTGTCTGTGACAGACAAACAGTATGGAGACATTCTCAACTTCTGGGGCAAGAGCGAACGGGCAAAACCGGACATGCCGCAGCAGTTGGAATTTTTCTGAAAAAACGGTATCTTTGTTCTTTGAAATACAAAAAAGCGCATCAAACACACTTCGACGAAGGTTCTGCATTCAATTTTCCGGCCGGACAAAACGGCATAAAGCACTGAAATCGAACAAATAGCACCCCCGGCGGTTGTGGTTTGATGTAGAATTTCAATAAGATACAACGGTATAGTCGGAATGGATGCGGCCACGATAGTTGTGGTTTGATGTAGAATTTCAATAAGATACAACCGTCGGCGCCCGCAATGTGGACATCTCGTTGGTTGTGGTTTGATGTAGAATTTCAATAAGATACAACCACAACCGAATGGTCCACGTGATCGCCGCTGTTGTGGTTTGATGTAGAATTTCAATAAGATACAACACTGACGACTCGGCCCAGAACTTCCGTGCAGTTGTGGTTTGATGTAGAATTTCAATAAGATACAACGAAAGGGTGTGTTTTTTCTCTTGGTACATGTTGTGGTTTGATGTAGAATTTCAATAAGATACAACAAACTCCGAGAACCAGTTGGCGGCGCGTTGGTTGTGGTTTGATATAGAATTTCAATAAGATACAACCGGTTCTTCTATGACCGATGCTGAGATCAAGTTGTGGTTTGATGTAGAATTTCAATAAGATACAACCGATAATAGTCAGTATTCTTACCAATACCGGTTGTGGTTTGATGTAGAATTTCAATAAGATACAACTGAATGCTTCGTATCATGATCTCTGCAAGAGTTGTGGTTTGATGTAGAATTTCAATAAGATACAACGGTTTGTTAATATGGACAGTCGTCAGCAGAGTTGTGGTTTGATGTAGAATTTCAATAAGATACAACTTCAACTTCTGACCTTCGATAGCAACAGCAGTTGTGGTTTGATGTAGAATTTCAATAAGATACAACTCCTTCCCTATGGTCGCGCCCTGTCTGGACGTTGTGGTTTGATGTAGAATTTCAATAAGATACAACAGTACCTACGCTCAGTGAGTTCCCCTACCGTTGTGGTTTGATGTAGAATTTCAATAAGATACAACGGCGTCTTTGTTCTCAACTTCGACTCCTAGTTGTGGTTTGATGTAGAATTTCAATAAGATACAACAAATGTCCCAGTACATGAGCAACGGGAGGGGTTGTGGTTTGATGTAGAATTTCAATAAGATACAACCAGGATAACGTTCATACGGTCAGGCAAGTGGTTGTGGTTTGATGTAGAATTTCAATAAGATACAACCTCCGCTGGATTTAAAACGTCCGCAAATGAGTTGTGGTTTGATGTAGAATTTCAATAAGATACAACCGATAATAGTCAGTATTCTTACCAATACCGGTTGTGGTTTGATGTAGAGATCCAATAAGATACAACGAAAGCCGAATACAGGGTCATGCTGTATCAGTTGTGGTATGATGTAGAATTTCAATAACAAAGCACACAAAGAACTTAAACATCATGCAGGGGAGAATTAATAAATTCCGGTAGATCGAAAACGAGATGATTTGACCTGTAAAATATGGACAGATACCTTTAGCGTCTTGTCATTATCATCTACTATGCCGTCAGCACCCTACAGATACGACGCATCTTGCGGCTGATATTCGCCTCGGAGGTCTTCACATAGCGTCGTGTCATGTTCGTATTCGTATAACCCGGAATCTTGGCGATAATGTCGATCGGCATCCCGTATTCGCCAAAATAAGGTACGATATTCGCAAATCAGCTTCAAATGCCGGACATCCATATTCGGATTCCGGCGCAGAAAGACATGGCGCATGCCCGCCACGCCGTTCTTGGCCTCCTGCTCAAGGTCATCGGGATGGATCCGCCCCCGCATAACCGCCCTGCGGATCGCTGAAAAGCGCCCGGTGAAACTCCGACTCGTAGACGTGTTCGCCGCGGTGCAGGCCGAAGACCGAAACGGCACACCCGAACAAAAGGACCGACGTGGAGAGTACGGCGATGTGGCGGTCGAGCGCGACGGGATCGAGATCCTCCTCGCCGAATCGCCGGCTGGCCTGCAGTCCGGCATATGGTCTTTGCGGGGCATCTATTCAGGTCGGAGATTGTGGAGGCAAAGATTATAAATCGGAAGCTATTCCCGGTTGAAAAAGCACCATTTGAGACCTCACACAAGACAGGCGGCAGGGACTTGCGAATCCATAAGGATCTCCGCCTTACAGCTCGGACTCCTTTCGGTGCAATCGACCCACTCGCCGGACAAGCCCCGGCATGCGCCTCCGCTCGGGACAAACGACGCACATGTCAAAAAACAACCCCGCAAGCCCCAATCATGGAGAATTATTTTCTACTTTTGCCTGCAAAACAATCAGTTCGAATTTATGATTCAGCCTGCATCGAAAACCGCAAGGATTGCCTATTCCCTCATTGCGGGTATAATGATTATCCTCTTCTGGAGAAACATCGGCTTTGCGACAACACTTCTCGATATGCCGGGCAGCTCTATTCTCGGGCTGTCGATCAAGGCGTTACTCCTGACTCTTGCTGTCCTCATCCTGACGACAGTCGTCGTCAAGCCGAAAGAAGTGTTTTCTTTTCTCGGGCTGAGTGGAAACATGCTCAAGGGATTCGGGATCGCACTCCTTTGCGTGCTCCCCCTGTATCTTGTATTTCCTTTCTTCGGCAGCCTCAATACAGAATTGACATTCACCGTGTTTTATGACCGATGCATCCTTACCGGGTTCAAGGAAGAGCTGGTGTTCCGGGCGCTTATGTTCGGTTTGCTTTTCCGATATGCAAAAACAGGATTCTTCTGGGCTGTCATATTGCCGGCCCTCTACTTTGGCTCCGTACATCTCTATCAAGGACACGATGCCCTTTCGTCGCTCGCCGCTTTCGGTGTAACCTTCATCGGCGCACTCTATTTCAGCTGGATGTACGTCGAGTGGAATTTCAACATATGGATTCCGGTCGGATTGCACATACTGATGAACGGAGCCTGGCATATTTTCATTATGGAGGGTACGGAGGTCGCGGCGGGTGGCCTGATATCCAATATGGCCCGAATAGTCAGCATGGCATTGGCTATTGCCATTACAGTCTATTACCACAAAAGGAGAGGAGAAAAAGTCCTTGATTATCCCATTTGGAAGTTCTAAATTGCGGTCTGCTTTCGGTCCGGGCAGAACAGCTACGATGAAAGCGTAAAAGGATTGCCGCCTTTTGCCTCAACAGGAGTGGGAAAATGAAAGAAAAAACCTTGCATATCAGCGATATACAAGGCTTTTTACTTTCTATCGGGGTTTCTTTCTGGCCCCCTCTGGAGCGGAAAACGGATTTCCGACCCAAGCATATCCCTCGTTCACAATCAGCGCATTACGTAAAGCATTTTCCTCAAAGGTCACTCCTGTGATGCGGTCATCATGCACTCGTTTGCATCCCAATGCTTTCGACAAAGATAAGAAATCTTCAGTCCAAATACAAACTCAAAATCCGATTTTGCGCCGCGACCGCTCTGGCTGCCCAAGCACTTCCAAGCGGCAGTATCCGTCGAGTTGCTCGAACGAAGGTTCCGCGCCCTGCAGGATTATGTCAATCGTCCGTTTGCGGGCGATGTTCTCGATCTGCCCGCCGCTGAAATCGTACCGTGCAGCCAGCATGGCTGCCGTTCGCTCGTCGAGTGTCGGAATCATCGACCGCCAGATCCGACTCTTCGCCTCCGTCGAGGGTTTCTCGAACTCGATCTTATAGAGAAAACGCCGCTCAAAAGCCTTGTCCAGATTCTGTGTGAGGTTCGTGGTGGCAATCATGATGCCGTCCAACTGCTCCATCTCCTGCAGGATGATATTCTGGATTGAGTTTTCCATCTTCTCCACGGCCTGTTGTGCTCCCTCCTGACGGATTCCCAGTACGGCATCCGCCTCGTTGAAGAGCAGTATGGGTGCCGGTTTCGAATAACGGGTATAAGCTCGGTAACGGTCGAAAGCCTCCTTGATGTTCTTCTCGCTTTCGCCGACCCAGCAACTCTTGATCTGTGAAACATCGACAACCATCAAGTCACGCCCCGTGCGACGTGCCAGCTGGTAGACCGTCTCGGTCTTGCCTGTCCCCGGCGCTCCGTAGAAAAGGCAGGCAAAGCCCTTGCGCATGCCGCCGGCCTCCAGCCGCTGCTGGATGTCGGTGAAGTGTTCGGGGGCGAGGAGTTCCCCCAGCCGGTCGATCTGTCGCTGCACCGACGGGTTGTAGAAGAGCTCCTTGGCGGCAAAGGTCGTGCAGTCGAGCAGATCCCTCCCCTTGCGACTCTTGTGCTCGACATAACGCAAACCGACGAAAAGAGCCTCCCGGGCCGTGCAAGTCAGGTGGAAATACTCCGGATCTTCCAATCCGTTTGCGTTATAGGGCTCGATGATTTTCCGTTCGCACAGTTTGAGATCCGAGGCATTCATCATCCAGGAAAGGAACCGTTGCTCATCCCCCATAAAATAGTCCTGCCAGTCCCGCATCCGGAGGTATGCCTTGCCCTTGTTCACATAGAGATGGCAGAAGACGTAAAACAGCAGGCATTCCACATTTTCCGACAAATCATAGGTTTGGAGCGTCTGACAGAACGGCAATTCCGGATTGGCTGCCACCAGCGCATCCAGATCGGCGAGCAGCAGATTCCGGTCCTCTTTCATCCGGTCAAGAATCTTCTCCATGCGGTCGAAGAGCTGCTCGACAGTCAGGTTGTCGATGGGCGCCGGCTCGAAGGCGCGGTTTTCCTTGACGGCCTCCACGACCTCCATCGGGACGGAGTAGAAGAGCGTGTTCTCCTTTTTGAAGCGCCAGATGAGGTGGCGCTGTGCCAGGAGGTCGGCTGCGGCCATCAACGAAATGATCCGCACCATACGGCAACCGATCAGGTCGGAAAAATCGCTGATCTGAATCCGCGGATCGGTGCTTTTCTCCATAAAGAGGGCAAAGGCCAATGCCTGCTCCTCATCAAGCGTCATGCATTCAGACACATACGTCAACGCCGAATGGGCCTTTTCTGAAAAGGGCGTTTCGAGTTTCAGTTCTATGGCCAAATTTACGATCTGCTCGATGGCTCCGATCAAGGTCCACGCCGGCTCCTTCGGGTTCTTTACCAATGACTGATCAACCTCCGATTTCGGGCTCGTGCTCCTCTTCGTCTCAAGATGTTCCATCATTTCCGTATTTTTTCTCCGGCAAAGTTCAATAGCCAATCTGCCAGAATCCGGCGCACGCACTCTTTATTTGAAAATATGACATACAATGGAAAAATTCCTGCTATGTGCAATATTTCAGCACATACTCTTACTACCTTTGTACCAGAAAAAAGACGAACACCATGGCATCCAATCTCTTTAAAAGGTACATCTGGCTGGCCGACACCCTCCATCGCTACGGCCCCATCACGCTGGCCGAGATCCGCGCCCGCTGGCAGCGCAGCGCGCTCTATGACGGTCGTCCGCTGGCGCGGCGGACTTTCCACTCCCACCGCGACGCAGTCGAGGAACTGTTCGACATCTCGATTGTCTGCGACGAACGCACCAACCGTTACTCCATTGCCAACAGCGAGGATCTCAACTCGCACAACATCACCAACTGGCTGCTCGATAGTTTTGCCGTCGGGCAGTCGCTGCGCGAGGCCCGCACGCTGCACAACCGCGTGCTGGTCGAGGAGGTTCCCTCGGCCCGGGGGCATCTGCCCGAACTGCTTGACGCCATGCGCGAGAACCGGCAGGTGGTCATTACCTATCAGCCCTTCACGGGGGACGAGGCCTTCGATCTCCGTCTTCGGCCGCTTTTCGTCAAGCTCCGCGACCGGCGCTGGTACCTCTACGCCGACAAGCCCGACAATGCGAAAATCAAACTCTACGCGCTGGACCGCATGGTGAAGATCCGCGTGACCGAAGATCGCTTTACGCCGCCCGAGGAGCTGGATCCGGCCGGCTACCTGGCCGGCGCATTCGGCGTGGCGGTCTACGACGATATCCGTCCCTGCACGATCCGGGTCCGGGTCGCGGGCGACGGCGTCAAGTATCTCCGTACGCTGCCCCTCCACGCTTCGCAGCAGGAGGTCGAGACGCATGACGAATATGCCATCTTTGAATTTCACGTGGCACCAACGCCGGAGTTTTACCAGGCCATGTTAAACTGCCACGGCAATTTCGAGGTGCTCTCGCCGGGCAATGTACGGGAAGAGATGCGGCGCATCATTGACGGGCTCCATGTTTTGTACTGCCGTCCGACAAATGAGTAAAAAAGAAAATCGAACGAAGATGATGACAGAAAAAACAGACAAACAGACACATGAGCGCCAATGGGAACTTTTTGCGGAGGCAGTGCCGCTCATTTGGCAGCAACGTGAACGGATTCTTACCGATCTGCAGCTCTTCGGGGCCCGCACGCCGATGCGTATCCGCATGGCCTATGTTTCGATGAAGGATTCGGGACCCTATCCACTAGGCGTGGTGGTCCGGGCGTGGACCGAGTACGCAGAAAACTACATGCGTCTATGTCCGAAATGCGGCGGACGGATGTTGATCTACTCCTTCTCGGGGTCACCGTTGAGCGGCCGCAGCAGCCATTCGGCCACCTGCACCGCATGCGGCTATCAACAACGCCACGTCGACGAAGGCAGTTTCGGACGCCTTGCTTCACCGATCATGCGTATTGCCAGCGAGTATCGGGATCTGCCGAAGGGCGATGCGCTGTCGTTCGAGGAGGCGATCAATAAAATCCACGATTTCGACACAAAATAAAAAAGTATAATCAAAGATTTAAGCTAATAAGTAGTATTTTTGTAAAAAACCAATCTAAAAATTCAATACCATGGCTCGCTCTATCAGTGAATTGTTCATGAACCGCTTCATGGACAAAAACGATCTCTATCCCGTTCTCGAATATGTAAAGGCAGACAACTCGCTGGATCTCGAAATGCGAGGCAATTATGTCTCGATCTATTATCGAGGTGGTTCAGTTTTGAGAATATTTGAAGATAAAGGACATTACGGCAGTATTGATCCCCGATATATGCCTGGGGCTCAAGCGCCTCAATTCTCATTGGAAAACATTCATGCCTATCTTACCGAAGCAAAGCACATTGTGGATATCTACACCACCAATGTAAAAAATCATCTGGGAGAAAAGGATATCCAGCAAATGATTATCAAGGAGAACAATTATTCATGTAACTCCTTCGATACGGATTATTTTATCATCGACAGCGAATACCAATACGGAGACAAACGCTTCGACCTTGTCGCACTGGAATGGGAATCGACTCCGGCCGCTCATAAACTGGCGAAAACGGCTATTCCCCGCTTGTTTATCATAGAGGTCAAACAAGGATACAAATCCATCCGATCAACACAAAGCGTCAAAGACGACAAGACAACGGAATCACCCGGATTGAAAATCCACCAGGACGATTTTCGCGACTTCGTCTCCGATTGTGACCGGGTCCAGAACTTCCAGAACGACATGCTCAACCTGTTCCGACAAAAACGGATCTTGGGTTTGATTCCGGGCTTCAAACTGGGCGACAACGCCGACAAGTATAAGGATGTAACCCAGATCCAGCCCAAAGTAGAGTTTGCCTGCGTACTGGCGAATTATAAAACCCAAAGTACCCAACTTCGGCTTGAACTGCAGGAAATGGAGGATTGTCTCTTTTTTAACTCTTCCTTCATGGGATATGGATTATACAAAAGCGGTCTTATGAATAAGGCTGCATTAGAGAAAGAGCTATGCAGATAGTCATCCACCGCGGAACACACGAAATCGGCGGCAGTTGTGTTGAGATACGAACCCGGCAGACTAAAATCCTGCTCGATCTGGGTCTGCCGCTCGATTTCGACTCCCGGCCCCAGGAGCAGCAGAAGCAAATCCGCCGCGAGGCCCTCGAATGGGCTCAGGATGCCGATGCCATCTTCATCAGCCACTTCCATGCCGACCACCACGGCCTGTTGCCCGACACGCACCAGGATGTGGCCATCTACGCTACGGCCGGGACGGCGGCCATGATGCACGTCACCGAGGTAATCCATGGCCGCGGCGATGCCGACTATCTGCGCCATATCAGCGTCCTATCCAAGGACGCTGACGACCGGAAGTTCGAGCCGGTAATCGTGGGCGATATTTGTATCACGCCCTACACGGTCGACCATGCGGCCTATGATGCCTGCGCCTTTCTGATCGAAGCCGAAGGCCGGCGAATCCTCTACAGCGGAGACATCCGCCGTCACGGGGTGAAAGGCTTTCTCTACCACAACCTGCCCCGGAAGGTCGACTGCTTGCTGCTCGAGGGGACCAATCTGGCCACCGAGAAAGCGTGTATGAACGAAGCGGAGATTTGCGAACGTTTCAAGGAGCAGTTCCGCACCGATGCCGACAAACTGCACTATGTCTGGTGCTCGGGACAGAATATTGACCGCATCGTCCAGATCTACAAGGCAGCGCTCGTCTGCTCGCGTAAGCTGATTGTGGATACCTACGTCGCGTATGTGCTGGAAGCGGTTCATCGTTTCAAGCCGTCGATCCCGTCGCCGCTCTCTCCGTTCGAAGGACACGATGTCTTCCGGTATTTCTGCCAACACGCCCAGCTAAAGCGGTTTGAAAAGGCAGGAGATCCGGAGATTGTGCAGCGCCTGAAAGCGCTGCCTACGGTCGACAAAAACGATATCGGACGTAATCCGGGACGTTATGTCTGGATGATCCGCCCCACGATGTTATGCTTTATGAAGAAATACAATCGTGTTCCATCGGTTGTAGTCACTTCGATTTGGGAGGGGTATGAAAAAGACGAACCCGAATTCATGGATTGGATCCGGGAACGGGGTTTTGCCAATCCGCACATCCATACCAGTGGTCATGCCGATGTGAAATCGCTGCAGGCAATTGTCCGTCATGTCGATCCCGGGCTGTTGATCCCGATTCACACCACCGTGCCGGAACGCTTTGCCACGCTCTTCCCCGACCGAACAATCCGCTGTCCGCAGGATAATGAGCCGATGGAGCTATAAGCCCCTTTTTCTCCAGATTCAGCCCTGCTGTGCCGGGAAGTGGCACAACAGGGCTTTTACTTTGCCGAAAAAGCTGGATATGGGAATCAGATACTACTACAAAAATGGCAAGACGGGATTTCAGACCTCGGGAGGATGCCACCTTACGAAGGCGTGCTGGGATGAAGCCTGGCTGCTGGATGATACGGACCGGGCATTGGTACGCGACAGCGAGGGGTATGCACTACTGCACATCCGCAGCGGACAACTCATTCGTTTGAACTGTGACCGTGCGGCACCCTATGGCGACTCTCTGTTGCGCATCCACCGCAACGGGAAATACGGCCTGTTGGATTTCGGGGGCCGCACCATCATTCCTCCGCGATACGATGTACTGACCAACCACTTTGCGCAGTTCAATATCATCGGCCGACGAGGCCGCTACGGATTGCTCAACCGGCTGGGCGGATGGGCACAACCGCTTCGTTACGACGTGATTCTACCCGTCAGCCAACGAGGAAACGACCGTTTGGCCTGCATCCGCCGACACAAGGTGGTGTTTTTGTGAGATTATCCAGTTTTTCCAATCCATCCCCTTCCTCCCGATAGCGACCAGCCCCGGACTTGGCGGAGTCGGATGCAAGGCCGTCCCCGTAGGACGCTCTGTATAGCCTTGCAGCCGATGCCGGCAAGTCGGATCTTTGCGGACGGGTGGAAAGGGATGATTGTGTCAGTCTTTGAGACGCTTTCGCATCACAAAGTTGGTCAGTTCCAACCGATTTGCCCGGCGTTTCTGAACCTTCACTACTTCGTACCCTCTCTTCTCGAAGAAAGGACGAGCCGTCAGGCTCACTTCCGAAGTGATTTCCGAGACTCCGTATTCCCAGGCTCTCTTTTCTACGGCCGAGAGCAGCAAACTCCCGACGCCGACTTGCTGATAATCCTTGTGCACGAAGAGCGAATGCAGATAGCCTTCGGCATTCATCGACGAGAAGCCGATGATCTCGTCCCGTTCGTTCAGTGCAGCTACGTAGTCATTGCGAGCCAATAGGTCTTTCATATGCTCAGCACTCTCCCCGCACGAAGCCCAGTCTTCCACCTCTTCGCGGGTATAGTCCCGCGCATTTACATGTAGAACCGTCTCCCGAAACAAGGTTTGCAGCACGGGAATATCCTCCTCCGAGAGTTTTCGCAATTTATATGGAGGACTTGGCGACTCAATCTTCTGGCATGCATTCTTGGCTGTAGAAAAGCGGCGGTAATTCTCGGATTTCTCTTTCATATGCTCGTCGGGTTATTGCCCTATAAAAGATAGGCTTTTAATTCCAGCTGGCGCACACGGGTATCCGACAAAATTTCGTTACCGGCTCGGGCCGCGCGATTTCTTCTTCGGGGTAATGATGCGGCGTGGCCGGTCCTGCTGTCGTTCGGTTTGGGCAGGGCGAGGTTCGCGGGGATCGTCCCAACTTTCCCGGTAGGTCGTATCCGATGCCTTCTCTTTCCAGAGGTAGGGACGTGCCGTCGTGCCTCCCCACCATTTCACCAGCGCCCGCACGACATATCCCGCTTCAATCCGGTCCCGGTCCATGCGCCGCATCGTGTATTTCCCGTACTCCACCCAGTCCCGCGGATCGTCCCGATAGATCCATGCCATCTGCAGTCGGTCGTCCATCACCACATAACCCTCCGATTGCATTCCCCGCACGAAGATTGGTTCTCCCTCGCGGAGCATCTCGATCTGCTCCTTGGTCAAGGGCTTGCCTGCAATCGACAGATTCCGATGCGGCGACTCTGGCTGCTGTTGCCGGAGCTTTTCCGCCTCCAGTTTTTGCAGAATAGTCAAGACTTGCGGACGTTGTTCCTCCGTGTAGTTGCGAATCCGCTCGATCATCGCCTGTCGGAGGCGATTCTGCTCGATCCGTTGCGTCAAGCGGCCGTAGCTGAACTTGCGGTCCACCTGCGAGGCCTTGAACGTATGTCCCTCCAGGGTAAAGGTCACGCCCTGGATCTCCTTCGCAGGATCTCCGCCCCGATGGACAAAGGTCGTGGCGACCTGTCGTTTGGCCAGTTCTTCAACAAGCGCTGTCCAGGAAGTGCAAACGGGCAGCAGCTCCCGCAGGTGGTCGTAAATGCGGTGGCGCAGTTGCTCCGGGCCATGCAGCCGTTCCGTGGAGACCTGCTCCTTGCCGTGCGAAAAGGTCAGCCCGTACTCCTGCTTGAGCTCCCTGCAGATACGCATGTTGCGCAGGCGTTCGTTGCGGTCCGGTACCAGCGTTGTATCGTAGCGTACCCGGTTGTAGAGGATATGCACGTGGGGATGTTTTGTATCGGTGTGGCGCACGACGAGGTGTTGTGTGCCGGTAATTTCCATGCGTTGCATATACTCCCGTGCCAGGTCAATCATCAACTGGTTCGACATCCGCGGGTCATCGTCGGGGTGGAACGACAGCGAGATATGTCCGACAACCCGTTCGACATCGGGACGGGCCCGGCGCTGGAACTCGAAGCTGCCGATCAGTGCCTGCCGATCGGAGAGCTCCACGCCGTCGCTCATCAGGATGTAAGCCTTTCCCGGCTCCTTGCCGAGCAGGTAGCGCACCGCGCCGCCGAAGGATTTGCAGGTTACGATTTTGCCGATCATCGTCTTAGAGTTTTTGTTTCAACCGTCCGATTACCTCGTCGTAGAAACGAAGGATCCGTCGCAACTCCTCCTCGTGGGAGGCAACACCGAAGGCGTGCTGGAGGAAGGCCAGTTGGTTCAGATTGTTCCTCTCGTGCGTCAATTCGGAGACCAGGCGCAGTTCTTCGGGGCCGATTCGGCGCATGATCCGTCCCGAGACATCCGCCTGGCGGGCATACTCCGAGAGGGACAGATTGCAGGCCGCTGCCTTGCGTTGCATCCGAAGGTACTCCGCCAGCAGCATCCGGCTCGAAGAGGCCGAGCCCAGCAGCTGTTTGACGGCAAAGCAGGTCGGTGTCTTGTTCTCCTGGATCAGGCGGTCGTAGGCGGCAGGGATGGAGGCCCGGTAACTGGCTACGATACGGTTGATCTGCTGGTCGACCTCATCCTTGTAGAGCGAACGTTCGAGGCGCTGGTTCCAGCGATCCGGCTCGATCTGGCACTGTGTATAGACTTCGGTGGACTGGCCGGTCGTGGTGATGCGGGCATAGATCGGGGCCTTGCCCTTTTTTGTGACTTTGGTCTTCTTGCAGAAGAAGACGACGCTGAAGGTGGTTCGTGGCAACATGGCTGCTTGGTTTTTGAGTAAATTAAACGTCTTCAGCACCGGAATGTTGCAGAGTAAAATAATGCAAATCAGCGAAATATAGCTAAATCGTGACCTATTTTCAGCCCGAGCAAAAAAGGTCACGATTAAGGCCTGAAATACTTGCTGCCTTTTGCTTCAACAGGAGTGGGGGAATACAAGAAAAAGCCTTATATATCGCTGATATACAAGGCTTTTTGCTTTCTATCGGGGTTTCTTTCTGACCCCCTCTGGAGCGGAAAACGGGACTCGGACCCGCGACCTCAACCTTGGCAAGGTTGCGCTCTACCAACTGAGCTATTTCCGCATTGCTCGATTGCGAGTGCAAAGGTAGGCAAAAAATCCGAATCTCCAAATTTTTTCTGAAAAATCCCGAAATTTTCTCTCCGGAGAGACGGCAACCGGCCGTTTCGGAGCCGGACCGTTCCGCCCCCGAAGCCGGGTTGCCGGACAAAAAACAGCAGTGAAGCGCATTTTGCGTTCGAAATCCGTCGCCGATGTGCTATCTTTGCCGTAATGAAAAACGCGATCAAACTCTTTTCCGCGCTGGGGGAGCGCCTGCGCACGTTCGGATGCGACGACACGAGCCGCCGCGTTATCGCCCAAGCGTGCACGGAGAACGGATGGTTCACCCCCGACGACATCCGCCGTGCCGTGAAGGCCCTGTGCGACGAAATGCTGCAGGAGGAGACGCTCGGCCGATGGCTGGAGCTCTACCCCACGCTCCCCGTCGCGAAGCCCCGCCGCGTGCTGGTCATCATGGCCGGCAACATCCCGCTGGTCGGCTTCTTCGACCTGCTGTGCGTCGTGGCAAGCGGCCACCGCTGCCTGGTCAAGCCCTCGGCCAAGGACTCCGCACTGATGCTCCACGTCATCGGGCAACTGCTCGACATCGATCCCGAAACGGCCGTCGAACAATACGACGGCACGGCGCCTGTCGATGCCGTGATCGCCACCGGGAGCGACAACGCCAACCGCTACTTCCGGGCCCGCTATGCCGGGATTCCCGCCCTGCTGCGCGGAAGCCGGCAGTCGGTGGCCGTACTCTCGGGCTCGGAGAGCGCAGCCCAGCTGGCCGGGCTGGCCGACGACATCTGGGCCTACTCGGGTCTGGGATGCCGCAACGTCTCGCTCCTGTTCCTGCCCGAGGGCTACACGCCGCAGCTCCACACACCGCCGATGCACCCCGGATACCGCAACAACTGCCGCCAGGCCCGGGCGCTGCTTACCATGCAGGGAAGAACGTTCCTCGACTGGGGCGACTCCGTGGCGGTCGAACAGGAGGAGTTCCCCCCGATGCTGAGCCAGGTTGCCTGCGCGCACTACCGCTCGACGGACGAGGTGGCGGCATGGCTCGCCCGGCACGACGAACGCATCCAGTGCGTCGTTACCAAATGCCTGCCCCACAGCCGCCGCGTAGCGTTCGGGCAGGCCCAGTCGCCCGCCCTGACCGACTACCCCGACGACCGGGACGTGATGGCATGGCTTGCCGGGTTGGGATAAATTTCTATTTTTGCAAAGAGAAAGACCTTTAATACAGTATCACAATGTCGATGGTATTCCGATTCCGGATGTTGAGCGACGAGAACGACCACTTCGTACGCGACTACGAGGTGATGTACGACACGACGCTGCTCGAATTCCACAACTTCATTCTCGACTCGCTGGAGTACGAGCCCTGCATGGCATCGTTCTTCACGGCGGACGACCGCTGGGAGAAACAGCGCGAATTCACCCTCATGGAGATGGGCGACAGCTCGGGCGAAGGGCCCGAAACGATGGAGAGCATCCGCCTGGGGCAGATCATACACAACCTCCGCGACCGGCTGATCTACCTCTTCGACATGTTCGGCGACCGGGCCTACTACCTCGAGCTCACGGGGGCCTACGAGGCCGACCCGCAGGCCTCCTACCCGCGCGAGATCTACGCCGTGGCCGAGGCTCCGGACCAGTACGACCCCTCGAAGAACCGCGAAGACGAGGACGAGGGTTCGGCCTTCGAGGAGATGATGGGCGACTTCAACGACTTCGAGGGCGACGACAACTACGACGATGAGTATTAAGCGCCTGCTGGTCATCGTCGGGCCGACCGGTTCGGGCAAGACGGACCTGAGCATCCGCATCGCCCGCCGTTACGGCGCGCCGATCCTCTCGACCGACTCGCGGCAGTTCTACCGCGGAATGCCGGTCGGCACGGCGCAGCCCACCGCCGAACAGCTGCAGGCAGCCGAGCACCACTTCATCGCCGACCGCGAAATAGACCGGCACCTCAACTGCGGGGCCTACGAGGCGGAGGCGCTGGCGCGTCTCGAAGCGCTCTTCGCCACACACGACATCGTGGTGGCGGTCGGCGGCTCGGGGCTCTATGTCCGGGCGCTGTGCGAAGGGATGGACGACCTGCCGTCGGCCGACGAGGCCCTGCGCGAGCGGTTGAACACGCGACTGCGCGAGGAAGGGATCGAATCGCTCGCCGACGAGCTGAAGCGGCTCGATCCCGCCTATTGGGAACAGGTGGACCGCAGCAACCCGGCGCGTGTGCTCCGGGCCCTGGAGGTCTGCCTGCAAACGGGACGACCCTACTCGTCGCTCCGCACGGGACGGCAGCGCACACGACCGTTTGCCGTCACGAAGATCGGCATCGACCTGCCCCGCCCCGAGCTCTACGCACGCATCGACCGGCGGGTGGAGCTGATGATCGGCGAAGGACTCGAGGAGGAGGCACGGCGGCTCTACCCGTTCCGGCACCTCACGGCGCTGCAGACGGTCGGCTACCGCGAATTTTTCGAATACTTCGACGGTCGCATCACGCGCGACGAGGCGATCGAGCTCATCAAACGCAATTCGCGCCGCTACGCCAAACGGCAGCTCACGTGGTTCCGGCGCGACCCCGCGATCCGCTGGTTCGCCCCGAACGACGACCGGGCGATCCTCGACTACATCGACAGTACGGCGGCCGTACCGGCGGCCTCCGGCGAAGAGTAACCGACAGGACGGTCACCACGGACCCCGCCTCTGAAAAAGCCTCCCCGAATACGGGTCTATAACAGGTGCGCCGGACACGGAAAGGGGCTGCAAGCCGGAGCAGGAATCCGGAGTGCCGGCTCGAATCCGGCTCGGTTTCCAGCCAAGGAGCGGGTCGGAGATCGCGGCTGCAGGTGCAAATCCCGGCTTCGGAACACGAATCGGCAACGGTTCCAACGCCGGGATTTTGCGGATCGCAAATTATTTCGTACTTTTGCCGACGTCTTCCCCGCGGAAGGCTGCGCCCGGATGGTGGAATCGGTAGACACGCCGGACTTAAAATCCTGTGGCCAGCAATGGCCGTGCCGGTTCGATCCCGGCTCCGGGTACCAGTAAAGAATTCCAAACAGCTAATCTATAGCTGTTTGGAATTCTTATTTTACCCTCTGTGTCCGCATTTTGTCCGCATTTCTTCAAAGGTAGGAGATGTGACTCTGATTTTTGCATTCAAACACGGCCATTCCATCTACTTTCGGCGTCGGGCCGAATGCTCCGGAAAAAGGGATGGAAAATGACGTCAGATGCCGCTTGTCATCGGATTCAAGCCGTTCATCAACAGACACTTTTATGGAAAGAAACCATCGCGTATCTTTGTTTCTGTAATCGAAACGATTGTTTCACGAAAAAATCTGACATGATGAAAAAAGTATTGTTTGCAGCCGCCATGATGCTGACGATGGGAACCACGGTCGCAACGTCGGCCGCTGAAAAGGTTTCGTTGAGGGGACAGGCCTCCGTCGAGATGGATTATCAGACGATCAATATCAAGGACCTGCCGCAAGCCGTCCAGGACGCTATTGCCGCAAAATATCCCGAGCTGACAATAAAAGAGGCCGCCGTCGAGGAGGTGGGTGGTACGAAGACCTACAAGGTGACGTTCCTGGACAAGGATGGTGTCGAGACGGTTGTTGTCTATGGCGAGAATGGAGAGGAGCAGGAATAGCTCCTGTGATCCATTTATTTACTAATTAACTTTTCCAGACGATGGGGCCTCGGCAGGGGCCTCATCGTTTTTTCTTATTCTTTGCAGAAAAACGTCGACATACGTCCGACCGATGGGAATGATGACCGAACTCTCTTTCAGCCGCAACTGCACATGCGAGTATTCCGCCACCTGCGACAAGGCCACGACATAGGACTTGTGAACCCGCAAGAATTGGTCGGCGGGCAGCAGTTCAGCAGTCCTCTTCAGGCTGTTGCGCGAGAGAATGTATCGGCCGTTGCGACGGTGCACCTTCGTGTAGTTCTCCATCGCTTCGAGGTAGAGGATCTCATTGACCGGGATGACCACGTTGTTGTATTCCTGTTTCAGAGTCACGGTCTCCGTGCGGTCGGATTTGGCGCGCGCCTCGATCCGTCGCAGTGCCTTGTCTACAGCCCGCACGAAACGCTCGTAGGCAAAAGGTTTGTGCAGGAAATCGACAGCATCGAGGTCAAAGCCGTCCAGCGCGTACTGCGCATAGGCTGTGGTGAAGATCAGACAGCAGCCCTTCGGAAGTGCTTGGGCGACCTCCAGACCGTCCATGCCGTTCATCCGGATGTCGAGAAAGACCAGTTCGGGGCGGGTGCGGCGGATCGTCTCCAGCCCCACATGCGGTTCACTGAAGGTCTCCAGTGACAGACCGCCCTTGCGGCGGCAGAACTGCTCGATGACCAGCAGCGCCATTGGTTCGTCGTCAATGGCTATGCAGCGGATTGTTTTCATTCCTCGTGCAGTCGAATGGTGAGCCGGACGCGGTAGAGACCCTCCCGCTCCGATGTTTGCAGGTCGAACCGTCCCGGTAAAAGCAGTTGCAGCCGTTTGCGGCAATTCGCGATGCCGATGCCGGGAACAGCCTCCTCCCGCCGCCGCATCACGGCATTTTCGGTCGTGAAGTCTAGCATGCTCTTGTGCAGGTGCAGCCCGATTCGGATGGAGCAGTCGGTCTCCGACGAGATGCCGTACTTGAAGGCGTTCTCCACGAAGGTGATGAAGAGCATCGGGGGAACCGCTGCCCGGTCGTCGTCAATCTCCTCGATCAGCTCGACCTGCGTATGGCTGTTCAGCCGTAGCCGCTGCAGATCGACATACTGGCGGATGTACTCCCATTCATCGACCAGCGGAATCATCTCACGGTCGGCCTGTGCATACATGTAATGGAGTATGTTCGAGAATTTTACGAAAGCCGATTCCGCCCGGTCCGATTTCGACAGCGTCAGGGCATAGAGCGTGTTGAGCGTATTGAAGAGGAAGTGCGGGTTGATTTGCGCCTTGTAGAGGGCCAGCTCGGCCTTGTTTTTCTCGGCCTCCAGCTCCTGGCGAAACAGCATCTGGCGGAACAGTTCGAAGGTCAGTTCAATGGCCAGCGAGAAGCCCGTCACCACGAGGAAGAAGAACCAGATGGTCTGGGTCCGCATGTTCTGGCGGGCCGCCAGCTGGCGGGCATCGAGTGCCGGGGAGCTTTCGTGCATCGGGAAGTGAGTAAGCAGCTCCGTCACTCCGACCAACAGCAGCATCAACAGGACAATCCGCAGGTACTTGTGTTGCAGGAACAGGTGAGCGGGTCTGGTCCGGCGATAGATGAAATAGAGTCCGTAGATATAGACCACGAGCGTGAGCAGGAAGGCCGTGTTGTGGACTATCCAGCGGTCGACGGGCAGAAGCGTGATGACCAGCGGCATGATGACCAGGCAGAACAGCAGGTCGACGTATCGGGCTATGCGGGTGAGCTTCATGACGGGAGCGGTTTCATATGAGGAAGACGATACAAAGATAGTTCTTTGCGCGCTAAAACCCACTCCTCGCTGCGGAGTTCGTCATCATATTCCGGTCGTTGGTCATCACTTGTTTTCCCGTTCGGCGGCGGTGCTCTAAATTTGTCCAGACGGGAGGCTTCCGCATCGGAGGCAGCTCCCGTTTGGGCGATACGAAGTGCAAATAACAGAAACAAATACCCAAAAATGAAGAATCGCATCTTTTTTCTCCTGCTCCTGATACCGATGCTCGGCGGATGTTCGGGCGACCGGCCGCAGCCTGTTGCCGGGAAATACGCAACCTTGACGGCCGAACTCGGAAGCATGACGCTCCATACGGACTATGCCGCCACGCTGCGGGGTCGCCAGAGCGTGGAAATCCGGCCGCAGGTCGGCGGTATCATTACCGACATACTTATTGACGAAGGCGCCGTCGTACGCAAGGGACAGGTGCTTTTCATCATTGACCAGGTTCCCTACCGGGCGGCGCTCGAAACGGCCGAGGCCAATGTAACGAGCGCCGAGGCGCGGTTGCAGACCGCGCGGCTGACGAGGGAGAGCAAGGAGGCGCTTTTCCGTGAACGGGTCGTGTCGGATTTCGACGTGCAGATGGCACGTAACGAACAGCTCGAGGCCGAGGCGGCCCTGGCTCAGGCCCGGGCTGCGGAGACAAACGCCCGCAACGACCTCTCCTACACCGAGGTGAAGAGTCCCGTCGACGGTGTGGCGAGCATGATTCCCTACCGTGTCGGGGCGCTCGTAGACAGCAATATCGACGAGCCTCTGGTAACCGTCTCGGACGACGCGCGCATCTACGCCTACTTCTCGATGGCCGAAAGCCAGATGCTCGACCTGATTCTGCAGTACGGCTCGCTCGAAGCGGCCCGAGAGCAGATGCCCGATGTCGGACTGCGGCTCGGCAACGGGGCGATGTACGACCTTGCGGGGCGCATCGACGCCATCAGCGGCACGGTAGACGAAGGGACCGGTGCGGTGCGTCTGCGCGCTGTTTTCGAGAATCCCGACCATCTGCTGCGCAACGGTGGCAGCGCCTCGGTGTCGGTGCCCACGCACTTCAATGAGTGCATCATCATCCCGCAGTCGGCCACCTATGAGTTGCAGAACCGCATCTTTGTCTGGAAGGTGGTAAACGGCAAGACCCAGTCGGCGCCCGTCTCCGTCTACAAATACAACGACGGCACCTCCTACATTGTCGAGTCGGGACTCGACGTGGGAGATGTCATCGTGGCCGAGGGCGCGGGACTGCTGCACGAAGGAATACAGATTACGCCCGCTGCAGGCGATGAATCCGAAAACAACGCAGCCCTATGACCATCCGCACCTTTATCGAACGGCCCATTCTGGCCGGAGTCATCTCGGTGGTGATTCTTATCGTGGGGCTCATCGGTCTTTCGCAGCTGCCCATCGAGCAGTTCCCCGAAATCGCACCCCCGACCGTCAGCGTCTCGGCCACCTATACCGGTGCCAATGCCGAGACCGTACAGAAGAGTGTCGTCGTACCGCTGGAGGAGGCGCTCAACGGCGTGGAGAACATGATGTACATGACCTCCACGGCGTCGAACAACGGTTCGGCCAAGATTTCTGTCTTCTTCCGCCAGGGGACCGACCCCGACATGGCGACGGTCAACGTCCAGAACCGCATCGCCACGGCGCAGGGACTGCTCCCGGCCGAAGTCACGAAGAGCGGCATCACTGTGCGCAAGCGCCAGACGAGCAACATCAAGCAGCTGGCCGTATACAGCCCCGACGACTCGTTCGACGAGGCTTTTCTGACCAACTACATGAAGATCAACATCGAACCGCGCCTGTCGCGTATTGCCGGCGTAGGCGAGGTGAACGTCTTCGGCTACGAATACTCGATGCGCATCTGGCTCGACCCGGCCAAGATGCAGAAATACGGACTGGTGCCTTCGGACATCACCACCGTGCTCGACGAACAGAACGTCGAGGCTCCGACTGGAACCTTGGGCGCCGAATCGGAGAACACGTTTCAATATGTACTGAAATACCGCGGCCGTTACGAGCATGAGGCAGACTATGAAAACATGGTCATCAAGTCGCTGCCCGACGGCGAGGTGTTGCGGCTGAAGGATGTGGCCACGGTCGAACTCGGAACCCGGGCATACGACTACATCAACGAGGTGAATGGCCATCCGGGCTGCAACATCATGATTGCCCAGACTTCCGGGTCGAATGCCAACGAAATCATCGAGGAGATTGACCGCACGGTGGCGGAAATTTCCAAAACCCTGCCCGAAGGGATCAAGATCGTCGATCTGATGAGTACCAAGGATTTCCTCGACGCTTCGATCCGCAGCGTCATCAAAACGCTTATCGAGGCCATCATCCTGGTGGTGCTGGTGGTCTACATCTTCCTGCAGAGTCTGCGTTCGACTTTCATCCCGGCGCTCTCGATTATCGTCTCCCTGGTCGGGACCTTCGCCTTCCTATATGCCGCGGGATTCAGCCTCAACATGCTGACACTCTTTGCGCTGGTGCTGGTCATCGGCACGGTGGTCGATGACGCCATCGTCGTCGTGGAGGCCGTGCAGGCCAAGTTCGACGAGGGGTATCGCTCGGCTTACCGCGCCACGATCGACGCCATGGACGGAATCACCTCGGCGCTGGTGACCACGACCTTTGTCTTCATGGCCGTCTTCATTCCCGTGAGCTTCATCGGCGGGACGACCGGTACGTTCTACACCCAGTTCGGTCTGACAATGGCCGCCGCCGTGGCCATTTCGCTCATCAACGCCCTCACGCTCAGCCCGGCCCTCTGCGCACTCATCATGACCCCGCATCAGAGCGCAGGCGAGGGCCGGCGGCTGAGCTTTTCGTCGCGTTTCCACATTGCGTTCGATGCGGCGTTCCACCGGTTGGTGTCGCGTTACAAGTTCGGCGTGCTGTTCATGCTGCGCCGCAAGTGGCTGGCCGGTCTGCTGCTTGTTGTGGCGTGCGCGGGCTTCGCGCTTCTCATGTCTACGACCAAGACCGGTCTAGTGCCCAACGAGGATATGGGAACCGTCTTCATCGACGTGCGCACCTCGCCCGGTAACAGCACCCGGCAGACCCGCATCGTCATGGAGCAGGTGGACAGCTGCCTGCGTACGATCCCCCAGATCGAGCTCCAGTCCAATACCACCGGCAACTCGATGCTGAGCGGACAGGGAGCCTGCAACGGCATGTTCACCATCCGGCTGAAGGATTGGAGTGAACGTACGGACCGGGAGGACGCCATCGATGCCGTGATGGATGAAATCAGCCGCCGTACGGCCTTCATCACCAGCGCCGACATCATGCCCTTCACGCGCCCGATGATTCCGGGCTACGGTGTGAGCAGCGGTTTCGAAGTCTATGTCCAGGACCAGAAGGGCGGCACGACCGAGGATCTGCTGAAATACACCCGGCAGTTCATCGAGGCGCTGAACCAACGCCCCGAGATCGGACGCGCCACCACATCGTTCGACACCAAGTTCCCGCAGTATCTGGTCGAGGTTGACGCCGCCCGCTGCAAACGCAACGGCGTCTCCCCAGCCGACGTGTTGAGCACCCTGTCGGGCTACATCGGCGGCAACTACGCCTCGAACATGAACCGCTTTTCGAAGCTCTACCGCGTGATGGTGCAGGCGCCGCCCGAGTACCGCCTCGACACCGAATCGCTGAACAACATCTTCGTGCGCAACGATGCGGGCGAGATGTCGCCCATCGCGCAGTATCTGACCCTGACGCGCGTCTACGGATCGGAGATCCTGACCCGTTTCAACCTCTTCTCCTCGATTCAGGTCAACGGCACCCCGGCCACGGGCTACAGCTCCGGACAGGCCATCGAGGCGGTGCGCGAGGTGGCTGCCGCGACGCTCCCGACCGGTTACGGCTTCGAGTTCGGCGGCATGTCGCGCGAAGAGTCCTCGACGGGTAATACCACGACGCTCGTCTTCGTCATCTGCGTGGTATTCATCTATCTGATTCTCTGTGCGCTGTACGAAAGTCTCTTCATCCCGCTGGCCGTGATCCTCTCCGTGCCGTTCGGCCTGGCGGGCAGCTTCCTCTTTGCCCGGATGTTCGGGCTCGAGAACAACATCTACCTCCAGACGGGTCTTATCATGCTGATTGGCCTGTTGTCGAAGACGGCCATCCTTCTGACGGAGTATGCCGCCGAGCGACGGCAGCATGGCATGAGCATCGCCCAGGCTGCCATCTCGGCTGCCAAGGTCCGGCTGCGCCCGATTCTGATGACCTCGCTGACGATGATTTTCGGCATGTTGCCGCTGATGTTCGCGTCGGGTGTCGGAGCCAACGGCAATGCGTCCATCGGTGTGGGAACCGTCGGCGGCATGCTGATTGGCACGATTGCCCTGCTGTTCATCGTTCCGCCCCTGTTCATGATCTTCCAATACCTGCAGGAGCGGTGGATGCCCGGCAGAAACCTCGCAGAGTCCGACCCCGAATCTGTCCAACCGGAATCAAAATCTCGCGCATGAAACGAATCGTCATGGCATTGTGCCTGCTCGCGGGGCTGGGCAGCTGCCAGATATATCGAACCTATCAGCGCCCCGAACTGCCTGAGATCGACAGCCTTTTCCGGCAGCCCGTGCAGGGAGCAGACACGACGTCGCTCGCCGACCTCACCTGGCGGGAGCTCTTCACCGATTCCCGACTGCAACGGCTCATCGACTCGGGAATCATGAACAACAGCGACTTGCAGATTGCACGGCTGCGTGTGGCGGAGGCCCGGGCCTCGCTCACGGCCTCGCGGCTGGCTTACCTTCCCTCCCTGTCGCTTACCCCGCAGGGAGCAGTCAATGCGCCGGAGCATGCGCCGACGACCCGCACCTACGATTTGGCAGCTGCAGCCGAATGGGAGGTAGACCTCTTCGGAAAACTGCTCAACGAGAAGCGCGGGGCTGCAGCTGCGTTGGCCGGGCAGGAGGCTTACCGCCAGGCGGTCGAGACGCAGCTTGTGGCGACCATAGCCAACAGCTACTATACGCTGCTGATGTTGGACCGGCAGATGGAAATCACGCGCAGCACGTCGGAAATCTGGGCCGAGAACGTGCGGGTCATGGAGGCACTCAAACGGGCCGGCCAGACGACCGAGATGGCCGTGGCGCAGACCGCGGCGGAACAGGCGTCGGTCGAGGCGTCGGTGCTTGCGCTCGAGCGTCAGATTCTCCAGACGGAGAATGCGCTCTGCGTGCTGCTCGGCACAACACCCCGGGCGATCGACCGCACCTCGCTCGACGAACAGCAGTTCCCGGATTCGCTCTCGACAGGCATTCCGTTGCAGCTTTTGAGCCGGCGTCCGGACGTTCGCCAAAGCGAAGCAACCCTGGCGACTGCCTTCTACGCCACGAATACGGCCCGCTCGGCATTCTATCCGTCGATTACGCTCGGCGGCACCGCCGGGTGGACCAACGCCGCGGGGGCGGCCATCTCCAATCCGGGGCAATGGCTGTTCACGGCCGTCGGCTCATTGGTCGAGCCGCTCTTCACGCGGGGCCGGAACCGTGCGAATCTGAAAATCGCCCGGGCCCAGCAGGAGGAGGCGTTGGTGAACTTCCGTCAGAGCCTCCTGACGGCCGGGGCGGAGGTGAACGACGCACTGGTGCAGTGGCAGACGGCCCGGCGTCGCCTTGAACTGGACAATCGGCAGATCGAGGCCTTGCGCTCTGCCCTGCGCAGCTCGGAACTGCTGATGCAGCACAGCTCGCAAAACTACCTCGAAGTCCTGACGGCCCAGCAATCGCTGCTTCAGGCCGAACTCGATGCCGCATCCGACCGGTTCGACGAGATTCAGGGTGTCATCAACCTCTACCACGCCCTCGGAGGCGGATATTGAGTTTGCAGGTGAAAAATAATATGCAATAGCAACTATTTTGAAACTTTCTTTGCCGCAAAAGAAGAAAACAGCATGTCGGAAGAATTACTGGTAACGAGCATCGGGAAACTGCGCAACCTGTTGCCCCGCCCCTCATCAGCACATAGCGATACTTCAGGTCGTTGTCATACCGGCTGCGGCCAGGCCACCTCTTCAGGTAGAGTTCGGCTGACTGCGCAACGATCACGATAAACATCGACATGAAGAGCCTGGAGTTGCGGGTTGCGTCCCGTGAGAACGAGAAGACGATCGGAGATCGCATGCAGCCGCTGTTCGATCCGATGGCCCCGTTCCTGCTGTGCCTCGCTTACCCTTGTCTGGGTCTGTTCCAGTTGCAGAATCAGAATTTACAGCTGCTATGGTTGCTGCCGGTTGAGATCGGGCCTCGGCCTGCTCCGTGTGGAGTGTCTTGATAAGGGTCTACTTCAACTCTTCATACATCTCGAAGGAGAGCTCCAGAATGTTCTCATTCATTATCTTTCGTATTTTAGGTTGGTTATCCGATTTTGCGGGAACGTGCCTCCATGCGGCGCTTGCGCTCCACCACCTCCCGCTGCGGAGAAGGGATACCGGCCGCACGGGTCAGGGCACGGAGCTTGAAGTTGCAGGAGGTGTTGCACCGCAAGGTGATGCGGTACTCCTGTTTCCGGGCGCGTCCCAAAGGCGGACGGCCCCCTTTTTCGGTGTGTTCATGGATTGGAATTTTTGAGTTGAGACCATCGGGATAGGGCCTTGCGGCCGGTTTTTGGCTGACAGAAACGCAACCTTGCCTCCCTTATCATTCCTCCCTTGGGTCGTAACTTCGGTTTTCGGGATTCAGCCTTTACCCCTTCCGAATCATTCCGAAACCGTCTGCGGGTAATCCAAAAAGAGATACGCGTGGTCGATCATCTGGCTGCGGGGACACCGACGGGTCAATTCGGCGAGGGTGTGACGTCCCGTTTCGTCGTTGTCCAGAAAGGCATGGACCGTCGGATGCCGTTCGAGGAAAGAGAGCGCCTTCGGCAGATTGACCACCGGGTTCAGCACCGCGGCGTCGATACCGAGCGGTGCGGAGTGCTTCATCGAGAGACAGGCGAGGAAGTCCATGAACCCCTCGAAGACGATCACCCTGTCGGCCTGGTGGTCGATGGTCGTTATCTGTTTGGGCGAGGAGCTCCCCTTGAAGCGTTCGGACCGCAGCTCCCAGCCTCCGCAGTCATTCCGGAGGCCGATGGCGAAAAAGCAGCGGCAGCGAACCTGGTAGCGCACTTCCCGACATTAAGCCGCCGCAATCCCGGGCACAATGCCGCATGAGGCAAGGTCTCCGAGCAGCGCCGGATGGCGCAGCGGGCCAGATATTCCCGGATGGGGATCCGGGGAGAATATGGGAAAGAAAGGTTGCCCTCTTACAACGTTCTTACAGGACAGTCGGTGCCGTAAGTCCGTAAGCGTTGTAAGATTCAGCAAGAGGATTTGTAAGAAATTAGGAGACAGAGAATAAGCCGGATGTATCTCCGTCTCCAACGATCTTACAGGCCGGAGACATCGTTCAGCAGTTCATCAAGCAGTTTCCGGGTGACGGTATAGGTCCGTGCCGTCTTGCTCTCCTGGCATTGGGTCGGCCCGTTGTAGGTGATCGTATAGCGCTGGTAGCAGGTCGGAGGTGCCGGCCGCAGCTGCCAGCTCTCGGTCAGTGTCCGCCGCAAACAGGAGATCAGCGACAGAGTCAATCGATACGCCTCGGGCAGATGGCCCAGTCGCCATCCGAAAAGTGTGTGGGCATCGTCGCCTGATCCGCAAAACCGGACACGGCATGCCCCGTCGGCCGCAACTCCGTCAGTCCATGTGCAGGGCCTCCATGAAGCGCCTGATCGTCTCCGGATTGCCCGTGTGTTTGCCTTCGTCTTCGCTGATCTTGCACGTCTCGTTATAGAAGGGCCACGATTCCGTAATCTTTGCGGCGATGAGCTTGATCACGATATTGAGCGGCCGGACCCCCTCGAAATCATTGGTTATGTGCGTGCCTATGCCGAAAGAGGGCTGGCAATAGTCTTTGGCATACTGTTGGATCCGGATGGCTGCGGACGTGTCGAGGGCGTTGCTGAACACGACCTGCTTCGTCCGGGGATCGATTCCCAGCGAACGGTATTTCCCGACAATCCTCATGAGCTGCTCGTAATTGTCCCCGCTGTCGATGCGCAGGCCCTTGAACTGGTTCGCAAAATCCTCGGAAAAGTTCAGGCTGAAGATATCCCATCCGAAACTGTCATAGAGGAAGAGCCCCAGCGCCCCGCGGAAGGTGTTGCGCCACAGGTTCATGGCCATGTGGTTGGCCATCTGCGGACCGTACATGCCGCCAATGGCGCAGATGAATTCATGCGCCATCGTGCCGATCGGCAGCAGGTCGTACTTCATCGCCAGATGCACATTGCTCGTTCCGACGAAGCGGCCGGTCCCGTTCGATGCCCCTTGACAGCTCTTCAGGGCGGATATGGCGGTATCCTGCGCCTGATAGGAAGCCCGGCGGCGTGTTCCGAAATCACTGAATACGCACCCGGCATCCAACAGCCGCCGGCCCTTTTCGGCGGTCTTGTCGTAATAGACCCGATAGTCGAAGCGCCGGTCGGCGCCGGTCATCATGTAATAGAGTTCGGAGATGATGGCAAGGAGCTTCACCTCCAGCAGAATGGTCTCCGACCAGCAGCCTTCGATATCCAGGTGCAGATGCCCCTGCCCGTCCTGCCGGACCCTGACCCATCGGTGGTCGAACCGGAAACCCTTCAGATAGGTATAGAACCAGGAGGGGATGAAGCGGCACCGACGTTTCATGAAGTCGATCTCCTCATCGGTTATGATGACCGACTCCAGCATCAGGATCTGCTCCTCGAGCGCCTGTGCGAATCCAGCCGGATAGACGGTATCATCCCTGTCCGTAAATGCATATTTCACACGTGCTCTGGGAAAGTTGTCGATAACGGCACAGCACATGGTGAACTTGTAAAGGTCATCGTCGGTAAAATGGTTTATGATCTGTCTCATGGCAATAATGTTTTGATGACAGTCGCGGGATGCCCCTTCCGGCCAGGCGGAAAGCCCCCGGCCCCGGCAACAGCATCCCGCTGCATCGAGGTTCCCGTTCGTTAGCATTCCGAAGGCCGAAAAGCGCGCGTCGGGCCAGCATGAAACGGCCCGGCAGATCGGCGAAACCGGAAATCGCACACAAATTTAACAAATTGTCCCGTTTTTTCACCATATGGGAACCGCTATCTGATCATCCCAACCGACAGGAGGCCGCAATACGAAACCGACGGGGCATATTCGGGAAGTTCGACATGTTGTCGCAAAAAGGATCTGTCGGACTTTTCGGATAATCTGCGGCTGAAAAAGACAACCGCCCGCACCTCCCGGCATGCTATTTTTGCGGCATGCCCGTTCCGGGGAGCGCGGCTGCCATCCAAACCTGTCGAACATGAAGAGACTTGCAATTGCCCTGCTGGCGGCGACAACGGCGACAGCCTGCCAGGTGGACTACCATCCATACGACACCCGCATCGACGGGGAGTGCGGAATCAATGCGAAGAACATCGCCCGCATCGAGGCCTCGACCGCCGGGAAGAGCGCCATCCGCTTCGCCGTGATCTCCGACACGCAGCGCTGGTACGACGAGACCCAGAAGGCGGTCAGCGCCCTCAACGCCCGCGGCGACATCGACTTCGTGCTCCACACGGGCGACATGGCCGACTTCGGAATGAAGGCGGAGTTCGAGCGCCAGCGCGATATCCTCAACCGCCTGCACGTTCCCTACGTCGTCCTGCTGGGCAACCACGACTGTCTGGCCACCGGAGAGGAGATCTTCCGCACGATCTTCGGCGACTTCAACACCGCCTTCACGGCCGGGAATGTCCGGATTCTCTGTCTGAACACCAATGCCCTGGAGTTCGACCTCCGGGAGGCGGTGCCCAACTTCGAATTCATCGAGACGGAGCTGACCGAATTCCCACCCGAGGCGTCGAAAACCATCGTCGCCATGCACGCGAAGCCCTACACGGAACAGTTCGGAGACAATGTCGCCAAGGGATTCCAGTATCTCGTCACGCGCTTCCCGGACCTGCAGTGCTGCATCAACGGGCACGGACACAATTACAAGGTCGTGGACCTGTTCGGCGACGGCGTGCTCTACTACGAGTGCGACAACATCGCCAAGAGATCCTATCTGCTGTTCACCGTAAACGAAGAGGGCTATGCGTGCGAGCGTATCGAATTTTAGGGGAGCGCTGCTCCTGGCCGTCCTTCTGACGGCATCGGTCGCCGCAGCCGAGACCCGGCAGGCGGGAAGCATCCCGGCGCCCCGCCCCCTCGACCGCCGGGAGCATTGCGGATACGAATCGTGGGAGAGGCTGCTGCCGACACACGTCAAGGCCCAGTATGCCGGAGGCATGGGCTTCCTCTCCGCGGGTTACGGATGGGACTACGGCCGCAAATGCCGCTGGGAGACAGACATGATGATCGGGGTACTTCCCAAAGCCTATTCCGACCGGACGCACATGACCTTCACGCTCAAACAGAACTACATCCCGTGGAGCATCCGCTGCGGCGAACGTTTCGCCGTCGAGCCCCTGTCGTGCGGCATCTACATGAACTTCATCTCGGGAGAGGATTTCTGGATCCGCGAACCGGACCGTTACCCGGGAGACCAGTATTACAACTTCACCTCGCGGCTCCGGTTCCACCTCTATGTCGGACAGCGGTTCACCTTCTACCTGAAGGGCGACTCGCTGCTGCGGCACATCACGCTCTTCTACGAATTTTCGGCCAACGACCTGGACATCGTCGCCAAGTGCGGGAACCGTCATCTCGGACTGGACGAGATCGTCTATTTCTCGGTCGGAATCAAATTCCAGCTCTTCCGCGCGACCCGGTAGCCGGACCATCCGCACCACGAAACGATACCGCCGCACCCGGGAGCGAAACGGTTGCTCCCGGGCGCGGCGATCCCGCTTCCCCACGCGACGTTACTCCTTTTCTGTGGGGCTGAAGATGTCCAGCGATTCGTCGTAGACCGGGCTGTCGATCCCGAGGAAACGGAGGATGCTGTGGAAGACATGGTACTGGCCGACCTGCTTCCCGGCATCCGCCTTCAGTTCCCCGTCCGACGTCCATACGAGGAACGGTATCTCGATCTGCTCCTTCGGGGCGACGAGCATGGGAACCCCGTGCATGTAGAGGTTGCCCTCGCCGAGGGACTCCCCGTGGTCGGAGACGAAGATCAGGCAGCTGCGCCGGGGCACATCGCGAAGGATCTCGATTACCGAGTGGATCAGATAGTCCGTATAAACGATGGTGTTGTCGTAAGCGTTCATCAACTCCCCGGGGTCGGCTTTCGACATCTCCACGGTGGTACATACGGGCTTGAACACCTCGAACCCGGCCGGATATTTCTTGTAGTAGGTCGGCCCGTGGCTCGTGCTGGTGTGGAGCACGATCAGCAGTTTGTCCTTGTCGCTCGAGAGGATCTCGTCCTTGAGTCCGGCAAGCAGGATGCCGTCATAACGGTCGTCGGCCTCGGGATAGCGCGCCTTGAGCTCCCTGGTGCCGTAGTGTTTGTCGATGTGCAGGGGTGGCTCGCCCCAGTTGGCACTGCGCCACACCACATCCACACCGTTCCGGTAGAGGTAGTTCGGAAGGATCTCATAGAGTTTGTTGGTCGGCTTGTGGTCGAGAATGGCCTTCACGCCGGCCGTGGTGTAGGTCGCCGCGGCATCTGCCATCAGGGCGGTCACGCTGTCCCGCTCGAGGAGCGGATTGGTCGGCCGCCCGTATCCGTAGAGCGAGAAATTCGCCCTCCGGGCCGACTCCCCGATCACCAGGACGCAGACGTCACGGCTGTCGGTAGCGATCCGTGCATCGGGCAGCGGAATCTCCTTCCGGTTGCGTTTCCGCTCGGAGTTGTAGTAACGTACGGAATTGACCACATACGACCAGGGCATGATCAGGCTTCCGATCTTGGGGGCGTGGCGGTCGATCCAGGGCCAGTTCTGCATGTTGATCAGCGCCACGGCCAGGGAGAGCGCCAGCGCCGTGCCGGTACGGGTCAGAAAGCGTCGCCTGCTGCCGTAGTCTACGCGCCGGGCAAAGAGGTAGATGCACGGCACGACGCCCAGGAAAAGGAGATACCACACGGCATCCCAGGAGAAGAACCCGGAGGCTTCCGAATAGCGGGTGTTGAAGACGTTGCCCATCATCTTGTCCGTGATGAGCACCTGATAGGTGTTGATGAAATAGAGGCTCAGGGCGTTGCCGACGAAGGTGAAGGCAAGGAGGCATTTACCCACAAAGCGGCCCAGAAAGAGCAGCAGGTAATAGACGAGGAAATTGAGCGCCAGCATCACGACGACGAGCCCTCCGGCAATCATCACGCCGTTGAAGCCCCCTTCGAGGTTGTCGAGCACCAGCCGGAAGAAGGGCCGGTGGTATGCCACGAGCGTAAAGAGGCTGAGCACCGAGGCCACGCGCGTGAGGCTGGCCTTCTCTTTGAGGAATCCTACCATTTGATCACAATTTTATAGAACGCGAACAGGGTCCCGGCACACAGGACGAGGATCACGAGGTTGAAAAGCACCGTCAGCGGGATGTTCACCGTGTGCGCCGGTGCCACATAGGGGCTCTCCGCCGCAGAGGCGTCGTATCGTGCGAAGGGATTGGTGTAGATCACCTCGCCGTCGGGGAAATAGGCGGTGATTCGGGCATAGGGGTCGTCAGCCGTCAGGGTGTACCGGGCCTCCGAGGTGTTCAGCGCCAGCGCCAGGGTGGCGTGGTCCTGCCCCGTCACCTTGATGCTGTCGGCCGGGCACGACAGGGCGATGTAGACCGTCTGTCCGTCGAGGCCGATCCGCTCGATCGACGGAAGGTGGCGGTTCCGCTCGTATTTCACCTTCCAGTCCCCGCGACCGTAGTCGGGTACGCGCATCGCGTAATAGCACCCCCCGAGAAGCGTCTTCCGGATATCCTCATAGCGCGCCGAGGGGCAGCACAGGAAGTTGCACCGGACGGCGATGGCGCTCGACCGGTCGGGAAAATGGAGGTCGTCGTTGGCCAGTCCGAAACTGTAGTGCCCGGCACTGAGGGCCCAGTCCCAGTACTCGTTCTCCTTGCTCTTGCCGCTGTCGAGTTCCATGATCCGGTAGCCGCCGAGTTTCCGCATGTGGTCCTCCGACGTGCCGATCGTCCGCAGGGGATGGTTCATCTGGATGAAGTCGGACTCCTTGCCCAGCAGGTCCAGCTGGAACTGTTTCTGCGAGGCAAAGAGCGGGACGAGGTGGTCAAAGAGGTTCACGTCGCTGCACCCGAACACCAGTTTGTGGTATTTGAACAGGTTGTAGCCGTGCTCGTAGACATTGACCTGCAGCATCGGGTCGTACGGATGCACGGTCAGCTCGTTGTGGTTCGAGAAGGTCACGATGTCGTAGCCGAATTTGCGGTAGGCCGCATCGGTCTCATCGGGCCAATGCTCGCACTCGTTCAGGATGCCCTTCACCCGGGTGTGGGTATGGAAGTTGGCCCGTTTCCAGCAGAACGCCGAATCACCGCCGTCCCGATAGGGGTTGAAGATGTCCGGTCCGCTGAACGGCCTCGGTTCGGCAAAATCGTAGATGGGGCTCACACTGGTGACGAAGACCGCCAGAAGAGCGATCAGGACCAGTGCTGCCAGGGTCTTGAGCACGACGACCGATATCTTTCCGAGCAGGGAGGCAGAGGTCCGCCTGCCGGGGCGCAGTTCTTTCTCCATAAACAGCCGATATTAAAAATAAACAAAAATAGATTTTGCAAAAATAGAAAAAATGTCAGAAGAGAAAAATAGTACGTGCGGATATTGCAGGGACGCGGTTGGACAGGTCCGGCCCGCATTTATCGCTCGGCGGGCTCCGTTCGGAGGCATACGGGCCTGCTCCCCGCTCGACGGCCCGGAACAGGATGGCACCGAATTTGCATTCGTTTTTCCAAGGGTCCGGACAGACGGTTGTGGAAAAAACGTTGGTCTTTTCCAAACAGCGAAGGATCTTCAACGGAACCACCGGTCGTGACTTCAAATATTACACAAAACGTCCGATAAAATAAGCATATTCGTCCCATCGAATTGGATTATTCCCAGAATATATCTAAATTTGAAGAAAAGACCAACGTTTTAAAATCACAGGAACGCCCCAGAGATATCCGAATCGGACAAGAGCGAACCCAACGAGCAAGACAATACAAAACCCCAAACCGCAAAGAAATCGCAGGCCTATGAAAAAACTGCTACTTCTGCTGATGACCGGTTTCTGCTCACCGGTCATCCACGCCCAACAACAGACAGCCGATTTCACGGGAGCCTCCGAAATCTGTTTCCCGGACAGCCTGTCACGGATATCGGAAGGCTCTTCCGACAGTCTGATCTACTTCACCGGCGGCTTCGTCACACCGGTGCATTTTGCCGTCAATCGTGATGTGCCGCAACCGAACGACCGGCTCGAACCGGCATTCGGGCTGCTCGACGAAATCCGGCACGACCCGGTATACCGGCTGACCTACATCTGGATCGGAGGCAGTGCCTCGCCCGAAGGCCTCGCCGACTGGAACCTGCGCCTGGGCCAACGGCGCGCCGATGCCCTGACCCGGCTCATCGGGGACCAGACAGGCCTTTCGGCAGAGTGGTTCCGAACCGACAACCTGGGCGAGGACTGGACGTCGTTCGAACGCATGCTTGCCTCCGACCGCCGCATCCCGAAGCGCGACGAAGTGCTGGAGATCCTCCGCAGCACCCCCGACAACGAGGCGCGCAAACGGAAGATCCGCGACCTCGACGGCGGACAAACCTGGCAACAAATCATCCGCGAACTCTTTCCCCCGCTGCGCAATGCCCGCATGGTCATCGTCTACCAGCGGCCGAAAAACGACGGCATCGGCGCCGAAGCCGCATTCCCGGCCCCGCTTCTCCGCGTCGCGGAACAGCCGCTCCCGGCCGCGGGCCTTCCCGCCTCCCCCGAAGGAGGCTGCGGCTGCGGAAAGTGGCTGATCGCCGCCAAGACCAACCTGCTGTTCGATGCGGCGCTGGTCGCCAACCTCGGCATCGAGATCAGCCCCTGCACCCACTGGTCGCTCGACATTCCCGTGTGGTACTCGCCCTACAACATCACCTCGCGGCGCAACATCCGCCTGCTGGCCGTGCAGCCCGAGATCCGCTGGTGGCCCGAAGAGGCCCTGCGGGGCCATTTCATCGGCCTGCATACCCACGTTGCCGGCTTCAACATCGCCCTCGACGACTACGCCCGCTACCAGGACCCCAACCACGCGCTCTGGGGTCTGGGCCTAAGTTACGGATATGCCCTGCCGCTGGGCCGGGCACAACGCTGGGGGCTGGAGTTCACCCTCGGCGCCGGATTCGCCAAATACCGCTACGACGCCTACCGCAACCGGGAGAACGGACAGAAATTCGCATCGGGATCCGACTGCTACTGGGGCATCACCCGTGCCGGGATCACCCTCTCCTACAAATGGGACCTCTCCCGCAAAAAACCCAAAAACTGAACGCCATGAACCTTCGTTCCATATATCCGGCAACCGTCTGCGGGATCGTGCTGCTTGCCACATCCTGCGACGCCACTATACACGAATACCCGGGAAAGGGAGAATCGCTGGTCGTCGTGGAGCTGAACGTCGATCGAACCCCTCCCCAATACTACAAGGAGCTGGTCTACGACCAGGACGGCAACCGCTCCGAGACCGAACTCGCTCCGGAGCTTTCACAGACCTACACGGCCGACGAGAGGCTCTGCATGCGCATCATCACCGAACTCTACGAGGTCGCCTCGACCGAATCGCGCACGAATACAGGGCGGCTCGTCGCCCGGCGCGAAATCGCGGTCGAGCGACTCATGGAGGCTCCGCAGGACACGTTGCAGTTCCGCGTACCCGAGGGCCGCTACCGGGCCCTGAGCTGGGCCGATTACGCCCCGCAGAGCAACGTATCGGACTGGCACTTCGAGACCGGTTCGCTCGATGCGGTCCTGGTCAAGGTCGAGCACAAGCCCCAGGTAAACCACCACAAGAGTTCGGCCGCCGGATCGAGCGACTTCGCCATCGACTTCGCCGCCGACAGGCAGGGTGCCCCGATCCTGCTGCGGAGCGGACGCGCGACGCGCGCCGACGACGGCAGCATACCGGTCTATCTCGAGCGGGCATCGGGCCGCTTCAGGCTGTGGGCCACCGACCTGCAGGAGTTCCTGGCCAGCGGCAAACGGATCGAGGACCTCGACGTGCGGATCATCTACAAACAATACGTCAGTGCCGGATACAACGTCGATACGCAGAACCCCAACGCCTTCGTGGAGAGCCGCACGATGGAGACCTCGCCCTCGACGGTCGAGGCCGACGGGAGCGTGCTCCTGGCCTACGACTACGTGCTGACCTCGAGCGACCGGGAAGACCACGTACTGATCGACGTGTTCCTCTACGAGGACGGACAGGAGCTGAACCACTACCAGGACATCGAGGTTCCGCTGTGGAGAAACCGCGAGACGGTCATCAAAGGGCCGTTCCTGACCCGGTCGGTCGGCAGCGGCGACATCGGGATCGATGAGGGATTCGACGACGAGTTCGTCGTCGTCATCCCGGACTGACCCCTCGGATTCATGACATAAATCACAAGTATCAACCTATAAAACCCTTTACGCATGAAAAAGTTGAACCGTATCCTGATGGGCGGGCTCGCCGTACTGACAGCGGCAGGTTGCTCGCAAAACCCGGATCTGCCGGGATGGAATCCCGACGGTGAGACGATCCGCATTCGTCTCGACGCCCCCGAGGCGCTGCAAACGACACGCGCCGTGGCCGGCACGAACAGTGCCCGCGGCGGTCTGACAAACGTGGACTGGGAGCGCTACGACCTGCGCTACCAGATTGCCGTCTACTCGTCCGACGGCAGCCGGCTGCTGGTCGCACCGCAGGCAAAGACCTCGGACACCTACGGTCCCACGGTCTTCGAGTTCCGGCTGACGCCGAACAACACCTACAAGTTCGTGGCATGGGCCGACTTCGTGGCACAGGGCACCTCCGAGGACCTGCACTACGACACCTCGGACTTCACGAACATCACCACCCGGGATGCCCTCGACGCGCAGATCAATGACGAGAGCCGCGACGCCTACTTCATCTCGTCCAACATCGCCATCTCCCAGACCTTCGACGCCTCGCTGACACTCAAGCGGCCTTTTGCCAAGATCCGCGTGGTGACCACCGACTGGGACGAGGCCAACGGAGCGGCGGCCAAACCCGACAACTTCCGGATCGCCTACCACGACTGCGAACGCTTTGCCGGATTGAACGCCGTGACGGGCGAAGCCGTGGGCGGCGCCGATGCCGACGCCTCGACGGTCTATACGGGAGCCATCGCGACCGACCAGGCCGGCGGCAAGTTCTACGCCGAAGGCTACGACTCGAGCGATACCAACCGCACGCTGACGGTCGATTACCTGATCGCAACCCCCGAGCAGCAGGCCGTCCATTTCAGCCTGGAGATGTTCGAGGGCGACACCGAGGTCGCCTCGCGCGATTTCCAGACCAGCATCCCCGTACAGCGCAACTACCTCACCACGCTCATCGGCAACCTGCTGACCGTCGGCGGATCGGTGACGATCTCCATCGACGAGGGCTTCACCAACGAGTGGATCGAAGGCGAGGAGTGGTGGAACGGGCAGGCGATCACCCCCGTCGAGCCGGGCTACGACGCCGCCTCGAACACCTACGATGTCTTCACGCGCGAGGAGTTCGCCTGGCTGCCGGAACACATCGACGAGATGCTCGACGCCCATCCCAACTTCACGCTGCGGCTGAACAACGACATCGACATGAGCGGCATCGAGTGGAAACCGATCTACCCGAACTCGAGCGCACGGATCTACACGGTGGACGGACAGGACCACGCCCTGCGCAACTTCTCGATGAGCGGGGCCTACGGCGCCATCTACGAATACAAGCTCGGCCCCTTCGTCCTCGGACGGTATGAGGCCTACACGGGCGTATGGGGCAAGTTCGACGGAGTGATGAAGAACCTCACGTTCGAGAACATCACCATCAACGGACTGGCCGACGCCGAATTCCCGGTCAAGGACGAGGACGGCAACCCGGTGGACCACAGCAAGGAGAACGCCTACTTCGCCGGCTGCATCGGATATACCGGCGGCAACCAGTGGAGCATGGAAAGCCAGTTCGAGAACGTACACGCCCGACACGTGCAGATCAAATCGTCGGCCACGTCGCAGAATCTCGGCGGACTGATCGGCTGGGTCGGCTCGGGCGGCGGGGATCCGGGCAGCCGCGTGGCCGCACTGAAGGATTGCTCGGCCGAAGACATCCACCTGACGGGCTATCAGGCCGGCGGACTGGTCGGCCAGGTGCTGGGCGACCGCGGCGTATCGTTCGACAACTGCCGCACGGAGGATATCTACATCCGCTACTCCTATATCTCGGCATCGTCGGGATTCATCGGCAACATCGGCGACGGAGGCATCAACATCTCCTGGTCGGCCGCCCTCGAGATCAACAACTGCTCTCCGGCCTCGAACGTCCGTTACATCAACGACCGGGACGGCGGGATCAACACGTCGTACCAACCCCAGAGTCCCTACTACGGCCACAAGAACAACGTGGACAAGGTGACGATCACCCCCGAACCCTGACCGGTGCGGCGCATGCGGCCCGGCATTCGGGCTGTCGGAACGGGGCGGAACCCACTGCGGGTTCCGCCCCGCCGCTTTCCGGTCCGGCAGGCATTTTGCAGCATCCGCGTCATACGCCCTGCCGAAACGCCGCACATGAACCTCTGCCCCACTGCCCCGCTGCACCTCCTCCTGCATGCCGCCTCCGGATTCCGGGGAAGGATCGCCACGATCCTCCTCCTCGGCACGTTCCGCACGGGGTGCGGTCTGCTCTTCGTCGGATGCAGCCGGCGGCTCATCGACCTGGCCGCATCGGACACCAGTGCCCCGCTGCTCGCCCCGGCGCTGGGGCTGGCCGCCGCCTCGGCATTCGGCATCGCCTGCAGCCTCGGACAGGGATACACCACGGCACGGACCGAAGTCCGCATGGCGAACCGGCTGCGGCGCCGGCTGTTCGGCCGGGCGGTCGGCAGCGTCTGGAACGGCCGGGAGCGGCTCCACACGGGCGATACGGCCGACCGGCTCGGGGAGGATGTGCGCCTCGTTGCCGAATGCTGCTGCCGGACGCTGCCGGGCTGCGTAAACGACCTGCTGCAGGCCGGCGGTGCGTTTCTCTTCCTCTGCATGCTCCACGCCGGACTGGCAGCAGGCGTCACGGTGCTGCTGGCCGCCTGCCTGCTGGCCGCCCGGGGGACTTCGCGGCGGATCAAGCGACTCTCCACCGCCATCCGCCGGGCCGAAGGAGGCAGCCAGGCGCTCATGCAGGAGAGCCTCCGCAAACGGGTGGTGCTGCTCGCCCTGCGCCGCACGTCCACGGCTGTGGCGCGGCTTGCGACGCTGCAGCGCGAGGTGCGGCGGATGACTGACCGCCGCGCCCGGATGACCCGGCGGATGCGCGGCCTGCTCCTCGCCGGATTCGGGGCGGGCTACCTCGCGGTCTTCATCGGAGGCGCCCTGCTGCTGCGCCACGGCACCGTCACGGTCGGGACCCTTGCGGCCTTCATCCAGCTGGTCGGGCTGCTGCAGCGCCCTGCGGCGGACCTCGGGCACAAGGCGCCGGAGGTGCTCCGCGCCGCGGCATCGGCCGAACGGCTCGAGGAGATCGGACAACTTGATCCGGAGGATGAGGTGACGCCAAACAACGCATTGAACTTCAACCGGTTGAGCGGCATCAGTTGCCGCAACGTCACCTTTGCCTATCCTAACGGCCGGCGCAACATCCTCGAACGTTTCACCCACGATTTCCGCCCCGGGAGCACCACGGCCGTCATCGGGCCCACGGGAGTCGGAAAGAGTACGCTGATCCGCCTGCTGCTGGGGCTGTTGCGTCCGCAGGAGGGGTCGGTGACGCTCTACGGCGAAGGGTGCAGGCCGGTCGAGGCGTCGGCCGCCGCACGCCGCGCCCTGGTCTACGTCCCGCAGGGAAACAGCCTGCTGAGCGGTACGATCCGGGAGAACCTGCGCGCCGGGAACAGACATGCTTCGGAACTTGAGATGAGACGTGCATTGTATTCGGCTGCAGCGGATTTCGTCGATTTGCTGCCGCTCGGGCTCGACACCCCGTGCGGAGAGGGAGGCGAGGGACTCAGCGAAGGGCAGGCGCAGCGCATCGCCATCGCCCGCGCGCTGCTCGGCCAGGGAAGGATCCTGCTCTTCGACGAGTTCAGCTCGGCGCTCGACCCCGCGACGGAACGGCTCCTCATGGAGCGGCTGACGGCCTGCACGGCAGGCCGGACGCTGCTCTTCGTCACCCACCGGGCCGAGGTGGCCCGAAGGTGCCGCCACGTGGTGAGGCTGACGCGGCGGGAAGGCGGGGAAGAACTCCCGGACGGAGGCGATCCGCAGCCCGCCGACACGTAAGATACGGCCGGCAAAAGTTTCGGTGTTCGACCCAAAAAGGCTATATTTGCCGCATGGAACGAGGATACATCCACATCTATACGGGCAACGGGAAAGGCAAGACAACGGCGGCGTTCGGGCTGGCCGTACGGGCGCTTTGCGCCGGGAAAAAGGTCTATGTCGGACAGTTCGTCAAGTCGATGAAGTACAACGAAACGCGGATCGAGGAGCTCTTCGGCCGCGCCGGAGCCGGATTCGGGCAGATCCGGATCGAGCAGCTCGGCCGCGGCTGCTACATCGACCGGCAGCCCGATGCCGCGGACATCGCGGCGGCCCGCGAGGGGCTCGCACGCTGCGCCGGACTGCTGCACGGCGGCGATTACGACGTGGTGATCCTCGACGAACTGACCATAGCGCTCCACTTCGGGCTGCTGACCGAGGAGGAGGTGCTCGAGGCCCTGCGGCAGCGCGACCCGCGGGTCGAGGCGGTCATCACGGGACGGTATGCCCCGCAGGCGCTGCTCGACGCGGCGGACCTGGTGACCGAGATGCGCGAAGTGAAGCACTACTACACGCAGGGCGTGCTGTCGCGCGACGGCATCGACCGGTAGCGGCATGCCGGCACGGCCGGCTACTCGGCGGCCGAAAGGTCGGCGAACCAGTAGGAGTAGGTGTGCACCGAGCCGTCGTCATGGCGGATGTCGTAGCTCTGCATGAAAGGTTCGCCCAGGCGGAACGGCACGGGCGAGCGGAAGATCGGGCCGTCGTAACAGAAGGTGTGGTACTCGCCGTTCTCGCCGTTGGGATCGACCCCCGCGGGCAGCGAGGCGACGAAGTCACGGTCGATCTCCCGCCCGACGGCCGCGGCGCCCAGGCCGTCGGCCATCGTCGTGACGACCACCGTGCGGAGCCCCGAGTCGAGGAAGTCGCGCATCACCTCGGCGGAACTGCGGCCCCACAGCGGTTCGACCACCTCGATGCCGAGCGGGGCGAGCTGCGCCTCGCGGTAGCTGCGCACGTCGTGCAGGAAGATGTCGCCGAAGATGAAGTGCGTGACACCCTGCTGCCTGAAATGCCCGACGGCGCGGGTCATTGCCTCGCCATAGTCCTCCATGCCGCCCTGCGGCGCAAGATCCACGACATGAAGCGGCACGCCGATCCGCTCGGCCTGCGCGAGCAGCAGCGACTCGGGAATGCCGTGCATCGTCGAGCGGCGGGTCGAGCGGTTGGCCGTTGTCAGCAGCGCGACAATCTCATACTCGTCCGACTGCATCGCCCTCCAGAGCGCATGGGCCGAATCCTTGCCGCCGCTCCAGTTGAACACCGATTTTTTGCGTTCCATATCCGTTTGCGTTCCGTTTTGTCCCGGGACGGCTGCAGCACCGCCCCGGGCAGAGGACAAAGATAGCGTTTTTTCGCCGGAAGACAATCCCCCCGGAAGGGAATACGGCCGCACGACGGCCCTTCAGCGCAGGCTGCCGACGATTCTGCGGTTGGCCGAATCGACCACCGAGTTCTCAAGCCGCGAGAGGTAGATCTGCGTCGTGCGCTCCGAGGCATGTCCCATGCCGGCACTGATGACCGAGAGGGGAACATCATGGTTGCGCGCGGCAGTCGCCCAGCTATGGCGGGCCGTATAGGAGGAGAGGCCGGAGTCGAGATGCAGCATGGCGGCCAGCCGCTTCAGCTGCCGGTTGTAGTAGTTCAGCGCCGTGCGGTAGCGGACAAAGGCCGCGGCCGGCTCCTCGGTGTCGAGCACCGGAAGCAGGTAGACCGACGACCGGGACCAATAGCGGTCGATGATGCGCTGCACGGGCGGTTCGATCCGCACGGAGAGCTGCTGCCCGGTCTTGTGGCGCGTATAGTGGATGGCCCCGCCGCGGATGTCGCTCTTGCGCAGGTAGGCCATATCGACGAAGGCCATGCCGCGCGTGCAGTAGCTGAAGATGAACAGGTCGCGGGCTCGCGAGAGCGGACCCGACGCGTCGAGGTCGAGACGGAACAGGCGTATGATGATCGACTCATCGACCGCCCGTTTCGACGTGCGGTCGATGCCCGTATAGACGCTGCGAAACGGATAGGACTGCTCGGCCAGATGCTGCCGCACGGCCTTGTTGTAGACCGAGCGCAGGATGCGCATGTAGAACGAGATGGAGTTGCGGACCACGCCACGCTGCCGCAGAAAGGCGCCGTAACCCTCGACCAGGCTCTCGTTGAGCGCACGGATCGGGAGGTCCTCGCCGCCGAGGTAGCACGACAGGCTGTTCATGGCCCGGAGGTAGTTGCGTGCCGTGCCGAAGCGCCGGCAGGAGTTCAGGTGCTCGATCTGGCGGCGCATGTAGGCAAGGATCGTCTCCCGGTGCTGCGGCGCGACGAAGAGGCAGACCACCTCGTCGGCATCGTAGGGCCGCGCCGCAGCCTCGAGCCGGCGGATGATGCCGGCCAGTGCCGCAAGATCGCTGTCGATGCACTGCCGCACGAGCGCCTCCTCCTCCGTTGCCGGGGCTGCGAGGCGCTGCGCCGGAAAGTCCCACTGCCCGGTCTGAATCCGGAAACGGGTGGCGATCTGCCGGATGCGGCCCCGGTGTGCCACCTGATAATAGATGCGGCCGGCTTTGCCCGCGACCGAAGAGGGTCTGAACTTGACTTTTACTGTTGCCATAACGATTCGTGTTTCTGAAAAGACGGTTTATACCCCGTAAGTTTAAGAAACACGATCGGAAAATCGCCCGGCCATGCGGCCGAAACCCGCCTGTCAGAAGGCGCAGCCCAACTGCAGGCGGGCCGTATGGCGCATGGCATTGCCCAGCGCAGTCGTCGAGAAGGCCTTGTCCCAGGCGTAGTCCAGCGCGACGAACCCGCGGATGCCCCGGCTGCCGAAACGGCGCGTCAGCCGCACGTCGAGCTCGAGGCCGACGCGCGGGGCGGTCAGGAACTCGTACTCCTGCACGAGCAGGTCGTCGAGCGTGCGGGTCAGGGTCTCGCTCTGGCCCGAACTGTCGTAGCTGCCATCCGCACAGAGGGCGCCCGAGCCCGAGGAGTATCCGCCCCCGAACCCGAAGGTCCAGAGGTTGCGGCCGCGCACGAGGTTACGGCAGCCTGCGGCGCGGAAATGCCACCACGTCAGTGTCTGAAGCCGGTAGTCGGGATAGTTCACGGCCAGGATCCGGCGGGAGCCGGCCCCGCCGTCGAGGGTCGCCCGCCACGCCGCCACCCCTTGCCCGCGTCCGAACTCACCCGTATAGACGACCGATGCCGAGCGCCGCGTACGGCTGCCCACGTCCGTCTGTCCGAGGTAGAGGATGTAGCTGCGGCCGACCTCCTCGGTCTGGTAGGTGTAGATGTTCTCGCGGTTGGAGACCGTTCGCTGCCCGAGTTCAAGCCGCAGGATGTGGCGCTGCCGTCCGGCATCGAGCGTCAGCTGCGCGGTGTATGCCAGTTCGCTGCCGTCGTGGTCGGTGTAGACCACCGTCGTGGGCGACGGGCGGCCGTAGTAGCCCGCGCGCGTGCGGAACGAGCATTCGCTGAAGAGGGTCAGCCGCCGGCCGAGACGCCAGTCGATCTGAAGCGACCCGCCGTGGTAACGGTCGAAGAGCGGCTTGGTTTCGTTCTCCTTCGTATAGCCGTTCTCGCCGAAGACCTCGCGCTTGCCGAAGAAGGCCCCGTAATCGAGCAGCGACTCGTAGACGCGGTCGGTCTTGCCGTAGACCTTGAGCAGCAGGCTCTCGATGCGGCGGCGGTAGGTGTAGTTCGCCCCGAGCGCAAGGCGCGGGCCGAGGCGGAAAAGCACCCCCGGGGCGACGGTCATGTCCATGAGCGAATTGACGTGGCGCAGGTCCTTGCGTTTGGAATAGTTGGCCGTCGTGTAGTCGAAACGGACGCCCGCGGCGAGCCGGCGGGTCAGGTCGCAGCCGACGGCCCCGTTCAGGCGGTAGCTCTCGAGCTGCTTGTCGCCCGCATGGTCGGAGGTGTACTCCACCAGGTCGAAGGGTGTCTGCGTCGGGTCGATGAAGTAGGATCCGGACATCCGCTTGCCCGAGAAGCGGTCGTAGCCCACCGCACCGGCAACAACCGTACGTGTGCCCAGCCGGTAATACGAAGAGGCTTCGGCCCCGATGCTGAAACAGTCGTCCGAATCGTAGTAGTTCTTCAGTCCGCCGTTCTTGCCGGTTGCCGAGAGCGACACCTCCGAGAGTCGCCCGTAGCCGAAGGTCACCAGCCCGGCGGCATTCCCGCTCCGCAGCCATCCGTCGGCAAGTTCGGCATCGCCGATACGGGTCCAGTCGGGCACGGGCGGGGCCTGAGCCATCGAGGCGGGGCAGAAAGCCCCGCCTGCGACAGCCCATGCCAGCAGCATGGTTCGGAGGATCGGTCTGATTCCCGTCACGGCACCCGCTACTGTTTCAGACTCGCCTTCGCACGCTGGTGGAAGTCGTTGCTGCTGTTGTTCGTATCGCTGTAGACGATGTGCGCGCCGTTGCGGATCGAAGCCTCGGCGTCGATGCCGCTCGGGTCGGTGGACTGGGCCCCCTTGTAGTCGGTCGTGCCGAGCGAATAGCCGTAGACGATCTTGCCCTCGTTGCCGGCAAGCGCCTCGGTTGCCTCCTTGTCCACGTTGCGGTAGATCGAGTAGCCCTGGGAACGGGTCAGCACGGCATATCCGGTCTCCAGCACCACCGGGAAGCGAGGTTTCGACTCGGTCACATACTCCGAACTGAAGATATCGACCGCATCGAGGATCCACTCGTTGGGAATCTTGGCGCAGGCATAGACCTCGTTGTTCTCCTTGCCGGGGAAGTAGTAGCGGTTGTCGGTGTTCTGTCCCCAGGCGTGCGGGTCTTCGTCACCGGTCGAGAAGATGAACATGCCCGGGCCGAAGACGCTCACCGGCCAGGCGTTGCCCTTGCCGTAGAAGGTCGCCTTGAAGTAGTTCTCCGAAGGGATCGATTCCGACGGTGCCGGGTAGTAGCTCGTATTGGGGAAGACCTCGGGATCGTAGGTACAGTAGTCGGCGTGGCTCAGATCGACCGAATTGGCGTAGGTCGTCGTGTGGTCGATGGCCCCGCACAGCACGATCGTGGCCGACGCCCAGGGGTCGAGCACCAGCTCCTTCGGAAGGTACCAGAAGGCGCAGATCGACGGGGTGTAGCCGGCATCGGCGTAGTAGAGCTTGCCATCGACGTAGTTGTTGATGGCCGCATTGGCGTTGTAGGGGCCCGTCATGCCGACGCAGAAGTTGCGGATCTCGGCCCGCTGGTCCGAGTTGTTGCAGATGACCATGTACTTGTCGAACTGGTAGGCCCCCGAGCCGTCGTCCTTCTGGCAGCCTCCGCTGTAGATCTCCTTGATGAGGATCTGGCCCGCCCTGCTGGCCACCAGGTTCAGATCGACGGTCATCCCCTCGCTCCACGACGCGGCCGAGACGACAACGTTCGACTGCAGGGCGTTGAGCGTGTAGGTGTAGCCTTCGACGCTGCGGCGGTCGGTGGCGGCCGCCTCGTAGATGCCCTCGGGCAGGAGGAAGGAGGCCACACCCTGAGCATCGGTCGCCGCCTGTACAACGGTTCCCGAGCTGCTGTTGGTCATCCGTACCTCGACCCCTTCGGCCGCCGTCAGGGAGCCGTCGTCGGGATAGATCAGCCGCACGGCGATCTCATAGGTGCGCACCCGGGTGCCGCCATCGTCTTTGGTGCAGGCCGTGAAGAGCGTCACGGCGCATGCGAACAGGGTAAACAATTTTTTCATCATTCTGTTTTTTTATTTGGTTTGGTCATAATTTCAGACGGAGCGCCAGCCCGTAGTAGAACTGCGGGATGCGGCTGCTTTCGAACAGCGACGAGTCGAGGCCGGTCTGCGACGAGCGCACACGGCCCATGTTGCAGAAGAAGTTGCGGGCGTAGAAGGTGATCGACGCAAAGCGTCCGATCTCCTTCGTGAGGTTGAAGTTCATCGCGAAGCTCGACGTGATGCGGTTCTCGTCGAAGTAGTAGCTCGTGTTGCTCTTCACGACGAGTTTGGCCAGCTCCCGGTAGAGCGCCGGGTCGTTGTCGCGGGCCCAGGCGAAGCGCTCGGCGAAGGGAATCTTCACGTCGGGCTCCTCCCAGGTGGTGTAATAGGCCGGATAGACGGCCACGTAGCGGCCCCGGTTGTAGAGCCGTTCGGAGGTGCCGAAGTAGTCGCCCGACGACTCGAGCACGAAGCCGCGCGGCGAACCGTCGCCGTACTCGCTCAACGCCTGCGCATAGTCGAGCAGCGTGCTCTCGAGACGCACGGAGAAGATCATGCGGATGCGCGGGATGTGGGTGATGACCGTCAGGTTGAGGTTGAGCTGTTTTTCGAGGCTGCCGTTGCTGACGGAGGTCGAGCCGACGTAGTACCCGACATACCTGTAGGGGCTGCCGTCGGCCATCGAGGAGGAGGACGAGAGGGTCGAGGCCACCTCCGTGAGGTTCAGCCCCTTGTAGCGGTAGTAGTTCCCGTCGATGCGCAGCTGCGTCCGCAGGGGCCGGATCTGTGCGAAGTCGGCCGCGAAATCAAGCCCGATCCGCTCGACGGGCGACCCGTTGGTATACTGGGTCTGCGCGACGAAGGTGTTGCGCTCCTTGTAGCCCATCACCTGATCGGCCTGCGCGCCCGTGCGGTCCGAGACGGTCACCACGCCGGTCTGGCGGTCGATCGTGTAGATGCGGTCGGCGGAGGGGATCGTGCAGCCGGCCTCCAGATCGGCCTGCGTCGTCAGGCGGTAGGTGAACGGGGTATAGATCGTGCGGCTCATGTAGGGGTTGAAGGTCCGGTTGCGGTAGAACGACACCGAGAGGCGCGTGCCGAGGATCGTGGCCTCGACGCCGATCTCGCTCTGGAGCGTATACTGCCACTTCAGATCGGGGTTCCGGACCGGGGTCGTGGGCTGCGTGTAGTAGGCGTAGAAGGAGGTTCCGTCGGCCGTCGTGCCGGGAGCGAAGGCCAGGCGGTCGCTGTACGACGGTGCGGGATAGAGTACCATGAACGAGGGCTGCTTGACCGACTTGCCCCAGCCGCCGTAGAGGCTCAGGTCGCTCACCGCTGCCTGCCGGTTCTCCCACAGAACGTATTTGGCATTCAGACGCGGCGAGAGGGTCGCCACGGTGCCGTAGGCCGACTGCCGGATCCGCGTGATGTCGCCGCGCAGGCCGCCCGTCAGGCGGAGCGACGAGCGGCTGCCGACAGGCAGGGAGACCTGCTCCTCGGCGAAGAGCGCAAGGTTGTTCATGAACGGCAGCAGGTCGTAACGGTATTCGCGCCACGTCGGGGCATAGCGCAGGTCGTCGTAGTGGAGCCCGCGCCCGAGGTTTCCGCTCGCCGAGAACTCCGCCCCGGCCATCGCCTCGCTCCGCACGCGGCCCCAGTGGCGCGTCCAGTCGGCCTTGGCCTTGAACGAATAGCTCAACGGTTTGGAGTCGGTGCGCGAGAGCGTGTACCAGTAGCCCGTGGGGCTCAGGATGATCCCGGCCGAGGGGTTGTCGTCGTAGTTCTGCGCGATGTAGTAACCCGCCTCGGTGGTGTGGATGCAGGGTTGCGTCGAGGCGCTGCTCCGGTTCTCGTTCACCTCGGAGAGCCGGTCGCCGTACGATACGGAGCCCTGCAGGGAGAGGTTGGTGATCCACCGCTTGTCGAGCAGCCAGGCAAGCTGCACGGAACCCCGCACGGCCCGGTCGCGCGTCCGCGTATAGGTCTGCTTGAACTCGTCGGGGTCGGCCTCGGAGTTGTATCCGCCGAGGTTGCCCGCCGTCGAGAGGGTCAGCTGCAGGGGGCGGTCCTGCGCATCGTGAAGGGTTCGCGAGTAGGTAACGTTCAGATTGTTGCGGTCGTAGGCCGTATAGGGCGAAGCGATGTCGGTGATCGAACGGGCCCGCTCCACATTGAGGTTGAGGATGCCCCCGCCGACCACGAAGCCCTTGCTCAGGGCGATCTGCTTGGTCTTCGGCTCGGCCGTCATCTCGACGATGAACGGGGTTTTGCCCTTGCGCGTGCGGATCTTCACGACCCCGTTCGACAGGTCGCCGTACTCGACCGACGGGATGCCGGTGACCACCTCGACCGACTCGATGTTCGAGACACCGAGGTTGCGCAGGTCGGCGCCCTTGGTTTCGGAGAGCGTCGCATTGTTCGCAAGCCGCATGCCGTCCACCTCGACGGCCGTGCCGAACGAGGCGTTGCCCAGTTCGCTGCCGCTGCCCGCATGCAGGGCGATGCGCGAACTGCCCGAGGCCAGGTTTTGGTCGCCGACCGTCTTGCCGCCGGGCAGCAGCGTGGCAATGTGGTTGATGTTGAGCATCTGGGCATGTTCGATCGTGCGGCGGTCGATGACATACGATGAGCCCGACTCCTCGCTGCGCCGCTGCGCCGTGACGACCACCTCACCGATCGAGAGGTTCGACTCGCGGAGCGCCACATCGACCGTAGCATGTCCTTCGCCCAGGCGCACCTGCAGGGTTTGCGAGAGGTAGCCCAGGCAGGAGACGTGCAGATCGACCGTCGTCTCCCCCACTTTCGCCAGGCTGTAGCGACCCTCGGAATCGGTGATCGCCCACTGCCGCGAGTCGCCCACGACCAGCGCCGCACCGCAGACGGCCTCGCCCGTGCGGGCGTCGGTCACGCGGCCCTCGATGCAGCCTCCCGCCGCGGGCTGCGCCTGCGCGCTCCTCAAGGCAAGAAGCGCGCAGGCCGCAGCGGCCGCAAGGCGGCAGGCAATCCGTATTCCGATCTGCAGGGCCATCTGTTCCGTCGTTTGCATGGTTTTCAGCGACACAAAAGTAGAGCACACCGGACTGCCGCACAATCCCGAATAATGGGGTAATCCGCACCTCGAAATACCCATTTCTGGGTATGTTGCGCAACCCGTAAATTTTGCTATCTTTGCACACGATCTCCTCAGACAGACAATACATTATATTAAATAAAAAAAGACACACGATGAAACAGATTCTCACTTCTGCACTCCGTCTCGCCGTCGTATGCGGCGCACTCGCACTGGCCGCCTGCGGCGGCAACACCTCGGGTCGTGCCAAAACCCAGGATCAGACCTCGGCCCAGACCCGCCCGACGGCCGTACTGGAGATCGACGAGCTGCTTGCGGCGGCCGACTCGCTCGCCGGACAGACCGTCACCATCGAGGGGGTATGCACCCACACCTGCAAGCACGGCGCCCGCAAGATCTTCCTCATGGGCAGCGACGACACGCAGACGATCCGCGTCGAGAGCGGCGAACTGGGCAGCTTCGACCCGCAGTGCGTGAACCGCGTGGTGCGCGTCACGGGCCGCGTGGACGAGGAGCGCATCGACGAGGCCTACCTCGCACGCTGGGAGGCGCAGGTGAAGGCGCAGACGGCCGAAAAGCACGGCACGACCGAGGCGGGATGCGCCACCGAGAAGGCCGCACGCCAGGAGACGGGCAACACCGTCGAGGAGCGCATCGCCGACTTCCGAACCCGGATCGCAGCCCGCAAGGCAGTCGAAGGAAAGGAGTACCTCTCGTTCTACTACGTGACGGCCACCTCGTATGAAATTCAACAGTAACACGCTGCGGCGCTGGTGCCGCCTCGTACACCGCGACCTGTCGTACCTCTTCGCCGGCATGGTGCTCATCTACGCCCTCTCGGGCATCGTGATGAACCACCGCGACACGTTCAATCCCAACTATTCGGTATCGCAGCAGCGGCTGAGGCTCGCCGCACCGCTCCCGGACAAGGACACCTTCACGCGGGCCGACGCCGAGGCACTGCTCGAACGGGCCGGCATCGCCGAGGGGTATGTGAAGCACTACTTCCCCGACAGCCGCACGCTGAAGATCTTCCTCCAGGGAGGCTCGTCGCTGGTGGCCGACACCCAAAGCGGCGAAGCGCTCGTCGAGCGGCTCACGCGGCGGCCCGTATGGAGCGCCCTGACCAAACTGCACTACAATCCGGGATCGTGGTGGACCACGTTCTCCGACATCTTTGCCGGCGGGCTGATCCTCATCACGCTCACGGGGCTCCTGCTGGTAAAGGGGCCCAGGGGGCTGTGGGGCCGCGGCGGTGCGGAGCTGGCGGTCGGAATCCTCATCCCGCTGCTCTTCCTCCTCCTCTGAAAGACATGGAACCTGTTATCGAATGCCGCAACCTGACACACCGTTACGGGCGGCGCAAAATCTACGAAAACCTCTCGTTCGACGTACCCGAGGGGCGCATCCTCGGCCTGCTGGGCAAGAACGGCACGGGCAAGACGACGACGATCAACATCCTGAGCGGCTACCTCGAGCCGCAGGCCGGCGAGTGCCGCATCTTCGGCGAGAACATCCGCACGATGTCGCCGCTGACGCGCCGCCGCATCGGGCTGCTGCTCGAAGGGCACGTGCAGTACCAGTTCCTGTCGATCGAACAGATCGAGCGCTTCTACGCCGCCTTCTACCCGGCGTGGAACCGCGACGCCTACTACGGTCTGATGGAGAAGCTGCAGGTGGCGCCCGGACAGCGCATCGCCCGCATGTCGTGCGGACAGCGGTCACAGGTCGCCCTGGGACTGATCCTGGCGCAGAACGCCGACCTACTGGTGCTCGACGACTTCTCGATGGGGCTCGACCCGGGATACCGTCGTCTGTTCGTCGATTACCTGCGCGACTTCGCCAAGGCCGAGGGGAAGACCGTGTTCCTCACCTCGCACATCATCCAGGACATGGAACGCCTGATCGACGACTGCATCATCATGGACTACGGCCGCATCCTGGTGCAGCAGCCCGTCGCGGAGCTGCTCGCCACCTTCCGCCGCTACACCTTCCCCGCGGCCGACGACGCCGCGCTGCCGCAGGGCGACGGAATCTACCACCCCGCCGTGTGGAAGGGCCGCGGCGAACTCTACTCGTTCGCCTCGCCCGACGAGATCCGCAACCGCCTCACCCAGGCCGGCATCGCCTGCGGGGAGCTGCGGTGGGAGACGCTGAACCTCGAGGACGCCTTCATCGGGCTGACCGGAAAATACTGATCGAACCATGTGGAAAGCCATCGTATACAAGGAATGGATCAAAACGCGCCGCTACCTCTTCGCGGCGCTGCTCCTGACGGCCGGATTCGCAGGCTACGGCCTGCTTAGGCTCTACCGCGCCGTGGAGCTGATGGGAGCCGGGCACATCTGGGAGGTGATGGTGACGCGCAACGCCGTCTTCATCGACCCGATCAAGTTCGTCCCGCTGCTGGCCGGGCTGCTGCTGGCCGTCGTGCAGTTCGTGCCCGAGATGCAGCGCAAGTGCCTCAAGCTGACGCTGCACCTTCCCGTGCCGGCTCTCGCCACGCTGGGCGCAATGCTGGTCTTCGGCCTCGCGGCGCTGTCGGTCCTCTTCGGCATCGGCGTGGCGATTGTCGGCCTCGGCCCGCTGCCCGTCATCGCCCGCGAACTGGCCGGGAACATCCTCTGCACGGCGTTGCCGTGGTTTCTGGCCGGCATGGCCGCCTACCTGCTCGGCGCGTGGGTGATCCTCGAACCGACGTGGCGGCTCCGCGCCGTGAACATCCTCATGTCGCTGCTTGTGCTGCGCCTCTTCTTCCTGGGGGAGGTGCCGCACGCCTACGACGGATTTCTGCCCCTGCTGGCGCTGTTCACCGCATGCACGGCCTCGCTGAGCTGGATCTCGGTCGTGCGGTTCATGGCCGGAAGGCAGGACTAAACCCGAAAAACACCCGAAAAAGATGACCCGTTTTGCCAAAACATTCTTCTGGTTCCTGGTCCTCGTGCTGATCGCATGGCAGCTGCCGTGGGCGGTCAATTACCTCACGGTGAAGCCGGCGAACACCCCCTTCACCCTCTACAGCGAGGTGCTCGGCGACTTCGCCCTGATCCGCCACCGCGACAAGGAGATCGAATACCTCGACCGCGCAGGCAACCGCTACTCGCGGCGCGAGTTCGACTCGCTGCTGCCGCTCTTCTACGCCCGCCAGCTGGTGGCCGACGGCCGCTTCCCCGACTCGATCGCCGGACGCGCGGTCACGCTGCGCGAGGTGCAGAACGCCTCGTTCTTCTTCCGCTCGTCGCCCAAGGAGGTGAACCGCCCCGAATCGGGCATCCGCTTCCTGCTCGAGTCGAGCTCGGGGCGGGTCGATCTCGAGATGCCCTCCGACGCCTTCCGCCTGTCGGACGGCGGGATCGAGTTCATCGACATGGCCTCGAACCGCATCGACACGGCCAAGAGCCGGCGATTCACGCAGACGATGCTCCGCAAGGGGGTGCACTTCCCCGTAGGCGAGGTATCGGGCAACCCCACCGCCCGCAAGGAGTACGACGAGGGCTACGTGCTGCTCGACGCCGACCGGCGGCTGTTCCACCTCAAGATGGTGCAGGGACGCCCCTACGTGCGGGCGGTCGAACTGCCCGAAGGGGTGCGGCCCCGGCACCTGTTCATCACCGAGTTCCGCGGCCGGCAGACGCTCGCGCTGCTGACCGACGATGCACACCGCCTCTACGCCGTCACCATGCCGGGCTATGCGGTCCGGCCGGTAGGCCGCGTGCGGTTCGACCCCGAGCGAGAGTCGATGACGATCATCGCGACGCTGATGCACTGGACGGTCGGCGTGGAGAACGGCCGCACCGAACGGCTCTACGCCATCGCGGCCGACGACCTCTCGGAGCTCGACACGATAAGCCGTTCGGTGGAGGCGAGCCGCATGCCGGGGCTCTCGTTCACCTCTGCGGACGACCGCTATGTGAAGCCGCGCCTGCGGTGATCGGGGGAAACCGACTGAAACACAAGAGGCCGTATCCGGCGGTATTCCGACCGGCTGCGGCCCCTTTTCACGGGCGGCGCCTCATTCGAGGCGGCTCCCGGCAGCAGCAAATCCAACACGGCCGAAAGCGGCCCGGCCAGCAGCGGCGGAGACGGAAAGGTCTCCGCCGCTGCCGTTTTCATCCGCATTCCCCGAACACGCTTCGTCGAGTACCAGCCAGGTAATCTGGTTGGGATAGATCGGGATACGCCCCGAGGTTGAGCGGAGCGAATAAACACGCTGCAGCCCCCACGAATAGGTCAGCGTCAGCCGCCCCTTGCCGGTAAGGTCCTCGACAGGGAGCAGGTTGATGCTGATCCGGTAGTCGGAGGTCCTGGACGGACGGTCGCTCTTCGAGAGTTGTATCTCGCTACCCGTGGCAATGACCCTGCCGCCCGTGCCGTCGTTGAAATAGATCTTCGACAGGCCGGCTGCCTCAAGTTTCACGGTCTTGATCTCCCCGTACGTGTTGTCCAGCCGGATCTGCAACGCCCCGTTCTGCCGGGTCAGAACCACGGAGTAGGAGCTCGACCCGGCCGAAGCCTTGAACGAGAGGATGCTCCGGAAGATCTCGTTCGAGGTCTGCACTCCCGAGAGATAGGTTGCCGTGGCATCCGAATAGGCCGGGCGCGTCGAGGTGCAGTCGGGCAGCGCCGGCTGCTGCCGTTTGGGCACCGCCAGGAAGACGAACCGGTAGGCGGTCCCGGCAGTCAGTCCGCCGAGCGACAGGCTTCCGCCCGTCAGCGTCTGCTCGCCGGAATAGACGTAGCGGCCGCCGCCCGGAGTCTCCTCGCGGAACAGGTAGACTTTGGCCGAATAGACGGTCGGGTCGAGCGCCTCGGGCGCCCTGGTCGGCGCCTGGAGCGCCACATCGAACTCGACCTGCACGGCCGGTGCGGCCGGATCGTCCGGCACGCCGCACGAAACGGATCCGGCAGCAAGCCCGATCCAGCACATCGCCAATAAAACTCGCGGTTTCATGTCTCTCATGTTTTTGTCGGTTACTGCAGCGACCCGCCGGGATGCTCGCCCCACTCGGGGTCCACGTTCACTCCGTGCGACGGATTGCCGATCGCACCTCCGTAGTATTCGTTCCAGAAGGGGTCGATGCGGATCGTGATCTGTGCCCCGCCCTCCGACCTGAGGTCGATCGGGAGATCGTCCGCCGCATCGAGGCGCGTTCCGTCGGCGGAGAAGGCCCGCCGTCCGATGCTGTAGAAGTGGTTGGCCAGAAGCGGGAAACGGAGCGGATCGCAAGCACTGTCGTCGGTCGCCAGCCTAATCGGCCGCCACTCGAGGGCGATGCGTCGCCCGCCCGACCCCTCCTCGCCGAGGAAGACCAGGTAGAGGCTCCGGTCGTAGTGCTCCCCGGAATCGGAGCCGGCCTCCTCCGGCTCCGCCTGGGGCAGGACGAATCCGCCCTGCAGCAAGGCGTCGGGATGAGCCGTATTCCCGGGCGTGAGGTTCGTGTAGATACCATCACGGACCTCGGCGTGATCGGGAATGGCGACCTCGAGCAGGCTGTATGCGGGCAGCGGCGGATTCGGACAGTCCGGGGCGGCAGTCTGTGCGGAGACGGCGGTCAGGGTCCCCGCGACGGCGCTCCGGTCCCAGAGGCGCACGCGGTCCGAGAGTCTGCCCCCGCGGACGACGGCAAGGCCCGTCACCGGCACATCGGCGGTATGGTGCGTCCCCAAGGCATCGTGCACACAGGCACGGATCGTGGCCGGAATGTGCTCGACGTAAAGCAGGATGCCGGCCACGGCGCGCTCGAGCCCGATTGCACAACGGAAAGCCGTGCGGGAGCCGTCCACGCGGACGGGGTCGGAGGTGCTGCCGCAGAAGAGCTCGGTCGCTGCAAGCGGAGAGGTCCGGACACAGGCCAGGGTTGCATCCTCGAGGCGGGTGGTTCCGGCCGTCCATCCCGCCCACTCCCAGTCGGCGACGGCGACATTGGGATCGGCCAGCGAGCGGACTCCCGACACATGCTGGTCATCGCGGGCGATGGCCAGGAAGCGGTACTCCCCGGGATCGAGGCGGACCCTCCCGACCCATGCATGCGCCTCGTCGGCGTTCTCTTCGCCGCCCCACCAGACCACATAGGGACTGATCCCGAACTTGAGGGTGAACTCCTCGGCCGAAAGGCAGTCGAGCGGCCGTCCCTGCGCGTCGAGGGGTTTGACGTAGACGTAGTCGCCCGAGGCGTTGCGGCGGAAAAAGTATACCCGCACGTCGTTCACCTGTTGCCAGTCGTTGCTGCTCAGCACCGTCCGGGGCGGTTCGCGCCGCGGAAGCAGCGAGCCGTCGGGGACGAACGTCCGTGCGGCGGCATCGCTCCGCACCGAAGCGGAAAGCTCGGCATCGGTCCCCAGCAGGAACTCCACCTCGACGGACGGCATGCCGTCCGGAGCGGATTCGGCGCCATCGGGGATGCCGGACGTGCAGCCACCCAGCATCAGGGCAAGGAGAATCGGTATGGAAACGAAACGTTTCATCTCATCGGCGGATAGCAGGTTGCGGACCGGAGTACATCCAGCCCCGGAATCAATTGAAAATAATGGAGTTCTGGATCTGCCACTGGTGGTTTGCATTCAGCACCAACACACCGGCGGCACTCAGATCGACGGGTACATCCTCGCCATAGCTCTGCGACTGGCTCTTCTCGCCCATCGTATAGAGGCGGTTGCGGACGATGCTGAAGCAGGTCTCCGTATCGAGGTTCTCGACGTGCGTGACGAGCGTACGCCCCTCGGGGCCGTCGGGAAGCGAGACGAGCGTACGGTCCTGGTCCGTACCCTCGAAATCGCGCAGGGCCACGTCCCAGTACGTGACAACCGCGCCTGCGGCATCGAGCAGCTGCATCTGGAAAGTCGGGGTGCCCGACACCACATCGTCATGCGTCATGGCCACCGAGATCCAGAACTTCTCGCCGAAGACCGTACCCTGCGGCAGCGAGATCGTCCCCTGCGGGTAGGTCTCCGCGTCCATCTGCCAGTTGTCGTCGCCATCGTCCAGATAGCCGTCGCCGTTCGCATCGAACGGCAGCAGCGGCTGCTCCGCATTCCCGGGGAACCACTTGCAAAGGTCGATCCGGTAGACCACGAAGGCGTCGTCGCGCGACGATCCGGCCAGACGGGCGTCGTAGTCCGTCCGCGGATTCATGCCGTTGATCACATTGTCCTTGCTGAAGTCGAACAGGTCGTCCAGACCGCGGAACCCGCCGAAAATCAGGCTGCGGTTGCGCCGCGTGGCCACCAGCCGCAGCGCGGCCACATCGCGGCCCGAAACCCGCACGGGAATGCGCGTGAAGTAGCCGAAGGTGCCGGCCACCTGGCGGCGGGCGACCAGCACGCCCTGCCCGACGGTCGTGCCGTTGCCGCGGCCCGAGAGGATGGCCCCGTCCCGGACCTCGAACAGTTCGGCTCCGGCGAAGATCTCCTCGGCAGAGCCGCCCGCCGGCACGGATGCCACCTCGGTGCGGTTGTAGACATCGCCAACCTCGAAGTCCCGGAAGGGCTCGTAGCCGCCGAAGGTCCCCGACTGGTATCCGATGACATAGGCCATGTAGGTATGTCCCTCTTCGAGGCACTCGTCGCCACTCAGCGTGACGGTGGCATAGCGGCCCTGGCCGCTCTCGAGGCTCCAGGGAATGCTGGCCATGTTGTCCGGGCTGCTCCAGCTGCCGATCGTACGTTTGAAGACGACCCGTGCCGGAGAGGCATACTCGACAATGATGATGCTCAGGAGGTCGAAGGTCTGCGTCGGTGCCACGCTCGATATGGGCCGGCGCGTGGCGACGGGCACATCGACCCCCTCGCCCCCGGTGAAGAGCTCGCCCATGCTCTCCACGGCGACGATGAAGTGCTGTTCGGCTGCGGCCGAGCCCGACGTTCCCCCGCCGGTGTACGGTTTCTCGCCGCACGAGAGGCAGAGGAGCGCTGCAGCCACGCCCGCACCGATCTGTCCGAAGCGTTTCATGGTCCGTTGGTATTGCGTTTCCGAATGGCGGAGGGCCCCCGCCGGCATGTTCCGGCGCCACCCCGACGGCGGCGCCGGACGCCGGAGCGGAGACTAATCGATCTCCATGTCGTGGATCACCTCCCAGTTGTCATTGACGATGAGTTTCAGCTCGTGCTTGTTGTCCAGCGAGACGGGCTCGTCGTCACCCGTACCCGGATCGGGATCCGTGCCGTGGCCGGGGTCGTTCGTCGCACGCGAACCCAGCCCGTAGAGGTGGTTGCGGACGATATTGTACGAGTTCCCGTCCTCGGTCACCGATTCGCCGGAGCCGAAGCCGGAGCCGTTCCAGGTATAGAGTGTGTAGGCCTCGGTGTCGGGCAGATTGACGTTCCACTCGCGTTTCACCACACCGCCGGCGGTGGTCAGCTGCAGCTTGAGGCTCTGCGTCGCATCCACCCGGGCGAAGGGAATCACGAACTCGCCGGCGAATACGGAACCCTTCTCGAAGGTGGCCACGCCGTTGTAGCGGGCGGGCTTCCGCCAGTTTGCGTAATCAACGCCCGTATCGATGAGGTTGTCGCCATCGGCATCCTCGATCGAGACGAACCACTCGGCGAGGTCGATCGTTGCGAGCACCTTGTCGAAGGCCGGATCGGCCGAGGTCCCGTTCACCACAGCTTCCGCAACACCGCTGCCCGTCCCGTTGTCCGTCAGGTCGAGCGTAGAGAAGTGCCCGAGCACGAGGCGGTTGTTCTCGGCCGACGAAACCAGCCGCAGCCGGGTGCCCTGCTCCATGTAGGGGATCTCCCGGGCATAGACGTAGACGCCGGCCACCTGACGGTTGAGCACGATCTCCTTCTTGAAACCCTGGTCCCTGGTGACGGAGAACGATCCGGTCGATCCGGCAAAGAGCTCCTCGGCGCCCGCATCGGCCGCGAGCGACAGCACGGCGTTCTCCTGGAAGGTGCCGGCCGGAACGAGCGTGCCCGGAATGTCCCCGTAGGCACTGTCGTTGTGGTAGCCCACGGCAAAGATCCTGTAATCGCCGTCATCGAGCCGGTCGTCGAGCAGGAACTCCGCATACCGGCCGTCGTCGGTGCGGTAGTCGGCCGACTCGTTCTGCCAGTCGCTGAAGGTCTTCGTGGCCACCACCGTATTGTCGGAGGCCTTCACCACGTACACGACCACATTCTCGATCGTGTGGTTGGCCTCCGAGCTGAGCAGCGGACGCCCGGCGCGCGTGGCGATCCCGTTGCCGTTGGCCACGGCCAGCGCAATCACCTGGTCTCGGTCCACGTTCGAACCGGTGGTCTGTCCGTCGCTCTGCGAACAGGCCTGGAGTGCCAGTGATCCCATCAAAGCCACTCCGAAAAGGTAGATCTGTTTCATCGTAACGTTTTTTATATCGGTTAGAAAAAAGGTGTTTCCGTCATGCTGCCGCGCAGTCAATCGATCCCCATGCTGTGCAGCAGCTCCCAGTTGTCGTTCACCCGGAGGTAGATGTCGAAATCGCCGCCGGACTGCTCGCGGTAGACATACCTCAGGATCGTGATCTCGTTGCGTCCCATGGTGATGTTCACGTCCCGGGGCGAGAGCGAGGGCTGAAGCGTCGCACGCCCGGCCGGGGCCTGCGACTTGTCGATGAACTCGATGCTGAGCGTCGATCCCTCGAACGACGGGGAGGGACACACGAGCGTCTGGGTCTGGATCTCGTTGCGCACGGTCCAGTCGAGTTCGGTCTGCACGTCGGTCAGTTCGGAGTAGGCAAAGCCGTTGTCCACGAGGCCGAACACCCCGGCGATGGTCTTCGTCGAGAAGTCGATGTTGTCGGGGATTCCCTCCGCGCGGATGAGCAGGTTGCCCTTCGTACGCTCCATACCGAGCGTGTGGATCTCGGAGCCATAGCGGTAGTCGAAAGTCGCGCAGGCCAGGTAGATGTCGTTCGCGGCGGTTCCCGACGACTCCATGCCCGCCTCGGTCGATCCGGCGCCCAGCGAGCCCTCGTCGTCCATGTTGCCCCACACGGTGAGGGTATAGCGCCCGTAGGGAAGCGATGCGGGGAGGACGATCGACTGCGTGGCATCGTCGTTCCGGATGCGGATGTTGCGCTGCTCGGCAACGGTGCGTCCCGCCTCGTCGTGGACGACATAGTAGAGCGAATGGACATACCGGCGGAACGGGAGGTCGTCGGCCACACGCTCCATCATCCCCAGTTTCACGGCATCGTCGATGTTGAAGTAGTTCCGGTCCTTGACCGTCAGCGTGATCTGCAGCGGCGGGCACTCGGGCAGGGTCTCGCGGATGCAGCCGCCCGAAAAGGCGAGGAGCAGGGCGCAGAGGAGCAGCCCGGCAGCCCGGCTGCGGCGGCCGGCAAACGGGCGGCGTACGGCTCCGGAGCGGAAGGGGCCCGCAGCCGGCATGTGAGGCCGTGTGTCACGTCGCGGGCGCAAGGATCGTCGTATGGTCTCCATGGTTGCAGCCGTTTCAGAACAGACACGAGACGGTGAGCGCGATGCGGGTCGGCCCGACGTAGTTGTCGGAGCGCCGCGCCACGCATTTTCTACAGGGAAGACCGAGCCGCTCATCGTACCACAGCCGGGCATAGCCCACGCCCAGAAGGGATTCGAGCCGCCAATGGCGGGAGAGTCTCCAGCAGTATCCGTAGGTGAATCCGCCGCCGGCCAGGCTGCCGTCGTAGATGCGTTCGCGGCCGCGGGCGCTGTATTGCGCGCCGTGGAGGTGAACCCCGAAGAAGTGCCCCTCGAAACTCCGGCGCAGCCAGTAGCGCAGTTCGGGCTGCACGAGCCAGAAGGAGGCATCGGCCTCGTCACGCAGCCGCCACGGCCTGTAGGAGCCGAAAAGGTCCAGGGTCATCCGACGCCCCGTACCGATCTCCACTCCGATGTTGGGGGCCGATGCCGCCCAGTAGAGTGCGTTGGTCTTCAACGCAAGCTCCTGGGCGGGCACAGTCCGGACCGCCCCGCAAAAGATCGCCGTCACAATCATCACTCGCCACATTCCATCGCCACTTTTCGATTCGACAGACCGTTCACGGGACGATTCCATCCCGGAAGAAGTCTCCCCCCCCGCACCGGGGAGGATACTCCGCGAAGTCTCTAACAATTATGATGCCTGAAAACGGATCCGGAGTGCGTACGGCATGACATACCGCACTCGCGGACAGGGGATATGCGTCAGTAAAAAAATTTTTTCCCGTCACTGTGGAAAATACGGGAAGAGAATACCCGCAAAGGTTCTATGCCGAACCGCGGGCCCGGCGCCGGAGGATTGCGGCCAGACGAAACAGGAAGAAGAGAAGGGCCAGAAGCATGAGTATCCGTATTGAGTTGCGGGATCCGTTCCCGGCTGCAAAATTAGGAAGCCCGGGACGCTTTTCTGTTGCGTCCCGGGCTTCGAAATCTAACACATGTGACAGGATCGGATCTGGTCTACAGCGAGTTGCCCGCCGCCCTGCAAGCCCGTTTCCAACACCCGTCTGACCGGCCGAACCGCGACGCGGCAACGTCCTCCGAAGTCTTGAAAGACTCATGACACTCCGGTCCGTTTAGTGTCCGAAACGCGAGGTATCGACCTCCTTGTGTTTTTTGGCCTTGTAGCCGCCGAAGCGGTAGGAGAAGTGTACGGTTGCGGTGCGCGTGTAGCGCTGCGCCCCCATGTCGAGCCACTGCCCGCGGTAGCGTACCTTCGTCGAGGGCGCACCGCTGTCGAAGAGGTCGTTGCAGCGCACCGAAAGTGTGGCGCGACCCCGGTCGAAGGTCCACTTCACGGCGGCATCGGCCGAACCGAGGGGATTGATGTCGAAGGTGCCCTGAATGGCCCCCGACTGGAAGAAGCCGTTCACCTCGAGGTCGATGGCGGGCTTGCGGCTCAGGTGGAAGGTGTTCACGAGCCGGGCAATGCCGACCCATTTCGCGCGGTCGAACGACATGTCGTGGAACGGGTCGCACTTCTGCCGCATGCGCATCCCCGTAAGCGTCAGCCGCGAATTGAGCCATTTGCCTGCGCGGAACGGGATGACGGCATTGGCGCCCCACTGCCGGTTGAAGTTCCAGTTGAGCGACTGGTAGATCATCGCCAGCCGGTCGGAGGCCTGCCAGGCGGCCTGTGTGAAGTAGTCGGGGCGCTCGTTCCAGAAGAGGACGAAGATGTACTTCTGGCGGTAGATGTAGACGGCCTGCGCCTCGTAGCTGCGCGAGGGGCGGAGTCCCGGCGTTCCGTGGATCTCCGAATAGCCGTCGATGTAGGAGATGGCGCCCTGCATCTCCCAGTAGGCGGGATACTCCTTGTCCGACGAGAAGTTGAGCTGGAGGATGTGTCGCTCGGAGGGCATCCAGTTGAGCGACGCCTGCGGATAGAGCGACCAGTTTTCGTAGTCGCCCATGCGGTAGTACTCCCCGGCGAGCGAGGCCGTGAGACCCACCTTCCCGAACTGGCGGCCGAAACCGGCATAGAGGTTGGCGGTGTACTCGTCGAGCCGCGAATCGGTGTCTTCCGTTGCGGGCGAGCCTTCAAGGTGCGTGTAGTGCTGCCAGTCGTGCGAGCGGGCGAAGGAAAAGGCGCCGCCGGCCGTCAGCTCCCAGCCCGAGGCGAAGGCATGGCGCTCGTCGGCCGTCAGGTTCAGGCGGTCGATGCGCTGTCCCGAGCCGACGTCGAAGGCCGTGGCCGACCCGTCGGCATAGCTGTTTTCGAGCCGCGACTGCTCTGGATTGTCGTAATGGGTGTAGTCGAGGCCCAGGTCGAGGCCGAATGCCGAGGTGTAGCGCAGCGCGAGGTTGTGCAGCGACCGGTCGCTCGATTTTTGCGAGAGCGAGCTGACGTAGCTTCCCGTCGAACGGGAGAGTCCGTCGGTGTTCGGCGAGAACGAGGCGGTGTAGGCGGCGCTCACCCGGCCCCGCTGCTTCGGGGCATACTCGGCAGCGGCGCGGAGCTGGTGGCTCCACCCCTCGGCGGTCATCCATTCATCCTGCCGGATGTCGTATTGCCGTCCCTCGAAGGTGTGCAGCGAGCGCAGGTCGTAGCTCGTCAGCTCCTTGCTCCGGGCGGCCGAATAGGTGACATCGGCCGACCATTTGGGCGACGAGAGGACGAAGTTGCCGCCGGCATCGTAGGTGTCGTAATAGCGGTTCGTGTAGTTGGCATGGAGCTCACCCGAGAAGGCCGTCTCGTGGCTGCGGCGCAGCACGACGTTGATCGCGGCCCCGCGGACGTGGTACTGCGGCGGCGCGCTGAACATCACCTCGGCCTTCTCGACCCGATCGACGGGGGTCGAGCGCAGCAGCGTGGCCAGCTGCTCGGGGGTCATCGTCGAGGGGCGCCCGTTCAGGATCACCGTCACCGACGAGGCCCCGGCCAGCGTCAGCGCACCCTCCTGCTCCATGACGCCCGGCAGGCGGGTCAGGGCTTCGTAGGCGTTATTGACGGCCTGGCCCTCGGTCAGCCGGCCGAGGTCGTAGTCGAGCCGTCCCTGCTCGACCTTCACGACGGGGCGTTCGCCCTCGACCACCACGGCCGCGACCTTCGTCGAGGTCTCCGTGAGGCGGATGTCGCCCAGGTCCGTGCGGTCCGATTCGATGGTGCGGACCTCGTAGGCGATGTGCTGGAACTGCAGCCGGTAGGGCCGCACCGCCGAACGGATCTCGAAGCGCCCGTCGGCATCCGAAGCGACGGCGTCGAGGTAGACCGAGTCGCGGTTGAACAATACAACGGCGGCTCCCGCGACGGGCGCATCCGACGGATCAATGACCCGCCCGCGGATCACGGCATCGGAAGGCCTCTCCGTCGGGGCGGCAGTCTGGGCTTTTGCGGCGGCGAGGCTCAGGAAGATCGCCACCGGAATCAACAGAAGTTGCAGATGGTGTGATTTCATGTTTCGATGTGTTTCGAAGGGTCTCTTCGTTCCGCAAAATTACGTCGGAAAAGGCCTTGCCGGTGCAGACAGAATCTTGCTGCACGAAACGCAACTTACTGATTTACAACACAGGCATCCGGAAAAAATCTTGCTATCCCGGCTGCATGCCTTGCCGCCGGACCGCCCGCCCCGAAAGGCGGCCGTCAGGCGAAATAGCCGAGCAGCCGCTCGCGGTCCGCAGCCCCGGACTCGGCGATGCGCCGCTTGAGTTTCGACTTGAGCGTATAGACCCCGTTGAGCGACATGTCGAGCATGACACAGATCTCCTGCGGAGAAAAGCCGGCAATGACCAGCGCCGCGAAGTCGTAGTTGCGCGCCGTCCAGCCCGGGAGCTGTTCGCGGAGCCGCGTGACGGCCCGGTCGCTGTAGAGGTCGGCCATGTCCACGACGTCGGCCAGCACCGAGGGGCTCAGGGCCAGATCGCGCATCTTGGCCGTCAGGCGCTCACCCTCGCCGAAGGTGTAACAGGTTGCGGCGATGTCGCGCACAGCCGCCACGCGCCCCTCGAGCAGCCGCTTGACGGCCGCCTCTCGGGCATTCGAGGCATCGAGCCGCGACGTAAGGCTGTCGTGCGACTCGCGGTAGGAGTCGAGCAGCGCCAGCGACTCGCTCAACTGCCCGTCGCGGCGGCGCAACTTGCGGCGGTAGCCCACGACGGCCCACCCCGCCGCCATGACGACCAGCACGGCCGCCAGCACGGCGATCCAGGCCCGGTAGCGCAGCGACGCCTCGCGCAAGGCCACCTCGTTGGCCGTGCGGTAGCGTCGTTCGAGTTCGGCGACCTGCGCCCCGCGCTGCGCTTCGAAGAGTGAATCCTTCACCGAAACATACTGCTGCATGTAGTCATAGGCCCGGGCGTCGTCGCCCCGGTCGTGGTAGATTTCCGCTGCCAGGTTGAACAGTCCGACACTCCCCTGATGGAACGTATCCCGGCAGGCCAGCGACTCTTCGATATAGCAGCGGGCCGAATCGAGCTGGCCGTCGCGCTGGAAGATGATGGCCGAAGCCACGTCGTAGAACGACCGCCCGGTATCCTCCGAGACGGCCGAGCCGTATGAAAGCGGTGCACGGCGAATCACCTTGAGATCGATCCCTTTGCGGGCCTCCAGGAGCTGCTCCGGCGTCCAGTCGCCGAGGTAGGTGTGGAAGATGAGGTTCTGCAGGCGGATCTGCTGGGCGAAATAGCGGAACGGGATCGTATCTGCCACCTCGACCAGCGGCGCGAGCGTCTCGATGGCCTGCCGGTAATCGCCCGCGGCACAGTGGGCCGAAGCGAGCATGAAGCGGCTGTATCCCTCCTGCTCCGTATTGCCGTTGGCACGGGCCGCCTCGACCGCCTTCGCGAAGGGCTCCACGGCATCGTATCCCTGTTCGAAATAGAGCAGGCCCAACGTGTGGTAGACGGCCACGAGCAGCGTCTCGGTCCCCCGCCGAAGCGAATCGTCGGACGACCCGGCGGCCAGGGCCTTCTCAGCCAGAATCGCCGCCTGGGTGTAGCCCCGGATTCCCTCCTCCAGATTGCCTGTCTTGACGTGCGCCTGGGCGTAGGTGTACCACGCCGCGGCACGCTCGCCGTCCGAACCGTGGCGGTCGTAGTAGCGCATGCCACGGTCAAGGAACTTTTTGCCTGCCAGGGTATCGCCCGACGAGACTTCGGCAAGTCCCATGATCAGCGCCCAGCGGGCCCGATCGTCCCGGTTGAGCCGTTCGGGATCGATCCGCTGGAGGAGCCGACGTGCACTGTCGGGGTGCTCCGTGGCCAAAAATCCGTCCACCGAGAACTCCCGAGGAGTTCCGCGGCGTCCGCACCCCGCGGCCGTGAGTGCCGCAAAAACGAAAATCCAACCGATGATACGTCTCATTTCCATACCGCGTTTCACCCTTCCCATTCGACCGTCCGTTCGTTGTGGAAGAAGCCGCTGACGAGGATCAGGTACTCGGGCAGCAGGCCGTCGCCGCTCCACCGCAGGGGAATGCCCAGCAGCTCCCCGGTCGTGCGGCAGAGGTCGAAGCCGCACGCCTCGAGCGAAGGGCGCACCCACTCGGGATGGCGGCACGGCTTCCCGGCGATCCGCGCGCACTCCCCCGCAGGGCAATAGAGGCACGTGCCGGCATAGGCGAAGGCACGGCCGCCGTACCGGCGCTCCATGTCGAGCAGCAGCCGCTCGTGGCGCACCCGTTCGGGGCGGATCAGCCGCCCGGCCTCGGAGAAGGGAAGCCCCTCGCGGGCCGGGGTGATCTTCGTGGCGACGATCAGGGCCGTCGCGTAGCCCGAGAGATACTCCTCCAGGCCGAAGCCGAAGGGCGGGCAGGCCCAGCTGCGCCCGTAGTTGGGGCAGGCGCGGCAATAGCCCGCAATGCGCTCCGCATCGCGGAAACGCGCGATGAAGTCGGCGGCCGGGAGCGATGCGGTGTAGTCCCGGGCCGTATAATCCAAGGCGGATGCTGTCGGATGATCCATGCTGCAAAAATACCAAATATATCCGATCCGGAAACCCTGCGGACCGTGAAAATCGCCTCCGACGGGACAATATGGCGGAGAAATGCGTATTTTTGCGCCGTTTCCCGACAACGACATAATCTCACGGCATATGGCAGACATGCACAAGATCAACCGGGTCGAGGTCCGCAACCTCCAGATGGAGGACTACGGGCAGCTGGCACAGTCCTTCACGCGCGTATATGCGGACAAGGACGTATTCTGGACCCGCGAGCAGATCCACAAACTGATCGACATCTTCCCCGAGGGGCAGATCGTCACGGTCGTCGGCGAGCGGATCGTGGGCTGCGCCCTCTCGATCATCGTCGATTACGACATGGTCAAGGGCGACCACACCTACGCAAAGGTCACCGGCAACGAGACCTTCTCGACTCACAACTCCAAGGGCAACATCCTCTACGGCATCGAGGTATTCATCCACCCCGACTACCGCGGCCTGCGCCTGGCCCGACGCATGTACGACTACCGCAAGGAGCTCTGCGAGAAGCTCAACCTCAAGGCGATCATGTTCGGCGGCCGCATCCCCAACTACCACAAGTACGCCGACCGGATGCGTCCCAAGGAGTACATCGACCGCGTCCGCTCGCGCGAGATCTACGACCCGGTGCTGACCTTCCAGCTCTCGAACGACTTCCACGTGCGGCGCGTCATGCCCAACTACCTGCCCAACGACGAGGAGTCGTGCCACTGCGCCACGCTCCTGCAGTGGGACAACATCTACTACCAGCCCCCGACACAGGAGTTCGTGGACAAGAAGACCACCGTCCGCGTGGGCCTCGTGCAGTGGCAGATGCGTACCTACAAGACCCTCGACGACGTCTTCGAGCAGGTCGAGTTCTTCGTCGATGCCGTCTCGGACTACAAGAGCGACTTCGTGCTCTTCCCCGAGTACTTCAACGCCCCGCTCATGGCCCGCTTCAACAACCTGGGCGAAGCACAGTCGATCCGCGGGCTGGCACAGTACACCGAGGAGATCCGCGACCGCTTCATCGAGCTGGCCATCAGCTACAACATCAACATCATCACCGGCAGCATGCCCTACATCAAGCCCGACGGAGGGCTCTACAACGTCGGCTTCCTCTGCCGCCGCGACGGCACCTACGACATGTACGAGAAGGTGCACGTCACGCCCGACGAGGTGAAAAGCTGGGGTCTGAGCGGCGGCCGCATGGTACAGACCTTCGACACGGACTGCGCCCGCATCGGCGTGCTGATCTGCTACGACGTCGAGTTCCCCGAGCTGTCGCGCATCATGGCCGACCAGGGCATGCAGATCCTCTTCGTGCCGTTCCTCACCGACACGCAGAACGGATACTCGCGCGTGAGGGTCTGCGCACAGGCCCGGGCCATCGAGAACGAGTGTTTCGTGGCCATTGCCGGCAGCGTCGGCAACCTTCCCCGCGTGCACAACATGGACATCCAGTATGCGCAGTCGGGTGTCTTCACGCCGTGCGACTTCGCCTTCCCGACGGACGGCAAGCGCGCCGAGGCGACCCCCAACACGGAGATGATCCTCATCTCGGACGTCGATCTGGACCTGCTCAACGAGCTGCACACCTACGGCAGCGTGCGCAACCTGCGCGACCGCCGGCACGACCTCTACGAACTGCGGCTCAAGAAGTAGGCGCCGCGGCGACGCCCCGCAGCGGCCGGCCGCATGCAAAAAACCCTTCCGGGATCCCGGAAGGGTTTTTCACACACAAACATTAACAATACAAACAATGCAATGGCGAAATACTGTCTTCATTGTTCTGGTGCAAAGGTCGCGCGAAAATGCGGACCGCGCAATCGCAAAAAATAGGTATTTCGCCCGCAGCCCGGAGGCAGAGTCCGCACAGGCCCCGCATCCGGCGGCAGGAAAAGCTCCCGAAAGGGGCAATCGGTGCGACCGGCCGGAGAATTCTCCGCAAGGTCGGAAATCGCTGGCCTGCAACTTTTTTATTTTGAAATTAGAAATAATGCACTATCTTTGCATGCGAATTCCGAAGAGCCGGGCGACCGTCCGGACCTGAAATCACAACACACAATACGAACTTCACAGAATATGCAAGACCTGAATGCGCTGAAAGGAAAGAGCCTGGCCGAATTGCGCGAAATCGCGAAGGTGCTCGGCATCGGCGACGTCATGCTCAAAAAGCGCGAACTGATGGAAAAGATCGCGGAAGCCGCCGCTGCGGAGGCCCCCGCATCCGATAATACCCCCGCACAGGAGCCCGTTTCGGCAGAGGCTGCCCCCGCAGCGGCCGCCGAAGCGAGCCAGCCGGCAGCACCGGCCAAGGCCCCCCGCGGACGCCGCCCGCGTCTGGGCAAGGCGGAGAACGCCGTACCGGCTCCCCGCCCGGCCTCCGAGCCGGCGCCCGAAGCCGGCGAGACCCCGCAGACGGCACCCGAAGCCCCTGCCCGGCAGAGCGGGCGCAAACCGGCCGGACACAACGCCGGAGCCGCCGAACAGCCGGTCAAGGCCGAACAGAAACGCCGCGGCCGCAAACCCAAGGCCGAGGCACAGGCCGAGAGCGGAGCTGAAGCACCCGCGGATCGCAGGGAGCAGCCCGTGCACACCGAACCGGCCGCCGGTCCCGAGCCGTCGGACGAACCGCAGACGCCGCTCGACGAGGAGGTGATCACCAAGGACGACTTCGCCGGCGAGATCGAGGGCGAGGGCGTGCTGGAGATCATGCCCGACGGCTACGGATTCCTCCGCTCGGCCGACTACAACTACCTCAACTCGCCGGACGACATCTACGTCTCGCCGTCGCAGATCAAGCTCTTCGGCCTCAAGCCGGGCGACACGGTGAACGGCACGATCCGCCCCCCGAAGGAGGGCGAGAAGTACTTCCCGCTGGTGCGCGTCAATGAGATCAACGGCCTGGCCCCGGAGTTCATCCGCGACCGCGTGCAGTTCGAGTACATGACGCCGCTCTTCCCGAGCGAGAAGTTCTGCCTGACGGGCAACGGGCACAACAACCTCTCGACGCGTGTGGTGGACCTCTTCTCGCCCATCGGCAAGGGTCAGCGCGCGCTGATCGTCGCACAGCCCAAGACGGGTAAGACGATGCTGCTGCAGTCGATCGCCAACGCCATTGCGGACAACCACCCGGAGGTCTACATGATCGTGCTGCTGATCGACGAGCGCCCGGAGGAGGTGACCGAGATGGCCCGCAACGTGAAGGCCGAGGTGGTGGCCTCGACCTTCGACGAGCAGGCCTCGCGCCACGTGAAGGTAGCCGAGATGGTGCTCGAGAAGGCCAAGCGCATGGTCGAGTGCGGCCACGACGTGGTGATCTTCCTCGACTCCATAACGCGCCTGGCGCGCGCCTACAACTCCGTGCAGCCGGCCTCGGGCAAGGTGCTCTCGGGAGGTGTCGATGCCAACGCGCTGCACAAACCCAAGCGCTTCTTCGGCGCCGCGCGCAACACCGAGGAGAAGGGCTCGCTGACGATCATCGCCACGGCGCTGATCGACACCGGCTCGAAGATGGACGAGGTGATCTTCGAGGAGTTCAAGGGGACGGGCAACATGGAGCTGCAGCTCGACCGCAAGCTGGCCAACAAGCGCGTCTACCCCGCTGTCGATGTCATCGCCTCGGGCACGCGCCGCGAAGACCTGCTGCTGCCGCGCGAAGTGATGAACCGCACGTGGGTGCTGCGCAAATACCTTTCGGACATGACGCCCGTCGAGGCGATGGAGTTCCTCCAGAAGCAGATGGGCCTCACGGATACCAACGAGGAGTTCCTCGCCACGATGAACCATTGACCTTAAAACGCCAACCCGATGAACATGAAGAGACTGATTCTGCTGGGGCTGAGCCTGCTCATCGTCCGCAGCGCCCTGGCCTGGGGACAGAAGGGACACGACGTGACGGCCTACATCGCCGAATGCCACCTGACGCCCGCCGCCGCAAAGAAGATCGACAAGGTACTCGACGGACATTCGCCCGTCTACTATGCCAACTGGCTCGACAACGCCAGCCATACGCCCGACTACGCCTACACGAAGACGTGGCACTACCTGAACGTGGACGAGGGGAAGATCCTCGAGACGATGCCCGCCAACCCGAAGGGCGACGTACTGAAGGCCGTGACGGAAATCGTCGCGAAACTCAAGGCCGGCGGTCTGACGCATGAGGAGGAGGCCCTGCAGCTGAAGATGCTCATCCACCTGGTGGGCGACATGCACTGCCCGATGCACCTGGGCCGTTCGACCGACCTGGGTGGCAACAAGCGGCCGGTGCGCTACTTCGGCCGCTCGACGAACCTCCACTCGGTGTGGGACACGTCACTGGTCGAGTCGGCCCACAACTGGGGCTACACCGAATGGCGGCAGCAGATCGACCGCGTATCGCAGGCCGAGGCCGAGGCAATCGCCGCCGGCACCCCGGCCGAATGGGTTGCCGAGACGCTCGGCATCTGCCAGCAGGTCTACGAGGCGACACCCGAGGGGGCGAACCTCTCCTACGACTACGTGGCGGCACAAACCCCCGTCGTCGAGCAGCAGTTCCTGCGCGGCGGCCTGCGGCTGGCGCGCCTGCTCAACGAGATCTACCGGTAGAGACCGCATAAATCCGATCCAAGCGTCCCTGTCGCCCCCTGGCGGCGGGGACGTCTCGTTTTTCCGCCGGTTCGCTACGCAGCATGCACGGGGTCCCGCGAAAATTTCGTATTTTTGCCCGAAACGAAACCGATACCGGAGATGGCCGAGACGCTCTACATAAAGAATATGGTCTGCGACCGCTGCATCATGGCGGTGCGTGCCGTGCTCACCCGATGCTGCGGCATCGAACCGCTCGCCGTGGAGCTGGGCGAGGTGCGCCTTCCGCGCCCGCTCACGGAACAGGAGCATGAAACGCTCCGCCGGGAGCTGGAGGACCTGGGCTTCGAACTGCTCGAAGACCGCCGCCAGCAGCTCGTCGCCCGCCTGCGGGGCGCCGTCATCGAGCTGGTCCGCCATCCGGAAGGTGTCAGGCGCGAGCGGCTCTCGGACTGGCTGGTCCGCCGCCTCGGCCACGACTACGACTCGCTGAGCCGCCTCTTCTCCGAGGTGACCGGCACGACGCTCGAAAAGTACCTGATCGCCCAGAAGATCGAGTACGCCAAGGAGCTGCTGATCTACGATGAACTCTCGCTGGCCGAGATTGCCGACCGGCTGGGCTACTCGAGCGGCGCCTACCTCAGCGCACAGTTCAAGAGCGTGACGGGCATGACCCCCTCCCACTTCCGCCGGCTCCGCATCCGCACCCGCCGCCCGCTCGACCGGCTCTGATCCGCACCCGCCGCCCGCAAGGTGCGCCCCCGTCGCATCCGACACATGCGGACGACGCGGCCGCGTGCCCGGAATCTTGTAAAACAAATCCGGAATTCCGTAACGCCGCAACCGCCGGCAGGCACTACCTTTGCCTGCGGAACTTCAAACCGAAAAGAGATGATGACCAAACGCATCTTCCCGGTGACGGGCATGAGCTGCGCCGCCTGCGCCGCACGGGTCGGCAAGACGCTCGGTGCCCAACAGGGCGTCAGGCAGGCGGCAGTGAATTTCGCGGCGGCAACGGTTGCCGTGGAGTACGATCCCGACCGGACCTCGCCCGAACTGCTGGCACAGGCGGTCGCCGGAGCCGGATACGGACTGATCACCGACCTGAAGGAGGGCGCCGAGCAGGCCGAACGCGAACACGCGATGCACTACCGCGCGCTCAAACACCGCACGGCGGCAGCCCTCGCACTGGCCGTGCCGCTGCTCGTCGTCGGAATGCTCTTCATGCACCGCCCGTGGTCGCCCTGGGTAACGTGGCTGCTCGCCACACCGCTGGTCTTCGTCTTCGGGCGCGACTTCTTCGCCGGAGCCTGGCGCCAGCTGCGCCACCGCTCGGCCAACATGGACACGCTCGTGGCGCTGAGCACGGGCATCGCCTACGCTTTCAGCCTCTTCAACCTCCTCTACCCCGCATTCTGGACCTCGCGCGGCATCGAGCCACACGTCTACTTCGAGGCTTCGGGCGTCGTGATCGCCTTCGTGCTGCTCGGGCGGCTGCTCGAGGAGCGGGCCAAGGGCGGCACGATGGAAGCGATCCGGAAGCTCTCCGGACTGCGGCCCGATACGGTGCTGCTCGTCGATCAGGCGGGTGCCGAGCACCCGACCCCGATCGGCCGGGTGCAGCCGGGCGACCTGATCGCCGTGCGGCCGGGAGGGCGCATCGCCGTGGACGGCACGGTAACCGATGGCTCCTCCTACGTCGATGAGAGCATGCTGAGCGGCGAGCCGCTGCCGGTGCGCAAGGAGGCCGGCAGCCGCGTGTTCGCCGGAACGGTCAATCAGCGCGGGTCGCTGCGCTACCGTGCCGAACAGGTCGGCGAAGGCACGATGCTGGCACAGATCATCCGCCTGGTGCAGGATGCGCAGGGCAGCAGGGCCCCCGTGCAGCGGCTGGCAGACCGCATCGCCGCGGTCTTCGTGCCGACGATCATCGCCGTGGCCCTGCTCTCGTTCGGGGCGTGGCTCCTTCTCGACCCTGCAGAGGGATTTGCACACGGCATGCTGGCGCTGGTCACCGTGCTGGTCATCGCCTGCCCCTGCGCCCTGGGGCTGGCTACCCCGACGGCCATCATGGCGGGCATCGGGCGCGGGGCCGGGGCGGGCATCCTGATCAAGGACGCCGAAACGCTCGAAACGGCCTGCCGCGTGGATACCGTCGTCCTGGACAAGACGGGCACGCTGACCGAGGGACGCCCCGCCGTGACGGACCTTCAGTGGGCCGCCGGGGCCGAAACCGAGGCCCCGCGCCTCATGGCCCTCGAGAGCCGCTCGGAACATCCGCTTGCCGCCGCGCTCGTCGAACACCTCGCCGCTGCGGGAATCCGTCCCGACGAGGCCCCCGGGGAGTTCACCAACCACGCCGGACGCGGCGTCACGGGACGCTTCGCCGGACGCGAATACTGCGCGGGCAACCGGCGGCTGCTCGAGGAGCGCAGCATTGCCATCGACCCCGGGCTCGACGCCCGGGCACGCAGCCGGGCCGCGGAGGCACACAGCATCGTCTGGTTCGCCGACGAGCACCGTGCACTGGCCGTAGCGGCCGTTTCGGACCGCCTGCGCGAGGGATCGCGCGAGGCCGTCGCGGAGCTCCGCCGCCGCGGCATCGAGGTCCACATGCTGACGGGTGATCAGGAGGCCTCGGCCGCCGCAGTGGCTCGGGCCGCCGGGATCACCCGCGTAAAGGCCGGGGTGCTGCCCGGCGAGAAGGAGGCCTACATCCGCGACCTGCAGCGCGGAGGCCACGTCGTCGCCATGGCCGGCGACGGCATCAACGACAGCGCCGCGCTGGCACGTTCCGACGTGGGGATCGCCCTGGGCAACGGCAGCGACATCGCCCTCGAGGCGGCCCGCGTGACCATTCTCTCGTCCGACCTGAGGAAGATTCCCGCGATGCTGCGTCTGGCGCGGCTGACCGTCAGGACCATCCGGCAGAACCTCTTCTGGGCTTTCGTCTACAACCTCGTGGGCGTGCCCGTCGCCGCGGGGGTCTTCTACCCGCTGTGGGGCTTCCTGCTCGACCCGATGATCGCCGGGGCGGCGATGGCCATGAGCAGCGTCAGCGTCGTCACCAACAGCCTGCGGCTGAAACGGCGCCGGATCGAACCGATACAAAACACCCAAAAACACGATACGATGGAACGCAGATTTAAAGTAGAGGGCATGATGTGCGGCCACTGCCGGGCACATGTCGAAAAGGCACTGAACTCGATCGGCGGAGTCTCCGCCACCGTGACGCTCACCCCGCCGGAGGCGGTCGTCACCTTCACGGGCAGTCCCCTGCCGACCGAGGAGCTCCAGCGCACGGTCACGGAGCAGGCCGGCGACTACCGCCTGACCGAGATCGGCTGACGCCGGCGCCCGGAGCGCAACAGCGAACGGCTCCGCCGCAAACTACGCAAACGGGGAGCGCCTCGCAGGAGGCGCTCCCCGTTTTTCCGTTGTACCGAACGGGCAGAAGGATCACTGCCGTCCGAACGATGCGTTGTACCGCATGGCCAGCGAATCGCCGTACTCGCGCTGCAGCCGCCCCAGTTCCTCGAAAAGGGCGTTCTGCTCGCCGGCATAGGCCGGATCGCCGAAGAGGTTGCGCAGCTCGTGGGGGTCGTTCTCCAGATCGTACAGCTCCCAGCAGTCGATGTCGTTGTAGAAATGGATCAGTTTCCAACGGTCCGTGCGCACGCCGTAATGGCGCTTGACCATGTGCTCGGCCGGATACTCGTAGAAGTGGTAGTAGAGCGCCGGACGCCAGTCGGCAGGATGTTCGCCCCGCAGCAGCGGCAGCAGCGAACGCCCCTGAATGTCCGCGGGAATCTCCGCTCCGGCCAGCTCGAGGAAGGTCGGGGCGTAGTCGATGTTCTGCACCAGTTCGCCGATGTCGCCGCGAGCCCCGCCCGGCATGCGCACAACCAGCGGCGTGCGCATCGACTCCTCGTACATGAAGCGCTTGTCGAACCAGCCGTGCTCACCCATGTAGAAGCCCTGGTCTGAGGTGTAGACCACCAGCGTGTTCTCCGCAAGCCCCGACTCGTCGAGGTAGCGCAGCAGCCGGCCCACGTTGTCGTCGAGCGACTTGAGGGTCTTGAGGTAGTCGCGCATATAGCGGTTGAACTTCCACTCGGCCCGTTCGCGGCCCTGCGGGTTGCGCGCGTAGAAATCCTCGATAATCGGATCGTAGAAACGGTCCCAAGCGGCCCGCTGCGCCGAATCCATGCGGCTCAGGATCCACTCGTAGGCCCCCTTCAGCCGGCCGGGATGCCCCTCCTTGAGCATCTTGAGGTCGTAGACCGGGTCCATGTCCACGTCCGAAGCGATCGACATCTCCTGTGCCGCGGCAGCCGGACGCCCCGCATAGTCGTCGAAGAAGGTCTCGGGCAGCGGGAAGGTTCGGTCTTCGTAGAGGGTCAGGTTGCACGTGTCGGCCATCCAGTTGCGGTGCTGCGCCTTGTGGTGCACAAGCAGGCAGAAGGGTTTTTCGGGATCGCGCCCCTGCTCGAGCCACTCGATGCTCCGGTCCGTGATCAAGTTGGTCAGGTAGCCGTGCACACGCACCGTATCGCCCGTCTGGCGGATGAAATCGGGGTTGTAGTAGTCGCCCTGTCCGGGAACGATCTCCCAATGGTCGAAACCCGTCGGCAAACTTCCCAGGTGCCACTTGCCGATGACGGCCGTCTCGTAGCCGGCCTCCTGCAGCAGTTTGGGGAAGGTCTGCTGCGAAGCGTCGAAGGCCGGGCAGAGCGTGTTGTCCGTATAGCCGTTGGCGTGCGAATGTTTGCCCGTGAGCATGCAGGCGCGGCTCGGGCCGCTCAGCGAATTGGCCACGAAGCTGTTGGTGAAGCGGACGCCCTCGGCGGCGATGCGGTCGAGGTTCGGGGTCGAGGCATAGCGGCGGTCATAGCTGCTCATCATCTGGGCCGTATGGTCGTCGGTCATGATGTAGAGGATGTTCATCCGCCGGTCCGGCTCGGGCTCCGGACGCCCGCATCCGGCAGCCGCGACGGCAGCCAGGCCGCCGGCCAGGAAAATTCGGTTGGTTTTCATGCGAAGTCCGTTAAAGCGCATGCGCTATTCGGCGCAATAAAGCTGTACGTTCGACAGGTTGGCGGCGGCGCGCGTGCGGTCGATCGTCACGCGGAGCCGGGCGGCCTGCATCGGTTCGGGCAGACGGATCATGCGCTTGTAGCCGATCGTCGTGCCCTCGGCCACCTGCCGCCAGGCCTTGCCGTCGTCGGAGACTTCGACCCGGAAGCGCTCGACGCGCTGTCCGCGGGCAATGTCCTCCTGCAGCATCACCACATTGAACGGCCCGCCCGCGATGTCAAATTCGCGGCTCTGGCCGGCAGCGGCGGTCCACGGCGTGGCTCCGTCGGCAAGCAGCCCCCGGGTGAAGCTGTCGCGGATCCAGGCGCCGAACTCGCGCAGGCGCCGCTCGTCATTCTCGTGGATGCGTCCGCGGCGGTCGGGTGGCACGTTGAGCAGCAGCACGGAGTTGGATCCCACCGAGGCGAAATAGATATTCTTCAGTTCGTCGAGCGTCTTGACGCGGTCATCCTCCTCGGCGTGGTAGAACCAGCCCGGACGGATCGAGACATCGACCTCCGAGGGATACCAGAAGAGCTCCCTGGCCCGCGAGAGAATGGCCCGGCTGCCCAGGTCGGGTGAGGTGTTGCCCAGGGCGGCAATCTCGGGATCGGGGTCACGCAGGGTGACCGAAGCGGGCGGCAGCACCGTGGCGCTCCACTCCTCGTCGCGGCCCTTGCCGGCCTCGTTGCCCACCCAGCGGATGTCGTCGCCCATGATGGCCGTCACGGCATCGGGCTGCAGCGACTTGACCGTCGCCACGTAGCGCGGCCAGTCGTAGACCTGGTGTTTGCCGTCGGCCTCCGAGCCGTTGGCCCCGTCGAACCACACCTCGGCCACCTCGCCGTAGCGGGTGAGCAGCTCGGTGAGCTGCGCCACGAAGTAGTCGTCGTAGGCCTTGCCCGTACCGTACGAAGGGGCATTGCGGTCCCACGGCGAGACGTAGAGGCCCATCTTCATGCCGTATTTGTCGCACGAGGCGCGCAGCATCGCCACCACGTCGCCCTTGCCGTCCATCCACCGCGAGTTGCGGACCGAGTGTTCGGTGGTCTCCGTAGGCCAGAGGCAGAATCCGTCGTGGTGCTTGGCCGTCAGCATGACCATGCGGAACCCGGCGTCCTTGAGCACCTCGACCCACTGGTCGGTGTCGATCGCCGTCGGGAAGAAGAGGTCGGGCGACTCCCGCCCGTCGCCCCACTCCTTGCCCGAGAAAGTATTGACCGTGAAGTGGATGAAGGCCGTCAGCTCCCACTGCTGCCAGGCCAGTTGTTGGGGCGTCGGCACCAGGTGCGCGGCCATCTCGACCTTGGCCAGCGAATCGGCATCGCCCAGATCGACGTATTTCTCATAATAGGTTTCCGCCGGAGCGTTCCCCGGACCGGAGCAGGCGCAACCCAGGGCGACGGCACCCGTCAGAGCCAGGCTGGGCAGTAGTTTTGCAAACATAGGCAGACAAAATTTTTCATGATTCGAGATACGACGGCACACCGTGCCGATTCATACAAACTTACATATTATTTCGCAGAATCCGAAATTTTTACGAAAAAACCCTCCGTCATGCCGCAATCCGGCCTTCCACGCCCATACGGAGTCGGTGCCGGCCTCTGCTCGAAGCCGGGAATCGCAAAAAAACAGACTAACAATTCCTTGTATTCGAAAAAAGATTCGTAATTTTACCCAAATTCGGAATATGGCGCGCCGGCAGCGCAGGGACTTCCCCGCCACAGGAAGACAGCAGGCGAACAGAGATGCGCCCCGAATCTCGGGAACAACGAACTTGTTTACTTAAATCCATACTTTATGAAAAAACTTCTATTGCTCTGTTGCATGGCCGGTTGGATGTCGGCACATGCCCAAACCGAACCGCTCGGCGGATTCGCCTACGGCCCGGCTGACGCACCCGACGGCACGGAGTGGGAATCACCCGAACGGCTCGCCCTGAACAAGGAGCAGCCCCGCACGTGGTTCTTCACCTTCCCCGATACGGAGAGCGCACGCCGCGTACTGCCCGAATGCGGAGCCTGGTACATCTCACTCGACGGCGTGTGGAAGTTCCACTGGGCCGGCAACCCCGAAGAGCGCCCCGCGGAGTTCTACAAACCCGAATACGACGTGGCGGCATGGGACGACGTGACGGTGCCGATGCAGTGGAACGTGGCGGGCATCCAAAAGGACGGCAGCCTCCGCTACGGCGTGCCGATCTACGCCAACCAGCCGGTGATCTTCGCCCACAAGGTGGCCGTGGACGACTGGCGCGGCGGCGTGATGCGCACCCCGCCCTCGGACTGGGTCACTTACAGGCACCGCAACGAGGTGGGATCCTACCGCCGCTCGTTCACGCTGCCCGAAACGTGGGAGGAACGCGAGGTCTACATCAACTTTGACGGCGTCTCGTCGTTCTTCTACCTCTGGGTGAACGGCCGTTACGTGGGTTTCTCGAAGAACTCGCGCAACACCGCCTCGTTCGACATCACCCCCTACCTGAACGCCGGGGGCGAGAACGTCGTGGCCGTGGAGGTCTACCGCAACTCCGACGGCTCGTTCCTCGAGGCGCAGGACATGTTCCGCCTGCCGGGCATCTTCCGCACCGTCTCGCTCACCTCGACAGCCCGGGTGCAGGTCCGCGACCTGCGTGTGCGGCCCGACCTCGACGCCGCCTATGCCGACGGCACGGTACGCATCGAGGCCGACATCCGCAACCTCGGCCGGAAGCCCGCCAAGGGCTATACGCTCTCCTACACGCTCTACGCCAACGAACTCTATTCGGACGAGAACGCACCCGTCGATGGGGTGACGGCCTCGGCCGCAGTGGCTGCGACGGAGGCCGGAGAGACCACCCTGACCGTAGCCGGGATGCGGGTGCCCGACGCCCGCAAGTGGTCGGCCGAGGAGCCGTGGCGCTACACGCTCGTCGGGCAGCTGCGCGACCGGAAGGGCCGCGTGGTGGAGACCTTCTCGACGGCCTTCGGCTTCTGCAAGGTCGAGATCCGCGACACGCCCGCCGCAGAGGATGAGTTCGGGCTGGCCGGGCGCTACTACTACATCAACGGCCGGACCGTGAAGCTCAAGGGCGTGAACCGCCAGGAGATCGATCCCGCCGTGGGCAACGCCATCACCACGGAGCAGATGGAGCAGGAGATCATGCTCATGAAGCGCGGCAACATCAACCACGTCCGCAACTCGCACTACTCCTGCGCCCCGCACTGGTACTACCTCTGCGACAAGTACGGCATCTACCTCGAGGACGAGGCCAACCTCGAAAGCCACGAATACTACTACGGCGAGGCCTCGCTCTCGCACGTCGCGGAGTTCGAGGCAGCCCACGTGGCCCGTGTCATGGAGCTGGCCCACGCCCATGTGAACCACCCCTCGGTGGTGATCTGGTCGCTGGGCAACGAGGCCGGCCCGGGCCGGAACTTCGTCTCGGCCTACGAGGCCCTGCACGCCTTCGACCCCTCGCGTCCGGTACAGTACGAGCGCAACAACGACATCGTGGACATGGGCTCGAACCAGTACCCGTCGATCGACTGGATCCGCGGCGCCGCAACGGGCAGATACCCCATCAAGTACCCGTTCCACATCTCCGAATACGCCCACTCGATGGGCAACGCCGGAGGCAACCTGGTCGATTACTGGAAGGCCATCGAATCGACCAACTTCATCTGCGGCGCCGCCATCTGGGACTGGGTGGACCAGGCGCTCTACGCCTATGACCCCGCAACGGGCGACCGCTACTGGGCCTACGGCGGCGACTTCGGGGACAAGCCCAACAGCGGCATGTTCTGCATGAACGGCATCCTGCTCCCCGACCACTCGCCCAAGCCCGTCTTCCACGAAGTGAAGCGGATCTACCAGAACGTCGGCGTCGAGCCGGTGGACATGACGCAGGGCCGGATCGCGATCTTCAACAAGCACTACTTCACCACGCTGGCCGGATACCGCATCGCCTGGACGCTCTACAGGGACGGCGAACCGGTGGCCCGCGGCGACGCCCTGCGCGGCCCGCGCAAGATCGTCGGCCCGCGCGAAAGGGTCGAGTATACCATCCCCTACGACTATGCGGCGCTCGACCCCGCAGGCGAGTACTTCGTCACGGTGCAGTTCCTGCTCGCCGAGGACAAGCCGTGGGCCGAGGCCGGATTCGTGCAGATGGAGGAGCAGCTCGAGGTGAAGGCGGCCGGTGCGAAGCCCTCGATGACCGAACTGACGGCCCGCCTCGCGGCGCCCGAGGTCACGGAGCGGAACACGGGCTGCAGCGGCTGCGCGGCGAAGGGCTGCACGGCGGATGACGGGGACTTCACCGAGGTGCGGGGCGACGGGTTCGTCGTCACGTTCGACAACCGCCGGGGAACGATCCACTCCCTCGAGTACGACGGCCGCAAGGTGATCCGCGACGGAGAGGGGCCGCGGCTCGACGCCCTGCGCGCACCGACCGACAACGACAACTGGGCCTACACGCGCTGGTTCGAGAAGGGGCTGCACAACCTGCGCCACACGGCAACGGCCTGCTCGCGCGTGGACAACGGCAAGGGCAACACCGTGCAGCTGATGTATACGGTCGTATCGCAGGCACCGAACGCCGCCCGCATCGAGGGCGGTACGTCGGGGCGTTACCGCATCGTCGAACTGACCGACCGTCCGTTCGGCGAGGAGGATTTCCGCTTCGTGACCAACCAGATCTGGACCGTCTACCCGGACGGCTCGATCGAGCTCCGCGCGGAGATCACCTCGAACGACCCGTCGTTTGTGCTGGCCCGCCTCGGGTACTCCCTGCAGCTGCCCGAAGAGCTGCAGCACTACGACTACTACGGCCGCGGTCCGTGGAACAACTACAACGACCGCATGACGGGTTCGTTCGTCGGCCGCTACGGCAGCACGGTCCGCGAACAGGCCGTACGCTTCCCCAAGCCGCAGAGCATGGGCAACCGCGAGCAGGTGCGCTGGTGCGCGCTGACCGACGGCAAAGGCAACGGCGTGGAGTTCGTCGCCGACGGCACGATGTCGGCCTCTGCACTGCCGTGGTCGGCCGTGGAGATGACGCTTGCCCCGCACCCCTACCAGCTGCCCGAACCGACGGCCACACACCTGCATCTGGACCTTGCGGTGACGGGCCTGGGCGGCAACAGCTGCGGACAGGGCGGTCCGCTGGAGAAGGACCGCGTCAAGGCTTCGGACCATGCCATGGGGCTGCTGATCCGCCCGGTACGCAACGGTGCCTTCACGCAGACGGCCCACGCGGCCCTCTCGGGCGAGGTACCCCTCTCGATCTCGCGTTCACGCGACGGACTGGTAACCATTTCAACTCGCAAGGCAGGAGCCGAAATTCGCTACTCGACCGACGGAGGAAAACAGATGCTCCCCTACGACGGGCCGTTCGACCTGCGTGAGGGCGGAACGGTGACGGCAAGCTATGCCGACAACCCGGCCGTGAAGAGCACCGCCACCTTCGCCCGCATCGAGCGCATCCCGATGACGGTGGTCTACGCTTCGAGCCAGGAGACCGGCATCGGCGACGCCGCGAACCTCGTGGACGGCGACCCCTCGACGACGTGGCACACGATGTACTCGGTGACGGTGGCCAACTACCCCCACTGGGTCGATTTCGACGCCGGGGAGGCGAAGCTCATCCGCGGATTCGTCTACCTGCCGCGGCAGGACGGCGGCACGAACGGCAACATCCGCGAATACACCGTGCAGGTGAGCGACGACGGCAAGACATGGAGCAAGCCCGTGGCCGCCGGATCGTTCGGCAGGGGGACCGGCGAGCAGCGCGTCGAACTGGAGCGCCCCGTCAAGGCGCGCTACATCCGCTTCACGGCGCTCAGTTCGCAGAACGGAGCCGACTTCGCCGGAGGCGCCGAGTTCTCGGTGATTGCCGACTGACCGGCACAAGGAGATGAATAAAGACATTAGATAAACGACAACATGAATCTGAAAACCAACATACTGAACGCGGCATTTCTGGCATCCGCCCTGCTGGCGGCTCCGGCCGCAGCCGGAATGCGGGGCGACCATGTCGCGACGGAACAGCAGACCCGGGCGGCCGGCAACGCCCCGATCGAGGGGATCCGGCAGCTGAATCCCGCAGCGGTCGAGGTGCTCTTCACCGACGGGCGGCGCATGACCCTCGACTTCTACGGCCCGAACATCTTCCGCATGTTCCTCGACCCGCAGGGCGGCATCGTCCGCGACCCGGCGGCCGAACCCGAGGCGCAGATCCTCGTCGATGAGCCGCGGCGGGCGGCGGGAGAGCTCGAGATCGAACAGAAGGAGGGCTCCGTGGCGGTGGCCACCGAGGCCGTGCGCGTCGCCTTCGACAAGGCCACGGGCCGCTTCAGCGTCACCGACCTCCGGCGCGGCGAGGTGGTGGCCGAATCGCTCGGCGCCGCCGCGTTCGAACCCCGCCAGAGTTCGATCGCGCTGAAGGAGCGCGCCGACGAGTACTTCTACGGCGGCGGCGTGCAGAACGGCCGCTTCTCGCACAAGGGACAGAGCATCCGCATCGTCAATACGAACCAGTGGACCGACGGAGGTGTCGCCTCGCCGACCCCCTTCTACTGGTCCACGGCCGGCTACGGCATCATGTGGTACACCTTCGCACCGGGACTCTACGACTTCGGGGCCTCGGAAGCCGGAACGGTGCGTCTGACGCACGACACGGACTACCTCGACCTGTTCGTCATGGTGGACCGCACGCCCGTCGAGCTGCTCAACGACTTCTACCAGCTGACCGGCAACCCCGTGCTGCTGCCCAAGTTCGGATTCTACGAAGGACACCTGAACGCCTACAACCGCGACTACTGGGCCGAGACCGAGGACGGCAGCGGCATCCTCTTCGAGGACGGCAAGCGCTACAAGGAGAGCCAGCAGGACAACGGCGGCGTGCGCGAATCGCTCAACGGCGAGGCGGACAACTACCAGTTCTCGGCCCGTGCCGTGATCGACCGCTATGCCGCACACGACATGCCCCTCGGATGGATCCTGCCCAACGACGGGTACGGCGCCGGGTACGGCCAGACCGGAACGCTCGACGGCAACATCGAGAACCTCCGGCAGCTGGGCGAGTTCGCCCGCGAACGCGGCGTGGAGATCGGCCTGTGGACCCAGTCGGACCTCCACCCGAAAGAGGGGGTCGATGCCCTGCTCCAGCGCGACATCGTCAAGGAGGTGCGCGACGCCGGGGTGCGCGTGCTCAAGACCGACGTGGCATGGGTCGGCGCCGGCTACTCGTTCGGGCTGAACGGAGTGGCCGACGTCGGACGCATCATGCCCTACTACGGCAACGACGCCCGCCCGTTCATCATCTCGCTCGACGGATGGGCCGGGACGCAGCGCTACGCCTCGATCTGGTCGGGCGACCAGACGGGCGGCGACTGGGAGTACATCCGCTTCCACATCCCCACCTACATCGGCTCGGGCCTCTCGGGGCAGCCGAACATCTCGTCGGACATGGACGGCATCTTCGGCGGGCGGAACATCCCGGTGAACGTCCGCGACTTCCAGTGGAAGACCTTCACTCCGATGCAGCTCAACATGGACGGCTGGGGCGCCAACCCGAAGTATCCCCACATCCTCGGCGAGCCCGCGGCGTCGATCAACCGCTGGTACCTGAAGCTCAAGTCGGAGTTCATGCCCTACACCTACTCGATCGCCCGTGAGGCCGTGGACGGCAAGCCGATGATCCGCGCCATGTTCCTCGACGACCCGAACCCCTACACGCTCGGAACGGCAACCTGCTACCAGTTCCTCTACGGCCCCTATGTGCTGGTGGCCCCCGTCTACCGCAACACGCAGGCCGACGACAAGGGCAACGACCGCCGCGACGGGATCTACCTCCCCGAAGGGAACTGGATCGACTTCTTCACCGGCGACCTCTACACGGGCGGCTGCATCGTGAACAACTTCGACGCTCCGCTCTGGAAACTCCCCGTATTCATCCGCCAGGGGGCCATCCTCCCGATGACCGCCCCGCACAACAACGCCGCACGCATGAACCGCGAGGTGCGCACCTACGAGTTCTACCCCGCCGGACACAGCGAGTTCACGGAGTACGACGACGACGGGGTGACTGAGGCCTACCGCCGCGGGGAGTCAGCCCGGACGCGTATCGTCTCGGACCTCGAGGGAGACAACCTGACGATCCGCGTGGACCCGACCGAGGGATCGTTCGAAGGCATGGTTGCCGAGAAGGCCACACGCCTGCGGATCAACGTCACGCAGCGTCCGGGAAAGATCACGGCCCGCATCGGCGGCCGCAACGTGAAGCTAAGCGAGGCCCGGACGCGCGAGGAGTACGCACAAGGAGTAAACGTGTGGTACTACGACGCCGCACCGGAGATGAACCGCTTCGCGACGACCGGCAGCGAGATAGCCGACCTGCATGTGGTGAAAAACCCCGTGGTGCGCGTGCGGCTCGAGCCGACCGACGTGACACGCAACGCCGTGGAGCTGAAGATGAAGGGATATGTCTACGCTCCGGCCGACCCGATGCTCGAAAGCATCGGCGCGCTCGAGGCGCCCCGGGCGGCGATCGCCGAAACAGACACCGAGGCCTACACGCTCACCCCCTCGTGGGAGGAGGTGCCGGGGGCCGACGGCTATGAGATCGAGTTCGACGGCATGCGCTACACGATGATCCGCGACACGCGGCTCCGTTTCGAGGACCTGCGCCCGGAGAGCGACTACACGTTCCGCATCCGCGCGGTGAACGCCTCGGGCGCCTCGCCGTGGAGCACGCTCGCGGCACGCACGAAGTCCGACCCGCTGGAGTTCGCCATCCGCGGGCTGAGCGGCGAGACCTCCTGCCCGAACCAGGGCGGACAGGGCATTGCCCGGCTCTTCAACTTCGACGAGTCGGATACATGGCACACGCGCTGGAGCGAGCGGGCCGTGCCGTTCGATCTGGTGATCGACCTGCACAGCATCAACACGCTCGACCGCTTCGACTACCTGCCCCGCCAGGATGCCGGGAACGGCACACTGGGCCGCGGCCGCGTCTTCACGAGCATGGACCGCACGAACTGGACCGAGGCCGGCACGTTCGAGTGGAAGGGAGCCGAGACGAAGAGCTTCCGCTTTGCGGAGCAGCCCACGGCGCGCTACATCCGCATCGAGGTCGAAGAGGCCGTCGGCGGATACGGCTCGGGTCGCGAACTCTACGTCTTCCGCGTTCCCGGCTCGGAGAGCTACCTCCCGGGCGACATCAACCAGGACCGCCGGATCGACGAGAACGACCTCACGTCGTACATGAACTACACGGGCCTGCGCCGCGGCGACGGCGACTTCGAGGGATACATCTCGAAGGGTGACCTGAACACCAACGGGCTGATCGACGCCTACGACATCTCGGCCGTAGCGACACGGCTCGACGGCGGCGCCGACCGCCGGCCGGCCGCCCCCGTGGCGGGGACGGTCACGGTGAAGGCCTCGAAGCGCAGCTACGCCCCGGGCGAGACGGTCGAGATCCGCGTCTCGGGCCGCGGGCTGAAGAGCGTGAACGCCCTGAGTTTCGCCCTGCCCTACGACCCGCAGCAGCTGGAGTATGTCGGCATCGAGGCCCCCGGACTCGGGCAGATGCGCAACTTCACCGCAGACCGGCTCCATACCAACGGCGTGAAGGCCCTCTACCCGACCTTCGTGAACGTCGGCGAACAGGCGACGGCCGAGGGCGACGGCGAACTGCTCGTGATCCGCTTCCGCACCCGCAAGGCCTATGTCTACGACCTGCAGCCGGCAGACGGGCTGCTGGTGGACAAACGCATGAACCAGGCGGCATTCTGACACCGCCGGGCAGACGGTCTGACGCAGGAGGGGCTTCCGGATCTCCGGAAGCCCCTCTTCGTTTACCCGGCAGGAATTCGGTCCGACGGGGAGGCGGCCCCGCCGGACCGTGAGCCCGATTCGCGGGCCGCCGGGGCACGGCTCGGGCGCCACCGCTTGCCGCACCGGAAGCGGCCTGCGGCATCGGAGTCGAAAAAAAGGGGAAAGAGGCTGGTTTCAAACGAAAAAAGATTATTTTTGCAACCGGTATGAAGACCAAAGAAGAACTGATCGCAACGCTCGATTTCGTGGCCGAATATGCCACCTACCTGCTCGGATCGGGAGTACATACCTCGCGCGTGATCCGGAATTCGCAGCGGATCGGCACTTCGCAGGGCATCGACATCCAGTTGTCGAGCTTCCAGCGGAGCACGATCGTCACGGCCCACGACCCCGAGAGCGGCGAGGCCGTCACCCGCGTGGTGAAGATCCCCGCCCTGCCGATCAGCTTCGAACGCAACTCCGACCTCAGCGCCCTGAGCTGGGACGCCCTCGGCGAGCGGCTGCCGCTCGCCGAGATCCGTGCGCGCTACGAGCAGCTGATCTCCAAGCCGCGCATCGACCCGATCTTCGTGCTGCTCACCGTCGGACTGGCCAACGCCTCGTTCTGCCGGCTGTTCGGCGGCGACTGGACCGCCATGTCGATCGTCTTCACCTCGACGCTCGTCGGATTCGCCGCCAAGCAGCGCATGCAGGCACACGGCCTGAACCACTTCCTGACGTTCATCATCTCGTCGTTCCTGGCCTCGCTCTGCGCCTCGATCGCCCTGCGCTTCGACTGCACGTCGGAGACGGCACTGGCCACGAGCGTGCTGTTCCTCGTGCCCGGCGTGCCGCTCATCAACGGCGTGATCGACATCGTCGAAGGACACATCCTGATCGGATGCAGCCGGCTGATCAACGCCCTGCTGCTCATCATCTGCATCGCCGTGGGGATGTCCGCCACACTCATGATGGTCAAAGACAGTCTGCTATGATCGCGCTCGACATCCTGCTCGACGGCTTCTTCGCCGCCATCGCCGCCATCGGCTTCGGAGCCATCTCCGACCCGCCGATGCGCGCCTTCCCGCGCATCGCCCTGCTGGCCGCCGTGGGCCACGCCCTGCGGTACTGCCTGATGAACTATGCCGACGTGGACATCGCCTCGGCCTCGCTCTGCGCCTCGATCACCATCGGGCTCGGAAGCCTCTGGCTCGGGCAGGGGATTCACTGCCCGATGACGGTGCTCTACATCCCCGCCCTGCTGCCCATGGTGCCGGGCATCTACGCCTACAAGACCGTATTCTCGCTGCTGATGTTCCTCCAGTCGCTCGACGATACGCAGCAGGGGCTGGCCTACATGCAGCAGTTCTTTCTCAACGCGACGGTCTCGTTCAGCGTGATCATCATGCTGGCGGCCGGAGCCACGCTGCCCATCTTCATCTTCAACCGCCGGGCCTTCTCGCTCACCAGGCGCAAATCCGACCGCATATGACCGTATTCTGGGAAACGATCGCCGCCTACAACGCCGCCACGTGGCCCGTACAGATCCTGCTCGTGGCCGTGGGGATCGTCCTCACGCTGCTGCTCTGCTTCCGCCCCACGACAGCCGTGAAGAACGCCATGAAGGTCTTCATGGCGCTGCTCAACTTCTGGATTGCATTCGTCTACTACCACATCTACTGCGAGCCCCGCGAATACAACGACCTGCTGACACTCTTCTGGGCCATCATGGGCTGCATGTGGATCTACGACCTGGCGGCACGCAACGCCACGCTCGAACGCACCGGGCACCACACCGGATTCGCCCTGCTGCTCTTCGCCATGCCGTTCATCTACCCGCTCTGCTCGCTCGCACTCGGGAGGGAGTTTCCGATGATCACCTCGCCGGTGATGCCCTGCTCGGTGGCGGTCTTCACCCTCGCGCTGATGCTCGCCTTCGCCGAACGGGTCAATATCATCCTGGCGATGCTCCTCGGCCACTGGGCCCTGGTCGGGCTGTCGAAGGTCTACTACTTCGGCATCCCCGAGGACTATCTGCTGGCCTGCAGTGTGGTGCCGGCGCTCTACGTCTTCCTCCGGGAGTACATCGTCGCCATCTCGCAGCGGCCGAGCAAGCCCTCGCCGCGCGTACTCAACGGCCTGCTCGGCGTGCTGTGCATCATCATCGGCCTGTTCATCGCCTACACGCTCCTGCACCAGTTCAACCTCTTCTCGGAGATCTGATGCGGCCGGGAAACCGGACCGGACAACACAATACGAAACAGAGCGGCCGGGAACTGTAAAGTTCCCGGCCGCTCTGTTTCATGGCAGCGCCCCGTCAGCGGAGCGGTTCGATGCGGAAGCCAAGGCTGTAGGCCGAGTCGCGCCGCAACTCATACTGCGGCCGCGGCTGCGGGCCGCAGCTGGCGTTGCCCAGGCCGCGCTGCACGCAGTCGAGGTTCAGGATCACCTCCGAACGGCGCACGTTGTCCAGGTCATGGGCGTATTTCGTGGCCCACAGATCGGCATCCGTATAGTGGAGCGCACTGAACTCGAGGTAGCCCAGCGCCGTGATCCGGAGCCCGGCCCCGTCGTCGGAGCGGAGCGTGAGCCACCGCACGTCGCTGCGGCCGCCCATCGTCTGCGGGCGCACATAGGACTCCTCCATCTCATCGACCGAGCATTCGTACACGCCGAAATAGGCGGCATTGTGCCGATCGACGTAGTTCTCGATCGGACCGCGGCCGTACCACGCCACCTGCCCGAGGGCGGGACTGAGCGCCGCCGTCAGCCCCAGGCGCGGGAGGTTGAAGTCGGCAGCCGTCGGGAATTCGGCCGTCACATCGACCGTACCGTCGGCATGGACCGTATATCCAACCGTATAGGGCTGGCGCACGTCATCGCCGATGCAGGCCTCCATCGGGGTCGAGATACGCACCGAACGGCCGTCCCCTGCGGCCTCCCAGGTGACCTCGGCATCGGGACGCAGCGCGCAGACCGTCGGGCGGTAGGTGCGCTTGTCGTTGTCGATCGAGCGGTACCAGTTCAGTTCGAAGCCCGCGCCGGCGTGGATCAGTTCCCTGCCGGCATAGCGCAGCGAGGTCACGATGCCACGGGTGAGGTCCATCTCCATGCGGAAGCCCGTGGCGGCAAGCGTCAGGCGTCCCTCCTCGCTCGAAATCCGGAGCGGCTCGTCCGTACGGGGCTGCACGGCGCCGGGAAGACGGCGGCCGGTGACAGCCAGCTGCTCGCTGGCGACCTCATGCCCGGCGTCGGCCCAGACACACGGTCTGCGAAGCCGTACCGAGAGGTTCACGAAGTACTCGCCGTCGTCGCCCACACGGTCGGCATAGGGCAGCGTCAGGGTGACCGTACTGCCCGGAGCGGCCGACGGCAGGTCGGTATCACCCTCGGCCACGGGGAGGCCGTCGCGCAGCAGCGTCCAGTGCAGGCGGAAGTTGTCGAGGTCGAGGAACGCATAGCGGTTCTCGATGCAGATGCGGCCCGAGGCCGGATCGTCGGCATGCAGGCGCAGGTACTGGTAGACCTTCTTGACCTCGAGCAGTTTGGGAGTCACCTGCCGGTCGGGGGTCACGATGCCGTTGCAGCAGAAGTTGTTGTCGTTGGGGGCATCGCCGAAACCGCCGCCGTAGTAGTAGTTCGTCGGCAGCTCGCCGTACTTGCACAGGCCCTGATCGACCCAGTCCCAGATGCAGCCGCCGATCATGCGGACCGAACGGTTCTCGATGTAGTCCCAGTACTCCTCGAGGTTGCCGATCGCATTGCCCATGGCGTGGGCATACTCGCACAGGAAGTAGGGTTTGTCGCGGTCCTGACGGTCCTGTTCGATCATGCTCTCGATCGAGGGATACATCCGCGAGTCGATGTCGGCCACGTCGTTCTTGCCCTCGTAGTGGATCGGACGGGGGTCGAGCGCACGCGCCGCGGCGTAGACGGCCTCGAAGTTGCGGCCCGATCCGCACTCGTTGCCCATCGACCAGAAGATCACCGACGGGTGGTTCTTGTCGCGCTCGACCATCCGCACCATGCGGTCGATGAAGGCCGGGCGCCAACTCTCCTTGTCGCTGATCGAGTGGTTGCCGTGGCACTCCACGTCAGCCTCGTCCATGACGTAGAGGCCGTAGTAGTCGAACAGCGCGTACATCTTGGCGTCGTTCGGATAGTGGCTCGTGCGGATCGTATTGAGGTTGTGGCGTTTGAAGAGCAGGATATCCTCGATCATCGACTCGACGGGAACCGCCTTGCCCAGCTGCGGGTGAATGTCGTGGCGGTTGGCACCCTTGAAGAAGATCCGACGGCCGTTGATCCAGACGCGGCGGTCGCGGATCTCGATCTTGCGGAGCCCGTACTGCGAGAAGGTCGTCTCGAGCGTCTGTCCGTCACGGTCCTTCAGTTCGAGGAGCACCGTATAGAGATAGGGCGTCTCGGCCGACCAGAGTTGCGGCGAGGAGACGGGAAGCACGGCCTCGGCAACGGCCTCGGAGCCACGGGCCACACCGCTGAACGGGAGGCTCTGCTCTGCGACGCGGTGCCCTTCGGCATCGAGCAGCGTGACATCGACCGAGGCGGCCTCGCGGCCCCGGCCCCCGACGTTGGCCACATGGGCGCGGACGCGCAGGCCGGCGCTGCGGAAGTCGTCGGACAGGTCGGCATCGAAGCGGAAGTCGCGCAGACGCACCTTCGGGGTGGCGTAGAGGTAGACGTCGCGGTGGATGCCGCTCAGGCGGAACATGTCCTGATCCTCGAGGTAGCTGCCGTCCGACCAGCGGTAGACCTCGACGGCCAGCGTATTGCGGCCCGGACGGACGTAGCGCGTGATGTTGAACTCGGCATCGTTGTTCGCGCCCTGGCTGTAGCCTACCCTGCGGCCATTGACCCAGACGTACATGGCGCTGTAGACGCCGTCGAAGTGGAGGTAGACCTCACGGTCCTTCCAGTCGGCCGGCAGGTCGAAATCGCGGCGGTAGGAACCCACCGGGTTGGTCTCCGTCTGGTTCGTATAGCCCTTCTGCGGAAGGATGAAGGGCGGCTGGTTCTTGTGCGGGTAGGTCACGTTCGTGTAGATCGGCGTACCGTAGCCGTGCATCTCCCAGTTCGACGGAACGGGAATCTCGTCCCACGCCGAGACGTCGTAACGTTCCCGGTAGAAATCCGCGGGACGCTCGTCGGGGCTCTTCACCCAATGGAACTTCCACATGCCGTTGAGCAGCATGTAACGGCTCGAGCGGTTGCGCACCCACGGCCGGCGGTAGCTTGGGTCACCCTGCATCTCGGCCACCGAGGCGAAGGGCACGAAGGTCGCATGGCCCGGCTCCTTGTTCACGGCGAAGACCGTCTCGTTCTCCCAGTCGTTGTCGCTGGTCGGGCGCAGGGCCGAGAGGTCGATCCGGGCCGTCGAACGGCGAATTGTCCACCGTTGGGCGGGGTCATCGGCCGAAGGGGCCACCTGCCAGGCCGGCTTGCCCGGCTGCACGTCGGGACAGCCGATATTGAGTCCGCCCGCACGGCAGGTGATCGTATAGGTATCCTCCCCGACAGGGGTCAGTTTCCACTCCTGGTTGGCATTGCCGGGGCTCGTGCTCCATTGGATCAGCGGCCCGGGCTGCGAGGCGCGGTTGGCGTTGTCGATGCTCTGGTCGGCAAGTACGGAGGTAATCTGCCAGTAGCCCCCGGTCGAGGACTCGGTGATGATCCAGAGTTGCGACGGCAGGTCACGACCCCGGTTGTTCAGGAAGATCTCGGTTTCGTTGTCGAGGCTGCCCTGGTTGTCGAGCACCAGCCCGCCCGGGCCGACGATCTCGTAGAGAGCCTTCGGATCGAAGTGCTGCGCCGCCGCGGGACGGGACGGGCACAATCCGACGGCAACCAGCCCGCAGAGGGCCAGGAAGCGTTTGAGTGTCATACGCGGTTCAGTTTTTTGGGTTAGATTCGGAATCCAAAGGTAGCAAAAACACGGGCAAGTGCCAAGCGGCCGGACGTTTTTTCAGCAGAGGGGCAACCGTTGCAGCAACGGGGAAACAACGGGTCCGCGACGCCGAAACGCCGCGGACCCGGAAAACAGTCCGTATGGATGGATCCGCTATTCGACCTCGAGCAGCGGAGCGTCGGTCGGAACGTTGTCGCCCTCGGCTACGAAGATCTGCTTCACGGTGCCGGAGTAGTCGGTCGTGATGGCGTTCTCCATCTTCATGGCCTCGAGAACGGCCACCTCCTGGCCGGCCTTAACCATATCGCCCACCTTGACGGAGAGCGTCAGCACGCGGCCCGGCAGCGGAGCCGTCACGGCATGGCCCGTAATCACGGCCTTCGGGCGGGCGGGAGCAGCCTCCGTGGCCTTCGCCTCGGGCTTGGCGGCAGCAGCCTCGGCGGGCTTCGCAGCCGCGTAAGCCTTCACCTTCTGGTCCGTGAGGAAGGTCTTGGCCACGGCCGGGAAGAGCTCGAGCAGCAGCACCTCCTTCTCGTTGGCCGCCAGCTTGACGCCTCCGGCTTCGGGGAGTTCGGGGTTGGGCTGCATCTTGTACTTCGACGTGTCGTAGGGGGTCTCCTCACGCACACCGCAGATCTTGAAGCGGAACTCGGGATCGATCTTCACCGGCGTTTTGCCGTATTCGCCCTTCACGAGGCCCACAAACTGCGACGACTTGTTGGTATACATCGGACGTCCGGCCTTCTCGTCGAGGGCGCAGTTCACGGCCTGGGCACCCACGATCTGCGAGGTCGGGGTCACCAGAGGCGGCAGACCGGCAGCCAGACGCACCGACGGGATGAGCTCCATGGCGCGCGGCAGGATCTCCTCCGACTTGAGCTGCTTGAGCTGGGCCACCATGTTCGAGTACATGCCGCCCGGGATCTCGGCCTTCTGCACCAGTTCGTTCGGGGCCGGGAAGCCGAAGTATGCCTCGATCTTGCGGCAGAGGTCAATCGTCGCGGCCTCGTCGTCGCGCTGTGCGGCCTCGATGGCACGGTCGAAGAGGGCATCCACCTCGTCGGGCAGTTTGTCGGTCAGCGGGTTGAAGGGCTTCGGCTCGGGTTTCTCGACACCGAATACCGACATGTTGAGCTCCTTGCGGATCTCACGCAGTTCCTTGTTGATCTTGGCCACAGCCTCCATGTTCACGCCCGTATCGATACCCAGCTTCTTGCAGAAGACGTAGACGAGCTCGATGGCCGGAGCACCCGTACCGCCGGCGAAGTACCAGCAGTTGGTGTCCACGACATCGACACCCGCAACGATGGCGGCCAGCACCGAGGCCAGGCCGTAACCCGGCGTACAGTGGGTGTGGAAATCGACGGGAATCGACAGGTGCTTCTTGAACAGACGCACGAGCGTAGCCACGCGGCGCGGCGGGATCAGACCCGACATGTCCTTGATGGTGATCATGTCGGCGCCCAGCGCGGCCATCTGACGGGCCTTGTCGAGGAAATAGGCGTCGGTGAAGACCGGATCGGGGTTCTTCTTGCCGAAGAGTTTCGAGAAGAAGCCCTGTTCGGGGTATTTCGGATCGACCGTATAGCATACGGCGCAGTCGGCGATGCCGCCGTACTGCTTGACGTACTTGACCGTCGATTTGACGTTGTCCACGTCGTTCAGCGCATCGAAGATACGCATGATGCCCAGACCGCTCTCGATGGCGTTGCGGCAGAAGCCGTCGATGATCTCGTCCGTATAGGGCGAGTAGCCGAACAGGTTGCGGCCGCGCGACAGGGCCGTGAGTTTCGACACATTCCCGACAGCCTTATGGATCGTTTCGAGGCGCGTCCACGGATTCTCGTTCAGGTAGCGCATCACCGAGTCGGGCACGGCGCCGCCCCACACCTCCATCGCATAGAAATTCGCATCCTTGTAGAAAGGCAGGCAACGGTCGATCTGTGCCTGATTCATTCGGGTCGCGAACGACGACTGCTGGCCGTCGCGCAACGTAAGGTCTCTGATTTTGAGATTTCTTGCCATTGTGATAAGACTTTAGTTCCTGTTTCGGAAATTTGTGTTATTCGAATAACAAAGGTAATAAAGTGTTATGAATATACAACTTTTTCGGACACTTTTTTCGAAAAATCTCACTCCGGGACTGCTTTTCGGAGCGCGGAAAGGTCTATCGGAGCGAAATTTCGGCCGAAACGTCTTTTCGGAGAGCGGAAAGCATCCGAAACCGGACCGCGAGGCCGTTCAGTGCAGGCGGCCGCCGCCGGTCGGCGCGGAGGGACCGGAAGGCGCGGAAGGGCCCGATGGCTCGCCGGCGTCGGGATGACGGTCGAGGTAAAGCCGCTTGAAGACATGCACGCAGAAGACGAACATCGACAACAGCAGCGGCCCGAAGATCACCCCCATGAACCCGAAGAGCGAGAGGCCGATGACCACGCCGAAGACCGTGATGAGCGGGTGGATGTCGGCCATGCGGCGCTGCAGGACAAGCCGCACGACATTGTCCGACTGCGTGACCACCGCCACGCCATAGGCCGCCAGCCCGACGGCGGCCCCCGTGTGGCCGCCGAGCCCCAGCCAAAGCGCCAGCGGCACCCAGACAAGCGCCGTGCCGACGACCGGAATGATCGTGGCCAGGCAGGTCAGCACACCCCAGAAGAGCGGATCGGGCACTCCGAAGAGCAGGTAACCCGCCAGTGCGACGCCTCCCTGCACGACGGCCAGCAGCGGGACGCCGATGGCGTTCGATCTAACGATCATGCGAACCTCGTGCAGGGCGTCGCTCCCCACCCCGCGGCTGAAGGGGAGCAGCTCGCGGATGTACTCCTCCATGCGGCGGCCGCCCAGCAGCATGAAGTAGAGCACGAAGAGCAGGACCACCACATTGACCGCAAAGCCCGTCACCCCGCCGAAGAGCCACTGCCCGAGGTGCGGAAGCTCCGAGAGCAGGCTCCGCAGGTTGCTCTCCTGCCACAGGTCGTAGCCCGTACGCTCCTGGACCAGCGCCGCGAGGTGTCGGGCCGAGGCGACGAGCTGGCGGGGATCGAGCGTAAGGCGCTGCACGCGCTCGGCAACCATCCAGACCAGCAGCGAGATCGGCACCAGGAAGCAGCACACCGCCTCGCCCAGCAGCAGCCAGGCCGCCGCACTGCGCCGCCAGCCGTGCCGCCCGGTCAATCGGTACATCTGCCCGCGCAGCAGGACATAGATCGTCGCGGCCCCCATCAGTCCCCCCAGAAAGGGGGTCAGTTCGACGAAGACGACGGTTCCCAGACCTACGATCAGCGCCACGAGCGAATAGCGCCAGTATTGTTCCCGAACAGACGGCATGCGATACCTTGATATATAATACCGGAAAGGGAGATGACGCAAGGAGCGTGCCACCGGCCCGGTACGGCATCACGCACGGTATTCCGAACGGGCTGCGGCATGGCACGTCAAAATTTCCGCAATGCGCTATTGCGTTCCCGATATATTTCATTATCTTTGTATTCCTTAAACGAATGGCAGTTCGTCCTCTATGTTGGAGACATTCCGCTCGCACCCATCAGGCCGTCGCCTTGTACGGCCCCTGCGCAGCCGTCGGCCCTGCGCCCGGATCCGTCGGGCCGCAGCCGGGAAACGAACCTCCGGCCCCCGTCTGCTGCGGGGCGGCGTTCCGGTTGCCGTGCGGGGAGTTAAAATACGGTGAAATCCGATCTCCCCGAACTTCGCATCCCGTTCAAAGAGACTATCTTTGCGGCGAGGATTCGCATCGAAAGAAACCCTTAATCCATATTTTATGAAAAAACCTCTACTTCACTTTCTCCTGATGGCGGCCTTCATCCTGATCGGCTCGTCATCGGCAATCGCACAATCGACAGTGATCGGTAAGGTCGTCGATGAGAACGACGCGCCGCTCATCGGTGCGACCGTCATCGTGCCCGGCACCTCGACCGGTACCGGAACCGACGCAGCCGGCAACTTCTCGCTGAAGGTCGATGCCGGAACGCAGAGCGTCGAGATCTCGTTCATCGGTTACGTGACCGAGACCCGCGAGATCAAGGGGGGGGGTCGCATTGACCTCGGCACAATCGTCCTGAAGACCGACGCCGTGACGCTGCAGGACGTCATCGTCTCGCAGTCGGTGGCCGTGCAGCGCAAGACCCCCGTGGCCGTATCGACCGTCACGGCCGACGAGATCACCTACAAACTCGGCGGACAGGAGTTCCCCGAGATCCTCAAATCGACCCCCGGCGTATATGTGACCAAGGACGGCGGCGGCTTCGGTGACGCCAAGATCAACATGCGCGGCTTCCAGTCGGCCAACGTCGCCGTGATGGTGAACGGCGTACCGGTCAATGACATGGAATGGGGCGGCGTCTACTGGTCGAACTGGGCCGGTCTCTCGGACGTGACGCGCAGCATGCAGACGCAGCGCGGTCTGGGCGCCTCGAAGATCTCGGCCCCCTCGGTGGGCGGTTCGGTGAACATCGTCACCAACGGCATCGACGCCAAGAAGGGCGGCACGTTCTCGTTCGGCGTCGGAAACGACGGACTCTACAACCTCTCGCTCAGCCTCTCGACCGGCCTGACCAAGAACGGATGGGCCATGTCGATCCTCGCGGCCAAGCGCTGGGGCGACGGCTACATCCAGGGCACGAACTTCGAGGGCTACAACTGGTTCGTGAACATCTCGAAGCGCATCAACGACCGGCACCAGCTCTCGCTCACGGCATTCGGCGCCCCCCAGAAGCACGGACAGCGCAACGCCCTGAACGACGGTCTGACGATCGCCGAGTGGCAGAAGGCCAAGAACTTCATGGGCGAGAAGGACATGTACCGCTACAACGCCAGCTACGGTTTCGACAAGAACGGCAAGCAGCGCTACTCGAGCTTCAACGAGTACCACAAGCCCCAGATCTCGCTCAACCACCAGTGGCAGATCGACTACAAGTCGTCGCTCTCGACGGCCCTCTACATGTCGATCGGACGCGGCTCGGGATACTCGGGACAGGGCCGCACGTCGGCCGACCGCAACGCCTGGAAGGGCACGAACTACGGTATCCTGAACACCACGTTCCGCAACCCCGACGGCACGTTCGCCTACGACAAGATCCAGGAGCTCAACGCCGCCAGCATCGACGGCTCGCGCATGGTGATGTCGAAGAGCAACAACAACCACATGTGGTACGGTCTGCTCTCGACCTACACCAACCAGATCACCCCGTCGCTCGAGCTCTCGGCCGGTGTCGATGTCCGCTACTACATCGGTGAGCACAACAACGAGATCATCGACCTCTACGACGGCAAGTACTTCATCGACGACAACAGCCGCCGCAACGTCAAGGCCTCGGACAACATCGCCGCTGCCGATCCCACGTGGCAGTACGAGAAGCTGCAGGTGGGCGACAAGGTCTACCGCGACTACGACGGACACGTCCACCAGGAGGGCGTATTCGCACAGCTCGAGTGGACGCGCAACAAGCTCAACGCATTCGTCTCGGGTTCGATCTCCAACACCGGATACTGGCGCTACGACCGCTTCTACTACGATGCCGAACACGCCGAGTCGGACCACGTGAACTTCCTCGGATACACGGTCAAGGGCGGCGCCAACTACAACATCACCGACAAGCACAACGTATTCGCCAACCTCGGATACATCAGCCGCGCACCCTTCTTCTCGGGCGGCGCATTCCTGCAGAGCACCACGAGCAACGTGACCAACCCCGACCCGCTCAACGAGCGTGTCTTCTCGGCCGAACTCGGATACGGCTTCCGCTCGGGTATCTTCACCGCCAACCTCAACGCCTACTACACGCTCTGGATGGACAAGTCGTTCGTCCGCTCGACGCAGATGTCCAACGGCGACTACGCCCGCATCAACCTGGGCGGCGTGGATGCCCGCCACATGGGTATCGAGCTCGACTTCTCGCTGCGTCCGACCCGCTGGATGGACATCACCGGCATGCTCTCGCTCGGCAACTGGATCTGGGACAGCAACACGAAGGGTTACATCTACGACTCGCAGGGCCAGCCGATGACCGCCGCACTCGACGGAACGGTGGCTTCGGGCATCATGGCCGACGACCACGCCTGGCTCTTCCTCAAGCAGAAGGGCATCAAGGTCGGCGGATCGGCACAGACCACCGGCGCCATCGGCATGACGGTGCGCCCGATGAAGGGCCTGCGCGTCAGCGCCGACTGGAACGCCTACGGCAACAACTACGCCGACTTCTGGCTCGGCTCGGGCCTGAACGGCAACCAGACCATCGAGGTCAAGGATCCGTGGCGCATTCCGTGGGGGCATCAGCTCGACCTCTCGGCCAGCTACCGCTTCAAGATCGGCAACATCTTCGCCACGATCTACGGCAACGTGAACAACGTCTACAACTACAACTACATCATGGATGCGCAGAGCGACGCTCTCCAGGAGGGTATCTGGCAGAACGCCTACGCCGTCATGTACTCGTTCGGACGCACCTACACCGTAAGAGTGAAAATCAACTTCTAACCATACTCCGGAATATTCGACATGAACAAGCATATCAAACTCGCACTGATCTTCGCAGCCGCCGCACTCGCCGGTACGGGCTGCACGGTCGATGACTACAACGACGCCTATCTGGACGGCTTCGACTCCGATCAGGAGGTGACCGACATCCAGACGGTGAGCTACACGCTCACCGATGCGGACTACTCCTCGGTGGCCAACAACGCCGCGAACAAGGCGATCGCCGAGGCGGCAGGTCCGGAGGCCGTCGAGGCCCTGGCAGCCGTCGGCACGGCCAAATGCTTCTCCGAGGCGGCTCCCGCCGAGACCTACCTGCCGGCATTCGTATCGGCGGGCTACAACTCCTACCTGTCGAACGGTTCGACGGTGACGGTGACCTACCGCAAGGCCACGGCACAGGCTGAGGAGATCGTCAAGCTCACGGCGGCCGAAACCTACACGGTGACGGGCGAAAACTACAAGTCGGTATGGGGCGAGACCCCGGCCAACTACTTCACCCCCTCCAAGCCGCTCGAGGGCTATGCCGACAAGTTCCTCTCGGCTGCCTACCCCGACGCTGCGGAGGGTACGGTGAAGCTCGTGTCCTACAACTACTCCGATTCGGAGCCCAGCACGGGTGGCGAGTCGGCGGCAACGAGCATCGACGAGTCGTTTGCCGGCGGACTGAACGCCTGGCAGATCGTCAAGGGTGAGAGCAGCTCGACCTGGACGCTCGATTCGTACAACGGAGTCAATTCGGCCAAAGTGTCGGCCTTCAAGACCGAAGGGGCACAGGATCTGTGGCTGATCTCCGAAAAGGTGAACCTCTCGGCGAGCGAACAGCCGCAGCTGGCCTTCGACGTGAAGATCTCCTACTGGACGCATGACGGGCTGCAGGTGCTGGTTTCGACCGACTACAACGGCGTGACGCCCGAGGAGGCCACGTGGACCGACCTGACGCACTGCTTCGCATTCGACGGTTCGACGGCCGGCAAGTGGTACACGGCAGGCATCTGCGACATGAGCGCCTACAAGAGCGATGCGGTCTACATCGCCTTCCGTTACACGGGCAACGCCGCCGAGGAGAAGACGACGACCTACCAGATCGGCAACATCCAGCTGGGCGACGGCGTGGTAACCGCCGCCGGGAAGGAGCTCTTCAGCGATGCGTTCGAGGCCGTGGATGCAGAGAACAACAAAATCTTCGACAAGTGGGATGTAAAGGCCGTGGCCGACGAGACGAAGCAGTGGTACCTGACCACCTACTCGAACAACACCTACGCCCAGGAGACGGCCAACAAGGCTGCGGGAGCCGTCGAGTCGTGGCTCGTCACGAAGGAGCCGATCGCCGTGCCGGCATTCGACGCCGAGGGCATGACGGTGCTCGGATTCGACCTCAAGATCGGCTATTGGAATGCCGACTGCCTCACGGTGCTCGCATCGGAGAACTACACGGGCGACGTGTCCGCAGCCGAGTGGACCGACCTGACGGCACACTTCCTGCTCCCGCAGACGCCGACAGGAGGCTATGCCGACAACTTCTCGGCAGCCGGCCTGGCACCGCTTTACCAGTTCGCCGGCAAATCGGTCTACATCGCCTTCCGCTACCAGGGCAACGGTGCCGAGAAGCGCACGACGACCTACCAGGTGGACAACGTGAAGGTGGCCAGCATCTCGCGTAACGCCGCATCGGCGGCCTCGACGCTCGCGGCCATGACCCGTGCGGCGATGGTCAAGGAGCGTTACGCCGCCTACACCTTCAACGGCACCAACTGGGAGCCGACGCCCGACACGGCCGTCATCAACCCCGAGGACTACGAGGCCATGGGCAGCTCGCACCCGAACTTCAGCTCGTCGTTCTCGCCCGACGTCTACCTGCCCGTCTACCTCAAGCTCAAGTACCCCTACGCACAGCCCGAGGAGACGAAGGACATCGCCTACCAGTACTATGAGGACAACGTGACGAGCCCGCGTGCCGACCGCTACGCATTCGACGGTTCGCAGTGGACCAAGGTCGAGGCCTACGAGACGCTCGAAGGCCCGTTCAAGAAGGTGGACGGCAAGTGGAGCTTCAACCCCAGCCTGACGATCGTCGTGGCGCCCGACAAGAGCGAGCTGAGCAAGAGCATCTACCAGGCCGGCGTAGACTGGGTGATCGCCAACAAGGACCCGATGTACCGCTACGACAACCGCAGCGACTCGTACATGACCGACTCGGAGTACTACAGCGGCTGCGCCGTGGGTTACACGAACCTCAACTGGCGCATCAACACGCTGCCCAAGTACTATTGGGGACCGGCCGGCGAGGACATCTCGGCCTACGAAAACTGGGCTTCGGACGACAAGGAGGCCGCACGCGCATCCTATGCGGCATTCTATGCCGAGACGGAGAAGCGCTTCGGCGAGGTGATGTCCGGTGCGCTGGGTACGCTCTACCCCAACGTCAAGATGATCGACGGCATCGATGTCATCTACACGCTCGAGTTCATGCTCTACACGCAGCACATCGGTTCGAGCACGGGCAAGGTGACCCACGCATTCGAGTTCAAGCTCGTGGCCGACGGCAAGTTCGAGTACGTGCGGATGTACGCCCTCGCACCGGAGTTCGAGCTCATGCGCGACGAGAACTTCAAGTAGCGGAGCCCGCACTGCAAAACGGAAAGGCCGCCCGAGTGATCGGGCGGCCTTTCTGTTTTCAGACGGATGGGCAAAAGTACGACGGGCGCGGGCTGAAGAAGCCGATGGGGCCGGATCCGGCGACAGCCGACCCGGCCTTGGGCCCGGCGATGCGGACGGATGGTCAGAGCAGCATCTGCCTGAGGGCCGCGCAGGAAGAGGCCGGGTCGTGGGCATCGAAGAGGAAGCCCCCGATACCCAACGTTCGGGCCGTGTCGATGTTGGCCGGGCGGTCGTCGATGAAGAGCGTCTCGGAAGGGAGGAGTCCGTAACGGTCGAGCAGGATCTCATAGATCCGCGGCTCGGGCTTGACACAAAGCTCCTCGCACGACACGACCTCACCGTCGAAAAGCCCGTAGACGGGGAAACGGCGCAGGTAGTCGATGAACTCGCGCGACATGTTCGAGAGCACGTAGAGGCGGTAGCCGGCCTCCTTCAGGTCGCGGACGAGCTCTTCGGTCGGCGCAACGGGCTCCTGCAGGTCGATGGCCCGCTGGAGCACGGCCGCGCAGGTCTCGCGCGAACGGCCGGTCATTCCGACCAGAGTGTCGGTAACCTCCCCGAGGGTCGAGGTACCCCGGTCGTACTCCTCCCAGAAACGGGGCATCTTCGGGGCCCGGAGGAAGCTGAAGAATTCGATGATCTCCGGATCGCACTTGCGTTTGTCGCGGGCGAAGAGCACTCCGCCCAGATCGAATACGATGTTTTTCATGGTTGCAAAGATAGTGCATGCGGCCGGGATTTACAAATACGGGGGCCCGACGGCCGCTCGCAGGGAGCACCGGGGAGGGGAAGAACGGCCGGCCCGGGCGGGAACGAATCCCGTCCGGGCCGGATGCCGGAAAAGAAGGCGGTGCACCCTGCCGGGTCTGCCGGAAAGGGCTGTCACCGGGAAAGGGCTGCCGCCATACGGGCCGCCACACAGGGCTGCGCCGGAATCAGAAGAGGTGGAAGGCGACCGTGAGCCCCGCCATGACGATGGAGACCATCGACATGAGCTTGATGAGGATGTTGAGCGACGGGCCCGAGGTATCCTTAAAGGGGTCGCCCACCGTGTCGCCGACGACCGTGGCCTTGTGGCACTCGGAGCCCTTGCCGCCGAAGTGGCCCTCCTCGACCATCTTCTTGGCGTTGTCCCAGGCACCGCCGGCATTTGCCATGAAGACCGCCAGCACGAAGCCCGAACCGAGGCCGCCGACCAGCAGGCCCATGACGCCCGCCACGCCGAAGACGAGGCCGACAACCACCGGCACGATGATGGCCAGCAGACTCGGGAAGAGCATCTCACGCTGCGCCCCGCGCGTCGAGATGGCCACGCAGCGCGCATAGTCGGGCGTACCCTCGCCCGTGAGGATTCCCTTGATCTCGCGGAACTGGCGCCGCACCTCCTGCACCATGCTCTCGGCCGCGCGCCCCACGGCGTTCATCGTCAGGCCGCAGAAGAGGAACGACATCATCGCGCCGATGAAGACGCCGACGAGCACCGTGGGGTTCATCAGCGAGACGTTGTAGTAGGACATGAAGTCGAGGATCGAGGCCTGCTCGACCAGGCACTTCGTCCCGTCGGTGAAGAGCAGTTCGGTAACGCCGTTGTGCAGCAGGCCGATGCGGATCTCCTCGACGTAGGAGGCCAGCAGCGCCAGCGCCGTGAGGGCCGCCGAACCGATGGCGAAGCCCTTGCCCGTGGCAGCCGTCGTGTTGCCCAGCGCGTCAAGGGCGTCGGTACGCTTGCGCACCTCGGGCCCCAGGCCGCTCATCTCGGCGTTGCCGCCGGCGTTGTCGGCGATGGGCCCGTAGGCGTCGGTGGCCAGCGTGATGCCCAGTGTCGAGAGCATGCCCACGGCGGCGATGCCGATGCCGTAGAGGCCCTGCGAGAGGTTCTGCGGCGTCATCATGTGGTGGATGTCGAAGCCGATGGCGCAAAGGTAGGCCAGGATGATGGCCACGCCGATCGTCACGACGGGGATGGCCGTGGAGATCATTCCCGAGCCGACGCCGGCAATAATGACCGTCGCGGGGCCGGTCTTCGAGCTGCCGGCGATCTTCTGCGTCGGACGGTAGGAGTGCGAGGTGTAGTACTCGGTGGCCTGTCCGATCACGACGCCGGCCACGAGGCCCGTGATGACCGAGAAGGAGAGACCCACCCAGTTCTCGATGCCCAGCAGATAGAGGATGCCGAAGGTGGCCAGGGCGATCAGCAGCGAGCTGAAATTGACGCCCACGCCCAGCGAGCGGAGCAGCTCGCGCATCGTGGCCCCCTCCTTCGTGCGCACGAGGAAGATGCCGATGATCGAGAGCAGGATGCCCACGGCGGCGATCAGCATCGGGGCCAGCACGGCCTTGAGCTGCAGGGCCTCGCTGCCGGCCGAGGCGAAGGCTGCGGCGCCGAGCGCCGCGGTGGCCAGCACCGAACCGCAGTAGCTCTCGTAGAGGTCGGCGCCCATGCCGGCCACGTCACCCACGTTATCACCCACGTTGTCGGCAATCGTCGCCGGATTGCGCGGGTCGTCCTCGGGGATGCCGGCCTCGACCTTGCCCACCAGGTCGGCGCCCACGTCGGCAGCCTTCGTGTAGATGCCGCCGCCGACACGGGCGAAGAGGGCCTGCGTCGAGGCTCCCATGCCGAAGGTCAGCATCGTCGTGGTGATGACGACCAGCTTCTGCGGTCCGGCCACATCGGTGAAGTGGTCGAGGATCAGGTACCAGAACGAGATATCGAGCAGGCCGAGGCCCACGACGACCAGTCCCATGACGGCGCCGCTGCGGAAGGCGACCTTCAGGCCGCGGTCGAGCGACTGGCGCGCCGCATGGGCCGTGCGGGCCGAGGCGTAGGTTGCAGTCTTCATGCCGAAGAAACCCGCAAGCCCCGAGAAGAACCCGCCCGTCAGGAAGGCGAAGGGCACCCACGGGTTCTGCACGCCGGCACCGTAGGCCAGGTAGGCGAACAGAAGCGCCAGGGCGACGAAGACGATCGTGACGACCTTGTACTGCTGGCGCAGATAGGCCATCGCCCCCTTGCGGACATGTGCCGCGATCTCACGCATGCGCTCCGTGCCCTCGTCCTCACGCTTCATCCGCGTGTAGAAGATCCACGCCACGGCCAATGCGACGACCGAGGCGGCGGGCACGATCCAGAAAATCAAAGGTGTGTTCATTGCGGTAGTGGATAATTAGGATTGGTATGGATTGAGAACAAATATAACATTTTTTTCGACTTCCCGGTCGGCCGAAGCGCCGGAAAACACGTTTTTTTCGTACTTTTGTCTCCAGACCCGGCACGCCGGAAAACTCCCGAAACCATCCGCATGAAATGAACCCGCAACTAACCGCAAAACAACCCCGCGTCGAGGTGGTCGATGCCTTGCGCGGCTTTGCCGTCATGGCGATTCTGCTGGTCCACAGCGTCGAGCACTTCAACTTCTACATCTACCCCACCGACCAGCCCGACTGGCTCGCCTGGTTGGACCGCAGCGTTTTCTGCGGTGTCTTCGCCCTGATGGCCGGCAAATCCTACGCCATCTTCGCCCTGCTCTTCGGGTTCACGTTCTACGTGCAATGGAGCAACCAGCGGCGGCAGGGACGCGACTTCGGGTACCGATTCCTCTGGCGGCTGCTTCTGCTCGTGGGCTTCGCATCGCTCAACTCGGTATTCTTCATGGCTGGCGACGTGCTGCTGCTCTTCGCCGCCGTAGGCATCATTCTCTTCCTGGTGCGCAACTGCAGCGACAAGGTGGTGCTGGGGCTGGCTGTACTCTTCCTGCTGCAGCCCGTCGAGTGGTTCCACTACGCGGCCGGGGCCATCGACCCCGCCTACCGGGCCCCCGATCTGGGCGTGGGCGCACTCTTCGGCGAGGCGATCGCATACACGCAACAGGGAGATTTCCTCCATTTCGTGCGCAACAACCTCCTGACGGGACAAAAGGCCAGCCTCTTCTGGGCCATCGACGCCGGGCGCTACATCCAGACGGCCGGACTCTTCCTCCTGGGCTTCTACTTCGGCCGCCGGCAGCTCTTCCTGGGCGGCGAGCGCAACATGCGGCGGTGGTTCGCGCTGCTCGTCGCCAGCGCCGTGCTCTACGCCCCGCTCAACCAGCTCTCGGAGCTGGTAGCCGGCGACAGCGCCCTGCAACCCACGCTGGGGACCGTGCTCGACATGTGGCAGAAACTCGCCTTCACGTTCGTGCTCGTCTCGTCGTTCGTGCTGCTCTACCACCGTTTCGAAGGGTTCCGCCGCCGGGTGGCCGACCTGCGTACCTACGGACGGATGAGCCTGTCGAACTACATCGGGCAGTCGATCCTCGGCGCACTGGTCTACTATCCGTTCGGGCTGGGGCTGGCGACCCGCTGCGGACAGACGGTCAGCCTGCTCATCGGCATCGCGATGCTCGTGCTGCAGATCGCCTGCTGCAAATGGTGGCTCAAGCGGCACAGACAGGGACCGCTGGAGTGGATCTGGCACAAATGGACCTGGATCGGGAGTTCGGCGAAGTGATGCCGGGAAGGACGGTGTCGCCGGAAGTATCGCCCGAAAAGGGGCGAAATGATATTTTTTTCCGAAAATATTTGGTGCTTTCGGATTTTAGGCTTATCTTTGTGCGCTCTTAAAACGATAAGGGCACCAAAAAACAAAGTTCGGGGTGTAGCGCAGTCCGGTTAGCGCGCCAGCTTCGGGAGTTGGAGGTCGCTGGTTCGAATCCAGTCTCCCCGACCAGGTCGGAAACGACGGAAACCTTTGCTTCGGCAAAGGTTTTTTTTATTTTACCCGCAACCGGGAGAGCCGACCACCCTGCCGCGGCAAAAGGGCCGGAACGGAAGACCCCGCATCCGGTACGAACCGGACACGGGAAGATCAGAGCAGGATCTTCAGATCCTCCGCATCATAGAGGGCAGGCAGGCGGCGGTTGTCCACCAGAATCGTCGGCGTACGCACGATGCGGATCCTCCGGCAGTAGTTCAGCTGGGCCGACAGGTCGTTGCCGGCCAGCGGATGGATCGGCGTCGCGGGTACCCGGCCCCGCCCGTACCACGCCGCAAGGAGCCGGAAGGTCTCGCCCCACTCGCTGGTGATGCCCGACGAGATCAACCGCAGCGCCACATCGTAGGCCCTCCTGTCGCCGTCGTCCACGACAAAGATCAGGTCGATCCGCACCCCTTTCAACTTGCCGATCACGTCGCAGATCCGGGCACAATCCGGACAGGAGGGATTCAGCACGACGGTCACCGTATGCTCGGCCTCGGCGTAGTTGCTCACCGGAGCGGCCGTGACACTGTCCACCTCCTCCTCCGCTTCGCGGCCGAGCAGCTGCCAGAACAGATCCGGAATACCCAGCAGCTGTTCGCGGAGATTCCGCAGCCGGACGATCTCCGCATCCCGGTCCACACGGCCGAGAAAACGCCGGGCCAGCAGGATCGCCACGGCAAAAGCAACCACAAGCCCGATGCATCCGACTCCGGTCACAAGCGACCGCGCCGCACCGCACATCCCGGTGAGGGCGGGCAAAAGACAGGAGGCCGCCAGACAGATTACAGACACGGCCAGCCACCAGCCCCACGTCCGATCGACGAACGCCAGCAGCTGGCGGACAAGATAACCCGGACGCAGCCTCCCGGCCGGAGCCTCGCCACGGTCGATCGTCAGCACGGAACCGTCCCATGCGCTCCGAAAGCGGTCGAACGTCTCATCGATCAGCCGGTTGTCGGCCGTACGGAGGCGCACCGTACGGGTTTCGGGATCGAGACGCTCGACGAGTTGGAACGGATACTCGGCATTGCCCGACACGACCAGAAACGGCCCGTCGAGTTCGGAAAGTTGGTCGAACTCCAGGCGGCAGATCATGTTCGGGATGCACAGCTCATCGAGCGTATCGCTGAGCGAACGAATGCTGTGCGGCAGCGGATGCCGGTCGTAAACCGCGCGAAGGCGCAGCAGATCGATCCGGATTCCGGCACGGCGGAGGAAATAATGCAGAAAGGAGGGCATCGGATTTTCCATGGTTGAATAAAAAGAGCTTGGGGTTTAAAGAGAGATTCAACAAAACAGGATGAGCCGTATTGCCGGATGCAGCCGCACACCTCGCCGCACGGAGCAGGAGCCGGGCCGGATGCGATGCGCATCCTCCGACCGACTGTCCGGCACGAGAAATGGCCGACGCACGATACGCCGGCCATCGGGATCCGCCGGATCGGGCCGGAGCCCGACCGGAGTCCGTTCCCGGGAATCACTTGCCGCAGGCGTTGCGTTGTGCGCGGTCCTCCCCGGGTTGCAGGAGCCGCGCCCTGCGTAAGCAATACGGACCGGGGCGTACTCGACGTCCCGGTCCACGACAACCGGACAGTCCGTCTCTACCGGATGCGGTCCATGAGTATCGGCACCGGTTCCCGGAAGGGATATTTCAAACGTCGTGCGACGATGCGACGCTGCACGGAGGCCGAATCGGAGACCGTGAGGTCATCGGCCTGATAACGGTGAAACATGCTTCCGGGAAGGAGGAACGAGATGGTCGCCCCCCTGGGGACCGTCATTTCGATCTCCCCCGCTTCGTTGCCGACCTGCAGGATCGGGGTTCCGGAGACCCGGGCTATCGGATAGGCAATCGGCGCATCGGATTCATTGCGTACCGATATACGGGCTTTGCACAAAAGGCTTCGTGGAGGAGTATCCCATATTCCGACAGCGATCCGACAGGCTGAACAGATGGCAATGCCGCACAGAATCCCTACCAAGAGATATCCTCCACGGGCCATATTTACAAAATGGTTCCTACGCCTTCGTAATCGGGGCCGACGATACGGATCGAGTAGGAGTTATCGGTCGTGAGCACAACGGGGAGACATACCGAAGGTTCGGTGTCGGTGTTGCAGCTGCGCGTGGCGATGCTTGCGCCCGATGCATCGGTAACGTCGATCGTGACCGTTCCCAGCAGATAATCGGGATTGAAGTAGAACTCCAGGCCCGAACCGGGAACATAGTAGACATCGACCGTCGCACCTCCGCTGCGAGCCTGACCTCGTCTAACAGGGGACATTAAATCTCGGATAACAATATCCTGCATCGACATTTCCTTTTTCTCCTCGTCCTTGGTCCCGCCGTCGGACTCCTGTTTCGGGGCAACATAGGCGACGGATACCGTCGCTACGGTGGCCAGCAAAGTCAGAATGAATTTCTTCATGTGTGTTTTGGGTTAATTGGTTTGAACAGACCCAAAAGTAGCACGACAAAACGCACCGGACAACGCAAACGCCCGGACGGGATATCATACACACCAGAAATACATACTGAAAACCAGATATTTACAAACACACTTTATCATACCTGCGATCGGACGCCGTTCAAAGGGCTGGAGCACAGCCTATTCTGGTATGATGAAAAATAGTGCATTCAATGACATGCATGTCCTCGCCGAATAAGGGTTCGGCACCCCTTGCGGCACACGGCCGATCACTCCTCCTTCGGGGCCAGTTCGGCAAGGAGCTCGGCGATGAAGCTCTCGAGCGTCCGCTCGGGCGGAAGCCCCAGCTTCTTGCGCAGGCGGCTCCGCTTGTTGTAGAACGAACCGATATCCTCGTAATTATAGAGGTAGCAAATGCCGTGCTGCGAAAAGCCGAAGCAGAGCAGACAGCAAAGGTCGAGGTCCTGCTTGCGCAGCTCCGGATAGTGGGCCTTGAGGTAATCGACCACGCCGAAGTACTTGCGATTGACCACGTACTGCAGGTCGGACAGCGCATGCTTCGACTTGACGTTTACGGTCATGTAGTCGCGGAAGGATTTCATGAACAATGCGGTTTTCATCGTCTCGGCCTTGTCCACCCAGTTGCGCAGGACGACCATACGCTCCTCAAGTGCGTCGAAGAGCTGCCGCTCCTGCTCGTCGTCCGTATCCACGCGGTCGCCCACCGTTCCCAGCTGCTCCTGCAGTTCGCGGCAGGCCCGGCCCAGTGACTCCTTTTCGGCTTCGGCCTCGCGCATCTTCAGGGCCGCATTCTCGCGCCATTTGCGCAGGTAGAGCAGACCGGCGACCAGCAGCGACAACGAGAAAAGGAGCACCAGGCCGGTAATGATCCGCTGCTGGTCGTTGTGCTGTTTGAGGTTCTCATAGGACTGGTTCAGGATTCGGTTGCGGTATTTCTGCTCGAGTTCCAACACCAATGCCTCCTCTTTTTCCTGATTGATGGAGTCCATCACAGCGATATACTGCTTCACATAACGGTAGGCTTCAGGATAGTTTCCCCGCGCCATTTCTATCCGTTCCAATAAAGAATAGCAACCGGCGATCTTATGTGCATTAAAAGCCTGTCTATTTCGAAGTATAATCTCACCACACAACCGAGCCGAATCCAATTCATTTGCTTTCAGATAAATTCCTTGCCACAATCCCATTGACTGAATTGGAATTCTTCCATTATTATATATCGTGTAATAATGACGTAAATCTCGCTTAATGCTTGATAAATCAATTCCTGTATTAAGCTTAGTTTCTATTATTATATCTTCATATAAGGGCAATATTTTATCAGTTGCATTTAATTCCTTATAAATCTCAATTGCTTTATTATAAACGATTTCCATCTGCTCATTATCTCCCTTCAAACTATACACCGTTCCAACTCCAATATAAGCCAACGCTTCATTGTAAGGTGATTGAGCACGATGAAAAAAGGAAGCTGCTTGCTGATCTCGCTGTAAAGCTTCATCGAGATCGTACTGCTCAAAATGCAAATTTCCGACAGCATTGTTGATCAATCCCAACAGATAATAGTCGTCGGTGCCGGAAGCGGCATCCTCGGCAAGGGAGTAGGAACGGATGGCGGCATCGAAATTCCCGGCGTTGGAGAAGACCCGGCCCTGATAGTAGTGGGCCATCGCCCGTTCGTGCTTCGTGCCGTGACGGTCGTAATAGTTCACGGCGACAGCCGTCAGCGAATCGCTGGTCACATCCACGTAGTTCTTGTCCAGCGCCTGCGAATAGAGCAGCGCATAGCGGGCCTCGGAGGCCGACGAGTAGATCTTGCGCCGGTCGATATGCCGGATGATGCTCAACGCATCCTCGGGATGCTCGTTCATCAGGCTCTCGGCATTGTGCAGGAACGAATCGATATCGCCGCTCTGCCGACGGCACGAAGGGAACAACAATAACGCCAAAAGAGCGGTATATAAGACTTTCATACTCCGTTTTGTTTGCACAAATGTAAAAATAATTTCCGGTTCGGGGCGGATCACAAGGCCTCCGGGGCGCGAAAATCGCACAAGGAGCCTGCAAAAAAACGGAGTCCGGACAAAAGAGAAGCGGCCACAGGACACAAAAGGCGGCAGCCGGGCCGGGAAGCCGGGGCCGAGGGCAGAAGAGGGGCCGCCGGAGAGCACGGCAGCCGGAAAGGAGGCAGCGGCTCAAAGCCGCTTGTAATGGCAATAAAAGAGTTCGCCGTCGTCGCCGTGGAGATGCATCCCGCCGCCGAGGCAATATTTGAACATCCGGCACGAGGCGCACTCCCCGCGCCGCGCCCACTCCCGGTTGCGGAACGGAAGAAAACGGTTCTCCCACACCTCCCAGAAACGGTCGCGGTAGATGTTGCCCTGGTGGAAATTCGCACGGATCGACGTGCAGCCCGAGATCGCCCCATCGACCCGCACGGAGGCCACCGAGACCCCGGCGGCACACTGGTAGAAGTGGTCGCGGACCTCGGCCTCATAGCCGCCCAGGAAGCCCTCGCAGGCGTAGCTCACGTCGATGCGCCCCTCGCGCCGCATGCGGCGGATGTAGTCGAGCACCGCGCGGAACTGGGCGTCGGAGAGTGTCAGCGAGGCATCGTCACGCGCCCGGCCGGCCGGAAAAATCGTGAAGATCCGCCAGTGGCGCACTCCCTCGGCGATGAGCATTTCGCCGAAAGCCTCGAGCTGCGGCACGAGTTCCCGCGTCACGCAGGTCACCACGTCGCTCGTGAGCTGCGGTTCGCGCAGCACGAGCCGCAGGGCCTGCAACGCACGGTCGTAGCTCTGCGGATGGCGGCGGAGCCAATTGTGCTCGCGTTCGAATCCGTCGAGGCTGACCGACACCGAGCGCAGGCCGGCCCGCAGCAACGACTCGAGCCGTGCGGGCGTCAGGGCCATGCCGTTGGTGACCATTCCCCACGCATAGCCGCGCCGCGTAATCTCGGCACCCGCCCGCTCGAGGTCCTCGCGCACGAGCACCTCGCCTCCCGAGACGATGATCAGCACATCGGCCGGATCGACATGCGGGGTAACCTCCTCGTCGAGCACGCGCAGGAAATCCTCGACCGGCATGTCCGGCACACCGGGATCGACGCGGCAGTCGCTGCCGCAGTGGCGGCACGAGAGGTTGCACCGCAGCGTACACTCCCAGAAGAGCGTATCGAGACGGTGTTCGCGCACCTTGGCGGCATAAAGGTCGGAGAAGAGATCGAGGGCCAGGCGTTTGCGCAGCCCGATGCGGCGGCCGGACATCGCCTACCGCTGCTGTGCGGCGTCGGACGACGCCGGGGGTTCGGGATCGGGCGCCGCGGGCTGTCCTGCCGGAGTCTGCGGTTTGATGCCGAGCGTATCGGCCCGCACGGGGTCCTCGACGAAAGGATAGGCCGGAGTCCGCACGCCATACATCAGCACGAGCCGCGACGGGACCTTCCGCTCCGTCGTATCGGCCGCCGGTTCGGCCGCAGCTTCCGATGTTGCGGATGCCGCAGCGGCTTCGGAGGTTTCGCCCCGTTTGTCGGCGGACCCGCGGCGCGCCTCCTTAACCGAGGAACAGGCCGTCGAAAAGCCCAGAAGGGCCAGCAGCGCGAGTTTCAGACGTTTGCTCAGAATCATGGCGATCGGAATTTTCTTACGGGAACAAATATACGAATTTTTTCCGCACGACAAAAAAAAGGCCTAAAAAGTTTTGAAAACCAAGGTTTTTTGCATTACTTTGTAGAACGTATTATTTTAATTTCTTGATTTATGACAGGTAAAGTGAAATGGTTCGATAGCAAGAAAGGCTACGGATTCATTACGGCCGAGAACGGCAGGGAGATTTTCGTGCACTTCTCGGGAATCGCAAAGGAGGGCTTCAAGTCGCTCAACGAGGGTCAGACGGTTTCGTTCGAGATCGGCGAAGGCGCCAAGGGCGAGCAGGCCGTCAATGTCACCGTGGTCGAGTAATCCATATCAATCGGAAAACCCCCAAAGGGCTCCCGCTCGCCGGGAGTCCTCTTTTTTTTGCCCGTTTGAAAAATAAGTCGTAATTTTGGGCGGCTGAAACCGAAAAATCCGAGTCAATACTCATAAACAGATCAAAAACCATGAAAGAAGCAATCGCAATTCTCACCGGCGGCGGACCGGCCCCCGGCATGAACACCGTGGTGGGCAGCGTCGCCAAGACGTTCCTCCGCAAGGGATACCGCGTAATCGGCCTCCACGAAGGCTACACGGGCCTGTTCAACCCCTCGCCCCGCACCGTGGACATCGACTACCCGATGGCCGACGGCATCTTCAACCAGGGCGGTTCGTTCCTGCAGATGAGCCGTTTCAAGCCTACCGACGCCGATTTCGAGAACAACTTCAACCTCAAGTTCTTCACCGACAACAACGTCAAGCTGCTCGTGACGGTCGGCGGCGATGACACCGCTTCGACGGCAAACCGCATCGCCAAGTTCCTCGAGGCCAAGAAATACCCCATCGCCAACATCCACGTTCCGAAGACCATCGACAACGACCTGCCGCTGCCGAAGGGCACGCCGACGTTCGGTTACGAGTCGGCCAAGG